>Ga0074197_1000112_pt1 | contig 129958 bp, 126 predicted proteins | sample EPASupsiteSAE305_FD_64526 | JGI IMG/M metagenome (GOLD analysis project Ga0074197, IMG submission 64526) | Bioremediated contaminated groundwater microbial communities from EPA Superfund site, New Mexico - SAE3-05 reassembly with SPADES | ecosystem: Environmental > Aquatic > Deep subsurface >... | reverse complement strand
CATCTTCCCAAGCAGTGGTCAATGCTAATCTCATGTGTGGTTTTGAAGAAACTGCCGGTATCCCAATTATCGCCTATGTTCCCTAAACTGAATATCAAAGAAGGCGCTTTATTTATCGCTGATGCACATGATTCAGCTGAGAGAGCGTTCTTCTTTGAGTTTTTAGTCTATGTAAACCAAAATCCTCCATCCCAACTTTTCTTAATGGGTGATATGTTTGATCTACTGGTTGGCAGTGTTTCGTATGGTGTGAAACAGTATCAGCGTTATATCGATCTTATTGAAGAGATTGGAAAAAAATGTGAAGTCTATTATTTTGAAGGCAATCACGACTTTAATCTCTCATCACTCTTTTCGCATGTCACTGTCATTCCTATTGAGGAACAACCTTATCTAGCTAGCCTGCCTAGTGGTAAACGCTGTCTTTTATTGCATGGGGATAAATATGGAAGTTTTATCCATCGTTTTTATACGAGAATTATTCGTAATCAAACTGTTTTAAAAGTCCTCAACTTTCTGGATGAAATCATGCAAGGAGATATTTCAAAAAAGATCCAAAATAACCAGTCAAAAAAAAGATTGTGTAGGCGAATAGAAAATTTTACAACGCTAATGCAACAGAAGCTTCATTTTTATCCAAAAGTAGATGTTGTTGCTGAGGGTCATTACCATCAAAATGTTGATTTTATGGTATCTGGAACGCATTATGTAAATTTTTCATCTTTTGCGTGCAATCAAAGCTATTTTAGTGTACAATCCTCATCAGAGACAGAATTTGCGCAAAAGCAACTAAGGGGCTGCAATGGCTAAAGAAAGTATTTTAAAAGTAGGCTCCAATGAGATGGAGTTGGTGGACTTCCGTATTTTTAAAAAGGAAGAAAACGGTGTATATGAGGGAATTTACGGTGTAAACGTTGCAAAAGTACGTGAAATCATTAAAATTCCTAATTTGACAGAACTTCCAGGCGTACCAGATTACATTGAGGGAATTTTCGATCTTCGTGGTATTGTTATTCCTGTTGTTAATCTCGCCAAATGGATGAATATTAAAGAGCCAGACGATGGTTCAATCAAGCCTCGTATTATCATTACAGAATTTAGCGATATTTTGATTGGATTTGTCGTTCATGAAGCCAAACGAATTAGACGTATCAGCTGGAAAGATATCGAACCAGCATCATTTGTTGCAGGTATGGGCTCACTCGATAAAAGTCAGATCACCGGTGTCACACGTATCGAGAATGATGATGTTCTTTTGATCTTAGATCTTGAGAGTGTTGTACAAGCACTTGGAATTTATCAGCCAAAGATGGATATTAATGATGACCAAATTGTCAAAGTTGATGGTGTTGCTTTAATCCTTGATGACAGTATGACAGCGCGAAAACTTGTCAGTGATGCTCTCAATAAAATGGGCATGCGTGTCGTTGAAGCTAAAGATGGTATGGAAGGTTTGGAGCGACTCAATGAGCTTTACAATACCTATAGCGATCGTTTAACAGATGTTGTCAAAATTATTATCAGCGATGTCGAGATGCCTCAAATGGATGGATTTCACTTTGCGGCTAATGTGAAAGAAGATGCAAGGTTTAAAAATATTCCTATCGTCTTTAACTCTTCCATTAGTGACCATTTTAGCGAGATTAGAGGCAAAGAGGCGGGCGGTGAGGCCTATTTAACGAAATTTGATGCGTCGATTTTTTACAAAGAAGTTTCTAAAGTAATTAAATCGCACGTGAAAACAGCACAATAGGGGTAGAACGATGGAAGATATTCAAGAAATTTTAGAAGATTTTTTGGTTGAAGCGTTCGAACTTATTGAACAACTTGATCAAAACTTAGTGGAATTAGAATCCAATCCAGACGATTTGGAATTACTAAACAGTATTTTTAGGGTTGCACACACGATTAAGGGCTCTTCATCATTCTTAAATTTTGATGTTTTAACAGGCTTAACACATCATATGGAAGATGTTTTGAACAAAGCACGCCATGGTGATTTAAAACTAACACCTGAAGTTATGGATGTCGTTTTAGAGTCGATTGATCTTATGAAAAGTTTATTGCATGCGATTCGTGACAATGGAAATGACACATCTGTGGGCATTGATATCACTGATATTTGTCGTCGTTTGGACATCATTTCAAATGGCGAAAGTACAACGCATGTCGTAGCTGCAGAAGAAATTGATGAATCACCTGTACCTTCAGAAGAAGACAACGTCGATTATTCAAAACTAAGCGATCAAGAAGTAGAAGATGAGATTGAGCGCTTACTTAAAATGCGTAAAGAAGAAGACCGCAAACGAAGAGAAGGCAATAGTGCTCCTAAAGCAGCTCCAGTTGCTACACCATCGTTTGAAAGTTTGAAAGATAATGGTGATAACGATAGTGACGATGAAGCACCAAGAGTAGAACCAGTATCAAGACGCGGTGGAGGCGATAACGCCAATACAGCTCCTGCAAAAAAAGAGTCAGCAAGTTCAATGGAACAAACCATTAGGGTTGAGGTTAAGAGACTCGATCACTTGATGAATCTTATCGGCGAGCTCGTTCTTGGTAAAAATAGATTGCTTAAAATTTATGATGACGTTGAAGAGCGCTATGAAGGTGAAAAATTCTTAGAAGAGCTCAATCAAGTCGTTTCGTCTATTTCTCTAGTAACCACAGATCTACAAATTGCGGTTATGAAGACCAGAATGCTTCCAATTGCAAAAGTCTTTAATAAGTTCCCAAGAATGGTTAGAGATCTTTCTCGTGAACTTGGTAAGCAAATTGAGCTTGAAATTTCAGGTGAAGAGACAGAACTCGATAAATCGATTGTTGAAGAGATAGGCGATCCTTTAGTCCACATTATTCGTAACTCATGTGACCATGGAATTGAAGATGCTGCGACAAGAAGAGCAAACGGTAAGCCTGAAACAGGATTGATTCAGCTCAAAGCGTACAATGAAGGCAATCATATTGTTATTGAGATTACCGACGATGGTAAGGGCTTAGATGCAGATCTGCTTCGTACGAAAGCTATTGAAAAAGGTATGATTACAGAGCGTGAAGCTGATGCAATGAGCGATAAAGAGGCATTTGCGTTAATTTTTAAACCTTCATTATCGACTGCAAAAGTGGTAACGAATGTTTCAGGTCGTGGCGTCGGAATGGACGTTGTTAAAACCAATATTGAAAAGCTCAATGGTATTATTGATGTCGATAGTGAATTGGGTCGTGGAACAGTTATTAAGCTCAAAATTCCTTTAACATTAGCGATTATTCAAGCGTTACTTGTTGGAGCGCAAGAAGAGTACTATGCTATTCCATTAGCATCTGTTTTAGAAACTGTACGTATCCCTCTTGATGAGATTTATACCATTGAAGGCAAAAATGTACTAAGACTTCGCGATGAAGTTCTCTCTCTCGTACGTCTTTCAGATATCTTTGGTGTTAAACAAGTCTATGAAGGTGGCGAACATACTTATGTTGTTGTTATCGGTCTTGCAGAGTCAAAACTTGGTGTTGTTGTTGATACACTTGTTGGTCAAGAAGAGATTGTTATCAAATCTCTTGGTGATTACCTCCAAGGCATTGAAGGTATTGCAGGTGCAACCATTAGGGGTGACGGACGCGTAACACTTATCGTGGATGTTGCGGCACTTATGAATCTTGCTAAGGGTATCACTGTAGATATTCGTGCAAGTGCAGAAGCGGTTGTAAAAACAAAAACAGTACCAAGCGATTATATCGTTCTAGCAGTTGATGATAGTGCAATGGATCGTAATATCATGAAAAAATCCATGGAACCAATCGGAGTCAAAGTACTTGAAGCAAGCAATGGCCAAGAAGCACTCAATATGCTTAAATCTGCTGAATACAGCATTGATGCTGTGCTTATTGACATTGAGATGCCAAGAATGGATGGTTATACTTTAGCAGGCGAAATTCGTAAATACTCTAAGTATAAAAACCTTCCGTTAATTGCGGTTACGTCACGTACTTCTAAATCTGACAGACTCAGAGGCGTTGAATCAGGCATGAGTGAATATATCACTAAACCATACTCTCCAGAATACCTTGAGAGCGTGGTCAGAAAAAATATTAAACTATAAGTGGGGAAGTCGCGATGAATGATAAACTCAATCAAATTCTTAAAAAACAACAACAACAAGTTGACGAGCCACACAAAAAAGAAGATGATATTATTCAGCTTGTGGGATTTATAATAGGACAAGAAGAGTACGCAGTGCCAATTTTGAGTATTCAAGAGATTATTAAACCGATTGAATATACGAGAGTTCCAAGTGTACCAGACTATATTCTAGGTGTCTTTAATCTAAGAGGTAGCGTTATCCCATTGATTGACTTAAGACGTAAGTTTAAAATGGATCCAGTAAAAGTAACTGAAGATACACGCTACATCGTCATGAAAGGAAAAGACAATACCGCTGGCTTTGTGATTGATCGTTTAACAGAAGCGATTCGTATTAAGAGTAGTCGTATTGGACCACCACCTGAAACAATTCATGCTGAAAAAGGGCTGGTTTATGGAATTGGTATGAGAGAAGAAAACATCTTAACAATTCTGAAAGTTGAACAGCTTTTAAAACGTGATTTCTAAATACACTTTAAGTGCCAAACTAAAAAGTTTGGCACTTTTTACTCTTCTAATACTTTAATAAATCAGCTACAAGTTCAAAGTTGTTGGCACTCATCATGTGAATTTTTGGATGAATTTTTTTAAGCTCTACAAAGGCATTTAAAGAGAGTTCAAACCCTACTTTTCGTTCTTCTTCTTCACTAACTTTTTTTGCTTTTGCTAATTTATCCATCCATAAAGCTGGTACATGAATACCAGGGACGTGCGCAGCTAAAAATTGAGCAGTTCGTAGTTTAACAATAGGGAAAAATCCTAAAATCAACTGTGTTTGGCTCTGCTCTTTTCCAAGTTCTGTTTTCGCATCTTTTAAAAGCTCTAAAAGCATCGTTGCATTTTCAACACTATAAACAGGTTGCGTAATGATGCCTACGGCACCATGCTCGATTTTAGTAGCCATTTTTTTCATTAAGTTTTTTGGTGTATTTGCATGGGCATTGCAGACCGAAAATGGATAAATAGGCTTAGGTTGGGTTTTAAAGGGTTTTCCTGAATAGTCAATACCTGCATTAAAGCATTGAATAATATCTAAAAGAAGTGTGCTATTTCCTTCAAAAACACCTTTAACAGCAGGTTGATCACTCGCACTTGCTGGATCTCCTGTAAGACATAAAATGGTTCGTAGATCATATTCATTTGCACCTAAAAGATCAGATTGAAGGGCAACTTTATTGCGATCTCTCATGCTCATCGTTGCAATAACAGGTTTTGAAAATTTTGTTTGAAGACTCAGTGCGCCAAAAAGCGCATTAAATTTAAGGCGTGCGAGTGGATTGTCCGTTGTGCTGAAACCATCAACCTTCGTATCGAGCCCAAGTGAGGCTATTTTTTCGATAAGCGGCTCAAACGTTGGCTCATGCATTGGAGTCGTTTCGAGTGTTAAAAAAGTATCGTGTTTTAATTTTTCAATAAAGGTTTCGATCATTGTTTTCCCATAAAGTGAACTTTGTCGTATTATAACTTAAACGCATACAAACATGCTAGTCCTTCTTTTAGCCTAAAGCGTTTTATTGCCTAAGCAAGATATTGCTATAATGAGATTTTTAATAGTAATTAAGGAGCGGCTTGAATGAAGTTGTGTGTATTTGATTTTGATTCAACACTCATGGATGGTGAAACAATCGATTTTTTAGCAAAAGAGCATGGGGTTGAAAAAGAAGTCTCTATGATCACTGAAGCTGCAATGCGCGGTGAACTTGATTTTTTTGAGAGTTTAACAACACGTGTAGGGCTTTTAAAAGGTATGAATGCGAGAAAGGCAGAAGAAATTTGCCATGCGCTTCCTTTGATGAAAGGGGCTTATGAGGCGATTGCTGGACTAAAAGCAAAAGGCTATACGGTTGTTGTTTTTAGTGGAGGATTTCGTATCGCAACAACACCTGCAAAATCGATTTTAGGTTTTGATGCTGATTTTGCCAATGTCTTACATGCCAGAGATGGCCACTTAAGTGGGCTTGTAGGTGGCGATATGATGTTTGGTTTTTCAAAAGGTGATATGCTAAGACGTGTACAAAGTCTTTTAAATGTCAGTTACGATAACACAATTGCAGTAGGTGATGGCGCAAATGACATCTCTATGTTTGAATGTGCGGCAAAAAAAGTAGCATTTTGTGCAAAACCTATTTTAAAAAATGCTGCAAATGTTGTAATCGATGAGAAAGACATGCGTAATCTTCTCCAATTTATTTAAAAGAGTGAACTAAATGTATAACAATGATTTAAAATTTTCGTTATGGTGTGATTTTGTTGAGCGTAGCTTTTTAGAAGGTGAATTTGGAGAGCTCATTCAAAACAATATTGTCAATGCTGCTACGAGTAATCCATCTATTTTCAAGTCAGCTTTTTTGGGTTCGTCTGCTTATGCAGAAGATAAAGCAAAACTTCAAGGAAAATCAGCCAAAGAGATTTATGAAGCCCTTGCAATCTCAGACATTCAGCTCGCTGCAAAAAAGCTTTTGCCTTCTTATGAAAAAGGAGATGATGGGTTTATCAGTATCGAAGTTGATCCTTTCTTGTGTGATGATGCCGAAGCAACGGTTGAAGAAGGAAAGCGATTATTTAAAGCTATTGGCTATCCTAACGTTATGATTAAAGTGCCTGCAACGGAAGAGGGCTATATAGCAATGGAAGCATTGTTAAGTGAAGGTATTAATGTCAATGCAACATTGATCTTCTCCGATGTACAAACACAAAGTTGTCTGGAAGCATTTGCAAAAGCCAATGAGACATTAACGCAAAAAGGATTTAAAAAACTTCCTCAAGCAGTGATTAGTATTTTTGTAAGCAGATTTGATCGCAAATTGGATGAACAGCTAAAAAAAGTAGATTTCGTGACGGCTCGAGTAGGTATCATGAATGCTATGCGTGCCTATGCGTTGATCCAAAAAGCACAGTTACCAAATGTTAGAGCTCTTTTTGCAAGTACAGGTGTAAAAGGTGATGAGCTTAGCCCAGATTATTATATTAAAGAGCTTTTGTTAGAAAATTCAATCAATACGGCACCTCTTGGAACCATTAAAGCATTTATCGCTTCTTCTAAAGAGTGTAAGCCAGTAGAGTTAAGAGCTGATTGGATTGAAAACTTTTTTCATTCTCTTGCTGCTAATGGTGTTGATATGAAGGTAGTCTGTGATGAATTGATGGATGAAGGTTTAAGTGCTTTCAAAGAAGCTTTTGTTGAGATTTTGAACGAACTCAAATAGACAAAGGATGTCACAATGGCAACAGTTGAAGTCAATGTTAGTGAACTTACTTTTGAGATGACAAAAAAGCTGAGGTTTTATCTCAGCAAACTTGTTGAACACAAAGGAAGTGATTTGCATGTCAAAACAGGGACAACCATTAGAGGTCGTATCAATGGTGAAATTGTCTCCTTTTCTAAAGAAGTTCTTGCGTATCAAGACGGACTTACTCTAGCAAAAGAGCTTCTGCGAAGTCGCTTTCCAGAGTTAGTCGAAAAGAAAAATATTGACTTCACGTTCAAACTCAACGATGATTACCGCTTTCGTGTCAATATGTTTTTTCAAGTAGATGGTGTTTCAGCTGTTTTTAGAACCATTCCGATGGTGCTTCCGACCATTGAATCATTGCATTTACCCTCTGTGATTAATTCATTGTGTGATCTCCCTCGTGGTCTTATCTTAGTAACAGGACCAACAGGTTCAGGTAAAACAACAACATTGGCTTCAATGATTAATCGTATCAATAAAACACAGAAAAAGCATATTATCACCATTGAAGATCCTGTAGAGTTTATCTATAAAGATGAGTTGTGTGTCGTCAACCAGCGTGCTATTGGACAAGATGCACTCTCCTTCTCTGATGCCTTACGTGCAGCACTTCGTGAAGATCCCGATGTTATCTTGGTTGGTGAAATGAGAGATCTTGAAACCATTGAAACTGCAATGCATGCAGCTGAAACAGGGCACTTAGTCCTCTCAACATTACATACTGTTGATGCAAAAGAAACCGTAGGACGTATCATTGGTATGTTCCCTGGTACAGAGCAAAATCGTATCAAAATGTCATTAGCATCTGTTTTGCAAGGTGTTATTGCACAACGTCTGGTTAAAACAGTCGATAATGGGCGTACGGCTGCTGTGGAGATTCTAGTAAAAAATGCACGTATTGAGGCACTCATTTTAGAAGGCCGAGAAGGTGAAATTCCTGATGCAATTAAAGAAGGCAAAGATGTTTATAAAACACAAACGTTTGATCAAGCACTTTTAGCGCTTTATGCAGAGGGCAAAATTTCACGAGAAAATGCTATTCAAGCATCGACCAGTCGCAATGATATTACAATGGCTCTTGATTTTTATGATGCTGATAAAAGCCAAAAAGAGACACGTAAAGAAGAGGCTCGTGTGAGTATTAAAGAACTAAAAGAGATTGATAAAGATATCTTAGGGTTGAAACAATAACAATTTATGCAGCTTTTAGGTTCAATTTTGTACAATTGTTCCCTTATTTTTTATAAAGGAAAACTATGTTAGAAGGCATCATTAGAGATAGTATCGAAAAAAAGGCTACTAAAGCACTTCGTAGAGATGGATATCTAATTGCAAATATTTACGGTAAGGGTGAAGAAAACATCAATGCTGCATTTAAAGCAAACGAATTCATCAAAGCAGCAAAGAATAAAGATACTCTTATTTTCCCAGTGAAAGTATCTGGTAAAGAGTACAATGTTGTAATTCAAGATTACCAAAGAGATCCAGTAAATAGCAACCTTTTACATGTTGATTTACGTATTGCACTTCCAGGTGTTTTAACAAAATATTTGGTTCCTGTTATTCTTGAGGGTACACCAAAAGGTACAAAAAACAAAGGTGTTCTTATCCAATCTAAAAAACGTTTAGCAGTTAAATGTACAGCTGAAAATTTACCAAACAGCTTTGTTGTTGATGTAAATGATCTTGATGTTGGCGATACAGTTTTAGTACGTGATATTCAAGTTCCAGCAAACGTTAAAATCATGGATGAAACACGTGTTTCTGTTGCCGGAGTTATTAAAGCGAAGTAACGCTTAGATGACACTTCTCGTAGGGCTTGGAAATCCAGACTTACAATACAAAAATAATCGACATAATGTCGGTTTTATGGTCATCGATGCTATCATCGATGACCAATCTTCATGCGAAAAAATCACAAAAACTAATTTTAAAGGTGAACTTTTTAAAGCACCTTCTATGTTACTGCTGAAACCAACAACGTATATGAATCTTTCAGGAGAAAGTGTACGTTCTGTGGATGATTATTTTAAGCCTGATCAAATTATTGTTATTCATGATGATTTAGACCTTCCTTTTGGAACATTACGTTTCAAAATAGGCGGTGGTCATGGTGGTCATAATGGGCTTCGCTCTATTGATGCTCATATTGGACCAGAATATATACGCGTTCGCATTGGTATTGGTAAACCAACACATAAAAGTGATGTTGCAAAATATGTTCTTTCTGATTTTTCTGTATGTCAAAGGGAGCATTTGCCTGAAATCATCCAACATGTAAAAAAGAGTATCAAAGCACTCCTCACAAGTGATTTAAAAGAAGTTTCGCTACAATACACGCTCAAACAAACCCTGTGTGATGGAGATAAAGTATGAAACTTTTTGAGAAATATATTGTTAAAAATTATCTCAAAAATTTTTTTGTTATCTTTATAGCACTTGATCTTTTTTATGTGGGCGTTGACTTGCTTACAAACTATAATAACATTCCGGATTCTGCAAACTTGCAAATTTTGTATGCTCTTTTTCAAGGCATGAATGCCGTAAATTATGTGTTACCACTTTCCATTGTATTTGGTATGGTTGTAACGTATTTTAGTATGATTAAATCCAATGAACTTATCTGTATGTATGCATCAAGTATTAGTAAAAGAGCGCTTGTGAGGCCTTTTTTTATTACTGCTTTAGGACTTACACTCATTTATATTGGACTCAATTGTACGGAATTTGCTTATGCGTATGAATATAGCGCAAATCTAAAAAAATATAACCGTATTTCAAACAGCTCAGAAGATCTTTTTCTAAAACACAATAATCAATATGTCTATTTTAAAAAACTTGATCCGCTAAAACAAGTGGCATACGATGTGACTATTTTTGAAGTAGATAATGTTGATCTTACTAAAATTATACGCGCTTCTGTAGCTTCATTTATTCAAAATCATTGGATTTTGGAAAAAGTAAGCATCGTTCATAAACCACGAATTACCTCTTTGGACAATGATGGTTATCGTACCGAAAATGTTGATAAACTTCAAACTATGGAAAATTTTAAACCTAAGATTATGGATAACGTATATCAAAGTGAATATACCTTATCTATCAGTGATGGCATTGATGCATTACGCTTTTTCAACGAGCAAGGTGTCAATACCAGTAAGATTAAAGCAACACTCTTTTATCAGCTTTTTTTCCCTTTTTTCGCTCCTTTTTTGATTGTCATTTTGTACTATAAAGCTCCTGTAATGGGGCGTTATTTTAATATGGCTTTGATCGCTTCTTCTTTCGCTTTTGTAACTTTAATTGTTTGGAGTGGGCTTTTCCTTTTAAGTCGTCTTGCAGCAAATGGAGTTGTTTTTGCAGAAATTGCCATTTTATTACCTATCGTACTTCTTCTTTTTATTGCCATGTATTTTTACGCCAAACGCTAAGTTAACTCGCATTTAATCATCTTTTGTTGAACTTTTTGATAGAATAGAGGATTATTGTTATCTCTAATAAGGTTCAAAATGACGAAATTCCAAGCTTTAGCACAAAAATATGATACTCCTTTATATGTTTACGACTTTGACACAATCTCCAACAAGTTTTCGGCTCTCAAAGAGGTCTTTAAAGCACGCAAATCTCTTATTTGTTTTGCTGTAAAATCAAACTCAAATCTCTCTGTTTTAAAACATATGGCAGGCCTTGGAGCAGGGTGTGATTGTGTTTCAATTGGTGAAGTCAAACGTGCTTTAGTAGCAGGAATTCCTAAATATAAAATTATCTTCAGTGGTGTTGGCAAAAGAGACAATGAGATCGAAGAAGCACTGCAAAATGATATTTTGATGCTCAATCTTGAAAGCGAAGAAGAGATGAAACGGGTTGAGATGATTGCAGAGCGATTGGGCGTAACTGCGCGCATTAGTATTCGTGTCAATCCAAACATCGATCCTAAAACGCATCCGTATATTTCAACAGGTCTTCACGAAAATAAATTTGGTGTTGATATTGAGAGTGCAAAGCGTATGTATATTCATGCGAAAAATAGTGCTTCTCTTGATCCAGTTGGAATTCATTTTCACATTGGTAGCCAAATTACAGAGGTAGAGCCTTTTAAAGAAGCAGCACTTGTTTTAGCAAACCTATTACGTAACCTCAAAGCTTTAAAGATTGACATCAAATTTTTTGATGTGGGTGGTGGTATAGGCATTCAGTACAAAGATGAAACAACAGTAGCTCTTTATGAGTATGCACAATCTATCTTTGCAGCACTTACAGGTCTTGATGTGACATTGGTATGTGAACCAGGTCGTTATTTGGTAGGTGATTGTGGATATTTTTTAACGAAAGTACTTTACGAAAAACACAATGGCTATAAGCGTTTTGTTATTGTTGATGGTGCAATGAATGATCTCATTCGTCCAAGTCTGTATCATGCGTATCATGCGATTGAAGTAGAAGGCAAAGTAACAACTCAAGAAACAACGTTGTGCGATGTTGTTGGTCCAATCTGTGAAAGCGGTGATTTTTTTGCTAAAAATATTGAATTACCTGCTCTTGAACATGATGATCTTTTGGTGATTAAAAGTGCTGGAGCGTATGGATTTACAATGAGTAGTAACTACAATACACGTTCACGTGTAGCAGAAGTAGCCCTTGAAAATGGAAACGATCGTTTAATCCGTAGACGTGAAAATTTCGATGATGTCATTGCTTTGGAAAAAGAGTACCTGTAATGCATTGGAATTCATTCTACCAGCTATTGGGCATCTCAAAGGCAGATAAATGCAAGAAATAGAAAAATACAGAAAAAAAATTGATCATATAGACGATCAAATTTTGAAGTTGCTCAATGATCGTATGGAGCTTGTTAAAGAGATTGGTCGTGCAAAGCAGACCAGTGGAACAGCTATTTATCGCCCTGAGCGAGAAAAAGAGATTTTGGATCGTTTAAAAACACTAAATAATGGTGCATTGAACAATAGAGCGATTGATGCAATCTATTTAGAAATTTTTGCAGTAAGTCGTAATCTTGAGTTCCCAGAAAAAATTGCTTTTATGGGGCCAGAGGGTAGTTATACACATCAAGCTGCAGAGAGCCGCTTTGGTGCGATGGGAAGTTACATTGAAGTAAGCTCAATAGAGGCTGTTTTTCATGTGCTTGAAAATGGTGAAGCTAAGTATGGTGTAGTGCCTGTTGAGAACAACACAGCAGGAGCTGTTGGTACAACCCTTGATTGTTTAGGAAAGTTTAGTTCTAAAATTGTTGCAGAACTCTATATGGATATTCACCACTCTTTTGCCACGGTATGTGAAGATATCAAAAAAATTAAACGTATCTATTCACATCCGCAAGGGTACAATCAGTGCCGAAAGTTCTTAGAAGAACATATGCTCTTAGGGGTAGAGTTTATTCCTACCAAATCAACCGCAGAAGCAGCAAAAAAAGCAAGTGAAGATCATGATGCTGCTGCTATTTGTTCGCATATTGCGGCTAAACTTTATAATGTGCCTATTATGTTTGCCAAAATTGAAGACAATATGGCAAACCAAACACGTTTTTTGATTTTGAGTGATTTTAAAAATAAAAAAGGCGTACATAATAAAACTTCAATTTTGGCAAAAACAGATGATAAACCAGGTGGTCTTGTAGAGTTCTTGCAGACATTCCAAGATCAAAAAGTCAATCTTACGAAAATTGAGTCACGTCCGACAAAAGAAAAAGGATTTCAATCTATTTTTTATATGGATTTTGAAGGACATATTGATGATGAGAACGTTCAAAAAGTAATTGAAGAGAATAAAGAAAGATATGATATTAAATGGCTCGGTAGCTATATTTGTGGAGGATGAGAGATGCAATTTAACGGTGTTTTAGATCAACTAAAAATTTATGAAGCAGGTAAGCCTATTGAGCTTGTAGTACGTGAATATGGCATAGAAGCTAAAGATGTTATCAAATTAGCGAGCAATGAAAATCCAAGAGGATGTAGTCCTAAAGTACTTGAAGCTGTACGTGCAGAAGCTGCTAAAATGAATTTATATCCAGATGACAGTATGTATGAGCTCAAAGAAGCTTTGGCTAAAAAATATGCTGTAAAAGAGGAAAATATTATTATTGGTGCGGGAAGCGATCAAGTGATCTCTTTTGCTGTACATGCGAAAGCAAATCCTAATACAAAAGTTTTGATGGCTGGTATCACATTTGCAATGTATGAAATTTACGCCCTTCAAACAGGTGCAACTATTCTGAAAACACCTACAGCTGGACACAATCTTCAAGAGATGTTAGAAATTTACAAAGCAAATAAAGAAATATCAGTGATTTTTCTTTGCCTTCCAAACAATCCTCTAGGTGAGTGTTTAGATACAAAAGATGTCTATGCCTTTTTAGATCAAATCAGCCCTGAGACACTTGTGGTCATCGATGGCGCATATCAAGAGTATGCAAGTTTTAAAGACCCTGCGAAAAAAATTGTTCCAAGCGAAATCATTGCAAAATACCCAAATACACTCTATTCAGGTACATTCTCAAAAGCGTATGGACTTGGTGGTATGCGTTGTGGTTATGGAATTGCACAACCAGAAATTATCAAGGCACTTTTAAAACTAAGAGCACCATTTAACATCACAAATTTAACGCTTAAAGCGGCAATTGTTGCACTGAGTGATCAAGCGTTTGTGGATGCTTCTGTCAAAGAAAATTTTGAACAAATGAAATCATATGAAGCTTTTGCAAAAGAACTGGGTTTTAATATTATTGAGAGCTATACAAACTTTATTGTATTAGAATTTGATGCAAGTAAAAACTCTAGTGTAATTGCGCAAAAATTGATGGAAAAAGGTATAATCGTTAGAAATTTAGGATCGTATGGTATGAATGCAATTCGTGTTACCATAGGAACACCTGAACAAAATGCACGCTTTTTTGAACTCTTTAAAACAATTTATAAGTAAGAGAAAGACATATGGAGCTTAGAACACTTTTAAACCAAATAGCAACACTCATACAAAACTTGACCTTGCGTCAAAAGATAGTTGCAGCAGTTTCGATTGTTGTTCTTATCGGTTTTTTAGTGTTTCTGACGCTCTACAAAAACTCCACTTCGAGCAAAGGAAGTGGGTACAGTGTTTTATTTGAAAACACAACTGCGGGTGATTCTGCACTGATTATTCAACAACTTGAAAAAGAGAAAGTTCCTTATAAGATACTCAACGAAGGAACAATTGCTGTTCCTACAGAAATGGTGCATAAACAAAGAATTTCGATAGCTGCACAAGGTATTCCTAAAAATAGCAAAGTTGGTTTTGAAATTTTTGATAAAACTGAGTTTGGTGCGACTGATTTTGAACAAAAGATCAAATATATTCGAGCACTTGAAGGTGAACTTGCACGTACTATTGAAAGTTTAGGACCAATTTCTAACGCAAGTGTACATATCGCTATTCCGAAAGAGACAGTGTTTGCTCAAAAACAAGCGGCACCAACAGCATCCATTGTTCTAAATATTCGACCGAGTATGAATCTTTCTGTGAAACAGATTGTAGGTATTAAAAATCTTGTTGCTGCTTCGGTTTCAAACTTAACTGCAGAGAATGTTTCAATTGTCAATCAAGATGGTGAACCTTTAGGTGATGAGCAGAGCAATATTTTTCAAGGTGAGCTGGTTAAAAGCCAGATGCGCTATAAAAAAGAGTTTGAGCACAATGTAGAACAAAAAATTATCAATGTGCTAGCTCCCGTTATTGGTGGTGTAGATAAAGTGAATGCAAAAGTAACTATCGATTTTGATTTTTCCCAACAAGATTATGTTAGCGAGATATATGATCCAAACTCTGTACCTAGAAGCGAGCAGAGTGTTGAAGAAAAACGTGAAGGGAAAGAGCCTCAAGATGTAGGGGGCGTTCCTGGTGCAATCAGTAATATAGGTCCTGTACAAGGACTTGAAAGTAATAAAAAAGGCGAAACATATCAAAAAAGTTCTACGACTACCAATTATGAAATTTCAAAGAAAGTAGTTAATTCTAAAGATGAGTTTGCAAAAGTTAAGCGTTTAACTGCTGCGGTAGTTGTTGATGGTGTTTATAAATATGGAGTCGATGCTGACGGTAAGAAAAAAAGTGAATTAGAGTACTTCCCGCTCACAAAAGATCAGATGGATGCTATTCGTGATGTTGTACGTCAAACTGTTGGGTATAACCAAGCAAGAGGTGATGAAGTCACGGTTAGTAACTTTGAATTTAAGCCACTTTCGAGTGATGGAACACGTGCTCCAACTAAAGATTTGATGGATAAAGTCACCAATTACGTAGGACCATTGGTACCTTTATTAAAATATGTTATTGTCGGTATTTTACTGTTTGCCTTCTATAAAAAAGTGATTATTCCATTCAGCCAAAAAATGGTTGAAACAAAATTAGATGATTTTGAAGATGAAATTGAGCCAATTACAGCGCATGAAGAAGAGGGAGCTGAAGATACGTTAGAGAAATTCAGACAAGCTCGTAAAAAAGTCGAGGATCAGCTTGGAATTGGTCAAGACTTTAATGAAGAGGCTCTTAAATATGACGTATTACTTGAAAAGCTTAAACATGTTGCAGAGCAAAAAAGTGAAGAATTTGCGGCACTCTTACAATCTATGATTCGTAATGAGGGTGATTATGAGAAAAACAGCTCAAAGGATCTAACATAATGAAACTTACAGAAGAGCAAAAAACCCTTTATAATGAACTTTCTATGGCAGAAAAAGCTGCAATTTTGATGATTCAGTTAGGCGAAGATGCGACGGCAAATCTTTTTTCACATATGGAAATTGATGTCGTGACCGATATTTCTAAATTTATTGCCACTGCTAAAACAATTGATAAATCTGTTGCAAATGCTGTTTTGGAAGAGTTTTATGTCATTTTACAATCCAACCAATACATCAGAAGTGGTGGTATGGAATATGCAAAAGAGATTCTTTATCGTACTTTTGGTGCAGAAGGTGCTCAAAAGATTCTTGATAAACTTTCTAAATCAATGGAAAATTCACAGAGCTTTGGATATCTTTCTCAAATTAAGCCTCAGCAGTTGGGTGATTTTATTATTAATGAGCACCCACAAACCGTTGCGCTTATTTTAGCACATATGGACCCTACGAGCGCGGCTGAAACACTCTCGTTCTTCCCTGATCAGCTTCGAAGTGAAGTTACGATTAGAATGGCAAATTTAGGTGAAATTTCACCTTCAGTTGTTAAACGCGTTTCTGCAGTATTGGAAAATAAATTAGAATCATTGACTTCTTATAAGGTTGAAGTGGGTGGCCCACGAGCTGTTGCAGAAATTCTTAATCGTCTTGGTCAAAAAGCTTCTAAGACAACTATCGCATATATTGAACAAGCCGATGAAAAACTGGCATCTGTTATTAAAGATATGATGTTTACTTTTGAAGATATTATGAAGCTTGATGGAAATGCTGTACGTGAAATTCTTAAAGTAGCAGATAAACGTGATCTAATGGTTGCTCTTAAGGGGTCAGCAGATGATTTGAAACGAAAATTCTTTGATAATATGTCTCAACGTGCACAAGAGGCATTTGTAGAGGAGATGAACTTTTTAGGCGCTGTGCGTGTAAAAGATGTTGAAGAGTCACAAAGAAGAATTGTTGAAGAGGTGCAAAAACTTGCAGAACAAGGCATTCTCCAAATTGGTGAAGCTGAAGAGATGATAGGTTAAGATGGTGAGCGAGAATATTATTGATAAAGAGAAGGTTGAAGACCACTCTGTAAAACCGTATCGGTTTAAAGTTTTAGGCTCCAATGTATCAGAAACTTCCACGCCATTGCATGTGAATGAAGAGGTAAGTTCATATGATCCTGAATCGATGCCAGTAAATGACGAAATTGTGACGATTGCGCGCATTGAAGAAGGAACACAAAATCAATTTATTGAAGAGCTTCTCAAAAAAACAGATGAACTCACAACAAATGTTGTTAAGCTTCAGATTCAAATTGAAAAGCAAGAACAAGATTTCAATAACAGATTAACAGAAGAGCTAACGCGTGAAAGAGAAAATGCTTATGCGCAAGGTTATCAAAAGGCAAAAGAGGAAGCTGAGGATGCGATTAGTGAGATTCGATCGCGTTATTTAAAGTCAATTAGCCATTTAGATACACTTTACAAAAGTATAGAAGAACGCATATCAAAACTCGAAACTGATATGAGTGTTACCGCTTTTGAGATTGCTAAAGAGGTGATCAAAAAAGAGGTCAGTTTATCAAGTACACAAATTGCAGCATCCCTTTCCAAGGCATTGCTGAAAGAGGTCAAAGATGCTGTCAAAATTGAACTTAAGGTCAATCCAAAGGACTTAGATGCACTTAAAGAACTTTATGCGGAAGATGAAAAAATAAAAGTAACATCGGATGATGCGATTACGCTAGGTGGCGTTGTCATTCTTAGCGATGTAGGAAACTTAGATGGCAATTTGGCAATGCGTTTAGAAAAAGTGAAATATCTATTACAAGAAAACTAAAAAGCACTGGAAGACATGAAACAATTACGAGAATCCTCTATTGAAGAATTAAATGACTATTGTGAGCAAATTAGGCAGAAAATTATTCAGACCGTTAGCAAAAATGGTGGCCATCTGAGTAGCAATGTAGGTGCAGTAGAGCTTATAGTAGCTATGCATTATGTTTTTGATGTAAAGAATGATCCCTTCATTTTTGATGTTAGCCATCAAGCGTACACCCATAAGCTTCTGACGGATCGATGGGAGCGTTTTGAAACTCTACGAGAACTCAATGGCATTAGTGGCTACACACGACCAGATGAGTCAGATTGTGATTATTTTGTTGCAGGACATAGCTCAACATCCATTTCACTTGCTGTTGGTGCAGCAAAAGCTATTGCATTGAAAGGTGAACAGTATAAGCGTGTACCTGTTGCACTGATTGGTGATGGCTCATTGAGTGCTGGTATGGTGTATGAAGCCCTTAATGAACTTGGAGATCGTAGATACCCTGTTGTTATTATTTTAAATGACAATAAGATGAGTATTGCAAAACCTATTGGTGCTATTAGTAAATTTTTATCCAGCGCAATGGCAGGTGGTTTTTACCAAAAAATTAAAAAAACAACGGAACAGATTTTACAATATTTACCAGAGAGTGCCACCTATATGGCGAAAAAGTTTGAAGAGAGTTTTAAACTTATTACTCCAGGTATTTTATTTGAAGAATTAGGAATTGATTATATTGGACCTATCGATGGACATGATTTAGAGAGCTTGATCAAAGCTCTTCAATCAGCACGAAGCCTCAAAAAACCAGTTATTATTCATGCCCAAACGCTTAAAGGCAAAGGGTATGAAATGGCAGAAGGGTATTATGAAAAGTGGCATGGAGTAGGTCCTTTTGATGTCGCTAGTGGCGAAGCTATCAAGCAAGGTGTGAGCAAAAATGCAACCACAATGTATTCAGAAGCACTTATGTCATTAGCAAAAACTCATGATAATGTTGTTGGTGTTACTGCTGCAATGCCAAGTGGTACAGGACTTTCCCCTTTAATTCAAGCTTATCCTAATCGTTTTTGGGATGTGGCTATTGCTGAACAACATGCTGTTACTTCTATGTGCGCTATGGCCAAAGAGGGATTTAAACCGTATGTGAGTATCTATTCTACTTTTTTACAACGAGCTTATGACCAAGTCATTCATGATGCGTGTATTATGAATTTAGATGTTGTTTTTGCGATCGATCGTGCAGGAATTGTAGGAGAAGATGGGGAGACACATCAAGGAGCATTTGATATCTCTTATTTAAGTGCAATTCCCAATATGACTTTGATGGCTCCACGCGATGAGAGAGGAATGCATGCGGCTATTCATTATTCTTATATTCATAAAGGGCCATTAGCAATTCGTTATCCACGAGGAGCATTTTTAGAATCAGATGCTTTTGAGTCATTAGCATTTGAATATGGCAAAGCACAACTGCTCCAAGAAGGTACAAGTAGTATTCTTCTTTTGGGATATGGAAGTGGTGTTGGTAAGGCTATTGCAACTTCAAAATTACTAGCAGAACAGGGTATTGAAGCAGCCATTGTTGATTTGAGATTTGTGAAGCCATTGGATGAAACATTGTTGATTGCATTATCACAAGAATACAATAAATGGTACGTTTTTAGTGATAGTGCTAAGATAGGTGGTGTAGGTTCATTATTAATGGCAGTGAAAGAAAAACATACTTTAAACGTGAATATTAAAACATTTGAATATGAAGATGCATTTATTACGCATGGAGCAACACATCTTGTTGAAGAACAATTGGGCATTACGGTTGAACAATTAGCAGAAGTAATTTCAAAAGAGTTCTATTAATTAATAAAAAATATTAGTTAATTTTTTTTGAGATAAATTGAACTAAAATATGGAATCATTCAAGAAAATATTATAAAAGGGGTTTATTATGAATGATTTCATCAATCTTCTTAAAACCAAAGAGCTTAAAGCAACGCCCCAAAGAATATCTGTTCTTAAAGAGTTAGGAAAAAAGATGCATCCTACTATTGATGATCTATATGAAGCTCTTCGAAAAGAGAACCCTTCTATGTCTTTGGCAACAGTTTATAAAAATTTGGCTACGCTTAAAGAAAAAGGTGTTGTGATTGAAGTGAATACTGCTGAAGGAAAGATGCGTTATGACATTTATTCAAAGCCGCATATTCATCTTGTATGTCGTCAATGTGGTGCTATTGAAGATGTAGATTATGATCAAAATTTGTTTGCTTATCAAACAGTATTAGAGCAAATGAAAAGTGTAAAAATTGATCGTATGGATGTCATTGCAACTGTAGAGTCATGTACGTTTTGTTGTAAAAAGTAAGTAATAAAAAGAGAGAAAAGCTAAGAGAATAATCTCTTAGCTTTATAAATTAAAGTTTATCTGAGTTATGTGCAAGATAGTCAGCAACACCTTCTGTGCTTGCAGTCATACCTTTATCACCTTTTTGCCAACCTGCTGGACATACTTCACCATACTCATTCGTAAAGAGCATTGTATCAATCATTCTTAGCATTTCATCGATGTTTCTTCCAAGTGGCAAGTCATTGATAACAGCATGTCTTACGGTTCCATCTTTATCGATTAAGAATGAACCACGAAGTGCAACACCCTCTTTAAAGAGAACATCATAATCACGAGAAATTTGTTTTGTAATGTCTGCAACTAATGGGAATCTTACTTGTCCAATACCGCCTTGGTTAACTGGAGTGTTTTTCCATGCAAAATGTGAAAATTGTGAATCGATAGAAACACCAATAACGTTAATACCACGATTTTTGAACTCTTCTAATCTTTTATCGAATGCAATAATTTCTGATGGACATACAAAAGTAAAATCGAGTGGATAAAAGAAAAGAACTGTACCTTTTGTGCCGAAGTTTTCGTATAAATTAAAATTATCGACAATTTGATTGTCACCAAGTATTGCGGTTGCGGTAAAATCAGGAGCTTTATTTGTTACTAACACGAGTATCCTTTAATTGAGAATTTTTATTGATACGGAAATTATACAATTAAATATAAAAAACTCTTTTAAGTAATAAGACTAATTCTATCCAATAAGATTTAATCCAAATTAGGTTCTAAATTCGCCCAATTTATGGTTAAGGTTTTCTGTCATACGGCTTAGATGTTCAGCAGCTCCCGCGATCTCTTCAACACTGCGACTATTTTCAGTTGAGATTTTATTGATTTCACCTATTTTAGCAATAATAAGTTCTATTTCATTACCTGTCTGAAGGTAGTTATCAACCGTGTTTTCAGTGATTTTTGTTACTGAATCAATGATTTTGAAACTTTCTTGTAAGCGATTTTCAACCTCTTGAGCTGTCTGAGCAAGTTCTTCAACTTTTTTAGAGTTCGAACTCATTTGTTCGCTAGAATTTACAATAGATTGAACAATAACATTGATTGTAGCATTAATCTCAATAAGACTTTTTTGAGTACGTTCAGCGAGTTTTCGGACTTCATCAGCAACGACTGCAAATCCGCGGCCGTGTTCGCCTGCACGTGCTGCCTCAATCGCAGCATTAAGTGCTAGAAGATTCGTTTGATCTGCAATATCACTAATAACAGTTAGAACATTTCGCACTTGCTCAGCATCTACACTTAATTGGTTTAATCCATGCGCAAGTTCAATTTCCGTTGCTGAGCTTTTTTGAATTTCTTCTGTTAAAGCAACGACAGCGTTACTTGCAGAATAAAGTGAATTATTGGCTTTAATCATGTCTTCTTTGCTATTTTTTGCTTGGTCAATTGATCCTAACATATTGTTACGAATTTGATTAGCTTGGTGAGTGGTATCAATAACGATTGTTGTTGATTTTTCAACAAGTTTTTCAACTTGAAGAGATGTGGTAGAGAGTTCGTGTGAAATAGAAGAGTTTTCACTTGAAAGAGATTTTGCATTACAAATGAGAATGCGTACTTTTTCAATAAAGTTATTAATTTGTTCACTTGCCTGTGCAATCTCATCACTTCCTTTGATCTCTAAATGGCGTGTGAGGTCGCCATCTCCACTAGAAAGTTCTTTTGCTTTCTCAATAAGATTATTAAGAGGTTTTGTAATGATTTGATTGATAATAATCCAAATAATGACCACAATAACAAGAGTCATAATAAGAGAAGTGATAATAAGATTATTTCTAAGTTTATCATTTGCAGTTTGAAAATCTTTTTCGTTCGCTTTTGCTACTAATATCCAATTCCACTTGTCAAAAGCTTGAAAACTAACGATCTTTGCTTCACCATCTTCTGTTATATGTAACATACCATTTTTTTGAGCAAGCATTTTTTTATCAAGTTCTGAAGAAATTTTTGTATTAGTAGTATCTATTTTGGGATGCACATCGTACGATTCACTTTTAGTATTCATGGCATAAAAGTAACCATTGTCACCAATTTTCATATTATTGATCTGATTTTTTAATGCTTTTAATCCCTCTGTGAAGTTATACCCAATAAACAAAATACCCAAAATCTTATCATTTTCTACGATAGGAGCATAGACGGTAATGTAATCTTTTCCAAATAATCGTGCACTTCCGATGTATTGTTTCTTTTGCATAATTGGTTCATATGCAGGACTGTTTTTACCTAAAAATGTTCCCATTGCACGGCTGCCATCTTCTTTCTTTAGCGATGTAGAAACACGTACAAAGTCGTCACCTTGTAAAGCAAAAATAGTTGCAACAGCACCTGTCAGATCAGTAAAAGTATCAACTTTTGTAAAATGATTATTGAGTGTATATCCAGCGTTTGTAAGGGTAGGTGTATCAATACCATTCACTTTAATTTTTTCATTAGGATTGATATGAAAAGCTCCAAAATCTGCTTTGAAAATATTAAAAAGTTTGATGGCGGTATCTTCTAGTGCACTATTATAAACTTTAACAGTTTGCTCTAATCCAGAAATATTTGCATTAATCTTTTGTTCTGTTTCTTGTTGGATATAACCTGTAAGGTAAAAATTGATATAAAAAATAAAAGCAAAAATTGATACAGAAACAATTAATACCTGTAAAATTGTTACTTTTTTCGCTATAGAATTCATTGATTGTCTCCACGCTAAAATATTATTGAGTTAATAATATGAAAATATACCTTTTGAGAAGTTAAACATAAAGAAAAAAGTTAATATTTATTTACCATGTTGACAAATTCTATCTTATTGACATGATTGGCTGAAATAAAAGTTAAGCTATTTTCATGCTACGAATTTTATGTAATATTTCTTAATAAAACATTTTAAAATGAGATCTCTGGTTTAAAATAAGATTCCAGATTGAGCTGTTTAAATAAGCCATTTGTTTAGTTTTTAACTAGCAATTTGGTTTTAATATCAATTTTAATTTAGTTTCGATATAGTTTTTTGTTAGTAAAAAATACCGAGTTAAGGAGAAATTATGGCAGTAAAAATTACTGATATTTGTATCGCATGTGGTGCCTGTATTGATGAGTGCCCAGTAGAAGCAATCGTAGATGATAGCGATAACCCAACAGGTGCTGATATCTATTATGTCTACGCTGACAAATGTGTTGAATGTGTTGGCCACCATGATGCTCCTGCATGTGCAGAAGCATGTCCAACAGAGGGTTGTATTGTATGGGACGCTCCATATCCAGGACAACCAAGCCGTGATGAAATCGGTGCAGATATGAGAAAAGGCACAACTCCTTGTGCTGAATAATAGCTACAAAGAGGGATCACCCTCTTTGTTCTATATAGTATAAAAATAGTATTTAATTGATATTAAAAAAAAATTCTGCTATACTCCCACGTTCTAATTCCCTACAAAGTTATGAAATTCAATTATATATAGGAGCGGATTGTGGAAAGCACATTATCCATTATTAAGCCAGATGCAGTAGCTAAAAACGTTATTGGTAAAATTGTTGACAGATTTGAATCAAATGGATTAAAAATTGCAGCGATGAAAAAACTTCAACTTAGCCAAGCGGATGCAGAAGCTTTTTATGCAGTTCATGCAAGTAGACCTTTTTTTGGTGATCTTGTTAAGTTTATGATTAGTGGACCAGTAGTCGTTATGGTTTTAGAAGGCGAAAATGCTGTTCTTAAAAATCGCGAGCTTATGGGTGCAACTAATCCTAAAGAAGCAGCAAAAGGAACTATTAGAGCAGATTTCGCTGATAGTATTGATGCAAATGCTGTTCATGGTAGCGACAGCTTAGAGAATGCAAAAATTGAAATTGACTTCTTTTTTGCAAGAAGAGAGATTCTCTAATTTCAATGCAAATTGAATTCAAAAAAATTCCCGCTAATGGGATTCATTTTGAAACATCTTTAGGCAAGATTAGATTTTCTGGTGAAGCTTTAAAGACAAATAAGACAATGGTAAAATGTGCAGGCATTATGGAAGGAATTCTTCCTCATGTGTGCGACCGTTGTGCTGAAGGTTTTGAGTTAAAAGTGAATGAACGTGTTGAAGTCTTCGCAAGTGATGGTCTTTATAAAGATCAAGAAGGTGAAGAACTTTTAAATGTAATAGAATTTTTTGATGGTTTTATAGATCTTGAAGTAGTGCTTCAGAGTGAAATTGAAGCTTTCAAAAGCGATTACCACTATTGTGGACAATGTGAACAATTAAAAGGAGAGTAAAATGGCAGTACCTAAGAGACGTGTAAGTAAAACAAGAAGTGCAAAAAGAAGAACTCACTATAAAGTGACACTTCCTATGCCAGTAAAAGACAGTGATGGAACATGGAAAATGCCTCACAGAGTGAACAAAACAACAGGCGAATATAAAAACTAAATGCTAACCATAGCAATTGACGCGATGGGCGGGGACTTCGGTCCCGCTCCTATTGTTGAAGGAACCCTTCTTGCGCTGAAAGAACGTAATTTTAAAGCGCTTCTTGTTGGGGACGTTACTGTTCTCAAATCCCTAATCCCTAATGATTATCTAGATAAAATCTCATTTATTGAAGCAACAGATATTCTCGATATGCATGAAGCTGCGACCAATGCGCTTAAACGCAAAGAGACATCCATTTATAAAGCTGTTGATCTTGTCAAGGATAAAACAGCTGATGCTGTTGTGTCTATGGGGCATAGTGGTGCAACAATGAGTCTAGCAACTTTACGAATTGGACGACTAAAAGGTGTTTTGCGTCCTGCAATTGCTACGATTATGCCAACGGCAATTGCAAGTAAACTTAGCCTCGTTTTAGATGTAGGCGCAAATGTAGATTGTAAAGCAGAACATTTAGCGCAATTTGCTATTATGGGTGAAGCATATGCGAAAGATGTCTTAAAAATTGCAAAGCCCAAAGTTGGTTTGCTCTCTAATGGTGAAGAAGAGAGTAAAGGAAATGAAACCACAAAAGAAGCATTTTTAGCACTAAAAAAACTTGATAGTTTTGTAGGTAATGTAGAAGGTAATAATGTTTTTGATGGTTCTGTAGATGTCATTGTATGCGATGGTTTTGTAGGAAACATCTTACTTAAAGCCAGCGAAGGTGTTGCAGACTCTATTACCAAAATTATCAAGCAAAACGTTAGACGTTCTCCTCTTGCAATTGCAGGAGCCGTATTAATGCGAAAAGTTTTTAAAGTACTCAAAAAACAAGTAGATTATGCGGAGTACGGTGGTGCACCACTTATTGGTATTAATGGCTGTGCAATTATTGGACATGGTAAAAGCAATGCAAAGGCAGTGAAGAACGCTATTTTTCAAGCGATTAGTTTCTCAAGTTCTAATATTAATGCTGATATTGAACAGAAATTAACACTATTAGAGCAATAAAGGATAAATGTGTACGCATCTTTAAAATCCATTGGGGCGTATGCTCCTGCCCGTATATTAAGTAACGCTGATCTTGAAAAAATGGTCGAGACCAGTGACGAGTGGATTGAAAAACGTACCGGTATTAAAGAGAGACGTATTGCTGCAGAGGATGAATCCACTAGTGATTTAGGTGTTAAGGCAGCTGAAGTTGCCATTAAGCGTGCTGGTATTGCTAAAGAAGAGATTGATCTTATTATTTGTGCAACACTTTCACCTGATCATTTTTGTATGCCTTCTACTGCATGTGTTATTGCTGGAAAATTAGGTATTAATGATGTGATGGCATTTGATATCAGTGCTGCTTGTAGTGGATTTGTATATATGCTCTCCATGGCAAAAGCATTCATCGAATCGGGTACAAAGAAAAATGTTCTTTTAATTGGAGCAGAAAAAATTAGTAGTGTCGTAGATTATACTGATCGTAGTACTTGTATTCTTTTTGGAGATGGTGCTGGAGCAGCTATTATTAGTGTGACTGAAGACAAACATGAAGCGATTATAGACATACATGCTTCAGCAGACGGTCGCTATGGAGATCTTTTAATAACGCCTGGTTGCGGTTCAAAGTATCCTTGTTCACAAGAAACACTTGATAATAAACTCAATTATATAAAGATGCAAGGTAATGATGTCTATAAAGTAGCTGTTAAAACACTTACCAATGATGTAATCGATATTTTAGAAAAAAATAATATTACTGCTTCAGAAATTGATCATTTTATACCGCATCAAGCAAATTTTAGGATTATTGAAGCTGTACGTGCAAAACTTGATTTTCCAATTGAAAAAACTGTTTTAACCGTTGCAAAATATGGAAATACATCAGCAGCATCTATCCCTATGGCAATGAATGACGCTTATGAAGAAGGTCGTATCAAAAAAGGTGATCTAATGTTATTGGATACTTTTGGTGGTGGATTTACATGGGCAAGTGCATTAGTACATTTTGGTGGTCAGTGAATTATTAATAAGTATTACTACATGTAAGCATTTAATGCTTACATGTGTAAAAAATTAAAGAATTTTATGTAGAGTTGTTGCTTTACTCATCCATGCTTCTAACCCACTCCAATCTTCTTCTTCAATCATTTTTTTCGATTTCTCTAATTCTTGTTCGAAAATTTCAATGGAATTTAGAACATTCACTTTATTTTGTCTAAAAATATCAGACCACATTTGAGGTGAGCTCTTTGCAACCCTACTCATATCACGGAAACCACCTGCTGCTAGAGCAAGGATGCTTTTAGGGTCTTCTTGGCCCATAACACTGTTGGCTAGAGCATAACTAATAACGTGAGGTAGATGCGAAATAAAGGAAGCATGAGCATCATGGGCGTAAGGGTCCATAAAGACGATTTTCATACCGATATGTGAAAAGACTTGAATAGCTCTATTTTTATGCAAATCACCACTACTGTCAGTATCACAAAGAACTACTACTTTATCATGATATAAATTTTGAATAGCCGCACTTGGTCCAAATTTTTCTGTACCTGTCATTGGGTGAGCAGCAATAAAATTAGCACGAATATTTTCAGGAACAGATTCAACAATTTCAGCTTTTGTACTTCCCATATCAACAATAGTTGTATTAGTTGGAATATTTTGGAGTTCTTGGAGCGCTTTAATAATTCCACCAACAGGAATTGCAAGAAAAATCATGTCACATGTTTTAATTTCTGCAAAAGAGACGATATCGTGAACAAGTCCTAATTTTAATGCTTCTTCGCAGTGACTTAAATTATGGTCAAAACCAACAATCTTGGATACTAATTTTGTATTTTGAAGTGCTAATCCTAATGAGCCTCCCATTAAACCTAAACCGACTATACCTACTACCATTAAGAAACTCCTTCTTTCACACATCATTACGTACCAAAAAATAGCCATTTTATGGGTTTAATAGGCACTTAATTCTAGAGATGGTATTATAGTTCAAAATATCTAAAAATTATATTCTAGGGCTAATCAGTATGAAAAAAGTAACTGCGTTGTCTCTCATTGTCGCAACTGCATTGTATGCGGCACCGTTAAAAAGCCTTCAGTTTGATGGATTAATCCACCTTTCCCCAGAGATGGCTTCTGAGATGATCGATATGAGAGCCGGTGACTCTGTCGATATGGAAAAAATCGATAAAGCGGTTAAAACGCTTTACAAACAAAACTATTTTGAAGATGTTTGGGTTGAAGAGGTGAGTGAAGGCGCTTTACTTATTCACGTTAAAGAAAAACCTGTTATTGCAAAAGTTGATTTCTCAGGTATTAGCGAGAGTGATAAAGATGAGATGAATAAGCTCGCAGGCATTAAAAAAGGGGAAGTTTATGATGCTGAACGTGCGGAACTTTCCAAACTTAAAATTATTAAATTTTATGAAGACAAAGGCTACTTTGATACCGTCGTTGAGATAAAAACGACACCTTTAAGTGAAAAACTTTCTATGGCGATTGATTTTGTTATCAACCGTGGTGAAAATATTGTTATCAAAAAAGTGACTTTATGTGGTTCAAAAGAACTAAAATACGGTGATATTGAACCAAATATTGCAAATAAGTCTGAAGAATGGCTTCCATGGATGTGGGGCTTTAACGATGGAAAGTTAAGAACTAATGATCTAGAGCACGATTCAGCTCGTATCAAAGATACATACATGCAAAAAGGATATCTTGATTGTGAAGTTAGCCAGCCATTCTTAAAAACCTATTTAGATAGTTATACCGCTGATCTTGTTTACAGCATTAGCGAAGGTGAGCAATATAAGGTTGGGACCATTGCAATTGAAATTCCAGATGGCTTTATTGATACAAATGAAGTTATTAAAGAAATGTTCCTTCAAAATGGAAAAGTCTTCAACGTAGCAAAATTACGTAAAGATATGACACTTATTGAAACTAAGGTCGCAGATCAAGGGTATGCTTTCGTAAAAATTATTCCTGATGTGAAGAGTGATAAAAAAACACATGTAGCGAATATCACATATAGAGTTGTTCCTGGAGAAAAAGTTTATATTAATAACGTTAGAATTTCAGGCAATAGCCGAACAATCGATAGAGTTGTACGACGTGAAGTTTATTTGGCGAACAATGATCTTTATAGCCGTACAGACGTTGACGATACAAAAAAAGCGCTCAAGCGAACAGGCTATTTCGAAGATGTTGAAATTAAAGAAGAGCGTTTAAGCAAAAACTCAATGGATATAGTTGTTAATGTAAAAGAGGCATCTACTGGTTCTATTGGTGGAGGTATTGGTTATGGCTCCTCTGACGGACTTCTTTTAAGTGCAAATATTTCAGATGGAAACATTTTTGGTTCAGGTTTAAGAGCTGGTATTGATGTTGAAAGAAGTGACAGTGAACTTAATGGTGCAATTTCATTAAGTAACCCTCGCTTATTTGATTCAGTTTACAGCCTTAGTGGTAAAATTTATGGTGCAAACAACGATTACTACTACTATGATGAAGAAAAATATGGTATTAATGTTGTATTAGGAAGAAAAATTGCACGTAATTGGGGCGTTTCATTAGGATATATTATTGAGCAATCTAAACTTTCTAACTTAACAGGTGAACTTCAACCATATAAAAATATTTTATGGACAGATGAAACAACACTTAAAAGTTCTATCGTTCCTGGAATTTCATTTAATAATACAGATGATTTCTACCTTCCACGTAGCGGTATTGCAGCGAGCAGTAGTTTAGAGATTGCAGGACTTGGTGGTGATGAGAAATTTATGAGTAGTGTAAATAAATTTGCTACGTATTATGGTATGCAAGATCTCATTGATTATGATCTAATTTTACGCTATAAAGCGCAATTTAAATACCTAGCGATAAATTCATCAGATGAAAAATACTCTTATGGTGAGAAATACTACATGGGTGGTGTAAGAACGATCCGTGGCTATGAATCTAATTCACTTTCTCCAAAACTAAATGGCACAAACATCTTAATTGGTGGAAATACCATGTTTGTAAACTCAATTGAAGCGAGTTTCCCATTAGTTGAGAGACTTAAAATGCGTGGTGCGATTTTCTTTGACTATGGTATGATTGGTGATGATAGTCTCGATATCAAACGTGGCGGTACAGGTGTTGCACTTGAGTGGATTTCACCGTTAGGACCAATTGGTTTAATTTTTGCACAACCTGTTATGGATGAAACGGGAGATAAAAAAGCTTCGTTTGAATTTACAATTGGACAAAAATTCTAATACTAATAAAAGAGAGGTTTAAACCTCTCTTTTTACTCTTCGCTACTTTAAAATTTTCTACTTAATTATAATTGCAAAAGAGGCTGGTTTCATCAGCTGTTTAATCTGCTCGCGAGCCAAAAATAATTTTTTTTCTGCTTGAATGGTAAGTGTATGGTTTTGATAACTAAAGCTAATTGGACTACGGCTCATATCGCTATTAATTGCTTTAGCAAGAGAAAGGATAAAACTAAGCCATTGAACTGTCTGCATATCTGGGAGAAGAGCTTTATACAATGCTATATCTTCAATCGTAGGAAGTTTATTCACATGATATTTGATAAGCATTGCAACAAGTATTTTTTGTTGATGCGAAAAACCATAATTAAGATTATTCAAAATGAAATAAAAACTGTGTAAATGATTTTGGTAAAAACCTAATTTTGTTCCAATATTATGAAGCTCTGCTGCAACACCAAGCTCAAATTTATAGGTTTCAGAGATTCCATGTAACGGAGCTAACGTATCAAAAAGAAGATGAGAAATTCTTTTGATATATAGATTGTCTTCTTCCATAAGTGAAAAGCGATCTTTAAAGCTTCGAAGACTGAGCTTAAAATTAGGAGAAAACGTATGGTGATTAGAACGTAAAAGGTCACAAAGATATGCACCTTCTCTTACGCCTGCTCCACTCGTAATAATCGTCTTACAGGACAGCTTTTGATAAATGGATTGAAAGATAATACATCCTTCTCTCATAGTATCATAGCGATCTTTTCTTACTCCTAAATTTTTAAGCCCTAAAACATCAGAATTAACAATGGCATCAACAAAAGGTGTATGGGAAGCTATTTCATATTCAAAGCCATGAACTGTTTTAAGAGGGTAATTTGTACGTTCCATAATAATTTTAGACAGTGATCTAAGAGTGCCACCAATACCAATCATATCATTGCATGAAAAACGTTCAGGAATCTTCTCAATCTCTTTATGAATAAAAGTACGGATTTCCTCAAGAGGAATCTTTTTATCAAAAAAGAGCTCTTTGAGTCTTACGGTACCAATATTGAGTGAAATTGTTTCAACAATTTTACCATTTTCAATTTTAGCAAGTTCGGTTGAGCCTCCACCAATATCAATTGTTACTGCATCTTGAATGTCTTTTAGATAATTAAGTGCACCTACCGCACCATAATAAGCCTCTTTTGTACCTTCAATGATTTTAATGTTGATATTGAGTTCATTATGAATTTTTTTAATGAAAGCATTAGCATTGGGGGCGTCTCTAAGAGCAGAAGTTGCAATACAGAGTACCTTATTGCATTTAAGTCCTTTGATGATGTGACCAAACTCCTCGAGAGTAGTAAAAGCACGTTTAAGAGCAGGCTCTTGGAGCATACCACCAAAATTATAAGCACCTTCACCAATTCGTACACGGCTTTTTGTTTCATTAATGAGATGAAATGCAAAACGACTACTTTTTTCAAAGATCGCCATTCTCGCAGAATTTGATCCTATATCAATAATGGCTGTTCGTTTTGACATTAATTGTCGCTGTTAAGCTGTTCGTATTTTAGCTTTAATTCTTCAACGCTTTCGATATTATCAGGGTCTGGGATAATACATTCTACTGGGCAAACAGAGATACAAGCTGGTTCGTCATAATGACCAACACATTCTGTACAGACATCTGGATCAATAATATAAATAGGATCTGATTCCTCGATCGCTCCATTTGGACATTCATCGCGACACGCGTCACACGCAATACACTCTTCCGTGATCATTAAAGACATGCTTTTTTTCCTTGTATAAAGTCAAATTTATTGACGAGTTTATACACTAAAAATACTTTAACGAAATTTAAAGAGAGCGTTTGCGAAGTGGAAGTAGTAGTGTTGCAACGGTTCCTTGTGCGTCTTCTCTGTTTTTTAGAGTGATTTTAGCTCCAATTGCATCAGCTGCATTTTTAGCAAGGAAGAGTCCCAAGCCTGCACCTGTTTGATTGCCATAACGCTTGAAAGGTGCAAAAAGGTCTTTGCTTTCATCAATACCAATGCCTTCATCAATCACATGAACGAAAAAACCTTCTTTATTGAGATAAGATTGGACTGTGATATTCCCTTCTTTAGGGGTAAATTTAATAGCATTCTGAACAAAATTTTGCAAAATATGCATTAAAAGAGTTGGTTGAATGGTTATTTTGTAGCTTAGAGGGGTAATATCTTCAATAATATTTTTTTCTTCCATCTTGGCTAGAATGGTGTAATTATTCACTTGTTCTTTTAAAAATGCAATAAGATCAATTTCAATGGGTTTTTCAAATTGAGCTCCTTCTTGACGACCTATTTCTAGGATATTACTAATCATTTTATTCATGTCATTGATGGTTTGGTTATTGCTTTTAATCGTATCAATATATTTTTCATTTTCTCTTGGCTTCAGTAGGGTTACTTCATTTTTAGTTTTCATAACAGCTAAAGGCGTTTTGAGCTCATGTGCGGCACCTATGAAAAGTTCTTTTTGAGAGTTAACAAAGATTTGAATACGCTCAACAAGTTTATTGATACTTGCACCCAAAGGCTGGAATTCGCTAGGAAGTTTTTGAGTGTCAATAATTTGTAGAAAATTTTCATTCATGCTCGCTAATTTGTTAGTCAAAGAACGAATAGGGAGTACAAGCATTCGAGAGAGAAAAAGTGCATAAAAAAGTATTAGAAAAATTGCTGTGAGATTGATGCTAAGGATATTTCGAAGAATTTTGTTGAGAAGTACATCGGTGTTGGAAATATCTTTAGTAATCGAAATAAAATAATGTTCGCGTTTTTCTAAGGGGTAATAAATCGTGAGAAATTTTTGATCATCTTTTTCACTGTGTTCAAACGAAGGAACATTGCCTTGATTTACACGAATGGCAATAGTGACTTGGACATCCGCAGGATTGTTAATAGAACTGAGAGATGGATCAAAAATATTAATACCCATACGCTCTATAGAACTGACACGAGAAGTGGCAATAATTTTAGCTTGTTTTGTAAGCTCTTGTGTAATATCTTCAAAAATTGAGATTTTAATATAGTTGTAGAGGATGACGGAAAAGATTACAATCAGTGTCGCCGAAGCGGACACCAACTGTAATATAAAACTTTCTCTTATACTTTTTTGGGAAAGCAAAATCTATAACCTCTTCGTCTAACTGTCTCAATAGTTGAGATTTCCAATGGTTTGTCCATCTTTTGACGAATTTGGTTAATGGCAACTTCGATAACATTTGGTGTAACAAGTTCTGGCTCTTCCCAAATTGCATCAAGAAGTTGCTCTTTAGATACGATTTGATCACTATGGCGAGCAAGGTGAGTAAGAACTTCAAATGGTTTACCTTTAAGTTCAATTTCTTGACCTTTATAAGTAATTTTTTCTTCATCCGGATCGATGGTCAAGTCATCAATTTTGATGACATTAGTACCACCAAAACGAAGTCTTGCTTCGATACGAGCGACTAAAATATCAAAATCAAATGGTTTGCGGATATAGTCATCTGCACCCGCTTTAAGTGCTTTAATTTCGCTCTCTTTGTCATCTTTCGCAGAGATAATTACTGCTGCGGTACGAGGAGATTTTTGTTTGATAAGGTTGATAAGATCAACGCCATCGCCGTCTGGGAGCATCCAATCTGTTAAAACGAGGTCATAATTTCGAATACCAATGTAGTATTCTGCATCTTTATAGTTCTCAGAGCTATCGGTTTGATAACCAAACTCTTGTAAGCCTTCTGCAATGGTCTTATTGAGGGTTACTTCATCTTCAACGATTAAAATTCGCATTATAAATTCCTTAGTTGCTAAAATTTAAACGGGATTATACCACAATTTTAGCTAGATTTAAAGTTTTTTTAATTAAATTTTAATTTTTGGAGTAGCAAATGGTTTGTGAAACCCCAACCATCGCATTTGACAAAATATCAGGTTTGAAAATTTGAAGTTTTATTTTATGGATTTGTGGATGAAAAACTTTCAGTTTTTGGATTAAATCATTGAGCGCATCTTCAAGTAAAAAATAAGACATTTTATTCATTTCTTCTTCAAGAAAAGTGGAGACTTTAGCATAATCTATAAAATTATCTCCACTGTAATCATAATCAAGTTTGACATTTAAAATGACTCGTTGAGGTGTATGACGTTCTTCCTCAAGAATCCCGACAATTGTTTCAAACGTTAAATCTTGAATAATAATTTGCATTAGATAACTTTCGATTCTTTACCTTGAAAGAGTCTAATAATGTTCGGAATATGTTTGTAAACAATCACAAAAGCGATGATAAAAATAGGTGCATGGGTCTTAATACCATCAATATCTGGATGGATGATAAAAGAAGATAGGATAAGAGCACAAAGTGCTAGCAGTGATGATAAAGAAGAAATTTTAAGTACTTTACCAACAATGAACCATGTAATAAATGCAATTAACGTTTCAATTGGAAGCATGACTAACAGTACACCTGCTCCTGTAGCGACACCTTTACCACCTTCAAATTTAAGATAAGGACTGTAACAATGACCAATTACTGAAAAGATAGCAATAGCCCACAATGTCTCAATACTTAAACCAATTAATTTTGCAATAATCAATAATACAACACCTTTTAATGCATCCAAAACAACGGTTGTAATTGCCAACTTTTTTGCCAATGCTGGATTAGTTTCTTTGAGTACTCTTAATACATTTGTTGCGCCAATGCTACCGCTACCACTTTCTCTAATATCTTTGCCAGTAAAGAGTTTTGCAATCAATAAACCAAAGGGTATTCCCCCGATAAGATAGCTTAAAATGTAAAATTGAACGTTAATGTTTAAGAGAAAATCCACACCTAATCCTTCATTGAAATTCCCACAGTATAGCAATAATTTTGTTATTATTTCTTTAACGCTATAATAAGTTTTTTCGATAGTACACAAGGAATTTAAAGTGGATAATCAAACCTTAAAAGAAGAAATTTTAAAGTTAAAAAAAGAGTTGCACGTTAGTATTGTGGCTCATTTTTATCAAAAAGATGAAGTTTTTGAACTCGCTGATTATGCAGGGGATTCATTGCAATTAGCGCAATGGGCTGCAAAAGATGCCAATCCGTATTTGCTTTTTTGTGGCGTTGGGTTTATGGGGCAAAGTGTTAAAATTTTAGCACCAAATAAACGTGTGTTAATGCCTAAAATAGCGTGTTGTGCTATGGCTAGAATGATTGATGTAGAGTATTTTGATCAAAACGTTGCTATCTTAGAGAACGCTGGTATAACAAAAGAAGATATTTTACCTGTTACGTATATCAATTCATCAGCAGATGTGAAAGCCGCTGTTGGAAAGATGGGTGGATATGTCTGTACCAGCTCCAATGCAAAAAAAATCATCACAAAAGCCTTAGAGAGCAACAAAAAGATTTTATTTGTGCCTGATCGTTGTTTAGGACAAAATATCGCTAAAGAGATGGGACTCAAATCGTGTGTTGTTGGAGATGGAAGTGATCCAAAAGAAGCAGACATCATCTGTTATAATGGGTTTTGTTCTGTACATCAGCTTTTTGATGTTGATGATATTGCTTTTTATCGTGCAAAGTACCCTGGAATTTTGATTGTAACGCATCCAGAATGTAAGCCTGATGTATGTGAACTTTCTGATTTTGTGGGCTCTACAAGTCAAATTATTGATTATGTTAAAAAGCTTCCACTTGATCAAAAGGTAGCGATTGGTACTGAGTACAATATGATTAAACGCTTGCGTAAAGAGAACACCTATGTGCTTTCTTCTTCAAAACCAGAATGCCCCACTATGAATGAAACCACGCTTCAAGATGTTTACAATACACTTCTTAGTATTAAAGAAGGGCGTTTTGATAATGAAATCAGTGTTTCTGAAGAGACGCGTAAATGGGCATATGAAGCCCTTAATAGGATGTTTGAAATATGATCAAAAAATTTGTTAAAAAAGCACTTGAGGAAGATGTCGGTAGAGGTGATCTTTTTTCATTAGTAGGAAAAGATAGCTTTGCTAGTGCAAATATTATTTGTAAAGATGTAGGTATTTTTGCTGGAAAGCCCTATGTTAAGGCATTATGTAAGTTAAATAAACTGGATATTAAGTTTTACTTTAATGATGGGGATATGCTTCAAAAAGGTGATCTTGTAGCTGTCATTGAAGGGAAATCAAAAAATATTTTACGATGTGAGCGTACGATTTTAAATCTCATGCAACACGCCAGTGGTATTGCTACCAATGTTGCAGGTTATAAAAAAGTGTTAGAGGGATATACTCTTAAACTTTTAGACACTAGAAAAACCAGACCACATTTGCGTATTTTTGAAAAATATGCCATTCGCTGTGGTGGTGGAAACAACCATAGAATGGGCTTAGATGATTGTTTGATGATCAAAGATACACATCTTAAAACCATAGATGATTTGAAGGTCTTTATTATAGAAGCAAGAGAAAAACTTCCTTTTACATGTAAAATCGAAATTGAATGTGAGGATGTGGAATTTGCGAAGTTTGCAATGCAATGTGGCGCTGATATTATCATGTGTGACAATATGTCTCATGTCGATATAAAAGCTGTTGTTGCTTATAGAAACAGTCATTTTCCTCATGTCCTTTTAGAAGCTAGCGGTAATATTACAAAAGAAAATATCATTGAGTATGCTAAAACAGGTGTTGATGCTATTAGTAGTGGGAGTTTGATCCATCAAGCAGTTTGGTTAGATTTTTCCATGAGAATTACTCATAAAACACTCATCTAAAGTAGGAACAGTATAGCGTGGCAGATGATCAAGAGAAGACGGAAGAACCCAGTTCCAAGAAGATTGAAGATGCCAGAAAGGATGGTAATGTTCCCAAAAGTCAAGATACCAGCGCCTTTATCACCTTACTTGTAGCACTTGTCGCATTCTTAGCACTTCTGTCATTTATACAATCTCGCATTGTCTACCTTTACTACTACTATCAATCTTTAATAGGTACAGAAATTACAAAAGAGGTCACACTTCAGGTATCGATGATCTCTTTTAGAGAGATTATTTTTATGGTCATTCCTCTCTCTTTGGCAGTTGCTATTGCAGGAATTTTAGCGAATGTCATCCAAACGGGATTTATTTTTACAACGAAACCGCTCATGCCAGACCTTTCAAAATTAGATCCAATGAAAGGGTTAAAAAACCTTTTTTCTATGAAAAAAGCGGTTGAGGCGATTAAAATTATTCTCAAAGTGGGTGTCATTTTGTGGGTATGTTATTATTTTCTTCTTTCTTTTACCAAAGAGCTACCGACGGTTATTTATTTTCCATTGTTTGATCAACTATCATGGTTAAAACAGAAAATGTTAATTCTTGTAGCTGTAATTTTGATTTTGTTTTTAGTGTTAGCTTTAGCAGATCTTCTCTTTGTACGATTTACCTACTTTAAAAGTTTACGTATGAGTAAACAAGAGTTAAAAGATGAATATAAACAGATGGAGGGTGATCCTAAAATCAAGGCTAAAATTAGACAGATTCAAATGCAAATGACGAAAAAACGTATGATGCAAGAGATTCCTCAAGCTGATGTTGTTATCACCAATCCAACACATTATGCTGTTGCTATTCGTTATAATCAAGACAAAGAAGCAGCTCCAAAAGTTATTGCGAAAGGGACAGATTTTGTTGCACTTCGTATTAAAGAAATTGCGATGAATTATAATATTCAGATTGTTGAGAACCCTCCATTAGCTAGAGAGTTGTACAAAAAATGCAATCTTGGTGATATTATTCCTGAAAATCTTTATAAGGCCGTTGCCGAAGTTCTCGCGTTTGTTTATAAGAGCTCAAAGAAGCCTCGCTAAAAGACATCAATAACTTTTCAGTCAAAATTAAGTATAATCTCCATTTTATCTCGAAGTGGAGTTATAATGTATCAACAAGCGTGGAAGCGTATGCTTGAAGCCAATCACATTGTTATTGTCTCTCATGTACATCCAGATGGTGATACCTTAGGCAGTGCTTTAGCTCTGTATGATGCGTTAAGCCATGCAGGGAAAAAAGTAACACACTTCAATAAAAACAGTGAACTTCCATTGGTGTACGACTATTTGCCGGGGTTTTCCAAAATTAAAAATAGTCTGCCGAAAAGTTTCGATTTAGTAGTTAGTTGTGATTGTTCAACGCGTGATAGGCTCAAAATTCCAGAAGGGGATTATGAGATTATCAACATTGATCATCATCTGACAAATCGCTATTTTGGAAACATGAACCTTGTGGTAGATCGTTTCACGAGTGCGGGGATGGTGGTATATGAGCTTTTAAAAGCCAATGCCATTGAGATGAGCAAAGAGTGTGCGATTTGTCTTTATACAGCTATTGCCGATGATACAGGTTTTTTTCAATACGGCGATATGGATGAATTGACGTTTAGTATTGTTGCACAATTGGTTAAACGTGGAGCAAATCCAAAAGAGATTGCCTCGAAAGTAAAGCGTAGAGAACCCCTTTCAAAAATAAGACTTTATGGTTATATGTTAAACCATTTTGATCTTTATGAAAATGGGCGTATTGCCACCATTATTTTTGATAAAGCAGCTCTTGAGGCCACAGGCGCTAGAAGACACGATACTAAAAACATTGTCAACATGCTAAGAAGCATTGTTAATGTCACGATTGCGATCATGATATTGGAAGAGAAAGAGGGAGGCTATAAAGTCTCATTAAGAAGTAAAGATATTAATGTCTCAAAGATTGCGTTGGAGTACCAAGGAGGTGGTCATAAGACTGCTGCAGGTTTTGAAGTACCTGTTTGTGATCCAAAAGTCCTTCGAGATGAAATTGTGGAAAAAATAAAAAGGATAGACAAAGAATGAGAAAACAAGGAAAATCGTCCATAGCAGCCGTTGTGCTAGGATTTATTTTTTTAGTCTTAGTAGGTGGAGTCGCATTTGTATTTAACTCCAGTTTATTTGAAAGAGAAGCTCCTCAAGTCGTTCTTCCTAAAGAAATTGAATGGAATTTAAAAGAACCTATTAAAGTGCAGTTAGCGGATGCAAGTGGACTTCGTTTTGTGCGAGCATCACTTTTTGATGGTGAAAAAAGTGTTGTATTAGATACAAAAGAGTATAAAACACCTGAAAAAGTGGTCGACCTCAATCTCTCTTTTCCTAAGACAGGATTTGGTGCAAACAAAAAAGTGTTTGAGTTGACTGTTGAAGCTGTTGATGGTAGTAAATGGAACTTTTTTGCGGGTAATAGTGTTAGTGTCAAATCAGTTATTAAAGTGGATACCAAAAGACCTGAAGTTAACATCATCGGAAGTTCATATAAGATTATGAAAGGTGGCGTTGCTACGGTTATCTTTAAAGCACAAGATGAAGCAATGAAATCGCTTTATGTTGAGACAAATTTTGGCAAAAAATTCTATCCAACGCCTTTTTATAAAGAAGGATATTACATTACTTTAGTAGCATGGCCTACCAATATTGAGAGTTTTAGTGCATCCGTTGTCGCTCTAGATCGTGCTGGAAACTTAACAAAAGCACATATCCCTTATTTTTTACAGGATAAAAAGTATAAAACATCTACTATTGCATTGGATGACCGTTTCTTAGATGGAAAAATTGCCGATTTAATTGCAGAAATGGCACCTGAGCGTTCATCTCTTACAAAATTGGAAAAGTTTAAATATGTTAATGAAGATATGCGCAAAGGCAATGAAGCAAATATCTTAAAAGTAACGTCAAATGTACCAACAGAATTGATTAGTGGATTTTATCTAAAACCATTTTATCCATTGCGTAATGGAAAAGTCGTTGCAAGTTTTGGAGATCATCGTTTTTATGAATACGAGAAGCAACCAACCAGTGAGTCGTATCACTTAGGGCTTGATCTTGCAAGCAATGCACAAGCACCAATGCAAACAACCAACGATGGTGTTGTTGTTTTTGCTCGTGAAAATGGTATTTATGGTAATAATATTATTATTTCACATGGTTTAGGTGTTTACTCACTGTATGGCCACTGCTCTAGTTATATGGTTAAAGAAGGCGATGTTGTTAAAGCGGGCGAATCTATTGCAAAAACGGGTTTAACAGGATTGGCGCTTGGCGATCACCTGCATTTTGGTATGTTTGTTCAAGGGGTCGATGTTAGACCAGAAGAGTGGATGGATGAGGTTTGGCTTAAAGAGAGCGTCTTTAATGTAATAGAATCAGCAAAGAAGATTATGGATCGATGAAAGTAACACAAAAAAATGTGAGAGTGTTTCATATTGAAATTGATGATGAAGCCTCTTTTTTAGACTATTTTAGAAAAAACAGCCTTCTTTTGAAGGAATTCTTTTTGCTTGTCGAAGGCAATATAACAAAAAATATTGCCTTTGTATTAGAACAAAGTGGGGTATGTTACAAAGACATCAATCATTGCACTATTCGTTTTGGAGGTATTAAAAAAGAAGCACCTGCACTTGAAGATGTACCACTTAAAAAAGAGAGTGTTACTGAACCTGTTGCTGAGCAGCCTAAACAGTTACCAAAATTGAAGCTTTATGATCGTCCTATACGCTCCGGTGAAGAGATTGTTGAGAGTTTACCTATCGTTATTTTTGGTCGTGTCAACAGTGGAGCAAAAGTTTTTTCTGAAGAGAGCATTAGTATTTATGGTATTATTGATGGATTAGTGCAGTGCGATGGTGATTATATAGTACTGAGCGGCATCAGTCCAAGAGGACATCTCATCTTCAATGGAGAAATTGTCGATAGAGAGATGCTAAAACAAAACGTACTCCAAAAAATTGTTATGCGTGATAACGCTATAGAAATAAAGGAAGTTGTGTGAAACAAACCACATTAGCCAAAGCGGTTAGCGGTGTAGGAATAGGTCTTCACAAAGGTGAACCAATTTCGATACGTTTAGAGCCTCTTGAAGCAAATAGCGGTATTCTTTTTTACAGAAGTGATGTTGGACTTTTAGTTCAAGCGTTACCTCAAAATGTTGTGAATACTCAAATGGCAACGGTCATTGGAAATTCAAGTGCTTATATCTCAACGATTGAGCATTTACTATCGGCTGTTTATGCATATGGAATTGATAATATCAGAGTCGTTTTAGATGGAGCAGAAGTTCCTGTTATGGATGGCAGTAGTGCAAGCTTTTGTATGATGTTAGATGAAGCAGGAACGCGAAAACTTGAAGCTACAAAACAAGTTTTAATTATTAAAAAAGAGGTGGAAGTGCAAGATGGTAAAAAGTTTGCACGTGTAACACCTAGCCTTAAACCAAGTTACAGTTTTATGATTGAATTTAATCATCCTTCTATTGGTAAGCAAGAATATAGTTTTGAGTTTAGTAAGAAAAATTTTATTGAAGAGATTTCTAGAGCCCGTACATTCGGCTTTTTAAAAGATGTTCAAATGCTACGTTCACGTGGACTTGCTTTAGGTGGATCACTTGATAATGCTGTCGTTATGGATGATACTAAAATTTTAAATCCTGAAGGATTACGTTTTTCAAATGAGTTTGTTAGGCATAAAATCTTAGATGCAATTGGTGATCTTTCTCTTTTAGGTGCACCATTTGTGGGTGATTATATTTCATTTGCAGGTAGCCATAATCTTAATCATGAACTTACAAAAGCTATTTTAAGAGATCCAAGTAATTATGAAATTAGAACGCTCAGTGTTGAAAAAGCAGAAGAATTTGAAAAGGTTTACGCATAAAAACAGCTGTTGATATTGTTGTTATAACGCTTACTTCGCCTTTACATGTAGGCATTTATGAAAATAACCAACTCGTTAAGACGTATGAAACTGTAGAACAAACGAGTGAAGCATTGCCATTATTATTTGCGTCTATTCTCAATGAATATCAACCGAAAAGGCTCTTTTTTGCGAGAGGCCCTGGAAGTTTTATGGCAATTAAAATTACCTATATTTTTTTAAAAACACTCAGTATTACATTAGGAGTACCACTATTGGCATGTGATGGTTTTGCATTCAATCAAGGAAAACCCATTCGTGCAATGCGTAATCTCTATTTTATTAAGAAAGAGCAAGAAATTACAACCGTTCGATTAGAAACTTCCATAGAGCAGCATTTTGCTTTACCTACAGTTTTGGATGAAAGACTTTTTAATGATGAAATTGAACCACTTTATATGTTACCAGCAGTTTAGGAGCAATGTGTGAAGATAAAAATACCAGCGACAAGTGCCAATTTAGGACCAGGATTTGATTGTTTAGGTCTTGCTATTGCACTTTACAATGAGGTAAGCATTAAGCCTTCAAGTTATCAGAGTATCTCTGTTAAAGGTGAAGGTGAAGAGAATGCAAAACTTAAAAAAAATAATATTTTTGTCTCCATTTTTTATGATATTTATCAAGAATTAACGGGTAAAAAAGATCCTTTCAGATTTGAATTTTTTAACAATATCCCTTTTTCAAGAGGTATGGGAAGCAGTTCAGCTGTTATTGTTGGTGCCATTGCAAGTGCCTATGAGATGGCTGGTATAAAAGCAAGCAGGGAGACTATTTTAAATAAAGCGATTATATACGAAACACATCCTGACAATATTGCTCCTGCCGTTTATGGAGGATTTACAAGTTCTATTGTTGAAAATGGGAAAGTAAAAACACTCAGAAAAGAGATGAGTGAAAAACTTAAGGTAGTAATGGTCATACCTGATCGTCCTATGTCAACAGCACATTCAAGGACATTACTTCCTAAAACCTATTTGATGAAAAATGTAGTGTATAACCTATCCCATGCATCTTTATTGACGGCAGCTTTTTTTAGTGAAAATTGGGAATTTTTAAGAGTAGCATCAAAAGATTGTATGCATGAACATCGACGTATGAAACAGATGAAAGAGCTTTTTGAGGTGCGTGATATTGCTTTAAAAAGTGGAGCGTTAATGAGTACGCTTTCAGGAAGTGGCTCATCATTTTTCAATCTTGTAAAGGCTGAAGATGCTCCAAAAGTTGCAACAGCACTTAAAAATGCATTTGGGATGTTTAGAGTAGAAATCTTTGAATTAGATAACCACGGTTTTGAAATCGTAAAAAGCTGAAAAACAGCTAAAATTTGATATAATCAGGCGCAAAAATGAGTCAACCCATACGAATGTGCATTGTTTGTAGAGAAAGATCTTTGCAGGAAAGTTTACAAAGATTGCAGATTGTAGATGGTGAGCTCGTGCTTTTTTCTAAAGTTGGAAGAAGCTTTTATATCTGCAAGGCATGTATGACAAACAATGAAAAGAAAGTTGTGAAAATACTCAACAATAAATGCAAAACAAATCACAAAGCAATGATGGAATTTGGTAAAATTTTTAAGGAGACAGGGTCGAATGGATAAAGTTCGTATAACCGAAATAGCAAAAGAACTGGGCATGAAGAACAAAGAGATCGTTGATAAGGCGATAGATCTTGGACTTGATGTCAAAGGGCATTCAAGTTCAATCAGTACAGAAGATGCCGAAAAACTCATGAACTATGTATTGAGCGGAGAGAATGCACAAGCAAGTAAGCCATCCCCTCAACCTAAAGCTCCAGAGATTAAAAAAGTTGAAGTCGTAGAGACACCAGCTGTCGTTGAAAAACCAAAAGCACCTGAAGTTGTTGTTCCTAAAACCAAAACATTGAAAGAAAAAGAGCTTGAAGCAGGACAGAGTGTTAAAGTACACAAAGAGATTGCTCCAAAAACAGTAACAGAGCCTTTGGCTGAAGATGAAGACGAAGATATGGAAGATAAACTTGACCCGACCAATGTACGTAAACGCAGAGGTTTGGTGATTGTTAAAAAGAAACGACCTGATGTTAAAGAGGTTGAAGCTGAAGAGAAGCCGAGTCCATCGTCATTTTATGGCTCACGTGAAAATACACCTTCACGAAGTATGGAGTCCATGTTTGCGTCTACGACAAATAATAGTGCTGAACTTCAAAAAAAGAAAAAGAAACTTAAAAAAGTTCCTGCTGAGAAAAAAGCCAATACTGAAAAATTGGATATTGCTTTAAATATTGAAATGGCAGATACCAACATCGATACGGAAGAAGAAGATATGATTGTTCTTCCTGACCTTAATGTAGGCATTACGGTCAATGAAGAGGTGAAAAAGAAAAAACAGATTGATCCTAGCCAAATCAGAACAACGAAAAAAACAAATTTTGTGATGCAAGGAATTCAACGTGTTGGTCGTAAAAGAAGACGTAGACCTACACAAGTTCAAGAAGCAGAAGCAGTAAGCGCGATTGAAATTCCTGAAGAGATTAGGGTTTATGAATTTGCAGAAAAAATTAATAAACCTGTTAGTGAAGTCATTAAAGAACTTTTCTCATTAGGTGTTATGTTTACTAAAAACGACTTCTTAGACAAAGATTCGATTGAAATTTTAGCAGATACTTTTGGTGTTAATGTAACAACTGTCAATGACCAAGAGGCATTTGACTATGTCAAAGCGTATGATGAAGAAGGTGAAGCCGGTGAGCAAAATCTTGTTGAACGTGCACCTGTTATTACCATTATGGGTCACGTAGATCATGGTAAAACATCCCTTCTTGATTACATCAGAAGTGCCAAAGTAGCAGCAGGTGAAGCAGGTGGTATTACCCAACACGTTGGCGCTTATATGGTTGAAAAAAATGGTAGAAACATTACCTTTATCGATACTCCAGGTCACGAAGCCTTTACAGAAATGCGTTCACGTGGTGCGAAAGTTACAGACATTGTCATCGTTGTTGTAGCAGCAGATGATGGTGTAAAACCTCAAACAAAAGAAGCAGTTGAACACGCAAAAGCTGCAGGAGTTCCAATCATCATTGCTGTCAATAAAATGGATAAAGAATCAGCTAACCCTGATCTTGTCAAAGCACAACTTGCAGAGCTTGGTATTACACCTATTGATTGGGGTGGAGAGCATGAATTCGTGCCAGTGTCTGCAAAAACAGGTATGGGTATCGAAGATTTATTAGAGACAATTCTATTACAAGCAGATCTTCTAGAACTAAAAGCAGATCCAAGCAGAGATGTTAAAGCGACTGTTATCGAGAGTTCACTTGAAAAAGGACGTGGTCCTGTTGCAACAGTTGTTGTTCAAGACGGTACTATGCGTGTAGGCGACATTGTTGTTGCGGGTGTAGCATTTGGTAAAGTTAAAGCACTTCTTGATGATCTTGGTCGTTCAGTAAAAGAGGCACTTCCGGGTGAGCCTGTTGTTGTACTTGGTCTTAGTGAAGTTCCAGGGGCTGGCGAGACACTCATTAGCGTTAAAACAGATAAAATTGCACGTGAATATGCGAAGAAAAAAGCAGAATATTTACGTCAAAAAGAGCTTTCTAAAACAACCAAAGTAAGTTTAGATGATCTTAGCGCGATGATTGCAGAAGGTGCTTTAAAAACATTACCTGTTATTATTAAAGCAGACGTTCAAGGTAGTCTTGAAGCGATCAAAGGTAGTTTAGAAAAAATTAGAAATTCAGAGACGAAGGTTAATATCGTAAGTGCGGGTATCGGTGGTATTACAGAAAGCGATGTAGCGCTAGCAGGAGCAAGTTCAAACTGTGTGATTTTAGGCTTCCATGTTCGTCCTACAGGTGTTGTTAAAGAAAAAGCAAAAAGTGCTGGTGTTGAGATTAAAACGTACAATATTATTTATGATTTAATTGATGATGTCACAAACCTTGTAACAGGATTGATGGCTCCAGTGATTCGTGAAGAAAATATCGGTCAAGCGATGGTCAGAGAAGTCTTTACGGTTCCAAAATTGGGCGCAATTGCTGGTTGTATCGTTACGGATGGTACTATCAATAGAGGTGTTAAAATCCGTGTTATTCGTGATGGTGTCATTATATTTGAAGGTAGTGTTTCATCACTCAAACGCTTTAAAGACGACGTAAAAGAAGTAGGTAAAGGGTATGAGTGTGGTGTTGGCATTGATGGCTACAACGATATTAAAGTAGGCGACTATATCGAGAGCTTTAAAGAGGTTGAAGAAAAAGCAAAACTATGATGGATAAAAGTATAAAAATCCAGCGAACGGAAAGTATTTTAAAAGAACTTATTCCTGAAGCGCTCTGTAGCCTTGAAGATGAGATGCTTCGTGGTGTTTGTGTCGTTGATGTACAGTGTAGCCGTGGAAAATATGATGCAATTGTTTATTTAGATGGATCTATCTATGATGAAGCAGAAAAACGTTACATCGTTTCTCATTTAGATAGAGTGCAGCGACATATTCAAACCCATTGTATGCAAGCAGAGGGTTGGTTTAGATGTCCTCATTTTAAATTCCGTTTCGACGATAGTTTAGAGCGCCAAAATAAAATGGACGCTCTCTTCGCTAAAGTGGAAGAAGAGTTGAAAAAAGGTAAAAAAAGCGATGATTAATCTTGAACAAATTACGAAGATTGTAGAAAGTTGCGGTGTATCGCTTTATGATACTGAAGTGGCAAACGAATTTGATAAAAAAATTTTTAGAATTTATATTACCTCAAAAGAGGGTATTAATCTTGATAAATGTGCGGAAATCAGCCGTATTTTATCACCAATTTTTGATTTGGAACCACCACTTGAAGGTGAATATCTTTTTGAAGTCAGTTCTCCTGGCATCGAGAGAAAATTGACAAAGCCAGAGCATTATAGTACTTCTATTGGTGAGAAAGTCAAAATGAAACTTAAGACTAAAGAGAAGTTTATTGGTCTACTTGAAGCCTTTGATGGTAACGTTGCTTCTGTGCGCGTTGAAAATGAACTCAAACAGATTTCTCTGGATGAGATTGAAAGTGCTCGAACCTATTTTGAATGGTAAGCGCATTTGACGCTGTCTTAATGCAAAAAGCACTTGATGCCGCTTGGGCGTATCAGGTGCTGACTTTTCCAAACCCAGCGGTTGGGGCTGTTGTGAGTAATGAGCAGGGCGATATATTAGGGGTCGGAGCGCATAAAAAAGCGGGAACACCCCATGCTGAAGTGCTTGCCCTTAAGGCTGCTTATGAGAACTTAACCAATGATTCACGCATCAGTTGCATAGAAGATGCAACTGCACTGCACGCTTTTTTAAAAGAACATCACAATCATCTATTTCATAATCTCACATTGCATGTAACCCTAGAACCATGTCACCATTTTGGTAAAACGCCTCCTTGCTCAGCGCTTATTGAAGCACTTGGTATAAAGCGTGTTGTTATTGGCTCATTTGATGAAAGCGCAAAGGCTAAAGGTGGTGGTGCTTTTTTAAAAGAAAAAGGGATAGAAGTCATCTTTGGATGTCTTAAAGAGGCGTGTGATTTACTTTTAACACCTTTTACGTGTAAGGAAAGCAAACATCCTTTTGTATTTTTTAAATTGGCTGTGAGTAGCAATGGTGTCGCAACGGGGGGTATTATTACTTCGGAAGATTCAAGAAGAATGGTTCACTGTTTAAGAGATCGTTGTGATCTTTTAGTCATTGGCGGGAACACAGTAAGAACGGACAGGCCTATTCTTGATGCGAGATTATGTGATGGAAAAGCACCTGATATATTGATACTTTCTAAACAAAATAATTTTGATAGAACCATTCCTCTGTTTAACGTTCCCAATCGTTTAGTAAGTATTGCTCAAAATATTGAAAATATCAATAACTATTCTATGGTAATGATCGAAGGAGGGCAGAGATTTCTTGATGCACTCTCAGAGAAAGTTGAGTGGTACTTGATTTTTGAATCACCCCATCAAAAAGAGGGTGAACCTATTGTATTGCCTAATGGATTGCAAAAAATTTTCTCTCAAAGAGTTGGTGAAGATACAATGAGTTGGTATTTCAAACATGCAAAGTGAAATTCTTCTTTTTGAAGTCATCATTGTTTTATTAGCTGGATTTTTTCACGGTGTGGTGGGATTTGGTTTTCCAATGATTGCAACACCGCTTTTTGTTCTTTTCCTCGATTTAAAACAAGCCGTTTTATATACGCTTTTCCCTACACTCATTACCAATGTTGTCAGTCTTAAAAAAGCAAATTCCTTTTCGCACATTTGGAAAGAATTTTGGCCACTCATTCTTTCTGTGATGGTAGGAAGCATCATCGGTACCAATCTTTTGGTTGTTTATTACAGTCACTATTTTAAGTTAGTCATAGCTGCTGTAATGCTTTTATATCTCAATAAAGAGAGACTTCGTTTTTCGTTGACGCATGCAGTGGCAAAGCAACAAGGTGTCGTAACGGTTATCATGGGGTTTGTCAGTGGATTAGTGGGCGGAATGGCGAATATTATGTCACCTGTTTTGATTATGCTGATTTTAGAACTAAAACTTGATAAAAAACATGCTATTGGGGTGATGAGCTTTTGTTTCATTGCCAATAAAACTTTGCAGATTTTAATTTTTGGATATCATGGAAGTTTTACTGTAGAAAATAGTATGCTTATCGCATTTTTTGTACTTGTCTCATTAATAGGATTTTGGATTGGTACAAAAATTCATGAGCGTATCAATGAAAAACTTTATACGATGATTTTAAATCGTATGCTATGGGTTATTTCATTTTATTTGATTTTCTCAACGTTTTACATATAAAGAGCATATTTACGTAGCAAAAGAGCTTGTGCTTCTTTGTAAAGGTTTCTATAATGCGATGGGGTCGTATCAATAAGTGGGGCATATTTTTCATACGTTTGCCATACCTGTTTAGCCCCTTCTTTCTTTCCTTTACATGCTAAAGCTAAAGCTGTTGATGCATTAATGAGGCCTTTAAGAATTTTGGCTTCATTCTCATATTCAGGAAGTTTTTTGAGTCGATGCCAATCTGTTTCTAATACCTCATGCCCTTCAACAAACTCATCTTTAGAGACAACGTCTAAAAAGTGTTTAATTGCTTCCATACGAACTCTTTATTTTAGGAATTGGTGACGGTTCATGCAGATAAAAACCTTGTGCATAATGAATACCAAGCTCTTGAACCTTTTCTAAGATCTCTTTTTTGTGAACAAATTCAGCAACGACTAAAATCCCTAAATTTTTAGCAAAATGGGTAATTGTTTTAACAGTAGCATATGCATTTGCATCCGTATCCATATTTTTAATCAGCGAGCCATCAATTTTAATGAAATCCACATTTAAACGTAAAAGATATTCAAAGTTAGAATAACCAGCTCCAAAATCATCGATGGCAAGTAAACATCCATGTGCTCTTGCTGTTTGTAAAAAATTTCGTACCTCTATAGAATTTTCAATGCCTTCTGATTCGACAAGTTCTAATGTGATACGTTCTTTTAGAGTAGGATATTGCTGCAATAATTCTATAAGATAGTTGGTTGTCTCTTGATTTACTATATCTTCTTTTGTGATATTAATTGAGATATCACAATGAAGCTCTAGCGCTGCTCTAAAGCCTTCTTGGAGTACAAAACGGGTTAATTGATCGTAGAGGTGCATTCGTTTTGCCAAATCAATAAAATGAAAAGGTGAAATAATCTGCCCGTTGGTATCGATTAAACGAATGAGTACCTCATATTTCTTACGTTCAGTATTTTTACCATGCACGGGAACAATTTCTTGTAAGAAAATCGTAAAACGGTTTTCTTTAAGTGCTTTTCGTATAATTTCATTCCATTGAATGTCTTTTTGAAGACGCTCCTCAAAGCCTTTATTGTCATCGTAAATCACAATGCTTTTATGCGATGAACGAGCTTCTTTCATAGCAATTTCAGCACGATTGTAAAGATATTCTATACCATTAGCAATACCAAAGCGAATTGAGAGTGGATAAAAAGCATGTTGGATAAAGAGCCCTTCATGACCAAGAATGGCAAGGAGATGTTGGCACTCATCATTAAAAGCTTGATCTGGAAGCGGTGTATCGCAAAAAAGAGCAAACTCGTCACTTTGGAGATGATAAAGCTGCCAATTTTTAGGCATAAGCTGTTTAATTTTTAGTGCCAAATGCCGTAAATAGAGGTCTCCAAATGTCTGCCCATGTAGTGTATTGATATCACGAAAACCGCAAATATTCAGAATAGCTAAATGAGGAGCTTGTGCCTGCTCAATGGCTTGAAAGAGCACTTTTCTACTTGGGAGCTCCATCAGTTTTTCTTTTCGAAGGTGTTCAACTTGTTCGAAAAGCTCACTCACATCATAACGGATTGCTATATACTCTTGGATTGTATTTTGTTCATCAAGAAGAGGCATGATGACAGATTTGACATAGTAACTACTGCCATCTTTACGTCTGTTCTTAACAACACCTTTCCATGGTTTACCTTCTTTAAGAATCGCCCACATCTCTTTGAAAAAGCTTTGAGGATTGTCTGGATGACGAACAATATTATGAGGTTTGCCCAATAACTCTTCTTTGGAGTACCCAGAAATAGCTACAAATTGGTCATTCGCGTAAGTAATAATTCCTTTGGTATCTGTTTTTGATACAATGGTATTTTCATCAATAGCTTCTTTGTAGTGCTCCAAGAGTTGTGTCTGTTTTTCATGTTCGCAAATAAGGTGTGCAATCTCACCTAATTCATGCTCTTGACGGGATAGTGCTAAAATATATCCCAGTTGGTGTGTTTTCAGTGCCATCGAAATACGTCTAATAGGTGTGAAAATAACCGTATGGGTGAGTGCATAAAAGAATACAATGACACATAATATAATGATAACACCAGCAAGCACAATAGAGTGTTGAAATTCAGTCATAAACAGAAGTACAGAAGGCGTATAGTAAAAATCAAGATAGCCAATAATTTTATCGGACAAAGAGGAGAGTGGTATATGAAAATGCTCACCAAGCGCAGCATGATTTGTATCACGAGAGAAAGAGGCTTTCCCAAGGGTTATTTGCTCCATACTCTCTAAAAAAGCATCATCAAAAATACGCCCTAATACTAAAAAGCCCATCGGCTTACCTGTTCGCTCTAAATCGGCTGAATAATGAATAGGAGAAAGAAAAAATTGGATAAATTTACCATTTTCAAAATGGAAAAACTCTTTAAAATGAGAAGGTGTGGAAATAAGTGAGGATAAATCAAGATAGATGTCATCTGCTTTACTGTTTTTATAGTGATAAACTTGTTTTTTTGAAACATCAAAAACAGAGATATATGTAAGATGAAATGTCTCAATCATTGGCTCTAAATTATCTTTGCTCCAGTTTAGATCTTGATTGTGTACAAATGTTACCATTTCATCCCAACGGGAGTAATCTTGGCTTACTTGTCTAATAGCTGTACTTTCAAGATTTAACACTGCTTTATAGCGCTCAAATACACTACTTTGTTCTTGTTTGATTTGGTGCTGCTCTTGCGTTTTTTTACCAAACCACACAGTAGTCATTAAAATGATTGCAAATGAGAGAATGAGTGCACTATAGAGTGCGTATGTTTTTGCTATCTTCATGTAACCAGTATAGTTAAAAGCGAATTAAATTTGCTTTATTTTTAAAAATTGGATACACTATTTTTCCAGAAAGATGAGGTTCGAGTTCATCTTTGGTAGTTTTGTGATACGTGACCTTTAGTTAGCATCCTAAATACTCCCAAAATACTCAATTTTCTACTTTTCGATTTTATAACAGGAGCATTAGATGGCTTTATTAGAGGGAACCGTTAAATGGTTTAACAACGAAAAAGGTTTTGGTTTTATCCAACCAAATGACGGCGGAAAAGATGTATTCGTACACTTTCGTCAAGTAAATAGATCAGGTTATGGTCGTGTTTCTTTGGCAGAAGGCCAAAAAGTTACTTATGAATTAGGCGAAGGTCCAAAAGGTCCTCAAGCTGAGAACGTAACAGCACTATAATACTTCGGGGGAGATTTTCTCCTCCACTTCTTCTTTAAACCAATAGTTAAATTCACTTCCTTTTTTCTCTTCTGATTGTACTTCAATCACAATGCTATATTTATCGCAAATACTTTTTACAATGCTCAGCCCAATTCCAAAACCACCTTTATAGATATCTCCTCTGTAGTGACGCTCAAAGATTTTGTTGATCTCTTTTATGCCAACACCGTGATCTTTTACACTAAAACATAAACCGTTATCTTTCGTATGTAACGAGACTTCAATAATTGTTTGTGGTGGAGAATATTTAATCGCATTGGTGATGTTATTGTCAATAATGCGTTGTAATTCAATGCGATTGATACGCACAAAGTGCTCTGGTTCTATGGTAGAGAGAATGGTGATTTCTTTTGAAGAGCTCAGTGCTTCAAAATAGGCGATCCTATCTTCTAAAAAGAGTGAAAAATTAAGTATTTCTGTCGAATAGGTAATTGTCTTGTTTTTGATGAGGTATTCAAGATCATCATAGAGTGTTGAAAGCGTTGAAAGTGCTGCTAAAGTTCGACTAAGACGTTTATCTTTATACTTTTTAACTAAGCCCTCAATATTGAGTTGCATAATGCCAAGAGGCGTTTTAAGCTCATGCATAACATCGGTGAAAAAGAGATTCATACGTGTTGATGTCTCAATGTAAGGCTTGAGTAAAAGTTTGAGAAGAAGATACGAAAAAATGAGCATACCCAGTAACACCACACCAATAATCACCAAAACATCAAAAATCACTTGTGAATGGGATATCTCTTTTTGTACCACTAAAAATTTGGCATGCAGAATATTGGGAGCAAGCGGGTATTTGTAAAAGAGTGATGCATCATTTTTGGCAAATTCATCGCTAAAGGTTGGGATAGGTTCATCAATCAAAGAAAAAATAATGTGATTGTTCGCATCTAAAAGCGCACTTTTGAAGATAATAGAGCGTGGAAATAAAAATGTTTTTTGAAGCGGTAAAATACCTTGAATAGATGTTTCAATCTCCTTGGCATAGCTGCGTAATTGTACTTCTTGGTTGACTTGGCTAAGACGAAGTGAGACAGAGAGATAATTTAAAATAGGAAATGAGACCAATAAAAGCGTTAAAAAGGTAAGAATAATGGCAAAGATAAATGCATTTTTAGTCTCACTTTTCAATTTTATATCCTATTCCTTTGGCAGTTATGATAAAGTCTTTATCGGTTTTGTCCCGTAGTTTTTTAATCAGCATACGAATGTCATTATCTCCAACTTCTTTACCTTCCCAGACGTATTCATGGATGAGTTCTGTGGAGATATAATTGCCTCTATTTTTTACCAATACAAAGAGCAATTTTTGCTCATACTTACTTAAATTGACTTGCATGTTTTCAAACCAGAGACTCTGATCATCGCTATGGTACGAGAAGCCACATGGTAGAGAAATGACATCCAGTGTGGAATGCAAATGATAACTTTTCAGCGTTTGTGAAACACGGTATTGAAGCTCTTTAAGCGAAAAAGGCTTCCGCAAATAGTCATTGCATCCTAGCTCATACCCCAATGAAAGGTTGTTAATGTCCGTGAGTGAGGTAATAAAGATAATGGGAAGATCCAGTTTGGCTTTGCGAATTTCTTTTAAAATTTCATAACCATCCATATGCGGAACCCTAATATCCAAAAGAGCTAGATGATACTGCTTGTCAAAGAGCGCATCTAAGGCGAGAAGCCCATCGTCAAAGGCATCTACTTCGTAGCCCATCTCTTCAAGAGACTCTTTAATGCTCTCATTATAGGTATAGTCATCTTCTAAGAGTAAAATTTTCATCGAATGAGTACCTCTTGTGGTGCAGAACTTTCTATGGCAGGCTCTAAGGTTTTTACATGCAACGGTGCACTATGAGGAGCAAGGGAGGCGCGAAGGAGTAAAGACTCTTTGAGCAAGGACTCTCCAAACCATATACCGATGTATCCTACTTGTTTTGCTTCAATGTCAAAGAGTGGCGTAAAACCAAAAAGAGCACCGTTGGAGCGTGCAAAACCTTGTTGCATAATGGATGCCGAAGCAACGGACATAAATGAATTGACACAACCAACAGAACAGTTGTTACTCACAATAACATATCCATCAATTTGTGGGAGTTCTTTCATCCATTCCCCAATATCTAATAAGGCTTTATCCATCAAAATAACAAAATTAATTTTTTTGGCACTCAGTTTTTGAGCCACTTCATCAAAGTTGATGATGACTTCTAATGAACCAACAAATTCATTTTTCTCAAAAATAGGACAAAGCGCTTTGATATTGAGGCGTTTCCCTAGTTCAATCGATACCAAAGGTTTTTTAGATTGTTGAAGTAGCGTAATACCTTTGCGAAACGTGGAGAGGTCATCACCATAATCTTCAAAATCCCAACTGCGAACATACGCTTTGGCATCTTTTGTATGCAGTTGAACTTCAAGATTTTCGATTTGAAGGTATTTTTTCAGTTTTGGAATTTCGCTTTGTAAAGTTTCGTAAAGTTTTTTACGATCATTTTTAACATAGCCCATTTTTAGGGCTTCATTTTCTGAAAGGATCAAAGCGATACTGAGGGCAAGTTGTTTTTCATGTGCAATTAACTCTTGCGTAAGACCGAGTACACTCTCTACACTATTTTTAGCATCTTCAATATAGAGATTGTGGTTGGCGCGATAAATTAAAAAGCCAAGTGTGAGCATCGCAATGCAAAAAAGTCCGATAAGAAGAGCAAATACACGAAAATTTTTGATGAGAGCTCCTTCACTTTTTTATAAACCTATTAAAAAATTATACCTTAAAAGTGAAGAGGAAAAATTGACGATAAATTGACACAAGATGCGTATGATAATGCTAGAAATTATTTTAAGGAGGCATTATGAAATTGGATTCAATAGTGCGTTTTGCACTTATTGCATCATGTGCAAGCGGGCTTTTTGCACTAGATACGGCAGAATTAGCTAAGCGTTCAGACAAAGGATTCAAACCAGTAGTTGTGAAAGATTGGAAAGCGCCTGATGAGAGCACTATTCCTAACAACCTTTTTGGTGATACTGTGCGTTATGGTAAAGCACTGGTGAATGAAACGTATAAATATATTGGTCCTGAAGCGGCTAATCCTAAAATGCGTTATGCGGGAAACAATCTTGCCTGTTCATCCTGTCACCAAGAAGCAGGGACTAAAAAATGGTCTGGTCCTTTTATGGCAACATTTCCTAACTTCCCACAATACCGTAATCGTGATGAAACCATCGGAAGCATTGAAGGGCGTGTCAATGGTTGTATGGAACGTAGTATGAATGGTAAACCTCTGCCTGAAGATGGAAAAGAGATGCGTGCTATCGTCACGTATATGTACTGGTTGGCGCAAGGTATTCCAGTGGGTGCAAAAGTAGAAGGTGCTGAGTTCCCACAGGTCAATCGTAAGATGATTATGACTCAAGCCGCTGATCCTATCAAAGGCGAAAAAGTTTACAAAGAGTTTTGTGCTTCATGTCATGGTGTAAATGGTGAAGGTGTAAAGCGTGAAGGTAAAGCCAATGGCTATGAGTTCCCACCACTTTGGGGAAAAGACACTTACAACACAGGTGCGGGTATGTATAGAGTCATTCGCGCTGCTGACTGGATTGCAGCCAATATGCCTTTGGGTGCTGACAATAAAAATCGTATTTTAACCGATGAACAAGCGTATAACGTTGCTGCGTATATCAACAACTATGATAAACCGCGTGATGTGAAAGCAAACCGTGAAAAAGATTTTCCTGATCTTAAAGTAAAAGTTCCTGATAGTGATGTTGGACCATACGATGATGGTAAAAATCGTCACCAACACAAGTTTGGCCCGTATCAAGGCATTATTATTCCTGCAAAAAAAGAGCAATAATCGCTAATATGTGGCAGAGATACTCTGCCACATAATGTCACTTCTTTAAAAATCTTCATTTCTTCTACGTCATGACTTTATGTTTAGACTATTTCTTTATAATACGGTTATAAAAATCCAAAAAGAGTCTTAATGAATAAAGAAAAACTTCTTTCAGACACGCAAACTTTGCACCGTTTTATTCAATTGCATTGTGATAAAAAACATCACGATGTTCCTAAAAAGAAAGGTGTATTAGAAGTTAGTTTCAAAGAAGAGGCACTGTGTGAATTGCCGTATCATATCTGTGAAGAGTGCGAAACACTCTTTATCTATGCGTATGGCAGACTTAAAAATTGTCCGCATGAACATAAACCGAGTTGCCGTAAATGTCCTGCCCCTTGTTATGAAAAGCCGATGTGGAAAAAAATGGCTAAAGTGATGATGTTTAGCGGAATGCAACTAGGTCTCACAAAACTACGCAAACTCTTTTCTAAATAATGCTTCCTTACCTTAGCCATAAAGCATATATGCAACAGGTGTATGGCAAAGCACTTTTTAGTATTCCCGTTAATTTAGAATTTGGCTGTCCCAACCGTGAAAAAGATGGGAAGGGCGGTTGCTCTTTTTGCCCAGAACATGGCGCTCGTGCGGCTCAAATTGCAGATGCTAAAAACGTGGAAGAGCAGATACAAAAAGCACTCTCTTTTGCAAAAAGACGCTACAAAGCCTCTTCATTTGCACTTTACATTCAAGCTTATACAGGTACATTTGCATCCTTGCTGAGGCAAAAAGAGACGTATCAAAAGCTGTTAAGTCTTTATGCGTTTGATGCTTTTCATATCGGAACACGCCCCGATTGTCTTACTTCTGGAACTCTAGAATATTTGCGTGAACTGAATCAAACTATAGATGTTGTTATAGAGCTTGGCGTGCAAAGCTTGCATGATGCAAGTTTAGTGAGAATGAATCGTGGACACAATGCGACATGTTCTCTTGACGCCATTGAGCGTTTACATGCGTATGGTCTAAAAGTCTATGCACATCTTATTATCGGCTTACCCAACGAAACGCCTGCTATGTGGAAAGAGAGCGTGCAAGGTTTGGTTGATGCAGGCATTGATGGTATAAAATTTCACAACCTTCACATCATTCACAATACTGACTTAGCACATGAGTATGCCAAAAATCCTTTTGCTCTTTTGAATGAATACGAATACGCCGAAGCGCTTATGGAGTTGCTACGCACTATTCCTTCGCATATCCCTATTTTACGTCTTGCGACTGATACACCAGACGAAGAACTGGTTGCTCCTAAATGGCATATGGCAAAAGGGCAGTTTGGGGAGTATGTGACTCAGAGTATGCGTTATCGTGGTATTGCACAAGGAGATTTGACGATGTATCCTTGCATCCCATATTCTCCAAAAACAGACGCTCACATTTTATTAGAAGATGGCAGTGTCACATTATGGAATAAACGGTACCATGATTATTATCATCCAAAATCGGGTGCATATAGACAAGCAAAAGAGCTTTTCATCGAAAAATCGGATCTTAAAAATCGTCTCAAAAAGGGTGATGTAAAACTTTTAGATATTGGCTTTGGCATGGGATACAACACATTGTGTGCGTCAGAGATGGCTCAAAGTTTAGCGCAAAATACACTATATGTAAAAGCAATGGATCAAGATCGTATGCTTTTACAACAAAGTATGAACATTGTTCCCAATGCTTCTCATGCCATACTTTTAGAGGTACTCTTTAACAACAATGTATATGAAAATACATTTGCAAACATTGCATTTTTAAACGTAGAAGCGCGTTATGGAATAACACTTTTGAAAGAATCGTTTGATGTGATTTTTCTTGATCCTTTTATGGAGAGTAATAACGCTTCTTTAGTCACGTTTGATTTTTTCAAAATAGTACAAAAACTCTTAAAACCAGATGGTATTTTAGTGGCTTCCACTTCACTACAAGCAGTGCACGATGGACTGATACTAGCGGGCTTTGATGTGTGTATCGTGAACGATGAAAAGAGCGATATAAAGGGTATAACAGCAAGACTTTCTTCGTCATCTATTTTACCTGCTAAAGAGCCTTATCGCGACCCTTATGGTATATACAGCGATAAACAAATTGAAACACTGCACCAAAAATCGTCTTAATAACCTCAAAGTAAACGCAAAATTTACATAAAATTTACATACCTTTTCTAAGATGGTCACTATAGAAATCTTAGAAAAGGATGAAAGATGACTCAAATGCTTAATCGAAGAAGCTTTCTAAAGCTCTCTTCAACTGCTGCAGCCGCCGCGGGTATGTCAAGTGTTCCTGGTCTTTTAGGTGCGCTTGAACCCGAACAAAAGGCATTAGTTGGCAGTGCTAAGTTTACAGCCAGTGTTTGCGAAATGTGCAGTACACGCTGTCCTATAGAAGCACGCGTTGAAAATAAAGAGGGTGTGTTTATTCGCGGTAATCCAAAGTCAAAAGGTACAGGCGGACGTGTTTGTGCAAGGGGTGGTTCAGGCTTCAATCAGCTCTATGATCCACAACGTATTGTTAAACCGCTTATGCGTGTAGGTGAGAGAGGCGAAGGAAAGTGGAAAGAAGTCAGTTGGGACGAGGCATACACTTTCATTGCTCAAAAATTAGGTGAGATTAAAGAAAAATATGGTGCTCATACCGTTGCATTTTCAGCGAAAGGTGGTTGGGAAACAGACTATTTGTGTAACTTCGCAGGCGGATATGGCTCACCCAATACCTTTGATCATGGAACGACCTGTCCTTTAGCATACGGCGTTGCGCTTGAAACTGTTTTTGGGACAAGTGGTGTTAGTCGTGATTTTGGAAAATGTAAGTATATGATTAACCTGGGTCACAATGTGTACGAAGGTATCGTTATCTCTTATGCAAGGGCCATTAGCGAAGCTGTTGAAGCAGGGTGTAAACTTATCTCACTCGATCCTCGCTATTCTGTTCTCTCTTCTAAAGCAACCGAGTGGCATCCTGTACGACCAGGTAGTGATGTTGCCTTTATTTTAGCGCTTATCAATGTTTTAATCACTGAGAATCTCTATGATAAAAAGTTTGTTGAGAAATACTGCGAAGGTTTTGATGAACTCAAAGCTTCTGTAGCAACCTATACTCCTGAATGGGCTGAAAAAGAGTGTGATATTAGTGCAAAAGACATTAAACGTATCGCTCATGAGTATGCCAAAGCAGCACCTGCTGCGATGATTGATTATGGTCATCGTGTAACTTATACTCCAGAAGAGATTGAATTGCGCCGTGCCATTGTTATTGCAAACGTTTTAATTGGAAACATCGAAAAACCAGGTGGCTATTACTTTAACAAGGGTGCTTCGATGTATAACAAACTTGCAGGTGAAAAAGTTGCACCTGTATTTAAAAAGTTTAAAATACCTGAGTTTAAAAAGTCTGAATTTAAACGTATAGACGGTATTGATTTGCCTGACAGTGAGTTTGGATATATCTCTAAAAAACGTGGTATTTATCAAAAAATCCTTGACGCTGCTGTAGATGGTGTGCCGTATCAACTAAAAGGTTGGGTAATGACGCGTTCCAACCCTGTTATGACGATTACCAACACAGACAAAGTGGTACAAGCACTCAAAAAACTAGACTTTGTTGCTGTAATGGATATTTACATGTCAGATACAGCATGGTTTGCTGACATCGTACTGCCAGAATCAACTTACTTAGAGCGTGACGAAGAGTTTGTAGCGGGTGGAGGAAAAAATCCAACGTATCAAGTTCGTCAAAAAGTAGTTGAACCCATTGGTGATACAAAACCATATTGGATGGTTTTTAAAGAGTTAGCCACAAAAATGGGCTTTGGTGAGTACTTCCCGTATAAAGATATGGATGATATTCGTATGGCACAAGCTGCAGATTTTCCAGAATTGATGTTTGAACTTAAGAAAAATGGATTGGCAAGTGTGGGTGTTCCATTACTCCTTCGCGATAAAAAAAGTGTAGCAGATTTCGTTGCAAAATACCCAGCTGCTGAGGCGTTAGTTACGGAAGAAGGATATATCGATGCACCATTTTTTGAGCTAAAAACGCCAAGTAAAAAGATCCAACTCTTTGATGCGAAGTTAGAAAAAACTGCTGGAAGAGGATCTATTTCATTTAGACCTGTTAAGTTGAAAGAAGATGATGAGCTTTTCTTTATTCAAGGAAAAACAGCGCTTCATACCAATGGACATACAGGCAACATACTTTGGCTAAACAATGCGATGCCAACGAATGCGGTATGGATTCATACGGAGACTGCAAATAAACTGGGTATTAAAAATGGTGACAAAATTGAGCTTGCAAATAAATATGGCAAGCAGATTGGTGAAGCACTTTTAACAATGGGTATTCGTAAAGATACTGTATTTGCCTACTTTGGTTTTGGACACATTTCCAAAGGATTGAAAAGAGCTTATGGAAAAGGTGTTAATAGTGGAACATTGTTGCCACACTTTACTTCACCCGTTGTTGGTATGAACTTACATACCTCAGGCGTTAAAGTAAGAAAAGCGTAAGGGGAATAAAATGCCAAAAAAATATGGAATGATTCATGATGACAACCTTTGTATCGGTTGTCAGGCGTGTAGTATTGCATGTCGTTCAGAAAATAAGGTACCAGAGAGTGTATATCGTTTGCAAGTACGTATTAAAGGTCCTGAGCAACTCCCAAATGGTACATTAAAATATACCTATCATCGTCAATCATGCGTACAGTGTGAGAACACACCATGCGTCTCTGTTTGCCCAACAAAAGCATCGTACAAAGATGAAAATGGCATCGTGAGCGTAGATGTGGACTTGTGTGTAGGATGTTTGTACTGCGTTGCAGCATGTCCTTACCAAGCACGTTATGTTGATCCTGTTACAAAAGCACCAGGTAAATGTGATTTTTGTAAAGAGACACGTCTTAAAAGAGGTGAAGAGCCAGCGTGTGTCACAGTGTGTCCAACCGATGCACTCATTTTTGGTGATCTTAATGATCCAAAAAGTGCACTCAATAAAGTACTTTCAACAAAAGTTACTGTACGCAATAAAGAGTCTTTAGGAACAAATCCAAAACTCTTTATCGTGCCTAATAGAAGAGGAGGGATCGAGTCATGAATCAGCTATGGGGTTCTATGGAACAATATAATACCGTTGTATGGCATTGGCCAATTGCTGTCTATCTTTTCTTAGCAGGTCTTTCTGCAGGAGCAATTATTTCAGCAATTGTAGTTAAGTGGATGAAAGGGAATGATGCTTCTTTGAGTGATGGCATTATTAAAGCAGGCGCTATTTTGGCACCTATCACCATCGGTGTGGGTCTTTTTCTTTTGATTTTTGACTTAACACGTCCACTTCATTTTTGGAAATTGTTGATTCATTATAACTTTGGTTCCGTAATGACACTGGGTGTTTTAGCGCTTTTTGCTTATTTCCCAGTGGTGATACTCTTTTTCCTTGGTGTCTTTAAAAAAGAGCTTACTCAGAGTGGACCATTGGCATTCTTAGCACCGTTTGCAGATTTTGCACTTTCAAAAGCAAAACTGATTGAGAGTATTACATTGATTTTAGCAGTAGGTGTAGGTGCGTATACAGGTTTCTTACTCTCAGCAATGAACAGTTATCCACTACTCAATACACCTATCTTGCCGGCACTTTTCTTGGCATCTGGTGTATCTGCTGGTATTTCAGCAAACTTGGTAGTAGGACTTCTTTTCTTTAAAAACTCTACAGCAGAGGGCAATGTAAGCTACTTGCATGGTCTTGATGTTAAAGTGATTTTTGCAGAGCTTTTCTTCCTTTTCATCCTCTTTGTGGGCATGATGTATCAAGGTGGAACTACAGCACATGTTGCAAGTGCAGCGCTTAGCAGTGGTGGTCTTTCAACACTTCTTTGGGTTGGTGTGATTGGATTAGGATTGTTGTTGCCAATAGGACTTAACTTCGCATTGCCTCATGGAGTGAAACATTCACATGGCTTTGTTATCTTCAATGCCCTGATCGTTTTAGTAGGGGTTCTAGCACTTCGATATTATATTCTTTATGCAGGTCAAACATTCGTTGGATAAGCTTTCACAACTCCCTCTTTTGAGGGAGTTTCTTCTTTTTTCTTCACAATATGCAAAACGTGAATATTATGATAGAATAATCTTCTTATAAAAATAAGTACTATTAGGTAAATATTAGATAAATTTGTAAATAATCTTTAAAAGATAAGGCACTAGGGTGAAGCTGATTAACTATAGCTACGAAACACTTGAAGCATTAGAACATTTTTCAAGAACGTATTTTAAGCCTAATGATCATCTGTTTATTCAGCTTTTTTGTGGCGATGTTGACCTGTTAAAAATTACAAAAATCCTTCATTTTCTCAAAAATACATTTCCAAAGTGTAGTATTATTGGTGCGAGTACGGCAGGAGAAATCAAATCAGGTCGTATAAAAAATGGAAGCATACAAATCAGCTTTTGCCAGCTTGAAAGAAGTATTTCCAAGGTTTCTTATTTTCCTGATGTCAATGAAGAGAGTGGAAAAAAAGCAGCATCTTCTATTGTGCAAAGTGATACAAAGATCTGTATTGCTTTTGCGCATCCTTTTGCAAAAGATGACAGTGAGGATTTTATAGAGGGCTTTAATAGCGTACGTTCTGATATGCCTATCGCTGGTGGGAATGCCGCTGATGATTTTTTATTTGAAAAGGCATTTCTTATCTGTGAAGATCAGATTTTAAGTAAAGGCGTAGTCATTGCAACGCTTAGTGGAAAAACACTACATGTCAATAACGGTTATTCTTTAGGATGGACCCAAATCAGTAAGGCTCTTACTGTCACAAAAGTTGACAAAGGTACCGTATATGAGATGGAACATCAGCCAATTCAAGAGGTTTACAAACATTATTTAGGAGAGGACGTTTTACACAATCTTCCAAGCAGTGCGATGGAATTTCCTTTTGTTAAAACGTGTGATGATATTGAGGTGTGCCGTTCATTGATTGGTGCGAATGAAGATGGTTCTCTTTTGTTTGCAGGACATTTGAATGAAGGTGAAAAAGTACGTTTTGCCATTGGTAATGTCGAAGAGATTATGGATAAAGCTGTTTTAATACAAGAGAGAATCAATGAAAAGCCTGTTGAGGCTATTTTTGTCTATTCTTGTGCTGTGCGTAAACGCTTTTTACAAAAACAGCTTAACTATGAATTGGGACTTTTACAACAAATTGCTCCAACAACAGGCTTTTTTACTTATGGGGAATTTTTCCATTCACAACATAAAAATCAACTGCTCAATGTTACAACAACAGTTTTGGCACTCAGCGAATCAGATTATATTATTTCCCACTCTTTAGGTGAAAAACCTGAAGTCAACTGTTCTACACTCAAGTCTCTCACGCATCTTGTGAACACGACCCAGCACGAGCTTGATGTCAATGTTAATTTTCTCAATCAGTATAAGATGATTTTAGATGAAAGTGCCATTGTGTCAAAAATGGATATTCGTGGAAACATTACTTACGTGAATGATGCTTTTTGTCACGTGACTGGATTACGTAAAGAGGAGATTTTAGGCACGAAACACAGTCAATTTCGCCATCCTAATTCAGAGATAGCAACGTATAATGACCTTTGGAGTACCTTACAAAGAAAAGAGATTTGGAGGGGTGTTTTACACTGTATCAATCCAAAGCAAGAGGTCTTTTATATTAAAAGTACGTTGATGCCTTTTTTAGATGAAAAAGGTGACATTGTAGAGTATATTACCAGTAGTATCAACATAACGGATTTGATTTTAAAAGAGCAGATTATTGAACAGCATTTCAAAGATGAGTTAACAGGCTTTGGTAACCGTGAAGCTCTCTTTTATAGACTCCGCTTAGATAAACGTGCAAAACTTTTAGTACTGATTAATCTTTTAGGGTTTTCAGAGATTAATGATTACTTAGGCTACGATATTGGTGATGAGCTTTTAAAACAAATTGCTAATTTTTTAATGCATATGTTCGATGATCATGCTGATGTGGTTTACCGTATTAATGGGGATGAATTTGCCGTATTAATGGTCGAAGACGATCAAAAAATGTTTCGGAATTTTCGAGATAAAATCAAGCGGATGATCCACAATCTTGAGAAAAAAGTCTTTACCATCAAAGGGTATGAAGTCGTTGTAAGAATTAATGTGGGTGTTGCTGAGGGAAAATCAGATGAGATCTATATGCAATCGCATGTGGCATTAAAAGAGGCAAAAACGCACAATCAAGCAGTCATGTTTTATGAAATTAATGAATCTTTGAAAGCGAAAACACGCCAAAATCTCCAAGTTATTCAAAAAATTAGAGCTGCGATTGAAAATGATCGTATTGTTCCTTTCTTTCAGGGTATTTATGACAACAAACTCCATAAAATTACGAAGTATAAAGTATTGATGCGACTTCAAGAAGAAGATGGCAGTTACCTAAGTCCTTATTACTTTTTAGATCAAGCAAAAAAGACACGGCTTTATGAAAAATTGACAAAAATGATGATTCACAAGTCGTTTGAATATCTTAAAGATTTTGAGGTTGATTTTTCTATTAACCTCACAAAGGGCGATATTCTCTCCTCTTCGGTCAAAGAGTGTTTGTATGAAAATATCAAAAAATATCAGTGCGCACATCGTGTGATTTTAGAGATTGTTGAGTCTGAAGGCATTGAGAATTTTGGAGAGATTACTTCGTTTATTCGTGAAGTCAAAAAGCTTGGATGCCGTATTGCTATTGATGACTTTGGTACGGGGTACTCCAATTTTGCATATTTGGTAAAGCTTGAAGTTGATTTTATTAAGATAGATGGATCACTCATTAAAGATATAGATACGAATGAAACCAGTGCGATGACTGTTGAGACGATTATCTTATTTGCCAAAAGAATGGGTTATGGAATTGTTGCAGAATTTGTAGATCGCATGAGTGTGCAAGAGAAACTTCAAAGTCTTGGTGTTGATTACTCTCAGGGCTATTTGTTTAGTAAGCCAAGTCCTATTATTGCACTTTAAAGTCAAATTATCATACAATAAGAGTAAACTAAAGAAGGGTGAAGTATGGCATATCTTCAAGCGCGAAGAGATTTCCTAAAGATAGCGACAACAGGTGTGTCTGCCTCTGTTTTGATACCTGGAAGCTTGGGTGCATTAGGAAATGTAGCGCTTAAGGGAGAAGATAAATTTATCCGCTCCATTTGTGAGATGTGCAGTAGTCGTTGCCCTATGGAAGCTCGCGTTGTGAATGGAAAAACCGTTCTCATTCAAGGCAATTCTTTTGCCAAAGAGATGGGGACCTCTTTGTGCGCTAAAGGGGTTGCAGGTGCTTCTCAGCTCTATGATTCTCAAAGATTGGTTACACCACTGATTCGCGTGGGAAAACGTGGTGAAAATAAGTGGAGAGAAGCGAGCTGGGATGAAGCGCTCAGTTTGATTTCCAGAAAGTTTTCTGCACTGAAAGAGCGCTATGGTGCTCGCAGTGTCATCTTCTCAGCTAAAACAGGGGAACAGTACGATCTTTTGCGCTCTTTCGCCTCAGCCTTTGGCTCGCCCAATGTTTTTTCGCATTGGAGTTCCTGTCCGATTGCTATTGAAAGTGCTTTTGCCCATACGTTTGGTGAAAAGCTATACCGTGATTTTGAAAACAGTACTTACATCCTCAACTTTGGACACAATCTCTTTGAAGGAATAGATATCCCTCTGACCAAAATGATGGCACACTTTTCAGCTAACCCTTCTAAAAAGTTGGTTGTATTTGACCCTCGTTTTTCCGTTATGGCTTCAAAAGCCGATGAGTGGTATCCCATTAAAGCAGGCAGTGACTTAGCGTTTATCCTTTCTTTACTCCATGTGTGGATTAGAGATGGTAAATATGATAAACGATTTGTTGACGAATATACCATTGGTTTTCATCAACTTGCAGATGCACTCAAAGAGACAACTCCACAATGGCAACAATCATTGACTGGTATTGATGCTAAAGTCGTAGAGCGCATTGCAGCAGAAATCTACGCAGCAGCACCTAAATGTATTATTGATTGGGGGCATAAAGCAACGACAACAAAGGCAGAGTATCAAAGAACACGTGCTATTTTAATCGCCAATATTTTAATGGGGAATGTAGAAAAAGAGGGTGGAATCTTTTTTGCCAAGACAGCAGAGCGTATCAATGCACTAGCTGGGGAAAAAGCTGTTCCAGAACTCAATAATCCTTACCCCAGACCTCGCATTCATGAACCTCGCCTTGATGGTGCAGGCGAAGAAGGAGAGCATCGTTTTATTTCTCGCTCACACGGTATTCTTCAAGCCATTCCTGATGCGATACTGTCTCAAAAACCGTATGAGATTAAAGGGTGGTTTTTAACAAGACACAATCCTTTAGTGACTGTAGCACATCCACAAAAGATGAAAGAGGCGATGGAGCAGTTAGAGTTTATTGTCGTAAATGACGTTTATCTTTCTGATACAGCGATGATGGCAGATGTGGTTTTACCTGAGGCTACCTACTTAGAGCGTGACGAAGGCATTAGTAAAAATGCTTTTAAAACACCTACATACATGATGCGTAACCGTATTGTACAGCCTATCAACCAAACTAAAAGTCTTATAGAAATCATTCGTGACCTCGCTGAACGCATGGGTTTTGGAAGCCACTATGCATGGAAAAACATCACAGAGTTACGAGCGTTTCAAGCCAAGGGCGATGCTGAGCTTTTACAAACATTGCTGATGCGAGGCGTTGCTTCCTTTGATGTGCCTCCTCTTTTAGCACGGTGTTCCTCTTCCGTAGAGCGTTTTTGTGAACGTTACCCTAAAAGTCACCTTTTAAAAGATACGCAAGGTCTTTTTAGTCATATGCTGCACTCCTTGAAAACCCCTTCTGGAAAGATTGAGATTTTCTCTGCTGAGATTGAAAAAGCATTTAAAGGATATGGTGTACCAAGAGCCGTGGATATGGACGTAACCCAAGGGCATCCGTATGTTCTTACCAGTGGGAAAAGTGCAGTGCATACCAATGGTCATACGCAAAATATTCCTTATCTTAACATGTTACTTTCCTCAAATCCCATCTGGATGCATCCAAATACAGCTAAAGCACATGGTTTGAAAATGGGCGATACGTTTTATCTTCAAAATGCCATCTCTAAAGAGAAAGCAACAGTATTTATCACAGAGGGGATTCGTCCTGATACACTCTTTGCCTATATGGGATTTGGACGCGATGCGCCAGAGCTGAAACGAACACATGGCAAAGGAACAAATCCTTCTAAACTACTCTCTTTGGAGAGTGCAACACTCTGTGGAGCGATGATCACCAATGTTGGTGTGAACATCGTGAAGGCATAAGGAGGGCGCATGCAAAAACAGTACCGACTGCTGTATGATGAAAACCTCTGTATCGGCTGTCAGGCGTGTAGCGTTGCCTGTCGCATGGAAAACAGTGTTCCTGATAATGTCTATAGAGTACAAGTACACATGAAAACACTTGGCGTATTTCCTAATCTTGGTATGCAGTATGAGAGACACTCGTGTGTCATGTGTGAGAATCCTCCGTGTGTGAGCGTGTGTCCGACCAATGCCTCCTTTCAGAGTAAAGACGGTTTGGTACACATCGATGAGAAGTCGTGCATATCGTGTAAGTACTGTATTTTAGCCTGTCCTTACCATGCGCGTTTTATTAATCCTCTGAAAAATGTGGTGGAAAAATGTACATTTTGTTATGAAACAAGGGTTTCAAAAGAGTTGTTACCTGCTTGTGTGAGTACGTGTCCAACCGATGCACTGAGTTTTGGTGATATGCGTCAAAAAGAGTCTTTAGTGCATCAAAAATCACATAAAGAGGTACTTGTTTTTCCAAAAGCACACCTTGGGACAAAGCCAAAAGTGGCGTTCATCCCTAATCGTAAGGGTATAAAATCATGAGTCCTATGTGGGGAAGTGTAGAACAATACGAGATGGTTCATTGGTCGTGGGCAATTGCGATCTACCTCTTTTTGGCAGGGCTTAGTTCAGGCTCTATCATCGTAGCGCTTTTAGTAAAGTGGAATCGCCATGAACGCAGTAACTCCTCCATCTGGGATGCGATGATCAAAGCAGGTGCCGTCGTAGCGCCAACAGCCATCTTCTTAGGGTTACTACTCTTGGTGGTTGACTTGGGGCGACCGCTTTCGTTTTACTGGTTACTCATTCGCTATAACATTACTTCTGTGATGAGTTTGGGTGTACTCTTTTTGCTGATTTATACGCCTATAGTGATGGTTTTTATGTTGTTGGTCTTTGAGCGAAGTGTCATTAAACATCCTTTTTTAACGCCTTTGGAGAGCTTGATTGCTCTTGTGAAAAGTTTTCACTCGTATGCGAAGATTATTGAGTATTTTCTTTTTGGCGCAGCGCTTTGTATAGGCTCTTACACAGGCTTTTTGCTCTCAGCACTCTATGCCATTCCTTTGTGGAACAGTCCACTTTTGCCTATTGTATTTTTAACCTCAAGCCTCTCTTCGGGCGTGGCTGTGAACATTCTCATTGGACTGCTCTTTTTTAAAAGTACAATTAACACGGAGAGTATCAAGTATCTTTTAGTCCTAGATACCAGAGTTATTTTAACAGAGCTTCCTCTTTTAGGGCTCTTTTTTATTGGTCTCTTTTATGCAGGTGGCGATGCGCCTAATGCGGCTAAGATGGCACTTACGCAAGGTTTTTGGGCAGGTATTTTTTGGTTAGGGGTTATTGGTGTGGGACTGGGACTTCCTTTACTGACAGTTATTATTGCTCTTCGCAGTCATGTGTACCGTGTAGGGTATGTTGTGATTAACTCTATGGTGGTTATTTTAGGCGTATTGATGCTTCGTTATTACATCATTTACGCAGGACAAATTTATCTTGGTTAAGGAAAAAGGTATGAAGATTTTGCTCTTAGAAGATGACTACAACTACAACGAAAGCATTAAGGAGTACTTAGAGCTTTTAGGGTATGAAGTCGATGCCTTTTTTGATGGAGAGAGTGCGCTGGATGCGATTATGCAAAAATGTTACTATCTCTTTTTACTTGATGTCAAAGTACCAAAACTGAGTGGGCATGAACTGATTAAATACATTAAAGAGGCGAACATTACTACGCCCATTATCATCACTACCTCTTTAGTGGATATCGATAACATCGCTATTGGCTATGAGCTTGGATGTAATGATTATCTGAAAAAACCTTTTGAACTTAAAGAGTTGGAACTGCGTGTAAAAGAGTTGATTAAAAAACACTATCAAACGAGCAGCGCGGGTGAGTTTAAACTTGGGTGTGGATTTGTCTTTAATTTTGAATCAGGTGAACTCAAAAATGAGGAGAAGAGTGTTGTTCTGACATCTAAGGAGCTCGATTTGGTACGCTTTTTAATTCGTCGTAAAAACACGTTTTGCGACATAGAGCTTATTCGTGAAAATGTCTGGGAAGGTAAAGAGATCAGTTACGCCGATATTCGTATGTACATACGAAAAATCAGACTTAAAGTAGGCGAAGAAGAGTTTATAAAATCCTCTCGTGGGCTTGGGTATCGCATCGATGTTGTCTCCTAATCCTTTTCGCTCTGTTCTTGTCTATACACTCATCGTCATGGCACTCTTTTGTGTGCCCAGTTACTTTGCAATTCAAAGTACGATTATGGAAGAAAAATACAAAGCAACACAAGAAATTTTAGAGTGGGTCGATGCCCATGAAAAGAGCATTTTCGAAAAAGAGCATTTTGAGATTCCAAGAAGTGTACGTTTTAGAATCAATATCTACGATGCGACACATCAGCTTTTGTATAAGGGTATAACAGAACCTCTAAGTGATTTTACCTTTAAAGTACGCGTGGTGTATCCTTTTTTGTATTATCAAAAAGAGATTAAAAAAGAGCGCGAACTTCTCTACCTCGTGGTTGAATTGCAACTCAATTATGCCAAGATTATTTTTATTACCACGATGCTCTTTTTTATCGTACTTTTTTTAATTTATCTCATGAGTAACGTGTTTATTCATTCCAGCATTTATCCGTATAAAAAAATGCAGCGCTATATGAATGACTTTTTTAATGACTCCATGCATGAGCTTAAAACTCCACTGGGCGTTATTAACATCAACGTTGAGTTACTCTCGCATTATGTTGATTCTTCAAAGCATTTGCAACGCATAAAAGCGGCTACAAAGCAGATGCAGATGACGTATGAAGATGTGGAGTACTATATCAAGCATAAAAAGGTGACGTACAATAAAGAGCCCATCAACCTCTCAGAGTATTTAAATCAGCGCATTGCGTTTTTTGAAGATATCTCCATTTCAAAATCGATTACGTTAGAGCACAGCGTGGCGGAAAATATGATGATTTATATGAGTAAAGTTGAACTTCAGCGCATCATCGATAACACGCTTTCCAATGCGATCAAATACTCTTTCTTTCAAGGTAAAGTCGAGATAAAACTGTATCTCAAAGATGAAGATCATTGTATTTTGAGTTTTCAAGATTATGGACAAGGGATTAAAGATCTCTATAAAGTTTTTCAACGTTTTGAGCGCGAAGATTCGGTCCAAGGCGGTTTTGGTTTGGGACTTAATATCGTGCAAAATATTTGCAATAAAAATGACATTGACATCAATATCGAATCGTATGAGAACAAGGGATCGTGTTTTACCTATATTTTTAGGCTGGATAAAAAGAAACTTTTAGACAGCGTGGATGATGACGTAACAAAGGGCGAAAGATGAAAGAAAAAAGGTTTTTTTTAAGTGCGGCAGTGATGCTCTTTTTTGGGCTTTTGATGCTCTTTTTATATAACAAGTCTATCTCGTATGAGGAGGAAGAGACACTTAAAAAGCAGATGGATGCACTGTTACTGACACTACACAACAAAATTGAAGAGACAACGAAGGTTTCGCTTGCAAGTTCTGTTATTTTAGCAAAGAGTCCTCATGTGATCGCTTGCTTAAGTCAACAGGAGAGAGAACACTGTTTGCAGTATTTACTTGGAATTCGCAATAGCATGGCACAAGCCAATATTTTTGAAAATGCACGTTTGCATTTACATACCAAAGATTTTAAAAGTTTCATGCGCCTTTGGGATTATAGCAATCAGACCAATGATGATCTAAGTACGTTTCGCCATGCACTAGAGAAAATTAAACAAAATAAACAGCCAACCCATGGCATAGAGATAGGAAGACACGGTATGTTTATGCGTGCGATTGCTCCTGTATTTGCTAAAGGTGATTACATCGGTACGATTGAAACGGTTGTCGATTTTAAAGATCTCAATGAATACTTTAAAAAAGATGGCGTGGAGCTTTATGTACTCATGAAGAATGAGTATCGACCTATCGCAAATGCAGCCACGTATAGTGAGAACCTGATGCTTGATAACTATACGATTGTCAATCAAGAGGTGAATGGCCTAGGATTTATAAAAGAGATCAATTTTCAAGGCACTGGGTATCTCAAACGAGGTGATTATTATGTACTTTATACCCCCATTGTCGATATCAATGGGGAGCATATAGGCTTCTTTGTGCTTACATGGAGTGAAAGCCTCTCTTTAGCATCGTTTAAAGGGTGAGGTTTTTACGCGCTTCATTACGAATGCGATCCATTCCCATGTAAAACTCTTTCATCATGACTAAAAAGAGATAATCCCCAAACTCTGTTGTGGTGATGTTCTCTTTGTGCTCTTTGATTGCTTTGGCAAGTTTTAAGAGCACCAACTCTTTATTAAGCGTATCATTAATGTTCTCTCCGAACATAGCAGTAAATTTCTTTTTAGAGAGCTTTCCATTGAAAAGATCGACCATCAAACGATAATACATACGTGAATTGGCAGGAAATGTTCGCTCTTTTGTAACAGCGGAGCGTCTCTTTTCAATGAGCGTAGAGTAGTTATCCAGTGCAAATTCATTGAGATAGAGTGTGTCTTTGAGGAAACTAAATGAACCAGAACCCACCCCAACATACTCTTCATTGTCAATGATATACTCATCAATAATCACTTCGCTCTCTTTAGAAAAAGACCAGCCATGACGTGATGGATAGGCATCTTTGAGAGATTCTTTAATAAGTCCAAAAAAATTAAATTCATTCTCTAGGCTAAATTCACCCAGTGTTTTTTTAACACTATTTTTAACCAAAGATGAGGTCATCAAAGGATAAACACTGGTTTGTTCTGGACTAAGCTTTTTAAGTGTGTCCAGATCACGTATTAAGCCCTCTTTTGTTTGGGTCGGAAAATTGAAGATAAGATCCACGCTAGTAATGGGCAAGATTCCTAGCATGGAGTTAATCTTCTCATACACCTCTTCACCTGAGCCAAACTTTTCATAACGCCCTAATTTCTTTAAAAGCGTATCATCAAACGTTTGCACGCCTACTGAGAGACGATCTACTAATCCTTTGAGTCTTGTGACGGTCTCTTTTTGGATATGGTTAGGATCAGTTTCACACGAGACATGTTCGATGGAGAAGAGGCTTTTAACAAACTCGATCGTTTCTATCAGCTCTTCTTCATCGATCAAAGGTGTACCGCCACCAATGACTAAATAGTTAAAGTCGTACCCCAACTCTTTGACATGTAAAATCTCATCACGTAAATGGAGGTAATACTTTGTAGCTGCTTCTTTGGTGTACGTAAATTTATTAAAGGAACAGTAAGGGCAAAACATCGTACAAAATGGCACATGGATATACAATAGGTACTTTTTCGCTTCAGGGGGAGGAGGTAACCCCAAAGAAGGTTTCTCTACATGCAGATAGTGCTTTGTGTATTGGTTCATAAAATAGCTTGTCGCACTGGTAATAATTTTCGCTTGAGAGAATCGCATACTAACCCTTATTTACTTTTCTTACCAAATTGGATTGTATTATAATGATTCTTCGTGACATTAACTATGATATTACAATGATGTTTTGTCATAAACGGTTCCTTTAAAAATTTTCAAGAGCATTATAGGCTGACGAGCGTAATTTTTATGTAAACAAACGGTTACACACATCAACAACGTAGGAATAGTACAGAGAAAAAAGGAGGAAATGAGGGGAAGGATTTTCACGATCCATTCACATTTTTAACTATAATACGTATGAAAATAAAAAATGCTCTGAAATCAAAAAGGAGAAAATAATGCAACTCAAAAAAATGTTATTCATGGCAGCGAGTATGCTGGTTTTTAGTGGATCTACTCTTATTGCGGCAGATTTTGATTGGATGGCCAGTTTGAACCTTCGCTCCGATTCTGACCCTTATGGTTACAAATCAGGACTTGCTTCTCGTTTTAGAACACCTGAGACACAACTGAGTCTTATTTTAAAAAGTGTAGGAGCTCCAGCAGATGCATATATGGTTTTACGCTTAGCAGAGCTTTCCGGAAGACCACCAGAATATGTTTTAAAACAGTATCAAGGTAAAAAGAGTAAGGGTTGGGGTGCACTAGCTCAGGATTTGGGAATTAAGCCTGGTTCACGTGAGTTTAAAGCCCTTAAAGGTGGACATGATATGTACGACTTTGATGATAGGCGCGATGATCGTGATCATGGCAATGGTAACAAAGAACACGGTAAAAAAGGACATTGAGACTTAGTGTATCACAGTAGGGTATAACTAAGCTCAATTTGAAATGTCATACTTGAGGTAAAAAGATCTTCAGAGAAAGGAAACGGAAAGCTCTTTTGAATAGCTTCTTCTGTAGCCTTATGAAAGATCTTTTTCCCTTCTAAGATGACAAATGAGAGTAGCTCTCCTTTAGGAGATATAGTAAATTCTACTTTCACACTTCCTTCAATATGACTTGTCTGTGCAACTTTTGGATAAATTTTATGTCCATTGATACGTCTTCTTAAATCTTCTAAATAATTTTTTTGATATGCCTGCAACGACTCTTTAGATACTTCTTGAGTATGTGCAATGGCAGGTGCAGGTTCTTGTACAGGCTTCTCATTAGTAGTCTCATTGGTAACAAAAGATTCCGTAGGTGGTTCAACCATAGTCTCTTTTTTAGGAGCAGGTTTTGGTTTGGATAGTTTTGGGCGCTCTTGTGACGGTATCTTTTTTGGTTCAGGTGTTTTGGGAGTTTCTTCTTGGTGTTGCGGCTCTTCAAGAGGAGCCTCTTTTGGAGTATAAAGACTTATTGCTATGGATGTCAAAGGTTGTGGTGTTGGTTTTTTTACCACCGTACTTTGGTACAAAAAAGTTGCACCGATAAAAAGATAGATAAACGATGTTAAACTGAGTGCTAAACTATAACGTTTCATCGTTTTGTTACAATCCCAATATGTTCAAAATGATGCTGTTTCAACACATCCAGTAGTGCAACAAATGGTTCAAACGAAACATGTTTGTCAGCATTAATCATGACAGCACTTTGGGCTTTATCATACTGTATGAGTTCAGATTCAAGGTCTTGGAATGTTATCGCTTTATCATTGAGATAGTAACTTCCATTTTCCATAATGCTAATAACAAGCTCTTTTGAAGTTGTCAAAGGGGCAGAAGAAGAGGCTTGTGCCAAATCAACTGGAATAATCCCTCGTGCTACAAACGTTGCTGTTGTGAGTACAATGACAAGTAGTACCAGCATAATGTCAATGAAAGGTACTACATTGATGCCTTCAAAGCGACGTATTTTCATCGTTTTTACCTTGTTTATTGATATCCCAGCACATTAATATTTTTTCAATTTTTCGCACTAAATGGTTATAAAAAAAGACAGCGGGAATAGCTACTACTAAGCCCATAGCGGTTGCTTTAAGTGCTAATGCTAAAGAAGACATAATCGTTTTTACATCGATTTGTCCACTTTGTCCCATCGCATAAAATGTGATAATAATACCCCCAACGGTTCCTAAAAGACCTATATAAGGGGCATTTGAACCAAAAGTAGAGAGGATGTGGATGTGATTGGTTACATCCATCTCTAATTTTTCTTTACTGGTATAGTCTGATAGTTTGATGGTACGATAAAACAAAAGTCGTTCAATCCAAAAAAAGAGTGTCATAAAACTCATAACACTTAGAAGCCCTATAATTCCATAGTCCACAGCATCTTGCAAAAAGGTAATAGACATCATTTGAAATCCTTGATCGCTACTTCAAAAGCTTCATCAAATGTTTTAATGTCTCCTCCATTTTGAGCAACAAATGTTTTTGCGTCCTCTTTTGATGCAAAGGCATACTGGCTGGTTTCACTCATCGTTCCTTTGATACGGCTACCGACAACATAAAAAGCTTCTGTAACATCGATAAAATTTAGTGATGAAACATCGACAACCTGAATGTCTTGAAGCGGTAAATGCCTGACATATACATCTTCGGCAAGACAGTGAATTGAGCAGTATTGTCTTATTTCACCATTAAGTTTTGCGCTATGGTTTGTTTTAAAATGCTTATCCAGAGGCATACCACAAACCACCCCTTGATTTTTTTTCTCACCGTGTTGAAGTAGGGTGGCTCTTTCTATGGGGACACTCGCAAATAAGGTTTTACTGCTTCCATGTTGTGCATGTCCACCTTGTTTAGCGCCATAGGTTGTAAAAGCATAAGAGCGATACACATTAAGACCAAGATAAAAGAAAATCAGTAAAGATGCAAAACAAAATGCGAGTAGGCGTTTAAATCCAGATGCTTTAAAAAACGTGATACGTTTTGCCATAATGAGCAATGCCCACACAATGGCAATGTAATTGATGATACCAAAGAAATGCGTCCATGTGTCTTGTTTGGTTGCAAGAGGCTTCACAGGCTCAATGTTAAGATGAAATCCCTGTATAAAGCCGTTTACAATGTTGCTGTAGTGATGTAAAAAGAAAAATTCATACGTATGAGACAACCCACCAATAATGAAAATGGGGATAAAAGCGTATGAAAGAGTATAAAAGGCTGATTTGAAGTTGCAATTTAAGAGTTTAGAGGCAATGAATGTTCCACCAGCAGCAAGAGAAATGGTGATGATAGATGAACACATAAGGGCACTAACACCAATATAATCAATGCCTTCTATGCGAAGATTGTTTTGTAGCCATTGTCCAAATTGAACCCAAAAATAGCTATCGCTAATGGCAACACGGCTTAGCGCATGGTGAAAACTCATCGTGATGGTAATAGCCGCTGTTATGAGTAAAATTGCCCAGATTTCAGCGGTTGAGCTTTGAAATTTTTGAAAGAGTGAGGATGATGGTTTTGTGAGTTTAAAATGCACAGACTCACATGTTTGAGCACAGTCCATACAAAGCGTACAATCTCCCATAGAGACTTTTGAATTAAAGCTAAAAGGTTTGAGATTATAAGAACAGGCTTTTGTGCATTCAAATGTTTTGCATGTTTGACAACTTGATGCATAGGTTCCTAACCACGTAAATGAGACTTTTGAGAAGGCACGTGTCAGTGTACCGATAGGGCATATGTATTTGCAATAGCTCATCTCTTTAAAAATGAAAAAAAATGAAAAGGCTAAAACACTTAAGACTGTAAAGAAAATAGCACTGCTTAAAGGTGATTTATAGGCCGTTGGATAGATATAATAGACCGTCCACCAACCAAAAAAAAGTAAAAGGACACCGATAAGAGGTTGTTGAAGCCATTTAGGTGGTGTTTTATTAAGTCCTACTTTGGTTAAAAATTTCCCCACAAAAGCGTGGGGACAGATACCGCAAAATAGGCGTCCAAATGTCGAAAGTGTTACCACCATAAAAAGTGGCCAAAAGAGTGACCAAAAGAGGATGGTTGTGAAACCATTTTGCTCTTTTGTAGGAGCGATAAAGCCTAAGAAGATGGCATAGACAAATAGGGCTAAAACACTCATTCTAAGTAACATTAAAAAAGTTCTGTTTTTAAAGAAAAACGCACTTATAGGATTTGCAAAAAGGTCGTTTCTATCTCGTTTTTGTTGATTAACCATTACCGTTTCCTTTAAAATTTGTAGCGGTAGCTAACCATCGCACTTCTAGGTGCTGCTGCTTTATAACTCTCGACACCATAAACGCTTTTGTCTGCTTGCATTGCATAATGCTTATCGAAGATGTTGTTGATATTAAGCTGAATGAGATGCTCTTTGTGCTCATAGCCAAACATGATATCGGTAACAAAATCGTATCCGGTGTATTTGTCAGAGTTTGCATTATCAAGGTAGTAATCACCCCAGGTTTTGGTTTGAATACGTGTTTTAAAACCGTTATCCATACGATAATTTGCTTCTAGACCATATTGGGTTTTAGGAATGTAAGGAAGATGATTGCCATCGCGACTTACAAACGCAGCTCCAACTTTTTCTTGAAAGTTTTTATAAATGAAGTCACTGTATGCATACGAAAGGCCAAAATTGAGGTTGCGAGTGAGATGGTATGTTCCTAAAAACTCAAAACCTCGTTTTTGTGTTTGACCTGCATTATCATAGATGGTATTTCCGCCTGCATCTTTGATTTGGATGATTTCATCTTTTACATCATTTTGGTAGATTGCCATATCGTAAGCAAAGTCACCTGTACGAGTTTTAAGTCCAATTTCGTAATTGATACTTTTTGTTTTATCGAGCGCATCATTGTCGGTGAGTTCACTGGTCGTTGGAGCTTGGTTGGCAAAAGCGATAGAACTGTAGATATTGGTTGCATCTGTAATAGCATAGGTGATGCCCAGCTTGGAAGAGAGAAGCGTATAACTTTTATCAATGCTGTATGCACCCACTCCAGCAGCGTATTTTCCTGTCGAATAGTTAAAATAGCTGTATTCGTTACCACTCACGTCAAAAGAGAGTTTGTCGGCACGAGCACTAATATCAATTGTTGTTTTATCGAATGGAGAAAAGGTTTCCATTGCATAGACACCGTATAAGGTGGCAAGAGAGTCTTCAACATTGGCTAAAGCACCTTCTTGGTTAGAGAGTGTTTTTAAAATACGCCCTGTGCCTGAAGTGATAGTGTCAGCGTATTGATATTTTTTTGAATCATCACTTCTATCTTGTTTTGCGGTAACGCCAAAGACTAACATAGCATCACGGTTAAAGAGTTTATGTGCATAGTCAGTCTCTAAATCTGTTCCATAGACATAGTTTTCGTCCGCATCATTAATCATACCTGTAACAGGGTGGAAATGCTCCCATTTGTTGATATACAAACGTGGTTTATAGGTAAAATTGCCTATCTCTTTTGAATATTTTGTGTTCAACGAGAGAATTTTTGAATCTCTAGCGGTATATTGCCAAGGGCTAGAGGTGTTATGCTGTTCTCCTGTGCGTTTAAACTCTTCAAACTCCGCTCGTGTCATTGATGCAGGTAATTCCAAGTTAGATTCTGTGTAGGAGAGTTCACTTTCAAATGTAGCGTCATCATCGAAAATATGGCCGTATTTAAGGCTGAGTTGTTTCGAATCAAATGCGTTATTGTCTCGCCAGTCGTTATCAATTTTTCGTTGTGAATAGTTCATAGAGACGAAGTCATTATCGTCAATTTTTTCTCTTAATTTCAAGTTGAGGTTGCGTTGTCCATCGTTTCCAACACCTATTTTAATGCTGTTGCTATCTTCTTCAAAAACAGATTTCGTAATAAGCTGAATAACACCGCCTGTTGTATTGACTGCATTGATAGAACCAGGACCTTTTTGAACTTCGATACTTTGTACATCTTGCATATCGATGTAGTCAAAGCGTGTAAATGAATCAGGATCGGTCATAGGAACACCATCTTTAATAACCATAATCTCTCTAACCCCATAACTCGCTTTAAGGCCTGCACCTCGAATGATCAGTCTTGGACTAGGTGAGTTGCTAGAACTTTCAACATTAACACCTGGAATATTTTCCAAAGCGCTACTCACATCAAGAACGTTTTTGTCTTCGATGGTTTGTGCATTGACAACAGCGATCGACTGAGAAACTTCTTTTGTTCCTGTTTCAACTTTTGTTGCAGTGACACTGATGTTGTCTAACTGGATAGATTCGGCATTTGCAAGAAGTGGCAAAAGAGCAAGACTATAGAAGAGGCATTTCTGGTCTATCATATATTATCCTTATAAAAAATTGAAATTAAATTATTATAGGTGAGTATAAAATTAGTGTTAAATAAAACAGACAATGAAGTTTCAAAAGAGATTATTTCAAAAAAGTGGGTACAATCGGCTATAATTACACAAAAAAATTAAAGGACATTTTGATGCAAACGTATGCTTGCGGACATATTAATCCCGATTCTGATTCTATTGTTTCAGCGATCTCTCTTTCTTATCTTAAAACACAGCTTGGAGAAGCATGTACTCCTGCACGTCAAGGTGAAATTAGCCCTGAGACAGAGTTTATTTTAAAGACGTTTGGACTTGAAAAACCACTTTTGAAAAATGATTTTTCAGGAGATAATCTTTATATCACTGACTATTCAGATCTTGCACAAGCACCACACAATCTTAAAGAGACAAACATTTTAGGTATTGTAGATCATCATAAACTAGGTGACATCACGACAACAACACCTCTTGAATGTTGGATTCGCCCTGTTGGTTGTACCAATACGATTGTCAAAGAGATGTATGATCACTATAAGATTGAAATTCCAAAAAATATTGCAGGTGCAATGATGTTGGCAATTTTAAGTGATACTGTACTTTTCAAATCTCCAACATGTACCAAAGCCGATACCAAAGCCGTTAAAGAACTAGCAGCGATTGCAGGTGTAGAAGATTTTAAAGCGCTTGGTATGGAGATGTTCTTAGTCAAATCAGCTGTGGTTGGAGCAACTCCACGTGCATTGTTACTTCGCGATTACAAAGATTTTGAAATGGGCGGAAACAAAATCGGTATTGGTCAGCTAGAAGTGGTTGATCTTAAAGTATTTGATGGTATGAAAGAAGCGCTTTTTGCTGACATGAAAGCGTATAAAGAAGAAGGGTCTCGTCATACAGTCATGCTTCTTTTAACAGATATTATGATCGAAGGTTCACAATTCTTAGTACTCAGCGATGATGAAAGTAAAATTGAAAATGCATTTAACACAAAACTTGTCAATCATGAGATGTGGGTAGATGGCATTTTAAGTCGTAAAAAACAGGTTATTCCTGTGATGGAAAAGCAGTTTTAAAGCACTGATGTGAAGAAGTGCACCATCAAGCGACGGTATCTTATTCAAAATCCTAAAGAAGTGGTGAAGTCTATCCTCACCACTTCTTCTCAATATAAAAAAAATCTACAACAACTCTTTGTTGAAAATCATCCTGATGCTTCCAAGCGACTTGCTATCTTAGGTGCTCGTTTTCAGACAGTTAAAGAATGTGAAGCATTCGAAAAAGATCTACATCCATTTTTATGCGCAGATGTCAGTGACGATAAGCGTTACAAAAACCGCTATCTCTCCTTATTTGGACTACCTCAAAACTATGATTTTTCACTGTTAGAAGTGTACAAAAGATGCGATAAATTAGGTACAAAACCATTTGATTTTGCTTTTAGTTCTGGTATGAGTACTCAAAAAGTGCTCAAAGTTCTTTTGTATCGTGAGATGCAGTTTTTAGAGCATGAAGTGGAGCTTCTTTTAGAGGATGATGCCAAAGCGGTTAAAAATCTTTGCAAGAGAGCTGAAAATATCTGTTATCTTCTTATGATTTCTACGGTTATTTTTGATCCGATTTTAAGAGAGAGACTTTTGAATGCATTTTTTCCTTTTCGGTGTAATGATAGAGTCTTATTACTCAAGTTTGTACAGCACAAAGCCTATGCAATACTTCTTTTAGATATGCGTTTTTTTCTGCGTGAACAGAGTGGATTTTATCTTTTAAAAAAAAGTGAAATGCCGCTACTTTTTTTTGTCAAAAAGTATCTTAAAAAAGAGGAGTTTCGTATAGCCAAAAGGCTGAAAAAGGCGCTTTATTAACACTTCATTTGCATTGAACTGCTACTATTTCAATAATAATTTTGGATATTGCGGTACAATATCGCACCTATTTTTTAAATAAGGATGAGCAATGAAAAAAACAGTACACGTAGGACTTGCAATGAGTGCTGCGCTTGTTTTAATGACTGGATGTGCAACAAGTGAACTTCAAACAAGTGCACGTATGACACAGAGTGTTTTTATTAACCCTGTAGCGAAAGAAAAACGAACCGTTTTTATCTCTACTAAAAATACAAGTGGAACACAAATTAACTTAGAAAACCGTATTGTTCAAGCGCTTTATGCTAAAGGATATACCATTGTCGATGATCCTGAAAAAGCAACATATGTGTTGATGACAAATATTTTATTCTGTAATAAAAAGAGCGAAAACAACGTTGCAACAGGTGCTGTAATGGGTGGTGCTGCTGGTGCTATCGCAAACTCAGGAAGTAATGGCAGAAGCATGGCCCTTGCTGGACTTGGTGGTGCCGTTGTCGGTGGTTTGATTGGAAAAGCAACAGAAGATACTATCTATCAAATGCAAGTTGACATTGTTATTCGTGAAAAAGCTAAAGGCAAAGTTATGGCAAGTACAGGTAACGTAGGCGGCCAAGCTGGCATTAGAGATGGACAAAAATCAGGTACGATGAATAGCTTTGGTGGACCAATTCGTGACGCAGATGCGAGTGGTAAAATGTACAGTAACAGTTACTCTTCAAGCTCCCAATCGTATGAGAGTGATTTCATCGAACATCGCACTATGATGTTTGCAGAAGCAACGAAAATGGACTTGAACCTTTATGAGGCAACTCCAATCTTAGAAGACAAAATTGCACAGCAGGTTGCTGGACTGTTTTAACCTTGACATACGCACCAAGAGCTTTGCTTTTGGTGCTACGTTTGCCACTAGGGCACTCAAGCCAGCCTCATGCGAGGCAGAATTTAAGCACTCGCCAATTTCTTGGCAGATATTTTACATGTAGGAATTGCTTTGGAGAATAACGAAAACAAACAACAGAAAATCGTGCAGATGTTCAATGAAATTGCAGGAACCTATGATACTGCAAACCGTGTTTTAAGTATGGGGATTGACATACAATGGAGAAAAAAAGCGTGTGATGAAACGTTTGCACGTTATTCTAAGCCTATTGAGTTAATTGTGGATGTTGCATGTGGTACTGGCGATATGATGGGCTACTGGGCAAAGCAAGCTAAAAAAGCAGGGCGCGAGATCGGTAAGATTTTAGGCGTAGATCCTTCTGTTGGGATGACCGATGTTGGCAAGCAAAAATTTCCTGAGTTTGAATTTGTTATTTCTGAAGCGACAGAAATTCCTCTACCAAATGAATGTGCAGATATTTTAAGTATCAGCTATGGTATTCGCAATGTTGTGCGCCGTCAAGAAGCATTTAGCGAATTTGCGCGTGTGGTTAAAAAGGGCGGTTATGTCGTCATCTTGGAATTTACAAAAGATGAGAAAAAAGGCTTTTTCTTTGCACTCAAAGATTTTTACCTCAATAAAGTTTTACCAATTTTAGGTGGAATGATCTCTAAGAACAAAGAGGCGTACGAGTATCTTCCAAATTCCATCGAAGGTTTTTTAACACCATCCATGCTTCAAAAAGAGCTCGATGTTGCTGGTTTTGAAACAGAATTTGTTAAAAGTTTTTCAATGGATATTTCAACATTGGTTATTGCTAAAAAACGTTAATGAACCAAACACTAAGCGTCTCAAGTTTAAACAATCAAATCAAGTCACTGCTTGAGACCACCTTTTTACATGTGAGTGTAGAAGGTGAAGTCTCGAGACCTACGTATCACAGTTCAGGTCACCTCTATTTTACCCTCAAAGATGCTGATTCTTCTATCTCGTGCGTGATGTTCAAGGGAAACAACAAGGCATTAAAATTTCAAGTTGAAGAGGGAATGGCAGTTGTCATTCATGGCTCTATCTCCGTTTTTTCACCGAGAGGAACGTATCAGATTAATTGTATGATGATGGAACCTTCAGGTAGCGGAGCACTTGCAAAAGCCTACGAGCAACTCAAAGCGAAGCTTGGTGCAAAAGGCTATTTTGATGTGGAGCGTAAAAAAGCACTGCCTCGTTTTATACGTCATATTGCTCTTGTTACCTCAGGAACAGGGGCAGCCCTCCAAGATATGCTTCGCGTTGCAACCAAACGCTGGCCACTGGTCAAAATCACTCTACTCGATACACTTGTTCAAGGAGAAGGTGCAAAATTTTCCATTGCTAGCAATATTGCGAAAGCAGATGCATTGGGTGTCGATGTTATCATTGTGGGACGAGGGGGCGGAAGTGTGGAAGATTTGTGGGCATTTAATGAAGAAGTGGTAGCCGATGCGATCTTTGCTTCACACACACCAATTGTTTCTGCAGTAGGGCATGAGATTGATTATGTGATTAGTGATTTTGTAGCTGATTTAAGAGCTCCTACTCCATCAGCCGCGATAGAAATGATACTTCCTGATAGTGTAGAGATGCTTCAACGCATCGATAGTATGATGGAGCGCTACACCCTTGTTTTTGGGCGAATATTGCGTTCAAAAGAGGAATCATTGGAACACTTAAAACGTCTTTTTGCTAAACGTTCTATCGATGAAAAACTCTCTTTATGGAAAAATGAGATCAGCATATTGCAAAGTCAATACAATGATAAAATAGCACTTCTACATCGCGAAAAATCGCGTCAAGTGAGCTTACTTCAAGAGCAAATTCATTTTCAAACCAGACAAAATCTTGCTAAAAAAGAACAATTACTCTCTTCATATACTCTAGCGCTTAACTCGAAAGAACCAACCCGCGAACAAAAAGAGTGCTATGCTCAAATTGTGAAAGAGGGTAAAAAAATTGCATTAGAAAAAATTAATGAGGGTGAAACGTTTGAGCTTCAAACACCTCATACGATTTTAAAAGCGAAAGCCGTTGAAAAAAGAACTCTAAAACAGGAGTAAACTATGCGTTTTTTGACCATTTTGATTGTAATGACTCTCTCTTTATATGCGGATATTCTTTCAAAAGTTATCGATGTTCCAACACGTAGTAATGTAAGTGAGCGTCTTTTGGTTCTTTCTCCAGATGTTCCAAAAGCAGTTGTTGTTCTTTTTGCAGGAGGACATGGTGGAATTCAACTTACCAGTGATGGGAAGTTTGGTTGGGGTGAAGGTAACTTTTTGATCCGAACACGTGAGCTTTTTGTTAAAGAAGGATTGATGGTTGTTATTGTTGATGCTCCAAGTGATCGCCAAAGTGAGCCTTATCTTAATAGTTTTCGCCAGACAAAAGAACATTTACAAGATATAAACGCCATTGTCGCATGGGTTCAGACGCAAACAACAGCTCCTCTTTGGCTGGTTGGCACAAGTCGAGGTACACAATCCGTTGCGTATGCGGCAACAGAATTGACAGAACAAAAAGCTATTCATGGGTTTGTGTTAACATCCACTATTCTTTCTGATGCAAAAAGTAAAGCCGTTACCAAAATGGATCTTGAAAAAATTACAAAACCCATTTTAGTAGTACACCATCAAAATGATGGTTGTTCGCATTGTTCATTTGATTTTATACCTTCATTAATGAGTAAACTCAATGCCTCTTCCAAAGAGCTTATTGCGATTGAAGGTGGACAGACAAAGGGTGATCCTTGTAATGCTTTTGGCTATCATGGTTTTAATGGTCTTGAACAAGAAGTTGTGAGCAAAATCTCTCAGTGGGTGTTGTCGCATTAAAGGTGGTGTGTTTCTTTAAACGCTTCTGCTTCTTTGATCGCTTCAACTATTTTGGCTGAAAGGATGGGAAGTTCTTTGTATTTGATCCAGAGGGTATCTTCAACAATATCGTGAATTTCCCCTGCAATTTCAACCGCTAAACGTTTTAATCGCGCAAGCTCTTTTTTAAGCTCTTTTTCATCCATCACATACTCCTTGGATCATTTTTCATGAGAGTTGCAAGGAGTATTCCGTATAAAAAATAAGATGTTATGATGTATCTTGCATACAATGTAACAGTTTTAAAGCTTTTATCCGATATAGTGGCTAATGCTTTGTTATGAGGATTATTTGGAGTAGTGTTGATGTCTCATCTTTTTCATCGAATTTTTGTTTCAAATCGGATATCACCTAATACCTATGCCAGTAGGCAATATTCGCTCGTCATGATTTTTGCAGCTTTAGGTGCGTCTACATTTGGATTTTTCTTTTTTTATAATGCTTTTTTCTTACACTATTACACGATTGCATTGATAGATACTATTGGTTTTTCTATCTCTATAGCATCGATGATTTTTCTCAGACGAACACATCGCATTAAACTCAGTACGTTTATTGTCACTAGCTACTTTTTTATTTTCTTTGTGGCGTTTACGTATTTTAATAAAAATGAGAGTTTTGGCCTAATATGGAATATCTTTTTTTGTATTATTGCAATCAATCTAAACGGTCATAAAAAAGGCCTTTTGTATACACTCGCGCTGTATGGGTGTGTCTTTTGGATGGCGCATAAAGGGATTGGAGTATGGCAACAAGGACTTTGGGATAAAGTTGCTTTTTTTCGATATGTCTTCTCTTTAGGGTTATTAACATTTGTTGTGTATGTCATGGAATTAGCTCTGTACACCTCTTATACCAAGCTGCAAAAACTTGCTGAAGAAGACGAACTGACACAAACGTATAATCGACGTAAATTAAAAGAGATACTTCAACGAGAGATAGAACGTTCAAACCGCTATGAAACATCGCTGTGTGTGGCACTGTTTGATATCGATAACTTTAAGAACATCAATGACACGTATGGACATAATGTAGGAGATGAGGTTCTTAGGCATCTCGCTAAAATTGTAAAAAGTGCTATTCGCGTGAATGACACGTTTGGGCGATGGGGTGGTGAGGAATTTTTACTCATTTTGCCAAATGTCAGTCTTGAAGAGGCAAAAATAGCCTGTGAAAAGATACGTTTTATTATTACCCAAACAGAATTTGAGACGATAGGCTCAATAACGTGCAGTTTTGGATTGTGTGCTTATAGCTCTACGAGCAACTTTGATACACTGATAAGCCAGTGTGACCATGCTATGTATGAAGCAAAAAGTGCTGGAAAAAATTGCGTCAATGTTTTTGTTTCAAAATAAATGATAATAAGATGATGAGGTATGTTACTGAATCATGTTGATAGTGATCCTTTTCATATCAGTCATAGATACTTAAGAGTCTTTTTACTAAAGACGATTTATGCTAAGTACAGAAGCCAAGATAAGGAGGTAAAACAATGAAATTGTTTCTCGCTTATCTCTTGTGCACTCTTTTTCTCCTTACTCCTGCATCTCTTTTTGCAGATATTACTGCAAAATCACGAAAAATTAATTTGCAATTAACAGAGCAAGAAAAGACATGGCTCATTGAACATCCGACAATTCGTGTAGGTATGGATTCTGAATATGCTCCTTATGAGTGGCTCAATAAAGATGGAAACTATGTTGGCATGGCTGTAGATTATTTGCGTCTTGTCGAACAAAAACTGGGTGTGCATTTTGAGATCGTTAAAGGAAAATCATGGGATGAAGTGATTGAGATGGCCAAAGAAGGTGAAATTGATGTACTCACCAGCATCGTTCAAACACCTGAACGTCTCAAATATTTTTTATTTTCTGAACCCTATCGTGATACCCAAACAATGATAGTCGATAATGCAGAAGGTGAATTTATAGGGCAATTAAGCCATTTGGCAGGAAAACGTGTCGCAGTTGAAAAAGGCTATTTTACACAAGAAGTACTTGAAAAGAATTATCCACAAATAAAGCTCATTTTGGTAAAAAGTATCATAGAAGCCTTAACATTTGTACGTGATGGAAAAGCAGATGCCTATGTGGGTGATATGAGTGCTATCAATTATACAATACGAACCAATGGTTTTGAGAAACTTCGTTTTTCTGGACAAACGGAATTTTCCAGCCAACACCGTTTTGCCTTTCCAAAAAACAACAAAGAACTTGCGTCTATTATGACAAAAGCTATGTCTTCCATTTCATCTGAAGAATCTGACATTATTTATAGTCGTTGGCTCGGTATGCGAATTGAGCAGGGTATTCGTGCGGAAACACTGCTTAAGTATAGTATTGGTGTTGCACTGTTGTTTTTACTCTTTGGATATTGGTATTATAGATTGAATTGTGAAATCAAAAATCGAAAAGCAGCGGAAAGACGAGAACATTATCGAAATAATATTCTTGAGATGATTGCAAAAATGGCGCCTTTATCAAGGGTACTAGAAGCAATCATTGAGGGTGTTGAAGAACAAAATTCCCGTATGCTATGCAGTATTCTCTTACTCGATAAAGAGGGTAAGTTTTTTGAACAGGTCATCGCTCCAAGTTTGCCTGATTTTTATAACGAAGCTTTGATGAATGTTAAAATAGGACGAGGTGTGGGTTCATGCGGAACAGCCGCATACATCAAAGAGTGTGTAATCGTGGAAGATATTGCAACAGATCCTTATTGGAAAGAGTACAAAGCATTAGCACTTCGTGCAGGACTTAAGTCCTGCTGGTCAGAACCTATTTTTGCATCAGATGGTAGTGTTTTAGGAACATTTGCTATTTACCATTCATCACCTCAAATGCCTCAAGAGTCAGACAAATTGCTCATAGAACACTCTGCTAATCTTGCAAGTATAGCCATTGAAAAAAGTATGGCTGCAACAAAACTCAAAGAGAGTGAAGAGCTTTATAGACGGCTTACCGAAGAGGTGACTGATGTGATTTGGCGGACAGATAAAGATCTGTTTATTACCTATATTAGTCCTGCTGATGAAAAATTTAGAGGGTATACCGCCGATGAAGTTGTTGGAAAACATGTTTTTGAAATGTTTACGCCTGATGGTATCAAAACGATTATGGAAAAGATAGAGCAAAGGCAAGAGGCAGAACGAAAAGGTATTCGTACAGATTTTGTAACCTACGAAATAGAGCATGTCTGTAAAGATGGAAGAATCCTTTGGGGTGAAATTGTCGCAAAGCCTGAACGAAATAAAAAAGGTGAAATCATAGGATATCATGGCATTACGCGAGAGATAACTGAGCGAAAAGCGATGCAAGATAAAGTCCAAGAATTAGCATTTTACGATACATTGACAAAATTACCAAATCGTCTGTTACTTAAAGAGCGTTTGAATTATACATTAGCGGAAATGAAACGTAACCATCATCATAGTGCATTACTCTTTTTGGATTTGGATAATTTTAAATCACTCAATGACACCTATGGACACAGTATAGGAGATTTACTATTGTGTCAAGTAGCAGAGAGACTCAAAGAGTGTGTCAGAGAGGTAGATACCATAGCACGTTTTGGTGGTGATGAGTTTGTTGTGATTCTTAGCGCGCTACATAAAAATGAAGATGAATCCATAGCGCAAGCACAAAAAGTAGCCGAAAAAATTCGTCATAGTCTATCAAAGCATTATAGTATTAATGTTTCCCATGATAAGAATGAAGAGCAGTTAGTTGAGCATCTTTGTACAGCAAGCATTGGTGTGGTAGTTTTTGATTGTAGTGAAAAAAATCAAGATGAACTTTTAAAACGAGCGGATTTTGCAATGTATCGTGCGAAGGATGCAGGTAAAAATGGGATCTATTTTTATGGTTTATAAAAAGGGCAGATGTGCCCTTTTCTAATACTATAAGATTTGATTGATGAAATGTTTTTTTCTCTCATCGCTTAAAAATGAAGCTTTAAAACTATTGGAAGCTAAGGTTTTAAGCTCTTCTTTACTAAGGTCTAAATTATCACAAATCGCTTCATAATTTTCATTTACATATCCGCCAAAATACGCAGGATCATCTGAATTGACAGTGACTAAAACGTCTTGTCGTAAAAGTTTTAAAATATTGTGCTCTTGCATGTTTTTCACTGCTCTTAGTTTAACGTTAGAAAGAGGGCAAACGGTAAGAGGTATTTGTTTTTCGATGAGCAATGTTACCAAGGATTCATCTTCGTCACAACGAATACCATGATCAATGCGTTCTACCTGTAAAAGGTTGATGGCTTCCCAGATATACGAGCTATCACCTTCTTCACCAGCATGGGCTACGATTTTATAGCCAACTTTTTTGCACTCAAGAAACAGTCGCTGAAACTTTGAAGGTGGATGACCTACTTCACTGGAGTCTAAACCCACACCGATGATTTTATCTTTAAACGGAAGTGATGCTTTGAGCGTTTCAAAAGCATTTTCTTCACTAAGATGTCGCAAAAAACACATGATGAGAAATGAGCTAATACCTAACTCTTGTTCACCCTTTTGAAGGGCTTTTGTTATGCCATCTATCACCGTTTTAAATGCAATGCCACGTGATGTATGCGTTTGTGGATCGAAAAATATTTCTGTGTGGCAGATATTTTGAGCATGACATCGAAGCAGATATGCCCATGTAAGATCAAAAAAATCAGACTCGTTGATGAGCACATTCGCACCAGCGTAATAGATGTCTAAAAAGGATTGTAATGAAGTGAAGTTATAGGCGTGTTTGACCTCTTCAATCGTTTTGTAAGGAAGAGAAATAGTGTTTTTTTGCGCTAAAGAAAACATGAGCTCAGGTTCAAGTGAGCCTTCGATGTGTAGGTGCAGTTCCGCTTTAGGAAGTTTAGCAATGAGGTCTTTCATATGGTCTCTTTTTAGAAATTATAGCAAACTTCTAAGACACATCTCAACTAGGTGTGACATTTTTAAGAAGAGTGGAGTATAATTCCTGCGAAACTTATTTCTCAGGGCAGGGTGCAATTCCCTACTGGCGGTAATCTTGTAACAAAGAGAGTCCGCGAGCGCTTTTAATGCCAGCATTAAAAGGTCAAGCAGATTTGGTGTAATTCCAAAACCAACGGTTAAAGTCCGGATGAGAGAGAATGTAGTCCATATTGCCATTGTTTATGACAAAGTCTGGTGCCTATATTTCATATGCCCTGATTCTGGTAAGTTTACTCATATATAGGAGTATACCATGAATCAAATCTGTAAGGGAACTTCCCTTCACCACAATGTTAAGCAAGCTATTGCTGCGCTTCAAAACCAAAGCGGTGTGATCGTTTTGGATAGACATGACCGCGAGAATGAAGCGGACATCATTTTCCATGCAGGTTCATTAAGTACCGAGCAAATGGCTCTTCTTATTCGTGAATGCAGTGGCATTGTCTGCTTATGTTTACCACCTGAAAAGGTCGACGAACTTTCTCTCCCTATGATGGTCACCCACAACCAATCAAAATTTCATACAGGCTTTACGGTTTCTATTGAAGCAAAAGACGATGTTACCACAGGCGTGAGTGCAAAAGACAGGCTTACGACTATTCAAGCAGCCATTCATCCTGAGGGTAAAGCTAAGATAGTCTCTCCGGGTCATGTTTTTCCTCTAAGGGCTCGAAAAAATGGTGTTTTAGAACGTGAGGGACATACGGAGGCATCGGTTGATTTGATGCGACTCTCCAATCTTTCTCCCTATGCTGTTTTGTGTGAGCTAACCAACCCTGATGGTACGATGGCAGTAGGTGATGCCATTTATCATTTTGCGGCGCAACATGATTTTCCTATTGTAAGTATTGATGAGATCATCGCGTATCGAAAAGAGCATAAAATGTAAGAGATATGCCCATATAGATTTGTATTTATATGGGCTTTATTTTTGTATGAACAAACGCTTTGAAGAGACTAAAAAGCTTGGTGTGGTATTTATTTTTATGATATACGAGGTAAAACGTACGGTCAATTTTTAGATTGATGAGTTTCACTTCAAAGAGTTCTTTTCTTTTGAGCTCATTCTCAACAGCTACTCTTGAGAGGCAGGTAATGGTTTGAGGATTGTTCAGCAAAATAGTTTTTGCTTCTTCAAATTCTGAAAACTCCATAAAAATATTGAGCTCTTTGGCAATGTCACCAAGCGCATCTAAAAAGATTTCTCTCGTTCCTGAGCCTTTTTCTCTTAGGATCCATTTTTTATGAAACAGTTCATCAATGAAAAAATCTCCCTCCCCAAGGCAAGCATCACTGCTCACAACGATAAGCTCATCATTTCCAATAGGCTCTTTAATAAGATCGATCTCATCACACGAAGATTCGATAAAACCCATATCAATTAGCCCATTCTTAAGCATATGAATAATCTGTGCAGAATTTTGAATGTCTTTGTGGATATTGACATGTTCATGCTGTATCAGAAAATCAAATACAATATGGGGTGTGATGAAATCGCCGATCGTCTTGCTAGAGGCAATGGTTAAAATGCCCGATATTTTGTCTTTTTTGAAAAAATTCTCAGCATCATTGAGAGCTAAAAAATGTGAATAGGTTTTTTCTTTAAAAAGCCTTCCTGTTTCATTAAGGACAAGTTTTTTACCAATGCGATCAAAAAGAGGCTCTCCTATTTGAGATTCGAGGGATTTGATCGAAAGAGAAATGGCTGATTGGGTAATACCCAGTTGCTGTGCTAAGTTAGAGATATGCGAATCTTCACAGAGATAATAAAAAAATCTCAATTCTTGAAAGGTCATACCTTCTCCATAATTAAAAATATTTATGATTATATCGAATATAATTTATTTTACTTGTCAAAAGAAACATTTTATAATTTCCAAAACGATTTAAGGATATATATGTTTCAAAGAGAAAATCGCAATAATACACTGAGTGGTATTTTATTTGTTGCCCTTTTTGCAATGTCCGCAACCTATCTTGGAGAGTTTTCTTTTTTTCAACATTTAGGAATTAGCCCTTTGATTATTGGTATTGTGTTAGGCATGATCTATGCCAATACGTTGCGTTCTAAACTGCCTAAAGAGTGGGTGAGTGGAATTTTATTTTCAACAAAAACGCTCTTGAGGGCGGGCATTATTTTATATGGTTTTCGTATTACGTTTTCTAACATTCAAGCTGTAGGACTTTCAGGTATTGCAACCAGTGCTATGGTGGTGACTTCTACATTTATCATTGGCTATATTGTGGGAACAAAATGGTTGAAGCTCGATAAAGAAACAACCATACTCACCAGTGCTGGAAGCTCTATTTGTGGGGCTGCTGCTGTTTTGGCGACAGAGCCAGTAGTGAATGCAGAAGCGCATAAAAGTGCCATTGCTGTCTCTACTGTTGTTGTTTTTGGAACGATCGCTATGTTCTTGTATCCGTGTCTTTATACCATGGGAGTGATACCTTTAACACCCGAACAGATGGGCGTTTACATTGGAGGAACGCTTCATGAAGTAGCGCATGTCGTTGCTGCTGGAAATGCACTGGGTGAAGAAGCTTCTCAAACAGCCGTGATCGTTAAAATGATCCGCGTGATGATGCTTGCGCCATTTCTTGTATTTTTAGGTATTTGGCTCCTTCAAAGCTCACAAGATATAGCGAAAAAGCAGAAAAATAAGATCATGATTCCGTGGTTTGCAGTATGGTTTATTGTCGTGGCAGGGTTTAACTCACTTGATCTTTTACCTCAAACAGTGGTATGCAATATCAATGCTATCGATACTTTTTTACTCACGATGGCGATGAGTGCTTTGGGTATGGAAACGAGCATAGAGAAGTTCAAAAATGTAGGAATGAAACCTATCTATTTGGCGAGTATTTTATTTGTGTGGTTGATGTTTGGTGGATTTTATATTGTTAAAATCTCTTTGAGTTTATAAATAGATCATTTTCTAAAATCAATAAATAGTATAATTAGCTTATAACCCTTATAATAATGATTGTTTGAATGATTAATTTACCCTAAATAGTATAATTAGAAATTCTTAGAAAAAGTACAATTATTTTTCATGTTTTTAATTATTACAACAATAAAAAAAGTATAATTAAAATAGGTGCATATTTAAGTATTATTGCTATGGTATTAATATATGTTAACTATGATTATCACTAAATATTAGGATAACCTTGAAACTAATCAGAATATTGTATATAATAGAATAACGTATGAAAAAGTTGAAAATAAATAAGCATTACAATTCAGGAAATTAAATTTAAAATATTGGATATTTTATAATGGACCCAAGTAAGTGCGAATATTAATTGATACTAATATTCTTATTCCATTGGAAGATACGTGTGGTATATTATGTGATGCGTACTCTGATTTTGCTAAAGTTGCCATCGAAAATAAACATCAGATTATTGTTCATCCTGGTTCTATTGATGATTTGCAACGAGATAAAAATGATAATAGAAAACAAACGTTACTCTCAAAAACTAAAAAATATCCTGTATTAGAATCGCCACCCATTCCAACAGATGAAAAACTTATTGAGCTTGGGCTATCTGCAAAAAAAGATAATGACCGAATTGATAATTTAATCCTCTACGCTATTTTTCAATCGGCCGCACATATTTTAGTAACCGAAGATAGAAAGATTCATAATAAAGCTAAGCAGCTAGGCATATCAGACAAAGTGCACTATGTGCTTCAAGCATTAACCTTTTTGAAAAATATGCATAATGTTATTGAAGTAAAACTTCCTAATATTTCGCATGTCCCTTTGCACAATATAGATTATAAAGGATCTTTTTTTGACTCATTGAGGGATTCATACTTAGAATTCAACGATTGGTATCAGGAAAAGAGTGCTGAAGGCAGAAAAGCTTGGTGTGTCATGAACAAAAATGATCTTTCCGCTATTTTGATTTACAAAGAAGAAACAGATGAGCAAGTGACGCAAGACATAATTCTGGAAGGGAAAAATTTAAAACTTTGTACTTTTAAAGTTGGAGAAAAAGTCCGTGGAAGAAAAATCGGTGAGCTTATGATCAAAATGGCTTTTGAACATGCTATCCGAAATAAACATAGGCATGTGTATCTTACAATAAGACCTGATGTCCATGATCATTTACGAGATTTATGTGATGAGTTTGGTTTTTATAGTATTGGATTATGTAAACTCAATCGAGATGAAGTTTATGTGAAAGAGGTACCTTGTATACCCCCAAAGAGGTTATTATATAGTCCCTTTGAGTATTATAAAAGATATCATCCATTTTTCATTTGCAATGCAGTCAAAAAATATATAGTTCCCATAATCCCCAAATATCATCAGATATTATTCCCCGAAGCTCAAGAAAGAAGACAACTCAGTTTATTTGGAGATACTACAGCAACGGGTAACACTATTAAAAAGGCTTACTTGTGCCATACCCCGACCAAACAGATGAATGAAGGCGATATTGTTCTCTTTTATCGATCTACTGACAAAATGGCCATTACAACTATTGGTATTGTAGAAAAATTTAAGAATTCAGTCGATGCTGATGAAATCGCAACTATCGTTTCAAAAAGGACGGTTTATTCAAGAGCTGAAATTGACAACATGTCTGAAAAAGAAACTAGAATAATGTTATTTAGGCAAGTTTTACATTTTAAAAGGCCAATTGGTAGAAAGTGGCTTCAGGAAAATGGGATTGATGGCAATATACAATCAATACGAGCAATAGATGATGCTCTTTTTCAAAAGATATTAAAAGCAGAAAATATTCAGTATGCTCAATAAGGAGTTCCTTTTGAAAAATTACAATATTTTCTTTGTTGCAGGCATTCATGGTGTCGGGAAAAGTACTATTTGCAATAAAGTTGCGCAAAGACTAAATATTTTTACATCTTCATCAAGCCAGATAATCAAAGGATATAAAGGACAGAAAATTTCAAATAGTGGTAAACGTGTTAAAAATATTGATGAAAACCAAGAAGCACTTTTGCTAGGCTTGCAACAAATAGAAGCCAAAAATATACTTTTAGATGGGCACTTCGTATTAATGAATGCTTTTGGGGATATTGAAAAGATATCAGAAAGTATTTTTCAGAAAATACGCCCTACAGCTATTATCCTACTTATTGATACTCCAGCAGAAATTGCAAAGCGACTAGAAAATAGGGATTGTACAAAATATCCTGAAAATATATTAACACAAATGCAAGACTTAGAAGAAAGGCGAGCTGTACAAATAGCTAAATTGGTAAGTGCTAACTATTTGAAAATAGATCTTCAAGCAGATATAGAGCCAGATAAAACACTTTCAAGTTTTGTATCAAGAAACATATAAGATTGGGGTGGTCTAAAACCATCTAATTCTTTATAGGGATTGATGGGATTATCATAAACTTTAAGATTATCTATCACAATGGAAAATGCCATTTGCTTATCCGCAAAATAGTCTAAAAAAGAATTTCTATCTATCCCCGCATGTTGTTTACATCGTTCCCAAATATTTTCAGGCGTGTCGCTGATAATATCTGTGACATAGAATTCTGCAACAATTTTTTTAATAGGTGAAGATGCATATATGACTACTTTATCTACATTATTTGCATTGAATACGGCTCTTCTAAATTCAAATAGCTTTTTTTTACTGACTATTTGATCTACATATTTGGGCTTAATTGACATAAGTACTGTTTGTTTTGTTTTGATCATCTTTTTAAACCCCTTATTTGCCCATTTATAAACAATTTTCGTTCCATAAAAATCTTTATTTAAGTTATATTATTTTAATATATTTTTTATAAAAAAACAAGTGCTGGATAGATGGAAAAAACAAAAGTAAAACGAAGTCAAAAAGTAGTTCTGAAATCTCATATGACAGTAGAAACATTCAAGATAAAAATTAAAGATTTAGGATTTACAAAAGCTTCTTTTGCAAGATATATTGGTATTAATGAACAAACTGTACGAGGCTGGAAAACAGGCATGATCCCTTTGTATGTTGATAAATTGATTAATCTTATAGAGTTTAAGAAATTGGTCGATGATGCAAAAGAAACACTAAATAAAATATATTATAATAATATTAATATTGTCAAAGATACCTAGGTAAATTATGCTAGTACAGTTTTGGATACAAGCTACTTCGTGCTAGAATAATTTGGATAAACAATCATAGTAGTGTATATTCAAATTAAGGAGTATTTGTGTCTGATATAATGTATCCCGACATGATAAAACCCATTTATCCACTTAGAGATGATATATTTATTGATCTGGATGAGATAGATTTTATGAACCTTATTCATCGTTACTATATGGGTGAGACAGTTAAAATACTTTTAAAAGAGTATGGGCTAAAAGTATCAGATCAAAAATTTATTACAAATCTCCCATATTTTGAAGATAAGTCATCAGAGTGTCCTTATTGTAATGAGCCTATGTTTGCGAAAGGATCAAGAAGCAAAAAAAATGGTGGAGTATATGTTGATAATATTAGGACATGTTATTCATGTGACCATACAATAGGGAATAGAAAATGTTACTGTTATAACTGTCAAGATCATTTTCAACAAATTCTTGATAAAGATATTTTTGAGTCGAAACAAAGAGCATATACGAATAGCGACTATACGATGGCATCACCAAAGACAAAACTTGCGATTGCTGCTATTCTCAGAAGTGGACAAGATGAGCATGATATTACATTAATTCGACCAAATTTTTTGCATATTAAAACAAAACTTTCACCTACAAGCAGTATGTCAAAAGAATTGATTTCATATTTGTATGATAAACAATGGATTTACTTTGATGATGAGAATAAAGAGTCATGTTTTGGGATCGAAAGAGATAAAATCATCAGTTTTAGAACATTTGAAACACAATTTAGACTAAATGTTACCGATGAATTTACTCTGTTTTCCGAGTTGAATTCCCCTGATTTTAGTGATTTTGATTTTTCTGATATGCTAATGTTATGGAAAAATATTGCTATAGAAGAATGCCTTGAATACCTTGAGTATAATCTAGCGGAGTATAACTTGATAGAAAATACAGGCCCGAAGACAATAACTGTTATTCAAGAAGTTTTGAATCATTTTTCTATTTCACAAACATTTATGTTTATTTGGGGAGCAGTCAAAGATGCTGCAGCTTATTATCAAAAAGATCGTGTAACAAAGAAACATGCGGTTAATTCAATTCCTGGGAGCATCCAAAAAAGACTAGATAAAGCACTTGTTGAAGGCAAAGAGGTCAAAGGATTTCGTCGTAACTACAATCTACCGCAAAGTATATATGCTGATCTGATTTTTAATAAGGTTTTAAAGCTTGGAGATAGAGCGTTTGACATAAAAATTGATGTTGAGTCACTTCCATAAAACTTTCATTGATGGAATAATTTTCTAATTAATAATTTAAAGCTATTTACGAGAGCCTTAAAGGCATAAACCGTGTGTGTTCCACACCAACATTCACACAACGCTTATCTTCGTTGATTTTAGAGTGAATATGCCCATGATAGTTTAAATTACAATGACACCAATCAAACAATGTTTCTAATACTGCTTTTCTCTCATTCTCAATCTCTTGTGCATACACATCGTGATAAAAGCAGGGGTAATGGGAAAATAAAATACGTTTTCCTTGAAAGCCTTGAATCCAACAGATACAAGAAGACAAGAGTTCTTGAGAAAAAGTATCATACAAGCGTTGTTCAATCATCTGTTTTTCTTCCAAAGGGATATCAAGCACAATCGAATCAATCACTCTATCAAAACCATGTTCTTTTAAAAAGGTACTGTTTTTTTTAAAATCATGATTGCCTTTTAAAAGCGTAATCTTTCCTTTAAGCACTTTGGCATAATCCCAACCTTTAGACTTAAACGCAAAATCACCTAAATGCCAGACTTCATCGTCTTGACTTACAACACTGTTCCATAAATCAATCATCATTTCATCATTAATACTCTCACGTAATGGCTCATAGAGTTTAATATTGTCATGACCAAAGTGGGTATCTGCAATAATGAATAATGACACAAAGTAACCTTTAAAATAAACGAGATGAATTAGCAGTTATTGTAACGAGGATATGATGAGGGCAATATTAACCTTAAATTTGTGATAGTTATATATTCTGTGTAGTTGATGTACTTATGAAATATAGACTAAAAGTTTACACTTTCTTTTTTGGACGTAATATTAAATTATTTTATTATTAAGTATGCTCCATGATTTATATCAATTGCATATAGCGCATAAAATGATAAGATATTTCCTAAGATTATTATAAAACTAATATTGCTAATATTGCTAATATTGTAAGTAACGGTACTTTAACAAATATAATAATGGGTATAAAGAGTGGTCTAATGCACATTTCATTTATTTTATAAATAATGAAATATATTTTATCAAGGTATTTTTTTTTTGATTATATAACATTTATAGAAAGGGTTTAGTATGCAAATACCTATACCGAATAACAAAGAACACAATGTAAGTGCTGATGCATTTTTGGTTTCTAAAACCGATATACATGGCAAGATTACTTATTGCAATGAACCTTTTATGAAAATCGTAGGAGCAAGTGAACAAGAGCTTCTTGGAAAACCGCATAACATCATTAGGCACCCTGATATGCCACGCATCGTTTTTAAACTCTTATGGGATAAAGTCAAAAACAAAGAGGAAATCTTTGCTTATGTTAAAAATCTGAGTTTTGATGGAGGTTATTATTGGGTTTATGCTAATGTCACCGCATCAACGGATCCATCCGGAAAAATCATTGGCTATTACTCTGTCAGACGTAAAGCAAATCCAAAAGCATTGGAAATTATTCAACCTCTTTATGCAAAACTTTTGGAACTTGAAAAAACAGGTGGGATGGAAGCTTCACAAGTTTATCTTACTGATGTATTAAATCAAAAAGGAGTCAGTTATGAAGAACTATCTAACACATTACAGCGATTATAAAACTATTTTCCTTGTACTTCTCCTTTGTGTTGCTGTCAGTAATTATTTTATAGGTTATACGGAGAGCATGACCACATCAGGACTTCTCTTAGGAGTTGGAATAGGTTCATTCTTTGGTAGTAGAAAGACTATGGTGTGTGATACAGAGTTGTATGAAAAAACACTCAGTGTCATTCGCGATGCAGCACATGGAAATTTAGAACCTCGTGTCGTCAATATTGATCCCAATAAACCAATGGGCAAAATAGCTTTAGAAATTAATGACCTGCTTGATCAAATGGAAGCATTAATGCGAGAGACGAAAACATCTATAGAATCTGCAAGTCAAGGTAAAACATATCGTAATATCTTTAATGAAGGTTTTCGTGGGCTCTTTGCTGTCAATGCACGTTATATTTCAGAAGGCGTTAAAGGAATATTGGATGGACAAAAAGGAAAAGCAAAAGGAGAACTTTCTTCTGCATTTTCTGACCTTGGCAATGGTAACAATGGTATTAAAATGGTGCAACAAGATCTTAGCCAAAGTATTGATGAAATGGCATATATTAAACAAGTTTCTCAACAAACAGCACAAAAATCAGATGAGAGTTTGGAAACTGTTATAGCCCTTTCTTCAGGTATTCAAGAGCTCTTAGAACTTCTTAACAGCACCAATGAAGCGATCACATCTCTTAGTGAGCGTACATCTGAAATTTCCTCTGTGGTCAATTTGATTAAAGATATTGCCGATCAAACCAATTTATTGGCACTTAATGCTGCCATTGAAGCTGCGCGCGCGGGTGAGCATGGACGTGGATTTGCAGTTGTTGCGGATGAAGTTAGAAAATTAGCCGAACGTACGCAAAAAGCGACACAAGAAATTGCTATGACCATTCAAACACTACAACAAGAAACCAATGGTATTCATTCTAACTCGGATCGTATTAGCGTGATTGCAAATACCAGTGGGGAAAATGTCGTCCATTTTGAAGATGCACTTCGTGCGTTTAACAAAGATGCAAATGAAACAGCTAAGATATCGAACAAACTTGAAAATAAGACATTTGTAACTTTAGCAAAAATCGATCACATTGTATTTAAAACCAATGCATATTCAGCAATCCTCAATGAAAAAGAGGATGCAATTTTTTCTGATCATACAACATGTCGTTTAGGAAAATGGTATCAAGATCCTGCTGTTAAAGAGCGTTTTGGACACACTCAAGCCTATACACAAATGGCTAAGCCACATCACGATGTACATCATTATGTACTCACAAATATGAGTGAACTAAAACAAGGACAGATTGTTGGTAAATTGGCATTATTTGTAGATAATTTCAAAAAAATGGAAGAATCGAGTTCTACTCTCTTTAATTTACTTGATAAAATGGTAGTTGAGAGTGAAAATACAAAGAATTCATCTGTTGCCAAGGCTAAAAGTCTTTGATAAAGCGTAAAAGTTACGATAGACTTATCTTTATGTAAATTGATGTAGAAAAGAGGCTGTTTTGGGACGCTTTTGGCATTCTAGTATATTACCATGGTTAGTAATTATTGTAGGTCTTCTTTTATCTACAATAACTGCTTGGAAAAGTAATCAATGGATCACAGAGACTGAACAAATCCGTTTCGAAAATGCATCGATGCATATTCAAAGCTTAATTAAAAAAGAATTGAGCATATCTATTCAATTAATTTCAAGTACCGCAGCCTTTATCAAATCATCTGCAGATGTGACACGTGAAGAGTGGCAACAATTTGCTACTGCTGCTAATCTTAATCAAGAACTGTTGGGATTTAGAGCTATTGGTTATGCTCCACTTGTCAGAGATACTGAACGAACAGCGCATGAAAATACTATTCGTAAGGATGGATTTTCTGATTACACCGTCACACAAAAAGAGATCTTATCTCAAAATATGTTTCCTGTTACTTATCTTGAACCTCTAACCGAACTTAATAAAAAAGCATTTGGCTTTGATTTGGCGTCCGAAGAGATACGTAGAAATGCAATTTATGATGCATTTTCACGTGCAAAACCAACACTATCACATAAAGTTGAATTAGTTACTGATGAAAGTAATGGATTTTTTATTTTTTCCCCTATATATCAATCCATTGAAATACCAAGCACAATAGAAGATCGTCTTAAAAATGCAAAAGGTATTGTGTATCTTCTTCTTGATACTAAAAAGCTCTTTCAAGGAATCTTAGACTCTAACTATATCAAAGTGGACTTTGAGATTTATGATGGAAACACACCTCTACTTGAAAATAAGTTGTATGATTCTGCTTCTCACATACATAATTCTCGTTTGAGCTCTTATCAGTTACTTGATATGTATGGGAAGCCTTGGCTTATACATTTTAAAGCCATTGAAGTCTTAGATATTGGCTTAAATCGTTATATTCCATTCATTCAATTGTGTGTAGGTGTAATATTTTCTATGATTTTGGGTGCATGGATTTATGCATTACAACATACACGACAGAAAGCTTATCGTCTTGCTGAAGAAAAAACAAAACAACTTTCTCAATCTGAAACAGCAATCCGCTCTATTTTTCAAACCATGCAAGAAGGTATTGTTGTTATCAATAAAGATGGGACGATTCTCGAATGTAATCTTGCAGCGCAAGAGATGTTACAAGTTAATGCAAGTGAACTGATTGGCAGTGTAAATAGAAATCCAAAATGGAATGTTATTCATGAAGATGGAACAGCATTTTCAATAGAAGATCGCCCTTCGTGTAAAGCACTTAGAACAGGAGAAATCCAGAGCAATATTATTATGGGAATTGAACGAAAAGATGGCTCTTTTATTTGGGTTAATACTAATGCTCAGCCTCTTTTTTCTGATGATTTTAGTGAGATAACATCAGTATTAGCTACCTTTAGTGATATTACTGCATATCGTAAATCTAAGTTAGAGTTAGAACGCTACTTGGAAATTATTGATCACAACGTCATCATATCTAATACAGATATTAACGGAATAATTACAGAAGCAAGTGAGGCCTTCTGTAAAATTTCTGGATATTCTAAAGAAGAATTAATTGGAGAAAAACACAATATTATTAGACATATTGATATACCATCGTCATTATATAAAAGTATGTGGAGTATTCTTAAGAAAGGTCTTCCGTGGACTGGTGAAATTAAAAACAAGCGAAAAGATGGATCTGTTTACTGGGTGGAAGCTATAATTACCCCTCAATATGATGAGAAAAAATCACTTATAGGGTATATGGCTATTCGTCATAATATAACAGATAAAAAAAGAGCTGAAGAACTTTCTATAACAGATCGTTTAACAGGACTGTATAACCGTCTTAAATTAGATGAACTTTTCGCTTATAATCTTCATGTCGCTAAACGCCATCATTTAACCTTTTCGATTATCCTTCTGGATATTGACAATTTTAAATTAGTCAATGATACTTACGGTCATCAAGTAGGGGATAGTTTACTACAAGAGATAGCACATATCCTAAAAACAAATGTTCGTCTTGAAGATGCTGTTGGTCGATGGGGTGGCGAAGAGTTTTTACTTTTACTCCCTAGTAGTGATTTAACATCAGCAACAATGTTAGCAGAAAAACTTCGTGGCTTAATCGAAGCAACGGTATTTTTATATGTAGGTCATTGTACAGCTAGCTTTGGTGTTTCTAGTTATCATGAAAAAGATCATGAAAAAGATATGATTGCACGTGCAGACGCAGCACTGTACCGTGCAAAAAGTAATGGCCGTAATTGGGTTGAAACAGAACTACCTTTGTAATTATTTACTCTTTTAGTGATTTTCGCAAGCGCTTTTGTGCATACATAGCATGATCTGCAATTTCAATAAGTTTGTGTAAATCTTGAGAATCTTCTGGGAATAAAGCATACCCAATACTTCCTCCTATTTGGAGTGTATAGTCTTCAAATAGTAAATCTTGATCTATTTCTTTAGAGATTCTATTGATTACAAGATCAATTTCATGTTTATGTGTAATATTTTTCAAAATAAGTCCAAACTCATCCCCTCCAAGACGTGCTACAATATCTACATCTCGTGAGACATTTTTTAGATGTTTGGCAAACTCTTTAATGGCTTCATCACCTGCTTTGTGTCCATACGTATCATTAATATATTTTAATCCATCCATATCAATTATGACAATTGCAAAATTGATCGTTTTTTGTTTCGATAATGCAGTTAATTGAAATAATTGATCATAAAAAGCGGATCGATTATTTAATTCTGTTAAAGCATCATGTGAAGCTTTATAAAAGAGTTCATCTGTCGCATAACGAGCTGCATAATACATCAATGAAGCCATAATATCGCCCACAATAGATAAAACACAAATATCATGATCGCTGAAAAATGAAGTTTTATCTGATACTATTTTCAAAACACCAACAGTATCTTCATCGTGCTTTAAAGGAACAACAACCATTGAAAGTGCACCTACTTTTGAAGAAGCTTCCTTATCGACTCTATCATCTGTTTGAGTGTTCTCACTGTAAAAAATTTCACCTGTTTTCACACATAGCCCTGATAAACTAGAATCTTTTTTTAAATGCAACCCTAAAAAAGGTTCTAAACTGCCCGATGTAGCACGATAAACCATATCTTCACCTTCTGCTAGCTCTAATGTCGCTCCTTTTGCATGTGTCATTTCTTGTGCTTTATGTGTAATAAGGGTCATGATACTTCCAAGATCTGGTCCAATTTTAACAACATCCGTTTGAAAATTAATAATTTCTAATAGCCTTTGTTGAGATAGAAGCATGGAACAGATCTTGTTGCCTATCATTTTGTGCCTTCTTATGCAAATTATTTTTGCATATTTTATAATAAAATTTGTAGCTTGAGTTATTTTTTATTAAAAAACTAATGTAATTTAATTTAACAATTTTCAAAAATATTTTCATAATTATGATAATATTTGATTATGAAAAAAGCCTTTGTTCCAATTTTTCTACTCTTCATTTTGCTCTTTGCCGCAGCAACAACTTTCTCTCACTTTTATCTTGATAAAGAAGACTCAAACATAATAAACAAGAAGTTATTTTTAGAAACACGAGAGTTATGTTTCAAAGCCTTTTTGGCGATGAATAATAGTATTAACTTCTTTCCTAAAATAAGTGAAGAAAACACACAGTTATTCAACTTACTATACTCAAAAGTCTATAAGTAATAAGGGATTTAGAATGAAAGAAAAACTACCTTGTATCGAGCCCTTTGCTAATGAATATGAAATTATCACAATTCAAACTTTTTCTATTGAAAATAGATTTGATCAAATTTCTATTTATGGTGTCATTGATATCACAAAAGATAAAAATGGGCTAGAAAAGATTCTTGCACTCAAACACCAAATAGATACTATTGCAAATTATTTGAAAAACGAAGATTTAGATGCGAAAGTTAGTGCAGAGAAAAATTCGGCTAAAAACGAGAAGAAGCCATTTTAGAAAATTGTCTTTAAGAGTCATAAACAACTATTTTGCGTGCAAGTGCATATTTCAATGCATCAAAACGCTTTTCATCAAAATGGTCTCCAAATTCCATTTTTGCTTCTTCTTGTACGAGTTCTTTGGCTTTTTTATCATGTGTAAAAGTTTGGAATGACATAATAGGTCCCAACCCACTAGTGACTTCCATAAGAGCCAATGCCGAGACAACATACTTCATTGTTGTTGTTTCATCTACATGTCCCAATTTTTCAGCCAATAATTGCATAAATAAAGGATGTGGTTTTACTCCCGTATGTTGCAACGGAATATTTTGGGCTCTTGCAAAGTCAATCAATGCCCAAGTAGCACATGTATGGCGCATCCAATGAGGTGTTATACGATCAACATTCCTTCCGAAAGCGGAAGATGCTATGCAAAAAGCTTTATAAATGTCAGAATAATTTACTTCTCTTCCATTACTGAGCAACCACATTGCACTTGGGTTATATTCAAATTTTCCTTTTTTACCTTGATCGCTATGCTTTTTTAATCGTTTAATATACAACCTTGAGAGATAATCTTTTTGTATTGTTGCAATAGTTCTTATTGGTAAGTCACATTGTAATTTCTTATCCCCTTTTGCAATGTAGTCCATCTTAATACAACTATCCACGCTAAGTCCTGTATTAAGGTATTGAAAATATTTTTTAAAGCTTTCTTGCGTAACAGATAATGCAGCACTTACACGCAGACCAGTTTCAACCATTAAATAAGCAATCATCTCAAAAACGATATCTTGTTTACGCAATTCTCGTCGAAGATGTTCGAATACAGTTCTACTTATAGCATGATATAGTCGTTTTTCTGGTGAGCTTTTGACATATAAACTCCAGACTTCAATTTTTTGATCATCGAAATTTCTTCTTTTTTGCAAATGAGATAATAAGGTATCTTTTCTATAAGGCTGAACCATTTTTGTAGTGAGAGTTAAATCGAATGATTCTCCAATAGACGCCATATACTTATAAAATTTGAACCAGACATTCAATTTGAGGTTCATTGAATTATTTGATACTGGTTTTTCGTGATTGCTGTTATTTGAATTCTCTTTATTACCATTTGAATCAAGATGTAGCATCTTATTTCGTATGGTTTTTATATCAGATTCTGTTGCAGTTTTCCATGTCAATCCCATTTGATCTAAATGCTTAAAAAGTTCTCTCAATTTCACTGCACGTTCGCGATGAGTCGATATTCCTGAAATAGAAGAAAACCTTCCTCCATATCTTGATTCATATGTAAGAAAACGTGTTGATGGTAGGTCAATATTGTTATCAATCAGAATATGCGTAATATTACGGTTTCTAATTGATGGATGGGGTATTGTCATTAAATCAAATATCATATAGTCTTAACCACCATTGGTTTGAGTGATTGAAGCTCTTCTTTGAGTCTTTTGATAGTTAAGTCTTTATTAACAATGGTTTCTTTTAAGAGTATTTCATTATCGAGCAGTTCAGTAATACGTATAAGAAGATTATCTATTGTATTTTGGAGTTTTCTAGTATCTTCTTTAATTTTAGAACTGACCGTATTTCTAATTTTACTGTGCTCATTTTTATATTCACAGATAGCTTTATTTAATTCAATAAAAGGTTCCGTTGTTGGTTGTTTGAGTGAAGCTAAACTTATTTTTGTATGAAAATTAAGAGAATGCGTAGAAGAATTAGCCAAATTACATATGTTCTCAAATGTTATTTTATTAACATTGGTGACAATGGAATTATTTTTAAGATCTTCAAATGCTTCCCAAAGGGCTTTTAGCTTGAGATCTATTTGCTCTTTGGATTGTCTAGCCATTAGAAACTTTTCCTTTATCTTCATTATATTTTTTAATTATTTTAGTATATGGATTTGTCATTTCTTCTAAATTTTCATTTGTAAAATAAGTGTTTTGCATAAGACGCTCACGTAGTTCTTTTGGATATTGATCTTGTAAAAGTTGAGTCTGTTTTTTCAAATCTTCAATATGCTGTTCGGTAAAAATAGAATTACAACAGATATTTCCTTCGCATCTTGCTGGTTGAGGAGATTCCCCTATGAAACTATCCAAGTTAAATCCTCTTTGGCATGCCATTTCATTTGGATTACTTCTATCATGAATACATAAGCAGATTGGAGTTTGCAAGATGGCAAGTTCTCCTTCTGTTACAAGTTGGAGTAAGTCTTGATGTAAAAGATCAGCAAAATCTTCAACATAAGAACCTAGAAAAGAAGGATTATTCATAATATGCTCTCCCTTGTAATTATAAAGGTTGTGTCCTTCTTTAATTTCTTTTGAGATTATATGCAGTAAACGTTTTGCTTCTTGTTCTTCTAGGTCTTTAATGGCATTTCGATAATAAAGATTATAATGTCCCATGTATCGCAAAGTCATTTTAATAGATGTATGACCAAGAAACATTCTAGCAAGCTCAAGACCATCTTTATCATTAAAATACACAATGATAAAGGCCATCACATGTCGAAGTTGATGGGGTGTAGGTGGGTTTTTTTCATTAATAAGGTTATAGTATGTTTTAAGTACCCTTCTTATATAGGATGCACATAATATGTCTTTTACTCCAGGAAACATAATTGTTGTATTAATTAAAGGTCCAGTTTTTTGTGAATCCTTGATTTGTGCAAGTTTGGATAGAATCAGTATAGCTTCTTTTGCAATTAAAGGAATAGGCATTTCAACTTCTTCGCCACCTTCATCAGCTGCAGTTTTTCGCACAATACGTGTAAGATGAGTATGGTCATCATGCCTAAATATAGGGAATCGTTCTAATGTCATCAGCTCACTGGCTCGCATACCTGTCATTAATGCAACAATTAAGATACAAGCACCTTCTAATTTTTTCATAGCATTCATAGGAGGTAGATGTGTTGTGGTGATTTTTTCACGATTGATTTTAGATTGGCATAACTTTTGAAATTTTAATAAATCAGGTTCGCTATATTGATGAGTGGTGTTAGTAAAATGGTATCGTAGTTGTGTTTTTTGTTTTGCTTGAGTCAGCGTTTTTATATATTTATACTGTTCTACAACTAAAAATACATCCTCTGAATAATTTTTTATATATGTCATTGCTTTTTCTAAAACGGCCTTGAGTTGATTCAACGGGTAGGGGGTTCTTTTACTACCAAGGACTTGACGCTGCCTCTCTTCTTCTTGCACTCCTGCGTAAATTTTGTAGCAAACAGAGGTATTGGATAATAGGCTCTCGTCTAATCTTAAAAAATAAGGTAGTTGTGAATTTGCATCAGTGATCCAGTCTTTAATTTTGGAGAGCTTTGTAGATAAGTGAGAAAAAGAGAGCTTTTTCTCTATTTCATCGTAAAAATACTTTTCTATATTGGTAGTTAAAATTTCATCAAGCCTTTGGATGGGAGTACCTAAATCATTTTGTAAATTTTTGAGTATATGGTGTAGATCGTAACAATAGGCTTTTTTACCACTATTTTGAGGGATATCACCCATATGTCCATGAAATTTAAGCAAAGTAATAACTCGAAATGCTAACTCAAAAATACCTTCTAGCTTTATAGGCATTTTAGATGGTTTTAAAATACTGGTTGGAAGCAAAAGTGGATTATGTGCAAAATAAGTATTAAATGTTCCTGGAAAAATTAAATGATTGAGCAGGTGATACACTTCATCTATGGTATGACATTCTTTGAGTTGTAATCTAATATCTAGTGGTATCATATTCAACCTCATTTAGATTAATTTTGCGAATACGTTGAAATTTTTTACTTACAAATGTACTATAATGCTTCATCTCTTGTAGAGCATATTCTCTTTCATGAGTTGTAAAATTTTCTATAGTGTTGAAAGCTGCTTGATAGTCTATTAAATATTCCTTCTCCCAATCTGCTTCGCTTAGAAATATTTCCTTTTCTTCTTCCATGTATTTGATCCATGCAAAAATAACAGGACCATGGATTTGTGGAATGACATAACTTTGATTGCATTGAGTTAAACATTTTAGCCAATCTGAGCATATTTCGTTATTTTGTAGCGATGGCGCATTTGGGAAAGTTGGATTTTTAGGATTTTGACAATTTGCTAATGGCCCTTGAAATATAAACATTTTTGGATCATCATCTATCAGTATTTTACCACTAAAAATTCCAACAAGTTTGTCTTGAGATTTTGTGATTTTGTAATGTTTATCTTCTTTAAATTCTGTACAGTTTTCATAATGTGTTTGGGTGTTAATATGTTTATGTCCTTTTTTCAGTTGCCGTTCATATTCACTTAATCCATGTAGATAGTTAGTATAATTTTTATTGACTCTAAGCCTCATATGATCTATTGAATCAAGTCTTTCCCCACATGAATCCGTAATGTGGTATTTGCAATAAAAAGATTTATTTGAGCGTTTAATATGAGAAAAAAATGCTCTTCTTGTCCAAATGCTAATACAACTATTTTGGGAGTCCTGAGAATTAAAATATTGAAAAAAATTCTTTTGATTAGATTTTTTCCATAAAGGTACTAACCATTTTAGGTAAAAACTTAGATATTCAAATGTTAATGAGTTATGTTGTATAACTGTTCTATATCGTGCATTATTGCGACTTTTAATACCATGTATAGCAATTGAAAACCCTAAATTATCACCCAATTGATATTCTCCGTTATTATCTTTATGCACTATCCAACTTCAAAGTACCTCAGGATTCATTCCTTTTCGAATGAGTAAATAGAGTATCAAAGGATAAATTTCATGCATAGACGGTAATATCCTAGATGTATAATCATCTATCCTAAGTCCCAGTTTATAGAGATTACTTGCAATAAAAGAAGCTTCGTCAACGAATAGAGTTTTATAACACTTTTTCATGGACCTATCAAATGGCCAATCGGTGATTAATTCTTTATGCCAAAAAGCAAACATCTTTTCATTATTGATTGTAATGTTTATTCCTTTTTGCGCTAATACAAGAAGTTTTTTATGTTCTTTTTCTTGTCCTTTTTTATATCTAAATACACCAGGAGATACACAGCGAACCCAACAACGCAAATCAATTTGATATTGCAATAACGCAATTTTTCTAATAATTAAATTGAGTGATGTCCCTTTATTGCCAAGTTCAACGTTATCAAAATAAGTTTTTGCAAGATTTTCTAAACTAAAAAGCTTAATTGTTTTAAATTCTTCCATCCATTGTTGATATTCTTGAGCTCTATTAATAATATAATTAAGTTCTTTTCTTGCACATAAATCTAATTGATAAAGTGTAGTTGTAGGTAATCCTTTTATAGGCTTCTTGATGCGACGTCCAACGTTTCGCTTACTAGTAAAATGAGGTATTAATTCAGAAATACGATTGAAAAAAGCAGTTAAGTGTGTCTTATTAGCTCGATTAAGTTGTAGTTCTGAAATAGTATTCCAAAGGATATTTTGATGCTCATTGGTGATATCTTGCAATGTATTTAGTGGAATATTGTTTTTTTGCATTGCTTTTAAAAAGAGACCGCAAGCATGTAAATACTCACGAATAGTTGATTCATTAGAATTTTCTGGAACAATTTGTAACAATGAATCTATTATAAAATTAGAATATTGTGGAAATAAATCCAGCACATTTTTTTTATAAACTTGATTACTAGAATGTATCTTTTTATGACCAGCCTCTTGTAAGGCTTTAATAAATTCAATATTATTAGCTGATGACATATAAATACGTGAATGTATTTTTGTTGTCTCTGCTGTTTGTCTATAGATTAAATAAGTGCCGTAATGCTCTTTAGCATATGTTGAATCCACTGTATCAAAATGTTTTTTGTAAATTTTTTCTTTTTGAGGAATATTAGAAGTAGAGAGTTCGGTTGCTTTTAGCATTTTGTACTCTTAATTATACTTTTTTAAAGTATATCAGAAATACAGAAAAATGTTATTAATTATACGTTTTTAAAAATTTTAGAAAAGAAACCCAAAATGACAAGCCCTTTATCTTTATACTTTTGATATAAATTTTCAAGCCCTGTATATTGTTCCGTAAAACCACATTTACTTGCTACATTGACAATGAGGAGCACCTTGTTTTTAAAAGCATTCATAGTGATGATTTCACCGCTGATGGTCTTGACTTCAAAATCGTAAATGCTCATACGTACTCCTTAATAGGTGTTAATAATTAGTCTCTTCCTAGAAATTCAGATGCTTCTGAGATAATCAAAAAGGCTTCTGGGTCGTATTCACGAATAATGTCTTTCAGTAGCTGAATTTTTGATGTTTCAACGGTAACTAAAATCACCGTTTTAATCTGCTTTTGATGATGCAGACCTACGCCTGTAAAAACGGTTCCATGCTCTTCAATGCGTTCACGGATTTGTTCGGTGAGAGTTTCAACATTATTTGAGACGATTTGTACCACCTTTCGGGGTGGACGACCAATTAAAATGACATCGATCATTTTTGCAGTCACATACACACCTATCATGCTGTAGAGTGCTTTTTTGATGTCACCGTGTGCCACAATAAACGCAAGCATAATGCTCACATCGATGGCTAAGAGAACCTCAGAAGCCTTAAATTTACTCTTCATCGCAACGATTTCACCTACAACGGAAGTACTTCCTGTAGAAGATCGCCCTTTAATAACCAATCCAACACCAAGCCCTATGAACATACCACCAAAGATAGCCGCTAAAAGTATGTCATCAGTAAGTGGCTTGAGATGCAACACTTCTCGAAACAGATCGGTAAAAAAAGAGGTCGCAAGCATGGCTAAAAGCGTTTTAAAGGTGTATTGTTTCCCAAAATAGACAAAACCTAAAACAATAAAAGGAATACTCACCAAAATGATGAGCGTTCCAAGTGTCAATGACGTCACAATGTAGTGAATAATCAATGCAATACCAATGCCACCACCTGTGACCATATTGTTAGGCGATAAAAAGCAAACGACTGCAAATGCCATTGACATCGTGCCTAAGAGCACATAGACATATTGCAGGAGTGCTAAGGAGCGTGAGGATTGTTTCATTTTATTTGAGATACCCCATCAAGTTAAAAATAGGTAATTTTGAGCTACTCTCTAACTTTTTCATCCATTTATCCATCTTATCAGGTTTTTGCCAAACAGCATGACTTACATTTGCCAGCTCTTCCACTTTTGTTTTTGCATTATTGATAGAGCCGATTTCATCGATAAGATGAACATTGAGTGCTTTGCTTGCAATGAAAACTTGGGCATTGGCAAACTCATTTGGTTTTGCAAGATTAAGTCCACGCGCAGTTGCTACATCGGTAATGAAAAGCGTGTACGCATCATCGATAAGTTCTTTAAGTGCGCCACGCTCTTTAGCTGTCCATTCACGCGTAAATGTCCCCATCTGTTTGTATTCGCCCGCCGTAATAATTTGCTCTGAAATGCCTAGTTTTTTAGCAAGTTCCGCAACATTAGGAGCTTGGAAAAGCACACCGATAGAACCTACAAAAGCCCCTGGATTGGCGATGATATGGTTTGCCCAAATAGAGGCATAGTAACTACCACTGGTCATACTTCCAGCAGCATATGCTACGACAGGCTTCTTCTCAGCTAGGCGTTTGACTGCCATAGAAAGCTCGATGGAAGGAGCCAGTGCACCACCTGGTGAATCAACCTGCAAAAGTACACCTTTAATTTTTTCATCTTTAGTTGCATCTTCAATATTTTCTAAAATTTCTTCAACATTAAGGATTTCACCTTCAATTTTCACAACCGCAAGGTTAGGATGCTTTAACTCATCTTGCGAACCAAATACAAGAATAAGAATGAGTAAAAGCAGCACTGTTTTGAAGTGATTTTGGATATAGTTAAGAACAGCACCTATCCAAATAAAAGGTTTTTTAATAAGCTCTAGCATTGTTTTTCTCCGTCAATAAAAGTTAAATGGGTTTGATGTGTATGTAAGATAAGCTGTAATGCTACATCATCACATTCACACGCTTGTGGTAACGTTGTTACGATAAAGTCACTATAACATCCTTGCTTCAGTATACCACATGAAAGCCCTAAAGCGTGGGCTGCGTTAGATGTAACACTTTGAAGGAGTGTTTTTGCCAGATGTGAAAGTTCTTTTTGTGGATGCATCATAAGTGCGCTTCGCATCTCATCCCAAAGACTCAAAGAGATGTTAGAACTAAGACCATCTGTTCCTAACGTGAGGTTAATATTTGCTTTTTCCACTGCGTCAATGTCCAGTTTTCCTACGCCTAAAAGTCGGTTGGAAACAGGGCAATGCGTGAGTGTTGCTTTTTGGTCAGCAATCGTTTTTAACTCTTCTTTTTTGGCTTGAACAGCGTGTGTAAAGAGCGTTTTGTTTTGCTTAAACAACTCAAGATACTCTAGCGCAGAGCACAAGGGCTTTGCGTGAGGATTAAATGCGCTAAAGAAGGTTTGAAAATCACCACTTCCTTCATCGATCCAAGCTCGTTCTGCTGGGCTTTCCATAAAATGCGTAGAGACAACACACTCTTCTTCAAGGGCAACTTGCAGTGCTTTCTTCGCTAAGATTGGATGCGTTGAATAAGGTGAATGAACAGATACTGCTGGAATAAAGCGCTCACTTTTAAACTCCTTACTTGTCTCTAATCTTCCTCTAAAATCACCATACATCGCATCCACAGCACTAGGAACGGAGCCTAATACTTCATTGAAGTAAACGACACGTTGAGGTGCCTGCACACATGCTTCTAGGTCTGCTCCAAAACTACTGATAGCTCCTAATGATGTCGTACCGTTTTTAAGCATCTCTTGAAGTTTCGAGCCAATAAGCTCTGTTGTTGCAAGTGCACTGAGTTCTTCTCGGTGCTTGATGACCGATTGTAGCCATACGATAAAATCGCCATAGCGAAGCATACTTTGGTTGGCACTAAATTCTAGGTGAACATGTGCATTAATGAGTCCTGGCAAAATAACACTGTTTTGAGGCGTTTCAATGATGGTTGCAGTTGGGTGTTTGGCTTTAAGTTCTTCACATTTACCTACTTCGATGATACGTTCATCGAACAACATAGCACCATCTTCAATGATTTCAAACCCTTCATTACAGGTTAGTATAAAATCGGCGGTTATAAGAGTCACTATTGTCCTTTATTGAGAGGTTTGAAAGAGTGATTTCAAACGAAAAATTCGTGTAATTGTATCCTAAACAAACCATTGATATAATAAGACTAAATTTTAAACAAAAGGTAACCAATGAAAATTGTCGTGATCCAAGGTCCAAATCTTAATATGCTCGGTCACCGTGAGCAAAGCATTTATGGCGGTATGAAACTTGAAGAGATTCACTCTCAAATGGAAGCAGTTGCAAAGCAAAATGGTTTTGAAATTGAATTTTTTCAATCCAATTTAGAGGGTGAGATTGTTGATCGTATTCAAGAGTGCTTAGGTGACGCTGATGGTATCATCATTAATCCAGCGGCATACACACATACATCTATCGCTATTCGTGATGCGATTAGTGCTGTTTCTTTGCCAGCGATTGAAGTACATATTAGCAATATCTACAGACGTGAAGAGTTCCGTCAAAAAAGCATGACAGCGGCTGTTTGTACAGGTCAAATCAGTGGTTTTGGACCATTTGGTTACCATCTTGCAATGATCTCAATGATGCAAATGTTGGGTGAGCTAGACGCACTACGTAAAGCTCAAGCAGCAGCACAACAACAAGCGGCACAAGCGTAACGTGAACAACTACATTCTCCAAGATGAAAACGCACTCTATTTTGAGTGCGGTTTTTCATGTGATCACGCAGTTTTTTTAAAGCTGGGAAGTGAAGCGTTTTTTATTACCGATGCACGCTATACAACAGAAGCAGCTGAAGTCATTAAAAATGCAACAGTTTTGGAAGGCGATAGACGTGATTTGCTTAAAACAGCACGTCTGCTGATTCGCAAAAGCGGTATCAAATCACTTGCATATAACCCAGCAGAATGGAATGTGGAAGCTTATGCAAGGTTTTCAGATAAGCTCAATATCAATTTCCAAAAAAAACCTAACTTTTCACAGCAAAAACGTATCATCAAAACAGAAACAGAGCTTGAAGTCTTGAGAAAAGCGGCTCTTTTTGGTAGAGATGCCTTTCATCGTTTTGGAGAATTTTTAAAACACGATGGATTAGGGATAGACGAGATGATGGCACATTTTGAGGCTGAGTCTATTTTTAAACATAAAGGAGCATTGGATCTTAGTTTTTCGCCAATTGTAGCTCTTGGTGCTAATGCAGCTAAACCGCATGCGCTTCCAACACGAAAAACACTTCAAAAGGGCGAACTTGTACTCCTCGATGCAGGAGTGAAGTATCAACGTTACTGTTCAGATCGCACACGAACAAGTGTGTTTGATGAGCATTTTAATTTCGAAAAAAAGCAACAGTTCAAAGATGCGCATCAACAAAAAGTGTATGACACGGTTTTATTGGCTCAAGAAGCTGCTTTAAAAGCTGTCAAAATTGGTGTAAAAGCCAAAGAGATTGATAAAGCGGCACGGGATGTCATCGATAAAGCAGGTTTTGGAAATTACTTTGTACACTCTACGGGACATGGTGTAGGACTTGACATCCATGAACTACCTGTTATTGGCTCACGTTCAGAAACCATCATTGAAGAAAACATGGTTTTCACCATAGAACCAGGCATTTACTTACCAGAGCAATTTGGTGTGCGTATTGAAGATACGATCATCGTACGAAAAGATGGCGCTGAGGTTATGGGGTGAAGTTAGAGCGTATTCGTTTTTTCCCAACGTGCAAGAAGGCAAAAAAGCACTTCGCGCATAGGGTTGTCATCGGTCTTGGTGGCAATGAAGGCGATGTAAAAAAACGTTTTGTAAAGCTTTACCGAACATTGTTAAACGATCCACGCTTTTTTGTGCAAGAAAGCTCAGCAGTTTTGAAAAATCCACCGTTTGGATATCTCAATCAGCCTGATTTTTATAATGCCATTATTGTGATGCAAACCTCACTTAGTGCCAAAGCATTACTCAAAGTCCTTTTACATACAGAGCACCTTTTCGGGCGTGTTAGGCTCTTTAAAAATGGACCAAGAACGTTAGATTTAGATATAATATTTTTCGATAATCAAAAAATTCATCAACCAAACTTAATCGTTCCACATCCTAGATGGTCGGAGCGTGCATCGGTTATCGTTCCACTCTTTACGCTAAAAAGTTTTAAAGGATTGAGGTGAAATTTCATACGTTTAGTGGTGAAACACCAGCAGAAGCACTCAAACAGGCTCAACTGGAATGCGGTGAAAATGCCCTTGTTATAAGTACCAAACAAATTCGTAAAAAGACTATTAGTAGTTCAGCACTTTACGAAGTGGTCGTTGCCATTGAAGAAGATCAGCCAACACCGCCACCTCCAAGACCTGAACCTCGTGTTGAGCCAAAATACAAAAGTGGCGAAGATGTTCTTTTTAGTCTTTCTGAAGCAGCAAAACAGATCTCACAAATTGCACAAGCTACCAGTGATGTAGGAAATCCATCTGCTTCGAGACAGGCTGAAAAAGCACAAAACAATGAAGGCTTAGGCGAAATCAAGTGCGAGATTAACAAACTTGCCGACAAAATTAAACTCATCCAAGAGATGTTTTGGGAAGAAAAAGCACCGCACCGTAATAATTTAGCTATCCCATCAGAATTTTCTGAGATTTACAAGCTTGCTAAAACGAGTGGTATGGGTGAAGATCATTTAGAAAATATCATGAACTTAACGTTAGAGCATATGCCTGTGCGTATGAAAAACAGTTCTGAGACAATAAAGCGCTATTTTCAAGTACTTCTTCGTAAACTCATTCCTGTACGTGTGGAAGCAGAATTACCAAAAGGCAATAAACGTGTAATGATGTTTGTAGGACCCACAGGAGTTGGTAAAACTACAACGATTGCAAAGCTTGCTGCACGCTACTCTTACATTCAAGAAAAACGTGCAAAAGTGGGCATTATTACCTTAGACACTTACAGAATTGGTGCGGTTGAACAATTGTTCCAATACGCTAAAATGATGCGTTTGCCGATTGAAGATGTCGTAGATCCTCATGATTTCAATAACGCTCTTTCTTCTTTGAGCCATTGTGATGTTATCTTAATCGATACGGTTGGAAGTTCTCAGTACGATAAAGACAAACTGCTAAAACTCAATAAATTTCTTCAAAGTTCACAGTTGCAAATCGATGTTAATCTCGTTCTCTCTGCAGGAAGTAAACTGGAAGACCTCAAAGAAATTTATAAAAACTTCTCATTTCTCGATATAGATACACTTATTTTTACAAAATTTGATGAAACAAAAGTTTTTGGAACGATATTTTCTTTGATCTATGATACAGATAAGCCAGTGAGTTATTTTTCTATTGGTCAAGAAGTTCCAGATGACATTGTTCCCGCATCCAGTGATTTTTTGGTTGAATGTATTTTAGATGGCTTTGAGAAAAAACGAGGTGAACATGGAAACGCAGGCGAATAAACTCCAAGAACTAGTCGGCGCAGTTTCTGCTAAAGAGCAAAGCCATACAAAATTTATTGCTATAACAAGTGGTAAGGGTGGTGTTGGTAAAAGTACCGTCAGTGCTAATATGGCGAATGTTTTAGCCAATAATGGTTATAAAGTAGGTCTTTTTGACGCAGATATTGGTCTAGCAAACTTAGATGTTATTCTCAATGTGCGCATTGATAAAAATATTTTACATGTTTTAAAAGGCGAATGTACACTCTCTGATGTCATTGTTCCCATCAAAAAAAATCTCTTGCTCATTCCAGGAGAGAGTGGTGATGAGATTTTAAAATACTCTGAGCAGTTTTTATTTGAACGCTTCCTAGAAGAGACCAAAGTGCTCAATGATCTTGATTTTATGATTATTGACACAGGAGCTGGCATTGGTGAGCATATTCAACTCTTTTTAGAAGCCGCTGATGAGGTCATTGTAGTCACCGTTCCTGATCCTGCAGCCATTACTGATGCATATGCGACCATTAAAATTACCAGTAAAACACAATCAAATATTCATCTGATTTTAAACATGACCAAAAGTGAAAAAGAGGCGCAACTTATTTTTGATAAAATCAATAAAGTTGCGATGGCAAATATTGGAAACGGTTTGAAACTCAATTTGATTGGGAAATTGCCTGAAGATAAACTCATTTCAAAGAGTATCAAACAGCGTACACTCTTTACCAATGATGCTCCCAATTCATTGGCATCTTTAGATATGAAACGTATCGTCAACAATTTAGTTTATAAATTGGAACGAAAAGTGCTTAAAACGGATACAAATAAGAGCTTCGGAAGCTTTTTTAAGCGTATTATTGAGCAATTTTAGATACATTTTGTAAAGGCATTATATGGTCAAATCAGAAAATTTCATCTACTTTTTCACCATCTGTGGATTTTTTATAGGGTTGATGTTTTCGATACTGAATTTTTCAGAGCCAGAGGAGATACTTTTTTACACGTTAGAAATAACGTTGTTTTTCTATCTCATTATCCATGTGGCAGTAATGAATTTCTTCGATTTTGATCGTATGGCAACATTTATTTTCGACAAGAAAGACCACGAAAATATTAGTGATTATTTTATTCAAGAGCTTGAAAACAGAGAAAAAGTGATGGACAATCTTTTAGCAAGCATTGATAGCATGAATCAGCATTATGATAAGATCATGAAAGGCTCAACGGAGAGTAATGAATCCTACATTAAAAAAGCAGCAGCCTAATCCTTACAGCCAAAATCTTAAAAAAGAACAAGATGAACTTGTTTTGCAATATCTTCCCGCAGTACGAGCTATGGCGTATCGTCTGCGTGAAAGGCTTCCCGCTTCGGTAGATGTTAACGATTTGATTTCTATTGGTACCGAAGAGATGATTAAACTCTCTAGGCGCTACGATAAAGACCAAAATGACTCTTTTTGGGGATATGGTAAAAAGCGTGTTTATGGCTCAATGCTTGATTTTTTACGTTCCTTAGATACGATGAGTAGAGCCAATAGACGCCTTATTAAACTAGTCGATCAAGAGATTACTGCGTATTTGTCTGAGCACGGCAATGAGCCTGATGATGCCTATTTGGCACACGTGTTAAATGAAGATATTGAAAAAATAGCAGAAGCGCGAAACAGTGCTATGATTGTCTCTGTGATGTCACTCAATGAGCAAGTGACAATTCTTTCAGGTGAAGACACTGCACAAAAAGTAGAAAAAGATGAACTTATGGAGATGGTCCAGAGTATTCTTTCAACGTTTAATGAGCGTGAACAGATGATTATTCAACTCTATTATTTTGAAGAACTTAATCTAAAAGAGATCAGTGAAGTGTTAGATATTAGTGAGTCGCGTATTTCTCAGATTCATAAAAAACTTTTAGCAAAGATTAAAGAACAGTTGGGAATCAACCATGGCTGATATATTAAGTCAAGAAGAGATTGATGCACTTTTAGAGGTGGTAGAAGAAGAGGGCGATACACTCTCATCAGAAGCTGAACCAACCGATACAAGACAAGTCATTCTGTATGATTTCAAACGACCAAATCGTGTTTCAAAAGAACAGTTGCGTGCGGTTAAAGGTATTCACGATAAGATGGCGAGAAACCTAGCATCGCAGATCTCTTCGATTATGCGTAGTATTGTTGAAATTCAATTACATTCTGTTGATCAAATGACGTATGGTGAGTTCTTGATGTCTTTGCCAAGCCCAACCAGCTTTAACGTTTTTTCCATCAAACCATTAGATGGTAACTGTATTATTGAAATTAACCCTTCTATTGCGTTTCCGATGATTGATCGACTTCTTGGTGGTCTTGGTGAATCATACGAAGCAACACGTGAGCTTACCGATATTGAGCTGAACCTTTTAGATGCAATTTTACGTATTATCATGCAGCGTCTCAAAGAGGGCTGGGCACCGATTACCGATATGTATCCAACCGTTGAGACAAAAGAATCGAGTCCAAACGTTGTCCAAATCGTTTCACAAAATGAGATTGTTATCATGGTTGTTATGGAGATCATCATTGGAAATTCCAGTGGTATGATTAACCTTTGTTATCCTGTTATTTACCTTGAACCCATTCTTTCACGTTTAGCAAACCGAGATATTATGCTCGGTGAGACTAGTGCTAAGAAAAGCCGTAATAAAGAGCTTAATACATTGATTTCTCGTGCAGAAGTGTTTAATGAAGCGATTATTGGGCAAGCTGAACTGAGTGTTGGGGAATTATTAGAACTGAAAAAAGGCGATATTATAAGGTTGAATCGTGCCGCAGATGATAAAGCCATTGTAATGATCGATAAAAAAGAGCTTTTTTTAGCGGAGATTGGTTTACATCGCTTTAGAAAATCGATTAAAATAGAAAAACTGGTTAGAACAGATAAAGATGAAGTGAAGAGTGCTCTAGAAGAATTAGAGCAGATAAGAAAGTCAAAAATATCATCATTTGATGCAACGCAACAGGGGTAAGGTGTGAATACATTTGTACAATTATTACAACAAGAAGTCGTTTCGACGATAGAAGGATTAACGGGTATCCCACCTACTGTTGAGCTCAATGCAGAAGAAAGCGGCGAGAGTAAATTAAAACTAAGCCCTCCATTGGCTAAACTTGATGTTACGGTTGGCGGTGAATTGCATGGAAAAATGCGTGTTACGATGGCAACGTCTATTGCGACTGCTATTGGTGACATGATGCTTGGTGGTGAAGGCAATGAAAAAGAGGATATGGATGCTGAAGATCTCGATGCAACCAAAGAGATTATCTCCAATATTTTAAGTTCTTTTTCACGCTCTCTTGGCAGTCAGAAAAATATGCCTAAGCTTGAATTTGATATTGACAATATCGAGTATATTGATGCCAATAGTTTAATTGATTTTAAAGGCTTTGAAAAGCTATTTATTTATAATTTAGCGGTTCATAATTCTCACGATACAATCGCATTTGCAATTACTCATGAATTAACACCTTTAATAGGAGAAGATGGCCCTGCACCAATGGAAACACCAGCTCCTACACAAGAGTATATTTTTGAAGAACCTAAAAAAGTTATGACAAGCATGACTCCAGAAGAGTTAAGCAATATAGAACTGATTAAAGATGTAAGGCTTCCTATTCGTGTGCGTATTGGTTCTAAAAAAATGCTTTTAAAGGATGTTTTGAGCATGGATATAGGCTCTGTCATCGAGCTAGATCAGCTCGCCAATGATCCTTTAGAAATTTTAGTAGGCGATAAAGTTATCGCAATGGGTGAAGTTGTTATTGTCGATGGTAACTTTGGCGTTCAAATTGGCGAAATTGGTACAAAACGCGAACGACTTGAAAAATTACGATAGTAGATCATATGGAAGAGCAACAGCATATTAAAGATACCGAACACTCTAATGAATGGAGTGTTCTTCGCATTATGTCAGATTTTGTGAAGGGATTTGATGAACTTCGAGATTTAGGCCCTGCCGTCACTTTTTTTGGGAGCGCACGTTTTCATGCGAACAATCGCTACTATAAAGACGCGCATACCCTTGCATATCAGTTAGGTAAAAAAGGCTATTCTATTGTAACAGGCGGCTCTAAAGGAATTATGGAGGCAGCCAATAAAGGCGGGTATGACTCTAAAAAATGTCAATCCATTGGTCTTAACATCAACCTCCCACATGAACAATCAGGCAATAAATACACCACAAAACATCTAAATTTTGATTACTTCTTTGTACGTAAAGTAATGCTCATCAAATATTCTCTGGCGTATGTTATTTTTCCTGGTGGATTTGGTACACTCGATGAACTTTTCGAAGCCTTAACACTCACCCAAACAGGCAAGATTACAAAAATAAGTATTTTCTTGTACGGGAAAGAGTATTGGGAAAAATTGTATGATTTTATCGCAACCACATTGGTTGAACATCACACGATTCGACCTGAAGATGTTGAACTCATTATTTTAACCGATGATTTAAATGAAATAGAAAAGAAAATTGACGAGCGTTTAGTACTGTATATCAATGAGCTAAAAAATGAAGGATTAGAATCAAGTCGTTATTATAAAAAAGCCATTGAATTTTTATCCAATCAAGAGTAACAATGACTAAAACACGCTACTTAAAATATCAACTCAAAAAGCATCTTCCCCTCTTAGGCGCATTGCTTCTCTTAAGCTTTGTTCTTTATGAAATTAGTTTTTATATTTTTAAAACCTATCGTGCTTTTTTTAATTCAGATGCTGCTATTGCCAACATTTTAGCTGAAGAGATTGTGCTTGCAGGAACTTTTTTCCCTAGCCATTGGTGGTATGTCAATAATGATCTATGGGTTTTTTACAAACAACTTTTAGTTATTCCTTGGGTTCTCGCAGGTAAAAATGGTTATTTTGCTCACGCCTTTACGGTCTTTGAGGTGAGCATTTTTATGATCGTTTTTATCTATCTTTTTCTTCGTTCTTTAATGCTTTCTCGTGCCTCTTCTATCATGGGCAGCGTTGTCGTGTGTATTGGTTATTCACCGATGTATTTGCGTGAACTTTATGGTGAAGCTGCATATACTTGGTACTTTTTATTTATGATCGCATTTATGTTTATTTTTAGAAAACTGAGTCCTCATGTCATTAGCAAAAGTACGCAAATTAAAGCCTTTATCTTCTTTATGATGTTGCTCTATCTGCTTGTACTTGCTAATCCCGTACGCTTTTTTGTCTATTATGTAGCGCCTTTTTTTGGAGCACTTGCATTAAGTATTTATTTTGCGAGGGATAGTCTTAAGACTTTTCAACATGCCTTAAAACGGGTTTTATCAGTAAAGCGTCTTGTTATTTTTGCCTTTGCGTGTGTGGTTATGGGACTTGCTGCGATGGCGCATTTCAATCTTTTAGAAAGCCTACATTTAGCAGGTGGTGCCAATAATGCAGGACTTGTTTCCTTAGAAATCCTTCCTGTGCATGCAGCACATGCCCTTTTAGGTCTTCTTAATTTTATAGGAGCTGAATGGACAGAGGGTGTTCGCGCTGCTTCAGTTGAGGGTGTTGTATCATTGCTCAAATTTGCATTGTATCCTTTTGCTTTGATTATTCCAGCCTTATATGTAAAACGTGCTTTTTATCAAATGAGTGCTACTGAGCGCTTCTTTGTACTTTTCTCCTATGTAGGGTTTAGTATTATTTTTATTCTTTACGCTACAACAGGCTTGCATGAACATGCATGGTCTGCACGCAATAATATTCGCTATATATCACCTTTTATTATGATGATTTTAGTCTGTAATGTCATTATGTGGCGTTTTTATTCACTGTTTATGAAATTAATTTTATCGCTTGCTTTTACAATTGCATTATCTCTGTCTTGGAGTTATGTTTCGCCTAAAGAGTGGAGAGGCATTGTTGATGAGCGTATTGCTTTGGTTGAAGAGCTTAAAACACGCAACCTTCGTTTTGGGTACGCTTCTTATTGGGATTCCCATATTTACACGGTTTTTAGTGATGGTGATGTGGATATTCGCCCTATCGAGATTGATGAAAAAGGGGTAACGCTTATTAAGTGGTTATCCAGCGATAGATGGTATCAAAAAGATTCAACGGATGGCAAAGTATTTTTTATGGTAGAGCACGAGGATATCCCTGATCTTGAAGTGGGAATTAAAAATCTCAATATGCCTGATCCTATTGAAGAGTTTAAATTTGGAAAATACACGATTGTTGTTTTTGAAAAAAATCCGCTCTATGTGAAAAAAAGTAAAGCAGAAGCTAGGAAGAAAAAGCGTATAATGACGGCTCCATAATTTACATATAAAGGCGTAGCTTGGAGTCTGTTAAGATTAGTGTTGTTTCTCCCATTTATGGCTGTAAAGAGTGTTTGTTTGAACTCTATGACCGATTGGTTAAAACACTCTCTCAAATCACTGAAAATTTTGAGATTATTTTGGTCAATGATGCCTGCCCTCAAGTTTCGTGGGAGCGGATTGTCATGTTGTGTGCAAAAGATAGTCGCGTTAAAGGAATCAACCTCTCTCGTAATTTTGGACAGCACTATGCTATCACTGCAGGCCTAGACTATGCAAAAGGGGATTGGGTCGTTGTCATGGATTGCGATCTACAAGATAGACCCGAAGAGATCATCAAACTTTATAACAAAGCACTTGATGGCTATGACATTGTTTTTGGAAGGCGCGCAGAGAGACAAGATAGTTTCTTTAAACAACTAGGTTCAAAAGCATTCAATAAAGTGTTAGAGTATTTCACCGAGACAAAACACGACAATAGCATTGCCAATTTTGGTATCTATGCACAAAAAGTTGTTGAGACGATCAACCGTTACCGTGAACATAGCCGTGATTTCCTCTTATTTGCCAAAATGGTTGGTTTTAAAAAAACAGAAATTGATATTGAACATGCATCTCGCGCCTATGGGCAGTCTTCTTACAATCTCACAAAGCTGATTAGACTTGCCATAGACTCTATCGTTTCTCATTCCAACAAGCCTCTACGTCTTTCGATTCAATTGGGCTTTTTTATAGCGTTAGCGAGCATTATTTATGCAGGTTGGCTTGTGATTCGTTACTTCTTTTACCATACACCAGCGGAAGGTTGGACGAGTTTAATGGTTTCGATGTTTTTTATGTTTGGTCTTTTATTTGCGATTATTGGTATTACGGGGCTTTACATTGGAAAGATTTTTGATGAAGTCAAACGTCGCCCACTTTATATTATTCAAGAGACAATAAATTTATGAAAAAAATAGCTATCTTACAATCAAACTATATCCCTTGGAAAGGATATTTTGACATTATTGGAAGTGTGGATGAATTCATTTTGTATGATGACATGCAGTACACTAAAAATGATTGGCGCAATCGCAATAAAATTAAAACTCAAAATGGGCTTCAGTGGCTCAGTATCCCTGTGCGTCAAGAGAGTTTACATCAAAAAATCAATGAGACAAAAATTACAGACCCTAAATGGAATGTAAATCATTGGCGAAGCATTTCACAAAATTATGCGAAGGCACCCCATTTTAAGGCATATAAAGAGCAATTTGAAGCCTTATACATGGGTGCTACGATGGAGAGCATTAGTGAGATCAATCGTCATTTTATCGATGCAATATGTTCTATGTTAGAGATAAAAACCGTGATTCGTGATTCAAGAGAATTTGTACTAGCTGATGGTAAAAGTGAACGCCTTTTGGCTTTATGCCAAGATTTGAGTGCAACAACGTATCTTAGTGGACCAGCTGCACGTGATTATTTGGATGAGTCTATTTTTAAAGAGGCGGGAATTGCTGTGGAATGGATGGATTATAGTGGGTACAAAGAGTACCATCAACTGTTTCCACCGTTTGAGCATGGTGTAAGCGTGATCGATTTGATCCTAAATGAAGGCAAAAATGCCAAAAATTTTTTAAAGAGTACACAACAATGATACATTTTAATAAACCTCCTTTAACAGGAAATGAAGAAAAATACGTACTAGAAGCAATGAAAAGTTTGAAAATATCAGGAGATGGTGCCTTTGGTAAACGTTGTCAAGAGTGGTTTGAAAAGCGTTATGCGTGTCCTAAGACTTTACTGACTCCTTCGTGTACCCATGCCCTTGAAATGGCCGCTTTACTTTTAGAGATTAAAGAAGGTGATGAAGTCATCATGCCTAGTTACACTTTTGTTAGTACTGCCGATGCATTTGCGCTTCGTGGGGCTAAAATTGTTTTTGTTGACATCCACCCAGAAACCATGAACATTGATGAACGTCTTATAGAAGCTGCAATTACACCAAAAACGAAAGCAATTGTACCTGTACATTATGCTGGGGTTGGATGCAATATGGATGCTATTATGGACATTGCAAATCGTTACGATCTCTTTGTTGTTGAAGATGCAGCGCAAGGCTTTGAAAGTACCTATAAAGGAAAACCTCTTGGGACGATTGGTCATTTAGGAGCATTTAGTTTTCATGAAACAAAAAATGTCACCAGTGGCGGTGAAGGCGGACTTTTACTGATTAATGATGAACGATTTTCTCATAGAGCAGAAATTATTCGTGAAAAAGGAACAAACCGTAGCCAGTTTTTTAGAGGAATGGTTGATAAATACGGTTGGATGGATATTGGAAGTAGTTATCTACCGAGTGAGCTTCAAGCAGCCTATCTTTGGGGACAATTGGAGATGGTAGATGTGATTCAAACATATCGTTTAAATGCATGGAAAAACTACTATGAAAGACTTGAACCTCTTGCAAAACGAGGTATTATTGAACTTGCATTCATTCCTGATGAGTGTCAGCATAATGCCCATATGTTCTATCTTAAAGTTAAAGATTTAGCAGAGAGAACAGCACTTCTGGAAAAATTCAAAGAGGCAAATATTGGAGCGGTTTTTCATTATGTTCCTTTACACAGTGCTCCTGCTGGTATTAAATTTGGTCGTATGTTTGGTGAAGATCTTTACACAACAAAAGAGAGTGAGAGATTGATTCGTTTACCATTGTATTATGGTATTACGTTAGAGGAAATTGATGCTGTATGTGAAATATTAGTAAAATGGAGTGCACAGTAATGGCGCATTTATATATCTTTGGAACGATTTTTTTTACTGTTTATGGACAACTTGTCATTAAATGGCGTATCCCTAATTATGGGCATTTACCAGAACAAACAATTGAAAAAATTATCTTTTTGTTAAAGCTTTTTTTAGATCCATTTATTCTCAGTGGGTTTGTGTCTGCTTTTGTTGCTTCTTTGTGCTGGATGGCAGCGATGACAAAGTTTGAACTAAGTTACGCGTATCCATTTATGGGGCTTACATTTGTTGTTGTTTTTATTTTATCTGTCTTTTTATTTAGCGAGAGTGTTACACTTTATAAAATTCTTGGACTTGCGTTAATCGTACTTGGGATTTTTATCTCTAGTCGAGCGTAAAGAAGAGGCGATTTTCGCCTCTTCTTTAAAACTATTGAGGTCCTCTATTTTTCCTATTTTCTTGCATACGTTCTAACTGACCTTTTTGAAACTCTTCTTTTGTAATTTTCCCATCTTTATTTGCATCAAAAAAGCTAAAATCAGGCGAGTTGGCAGCATTTCTCATAGGAAGCCCTGCATCCGCTTTAGCGCTCATACGCTCTGCTTTAACACTGTCAAATTCCTCTTTTGTAATCACGCCATCTTTGTTCTTATCATATGCTTCAAATCCAATAGGTCCACGTGTAGTATCTGCAGCGTGAAGACCTAAACCTAAAAGGCTAACCATGGTTAAAAACAAGAGTGTTTTTTTCATCTTGACTCCTTTATTTGGGATGATTTTAGTAATTCTAAAAGCTCGATTGGTTTTAAATTGAGTGCATTGGCAGCTTCTTTTAATGTTGTATTTTCATGTGCTTGATAGCCTCTTTCTGCAATAAATTGCAGGGCATTTTGAAGATCAAATGCATGTTGAATTGCTGCTTCTTTAAGACGAAGTTGACCGTAGCCACCACCTTCTTTTAAAAGCTGAATGGATGGTTTTGTTTGAATGATGTCAAAAATTTGTGCAGGAGATTTGCTATTTTCTTTAGCAATTTGATGAATTGTTTTTGTGAGCGTAATACCTTGAAGATGATGGGTATTTAAGTTAGAAAGAATGGTGGATATGGGTATCCCCATTTTTTGTGAAAACTCTTCTAATGTTGATAGCTCTGCATGGTTATAAGGGGCTTTATCTACTTTTTTCTCCCACATAGCCTTGATGTCATCTTGAAAGTCTAAAAATTGATCGAATGGAGTCCAATAATAGAGTGTTCCTAGAACAAAAAGTACATTGATGCCAAATGCAAGTAAAAATTCTTTGGTTAAAAGTGAAAATGTACGTGCTTTATTTTTCAGGTAATTGATAAGAGATGACCAATTAAAATAAATATGAAAAATCATACCAAAAAGAAAAAGTACCATAAAGGTTACATGTAGATGAGTATAGTCTGTTTTATCAAGTCCTAAAAGTTCCCAATTGGTCCAATTTGCAACTCTTCCTTTGGGTGCTAAAAAGAGAATAATACCTGTATAACTCATCACAAGAAATGAAAAGCTAATGGTTAAAGAGATAAAACGTCTAAATGAGATCATCATAGCTTCCTTTAAAAAACTTATAATGTAAATTAGTTTTCATGATATTATGACACTTTAATGTTAAAAGAGTGTTAACGCTATCTTAAGTCCCTTTTGGATAAAATAGAAAACTTTTTGATGTAAAGGATATTTAAAATGAGAGGCTATAAAGTCTTTGCAGGAACGGCAAATCCAGAGTTTGCAAAACGAGTGGCGAAACATCTTTCTCTCCCTCTTTCAGCAGCTGAGATTAAGACCTTTAGCGATGGCGAAATCAGTGTTCAAATCAGTGAGAGTGTACGCGGAAAAGATGTGTTCATCATCCAGTCAACCTGTGCACCTGCTAACGTTAACTTGATGGAATTGTTAATTTTAACAGATGCTCTAAGACGTAGTTCTGCAAACAGCATCACGGCAATTATGCCTTACTTTGGTTATGCGAGACAAGATAGAAAAGCTGCGCCTCGTGTTCCTATTACGGCAAAGTTAGTTGCCAATATGATCCAAACTGCTGGAATTGACCGTGTTGTAACGATTGATTTGCATGCAGGACAAATTCAAGGCTTTTTTGATATCCCAGTCGATAACCTTTATGGCTCTATTATCTTCAACGACTACGTAAAAGCTAAAAATCTTAAAAACCCAATTATCGCAAGTCCTGATATCGGTGGTGTTGCACGAGCACGTAGTTTTGCAAAACTTTTGGGTGTTGATATGGTCATTGTTGATAAACGTCGTGAAAAAGCCAATGAGTCTGAAGTCATGAACATTATTGGTGATGTTTCGGGTAAAGATGTTATTTTAGTGGACGACATGATCGATACAGCAGGTACTATTGTGAAGGCTGCTGAAGTACTTAAAAAAAGAGGTGCAACAAGCGTTATGGCATGTTGTACTCACGCGGTTCTTAGTGGTCCAGCGTATGAGCGTATCGCTAAAGGTGAGTTAGACGAATTAGTTGTAACGGATACCATCCCTCTCAAAGAAGCGAATCCAAAAATTAAAGTGCTTAGTGTTGCTCCTGTATTTGCTGAAGTCATTCGCCGTGTTTATCATAATGAAAGTGTAAATGGACTCTTTATTTAATGCAGAAACATATTCGTAACTTCTCAATCATCGCCCATATTGATCACGGTAAAAGTACCTTAGCAGACCGCCTTATCCAAGAGTGCGGCGCGGTGAGTGAACGTGAAATGACCACCCAAATGATGGACACCATGGACATCGAAAAAGAGCGTGGCATCACCATCAAAGCCCAAAGTGTACGTTTAACGTATGTCAAAGATGGACAGCCTTATGTCCTAAACCTTATTGACACTCCAGGTCACGTTGACTTCTCTTATGAAGTCAGTCGTTCACTCGCTTCAAGTGATGGTGCTCTTTTAGTCGTTGACGCTTCTCAAGGTGTTGAAGCACAAACCATCGCGAATGTGTACATTGCCATTGAAAATAATTTAGAAATTATCCCTGTCATCAATAAAATAGACCTTCCTGCTGCTGATCCTGATCGTGTGAAAGATGAAATTGAGCATACGATTGGACTTGATTGCACACATGCTTTAAACGTTAGTGCTAAAAGTGGCATTGGTATTCGTGAACTTCTCGATACCATTGTCGATAAAATTCCAGCCCCTCAAGGTGATGAAAACGCCCCAACAAAGGCATTGATCTATGATAGCTGGTTCGATAACTATTTGGGTGCACTTGCACTTGTTCGCGTTTATGATGGATGCATCACCAAAGGTCAAGATGTCTATGTTATGGGTACAGGTAAAAAACATGAAGTTTTAAACTTGATGTACCCACATCCTCTTGCGATGCAAAAAACGACTGAGATTAAAACTGGAGAAGTGGGCATCGTCGTCCTTGGACTTAAAAACGTAGGTGACGTTCAAGTGGGTGATACCATCACTGACAATCGTAAAAAAACAGCTGAGGCTGTTGGTGGATTTAAAGAGGCGAAACAGTTTGTTTTTGCAGGTCTTTATCCAATTGAAACAGATAAATTTGAAGAGTTACGTGATGCACTTGATAAACTAAGCCTCAATGATTCAAGCATTTCGTATGAGCCAGAAACCTCTGCCGCTCTTGGATTTGGTTTTAGGGTCGGCTTTTTAGGACTTCTGCATATGGAAGTTATTAAAGAGCGCTTGGAGCGAGAGTTTGATCTTGACTTGATTGCTACAGCGCCAACGGTTACCTATAAAGTCAAAACAACAAAAGGTGTGGAGCTTGATATTCATAACCCAAGTGAATTACCACCAGTAAATGAAATCGAAGAGATTTCAGAACCGTATGTCAAAGCAACGGTTTTAACACCTACAGAATTTCTTGGAAACATCATCATTTTGATGAACAACAAACGTGGTAACCAAAAAAAGATGGATTATTTAAGTCCTGAACGTGTTTTATTGGAGTATGAAATTCCTCTCAATGAAATTGTGATGGATTTTTACGATAAACTCAAATCGGTTTCTAAAGGCTACGCAAGTTTTGATTATGAACCGATTGGCTACCAAGCGGGGGATCTTGTCAAGCTCGATGTTCTCGTTGCAGGAGAAGTGGTAGATGCACTTTCTATCATTGTTCCACGCATCAGCGCTCAAACCAGAGGTCGTGATTTTGTAAAAGCCATGAAAGAGATTGTGCCTCGTCAGCTTTTTGAAGTGGCTATTCAAGCAAGCATTGGCAATAAAGTCATTGCACGAGAGACAGTTAAATCGATGGGCAAAAACGTCACGGCTAAATGTTACGGCGGCGATATTACCCGTAAACGTAAACTTCTTGAAAAACAAAAAGAGGGTAAAAAACGTATGAAGTCAATTGGTAAAGTCCAATTGCCTCAAGAAGCCTTCTTAACCATCCTCAAAATAGACTAATCTATGCGTTGCCAACTTTGTCTTGGACTGAGTTGGCATCCACTTTGTCAGAAGTGTCTTAACACTATTTTAACGCCAACACCTGCTTTTAGAACTTTAAAGAGTGGACTGAAGGTGTACTCTTTTTACAACTATAATGATATCGCTCCACTGCTTCACACTAAACATACCTACATCGGCGCTAAAATCTTCGCACAACTAGGAAAACATACTTTTTTTGAATTTCTCAAAACGTTTGAATTACCCAGAGGAATTTATGCGATACCCATTGATGATCATGTAAGACATGGTTATTCACATAGCGCCATTTTAGCCAAAGCGACACAACCTTATTTAACGCCACTCTATGGTAGTTTAAGAGCGCAAAATCATATAAGCTATTCTGGCAAAAGTAGGGCTTATAGAAAAACCAATA
>Ga0074197_1000111_pt1 | contig 130996 bp, 147 predicted proteins | sample EPASupsiteSAE305_FD_64526 | JGI IMG/M metagenome (GOLD analysis project Ga0074197, IMG submission 64526) | Bioremediated contaminated groundwater microbial communities from EPA Superfund site, New Mexico - SAE3-05 reassembly with SPADES | ecosystem: Environmental > Aquatic > Deep subsurface >... | reverse complement strand
CTACTTTAGAGCAGGAAGCGCCTCGCATCCGTTTTGGCGGATGATGATATAGTCCACCCCATTAAGAAATTAGTGGATAAGTGTAACCAATTGGTCGTCGGTTCGAATCCGACCCCGGGAGCATAGAAAAGACGAGAGTAAAATCTCGTTTTTTCTTTTGTTTACGGGCGTATTTCTCGTTTTGACCAATCGGAATTTTGAACCCCCAAATTCTCGATTGTGACGCTATTGTGCCGTAAGTTTATAACTTGTGGCGTTTCTAACACTTTTATTGCGTCTCTTAAAGTGTGTTGTCCTAAATGCGCATAACGCATGGTCGTTCTAATGTCAGAGTGTCCCATTAACTCTTTTATAGCGGTCATAGAGACCCCTTTCTCGGCTAATCGGGAGGCAAAGGTATGTCTGAGCTTATGCCAACCAATTTGGCGTAATTTTGCCTTATCGCAAATCGCATGAATACTTGTCCGAGAACATTCCGGCCGAAATCTTAATCCGTCAGGGCCTTTTAAAACAAAACCCTCTTTAGGCGATAAAGCGATTAGATGATTATACAGATCTTGCGTCATCGGAATATATCTAATCTTGTTGCCTTTAGTCGAGCCTAAAATTCCGACCGAGAAATTGTCTTTGACAATAACTTGCTTTTTAAGGAAATCAATTTTTTCCCAGTTTAAAGCCATGAGTTCGCCGATGCGCATTCCCGTATGTAGAGCTAAGAGAATAGCTGTGTTGTAAGGCTCCGAAGCAGTCGCCAGTAAGCGATTAGCCTCTTCCTCGTTTAAGTAATCAAACTCTTCCGGGTCGCATCGCAGAGGTCTGATTATAGGCACCTTATCTAGTTCGCCCCATTCAACGGCCGTTTTAAGACATTTAGCTAAAGTTCCCATTTGGCCATTAATAGTTTTAGGCTTTAACCTTTTTAATTGCAGAGCTTTAAACTCTTCAATATCTAGGCTAGAAATCTCGTCTAATCTTTTTTTGCCGAAGAACGGCAAGAGGCATGATCTTAGATAGGTCTTTTTATTCTTTATTTCCGAGGGCTTATTATTAACTTCGACATACGACTTAACCCATTTTTCCGAAAATTCTTTGAGGGTCAAGCATTTCTTTTTTTCTTTCGGAAATAAATCTTCGCCCCTGGTTAGCCGTTGCCTTAAAACCGCTTCATAAAATTGAGCTCCGGATCGGGTATTGGTTGGACTCGGTAGGCGGTATCTTCGCGCTTTAAAGCTGAAGTCCACCCACCATTTATTTGCACGCTTGATTGCACTCATAAATAATTTACTTAAATTTTTAAGGAGCAATACAAGAGCGCGGGGGTTTGCGTCAATTATTAATAATTTATCATAGGCTCTTGATTGCTGTCTAGTTTGCTAATTATCTTGAAAATAAGTCTCCCCGGTTCTTAAGTGTGCATATAATCAAGTTAATTAGTATATATAATATATATCCGGTCGCGTTTTTCTTTTTTCGGCTCGCTAGCAGAGCTCGCCGAAAAAAAAGAAAAAAAGCGCGTGCCGGAATAAACTATTAATAATCTAACAGATCGGACTTAACCAAAGTTTACGTAAAGATTGAGGTCAAGAAATTAGCCTTATTTTTTCTAATCCTAGCAAACCGAAGTTATCGAAAGTTACGGGTAAGATTTAGGGTAAGAAAACGAGCTTATTTAATCTAATATTAAATAATTGGACTTTGACCATCTTCGGTCGAAAGAATGGTCAAAGAATTAGCTGCATTCTATTTGATGCTAGCAAAACAGGTTTAGGTAAACTTCTCCCGAAGATTTACCCTAAGAAATTTGCTAAATTTTATTTAATGATAGCAAAACTGCTTTCACCTAAATTCAGCTGAAAATTTAGGTGAAGAAATTGATCATATTTTGTTTGATAATAGCAAATGGGTTTATACAAAGTTTAGCTAAAGGCTTGGTCTAAGGTTTTTAATAAAACGCTAATAAAATTCTACAATATTAAAATAAACGTAAATGCAGGTGCGGATTTACGTTTATCATATTTACTTTTATTAAAAAAAATTGTAAAATTGGGCTAGGTAAAGGGATTTAAATAGGTTATTATATTAAAAATTAGGGTTATTCCATAAAAATATGAGGCTGTTAAGTTTTCAAGTAAAAAATTATAGATCAATTATTGATTCCAGTATTATAAAATTATCAGAATTTGATAATGTTTCTGTACTTGCTGGGCAAAATGAATCAGGAAAGAGCTCTGTTTTGAAAGCTCTTTATGATTTTGAGAGAAACCAATTTGATGGTGGTTCCTTGCCATTTTCTACCGGAGAAAGACCAAAACAAGAGGTTTTTTGTACTTATAAAACTGATGATAATTTTATAGAAAATTTAATAAGTGAACTTAAAGAAGAGTATAATGTTGAGGAAAAAAGCGATGAAGAATTATTTGATAAAAAGAGATTATTAGCTATTAAACAGTTTACTATTTCAAGTATTGAAGATGCAGGGAAAACAAGAAGGACGATTGATGAAAAAACATTTAATATTTTATGTTCTTCTGTTCTAAGTAATTCTATTCAGCCAAAGAGTGATAATGAATTAGGGGATGCTGATGAAGAGGATGATGGTGAAGATGACGAAGAAGAGAAAAAGTATATAGTTATATCTGAACAAGATAATGAAAAAATTGCAGAAATATTATGGAGGATAACGCCCAAAATTGTATTTTTTGATGATTTCTGTGATTTATTGCCGGATAAAATTTACTTATCAGCGTTAAAAGAAAATAAAAATAAAGAAGCTGGTTTTATGGCAGTCAAAAACTTAGAGAAAATTTTAAATACAAATTTTGTTTCAAAGAATGCAGAGGACGATCCAACCAGGGGCACAAAACAAAATAAGGAAAATAATAGCTTATCCATTAATTTTCAAGAAGATTGGGGGCAAAGAATACATGGAGAAAATAAAGTAAAAATTGAATATGATTTTCAAAAAAGAGAAGGCGAAGGAGATTCAGGATCTTATATTAATTTTTATATAAAAACCAAAGAAGATCAGCCTTTGCCACCAAAGCAACGCAGTAAAGGACTAATTTGGTTTCTGTCATTATGGCTAGAGTTAAAAGCGCGAGATTTAGAAAATAATGGTTTAATTTTATTGCTTGATGAACCGGACCAACATCTTCATGTTAAGGCCCAGAAAGATATATTAAGTTTAATTAACAAATTATCGCAGAAAGACCAAATAATATACTCTACACATTCGCCGTATCTAATAGAAACTGACCATTTAAATAGAGTAAAATTAGTTCTTAATACAGAGGATCATGGCACAAAGGTTGAGGATATAACTACTAGTAAAATCGATACTGAGTATAAAAAAGATGCATTACAGCCTATAGCTGATGCTATTGGATTAAATATAAATGAATTTTCTACTTCAGCTAAGAGAAATGTAATTTTAGAAGGCCTTTCTGACTTCTATTATTTTTTGGCAATGAAAAAAATTCTAAATAGAAAAGGAGATTACAACTTTATTCCCGGCATAGGTGTTAGACAAATTAATAATCTTATTTCAATTTCTATCGGATACGGAATGGAATGGATATCAATAATTGATGATGATCAGGAAGAGGGTGGTAAAGACTCGAAAAAAAAATTTGACGAAATTAAAGATTTTATTTTTGATGGGGATAACGAAAGAACAAAAGAAAAGGTATATATTCTCTCTAAAATTGCTGGGGTTGAAAATATGTTTGATTTTAATGATTTAAGATTAGTAGACGACACTATCGTTAAAGACGCCACAAATAATAATGTTTTTTCGGTTGGCCGAAAACGTAAGATACTTTTTTCTAAATTATTTTTTGAGAAAGTTTACTCAAAGAAAATTAAAATTGGACAGATCTCCAATAAGGCAAAAAATAATTTTAATAAAGCTTTTGATTTTATAGAAAAAAATTATAAGTAATTTATTTAAACTAAAAGAACTCCTAATGACTGATGCAGGGGAAATGACTTAATTATCTATTTCTAGATAAAGAAGTGAAAGAATCTACCATTTTTCGGATAAATCCTTTTCCCGTTTTTTGTGATATACTTACAAAAGATTTCGGTTCCCTTTTCCTTTTTAGGGTCTTGGACTAAATCTTCTAATACATCACTTAAAACGTCATCACTTTTTTTGCTTTCTTGGAGCATAATCGTGAAGTTAGTTAATTAAGCTGGGGTGTATCCCCACGGAAGTACACAAAATTATTGCGTGCTTTCGAGGAAATTCCCCAGCTAGCTAAATAAACAAACACTTTTAGGCTCTTCAAAACCCGCACCAGACATCAAGAGTTCTTTTAATGATCTAAAATTATTTTAATACAATTAAGGTACCATTAAATAGCAGTATAATATTCGTCCTGCATACGATCTCTCTTCTTCGATTACTCTTTTAATAGCTCCTACATCAGGAATATTCGAATCTGGATCATAAATAAAAAAAATTAAATTTTCACAGTCTGGATTATGACGATAATTTTCTATATCATCATATAATTCTTTAGAAATATTTTTACCATGGTCTTTATCTCTAATAAACTTTGCCTCAATAACAGTTTTCGCAGATTTAACCAAAAAATCTTTTATTGAATACCGATTAGCTATTTTGGTTGATGGGGTTTCCGGTGTTATATCAGGTATCCATGCTCTGAGCATCAAGTATATTAAATCTTGGACTCCGGCTTCACTGTTTAGATCAATAATCGTTTGTGTTGAGCGACGTGTATTGAGATACCTCACGCATTCGGAGAATTGTTCTAACGCCTCTATTATTTTAGCACAATCTATTAGTCCGGCGGGTAATTTTTCTGCCAGTTCTTCACGCAGGTTGCTTAAGTCTGCTAGAATTTCTGATTGTTTATTTAAATCAGAAATCATATATTTTTACCATAAATATGTTTAGCAATACTTTCTAAAATTGAATCATAGTCTACTTTAGTTTTATTTTCTGGCAGATGTATATGTAGGTCGACTCTAATAGGAGGAGTATTAAATCTTTTTCCTGCATTTCCGTCATTCTGATCATCTCCTTGATCAAAGTCATCTTCTTGTTCTAGGGGATCAGAAGCTCCAAAAGTAGCGTGAACCGCTAGCGCTTTAAATGTCTGTATTTGTAATTGCACAGCTCTTTCTGATCCTCCTCCGTAAGTATTAAAAAAACTCTTTAATTCCTCAGAAGTGGCTTTTCCCGGATTAGATACTGTGCTAAATAGTGTTGAATATACTTTTTTAAGTTGTATTCCTAGAATTGCAGGTCCAGTTCCTGGCTGCATAAATTTTTCATAATTTTTTGTAGGCGTTCCAGTCGCATCAATAAAATCTATATTTTTTAATACACGAATAATTGATGTGTCATTGGAATTTCTGAATTCCCAGGCTTTTAGTGTTGCGGCGTCTATTTTTTCTGGTCTCGGCTTGTTTGGAATTTTAGAAAAAAATTTTCCAAGTGAACTCGGTGTTAAAGAGTATGGATACTTTGGTAATCCATACGACGCTGCCGCTTCTGCCTTTATTGCTCGCTTTGGCTTTTTTACTGTTTTTTTAGGCATAATATTAGGATATTAATAGTAAATATACTTATATTTTGCGCCTTATAACCATATATTGTCAAGTTAAAAAGGTTTATTGTTTGAATATTATCACTGTCATTAAATTTTACCACCTCCTCTTGTATTGCCAGCCCCACAAAAAATTGTGACGCTATTGTGACCGAAAGGTGGTAAAATCGTGATATTTCGGACTAAAACGGATTAATCAAAAAAGTAAAAATATTCCGTAATGCTAGTAAAAATTAGCTAACATTAAATCATATCTCAAAATCTTGATTAAGTTTTCGAATCCGACCCCGGGAGCCAAGAAAAATGACGCTAATTTTAGCATTATTTTTTTTATACCCAGAGACAGATTCGAACTTATTTAAAATACGTTGCGTTTAAATGTTGAATATGCACATAGCCATATTGACAAAAAAGTATATATATGATATACTTTTTTGATAATTAAATATAATTGTTGTAGAACTTTAAAAATTACAGAAATGAAAGCATTTAATGATTGGGATTGGAGAATTAAAATCATTGGACCAATATTCTATAGTTCCGTTATTACTTCCTTTTTCGCATACGATTTTCTATCTTTAATGACTTGGAGCAAAATGGTTGCCCTGATACTTATTATTCTTGGCTATTCGATTATGTTAACAGCCAGATTCCAATTAAAGGATAGATTTTCAATCAAGCCTCGAGCCGAAAAAGGTATAATAACCAACGGAATATATAGAGTAATCCGACATCCCGTTTATCTTTCTTCAAGTATTTCTGCGATTGGTGTTTGTTTTTATTCATCTATTCTTCTCAATAATGCTTTACTGAATATTTGCCTTTCATTGTTTCTCGCTGTTTATATCAGCATGCAAATTTTCAGAGCAAAAAAAGAAGAAAAGAAAATGATAGAAAAATACGCAGAGTATATTGAATACAAGAAAAAAACTATTTTTTAGCTACTAAGGAGCCCATTACAAAAGTAATGGGTTTTTTATTTCCCAAATCTCGGAACGCCAATTCCCTGCCCGCCAGCCATAAAGTAGGTTCGGGCTCTCTATTAACCAGAGTTTAAAAACAGGAGTAAGGCCAAAAATCTTATTTTTCTTTTTATCTAAGCCTAAATCAGGGCGTTATAAAACTTATTATATTTGTAAATCTTTTATTTATGCCCGATATTATTTTATTTTAATTATTTTTTGATATAATATAGATAGACATTTTATTAATAAAACAATCCGTATGAAAAAAGTTTATATTATCTTATCAATTATAATCGCGGTAATAGCTTTGCTTTTTTTAACTTTTCGTTTTATGCCCGCTCAGTATATTATCGGTATTTTAGGAGATAATAATATATCCTCTTTGGCTTGCTCTTATCCGGTCAGAATCGCCGGCGATTCAATGGAGCCTGATTTTAGAAGTGACCAAACGGCGATTTTTAATAAATGTTTTACTCAAGATGATTTGACGATTCATAAAATTATCGCCTTTCAAAACGGTGATGTTATCAGACTGGGCATAATAAACAGCGTTGAAAATTTACCCGGAGGTTTAACTTATAAAGTAGTTCAATCTAATCGCCGGGATAGCGTTTCCGATGTCTCCTATAATCAAATCGTCGCTATTTATAAAAAAGAGTTTGGCGGGCAATCGCAGAAAGAGACGGATAAACAGGCGGGCGAGCCGGTCGAAATAAAAATTTTAAATTATAACTTAACTTTGCCGGCCGGTTGGCAGATTGCTAAAGAGGATAATGAGCAGTCAGTCTATGTTAATACCAATGAAATACCGGAAAATAATTTTCAAACTTATTTATCCGTCAGCCGCGATAAAATACCGGGAGGAACGTTGAGTGATTATTTTAATAATTTGAAAAATGAGATCAAAAAATCAGCGGTTGGAATTGTTTTTGATAATGAAAATAGCGTAAAAATAAACAAACAAGATGCTTTAGCGGCGGACGGTTATGTGAGGCAAAATAATACCAATTTTAAAATTTTAACCGTGGCCGTAAAAGGACGCGACGACGATGTCTGGGTGTTTAATTTTAATAGCACGGAAAGTAAATGGGAAGAAAATGCTCCTATTTTTGAACAAATTTTAAAAAGTTTTATTATTAAATAATTTTCTCTTTTTCTTGATTTTGGCATAGTTTTTAACATATACCCCCAGATTAACAGAAAACACCATACGTCCACGCACTTAAATAATTAATTTGTGAAAATAAAAACATATGAAAACTATTTATTGGTTGCCGAGAATCTTAAGCCTGGGCTTTATCATATTCCTGTCTCTCTTTTCGCTTGATGTTTTTTCCACTTCTAACGGCTGGGGTGCCGTCTTGCCTTTTTTAATCCACCTCATTCCCTCCTTAATCCTGCTAGCCATAACTTTAGTCGCTTGGAAATATGATTTAGTCGGGGCCGTGGTTTTCTTAGGCTTTGCCGTCTTTTATATCCTCATGGCCGGATTCAACCGGCCTTGGAGCTGGTATCTAAGCATATCCGGACCGGCGGCGGTTGTCGGCTTTTTATTCCTTCTGAGCTGGTTGAAGAAGAAAAATACAAGGCTGAAGAGTTGATATTTACAAAAAGGCACTATTGTGATAAATTTATCTGTTAACTAAATATCGTTGAACCTTAAAATTAATAGACATGAAAAGAGTAATGGTTGTGCAGTCATCACCAATAGTTTTAGAATTGGTCAAAAAAAGAATTAGTGCCATCTTCCCCCACCTCCGTGATTATGTTTCATATCAGAGTAATTTTGAAAAAACTCTGGAGGAAATTCCCAAAAAGGGAGAAATTATAGTCATCGCCAGCGACAGCTATCATGACGATAAAAATATACGCTTTCTTGACGAAGAGAAGGATGGCAACAGACTGGCCGAGGAAATAAAAAAAATAAACCCCGAAGCCAAGGTATATATTTTTTCAATGTATGAGCCCAGGCATGGATATATTGATGGCTTTTACAAAAAAAGCCACCTGGGAGATAATACTCTTGACGAAATAATAGAAATTTTCATTGATTTAGGGCTGAATGCCTAGAAGATGAAATAATAAAAAACGGATTCCAAAAAATCCGTTTTATTTTATTTTAAACTCCTAAATTTTACCGCCGAACAAATAATATAGTCTGGCTAGTAATTCCCTGGGAAGAAAAATTAAGGCTGCTTTTGTCCAAACTTGGATTGACTTCCAATCATATGGCATGCCATTAGTATTGGCCCTAATACCAATCAAACCGAATTTCTCAACCGTTTTCTTTACCCGCCAATAATGATCGGGGTGGGAAAAAATTAAAAGAGTCTTAAAATTTTTTTCTCGGCAATATTCAAAACATTGCCGTGAAACTTCAAAGCTATCCAAATACTTCCCTGCTACCTCGTGCTTAGAAATAATTTTATCAACCACGATTTCTGCCGGTAAAGCGTCGGCACAATCTTTCTGAATGATCAGGGGTTTAGGATTGTCGCTATAAGCTTCCAGGATGCGTTTAGCCAAAAACTCATTACTGATTCCCGGGCTATTTTGGCGAGGGCCGAATGACTGGCAGAAAAAAGCATCAACATTTTTTTGAGCCTCTGCCTTATCTGGCATACCGCGCCGCCAGTGGAATAAACATTCAAAAAACAACCATATTTTTTCCATTATTTAACTTAAGTTTTAAAGGTTCTTACAATTAGTTTGATTACGTTATCATAAATTTATCTTATTGTCAATTCTACCCTATTATTAATAATATTTATAAACAATCAAATAATCTTCCTTTTTTATTTATCTCTATATGTACTATAATATTAATGACGATTAATGATATCTTTCACCCATATGAACAAGCTAACGCCAGAAGAAAAAAGAGTTATTATAAATAAAGGCACGGAAGCGCCGTTCAGCGGCGAATATGTTAACAACCAGGCGTCGGGAGTTTATGTCTGCCGGCAATGCGGAGCGCCTTTATATCATTCTCAAGACAAATTTGAGTCTGACTGCGGCTGGCCGAGTTTTGACCAAGAAATTCCCGGTGCCGTCCGCAGAAGCCCAGACGCCGACGGACAGCGAACGGAAATTACCTGCGCGCGTTGCGGCGGCCACTTGGGACATGTCTTTACCGGAGAACGGCTGACGCCTAAAGATACCAGACATTGCGTCAATTCCCTCTCCATGAGATTTATTCCCTCTCAAATCATATGATCAAAAAAATAGTCTTGGCCGGCGGTTGCTTTTGGGGCATGCAGGCATTAATCCGCCAGCAACCCGGCGTTGTCAAAACCGTAGTCGGATATACCGGCGGCGCAGTCAAAAATCCTAGCTATGAAAACCATGAAGGTCACGCCGAAGCCGTGGAAATCAGCTATGACACCGATCAAACTTCCTATCGAAATCTCTTGGATTTTTTCTTTGAGATACACGATCCGACCACTTTAAACCAACAAGGAAACGATCGCGGTTCTTCATATCGCTCGGCCATCTTTTACGGCAACGGAGAAGAAAAACAAGAGGCTCAAAACTTTATTAAAATCGTCAATGCTTCCGGGCGCTGGAAAAATCCGGTCGTGACTTCGTTAGAGCCCCTAGGAACATTCTATCCGGCCGAAGATTATCACCAAGATTATCTCCAAAAAAACCCGGACGGCTATACCTGCCATTTTGTCCGCTTTGGAACTTATTTAAAATAGACTAAAATTAGCGCGCTATTTGTCATATAATTGACAATACAATTATTTCTTGCTATAATTATTTAAAATAAATAATTAATTACATTAACAAAAAAAATAAGAAAAAATGAAGTGGAAAAAATTTATCATCACGGAAATCATATCGTTTGTCATCTTTACTATAATAGCTTTGATATCTAATCATAGTTTGATGCTTTCGATAAAAGTGGGACTTACTTTTGGGTTAATTATCGGGGTAGGAATATATTTAGCCTTTGCAGATAGGTAAAGAGTTAATCCAATATTCATTTTTTTATGAAATAGGCTAAAATTAGCCTATTTTTTATTATATAATGTCTTATTTGACAGATTCTTAATAATAATGCTATATTTTTATATTACCTTAACAATAAACTAAACAGAAAGGAGCGCTAATCATGAAAAATGAAACTGTAAAAGAAGAAATAGCAGATAATCCCAAGGCAATAAAGGCATTAACGGCAAAACAGGGGCATAAGATGTTTCCTCTCATCCGGACAATATTCTTATCAAAAAAAAATGATGAATGGGTAAACTCGTTTTACTCCCGTTCCCTGCGTTATCGTTGCCTCTTCCAGAAGAAAACGGACGCTACTTGGGGAAATGTTATATACTTCCACTTAGACGAGGAAGAAATGAAAGCATTGGGCATAGATTATTCGGCCCAAATGATTTATTTTTACGGAGCATATAATCAAATTTTGGTTTGCCAGATTAGAAGCTTCGGCGCCCTCAGAGCAATGACCGAACTGGAAAAATCAGCCTTTATCCGGATTATTCAACGCCGCAACAATGGGTTGGATGTTGGCGATAAACTTCCTCTCAAACCTGATCCGGAGGAAGAATTAATAATCTTTCATAAAATCCGGTCCGGATATTATTTCAGATTTGACCCGATGGAAATTTCATACCATGCGTATGAAAGATTCTAAAATCATCGTAGTCCTGCCGGCCTATAACGCCGCCAAGACTCTGAAACAAACGATTGACGACTTGCCGGCGCTGGTGAATGAAATTATTTTAGTTGACGATAATAGCGTCGACCAGACTGTCCGGCTAGCGCAGGAATTATCCGAAGACGCCAACAAACTGAAGATTTTTAAACATGAAAAAAATCTCGGCTACGGCGGCAACCAAAAAACTTGCTACCGGCTGGCCTTGGAGTCTGGAGGCGACATAATAGTCATGGTCCATCCCGATTATCAATATGATCCGCGGATGGTCCAAGATTTTGTCGAAGCTATGGACAGGCATGGTTATGATGTCATGCTGGGATCGCGAATCCGGTCTCGGCAGGAAGCTCTGGCCGGCGGCATGCCCTTATATAAATATCTTAGCAACCGGATGCTGACAATATTTGAGAATCTTGTCAGCGGACAAAATTTATCCGAGTGGCATACCGGCATGCGCGCTTACCGGCGGACGGTCTTAGAGGATATTGAATGGCAAAATAATTCTAACGATTTTGTCTTTGATACCCAAATGCTATTCCAAATTATCAGTAAACAATATAGCATTGGAGAAATCGCCGTCCCGGTCCGTTACTTTAAAGAGGCTTCATCCATTAACTTCCGCCGCAGCCTGAAATATGGGTTAGGCACTGTCTGGGTCGGAATACAATATCTTTTCCGCCGACAAAAACAAACGAGGTAACCGCCTGAACGGTTACCTCTTTTTATTTTTCCCGATTATATTTTACTAGTAGTCTCTCAGCTTTTCCAAGCCCTTAAACTTACGGATCTTTTCCAGAGACTTAGATTCGATTTGCCGGATACGTTCGCGCGTGACTTCAAATTCCTGGCCGACTTCTTCTAAAGTATGGGCGACGCCATCGACTAAACCGAAGCGCATCTCCAGAATTTTCTGTTCGCGCGGCGATAACTGGGCCACGATATTCTTGACGTAATCTTTAAGCAGCTGCAGGGCGGCGGCGCGATCAGGAGTGACATTCTTCACGTCTTCAATAAAATCTTCCAAAGTTGAATCTTCGTCGTCATCGCCGATGGTCGTTTCCAAAGAAATCGTATCCTGGGAAATCTTCATGATATAGCGGACCTTATCAATATCCTCCCCCATTTCCGAAGCGATTTCATCGGCTAAAGGTTCGCGGCCCAATTCTTGGATCAGATTGCGCTGAACTTGCTGGAATTTATTGATAGTTTCCACCATATGGACCGGGATACGGATAGTGCGGGACTGGTCGGCCAAAGCGCGGGTAATCGCCTGGCGTATCCACCAAGTCGCGTAAGTAGAGAATTTATAACCCTTGCGATATTCAAATTTTTCAACGGCGCGGAATAAACCAATATTTCCTTCTTGGATAAGATCCAGCAGACTCATGCCTTTGGCGCCGGCAAATTTCTTAGCGATGGAAACGACTAAGCGCAAATTGGCTTCAATAATCCGCTTCTCCGCCTCCTTATCGCCCTTCTCTTTCCGCTTGGCCAACTCCACCTCTCCCTCGCCGCTTAAGAGCGGCACTTTGCCGATCTCTTTCAGATACATTTGGATAGAATCGGCGCTCAACTTTGACAAATCGATATTCAAGGCGTTCTGGTGCGCCAAGGCTTTGCCGGTAAGCGGCGCTTCCTTGGCTTTCTTCTCGGCGGTATCTAAAATCCGGCCGGAGTCTTCCATTATCTTGACGCCGCTCCGCTGCAAATCACCCAAAAAGACATCATAATCATAGACATATTCTTCAACTTCCGGAAAAAGATATAATAACTCAGTCTCAGTAATAAAACCGCGCAAACGCCCTTTCTCAATCAACTTCTTTAATTGCGCTTCGGTCGGCTTGACGATCGGCTTAACTTCACGAATGGGCGCGACTTCGCGTCCTTTCAAGCTGCGACCGGAAAAATTTTTCTTCACTTTTTTGGCCGCGATCCAAGCCGGCCCTTTGGCTTTGCCTTTGATGACAGCCGCCGCGACTTTCATTTTCAATCTCGGAGCGGCCTTGGCCTTATTTTTTGCCGCCGGTTTAGCGGCCACCTTTTTTGTTTTGGCTTTGGTATTTTTTACCATATGACAAAATAGTTATTTATGAAGACATTATTGTTCTTAATTTATCCATTAAAATATCCAAATTTTCCGTATCGCCGTCCTTTTCCGCCTTGGCGATGTCTTGCTGCAAAGCGCGAACTTGGCGCTGGCGGCTGTATTTTTTAAGTTCAGAGATAATTTTTATTATTTCCGCTTTAACCTGATCGGTGCTGTAGTCATAAAAATCCTTTTCTCCCAAAAGGACCAGTTTATCCAATATTTTCTCCAAACCTTCGCCCTCCTCGGCTAAAAACAGCCTGAAGCTTTCATAGCTTAAAGAGGCAGATTTATTATAATAGATAATTAAATTTCTGTAAAACTTAGCCAAATGATTATCGCTTAGAATCTCCGGCGCCAAGTTGGCCACGCTGTAGGAAATAAACTCCGGAAATTTCACCAAAAGAGACAATAATAATTCAGTTAATTTATCCTCACGGCCAATTTCTCTACCGTTTGTTTCCGGTTCAGTTTTGTCTTGAATATTTTTCGCTGCCCGGTTAGTCTCTGCTTTTAATACGCCATGCTTTGCCTGCCACTTCACGAATTCTTCCCGGGTATCAGTCTCGGAAAAGCCCAATTCCTCGCTCAATCTCTTCAGCCAGTATCCCTGTTCCATCTTATTGACCACCAAATCTATCATGACGAACATCTTGGCGCTCACCGCCCGCTTATTATCCAGCACGCCCAAATCCAACCCGGCGCTGACTTTTGCAAAATAATATTCCAGCATCGGTTTGGCATTTACGACCGCCGCTTTGAATTCTTCCGGATTATTCTTCAAACATTCATCCGGATCTTTGCCCGATGATAAAACAATGACTTTTAAATTCATCTCTTGGGCCAAGACTTCTTTAATTCCCCGGTCGGCCGCCATTTGTCCGGCGGCATCCATATCAAAGAGCAGGGCGACATTATTGGTGAATCTCTTCAACAGAGCGACCTGTTCGGCCGTCAAGGCGGTGCCGGAAGAGGCCACCACGTTCTTAAAACCGTGATTATGGCAAGAAATGGCGTCCATTTGGCCTTCCACGACGATTGCTAGGTCTTCTTGCCTGATGGCGCTTTTGGCCTTATTCAGGGCGAATAAGACGCGGCTTTTATCATAAATCTTGGTTTGAGGGCTATTGATGTATTTGCCCATCTTTTCCGTCTGTTCTTTGGTCGGATTGACCCGAGCGGTAAAAGCAATCAAGTTATCGTTGACATCCCAAATCGGGAACATAATCCGGTCGCGGAAGCGGTCATAATAGCCGCGTCCGGAACCGTTACCCTCTTTTTTAATTGCCAGTCCGGCCAGAGATATTTCCTCGTCGCTATATTTTTTTCCCGTCAAAGGGCGCGCTTTTAAAAATTCATACAGGCCGCTCCAAGAATCCAGGCTGTAGCCCAAATGCCAGTTCTGGATATCGGCCTCGCTCAGTCCCCGATTCAGAAGATAGGCGCGGGCCGCTTGTCCGGTCGGGGCGGCTAGGATATGAGCGTAATATTTCCCGGCTAGTTCCATAATGTCCAAAAGACGGTTGCGCTCGGAATAGTCTCGGGCATTTTCATATTTTAAAGTCACGCCGGCTTTCGGCGCCAAGAGGCGCAGGGTTTCCATAAAGCCCAGGCCCTCTCTTTCCATGACAAAAGCAAAAACATCTCCGCCGCGGCCACAGCCGAAACAATGCCAAATCTGCTTTTCCGGAGAAATCACAAAAGACGGAGACTTCTCGTTATGGAACGGGCACAGCGCTTGGAAATTGGCGCCGACCGCTTTAACGGGAATATACTCCCTGATCACTTCCACGATATCCAGTTTTGATTTTATTTCTTCCGCTTGGCTCATATGAATAAATCAGGCAACAATAAATTTTTTAAACGGGCCATTTCCCTCTCCACGACTTCACCGTCATATTCGGCGTTGTGGCGGCTGAAACCTTGATAGCCCGGGCGCTTCTGATCCAAATGCAGATTAAAGGTCACCATTTCTTGGCCGTCCTTGTCTTTCGCTTCGGTAAAATAAATATGGAAACGAGGGTAAAAGTCCCGGCCCAGGCGGCGGGCAAAACTTTCTTGCCCGTCTTCGCGTTCGGGAATAAAAACATAGCCGGCGCGGCGCAGCCAGATAGCCGGAGCTTCTTGCAATTGTTTTTTATGAGCGGACAATTTCATGTTTGTCGGTTCTAAAAACTAAAAATTTATAAACGATAAAGTTCCAAACGCCGATAGCCAAATTGACGATTATCTGCGCCAGGAGATACCAGACGGCATATTTGTTGACGAGTATATGCATCAACAATCCATTCAGATTCAAACCGATGAAGGCGTTAAGGATATAGATGAAGAACTGTCGGACCACTCGGTCTTGGCGGTAATTGCGGAAAGTCCAAAATTTCTGCAAGGTGAAACTGATTAAAAAAGAAAGAATAAAAGCGGCGCTGGTGGAAAAAACCAATCCCCACTTGAAGACGCCGTGGAACAAAAATAACAATACCAAATCGGTAACCCCGGCCGTACCGCCGGCAAAAATGAACTTAATCACTGATTTATAGCGGTTGCAGATATGATAAATCCGGGGATAGCGCCGGGAAAAAAAATGACGGAACCGGAAATAAAGACGGTTGATCAGATTCATAGCGCTTATTTATTCCAATGGTAATTAGTAAAGACCCAATTGGCCAAACTCTGGCTATCTTTAAAACGGCCATTCTTGTCTTGGCTGTTCAAGACGACGGAAATAACTTCTTGTCCGGACTCATTTCGCAAGCGGCCGACGAAACAATAGCCGGCTTTGTCGGTATAGCCGGTCTTCCCTCCCAAAACCGTCAAACTTTTTTCGCCCGAGTCAAAAAGCAGATAATCGGTAGATTCGATTCTTTTATCGCGGCCGTTCAAAGTTTGGAATTCATAATCGGCTTTGGTGGTCGCTTCGCTTATTTCCGGACGCTGGAAAGCGGCCTGGGCCAATAAGGCGACCTCGCGGGCCGTGGAAACATTGTTTTCGCTCAGGCCGACCGGTTCCGCGAAAGCTGTCTGTTTCAAACCGAGATCCGCCGCCTTGTCGTTCATCTTTTTAACGAACTCGTCTTCGCTTAAGCCGCTGGCATGAACTAGGGCTAAAGTGGCGCCATTATCCGAAGCGACCAAGCTGGTATAAAATAAATCTTTCACGGTGACTCTGTCTCCCAAAAATAGATTCAGGCGCCCGCCCTCAACTTTATCGGCGCCCGTAATGGTATAAGCCTGATTCCAACCGGGATTATTATCCAGAAACACCAGGGCGGTCATAAGCTTGGTGATGCTGGCGATCGGCTGAACCTCGTCCGCCCGTTCGGTAAACAGGAAAAAATGGTCATTCGCCGCTAAAACCGCACCCCGCTCCGCGCTGATGACTACCGGTCCGGCCTGGGGATTCAAAATCAAGCTGGGCGCGGTTGAGCTGACAGCCGCCAAGCCGTGAAATCCGAAAAATAAAGTTGTGACAATATTAACTATGGTCGTCCAAAACATTTTTTTTAAATATTAATTTATCGCTTCCGGAGCGGCCAAGACCTCTGCTAAAGATTCTGTCCGGTTCAGCTTTTCGTAATCCGGCAATTCCTCCACCCCTCCCAGTCCCAAGAAGCGGACAAAGTCATGAGTAACGGTATAATAATTTTCATTTTTAGCTTTTTCAAATTTTTCTTCTATCAGTCCCCTCAGCAGCAAATTACGGAGAATCAAACTGCAATTGACGCCTCTGATCCTTTCCAGCGCCAGCTTGCTGATGGGGCCGCGATAGGCGATAATAGTCAAAGCCTCCAAACTCGGCTGAGACAGTTCGCCGCTGGTTTCATCTTTCAAAAATTCCTGCACCAGCGCCGCGTTTTCGGCGGCCGTGGTCAATTGATACTGGCCGTTATTCTTGATAACGGCCAAGCCGCGATCGCTATCTTTATATTCGGCCATCAGCTCTTCCAAGGCCGTTTCCATTTCTTTGGTCTTGGCGTTTACCGCCGCCGCCAAATCTTTTAAAGACAAGGGCTTCAGGGAAACGAACAATAAAGATTCTGCTTGTGATTTTAGGGACATAAGTTTAAACGCAATTTAAATTTTACTGATATGGATATCGCTGAACAGCTCGTCTTGCTCAAAAAATAATTCTTTCTGCTTGGCCAGCTCCAAAATAGCCAGGAAGCTGACTATCACTTCCGTCCTGGTGGCCGCCGAAGCGAGCAGGCGGGAAAAATTTACTTTCAGCTTGTCCAGCAACATCTGCCTGATAGACAGAATTTTATCATCAATGTTTATCTTCGGTTCCAAGGTGCTTTCTGGCAGCTTATCTTCCTTTAATTTTTCCAGCTGCTTCTCCAAATTATCAATAAGCATCAAAAAACGATCATGGAGCAAAGCGGCGTTCAGCTTGGCCGGCGGAGAAAAAACCGGCAGATTAAACTGAGCGCGGCGATTCTTGGCCAAAGGCGGCAGGAACAAGCGGCGGCCGGCGAGAACCAGCTCCTTCACTTTCTGGCTGGCGCTGACAAACTCCTTATACATCCTCAGTTGCCTTTCCAGATCATTAATTTCTTCCTCTTCTTCGCCGCTATAGAGATAGGGCAAAAGCGCCTTGGATTTTATCAACAATAACTTGGCGGCGATAACTAAAAAATCGGCCAGTTCTTCCGGATTAATATCTTGATTGGACCGGACATAGGCGACATACTCGTCGGCGATAGCGGCTAGAGCCACTTCGGTGATATCCATCTCTTCGCTTTCAATTAGGCTGAGCAGAAGGCCGAGCGGGCCGGAGAATTTTTCCGTCGTAAAATCCATCATAATTATTTTTTAATCTCCACGGCCGCGGCCGTATACAGATTGCCGCGCAGGCATTGATAGCCGGCCAAATGGTCCTTATTATTCATATCCAAGCCGACATAAGACGTCGCTTTCTGGGTTTCGCTGATAGAATCGGTCCGGAAAGTCGCGCATAACTCAAAATCTTTCCCGCCTAGATTATTATAAATTATCGGCGTTTTGGTTTCCGGATCCATCATCATGTTAGGATTAAGATAAACATTTCTGTCGGCTTGCAGTTCGGTCAAGTCGGCCGGCAATTTCTGATGGCGTTCATAATAATTATTGACGGCGCTTTCCAAGTTATACATATTCTGGACCACCGCCTGGTCCAAGCGGCGGTTCCGGGCCGTTTTAGGCGATTCCACGAAAAACCAAGACGCCACAAAAGCCGCCAGCACCAGAGCCAAGGACGCGAAAAAGAAAATTTTCACGACTTGGTCGGCTTTATCGGGATCAGATCGCTTGATATCATAGAAATAGAAAGAAAAAGTCACGCCGGAAATAAAAAGAACGGTCAGAGATTTGAAAATAAAGCGCCCTGTCAGTTCGCCCGCCAAAAAATTATTGATGACGCCGATAAACACTCCCAAGATTATCAAAGAGGACACTAAAATTATAAAATAGGTCAACCAGCGGCGGATAGCCGAATCTTTTTCCAATTCCCCCTTATGCAAACCTTTATGAATAAGCCCGGAGATAAAATAGAATATCGGCGCGGCGATAAAGATCGCCGAGATGGCGAACTTTAATTGACTGTCGTTGCCCAAACCGGAATAATTCAAAACGTCGGGAATGATTTTATCAATAATGCTGAAGATAATCATGCCGAAAGATAAAGCCGTAAAAATAAGAGCGGCCAGAGATAGGAGATAATAAAAAGCGTACTTGGCGTTGTGTTGATTATGCATATTTTTTTATGTTAATTTAAAACTCGGCATTCTTGGGCGTGCGCGGGAATGGAATGACGTCGCGGATATTGGCCATGCCGGAAAGATACATCAAGGCTCGTTCAAAACCCAAGCCGAAACCGGCATGCTTGACCGAACCGAAACGGCGCAAATCCAAATACCAGGCATAGTCTTCTTTCTTCAGGCCCATCTCCGACATCCGCTTCCCTAGCTCTTCCAAGCGCTCTTCTCTCTGGCTGCCGCCGATAATTTCCCCGATGCCCGGAACCAATAAATCCATGGCGGCCACGGTCTGGCCGTCTTCGTTCAAGCGCATATAAAAAGCTTTGATGTCTTTAGGATAGTCAGTGACGAAAACCGGTTTTTGATAAACCTTGTCGGTCAGATAGCGTTCGTGTTCGGTCTGAAGGTCTATACCCCACTTGACCGGATAGGCAAACTTCTCGCCTGATTTTTCCAAAATCTTAATGGCTTCGGTATAGCTTACCCGGGCGAAATCGGAATTGATAATGTTATGCAAACGGTCGCTCAAAGTCGAATCAATGAACTTATTGAAAAATTCCATTTCTTCCGGCAATTCCTTCAAAACATAGGATATCAAATATTTCAGCATTTTCTCCGCCAAAGCCATGTCGTCGGCGAGATCGGCGAAAGCCATCTCCGGCTCCATCATCCAGAATTCGGAAGCATGCCTGGTCGTATTGGAATTTTCGGCTCTAAAAGTCGGGCCGAAAGTATATACTTTGTTCAGCCCCATGACTAAAGCCTCGGCGTTGAGCTGGCCGCTGACGGTCAAGCCCGCCTTCTTGCCGAAGAAATCCTTGTCATAATCAATTTCGCCTTTCTTGTCCAAAGGAATTTTTTTCAAATCCAGGGTCGTCACTTGGAACATTTCACCGGCCCCTTCGGCATCGCTCGTGGAAATTATCGGGGTATGGATATAAGAAAAACCTTCTTCCTGAAAAAATTTATGAATGGCGTAACTTAGAACCGAACGCAAGCGAAAAACGGCCGAAAAAGTGTTGCTCCGACCGCGCAGATGGGCGATTTCCCGCAAAAATTCAAAACTATGTTTCTTTTTTTGTAAAGGATAATCTTCCGCCGCCCGATTTAAAACGCTAATCTTTTTGGCCTGGAGTTCAAAAGCTTGACCGGCGGCCGGCGACTCCACGAGCTGGCCGCTGATTTCCAAAGACGAGCCGACGCTGACATTTTCCACTTCGGAAAAATTAGCCAACGAAGAGCCGACTACTATCTGCAAGCCTTTGAAAAAAGAACCGTCGTTTAGTTCAATGAAACCAAACTCCTTGGAAGACCGCGCCGTCCGCACCCAACCGGCGACCGTAATCTCCTTGCCCAAATAAGCGGCGGTATCTTTATACAATGTTTTTATGAGAATATAAGACATATGGATAAATTAAGGGGTTAATCTTTTGACGTCTCGGGGCAAGAAACAAGCCTCTTTGACGTTATTTAAACCCAGCATTTTCATGATAACGCGCCCCGGCCCCATGCCGATGCCGCTGTGTCCCGGACAGCCATACCGGAAGAAATTAAGATAATCCTTCAAGTCTTCCAGATTCATGCCCTTAGCCAGCGCCTGTTTCTCTAAAATTTCTATCCGATGTTCGCGTTCGGAACCGGTGGTTATTTCCAAGCCCCGATACAATAAATCAAAACTCTTGGTCAGTTCCGGCTTATCTTGATGGCGCATATGATAGAAAGGCCGGGCTTCTACCGGATAGTCGGTCACGAAGACAAAATCATGGCCAGTTTCTTTTTTCATGATATTGCCCAATTCCCTTTCCTCTTCCGTGGAAAAATCATAATCTTTTTCGCTCTTGACACCGGCCGCTTGCAATCTCTTTTTCGCGTCCGCCAAAGTGATTTTCGGGAACGGCTTGGACGGAACTTCCAGTTCAAACGGCAAACTCGCTTTCACTTTATTGAAGCCGGATATCAACAAATCTTCTTCAATGCTCATGATTTCATTATAGTCCGCGAAAGACACTTCCAAATCCCAGCCGGTGAATTCGGTAACATGGCGGCTGGTAAAAGAAGGCTCAGCGCGGAAAACCGTTCCGACCATAAAAACTTTTTCCAAACCGGAAGCCATGGCCATTTGTTTATAGAATTGCGGCGACTGCGCCAAATAAGCTTTGCGGTCGAAATATTTCACTTCAAAAACTTCCGAGCCGGTTTCAGACGAAGTGCTCATCAAGCAAGGCGTATAAATTTGAATAAAATTATTGTTTAGCCAATACTCGCGGCAGCCTTCCTCCAGCTTGGTCCAAGTCTTAAAAATCAATTGGTGTTCTTCTTGGCGCAAATCCAGCCAGCGCCAATCAAAACGGTTCTCGGCGTTCGCTTCGTTATCGGCTTTGGTCAAGACCGGAATCGGCAAATTTTCATCAGCTAAAGAAATAAGTTCCGCCCCGGAAGCGGCCAGTTCAAAATCCTTGACCGGATTAGGATCATTCTTCTTGGCCGGTTTCTCCTGCAAAGCGCCGGTAACTCCGATGACGCTTTCCAGGGTTAATTTTTCCGCCAATTCATAACCGCCTTGTCCGGATACGAAAACTATCTGCATGGAACCGGAGATATCGCGCAAATCGACAAAAACCAAGCCTTTATGAATCCGCAAGTTTCTTACCCAGCCGGCGACGCTGACTTCTCCCTGCCCTTGTTTTTTCGCATCCGCGATCAAAATCCTTGACATAAATAAAAATAGTTTGTAATTTAAAATCTTAAATCAAAACTTAAATTATGTTTATTTTTTTATACCTAAATATTAACTGATTTTTGATATTTTAGCAAGAAAAAAACCGCTTTATTCAGGCGGTTTTTAGTAAGATGTTTTAAAAATGGAAGATAATAAATTTATCCCAGAGCAGATTGATTTCCTTGACCGTCTTATTGTCAATTTTTAATTTTTCTGCCGATTTAAAAATATTATCAGCCATAAAACGCATTAATTTGATACAATTATCAGATATTGTCAATAATTCCGTCTTGACAAAGCCGATACCGGCTCGCTCCTTGTCAAAACAATGCTGGCAAACTACGCCGCCGCTCAAAAGATTAAAATAATTCTTGCCGGGACTGAGCGCTTGAGAACATTCCAAGCAGCGGCGCATTTCCGGCTTATAGCCTAATTCAGCCAAAAATTTACTGGTAAAAAAAGCCAGAACCAGGTCTCCGTTTTCCCGCTTGAAATCTCCCCAAGCGTCTAAAATTTCCAGCCATTTTATCAATAAAAAAAATAAGCGTTCGTCGCCCTGATTTTCTTTAGTTAGACGGTTAAACAGACCGACGGCTTGTCCGGCATAATAAAGTTTATTCAAGTCGTCCCGGATGCCCAAATAAGCTTCCCGAGTAATGGCGCTGCCGACATAATCAAAACCTTTGCCGCCAATAATCATAAAATCGGCCAATGTCAGGGGTTCGACATGGCCGGCTAATTTAGAACTTAATTTCTTGGTCCCGCGCGCCACCAGAATCAGCTTGCCGAAACGGGGCGTATAGACAGTCACGAGACTGTCGTTTTCTTTATAGTCTTGGCGAACCAATATCAGCGCCGGCGTATTTTTAGTTTCTTCCGTATTCATAAAAATCCTGCACGGATAAAAATATATTTTGTTTTATTATTTACCAGCCTTATCAAGATATCCCTGAAGTATTATAGAAGCGGCAATCTCGTCGCGTCCGGCCGTTTCCTTATCTTCCCCTCCCAGGGCATCGGCCGCCAGGCTGCTCAAACGCTCATCAACCGTTTCTACCGGCAATCCGCTCTTAGCTTTCAGCTGGGCCAAGAAGTTGAGCCAAGCCGGATTATCGGCGGCGGCGCCGCTCATTTTTTGAGGCGCGCCGATAATTATCATATCCGGCTTTTCCTCTTTTAAAACGCTTAAAAGCTCCGCTAGACTAGCTACGGTTTTCAGTGGCAAAGCCAGTTTCACCTCGCTATCGGCGGTGGCCAAACCGATCCGCTTTTCTCCCCAGTCCACGCCGAGATAATTCAATATTTTGTCCATAGGGATAACAATTAATTTTTATCTGGTCAAAACATCGCAGCCTTTATCGGTCACGGCGATCGTATGTTCAAAATGAGCGCTGAGCGAGCCGTCGGCCGTAATAATAGTATAATTGTTATCGGCCACTTCCACCCGCCAGTCGCCCGCGTTGATCATCGGCTCCACGGCGATTACCATGCCCGGACGCAAAACGATATTCTCGCTGCTCCGTTCGCTAATTTCAAAATTAACGACATCCGGCTTTTCATGGGCGAAATAACCGACGCCATGGCCGACCAAATCGCGCACTACGCCATAGCCATGGCTTTCGGCATGGCGAGACACCGCCCGAGCGATATCGTTAATGGTATTGCCCGGCTTGATTTCTTTAATGGCCAGCTCCAGGCATTTATGGGAAACCTGCAATAATTTCTTGGCCTCGGCGCTGATCTTGCCGACGCCGACAGTCGCGCACATGTCGGTAAAAAAGCCGCCGGTTTTAGAGTGGGTGTTGAGCGGCAACTTATGCTGTTCTCTCAACTCAGCCGTCACCGGCCATTCCATACCGATATCCAAATCAACGATATCGCCGCTCTTTAAAATTCTGACGGGATAAGCGGCGCCATGGACAACCTCGTCATTAATGGAAACGCATAAAGTTGAGGGAAAAATAATGCCGCCGCCCATGGGATAATTTTTAAAAGCGGAGCGGCCGCCCTCTTTTTCTATCAATTTATTGGCTAAATCTTCCAAATAGCCGGTATCCACTCCCGGTTTTACCTCCAATAACAGACGGCGCAAAATAGCGGCCAGTCTCCGGCCGCCCTCTTTAATCGCCCTGATTTCTTCCGATGATTTTATATAAACCATATTATTTGAGAGCTGTTAACTCTTTCTTATTGGCCCGGATGGACATCCCTAAGAAGAATCCCAGAAATAAAACCATGCTCAAGGGCGCGGTCCAAAATGGAAATTCGTGGCCGAAGCTTTCTAAAGTCATCAAGGCGCCTAAAACGCCGATAGCGTACATGGCTCCGTTTTTTAAATAAGCGAACTTAGTGATCAAATCTATTCCTCTGATGGTCATTTCCCGGACAACCAAAGCGCCCAGACCGTTGCCTAAGATAATTAAAGGAACGCTGACGGTAAAAGCGAAGGCGCCGATAACGCCATCAATTGAAAAAGAAGCATCCAATACTTCCAGATAGATAATTTTGCTCCAAGAACTCATGGAAGAACCCAAGAGTTTTTTTTCCTGTTCCTCGGCATTCTTCTTAAAGCCGTCGGTAATGAAGAAAGCGCTGACACCGATAGTGGCGGCTAAGGCTAAAATGGGATTTCTCTGTAAAGAAAAATAGACGACGGCGGTTGTCAAAAGCGAAGCCAGCGCATAGAACCATGCGCCTTGGCGATGGATGAATCCTTCCGCCAGAAAAGCATATTTTTTTTCCTCCAAGAACAGCCAAGACAAGAATACCAAGAATAAATAAAGACCGCCTCCTAAAAGCAAAAGCGGTTTGGAGGCGTCAAGATAATCCCTGATAGCCGGATCATTGGAAAAAGCGGCGGCAACAACTTGGAAGACAGACAATTCGGGGTTAGCTATCCAAACAATCGCGAAAGGCAGGAGGCCTCTGATAATAAACACGGCAAACAGCAATCCCCAAAACAAAAAAATCTTCCGATATTTCTCCGACATTGTCTTAAGAACGTGGGCATTAACGACGGCATTATCAATACTGCTGATAATTTCAAATAAAGATAGTCCGACAATGATAACAAGAAGGCTCCAAAACATAAATATATAGATAAATTCAAATTAAACAGGCTATAAATTAACCCGCCGATAGCCGGCCGATTTATTGATATCGCGGCTCTCCAAACCCTTATCGGAAGTTTCGCCGCGATTGGCGGCCACGCCATAATGGCTGTTTTCGGAAATACTGCCCGAGGCTAAGCCGGTGCCATGTTTTTCCAGCCGATAGGTGTCGATATTGGTATAACTGCCGGGATCGCGATTAATCTGGGCCAAGTTCGGACGAGCCTTAAATTCGGCGATTTTAGCCTCTCTAGCGGTCAATTCAGCGGTTTTGCTGGTAACCGGCGTCTTGGGAGCTTTCTTAGCTTCAGCCGCCGCCACAGCGCGCCGTAAAGAGGATTCTTTCGGTTCCGGTACCGACCCGAGCTGTTGGAAGACTTTCTTGATGCTCCGCGCTTCGGTCGCCGTCATGTCCTTATCCAGAGCCTTCAACTTCGACATGGCCGCCGCCGTTTGGAAACGCCCGCCCCGAATGGCGCCCTGAGAACCGCGGACGACTTTCAGGATATTATCGCGCTTGTCCTTAAAACTGTTATTTTTGGTGGCAAACCTCAGCTTGTCCTTGAATTTAACAATGCTGAAATCTTGGCCGCCGCTAATGCCTCTTATTTCCATAAATAAAAATTAATCTTTAAAACTGTCCAAGAGCTTATTGATCTGTTCCAAATCATACTCCGTCAAACCTAATTTAATCCTATTCTGATAGAGATGGTATTTATCCTCCCTGACGGTCAAACGTGACGGCTTGATTCCCTGCCTGATTTTATCCTTATATTTTTTAATCAAACCCATAACAACCTCCCGATTGGCTCCGTTCAGGTTCTTATATCTCGGATTGGTCCGCATCAATGCTTCCATCCTCTGCGTAATCCGATAATTGGTCTGAGAGCTTATATCTTTGGCAACATCTTGTAGTTCCATAAAATTAAATCAACATCCTTAAGTATTATAACACAAAAAAAATCAGCCTAAAAGCCGATTTTTTATGTTGGGTTGACCGATATAAATGAGAATTAGAGACCGTCATATTCGCGCATAGTCATCTGCGCCTCTATCTGCTTGACCGTCTCAATAACTACGGCCACGACGATGAGCAAGCTGGTGCCGCCGACCGCGAAAGCCTGCATGCCGGTATAATAACGCATTACCAAGGGTAAAACGGCAATCAAGCCTAAGAATAAAGCGCCGGCCAAGATAATCTTATGGGTAGTATAAGACAAATAATCGCTGGTCGGCTTGCCCGGACGGATACCGGGGATGAAACCGCCCTGCTTCTGCAGATTCTCCGCGATTTGCGCCGGATGGAAAATAACTTCAGTATAAAAATAAGTGAAAGCGAACACTAAAATGAAGTAAACTATGCCGTAAAATAATTGATTATTGAAGAGGCTGATGGTCCCGGCGGCCGCATTGGCGATCCAAGCCGTTTTAGCGTGGATCAAAAACTGGGCGATCATAGACGGGAACAAAACTACGGAAATAGCGAAAATAATCGGAATAACTCCGGCCATATTGACGCGCAGAGGCAGGTGCGTGCTGGTGCCGCCGAAAGCGCGGTTGCCGCGGACTTGGCGGGCATACTGAACCGGCACATTGCGCTCTCCTTCGTTAATGATAACAACTCCGACCACGGTAATAACAGCGATGACCACGAAACCGATAAGCATAAACAGCTGAGTGGAATCAAAGGTGCTGGCGATTTGTTGGACTGTAGTCGGCAAACTGGCGACGATACCGGCGAAAATCAATAAAGAGATACCGTTGCCGACTTTCTTCTCCGTAATTAATTCTCCCAGCCACATCAAGAAAATGGAACCGGCGGTAATAGTTAAAATCATCACGCCGAAATCAAACGGGCTGATATCTCCCAAGATGCCGGCGGAACCGCGGCGCAACAGAGTAATCATGCCGTAAGACTGCAGAATCGCTAAGGGCACGGTCGCCCAACGAGTCCACATATTTATTTTCTGGCGGCCAGACTCTTCTTTCTGCATTTCTTCAACCGAAGGGATAATCATGCCTATGAGCTGAAAGATAATGGAGGAAGTAATATAAGGACCGACGCCCATCATGACAATGGAGAAATTTTCCATGCCGCCGCCGGAAAACAGATTCATCAATCCCAAAAATTGATTGGACGCGAATAAGCTCTTTAAAGCGATGGCGTTGACGCCGGGGACAGGAATATGGGCGGCCAAGCGAAAGATCACCAGCATTCCCAAAACGAACAGGATGCTGTTCCTTAAATCCTTAGCTTTCCAAATTTGTGATATTTTATCAAAAATCATATTGATAATTTTAGAAAAGCCTTAGTCGGCTTGACGTAAACTGGAATCTTACTTCAGCTGTCCACTGACGCCGGCGCTCATTTTTATCTTTTCAAATTTAACTTTAACAGTCAATTTGTCCTTACCTAGAATCTTCACCGGCAAGGAAGCGGAAGAAATCAATTTTTTCTCCGCCAAAGCTCCCGGAGTAACGATGTCGCCGTCTTTAAAAGAATTATTGATGGCCTTGACGCTCACGACCTGGTTTTTAGGCTTGTCGGATTTAAAACCGCGGCTTTTCGGAATCTGCAATAACTGCGCCCTCATGCCCAAGCGCTTCAAACCCGAAACGCCGGAACGAGCCCCTTGCCCCTTCTGGCCGCGAGTACTGTAAGTGCCGTGTCCGGAAGCGTTACCGCGGCCGACGCGCTTATTTTTTTTGACTCGGCCTTTCGCCTTGGTTATTGTATTAAGTGATAACATATTATTATAAACTAATTAAAGGCTTACTTAGCGCTCTTAGCCTCTTTGGTTGCCGGCTTAGCTTCCTTGACCAGCGGCGCGCGCAATTCTCTCAAAGCTTCCAGAGTGCAACGGGCATTATTAATCTTATTGTTTGAACCTAAAGCTTTACTGGTGACATTTTTCACTCCGGCCAGCTCTAAGATAATTCTGGTCACGCCGCCGGCAATCACGCCGCGTCCGGTTTTAGCCGGTTTTAACATGACCAAAGCCGCGCCCAGTTTTTTTGTAATGGCGTGAGGAATCGTTTCTTTGACGGTCGGAACTTTGACCATATCTTTCTTGGCCCGATTAACGGCTTTATTAACCGCCATAGTGACATCCGCACCCTTGCCCAAACCGATACCGACGCTGCCCTTGCGATCGCCGATGGCGACGCAAGCGCGAAAATTCATTCTTTTGCCGCCGGCCATAACGCGAGTAACGCGCGCCACTTCCAAGATGCGCTGTTCCATTTCATCTTTCGGCTTATCGTCGCGGCGATCGCCCCGCCCGCGGCCGCGGCCGCCTTGGAATCCGCCGCCGCGTTTCTTCTCGCCATATAAATCTTTGGCGACAGTCGCAGACGCCCCCTGATTGGAGTCGTTGGCTTTAGCTTCGGTTGTTGTTTTTTTGTCTTCCATATAATGATTGCTAATGCGAATTTTTAATTTAAAATTTCAAGCCGCCTTCGCGTGCTCCTTCGGCAGCCGCTTTGACCCGGCCGTGATATTTATAAGAACCGCGATCAAACACTATCCGTTCAATCTTTTTAGTCTTCGCCTTGGCGGCGATGATCTTGCCCAATTCTTTGCCGGCGGCGGATTTATTGACTTTGGCCGTTATTTCTTTCATGCCGGCGCTGGCTAGAGTCTGGCCGCTTAAATCATCAACCAATTGCAAGAACATGCCTTTATTGGAACGATAGACGCTCAAACGGGGACGGGACTCGTTGCCGGAAATTTTGGCGCGCACGCGCCCGTGACGTCTGTCCGCTCTTTGTTTATTAGCCTTAATTTTGTCCATATGATTAAAATTCTTATCAGTTTAAAATTATTTGCCTTTAGCGGCCGCTTTACCGGCTTTGCGTCTGATGATTTCGTCAACATATTTGACGCCCTTGCCTTTATACGGTTCCGGTTTGCGCAGCTTTCTGATTTGAGCCGCGGTCTCTCCGACCAAAGCCTTGTCGGCTCCGGCTAAAGTGATGACATTAGCGGCGACCGCAGCGGTGATTCCCTGCGGTAATTTAAATTCTACCTGGTGAGAGAATCCCAAGCTTAAATTCAATTGGCTGCCCGCTACCGCCGCGCGGTAACCGACGCCGTTTATCTCCAGTTGCTTGGTAAAGCCGGTGCTGACGCCGATGACGGAATTTCTGATTAAGCTCCACATCAAACCCCACATGGCACTGGCATTTTTAGCTTCTTTATCATAAGGGGCGATAATGATTTCATCATTTTCCAGCTTAGCCCCCACCAGCGGATTGGCCTTAAGGCGCAATTCCCCTTTCGGGCCCTTAAAGATAAGCTCTTTGGCATCGGCCGTAAAAGCGACTCCGGCCGGCAATTTAATTGGTAATTTTCCTAAACGTGACATATAGGTATAAATAGATGATTAAAATATTTCTCCCAGGACTTCCCCGCCGATCTGGGCTTTCTTGGCTTGTTTATTGGTCATTAGGCCGCGAGAAGTGGAAATGATAGCCATACCGAAGTTATTCAAAACCGTCGGGATTTGATCCTTGGAAACATAAATCTTCAAACCCGGACGGCTGACGCGCTTGATAGAGCTTATTTGGGGTTTGCCATTCTTATGGTATTTTAATTGAATTTGCAGCTGATCAAAATTATTGTGGCGTCCGTTCAAGCCGCCGGCGATTATTTCCGCTTTCTTAATCCAGCCTTCAGTTTCCAAAATCTTGGCGATTTCGTATTTCAGTTTGCTGAGCGGCAAAACAATCTCCGTCTTTTTAACGGCGGAAGCGTTTCTAATTCTTGTGAACATGTCTGCGATGGGATCCATCATATTTTTAGGTTAACTTAATTACTTATTTTTACCAGCTGGACTTCGTAATGCCCGGTAAATCTCCATTATCGGCTAACTCGCGAAAACAAATACGGCATAATTTAAAATCGCTCATGTAGCCATGATTACGGCCGCAGCGCCAGCAACGATTAATTTTCCTGGTAGAAAATTTGGGTTTTCTTTTTGCTTTAACTATTAATGCAGTTCTTGCCATATATATTTAAATTATTTGATATCCTTTTTAAACGGAAAACCCAAAAGCTTAAATAATTCCAAGCCGTCGGCTCTATTCTTGGCGGTCGTGGACAAGCAAACTTCCAAGCCGAAGATATTATCCACTTCTTCCAAGCGGATTTCCGGAAAACAAGTATGGTCCTTAAAACCGACCGTCAAATTGCCGCCACGGTCAACCGCTTTATCGCTGATGCCGCGGAAATCGCGGACGCGCGGGAAAGTGATATTAACCAGCTTATCTACGAAATCATACATCTGCTGACCGCGTAGGGTGACTTTGGCGCCGATGATCTGGCCTCCTCGGATCTTGAAAGCGGAAATTGATTTCTTGGCCGCGGTTACTACCGGTTTCTGTCCGGCCAACTTAGCCAAAGATTTTTCCACGCCGGCGATGAATTCCTTTTCTTTCAGATGATGACCGAAGCCGACATTAATAACGACCTTGACCAGACGAGGGACAAGCATGTCATTCTTAAATCCAAACTCCTTCTTGAGGCTAGGGACGATATTCTTTTGATATTTTTCTTTTAATCTCATAGTATTACTCGATTATTTCCTGACATTTTTTACAAACTCGCTCTTTTTTAGTTTTGCCCCCTTCGATTTTCATCAGTTTATGCCCGACTCTGGTCGCCTTGCCGCATTTCGGACAAACCAACGCCAAATTGTCAGCCTTAATAAAAGCCGGAAACTCTATCCGTTGGCCCTTTTCCCCGTCTCTGTTGGGGCGCATGTGTTTGATAAGCAAATTCAAGCCTTCAATGCTGGCTTTATTCTCGGCGGGAAGAACCTGCAAAACCTTGCCGATTTTGCCCTTGTCCTTGCCGGCCAAGATTTTTACTTTGTCATTCTTTTTGATATTCATATAATTAAGGCTGGATTTTTTTATAAAACTTCAGGCGCTAAAGAAGCGATTTTGACAAAACCTTCACGGCGCACTTCTCTCGCTACCGGTCCAAAAATACGGGTGCCTTTCGGATCTTTTTTCTCGGCATCGGTGATGATGACGCAAGCATTGTCGTCAAAACGGACATAAGAACCGTCCTGGCGGCGTATTTCTTTTTTGGTGCGAACGATAACCGCCTTAGCCACGTCGCCCTTCTTGATGGCGGCATGAGGCGCGGCTGATTTGACCGCGACCACGATAATATCGCCGACATGGCCATAACGTCTTTTGTAACCGCCCAAAACCCTGATGCATTGGACTTCCTTGGCTCCGGAATTATCGGCTACCTTTAAATATGTTTGTACTTGGACCATATAATTAATTCAAATTTATCAATTAGGCATTGCTTATTACTCTCCATCTCTTATCGCGGCTGAGCGGGCGGCATTCAATAAAGCTAACCTTGTCGCCAACATGGAACTGATTTTTCTCGTCATGGACTTTATATTTACGGCTGACGGTATAGCGCTTCTGATATTTAGGGTGCTTTTTGACAGTATCAACCTTTACCACAATAGTTTTGTCATTTCTGTCGCTAACCACGACGCCGTTAAAAGTCCGACTGATAATATCAGGCTTCTTGGTTTCTTCTTTGTTGGTCTTGGTGGCGCTCATATTATTTTTTCTTATTTAATATAGTTAAAATTTGAGCAATTTGCTCCTTAACGGTCCTAATTTCCCTGACATTTTTCAATTGCTTATTAGAATCTTTAAAACGCAATTCACGCAATTTCTCGCGATTTTGAGTCAGCAGCTTATTCAACTCCGCTTCATTTTTGGTTTGTAATTCTTTGAAATCCATATAATTATCCTAATAATTATCCTAGTTTATTCGACTTATTCTTTACTGATAAATTGGCACTTAACCGGCATCTTATGGGCGGCCAATTCCATAGCTTTCTTGGCGGTTTCCTTATCCAAACCCTCCATTTCAAACATGACCATGCCCGGCTTGACGATCGCGACGTAATAATCAACGGCACCTTTGCCTTTACCCATCGGGATTTCTCCTCCGTGAGCGGTCACCGGTTTATCGGGGAAGATTCTAATCCAAATCTGTCCGCCTTTCTTGACATATTTAGTCATGACGCGGCGAGCCGCCTCAATTTGGCGAGAAGTCACCCAGCAAGCGGTCAAGCTTTTCAGGCCGTAGCTGCCGAAACTGATATTCAGGTGACGGCTGGCCTTGCCGCCGCGACGGCGCTTTTGGTCTTTTCTCCATTTCGTTTTCTTTGGCATTAACATATATTTTACAGATTTCGTTTAATTTTATTCAGCGATTATCTCGCCCTTAGCCGTACTGTCTTTTTCAAAAACTTCCCCCTTATAAACCCAGACTTTAATGCCGATAGCTCCGTAAGTGGTATGGGCCGCGCCGCGGGCATAATCAATATCGGCGCGCAAGGTCTGTAAAGGCACTTTGCCCCAAACCAATTTTTCGGTTCTCGCGATTTCCGCGCCGTTCAAGCGTCCGGAAATAACGATTTTCGCGCCCAAAGCGCCGGCTCTTTCTATCTTACCCAGATTCTGTTTCATAACTTTGCGGAAAGGCATGCGCTTTTCCAGATCTAAAATCATGGTCTGGACGATAATTTGCGCGCTTAAATTCGGACGGCTATATTCCTTAATATTCAAATTGATTTCGCCCATCCGAAAATCTTTCAAAAATTTATCATGCAGCTTCTTTTTCAAATCTTCCGCGCCGTTGCCGCCGCGGCCGATAATCAAGCCCGGTTTGGCGGTAGTGACATTTATCTCTATTTTATTAAGACTGCGGAGCACTTCTACCTTGTCTATGCCGGCCTCCCTGAATTCCTTAATCATATACTTGCGAACGGCAATATCCTGCTTGATATTCTTGACGTACTTATCGCCGGATTCAAACCATAAAGACGCCCAAGTTTTGGTAATGCCCATGCGAAGTATTTTCGGATTAACTTTTTTACCCATATGAATTCAATTACGAATTAAGAATTTATTTTATATTAACCGGCTTTACGTCTAAACATCTTGGTTTTCTCGCCGGCCGCTTTCTTGCCTTTTTCTCTCTCAACTTTAGCGGTCACTTTTTGAGTGGCGGCTTCCCCCTCCTTGACCAATTTCTCCAATTTGACTGGGTCGGCGACTTTCACAACCTTGGCTTCTTTCTGGCCGCTGGCCTTGATTTCACCCAAAACTAAAGTCAAATGGCAGCCGCGTTTGCGGATGGAAGTGGCCCGTCCGTGAGCTCGAGGCATCCAGCGCTTCAACATCACGCCTTCATCGGAACGAATTTCTTTGATATATAAATTGCCGCGTTCCAAATTATAGGTATTTTCTCCGTTGGCGATAGCTGACTGGATTAATTTGGCGACCGGCTCGGCGGCCAGCTTATTCATGAATTTCAATTGGTCCAAAGCAATCTCAACCGGCATCTTGCGGATAACATCAATCACCAAACGGGCTTTCCGCGGCGACATTCTCAAATGTTTTAAATTGGCTTTTACTTCCATATTAGTCAATGATTAATTATTTCTTTAGTCCGATTATTTCTTGTCGGCGGCCTGGCTCTTAGCCATCTTACCGCCATGGCCGACGAATTTTTTAGTCGGAGCGAATTCGCCCAAACGATGACCGACCATATTTTCTACCATATAGACGGGCAAATGGGTCTTGCCATTATGAACGGCGACGGTAAAACCGACCATTTCCGGAGTAATCGTACAAGCACGATCCCAAACTTTAATAACGGTTTTATCGCCCGGCTTCAAATCTTTAATCTTATTCAATAAACGCGGGTTAACGTATGGACCCTTTTTTAAACTTCTGGACATATAATTATTTACGTTTAGCTCTTCTCTTAATTATTAAACGGTCGCTGTGACGCTTGCGTCTGGTCTTAACGCCCAAGGCCGGCTTGCCCCAGATAGTCTTCGGATGGCGCAAACCGATTGATTGTTTCCCTTCACCGCCGCCATGAGGATGATCAACCGGATTCATGGCCGTACCGCGGACGGTCGGACGGATGCCTAAGTGGCGGCTGCGCCCGGCTTTGCCCAAAGAAATATGGCGATGATCAGGATTGCTGGCGCGCCCAACCGTGCATAAACATTCCTTCTTAACTTGGCGGATTTCGCCTGACGGCATTTTTAACTGCGCATATTTGCCTTCAATACCCATGACATAAACGACATTGCCGGCGCCGCGAGCGATTTTCGCGCCCTGCCCCGGTTCAAGCTCAACACAGCTGACAGGCATGCCGGCCGGGATAAACTGCAAAGGCAAAGCATTGCCGGTCTTTATTTCAATCAATGCCTTAGAACTCATGACTTTATCGCCGACATTTAAATCGGCCGGAGCGACGATATATCTCTTGGCGCCGTCGGCATAGTTAAGCAAAGCCAAGCGGGAACCGCGATTCGGATCATATTCTATAGCGGCCACAGTCGCTTCCACGTTGAACTTATCGCGTTTGAAATCGATCAAACGGATAAAACGCTTGGAGCCGCCGCCGCGATGGCGAACGGTAATTTTGCCCTGAGAATTACGGCCGCTTCGTTTCTTCTTGATAACGATTAAACCTTTTTCCGGAATTCTTTTGGTGACATCCTTAAAATCATCAAAGGTAGCTTCACGTCTGCCGGGAGTATTCGCTTTTACTTTTTTAATGCCCATATATGCAAGCTAAAAATTTATAAATTAAACGCCTTCGTAAATCTGGATTGACTCGCCCTTGGCCAAGGTGACAATCGCTTTGCGCCAATCGTTTCTCTGGCCCCGGATGCGGCCGCGAGCGACTTTCTTCCCGAAGGAATTAACAACATTTACTTTAACCGGATTAACGCCGTAAGTGGCTTTAACGGCTTTGGCGATTTCAATTTTATTGGCATTGGCGGCCACCACAAACACATATTTATTGGCGCCGATCAGATTGGTCGCCTTTTCCGTAATCAACGGTTTCACTAAAACCCGATAGGAATTATTCTCTTTGGAACCGGACACAACCGCTCCTTTGAAACCGGAGACGGTCTTAGTATCAGCATAGAGGTCCTGCATGCTGACCTTTTCGTCTGTTTTAGCATCCTTATCTTTAAGCGCCTTGGCCGCCGGTTTTTTAGCGGCGGATTTAGCGGCCGGTTTTTTTGCCTCTTCTTCAGTTTTCTTGTTGCCGAATAAAGCCATATGATTAATTACTTTAAGTCCTTGCTGTAACGGTCCGTTAAAATCTTAACGGTTTCTTCCGTCACTAATAAATTTTTATAATTCAAAATATCAAATAAATTGATGTTTTGCAGATTGATTATTTTTACGCCTTTTAAGTTGCGGCCGGAGTACTGGGCTTTTTCATTCTTAGCGTCGCTGATAACCAAAATATCGCGACGATCGTTAGCCAATACTTTCTTTTCCATAGCGGTCAACATCGCGTCAAAATTCTTGGTTTTATATTCATCAAAATTAAGATTGTCCAAGACTAACATGGTTCCGGTTAAAACTTTATCGGACAGCCCCATGAACAAAGCTTTTTGCTTCATTTTCTGATTTATCTTTTGTTTAAAATTACGATCCTTTCTCGGACCGAAAGTAACGCCACCACCAATCCAAATCGGAGAACGGCTGGAACCGACACGAGCGCGACCGGTGCCTTTCTGTTTCCAAGGCTTCTTGCCGCCGCCGCTGACTTCGCTTCTATCCTTAGTATGAGCTAAAACCTGGCGAGCGTTGGCCTGAGAAGCGATAACGACCTGATGCAATAATTCGTTGCTAGGCTTTACTCCAAAAATTTTGGCGGATAATTCCAAATCTTTAACGGCTTCGGCTGATTGGTTATAAACTTTTATTTTCATACGATTATTCGTAATACGCTATTTAATATTATTTCGCTTCTTCAGCTTTAACCTCTTCTTTAACCTCTTCTTCGGTTTCTTCAACCTTGGCTTTCTCGGTTTCGGCTTCTGCCGCCGGAACTTCCGCGGCCGGAGTTTCAACCTTTTCTTCTTCCGGTTTAGTATCTTCAACAATCGTCTTCTTTAAATTAACCTGCAATTCCCCGTCGCCTTGAATGGTTAAGAATCCGTTAATCGCTCCCGGAACGGCGCCTTTAACAAAAATTATATTTTTTTCCGCGTCAATCGCGGCTACTTCCAAATTAGCGGTGGTGACCTTGTCTCCACCCATGCGTCCGCCCATGCGGGTGCCTTTAAAGACATGCGCCGGGCCTTTCGGACCGACCGAACCGCTCATTCTTTCCTGGTCTTTATTGCCGTGGGTCGCGCGAAAACCATGGAAACCGTGGCGCCTAACAACACCCTGGAAACCTTTGCCCTTGGAAGTTCCAGTAACGTTAATCTTATCGCCGACGGCAAAGGTATCAACGGTCACAACATCGCCGACTTTAAAATCAGCGGCATTATCCAATCTGAATTCGCGAACATGGGCCGGCTTCACGCCAGCCTTTTTGTAATGTCCGATTTGCGGCTTATTGATATTTTTTTCCTTACGTTCGCCGTAGGCTAACTGTAAAGCTTCATATCCGTCTTTCGCTTTGGACTTTACTTGAGTAACGACACAAGGACCAGCTAAAACCGGAGTCACGGCCATCACCATATCGCCGGACCAGATCTGGGTCATACTTAATTTTTTCCCGCTGATAAATTTCATATAATTTTCTTTCCTTATAAAACAAAAACTGGCTTAGAACCAGCTTGAAAACAAAATAATAAAAAACAATTTATTCCCTATTTTTTATTGAATGTTTTACCCAGCTGATTTTCCTCCAAATTTAGCTAATTTTCGCTTAAACACTTTCTAATAAATAGAGTTATTTACGCGTCTTTCAACTAATTAAATATTACTTTTAAATACTACTACATTTTTATTTCTACGTCAACCCCGGCCGGCAGGCTAAGATTAGTCAAATCTTCAATGGTTTTGGCGGTCGGATCAACGATATCAATCATGCGCTTGTGGATGCGCATTTCATATTGATCGCGCGCGTCCTTATGCACGAAGGTAGAACGGTTAACCGTATATTTTCTCTTCTCGGTCGGAAGCGGAATCGGGCCAAAAAACTGAGCGTCGCTGCGTTCAATCGTTTCCACTATAGTCTTAGTAGACTGATCAATAATTTTATGATCAAAAGCCTTGATCTTAATTCTGATTCTTTGCTTGAATTCTTTTTCTTCTTTTTTGTTTTCGGACATAATTATTATTTAAAATATACACTACAAACCCGCCCTTTAGGTTAAAGAGCGGGTTAAAGTGGTTACTTTAAAATCTTAGTAACAACACCCGCGCCGACGGTGCGTCCGCCTTCACGAATGGTGAATTTCTGCTTGTCTTCAAGAGCGATCGGAGCAATCAGCTTAATGGTTAAATTGGTGGTGTCACCAGGCATAACCATTTCCGTGCCGGCGGCTAAAGTAATATCGCCGGTAACATCGGTGGTCTTGAAGTAGAATTGCGGCTTATAGCCGTTGAAGAACGGCTTATGGCGCCCGCCTTCATCTTTAGATAAGACATAAACTTCGGCAGTGAATTCAGTGTGAGGAGTGATAGAGCCCGGTTTGCATAGAACCTGACCGCGCTCAACTTCATTCTTCTTGGTTCCGCGAAGCAAAATACCCGCGTTATCGCCGGCCATGCCAGAATCCAAAGACTTATTGAACATTTCAATACCGGTAACGGTAGTCTTCTTGGTGTCCATTAAACCGACGATTTCAACTTCATCGCCAACTTTAACCATGCCTCTTTCGATACGTCCGGTCACAACGGTGCCGCGACCCTCAATGGAGAAGATATCTTCAATCGGCATCAAGTAAGGAAGGTTAACGTCGCGAACCGGCTCAGGAATATAAGTATCCAAAGTTTCCATTAATTTCATAATCGGCTCAGCATCAGGGCCGGTCGGATTTTCTAAGGCTTTTAAGGCCGAGCCTCTGATAATCGGAGTGGTATCGCCTGGGAATTCATATTTCTTCAATAAATCACGGATTTCTTCTTCAACCAAGTCAATTAATTCCTTGTCTTCAACCATATCGCACTTATTCAAAAAAACTGTAATATACGGCACGCCCACCTGACGAGCCAATAATATATGTTCTCTAGTCTGAGGCATAGGGCCGTCAGTCGCGGCGACTACCAAAATAGCGCCATCCATCTGAGCGGCGCCGGTAATCATGTTCTTAACATAATCGGCGTGGCCCGGACAGTCAACGTGAGCGTAATGTCTCTTTTCAGATTCATATTCTACGTGAGCGGTCGCGATAGTGATGCCTCTTTCTTTTTCTTCGGGAGCGGCGTCAATTTCCCCGACGCCTTTATGAGAAGCCTTCATGCCTTTAGCATTGAAAACGGCTAACATCGCGGCGGTCAAGGTAGTTTTCCCGTGGTCAACGTGGCCAATAGTACCGACGTTAACATGGGGCTTAGTGCGTTCAAATTTATCTGTTGCCATGTTTTTGGTGTTAGGCCCCCGTTTTTTACGGGGTTTCTTTCCTGGAATTCCAGGAAACCAGCCGAACTTAAATTAATTAATTTTTATTAAAATTTTTATAAATTTATTCAATCTCTTGCGCCTTGTCCTTTACTTTAGGCGGAATCTGCCAAGCCTTTTTAGGCTTATTATCTTCCCCTAAGTAAGCAGAATTTTCCCGATTTTTCCACATCGAGATTTCGCGATTAATTTTATCAGTTAAATCTTCTTCTGTCAAATTTTCGCCTTCTCCGGAATTATCTGTTAAATCGGATACAATTGAGGTATTTAGAGGAGTGGGCTGTATCTTGACCACCGGAGCTACCGAAGCAGAGCCCAAACTAGCCGCATAGTTATCAAAACCCATAATGACATAAGAGTCATCCGGGGCATTGGCGTCAAAAATTACCACCCGGTCGCCGGTCTGCTTAACTAAATTTAAGATTTTTTTTAACTGTTCTGGAAACATATATAAATACTATAACATCATTTATTTCCCTTGTTTCTCTTTAATCTGCTCTAAGATGTTCTTCGGTACTTCGGCATAATGAGAAAATTCCATCGCATAGTTGGCGCGGCCCTGGCTCATGGAACGCAGAGCGGTAGAATAACCAAACATTTCCGAAAGAGGGACTTTAGCCTGTACGACCTTAATATTGGTGCGATCGGACATTTCTTCAATCTGCCCGCGCTTAGAACTCAAATCGCCGATGATATTACCCATATACTCTTCCGGAGTGGTCACTTCAACCTTCATCATCGGTTCCAATAATATTGCTCCGGCTTTCTGGCAAGCGTCTTTAAAAGCAAAGATAGCCGCCAATTTAAAGGCAATTTCCGAAGAGTCAACTTCATGATAAGAACCGTAGAAAACGGTAGCCTTGACATCAACCATCGGATAGCCGGCCACGGTACCGCTGAGAATAGCTTCCCTGACACCTTTTTCAATCGCCGGAATAAATTCTTTCGGGATGACGCCGCCCTTGACCGCGTCTACAAACTCAAAGCCCTTGCCGGTTTCAAGCGGTTCAACGCGCAAAGAACAATGTCCATATTGACCGCGACCTCCGGATTGCTTGACATATTTGTGTTCCGCTTCTGCGATCTTGGTAATGGTTTCACGATAAGAAACCTGGGGATTACCGACGTTAGCTTCAACGCCGAATTCCCGCTTCATGCGGTCAACGATAATTTCCAAATGCAATTCGCCCATACCGGAAATCAAAACCTGATTCGTTTCCGGATCGGTTTCTACTCTGAAAGTAGGATCTTCTTCGGCCAAATGCTGCAAAGCGACTCCCATTTTTTCTTGGTCGGCTTTAGTCTTAGGTTCAACCGCAATCTTAATAACCGGCTCTGGAAAAGTGATTGATTCCAACAAAACCGGATGGTCTTCATCGCATAAAGTATTGCCGGTGGTAGTATTTTTCAAACCAATGACCGCCGCGATATCGCCGGCGTAAATTTCTTTAATTTCTTCACGGTGGTTAGCGTGCATGCGGACCAAGCGACCGACCCTTTCCTTGCTGTCTTTGGAAGAATTGATGATATAAGAACCGGCGGTTAAAACGCCCTGATAAACTCTGACGAAACAAAGCTTACCGACAAAGGGATCGGTGGCAATCTTGAAAGCTAAACCGACAAACGGCTTGCCATCTTCAGCGGTAATAACAACCTTCTTATCGACATCGTGCATATCGGTCACTTCAATCTGAGGTATGTCCAAAGGTGACGGCAAATAATCGTTAACCGCGTCAAGCGCTAACTGGACGCCGATATTTTGCAAAGCGGTACCGCATAAAACCGGATAAATAGCGTTATTGATAACGCCTTTTCTGATAGCGGCCTTCGTTTCTTCCAGACTGATTTCATTGCCGGCCAAATATTTTTCCATGGTGGCCTCATCGCATTCCACCGCTTTCTCCATTAATTCGTTATGAAACTGGTCAACTTTTTCCTTCATGTCTTCGGGAACCGGGATTTCTTCAATATTGACGCCGTTATTGCCGGAAAACTGATAGGCCTTCTTGGTCAATAAATCAATAACGCCTTTCAAGTTGCTCTCCGCCCCTATAGGCAATTGAATGGCCACGGCTTTCTGGCTCAATCTAGTATTGATAGATTTCAAACTCATGTAAAAATCCGCGCCCATCTTATCCATCTTGTTAATAAAGCACAGGCGAGGAACATTGTACTTATCCGCCTGGCGCCAAACGGTTTCCGACTGCGGCTCAACGCCCGCTTGGCCGTCAAAAACGGCGATAGCGCCGTCTAAAACGCGCAAAGAACGTTCGACTTCAACCGTGAAGTCAACGTGTCCGGGAGTATCAATAATATTGATTTTATTCTGTTTCCAAAAACAAGTGGTCGCGGCGGAAGTAATGGTAATGCCTCTTTCTTTTTCCTGTTCCATCCAATCCATTTCCGCGGCGCCTTCATGAACTTCTCCGATCTTATGTTTTTTACCGGTATAAAACAAAACACGCTCGGTAAAAGTAGTTTTGCCGGCGTCAATGTGCGCCATGATACCAATATTTCTAATGTGTTCCAACGCGTAGTCTCGGGGCATATAAGATTACAAAATTATTTAATGATTTTAGAAAAATGTTCTTATCGGGAAAAATGAGCGAAAGCCTTGTTAGCTTCAGCCATCTTATGAACCGCTTCCCTTTTTTTAACCGCCGTACCCTCGCCGTTAGAAGCGTCAAGAATTTCCGTGGCCAGTTTTTCGGCGGTAGAACGGCCTTTGCGATCGTTAGCGGCCTTGATTATCCAATTGCAAGCCAAGAAATAGCGTCTTTCGCCGCGGACCTGGAAAGGGACCTGATAGTTGGCGCCGCCGACGCGTTTGCCTCTGACTTCAACAAGCGGGGAGACTTTCTTAATCGCTTTATTGAAAATATGGCGCGGATCCTGTTTGGTCTTGTCCTTTAAAATTTCAAAGGAGCCATAGACAATTTTTTCGGCGCCGCTTTTCTTGCCGCGTTCCATGACGTAATTAATAAATTTGGCGATATTGATATCATTATACTTAGCGTCGCCTTCGATTGTTCTCTTAGGAGCTGGTTTGCCTCTCATATTATTTTAATTAAGCTTTTTTCGGTTTTTTAGCGCCATAACAGCTCCGGCCTTGGCGGCGGGCTTCAACTCCGGAAGCGTCAAAAACGCCGCGGATAATCTTATAGCGGACACCGGGTAAATCTTTAGTTTTTCCACCCTTTACCAAAACGATGGAATGTTCCTGCAGATTATGCCCCATTCCCGGGATATAAGCGGTAACTTCCATACCGTTAGACAAGCGGACGCGCGCGATTTTACGTAACGCGGAGTTCGGTTTTTTCGGAGTGGTCGTAGTTACCTTTAAGCAGACGCCTTGTTTAAAAGGAGCGCCTTGGGCGGTAGTCTTCTTTTTGCGATGCAGAGAATCAAGGCTGGAATGGAGTGCAATAGCATTGCGTCTCTTGCCCAGTGTTTTGCGTCCCTGACGTACCAATTGATTTATAGTTGGCATAAACTTGTTTGTCTTGATAATCAAAAATAATCCTGAATACTCAGGATGACTTTTAAACTTTTTTATTACTAATTCAATTTAACAAAATCTAAAACATAAGTCAAGGTTATCCAAAAAATACCGAAATGGCTATTGTTAGCAAAAAGTGACCCTCTTGATATTTAAACTCCTACAATAACTTTAAACAAAAAATTGACTAAGGGAGTAATCAGTCCTCCGGCCAGCATCACAAATAAAATTACAAAGATAAACCCCATCCTCTCGCTTCCCAAGTAGCGCTCCCGGATATTATCCGGCAAGAAAGTCGCCAGAATTTTAGATCCGTCCAGGGGCGGGATCGGCACTAAATTGAAGACCATTAAAATCAAGTTTATATAAACTATAATCCCCAAAAGACCGGAAAAACTGATGCTAAAAAATGGCAAAAACCTTAAACATAAGCCAAAAAATATGGCAATCACTAAATTCGCCAGAGGGCCGGAAGCGGCCACTTTAGCGTCTCCATATTTCCTGTCTCGCAGGTTGAAGGGATTATAGGGCACGGGTTTAGCCCAGCCGAACACAAAAGGCATCCCGGAGATTATCATGACTAAAGGCAGGAAAAAAGACCCGAACCACTCTAAATGAGCCAGAGGGTTCAAGGTTAAACGACCGGCATTCTTGGCGGTCGCGTCGCCCAAGCGATATGCCATCCAGCCATGCATATATTCATGGGCGACGGCTGAAAGAATGAGGACTATAATCTGGAAGGTTGCAATCATATGGGATTATTATATCACAACTTGATTAATTTTAAAAATGCTGTTAGAATAAAACCATTAAAAAAATAAAGAAGATAAACACAAGCAATATGGCAAAAAAATGCGATTTATGCGGACGTAGCGCGACTAAAGGTGCTAGCCGTTCCCATTCTAAAATCAAGACTCTGAAACGACAAAATATAAATTTACAGAGTAAATCTATCGATGGCCTGAAAGTCAAGCTTTGCACTTCCTGCCTGCGCACTATTGATAAACCAAAACGGGTTAAGACTCCTCGAAAAGCCGGCAAACCGGCGGTCAAGCCGATGAGCAAGACTAAAGCTAAAGCGGCCGCTAAAACCAAAGCTGCAAAATAATATTTGAAATATAAAAAAAGACGTTGTTACAACGTCTTTTTTTGTTTGAAAAAATATCTTCTCGCTGTTATTAACGCTATGGTTCCCAGTAAATAATACCAGGCTCCATGGAACCAATTAAATCCCCCCACGGCCATAGCCGCCCAAGGCGAACGGGCCAGCAATTCGGCCAGACTAAAAATAAATTTCAATAAAAAATAAGCTGGCGCAAAAAATATTATCCCCAGTGACGGAACCAAGGCGGCGGCCAAAAGAGCGATAATCAGGGCGGCCAAAAGCGGCGCGAAAGTCCAGAGGACCAAAACATTGGCCAACGGCGCGATAAGCGAGAACTGTTTGAAATTTATCAAAGCAACCGGCAAAATCACCAGCTGAGACACGAGCGTCAAGTTAATCGTGTCTAAAATATTTTTGAGAGCTTTTTTAAAACCTAGGGGCAGTTTCTTCGGCTCCAAAAAACGCTGCGTTAATCGTTCTCCCAGCGGATAAACATAAATAATGCCTAACAGCGCTAAAAACGATAGCTGGAAACCGATATCGGCACGCAAAAGGCGCGGATTGAACGCCAGCATCAGGGCGGCCGCAAAAATCAGGGCTCTGACTAAAGAGCTGGACCGGCCATGATAAAACGCCAAAAAGGCCAAGCCGCCCATTAAAGCGGATCTGACCGCCGAAGCCGATAAGCCGGTGATAAGAGGATATATGAATAAAAAAATAAAAATAATTTTTAAGGCCTGCCGGCGATGGAAACCGAGCGCCAATAAAAAACTTATGGCCATCGCGCTGAGAATAGTGATATGAGAACCGGAAATGGCAATCATGTGGCTCAAGCCGACGCGCGCAAAAACATCCAAATCTTCCCTGGCCAAGGTCCGCCGATAACCTAATAAAAGAGCGTCCGCCAATCCGGCTTCCGGCTCCGGCAAATTAGAATCAATAATAGATTTCAGGAATTGTTTAGCGGCGATTAGCCGGCCGTAAATCATCTGCGACCAGGATAAAGTTCCCGCCGCTAGCCGTATCTTCGGATAATACATGACCGAATAGATATCATAGCGCGCCAGATAACTTTCATAGTCAAAACCTTCAATCATGGGCGGGGCCTGCAGTTCCCCGCTGATTTCTATAAAATTCCCATAGTCATAGGCGGGATAAAGATCAGTTGTTACTAAAACTCGGCCCTGCGCGGCGCCGGATACGCACACCGTCAGCCGCCGACTCTTATAGTCCACATCCGCTTCTTCGCAAATACGCCCGTGAAAGGACAGCTGCCGGCCGTTGTAGGCGGATAAATGACCGCTATCTTTTTCTTTATCAAAAGCGCCAGGAAAAAACCCGAGGATAAAAATTGTTAAAATAAAGGCCAAACTAACGCCCGAGAGAATCCGAGACGGAGAGAGCCGGAAATTATTCTGCTTCATAATAAAATACCGCTATTTTTTATAGCGGCATTTTAACAAAACGAAGATGAAGCAAAGATAAAGCCCCGATTACTTCTTCAGCCATCTTAGATATGCTTCCATAAAAGGTTCCAGCGCGCCATCAAGCACGGCGTCAATATTGGAAGTTTCATAATCGGTCCTATGGTCCTTGATATAGCGCTTTCCGTACAAACAGTAAGAGCGAATTTGCGAACTCCACGCCGCTTTCTGCACTTCCCCTTTAAGCTTGCGCTCTTCCGCGCCCCTTTCTTCCAAAGCGCGCTGATATAGCTTAGCTTTCAATATTTTAAAAGCATTTTCTTTGTTCTGATGCTGGGATCGCTCGCTCTGACAAGAGACGGTAATTCCCGTAGGAATATGGACCAGGCGCACCGCCGAATCGGTCGTATTGACGCTTTGGCCGCCCGGACCGCTGGAACGGAAGACGTCAATTCTGATATCCTCGTCTTTTATCACGATAGTATCGTCATCTTTTAATTCCGGAATCACCTCCACCAGCGCATAGGAAGTTTGGCGCAAACCATCGGCATTAAACGGCGAGTTGCGCAATAAACGATGCGGGCCGTTTTCACCTTTTAAATAACCATAAGCCCAAGTGCCCGATATTCTCATAACAACGCTTTTAATACCCGCCTCATTGCCGTAGTTTCTGTCCATAATCTCCGCTTTCCAATCCTGGCGTTCGGCAAAGCGCAAATACATGCGTTCCAGCATCTGAGCCCAATCCTGAGCGTCTATGCCACCCGTACCGGCATGAATGGCCAGCAAGGCATTATCATGGTCATATTTTTCTGAAAAAAGAGAAATGAACTCTAAATGACTGAACTTTTTCACCAATTCTTCATACTTAAATTCCAGATCGGCCGCCAATTCCTCATCGGCAGCACCAGCTCCAGTCTCATGGTTGGCTAAAGCCGCCATTTCTTCCGTCTCTCTGATTTCTTTCTCCATGGCCAGCCATTCTTTAGTTTCCAAAGCGAATTCTTCCGCTTCCCTGCCAATTCTAACCGCGCTGTCGCGATTGTCCCAAAAATCGGGCTCCGACATTCTCAAGCGCAGTTCCTTTTCCTGAACAGACTTGCGGTCAATATCTAAAAGCGCCTTAGTTTTCATAAAGCGTTCTCGCAGTTCTTCCAACTTCTTCAGTAAATTTTCCATATTCATATTATAGCCTGATAATGATGAAGTTCCAAATAAAAACACTCTTGTAGGAGTGTTTTTGTAGGTATGGTAATTTGATAATTAACGTTTACTCCATTGCGGGGCTTTTCTGGCCTTGCGTAAACCCGGTTTCTTTCTTTCCACCTGTCTCGGATCGCGAGTCAAGAAATCATTGGCCTTCAAAGCTTCCTTGGTGTCGGGATTAAGGGCAAAAATGGCGCGAGCGATACCCAAACGAACCGCTCCGATTTGACCCTGTTTACCGCCGCCTTGAGCTAAAACGGAAAAATTATAATCGCGTCCATGGCCGGTCGCTTTAAGGGGCTGGGCGATTAAGCTGGCGCCTTCGCCGGCAAAATATTGGCTGGCGCGCAGACCGTTGACCATGATAATACCTTTACCGTCTTCATATAAACGAACTTTGGCTACGGCTTTCTTACGGCGTCCGACCGCCTTGATATATTTACCTTTGAATTCGGCGACTTCATTTTTTGCCCATTCTTTTTCTTCTTCCAAAGGAGTTTCGGTCACTAAAATTTCCTCAATGGGAGTCTCTTTAGCTTTAGCGGGTTTTAATTTCTTGTCAGCCATATTATTTGATAATTAATCTTTTGAGCATATTATTGCGTAACTTGGTATCGGGAAGCATCTCGCGCACGGCTTTGAATAAGACTTCTCCCGGATTCTTATCGTAAACTTCAGACATCTTTTTGCTCTTCAAGCCGCCCAAGTAACCGGAGTAATGATGATACTCTCTCTGACCCAGTTTCTTGCCGGTAAATTTCGCCTTGGCGATGTTGGAAACTTCAACGATATCGCCCAAATCCAAATAGGGTTGGAATTCCGGCTTAGTCTTGCCGCGCAAAAGATTGGCGATGCCTGTGGCCATCCGACCGATAGTCTTGCCGGTAGCGTCGATTTTATGTAATTTTCTTTCGATATTTTTCATATTGTATTTATACTAATTCAATCTGGACCATTTCCGCGCCATCGCCCTGGCGAGTGCCTAATTTAGTGGTGCGAGTGTATCCTCCCGGACGATTCTTATAGCGGTCGCCCAAGACTTCCATCGCTTTCTTGACGGCATTCTTCTGCAACAACACCTTAATCAAGCCCCGGCGAGCCGTTAAGTCTCCGGCTTTAGCGGAAGTAATCATCCTTTCAACTAAAGGACGGACGGCGGCGGCCTTAGCCTTAGTAGTTTTAACTTTTTCGTATATCAAGATACTGGAAGCTAAATTACGAAGCATCAATTCGCGCGGACCTTTCTGGCGGTCAAGGATTTTATTTTTATTTCTGTGACGCATATCGGTTCAATTACTATTTACAAATTATTTCTTAATTTTCTTGGTTTTCTTCTCTTTCTTTTCGGCCTTAACTTCTTTTTCTTCTTCCTCATCTTCCGCCGGTTCTTCTTCCGCCGCCACAGTTTCGTCGGCTTCTTCGGCGATAACGGCGACCGGCTCGTCCTTATGATCGGCGATGGCGATAAAAGAAGAATACTGATTAACTAAAATTTTAACTGCTTCCTTAAAAGCATCTTCGGCGCTGATAGTGCCGTCGGTTTTGACGTCCAAAACTAATTTATCCCAGTTGGTCATCTTGCCGACGCGAGTATTCTCCACGCTGATGCTAACGAGAGTCACCGGTGAAAAAATGGAATCAATTTCAATATAACCGATTTCACGGTTATCCTTCTTGGTATTTTCAGCCATCTTATAGCCGCGGCCTTCCTGAACGGTAATTTCTATATCCAAGCTGCCGGCTTCGTCAGTCACGTGGGCGATAACCAGTTCCGGATTCTTGATTTCCACCTCGGAGTTCTTGGCAATATCGCTGGCTTTCACAACCTTTTTCCCTTTGACTTTAAGCTCCAAACGAACCTCTTCTTCGGTAAAGGCTTTTAAGCGCAACTGCTTTAAATTTAATAATATTTCTAGAACGTCTTCTTTAATATGAGGCAAGGCCATAAATTCATGGCTGGCGCCTTTGATTTTAGCGCCGATAACGGCCGCGCCCGGAAGAGATGATAAAAGAACACGACGCAAAGAATTGCCGAGAGTCATGCCGTAGCCCGGAAATAAAGGCTCAACCGTGATTATTCCTTCGTGGGAATCTTTACCGGCTTTAAATTCTATTTTTTTTGGCAAGGCGATATTTTGCATATTTTTTTATTATACGAACGAGCCGCTCGTATTATTTGAGATTATTTTGAGTAATACTCAATGATGACTTGAACATTTAAATTTTGAGGCAAATCGGCATCCTTCGGTTCATGCAGGACTTTAGTACTCAAATCTTTAACTTCAAAATTCAACCAGCTCGGACGCTCTGCTTTTTTTAAATTTTCCACCGCTTTTTTAAAATACGGACTATTGGCGCTGCTCTTCTTGACTTTGATGACCTGTCCGACTTTAACGGAAAAAGACGGGATGTCAGCTTTGCGGCCATCAACGGTAAAGTGACCGTGGTTGACCAATTGACGAGCGGCGGCGCGAGAAGTCGCCCAGCCTAAACGATAGACGACATTGTCCAACCGCATTTCCAAGGCGCGCAAGAAATTTTTGCCGGCGTCTCCGGTTTTCTTGGAAGCTTTTTCCAAAGTCAAGCGGAACTGCTTTTCCAGCAAACCGTAGAACTTCTTGGCCTTCTGCTTCTCCGCGAGCTGAGCGCCGTAATCGCTTAAACGTTTGCGACCCTTAGGTCCATGAAATCCGGGGGCATAGTTGCGCTTAACCATCGCGCATTTTGGAGTAAAGCAGCGCTCCCCTTTTAGAAACAGTTTTTCACCGGAACGGCGGCACTGGCTGCATTTGCTGTCAATATTTCTTCCCATAGCGTTATGTCATTAGTGACTTGATTTATATAATAAAATTAAACTCGTCTCGGTTTTTTCGGACGGCAACCGTTGTGGGGAACGGAAGTCATATCCTTAATGGAGCTGACATTCAAACCATTCGCGTTTAAAGCGCGAATAGCCGCTTCCCGACCGGTGCCGACACCGGAAACAAAAACGCCGACTTCCTCCAAGCCATATTCTTCCTTAGCTTTTTGAGTAGCGATTTTAGTGATAATCTGAGCGGCATAAGGAGTGGCTTTTTTGGCGCCCTTAAAGCCGGCCAAACCGGCGCTGGCCCAAGAGATAACATCGCCGTTAGTATCGGTCAAAGTTATCATAGTGTTGTTATAGGTGGCCTGAATATAAGCGCGTCCGACTTTCACAATCTTAGCGGTCTTCTTTTTTCTTTTTTTAACTAATTTTTTCTTAGCCCGCGCCGCTTTATTCTTTTCCAACTTCTGTTTTATTTCTTCCGGTAATTCTTCCACGCTGGAGTCAAAAGAAAAATCGGCGCTTTCCTTTTCTTCTTTGGGCTCGCGCTCTTTTTCTTCACCGGTCCCGCTGGCTGACGGGATAATTTCTTCTTTTTTTTCTTCTTCAGACATAATTGAATTCTTAATTCGTAATGCTTAAATTATTGGGTTAGGTCTTCTGCAAACCGGCCTTGCTCTTGCCGCTGCCCATAGTCACGCGCTTGTTGCCTCTGACTGTGCGGCTATTAGTTTTGGTGCGCTGGCCGCGAACCGGAAGGTGCTTGGCGTGGCGTAAGCCGCGATAGCAGCTAATCTCCCTCAAGCGTTTGATATTGCTCTGGACATCACGGCGCAAATCGCCTTCAACCGTATATTTTTTTTCTACGATTTCTCTCAGCGTATTAACGTCGGCTTCTTTCAAATCATTAACTCTGATATCCTTGTCGACTTTGGCATCGGCCAAAATCTTATTGGCTCGGGTGCGGCCAATACCGTGGATGTAGGTTAAAGCGATTTCGATTCTTTTGTCATTAGGGATATTAACTCCCGCGATTCTTACTGCCATAATATTAAAAATTATCCTTGTCTTTGCTTATGTTTAGGATTTTTACAAATAACGTGTACCCGACCTTTGCGGCGGACCACTTTACAATCTTTACAAATTTTCTTGGCGCTGGCTCTTACTTTCATATAAAAGTTTTATCTAATTAACATGAATTACATGCGGTAAGTTATTCTTCCCTTGGTCAAATCATAAGGGCTGATTTGCAACTTTACTTTATCTCCCGGGAGCAAACGGATTCTATTCATCCGCATCTTTCCCGACAGATGAGCCAAAATTTCATGTCCGCTTTCCAAGCCGACTCTAAAACTGGCTGCGGGCATCAGCTCTAAGACCTCGCCTTGCATTTCAATGAAATCTTTAGCATTGAGAGTGGCGGATCCGTCATTGATATTTTCTTTTTCGTTTGACATTAACACAAAAAAATTTGATAAAGGCCAACGGCATCTTATCAAAATTCTTTAAAAATTATTTAAGATATGTTTTCGCTTGATCTTAATAAAATTATTATAGAGATAAGTTTAGAAGTTGTCAATAGACGGGTCTATTTGCTTAGAACCGCTTTTATTCTTCTGACTCCGGCGCTAGAGGCCTCTTCCTTCTGAATGGAAAAATGACCTAAAATTTGAGTATTTTCGACATGGGGACCGCCGCATATTTCTTGAGAAAAGGCGGTTTTTAAAGCTTCCGAGCCGATGCTAGCATCGGCGTCTAAATGGCAAATAGTATAAACTTTCACTTTTTCCCCATATTTAGAATCAAAAACACCCATCGCCCCTCTTTTTTTCGCTTCTTCCAAAGATAACTCTTCACAAACAACTTTAAAATTACTGGCAATGGCGCCGTTGACCAAATCTTCCACCGCCTTTATCTGTTCGGGGGTTATTTTCTCCGGATGAGAAAAATCAAGACGCAGGCGCTCGGCCGTGATATTACTGCCCTTCTGCACCACATGGTCGCCGAGTACGCGGCGCAAAGCGGCCAGAAGCAGATGCGCGGCCGTATGAAGCTTGGTGGTTTCCGCGCCGGCATCGGCCAAACCGCCCTTGAATTTACCGGCGGCGGCGGTCCGGGACAAGTCCTGATGCTTTTTCAATTCCGCTTCAAAACCGGGAATATCAATGGCCACTCCTTTCTCCTTAGCCAATTCTTCGGTTATCTCCAAAGGAAAGCCGTAGCTTTGATAAAGTTTAAAGGCTTCTTCCCCGCTTATTCCGTCGGCAGACAGCTTATTGAATTCAATCAAGCCTTTTTCCAGAGTCCGGTTAAATTTTTCTTCCTCCTTATTCAAATTATCAAAAATAAAGGCTTCGTTGCGACGGAACTCTGGATAGACATGCTCGTAATCTTGAATGGAGATAGCGGCAATTTCTTTAGTCCATAAATCTTGGCTGATACCCAGCTGGCGGCCGTAGCGGATGGCCCGCCGGATTAAGCGGCGGACGACATAGCCTTGATCGGTATTGGACGGAGATACACCGCGGTCGTCGCCGATGATGAAAGCCGCGGCCTTGAGATGGTCGGCGATAATGCGCATCGCCCGGGTCGCTTCCGGACTCTCGCCATATTTATGGCCGCTTAATTTTTCTATCTCTTTAATCAAATTACTGAACAAATCGGTCTGATAATTGTCGCTCAAGCCGTTGATAAGCGCCAAAACTCTCTCTAAGCCGAGTCCAGTGTCCACGTTCTTCTGGACTAAAGGTGCAAATTTACCATCCGCATCCTTGTTATATTGCATAAAGACATTATTCCAAATTTCTACCCAGGCGTCGTTATCGTCATTAAAGCTCGACGGTATTTTAGCGACATCTCCCGACCAATAAAAAATTTCCGTATCCGGTCCGCACGGACCGGTCGTTCCGGCCGGGCCCCACCAATTGTTTTTCTTGGGTAATTTGGCGATTCGTTCCAAAGGCAAATTATTTTTTTTAAATATTCCCGACCAGAGATTATAAGCTTCTTCATCAAAAGGCGCGTCATCATCACCTTGAAAAACAGAAACCGCCAGACGATTTTTATCCAGACCGAGCCATTTCGCGTCGGTTAAAAATTTCCAGCTGAAAGCGATTGATTCTTTCTTGAAATAATCGCCCAACGACCAGTTGCCCATCATTTCAAAAAAAGTATGATGCGTCGCGTCGCCGACTTCTTCAATATCGCCGGTACGGAGGCATTTCTGCGCGTCGGTCAAACGCGCGCCGGCCGGATGTTTCTGGCCCAATAAATACGGCACCAACGGATGCATGCCAGCCGTAGTGAACAAAACAGTCGGGTCATTTTCCGGAATCAAAGACGCGCTCGTAATGACGACGTGCCCCTGGCTCTTAAAAAAATCTAAATATTTTTGACGGAGTTCTCTTGAGGTCATATGATTTGCGATTCAACTGATAAATATTAATTAATCTTACTTAAATCATTATCTAAAATTATTGGTTTCATTGCTTCTAATTCATCACGATAAGCCATATCTGGGATTGGATTTAACAAAAAGATCTTCTTATCCATGGTATAGGCGAAACCCATCTCCAAAAAAGTATTACCTCCGATATAATTTTTTATTCCTTTTTTATCACCGTTAACAATTAAAATAGCATCCGCTTCCTTAATCATATTATAATAACGCTTAATCAAATCCTGCCCAGCCTGCTCCCGAAAAACAGCATCGCCGGCCTTCCCCTTAATCGCCAGATATTCTTCTAAAGAAATTTCACCAGCCAAAATCTTCTTGGTCATAAAAGGAATCTCGGTAGTATGTCCATTGCTTTCTAATTCATCTTTTATCTCTTTTATTTTAGGCGTTAAATCAATGCTAGCACAGATGATAATTTTATATCTATATTATATTAACTTCCGCTTCCAAATCAAGGCCGAATTTCTCCTTAATGGCGTCTTGGATGCTCTTGATTAAAGCGCTGGCCTGCCCGGCGTCCGCGCCGCCGTAATTAACCAGCACTAGAGCCTGTTTTTCATACATGCCGACCGGTCCGACTTTCTTGCCCTTGAATCCGGCCGCCTCTATCAGCCAGCCAGCGGGAATCTTAACGCGGTTGTCGGGTAGCGGGAAAGATGGCATCGCCGGATATTTTTTTAACAATTCATCATACACCGGAGCCGCCACTTCTATATTCTTAAAGAAAGAGCCGGCATTAGGCAAGAGTCCCGGACTGGGCAATTTACTGTTTCTAGTATCGGCGATAGCGGCCAAAACGTCTTGGGAAGAAGGAGCGGTAATGCCTTGAGATTCCAGCTTCTCGCGCAGAGAACCGTAATCTAATTTTAAAATCAATTTCTTGCTTAATTTAACGGCCACGGAGTAGATAAAATAACGGCCTTTGAGTTCGCGCTTAAAAACGCTGTCCCGATAGCCGAAGCGGCAATCGGCGGCCGTAAAAGTCTTGGCTTCGCCGGTCTTCAAATCAATGGCGACGAGCGAGTCAAAATAATCTTTCAATTCCACGCCATAGGCGCCGATATTTTGGACCGGAGCGGCGCCGACCGTGCCATAAATTAAAAATAAATTTTCCAGCCCGCTTAAATGATGTTCAACGCTGAAATTAACGAACCGGATCCAGCTCTCGCCGGATTTCCCTTCTAAAACAGCCGAGGAGTCATCTTCCGATTTTATCTCCATGCCTTTGATTTCATTCTTCAAAACCAAGCCGGAAACTCTGCCGGAGATTAAAACGTTGGACCCGCCGCCCAGCACCCAGATTGTCTGCTTGTTGGCATTAGCCCAAGAAATCGCTTCTTCAAGATCTTCCCGGCTTTTGATAACGGCAAAAAATTCGGCCGGAGCGCCGATTTTTAAAGTTGTATATGGGGTTAAATCCTTATTTTTTTCAATTTTTAGCATATTCTCATTATAATTGAAAAAAACCAATCAGTAAAACTAGATTTAATCCACTTCTCCCAAAGCTTGCAGCTTGAGAAGCTTGGCATAGAGGCCGCCGTGAGCCGAGGCCAATTCTTGATGGCTGCCCTGTTCGACGACGCGGCCTCCTTCTAGCACAACAATATTATCGGCTTGTTTGATAGTGCTCAAACGATGCGCGATGATAATCATTGTCCTCTCCCGGCTGATTTTTCTCATGGCGTCTTGAATCAGTACTTCGCTCTGGCTGTCCAAATTGGAAGTCGCTTCATCAAAAATCAAAATACGCGGATTGGCCAATATTGCCCGGGCAATGCCGAGGCGCTGGCGCTGGCCGCCAGATAATTTTATGCCTCGTTCGCCAGTCATAGTTTCGTAACCTTTTTCAAGCCTGGAGATGAATTCATCGGCATTGGCGATGCGCGCCGCCTCCACGATTTCTTCATGCGTGGCATCAGGGCGGGCGTAAGCGATATTCTGCGCTATAGTCAAATCAAAAATTTCCACCTCTTGCGGCACGATGGCCAGAAACTTCCTAAATCCCTGGAGGTCATAAGAACGCAAATCTTGGCCATCCAAGAGAACCCGGCCTTCTTGAGGGTCATAGTGGCGATAAACCAAGCGGGCGACGGTCGTTTTACCGCCGCCGGAGGGACCGACGAGCGCCGTAATGCTTCCGGGCTTAATGGCAAAATCCAGATCCCTTACGGCCGGACGCTTGTTGATATTATAGTAAAAAGAGGCATGTTCAAACTTTATCTCACCTTGAATCGTGAGCGGTTTAAGGCCATTAACCGGATTGACGATTTCGCTCTCCTCGTTAAAGAGGCTAATCAAGCGATTGACGCCCTCCCGCCCTTCTTCCATCTTGTCGTAAAAACGGGAGAGGCGATATAAGGAGGCATAAGCCTGCTCGCTTAAAGTAAAGACGAAGATCAAAGAGCCGACGCTGATCAAGCCTTCGTACACCAAATAAACTCCTAACAATAAAACGGCGGACCGGCCGAAATCGACAATGAAGTTTCGGCCCAAACTGACCTTCATCATCCAGCCCCATTGCTTGTCTTCATTATCGCGGATGTCGGCTTTGATATGACCGAACCCCTTGAGTTCGTTGTCTTCCTGAACAAAAGACTGGACGGCGTTGATGTTAATGATCGCCTGTCCCATCTTACCGGAAGCAATCTCATAATCCCGAAAAATCGCTTTCCGGATCGGATACATTTTCTTATTGGACCAATAAGTTATGTAAATAAAGAGAGGAGCAAAAAATAAAAATGATAAGCCGATGCGCCAATCCGACCAGAACAAAGCGACCATGGTAAAGAGCAATTGGAAAACCGTCGGCAAGACTTCCCAAAACATGTTATTCAAAAATTCGGAAATCTTATCCACCCCTTTTTCAATCTTTATAATCTTGGAGCCGGTGTTCTGGCGCTCATGATAGCCCAAACTCAGAAAAACTAATTTCTCCTGGGCTTTCATGCCCAAAAAATATTCCACTTTAACCAATAATTTCAAAATTCGCCGATCGACTAGATACTGGATCAAGGAACGAAATTCGTCAGTCGCCAAATATAAAACGATCAGCTTCAATAAAAATAAAAATTGATCCTTGGAAAAATTGGTCAAACCGTCAATAACCAGCTTTAAAATATATGGTTTGCCCAAATCCAAAATAGCGGCTGCCAGGATCACCGAAGCGATAGAAAAAAACAGACGGCGGAAAGAAGCCAGCAAGCGCCATAATTCCACCCAAAAGCGCTTCCAGGTAATCGTCTCCGTCACTATTTGTTTGTTGGTTTCCATAGTCATAATATTGTCTATTATAGTATACGAGCGAGGACAAACAATATTACAACATTTTTAAGATTTTAGCAAGTCCTGGCCAATTCTAAAGACATCGCCGGCTCCCATTAGCAACAAAATGTCTTGGGATTTCAGGCGACGGCGCAGATAAGCCGCCGCGGCCGGCTGAGCGCCGATATATTTAACGGGCTGAACTCGGCCTTGAGATTTATTGCATTTAACTATCGCCGCGGCCAACTGCCGGCTGGAGATTCCCCCGCGCTTTTCCCGAGCCGAACCGTAGATATCTAAAATTATCAGTTCGTCGGCAAAGGAAAAACTGCCGACAAAATCTTTAAAAAGCGCTTTGGTGCGGGTAAAAGTATGGGGATGAAAAACCGTAATAATATTCTTATCCGGGTAACGGGATCTCAAGCCTTTAAGCGTAGCGGCTATTTCGGTCGGGTGATGGGCGTAATCATCAATAATCAAAGCGCCTCGATATTTCCCAAGCGTTTGCGCGCGGCGCTCGGCGCCGGCAAACGCGGCCAAGGCGCTTCTGATTTTATCGTCGGATATTTTTAGTTCACGGGCGGCGGCAATAACGGCCAAGGCATTGAGCACATTATGTTCGCCCCAAAGCTTAATCTTAAATTCTCCCAAGCCGGAAACGGATTCAATCCTTTCTTGATTGGCAAAACTGATTTCACGATAGGCCAGTTTGAAAATCTGGTAACCGACACGCAGGCGCAGATCATAAGCCAGATAATCTCTACCGGGCTTTCGACCGGCGACGATTTGACGTCCGTTTGCCTCCTCCGCTGCCGTAAAAGTCCTGGCGCCAGATTCCAAATCGTAAGACAATACTCGGCCGCGACAATATTTTTTTATTTTTCCCAGAGTTTGATCGCGTCCGTTAATGATTAGAAAACCGGCTGACGGAATCTTTCTGATGAAATCGGCGAAAACTTTAGCATAAGAAGCCTTAGTCTTGAAATAATCGGGATGGTCGTAATCAATATTGTTCAGCACCACTCCGACCGGCTTAAAATATCGCAGCTTATTCTGGTATTCGTCTACTTCGGCCACAAAATAGGGCGATGAGCCCTTCAGGCTGCTACCGCCAAATTGCGGCACGCGCGAACCGACCAGCACGTTCGGCTTGATTCCGGCTTTCATCAAAACATATCCGAGCCAGGCGGAAGTAGTGGTCTTGCCATGGCTGCCGCAAACCGCTAAGCCTTGATATTCGTTAAAAATATGGCCCAAAGCTTCGGCGTAAGATAGAATGGAAATATTTTTAAAAAGCACCCGCTTTTTCTTAATATAGGCCAGTTCGGGATTATTTTTATCGTTAAAAGCCGACGAATAGATTATTAAATCCAAAGAAGCGGGAATATTGTCCGGAGAAAACGGCGATAAGACCTTGATCTTTTCTTTTTTCAAAACTTTATCGGTCATAAAGGAATCCTGAATATCGGAACCGGAAATATTGTGGCCGTGAGCCGCCAAAAATTGCGCCAACATCGTCATGCCCACGCCTTTAATGCCAATCAAATAAATATTCTGTTTTTTAATCTTTTTTTGTTTCATTTTATCAATATGCTTATCACGCAACTATTGTTTGTACCCGCCGATAATTTCCCAGATAATCCCTGATATAGTGTCGGCCGCGTCGCGCTTCATAATCTTACCGATATTATTGCCCAATTCTCGGCGCAGATTAGCGTTGTCAAGCAGATTTTTAATGGCGAGAGCCAATTTTTCCGGCGTCAAAGAACTTTGGTCCAGAGATAAAGCCGCCCGCGCCGCCGCAAAATAGGCGGCATTATCTTCCTGATGCGAATGGGGCATCGGAATAAGAATCGCCGGCTTGCGGCTGTAAGACAGCTCGGTCAAAGCGCCCAGCCCGGCGCGAGATACCACCAATTCCGCCATGGCTATCAAAGTTGAAAGCGTATGATTATCCAAATATTCCAACACATGATAATTAGGCATATGCGATAAAGAGGAATCACTGGGCATCTTTCCCTTTCCGGTCAGATGGATAATCTGGCCGGCGTCCACCAACTCTGTCGCGGCGGCAAAGATTAAACGATTGATGCCGGCGGCGCCCAGACCGCCGCCAAATACCAATATCAAAGGAATGGAATTATCCAAAGAATACTCCATCTTCAGGCGCGCCCGCAAATCATCATCTGGCCGACATGACAACTCACTGATGGGATTACCGGCTAAGACCGCCCGAGAACCGTAATCATCCAAAGATTTTTCAAAGACGACCGTGATGGTCCGCGCCCAGCGGGCCATTAATCTATTGGCCAATCCGGGACGCAAGTCCTGCTGATGGATAAGAACGGGAATTTTTTTAACGGCCGAGGCCCAAACCAAAGGCACGCTGACAAAAGCACCGGCGCTGATGACGATATCGGGGCGAATTCTGCTGAGAAGCCTAAGCGATTGAAACCAAGCGGCGGCGATTTTAAAGATATCAAAAAAATTAGACGCGGAGAAATAACGGCGCCACTTGCCGCTGATAAGCGGAATAAATTCCATTGTCTGTCCTTCCCGGTTAAAATCCGCGACCATTTCTTGCTCCGGACCGTTCTTGGTGCCGACAAAAATCAAGCGCAAACCGGCTTCTTGGGCCATGGCCTCGGCGACCGCCAAAAGCGGCGTCACCGAGCCGCCGGTTCCGCCACCGCTGAACATTATGGTTTTCTGCGTTTGATGATTATCCATATCTTTTAGACTGCTTGCTGATGTTAACCAAAATTCCCATGCCGAGCAACGACGACAAAGCCGCCGAACCGCCGGCGGAAATAAACGGCAAAGGCACTCCGGTCATCGGAATAAGATTGATCATGCCCCCGATATTCAAAAACGTTTGGACGGCGAGCCAGACCACAATCCCAATCGCCAAAGAACTGCCATAGATATCCGGCGCGCCGCGCGCGACGAGCAAGCCGCGATAAAACAAAAATAGATACAATAATATCAAGAGGGTGGAAAACAAAAATCCGGTTTCTTCGGCGATGATCGGGAAAATGGAATCTCCCCAGACCTCCGGCAGATACATAAATTTCTGGCGGCTCTGGCCCAAGCCGCGCCCGAACAAGCCACCGGAACCAACCGCTATCAACGACTGATTAATCTGGTAGCACTTGTCTTGAGCGCTATAGCTCGGATCTTGCAAACAGCGGAAACGATCGCTCTGATATGACGATTTCAGGCTAATCAACAAAAACAAAGCCAGGGCGGCCAGAAGCAAAGCGATAATAATATGAGTAACCTTCCCGCCGCCGGCGAAAAAAACGACCATGGACGTGAAAGCGATGATAAACAAAGTCCCCAGGTCCGGTTGTAAAATCATTAAAACGCTAATGACCCCCAAGATTATCAAAAAAGGCAAAACGCCGCTGGTCAAGCTATTTAAATCACCTTTCTTAGCCTCCAGCCAGGTTGCCAAATAAACCAAGAAGGAGACCTTGACCAATTCGGACGGCTGGAAAGACTGGCCGAAAATATTAATCCAGCTGCGGGCAGTACCGTATTCCGAACGCAAGCCGGGCACGAAAACCAAAAGCAACAAAACTATGGAAAACAATAAGAAAAATCCGGCCAATTTTTTCCACCAATGATAATCAATCCGCGCGGCCGCGAAAAAGAAAACTAAAGCGAACCCGAGACTAAAAAACTGGCGAATGAAATAATGATAGGTATTCCCGTAACGAGCATAAGAAACGACCGAGGAAGCGCTAAAGAGCATAATCAAACCGACCACCAACAAGACGAACAAAACCGTCACCAAGCTTTTGTCAGGCTCATGCTCTCCCGGACGCGCCGATTTTTTTCTATTCTTTAGGCCGAACATAATTAAAATTTCTGATCAAGCAAGAAAATAATCAAACCGATAGAGGCCCCGATCGCTCCCATCACCCAAAAACGCATGACCACTTTAGCTTCCGGCCAGCCCTTGGCTTGATAATGATGATGAATCGGCGCCGAGAGAAACACTTTACGGCCGCGCAATCGTTTGGATAACACCTGGATGATGACGGACAAGGATTCCAGCAAGAAAATTATACCGATAAAAATCAAAAGCAACGAATTATTGGTCAGCATGGCGATAATGCCCAAAGTCACACCCAAGCCCATGGAGCCGGTATCGCCCATATAAAAACGGGCGGGTGGAATATTGAACCATAAAAAAGCCATCAAGGCGCCGATAATCACGCCGCAGAAAGTCGCCAATTCATATCGCCCCAGCATGAAAGCGATAACGCCGTAGGCGGCAAAGGCGAAAGCCAGGGTGCCCCCGGCCAAGCCGTCCAAGCCGTCAGTTTCGTTCACCGAAAAAGAAGTGGCCACGATAATAAAAATAAAAATGGGGATATACCAAGCTCCGATTTCAAAATTACCGAAAAACGGCACATGGAAAACAGTCCAGTCCAACTTGAAATAAAACCAAAGAGCGCCGGCAGTAGCGATTAAAGTATATATCAACAAGCGGTGGCGCAATTTCAAGCCGCCGCCGCCCAAAACGCCTTTGCCGCGCACATCCAGCCAATCGTCAAACAAACCGATCAAAGCGGAAATAATCAAAGCGCCTAGAGGCAGCAAAGTTTCCGACCGCGATAAGAAATTCAAATACTGGAAAATGCTATCCGCAAAAAAATGATCCATTAAAGAAAAACCCAGAATGAATATCAAAACCGTTCCCCAAATCAAAATTCCGCCCATAGTCGGAGTTCCTTCTTTATGGGCGTGCAAACCGCTGAAGATCGGAGTCAAGCCGCCGTTTCTGATTTTCTTGCCCAATTTATATTTATAGAGATAGTGGGTCAAGAGCGGAGCGACGACAATGGCGAAAATAAAAGCGAGCGCGGAAAAAAATAAAATCTTAACGGTATAAAATTCTATCATAAGATGAAATTATCTAAAGTTAATCAAATAAACAAACATCAAAGCCAAGCTGATGAAAAATAAAAATAATAAAGCGGCGGTCAATAAGAAATTGGTGAACAGGCGGAAATGCCGCTGGCGATTCAAGGCGGCCGCTAAAACCCAATTCAAAGCGAAGACGGCCAAGCCGTACAAAGGATAAACGAATATTTTGGCCGGAGAGCCGAGCAAATTTATGCCGAAATCAATATTATAATGGAGCACCAATATCTTTCCACTTAAGTGCTTATAAATAAAAAATGCCTGCCACCAAGCCAGCAGCTGGAATAAGGCGGCTATTCCTAAATAGAAACGGCTGGGAATAAAACGCCACAAGGCCGCAAAAGCAGCCCTAGCTTCTTGACAAAAAGAATAAAAACGAGCGTAAAGATTAGAATAAACCATAAAAAATAAGAGAATAATCTATTTATTTTTAGTTTATCACATTTTAAAATAATACAAAACTATGTTATAATTAAGACATTATGAGCCAAAAAATTATTGCGAAAATATTTAATTATGCCGCCAGCGAAGGGGCGGATAATTTGGTGATTGCCAAGCGATCCGGCCAGCTTATTCTTGACTGCTATTTCTCCGACCGAGAAAAACAGACCTTAGTCTTGCCGAAAAAACTGGAGCCAGAACTCTTTGCCAGCTTGCGTAAGATAATGTCTATCGCTCCCGGGGAATTTGCCAGTCAGAAATATGGCCGGTTACCCCATAAATCAGGCGGCTTGAATTTTTACCTGACGATATTGCCGGAAAATTCAGAAGAAAAAATAATCATCAATATCGTTAAAAAACCGCCGGTCTTATGGCGGCTCAAGCGCCTCGGGCTCCAAAGTCCTGATTTGCGAATAATCCAAGCGGGCTTAAAAGCCAAATCCGGATTGATTATCGCCAGTTCTCCCGATAACCAGGGCCGAAGCACTACTCTCAATTCCCTGCTTTTGGAGCTGAGCGATGAAAATAAGAGTATCTATTATCTAAATAACCAAACTGAATACGAGATCCCCGGGGTAGCGTCTTTAGACAATAGCGCGGCCAATTGGGATAAACTGCTGCGGCTTGATTCCGAAATAATCTTCGCGGACGGCTTAGACGACGACGGTTCCCTGGAATCGGCTCTGCGCGCGGCCGTCAGCGGACGCTTGGTTTTGGGAACAATGAAAGCGGATAGCGTTTGGGAAGTTCTGGAAAAAATAGAGGCGGCCAAATTGCCCTTGAAATTAAAGCTGGATAGCCTTAAGATAATCCTGAACCAGCGCTTAGCCGCGCTTAAGAGACCTCCACGAAAAAATAACCGCGACTCCAGGCAAAAAATAGCTTTGTTTGAAACTCTAAAAGTTACGCCGCCCTTAAAAAAATTCCTAATTGAATCAAAAGACCAGGCTTTTAAAACCGGGCAGCTAAAGCTGGAAAAAATTGCCGCCCAAGAAGGATTCCGGCCCTTGGATGCCGATCGCCTGAAAAAGAAAAAAGAAGGCTTGATTTAATCGCCGGAAACAGATAAGGATAGATAATATGAAGATAATTTGCGTCATCCCCGCCTGGAACGAAGAAAAGAATATCGCTAAAGTCATAATCGGCGCTAAGCCTTTTGTCGACGAGATTGTCGTTGTAGACGACGGTTCGCGCGACAATACCGCAGCTGCGGCTGAAACGGCTGGAGCAACTGTCTTTCGCCATCCGATTAATCGCGGACAAGGGGCGGCGCTCCAGACAGGTAACGATTATGCCCATAGTCACGGCGCCGATATCATCGTCCATTTCGACGCCGATGATCAATTCTTAGCCACGGAAATAAAAGATATGATTGCTCCAATCATAGAAGGCCGCGCCGATATCGTTTTCGGTTCCCGCTTCCTAGGTAAAAAAGCCAATCTGCCGGCCGTCAAGAAATATTTAATCATGCCGCTCGCGCAGATATTCACTCGCGTGATACTGGGCATAAAACTAAGTGATCCGCAGAACGGTTTTCGCTCTATGAGCCGCCTAGCTGCAGAAAAGATCAAGATAAGCAACCGGGAAATGGCTCATAACAGCGAGATCCAGATAAAAGCCTTCCAAGAAAAACTGCGCGTAGCCGAAGTCCCGATCACTGTTATCTATCACCGAGTCGGGCGAGGTTGGTCGGATGCTAAAAAGATCATCCGCGATCTTCTGATTCACAAAATAATAAAATAAGAAATAAAAAGCTAAGAATAAATTTATGTTGCAGCAGATAATCGCCATCGTCATCATCCTCTTCTTCGTCTTCCGTCTCTTCGCCCAAAAGAAAAAAGGCCAAATCAGCAAGAACGAATTTACCTTATGGCTAGCTTTCTGGCTGATTGCCGCGGCCGCCATCATCTTCATCAAGTCTATCGACCGCCTAGTCGCTTGGCTGGGATTTTCCGGCAGCGGCATAAATTTCTTAATCTACCTGGCCGTCTTGGCCTTGTTTTATCTGGTTTTTCGCCTCCGCCTGGACTTGGCTAAAATGGACAGAAACCTGACCGAGATCGTGCGCCAGATAACCTTAAAGAAATAAACATGAAAATCGCTTCCATCGCCTGCGCCTTTCCGCCTTATGCCGGCGGTATCGGCAACAGCGCCAACCTAATCAGCCAGATACTGCGGAGCGAACATGAAGTCGCGGACTTCACGCCCGAACATTTAAAACCGTGGTTGAGATATGGCCACGGTTCTGTTTTATTTTCCCTGCTCTGGCGCCTTAAATCTTTTGACTATATCTATCTCCATTACCCCTATTTCGGGACGACGGAAATTGTCTGGCTGTTCAAGCTTTTTAATAAAAAAACCAAACTCATCATCCACTATCACATGGATGTGTCCGGGCTTAAACCTCTGGCCCGGATACTTAGCTGGCCGAGCCGCCTGACTCGCGCGTCATTGCTGAAACGGGCGGATTTAATAGTCAGCGCCAGTCTGGATTATGTCAAGCACAGCCAAATAAAAAAATATTACGAGGCCGCTCCGGAAAAATTCCGGGAAATTCCCTTTGCGGTCAATCTTGATAAATTCCGTCCCGGTGATTTAAACCGGCCGACAGTAAGCCCCTTAATCGCCAAAGCCAAGGAAATAGTCAATTTTATCAGCGATAAATTTATTAAAAAGGACCGCTTTAACTTACTATTCGTCGGCGCGCTGGACGCGGCTCATTATTTTAAAGGCGTCGAGATATTACTGCGGGCGGCGGCCGCTTTGGATGATTGTAATTTCCAATTGACAATCGCCGGCGAAGGCGATAAAAAATCATACTATGAAAATCTGGCTGAAAGTTTGAAGCTGGGATCAAAAGTAAAATTTGTCGGCAAACTCAGCGAGACTGATTTGATCCGCGCTTACCAGCGGGCCGATTTGTTGATTCTGCCTTCCGTAAACGGCAATGAGGCGTTTGGAATCGTCCTGATCGAAGCGCTGGCTTGCGGCCTGCCGGTCATGGCTTCCAATCTGCCCGGCGTCCGCGGCGTCTTTCACGACCAAGCGGAAGGCTGGCTGGTTGAACCGGGAGACCGTTCCGATTTGGTAAAAAAGTTGCGTCTGTTTATGAGCGACAAGCATATATCTCAAGGAATGTCCGGCCGAGCCAGACAGCTGGCGGAAGATAAATACGGCTCGGAAATGATGGCCCAAAAACTGAAAGATTTATTTAAATAAAGATATTATGAAAATAGCTTTGCTGCACAATCTATACGGAAAATACAGCCGCGGCGGAGCGGAAACGGCCGTAAAATTAATGGCGGAAAATTTCCAAGCGGCCGGACACCAGGTTTTTATTATTACCACCCGGCCCCGGCGCGCCCAAGCGGCTGACGCCTTGCCAATCCATGAAGAAGCGGGAAAAAAAATATATTATCTGAAATCCGAATTTTATCATCTCAATCGACATTCCGGCTTTTATCGCGCTGCCTGGCAAATCGGCAACTTTTTTGCTTTCAGAAAAGCTAAAAAAATAAAACAAATTCTTACCTCCGAAAAACCGGATTTAGCCGTTACCCATAACTTAATGGGCCTGGGCTGGCTAACGCCGCTGATTTTAAAAAAGCTTAAAATCCGCCACGAGCATTTCTTGCATGATATCCAATTGCTCCATCCGTCCGGTTTGATAATTTTCGGACAGGAACAAAAAATTAATTACTGGGCCGCCAAAATTTACCAGGCGCTTACCCGCGGTTTATTCTCTGCCGCCGCTAAAGTTATTTCTCCGTCGCGTTGGCTCTTGGAAATGCACAAACAACGCGGATTCTTCAAGGATTCCGAACAAGAGACCAGGCCCTTTTCCTGGCCCGGCAAACAAAACGCCGGCAAAGCCGACATCGGACCGATTAAAAATTTCCTGTTTATCGGGCAAATAGAAAAACAAAAAGGCATCTTGTTATTGATCGAGACCTTTAAGAAAATAGATGAAGCCGACTTGACCCTCACGGTGGCTATCCGCGGCGGCGGCCAAGGTTTGGAGCGAGCTAAAAAGATCTCTCAAGACGACGGGCGCATCAAGCTGCTGGGTCCGCTATCTTATGAAGAAACCGAAAAGATAATGGCGGACAGCGATTGCCTGATAGTCCCGTCCTTATGTTATGAAAATTCACCGACGGTAATCTACGGCGCCCACGCCGCTGGCCTGCCGGTCATTGCCGCCCGTCTCGGCGGCATCCCGGAAATAATGGCCAGCGGAGATGCAATGTTTTCTCCGGGAGACCAGAATGACCTTAGGGAAAAGATTCTGGCGCTGGCTCACAACCGATGATTATAAAAACCGGCCGCAGCCGGTTTTTTATATAACACTTGCTCAAAATACATCTAAGCGCCGAAACCCTGCAAGCGCTTATTGGCCTCAATATCAAAAATAGTCTTTTTCAAACCGTTCTCCAGAGTGACGACCGGCATCCAGCCCAACTCATTTCTGGCCAAATGGATTTCCGGCAAAATCAGGCCGCTTAAGAATAATTTATTTTCGGCATGGACAACTTTAGAGCTTGAGCCCGTCAAAGAAATGATCATCTTGGCCAAATCATTCAAGTTAATGTCGACGTCCGAACCGATGTTAATCGGACCGGCCAATTCGGAGTTCATAAATTTTCCGACAGCGTCGATCACGTCGTCTATATAGCAGAAGGAAGAAGAAAAATTCTCGTCGCCGTTAATGATAATGTTCTTATTATCCAGAGCGTTCTTAATAAAATCGGGAATCATCTGGTCATCATCGGCTTCCATGCGCGGTCCGTAAATTCGAAAAAGCCTCATAATGCGAGCGTCAATGTTATATAGCGAGCGATAGTTGCCGACGATGGTTTCGGCGAAACGCTTGCCCTCGTCGTAAGAACTGCGTTCAGATAACTGATCGACCAAGCCTAAATCGCTTTCCTTCATTTTTAAGCCGGGATTATCCGCTGGGCGCGGACCGTAAACGACCGATGAAGAAAAATGCAAAAACTTGGAACTGTATTTGACGGCCATATCCAAAAGATTTTTGACCACATAGGAATTGGCCAATAGCGTCGCTAGACGATTTTCCAAGAACCGGCGCGGCGACATCGGGCAGGCCAAATTATAAATTTCCTGCAAGCCCTGGAATTCTATCTTAAATTTCTTCAGTTCGGGAATCGCCTCCAAATCCAAAGGCTTGGATAAATCATGGTTGATAAAAATAAAATCGGGGTTGGCCAAGAGATGATCAATATTGCGCTCGCTGCCGGTAATGAAGTTGTCAACGCAGATAACCTTATCGGTTTTAAGAAGCTCATCGCAGAGATGCGAACCGATAAAACCGGCGCCGCCGGCGACCAGGATGTTCTTCTTATCGAAGATTACTTGTTTAGGCATATGATTATTAATTGCTAATCTTTATTATACCAATATTTACGCCGCCGTTCCAGCCCGCTTCCCAAGCGTAAAAAGATTCCTTCAGCTCTCCCTGAGAACTAAAAACCCGCACGTGCGGAGTGGCGCCGGCTTGAGCGGCCGTCGCTATTTCCGGACGGCCGTCGTTATTAAGATCGCCGACCGATAAATTGACTCCTCCCCGCCAATTGCGGCTATAAGCTAAAAACTGATTCAACAAGACGGCGCGATTATTAAAAACTTTCACTTGCGGATCCCGGCCTTTGCCGGGAGCGACAATAATATCCGCCCGGCTCCGATTACGGCGGCCATCAAAGTTAGTAACGGCGATTTTTACGCCGCCGCGAAATTTTTTTTCATAAGCCAGAAAAGCGCCCACCGCTCTGCCTTCGGAATTGAAGATTTTTACGAGCGGTTCGCTGCCGGCGCCATAAGCGGCGACAATTTCCTGAGTGCCATCGCCGTCGACATCTCCGGCCGCCAAATTCAAGCCGCCATTCCAATTACGGCTATCGGCGAAAAATTGCTTTTTTAATTGGCCGTTGAAATCGAAAATCTTAATCAACCCCTGGCCGCGCGCTGCCGAGGCGGCCGCTATCTCCAACTGTTCGTCATTATTAATATCTATCAAAGCAACGCTTAATCCGCCTTTCAAGCTAGCGTCATAAGCTGAGATTCTCTTTATTAATCTGCCGTTCCCATTATAAATCAGGATTTGCGGCACCGTATTCGGGCCGGAACCGATAATAATTTCATCCCAGCCGTCTCCGTTAACATCGCCGATAGCGATATTCTCACCGCCTTTCAATTCCAAAGGCAAACCAGACACAAAGTCTCCGTTAGCGGCCGTTAATTTAGCGGTTTTCTCCTGACTGATATTCTGAGGCAAAACTACCAAGCGGCCGACCCGACTATACAATTGTTCTTTGGCGAGCTCAACCGCTCGATTGACATTCAAACGCCCGTTACCGAGCTGGCCCGGGTAATTAGGATTCAGACGGCTAATATTATCAGTAGAAGCAAAGAGGATATTCACGATTTCCCGCTGAGTTAACTCTGGATTGGCTTGGGCGATTAAGGCCAAAGTGGCGGAAACTTGCGGAGCGGCCATGGACGTGCCGGACCAATATCCGTCATATATCTTATTGGGAAAGTCAGGCACGCTACCGGGCGTAACGGCGCTGAAAAAACTGATGCCCGGAGCGACCAAGTCAACGCAACGGGAGCCGTAACTGGAAAATTTAGCTTTTTGATCAAGAGCGTCGCTGGCCGCCACGCCGACAACCATATTTTCTCCGATTAATTCTCCGTCATAACAAGCCGGATAGATAGGAGTTTTTTCAACATCATAACCGACGCCGTCCGATTGTTCATTGCCGGCGGCGGCGACTATCATGACGCCGGCGCTATGCGCGCGGCGAATCGCTTCCTGCATGCCTTCGCTATAATTAAAAGATACGAAGCTTAAATTTATGATATCGGCGCCGTTATTGGTCGCATAATCTATCGCTCGGATAACATTGCTCAAGCGGCCTTCGCCTTTATCGTCTAAAACTTTCAAAGCCATAATCTGGGCCTGCCAAGTCACGCCGGCCACGCCTTCGCCGTTATTGCCACTGGCGGCGATTATACCGGCCACCATCGTACCATGGGAAACGCCGGCCTCGGTCCAGCCGGGCGTAAATTTTGGAGACGGATCGGGAGAATTATTAACGAAATCCCAACCGTTGACGTCATCAATAAAACCATTCTTATCATCGTCAATATTATTGCCGGGAATTTCGCGGCTATTTTTCCAAATATTATTTTTTAAATCAAGATGGTCGATTTGAATGCCGGAATCAATGACCGCAATCACCATATCGGGGCTGCCGGAAATCTTATCCCAAGCGCTATCCGCCTCAATTTTAGACAGATACCATTGGTTGCCATAGTAAAAATCGTTCGGCGTAATATTAGCCAAAACTGGCTCTGCTAAAAATAGCGAAAGAATAAAAAAAGATGTTATCAGTTTTCTCATATAACACCTTTATACTAGCACACTTGAATTATTATTTACAAACTTTTTATTACCGCCAAGGTTTCTTCGGCGCAGCGGCGCCAGCTGAATTTTTGGGCCCGATCAAGGCCCTTGGGAACCAAATCGTGACGCAAGCCTTCATCCTGAAAAATCCTGGCCATCGCTTCGGCCATCAGGCGCTTATCGTTCTGGTTAAAATACAAAACCGAATCGCCGGCCACTTCCCTTAAAACCGGGATGTCGGAAACGGCTGTCGGGATGCCGCACGCCAAAGCCTGCAACACGGGAATGCCGAAGCCCTCGTGTTTGGACGGAAAAATAAAAGCGGCGGCGGCGCTCATCACGTAAGGCATATCTTCTTCTGCGACCCAACCGGGCATGATTACCTGATCATTGAGGTTGAACTCTTCAATCGTATATTTTATCTCGTCAAAACCGAAACCGGCATCGCCGATCAGGACCAACCTCGCTTTGATTCCCGGATGGCGCTCTCTCAGGAAGGCGAACGACTCTACCAGCGCCGGAATATTTTTCTTCTTTTCCAAACGGCCGACATATAAAAAATAGGGGGCGGCCAGGCCGTACTTGTCTAAAACAACGGCGGTCTTCTCGGGTTCATTTGTCCGGCGGCGATAAAGCTCATTATTATAACCGTTATGAACGACTGTTATCTTATCGGCCGGTGTTTTAGGATATAAATTCATAATATCCTGTTTGGTAAATTCGGAAACGGCGATAATTTTCTCGGCGTGGCGCAAAGCAAAAGCGGTGGACCAGTACAGATAGTCAACCGAATCGCTGCGGTACCGGCCCAAAGTAAAAATCTTGACCAACAGGTTAATCAACTTGCGCATCCCCCTTAAATTGGTCTTGGCTTCTACGGCCCGATACAGGTTATGTTCGCGGACAAAAGCGATATCATGGATAGTGTTAATACTATGCTTAGGTCCGAACAAGGGCAGAGTATGCGCCGGAATGAACAGGACGTCGGGTCGGCAGCATAGCATTTCCAAAGTCAGGCGGCCTAAAGTCCAAAAAGAAAGAAAGGGCCAATTTAAAAGCTTAAAAGAAAAGTTCCGATTATCTTTAATCGCTTCCGATAATTCCTGACTGGCCGGCTTATTGATATAAAGCCAATAAGTATTAACTTTGTCTATCGCCGCCAAATTCTTGATCAAGTAAAAAGAATACCATTCGGTACCGGTCTTGTGAGCCAAATTAGCGCGCGAAGCGTCAATGCCGATAATCATATAAATAAAAATAGCCGACCTTTCAAGTCCGCTAATTATTTAGTTGCGAGGATGCTGCGTTTGTAAGAGTCCAAATTATCCAGCGCGATGCCGGTGCCTTTGGCGACGCAAAGCATGGCGTCGTCGGCGACATAAGCGGATACGCCGGTGGTACGGGCAATCAACTGGTCAATGTTTCTCAATAAAGCGCTGCCGCCGGTCAAAACTATGCCTTTATCCATGATATCGGCCGACAATTCCGGCGGAGTCTTCTGCAATACTTTTTTGGCGGCGGCGATAATCGCTTCCAATTCGTTCTGAATCGCTTCGGTCACGTCATCGCTCGAAACCGTCAAGCTGCGCGGCAAGCCGGTAACGATATCCCGGCCGCGTATTTCTAAATACAACTTGTCTTCCATATATAAAGCCGAACCGATGTTTATCTTTATTTCTTCGGCCGTTCTTTCCCCGATAGCTAAATTATATTTCTTGCGGATATATTCCAGAATCGCGGCGTCAAATTTATTGCCGCCGACGCGCACGGAAGTGGACGCGACGATGCCGCCCAAAGAAATGACCGCCATTTCCGCGGTGCCGCCGCCGATGTCTATCACCATGTGTCCGGTAGAAGATCCGATGGGGATATCGGCGCCGATAGCGGCCGCGACCGGCTCTTTAATAATATAAGCGGCCTTGGCGCCGGCGGCGATAGTAGCCTCAATGACCGCGCGCCGCTCGGTGGAAGAAATTCCGGCCGGTACGGCCACCATCACTTCCGGACGAAAAAGGCGGATGCCGCCCAAAGTCTTATTGATAAAATAACGGATCATCGCTTCCGTCGCCCGATAATCGGCGATGACTCCATCCTTTAAAGGCCTGACTGCTGTAATCGTATCCGGAGTCCGGCCGATCATATCCTTAGCTTCGTTGCCGACGGCCAGAATCTTCTTGTCATGGATAGAAACGGCGACGACGCTGGGTTCATTAATAACAATACCGCGCTTAGGCAGATGGATTAAAGTATAGGTTGTCCCGAGATCAATCCCGATTCTTTTGATAAACATGGATATAATAAACAAAAACTAACACCAATCTATCTTAGTATTTTTATTGGTATTAGTCAAATTGGCAATCATCGGCGCTTGAGAGGCTATTCTTCATAATCACGGTCCACGTTCTTCTCTTGGACAGCGACTATTCGCTTAACTTTTTCGGCAAATTCAAAGGTATCAAACTCTTCTTTAAAGAAAACGTAATCGGCTCCCAACTGCAGACTGCGCTGACGGCTGTCTTCATCGCTTAAGTCGGTAAAAATAAAAATCTGCTTATCATTAAGCTCATCATCTGACTTTAATTTCTTGATAATTTCAAAACCATCTATCTTCGGCAAAATCAAATCCAGAATTATATAGTTCGGCTCAAAATCTTTAATCTTATCCATCAATTCTTCAATCTCCTCGTCGCCGGTAGCGGTTTCCACCTCAAACTCATCGGCGGAAAATTGCGATTCCAGGCCGTAAAGCAAATTAGCGTCATCTTCAACGATAAAAATCTTTTTGTTGTCCATATTTTTTATTTTAATTTTTTCCACCAGGCCTCATTAGCCCGGTACCATTGTAAAGTATCGCGTAAACCGTCCTCAAATGACAAAAGCGGCTCCCAACCCAATTCCCGCCGCGCCTTGGAAAAATCAATCGCATATCTAAAATCATGGCCCGGACGATCGGTAACATAAACGATCATATCTTCGTTCTGGCCCATAAAATTCAAAATAAGCTTGGCAATCTCCAAATTAGTCTTCTCGTTGTTGCCGCCCAGGCAATAAGTCTCTCCGATGCGCCCTTGCCGGATAATCATATCGACGCCGCGGTTATGGTCGTCGACATGGATCCAATCGCGGATATTCTCTCCGGAACCGTAAATAGAAATTTTTTTGTTTTCCATCAAATTCGTGACGAACAGCGGAATTAACTTTTCAGGATACTGGAAAGGCCCATAGTTATTAGAGCAATTGGAAATGGTAATAGGCAATTTATAAGTATGATAATAAGCGCGCACCAAATGGTCGGAGGCCGCCTTGGAGGCGCTGTAAGGAGAACGGGGATCATAAGGGGTATTCTCGTTGAATTTTGTCGCTCCCATTTCCAAAGACCCGAAAACTTCATCGGTAGAAATATGATGGAAGCGGATATGGCCGTTATTTTTAGCCGCTTCCAGCAGCACGCGCGTTCCTTCAACATTGGTTCTGATAAAATCGGCGCTGTCTTTGATGGAACGGTCGACATGGCTTTCGGCCGCGAAATTGACTATCAAATCCACGTCTTTCACTAAACTATTGACCAAGGCGACATCGCCGATATCGCCTTTGACAAAACGGTAATTAGGCTTCCCTGCCAAGTCTTTAAGATTATCCAAATTGCCGGCGTAAGTCAGCAAATCCAAATTGATAATTTTATCTTCGGGATAATTCTTCAGCCAATAGCGGATGAAGTTGGAGCCGATGAAGCCGGCACCGCCGGTAACGAGTATGTTCATATTTAACTGGTTAATATTTTTAATATCTCCTCGGCTTCTCCGGCCTGATACTTATGTTGCGGCCATAACTCCAAGCCATCGCCTGCTCGGCGAGGAATAAGATGGAAGTGGAGATGGGGAATAATCTGCCCGGCCGACGGATCGTTGTTCTCTGCAATGTTATAACCGGTAGCGCCCAATTTATTTTTCAATAAAGCGCCGATTTTTTTGACGGCAATTATCAACTCCTTCAATTCCGCTTCCGGAATCGCTTCCATATTTTCATAATGCTTCTTGGGCACCACCAGCATATGTCCCGGATTGACCGGAGCGATATCCAAAAAAGCCAAAGTCTTTTCGTCTTCATAGACTCGGTATGACGGCAGTTCTTGGTTTATAATCCGGCAAAAGATACACATAAATTTATTTGATCTGGTAGGGGCTGTCAGCTTTGGTCTCCCATCTGATTTCGTCGATTTCTTCTTTCTTGCCCTCGCCTTTATATAATTTGTCCGGCATATTGATGCTCAAGGCGGGGATATCGGAAATACATTTATAACCGTGGACTACTCCGGGCGGCACGATCACTAAAGTCGGATTATCGACCCCGACCTCTATGTCCAAACTCTCGCCGTTAGTGCTTGAGGCTTCACGGCGATCCCAAAGATACAAGCGGAAAGAACCCGGCCCTAAAAAGACAAAACAATCGCTTTGAGCCACGTGTTCATGCGGTCCGCGGATAATCCCCGGCTGAGTCAGGCTGACATAGGCCATGGCCATATCAAAATTTAATTCATCCCGGCGGAATATCTCCGCCAGCCAGCCGCGATTATCTTCGAACTTAGGTATTTTCTTGATGATGACATCGTTAATCATATGGTTACTGGAAAAAAATTAAATCTTAATCAAGTTGGTCTGAGCGCCGATATGGGCGACTTTAGCGGCGGCGTTTTGAGCACTTAAGTACAGAGCCTTATCAATATCACCCTTAAATAGCGTCCAACCGGCGGCAAAAGATGAGTTGAAAATATCGCCGACCCCGGTCGTATCCACGCGTTTTGTTTCCTGGAAAATGTCATGGCGGTGGATGTTCTTACCGTCAAAAGCGATGACGCCATCGCTGCCTAAAGTAATGACCACGATCTGCGGCCCGAAACTATGGACGATTTTGATTAAATTTTCTACGTTATTTAAAACTTGATGGTCGGCGTTCTTATAGCCGTTGGTATTTAAAACCAAAGACAGGGCTTCATCTTTATTGCAGGCCAAAACCGTGGTCTTCTTCAAATAGGTTTTGATTTTTTCAGCTCCTTTAAGCAATTGGGTCATTCCCGGATTCCAAAAAATATTCGGGCCGTCGCCGCCAGCCACGGAAAATATTTTTCTGAGATTGCCCGGCCAGTCTCCGGCCAAAGAAGCGATATAAATATTCTTGGTCTTTTTTAAATATTCCATATCCCTTTCATCAATGGCCAAATTCTTATTGGCGCCGCGCTGAGCAAAAATGATCCGTTCGCCGTTGGGAGCAATCAAAATAAAAGAAGAACCGCTTTCTTCATGCGGAATCTTCTCTATCAAGCGCGTATCTACCTGGCGAGCTTTCATGTTTTCTATAATCAAATGGCCGTTATGATCGCCGCCGACTGTCGCCAGGCAGGCGGTCTTAAGGCCGAAGTTCGCCAGACAGGCCGCGGCGTTGGCCGCGCCGCCGCCGTAAGAATAATAAAATTTATCAACCTTGATCTTGGCGCCTGATTCAAAAGCTAGCACCTTCTGGCGCAAGATATCGTGATCATTATTAATTATTACCCCCTGGTCGGTAAAAAAGGAGATATCGCGGGTTGTTCCTCCGATGGTTATAAAATCATACATATATATTGGCGGAGTATATTAATAAATTATTTACCCAATAATAATAGCATAAAAAGCCTCCTTTTCAAAAAATTATTTTTTTTCCAAGAAAAACGGCTGAAAACGACGGGTAACTGTCCCGGCCAGGTTAAACATTAACAAGCCGGCCAGCTCGCTCCACATGACTTGATAGGATAAATTTGACCAAAAAGAACCGCGCCACAGAAAAAATGTTCCTAAAGACGCTCCGGAAAAATAAAATGATAAAGCCAGGGTTAAATCATAAACGACGGTAGCCATCAATATTAACAGTAAGAAAGAATACAAGGAACGGTTGGTCAGCCAGGCGTTAAGTATCCAATTGACCAAAATTACGGTTAAAGAAAAAATAATCAGATGGAGGCCGAAGAAATAAAAAGAATATAAATCCAGCCAGAAACCCAAGACTAAAGCGGCATAAAGGGCCGAGCGAAAACCGAAAAAAAACAAGGTAAATATCAAGACGATGACCGCCAAGTTTATCTGACTAAAGGCCGACGGCAAAGCAAAAATAAAAGCAGACTGGACAATCGCGACGCCCGACAAGAGCAGAACCAAAAAAAATACCAATCCTATTTTTTTAAACATAACTCAGCTGATTAAGGGATAAGAACGGAAACGATCGTTAAATTATTGAGATTAATCAGGGGCTCAATCGTCGCTTCCTGCCAAACTTCGTTGCTCTCATTGTAAACTTGGGAAACCTTGCCGATGACCAGGCCGCGGACTATATGTTCTCCCAGGCCGGACGTAATAACGATATCGCCGGGCGTGATTTTTTCCAGTTGCGGGATATAGCTCATCTTGATAGTCAAACCCAAGTCGCCGTTAGTGATTCCCTGGGTCTTATCGGAATTCTGAATCGCGGCCGCCAATTGGCAATTAGGATTAGTGGTCAAACAAATTTTGGAAACAGTATCTTTAACCTCCGTCACCTTGCCGACAATAAGGCCCTCTTCGCTGACAACCGCCAAGCCGGAAATCAAACCGTCTTTGGCGCCGCGGTTTATTACTAGTCCCAAGCTATCTTCCGCGGCGGCTTCCTTGGCGATAACCCTGGCGACAACGACGTTCAAACGGCTGCTATCTACAAATTTGGTCATTTCCCGCAATTTGCGATTCTCTTCCTCAATTTCTAAACTTTTGGAATTAGCCACGGTCAGGGCGGCTACTTCCTTAATCAAGCGTTCGACTTTAGCATTCAAATCTTCCGGATTGCTATCGGCGTCATAAGCGGTTTTGATGTCGGAACCGGTGCTATAAAAACGGCCGGCAAGCGGCTTAATGGCGTAAGACAAAAAATTTTCTACCGGACGCAAGATGCCGACGATATGCAAAAAAAACAGCCCGACGGCTATTATCAGGACAGGCGTGGCCGGATTGTTTCTTTTAATTCTCAACATAATATTATTCGGTGTTTGAAGGCAGGATCACCTTTTCCAGCAGTTCTTTGTCGGTCAATAAAATGCCGGTGCCACGGACGACGCAAGTCAGCGGATCGTCGGAAATTTTAACCGGTATTTTCGTGGCCGCCGAAATAGCTTTATCCAAACCGCGCAATAGGGCGCCGCCGCCCGACAAATACAAGCCGCGCTCGTAAATATCGGAGACCAGTTCCGGCGGAGTCGTTTCCAAAATAGTCTTGATGTTATCGATAATCTTAATGACCGTCCGGCTGATGGCTTCCCTGATTTGCTTATCGCTGACCATCAAGGCCTTGGGCAGGCCGGTCACCAAATCGCGGCCGCGGACTTCAATTTCTGTCGGAGCGTCCAAAGGAACGGCGGAACCGATGGCTATCTTTATAGATTCGGCCAATTGTTCGCCGATAAGGATATTAAACTCCTCGCGGATATATTCAATGATATTATTGTCAAATTCGTTGCCGGCCGCTTTCAAGGATTTCCAAGTAACGACGCCGCCCAGAGAAATAACGGCGATTTCCGTCGTGCCGCCGCCGATATCAACCACCATGGTCGCCGTCGCTTCGGTTACCGGCAGACGGGCGCCAATAGCGGCCGCCATTGCTTCTTCAATCAGATAAACTTTGCGGGCGCCGGCCGATTTAGCGGCGTCCTCCACCGCCTTCTTTTCTACCTCGGTCAAGTCTAACGGGATGCCGATAACGACGCGCGGCCGGGAAATCAAAGTAAAATTCTCGGTATGGACCTTATCGATGAAATACTTAAGCATCTTTTCCGTCACTTCAAAATCGGAAATTATGCCTTCAACCAAAGGTTTAATCGCTTCAATATGACCCGGAGTTTTACCGACCATTTTCTTGGCGGCTTCCCCGACTTCCAAAATCTCATTGGTCCGCTTATTGATGGCGACCACGCTCGGTTCGTTGATCACTAAGCCTTTATCCACCACATAGACCAGGGTATTCTTAGTCCCCAAATCAATTCCTAAGTCATGACTGAATTTTCCGAGCAAATTATTGAACATAAATATTTACTGATTTATTTTAATTTAGAAGCCAGCGCCGCGATTTTAACCAACACGGCTTTATCCTCAGAGCGCCGCTTGATCTCTACGCTGTCGGCGCTTAAAGTTTTTTTGCTGACTACGACCCGATAGGGACAGCCGATAAGATCGGCCTCGGCGAACTTTTCTCCGGCCGACGCTTCCCGGTCATCGTATAAAACTTCAAAGCCGGCCTCAACCAAATCTTCATAAATACGCGCGGCTGTTTCATTTTCATTCAAAGACAAAAGATGTACTTTGAAAGGCGCGATATTTTCCGGCCAAATCATTCCTTTGTCGTCATGATAAGTTTCGACGACCGTGCCCATGATTCGACTCGGGCCGATGCCGTAACAACCCATCACGACCGGCTTTTCCTGGCCGGCGCTATCCTTATAAGAAATATCGAAAGGCGCGGAGAATCTGGTGCCGAGCTTAAAAATATTGCCGACCTCAATCGCCTTTTTCTCCGTCAATTTTTTGTTGCCGCAAACCGGACAAGCATCCTGCTCGGCGATTATCTCTTTGTTGATGGCGACGCGGCATTTATCGCAGATATAAATTAAATCTTCGCCAGCCTCGGCCAAAGTCTGAAATTCATGAGAATATTTGGAAAAAGTTCCGCCGGAGGCATAGGTCAAATAAGTTATGTCTCCCAAGCCCAGACGCTGATAAATTTTTATGTAAGCGGCCGTCGCTTTTTCATAATAAGCATCTAAGTCCGCCTGATCGGCATGGAAAGAATATAAGTCTTTCATTAAAAATTCGCGGCCGCGCAATAAGCCGGCTTTAGCTCTCTTCTCGTTACGAAATTTGGTCTGAATTTGATAAACGCCGAAAGGCAAATCTTTATAGGACCAAATAAATTTTTTCGCCAAAGGAGAAACGATTTCCTCGTGAGTAGCACCCAAGGCATATTCTTTGTTGTCTCCGCCTTCCAGCCGAAACAAAACATCAAAAGTCTCCCAGCGGCCCGAAGCTTCCAAGTTGTCTTTCGGAATCAACGCCGACATCAGTATTTCCTGACCGCCGATAGCGTTCATCTCTTCGCGGATTACGCGGCAAATATTATCCAAAACGCGCTTACCCAAAGGCAAATACGAATAAACGCCGGCCGCCACCTTATCGATAAAACCGGCGCGAATCAGCGTCTGAGCATTATAACTAGTCTCGTCTTTAGGCAATTCTTTGACAGTCTTGGTAAAAAGTTGCGATTGACGCATAAATATTAAAAAAAGTAATAATTATTTACATCTTAACCAAAAAATAGGCTCTTGTAAAGACAAATCAAGCGCGTTTAACCAGCAGATAATAGCGCTCATCCCGACTCAAAACCGTTACAATCAGGAAGTAATCGCCCCCTTCTTTAATCTTTAATTTTTTATATAATTCCTCGGGCGTAAGAGGAAATCTTTTAGTGATGATATTGAGCCGTTCAATTTTTTGAGACTGCAAATAGCTCTTTAATTCCTTGAGGGCGAACGGTCGGCAGGCCTCAACCTTGAATGAACGGAAAAGGTCCGGCCTGTCCAAACCGACCAAGCTATCGCCGGTCAGAAAAGATAAATGGCTGTTAATTTTATTTAATCCGTAAGCGGCGGCGGCTTCTTCAACCAGATGCGCTTTGATAACGGCTTTGTTCGGTTCGTAAAGATAGGCGCGCGGAGCGGTAATGGCTACGGCCGGACGTGATTTAGAATCAATAATTTCATAAACCGAATCCTTATCCAGGATAGTCGCCCGCCTTTGGGCATCCGTTTTTAAAGCGCCGAACCAGAGCATCGCCACTTTGCAATTATTGTCTTCGGAAATAAGTTCCACTTCCGGCGTCTCCGGCAAAGATTCCAGCTCTTGATAATCAAAAGCGGGAGAAATCTTCACGCCGACATTATGAGTAATCTTAAAAATTGCCGGCAAGATTTCCAATAAAGCCGGAGAAGAATTAAGAAGGGATCGGGTTTTGCTTTTTCCTTCCCTGTCTCTGGCCGGATCCAGAAAAAAAGCGTCAATATCGGCCGATAAATTATCATAAGCGTCTCCGGTGATAAAAGTTATCTTGTCGGCTACGCCGTAGAGCGCGGCATTTTCGCGCGCGCAGATAATGTTCAACTCTAATTTATCAACCGCGACCGCCTGGCGGCACTGCCGGGCGAGCGGAATAAGATTGCCGCCCATACCGCAGGTCAAATCGGCCACTTTCCAATCCGCGCGGAAACGGGAAGCGATTTTCTCGGCTACGGTTTCGCTTGTCGCCTGCTCCAGATTCAACGGCGTAAAAAACATCCGCGGAGCTAATTTGAATTTGGCGGCGGCCCGGCGCCTTAATTTAATCAGCGTTACCGCCGCCGGCAAATATTTTTCTTCCGGACTGCCGGCGCTCTTAAACAATAAGCGATACAAATCTTCTTCCCGATAAGATTCATACCGCTCAAGCAAGTTTCGGCCTTCGGCTGACTTTAAAAAATTTAAATCTTCAATGGTCATGTAGTTTTATTGACGCGCCATTTTTTTAAGCGCCGCTTTGACTCTTTCGCCGCTATCGTCTATTCCCGGCTCAACCGAATTTAAAGCGGCTCTCGCTTCTGACAAGGAATATCCCAAAGACATCAGAGCGTCTATTTCATCGCCGCCGGAAATGCCGGAACCGTTCATAGCCACAGAAGAATTTCCGGAACGCATAACTTTGTTTTTTAGTTCCAAAACCAAACGCTCGGCCGTCTTCTTGCCGATACCGGATACTTTGGTCAATAGATTGGCGTCGCTCCTGATAATCGCTTCCTTGATGTCGGAGGCCGAAGCGATACTGAGCACCCCGAGAGCGGACTTGGGCCCCACGCCGGAAACGGTCAAAAGCAACTCGAACAGCTCCAAATCCTCCAAAGAGCGAAACCCATATAAATCGCTGGCGTCTTCTTTGACTTGATGATAGGTATATAGCTCTATTTCTCCGCCAATTTTTAAATCGCTCAATAGAGTTTCGCCGGCAAAAACTTGATAGCCGATATCGCGCACTTCAACCATGGCATAATTCAAGCTTTTATTGATTATCCGGCCGCGTAAAAATGAAATCATAAAAATTATTTAACTAATCTTCTTATCACCGACAAGGGCGGCGCTGATTCGGCCGGAGACGGAAGGTTGATTATCGCGATTTGCCCGCCACCGCCGCCATGGGCCTCTTTTAGTTCCGCGCCGGTTTTAGCGTCCCAAAGCCTATCCGGTCGCAGTTTTATTATATCATATCCGGGACGAATAATCTCAATCTCTTCTCCGATTCTAACGGTATTATGGACTTGGAAAACCGCCGGATTGGTCAAGGCTAGTTTTTTCAAATTTTTGACAACCAGCGCCGGGAAAGTCTCCAGCACTTGGCCGCAAAATTCCCAAGCGCTCTGTTCGTGCGAGTCGGCGATATTCTGATCGGCTTTCGCGCCGGTTAAAAATCCGGAAGTATAACCGCGATGGACTAGTTTGTCATCCAGCTCCGAGAACAAATAATCCGACTCTTTTTTAAACTTCGCGACCGGCATTTTTTTCTCCAAAGCCGTCAAAGCGCAGCGATAGGCGCCGGAGACTAGCGCTTGATAATAAACGCTCTTGGCCCGGCCTTCTATTTTAAAACTGGTCACGCCCGCGGCCGCCAAAGCCGGCAGATATTTTATCAAACACAAGTCTTTGGAATTTAAAATATAAGCGCCGTGGCGCTCTTCCACCAATTCCAGCTCCTCGGCATGATGGCCGGTTTTCAGGCTATAGCGGCTGACATCATATTCCCAGCGGCAAGGCTGGGCGCAATCGCCGAGATTGCCGCTTCTGCCCACAAACAGCTTGGATAAGAAACAACGGCCGGAATAAGCCATGCACATCGCCCCGTGGACAAAATATTCCAACTCTACTTTCGGCGCCGCCCGATGAATCTCTTTGATTTCTTTCAGCGTCACTTCGCGGCCTAAGATTATTCTTTTAATTCCCTGCTTGGCCCAAAATTTAACCGCTTCCAAATTAGTGCAGTTCGCCTGAGTGGACAGATGGATTTCCGCGGTCGGCCAATGTTTTTTTACCAGGGCGATAATGCCGGGATCGGAAATTATCAAAGCATCGGGCCGAAGGGATTTTAATTTTTTCAAATAGGCCGGCAGCTTTTTCAGATGCTCGTTATGGGCAAAAATATTAATGGTTATATAAACCTTCTTGCCCCGCGCATGCGCATACTTTATGGCCGCGGACATTTCTTGCAATCCGAAATCATTAATCCTGACGCGCAAGGAAAAATCCGGAATACCCAGATAAACCGCATCCGCCCCATGGGCAAAAGCGGTCTTCATTTTTAAAATATTGCCCGCCGGCGCCAAAAGTTCCAATTTTTTCATATATACTAGATAATTTTTATTATAAGCATATCTGGATTTTTATTTTTTATTACTCACAATATTTTCCTTTGCGCACCGGCTATAATGGCCATAAACCTTTAGTAACGTTTGACTCGCACTAGGCCGGACGTCGGCACAATCTCCACGCCTTTCTTCTCCAATTCATCCAAAAATAAATTCATGCCCAGGGAATCCGAGGCCATGTGCCCGGCGATGATGACATTGAGGTGATATTTCTCGGCTTCTTTGCGATGTTCCTCGCTCATATGCATGCCGATGATGGTGCCGATGCCGTACTGGGCCATCTTTTCATAGATATCCTTGGAACCGGAAGTGCCGCCGGTAAATTCCGTCACCACAATCTTGCCGCAGCTATGATCGGCCGCGCCGGCAAAAATCATCGGGCCGGTCTTGCGGCGAACCGCTTCTTGATATTCCGGAATCGTCTTCAATAGATCAATGACGTCGCCAACAGTGTCCAAGGAATCTTTTTTTGCTTCCAGTATTTCAATGACGAAACTGGCTCCCAGATTATCGGCCGGCGTATGCACGCACATGAAATCCAAACCGAGCAGCTTGGCTGTGTCTACGGCCCGATCATGATTTAAAGGAGAAACGCCGCGGCTGACTTCGGAAATACGCGGCTTGATGACCGATTCGGCGATGTTGATGGGAACGCCGTAATCGGCCAAAACTTCGGCTTGAAGCGACATGACATCGGAAAGGTCGGCTAAGGCCACGCCTTCCGGATGATGAGCAATCACTAGATCAATATCGCCCATCTGCTTGGCCAGCAATAATTCGGAACCCTCCATATCAATCCCAACCAAGACTTTTTTAATTTCTTTCCGATTATTATCAACTAAAAGACGGGAGTCGGAATAAGGATTAACCAATTTTTCCATATCAAATTCGGATTTGGCTTTATCCAACAAATCATCATACTTTTTCTGCTGGCGCGCCAAATATTTGACGACTTTCTCTTCCCCGCGCAAATCGGATTTTTTGCCCAAATCTAAAGCCAAGGCAAAAATCTCTTTGGTTGTCATATGTTTAGTGCTTAATAATTAGCTTATTTTTCAAGGCTCAATTCCAATTTAAGGCCATCGACTTTAATTTCTTTCTTCAAGCCGGTCTTAATTTCCGGCACGATTTCCAAAGACGAACATAAAGTATCGCGCAAAATATCGGCTGCCATGACTTTGATATCTTCAGCCAATTCGCCGCTGGCACCGGCCAAATAAATGGCCGCTTTATCCTGCAAATTCAAACCGGCGTCCTTGCGGAGCAGATTGACGAAGCGGATTATCTCCCGCTTGGCCCCCTCTTTTTTCAGCTCGGGAGTGATATTCGTATCCAGTTCAACTTCGATATTATCGGCTCCGACGGTTGAAAAAGCGACCGCCTGGATATTCAATTCATCTTTAACTAATTCCAAATATTCCTCCGCCAGTTCGGCCGCTCCTTTAACCGTTATCAGCGCCAACATCTGGCGGATTTTGATGCCGGCCTCATCGCGCTTGGCCAAACCGAGCTCGACGATACGGCGGACCAGTTCCATATTCTTTAAAACCGTTTCATCCTCTAACTCGGTAAATTCCGGCCAGGCCTCCAAATGGACCGAACGGCTGTCGTTCTGAAAGTTTTGTCCGCTCGCTTGCTGCCAGATGTTTTCCGCCACAAACGGCATAAACGGCGCCATCAGCTTGGAAAGTTCCACAAAAACATATTTGATAGTCGCCAAAGCGCTTTGCTTATCGCTCTCATCCTCGGATTTGAAACGATCGCGGCTGCGGCGCAGATACCAGGTGGAAAGTTCATCGATAAATTCGGTAATCGGACGCATCGCTTTCGGCAAATTATATGATTCCAGAGACGAAGTAACCTCTTTGATTAATAGATTCAACTTATCTAAAATCCATCTGTCCAAAACATTCCGGCTCTCGCCGGCTTTCGTTTGTCCGTTCGCTTCCGCGGCGAATATCTCATAGAATTTATAGACATTCCATAAGACCATAATATTCTTGCGCAGAGATTCTTGGACGCCGGCTTCGGAAAAATTAAGATTTTCGGCGGCCATAACCGGAGTGGAGCTCAGATAAGCGCGCAAAGCGTCGGAACCGTATTTTTCCATCACCACCATCGGATCGGGATAGTTTTTCAAGCGCTTGGACATCTTCTTGCCGTCTTCGGCCAAAACAATGCCGTTGACCATGACATTCTGGTAGGAATGGCAAGAGAAAACTCCGCCGGCGATGACATGGAGATAATAAAACCAAGCCCTGGTCTGATCAACGCCTTCGGCGATAAATTGCGCCGGAAAATTCTTATCAAACTTTTCTTTATTCTCTTCCGGATAATGCAACTGGGCGAAAGGCATGGAGCCGGATTCAAACCAGCAATCAAGTACGTCCGGAATCCGCTTCATCTCGCCGCCGCATTTGGCGCAAGGAAAAGTCAGCGAATCAATCTTGTCTTTATGGATGTCGTCAATTTTTTTATCGGTTAATTTTTCCAATTCGGCGACGCCGCCGATGACATGGCGATTGCCGCAGGCGCATTCCCAAATCGGCATGGCGCTGGCCCAGAAACGCTGGCGAGAAATAGACCAATCGCGGGCGCCTTCCAGCCAATTGCCGAAGCGGCCGTCTTTGATGTAATCAGGCGACCAGTTGATATGCTTGGCGCTTTCCAACAGCTGATCTTTTATTTTGGTGACGCCGACGAACCAAGACGAAGTCGCGTAATTGATGAGCGGCGTGTCGCAGCGCCAGCAGTGCGGATAACTATGCTCGTATTTCGCTTTGGAAAAAAGGAGCTCATGCTTAGCCAGATATTTTATTATTTCCACGTCAGTTGAAGTATGGTCATCTAAAGGTTTGACGTGCAAGCCGGCGAAGTCTTTTACTTCCGGCTTGAAAACTCCGTCCATGCCGACATGCTGGACGAACGGCAAGCTGTTAGCCTTGCCGAGATTCATATCGTCTTCGCCGAAAGCGGGCGCAATATGAACGACGCCGGTGCCGTCAGTCGTAGTCACGAAATCTCCGGCATAAATCTTCCAGCCGTTTTCATGATTCTTTAAAGATTTATCCTCGGAGTAATAATTGAATAGGGGTTCATATTCCAAACCAATCAAGTCAGAACCTTTAAGATCGTCATGGATAATCTCAATTTCCTTATCTTTAAAAACATCGGCGACGCGTTCGGTGGCCGCAATCAATAATTCCGAAGCGTCCTTGATTCTCAGGGCCGTATATTTAATATCTTTGCCGACCGCCAAAGCGACATTGCCGATAAGGGTCCACGGAGTCGTTGTCCAAGCGAGAACATGGGCCGAATCTTTAGTTTCTTTGCCGGCGCCGTATTTCTGGCCGGCCTTGAGCTTGAATTTCGCAATCACCGACAAATCCTTGATATCCCGATAGCCTTCGCTCACTTCCGATTGCGACAAAGTCGTTTCGCAGCGCGGGCAGATATGCATGGAACGGTAATCCTTATAAATCAAATCTTTATTCCATAATTGCTTAAAGGCCCACCAAATAGAATCCATGAAGTCCAAATCCATGGTCTTATAGGCGTTTTCCATGTCGGCCCAGCGGCCGAGGCGGCGGATAACCGTTTTCCATTCGTCAACATATGTCAAAACCCGAGCGCGGCATAAATCATTGAATTTGGCGACGCCCAATTCTTCTATTTCTTTCTTGGTCTTGGTGCCGAGTTCTTTTTCCACGATATTTTCTATCGGCAAACCATGGCAATCCCAGCCCCATTTTCTGTCCACATGAAAACCCCGCATCGTTTGATAACGCGGCACAACGTCTTTCATTACGCTGGCGACGATATGTCCGTAATGAGGCGTACCGGTCGCAAAAGGCGGTCCGTCATAAAAAACATAGTCTCCCTGCGGAGCGTCTTTTTCTAAAGTTTTATTAAAAATATCCGCCTTCTCCCAAAAATTTAAAACCGCTTCTTCCATGGCGGGAAAAGAGTTGGCGCTGGGCGTTTTTTGCAAGTCTGGCATATGTTTAAATAATAAAAATCAATTAGCAATCCGGCTTATCCTTTTTTCTCCTTATAGTAATTTTCCCAGGCTGCGCGGTCGCGCTGCGGACCGAGATCGGCGCGCTTGTCCTCGCCAGTATCATTATAGACCTCGTCAATTAATCTCTGTTCCTCCGCCCTCTCGGCTTCTTCCCGCGCTTGAGCGGCAGCGATACCGGCTTCTATTTCTTCCTGCTCAAAGATAGTGTCCGCTTGGCGCCTGGCTTGCAGTTCTTCTTCATGCTGAGCCGCCGGATCAAATGGCTCTTCTTTTTCTTCTTCTCTGCGTCCGCCGCCGCTGAAATCCAACTCCGGCTCAGCATCTGAACGCTCCGCTTGGCGCCTGGCTTGCAGTTCTTCTTCATGCTGAGCCGCCGGATCAAATGGCTCTTCTTTTTCTTCTTCTCTGCGTCCGCCGCCGCTGAAATCCAACTCCGGCTCAGCATCTGAACGCAGCTTTTTAGGTTTGAAATTAAATATTCCTTCTGCAAACTTCATATATTTATTTTATTTATATGTATACAGAAATTACTTCTCGTACCTCTTATCTATCTTATTCATCTTTTGCTTCAATGCTTTTTCAATATCTACCTTCATAACTTCTGCTAGCAACAATGTTGTTATTAATACATCTGCAAACTCTTCAGATAAAGTACTGAGATTATGTTTATCCAATTTATCCTGACGTTGCATAGAATTAAAACTCAGCACCTCATCACATAATTCTCCCAGTTCTTCGGTAAGTTTTACGGTTCTTGCCAGTATTCTTTTCTCTTCATCTTTATAATTACCGAATCGCTCTCTTAGCCGCTTATCCTGTTTCTTAATGAATTTTCTCAAATCTTTTAATTGCATAGTTTTATACAATTTATTTCCCATGGCAATGTTTATATTTCTTGCCGCTGCCGCAAGGACAGGGATCGTTGCGGCCGACTTTCTCGCCGCTATCGCTCTTTACTTTTTCTTTGACCAGATCAGTCGTATTGCGCCCACTCGCTTCCTTGTGCATTTCTTTGACGGCTCCGGAAAAATTAAGATTCTTTTCCGGCGCTTCGGCAAAAAGCTTAATTTCCTGAGTGGCCGCCATGGTCAAAGCGTCGGCAGTCTTATAGATAGAATAAACCACCTGACGGCTGATTAAATCGTTAAGTTCTTGATATAAGCGATAGGCTTCTTTCTTATACTCCACCAATGGGTCCCTCTGCCCGTAACCGCGCAGACCGATGCCGCGGCGCAAATAATCGACCGTTTCCAAATGTTCCACCCACATCTGATCAATAGAACGGATAAGAACGCCTTTTTCTACTTCTTTAAATTCTAAATTAGCGGCTTTAAAGGTGCCATCCAAGACTTGATATTTCTCCCGGGCTTCAGTCAACGCTAAATTGATAATTTCTTCTCTGATATCATCCTTGGTCCGGCCGCTCTTGACTACTTCCTCAAAACGAGACAGCAAGTCAGCCCCGGTCCAAATCGTTGCCATAGTTTCGGCGATTTCCTTGATATTCCAATCCGCCATATCATCGGCGGCCGCATGGAAACTGACAACTTTTTTAATTTCTGCGGCAACCATTTCTAAAATAATATCATTCAAAGTGCGCACGGCGCCAATAGTTCCGTCCGCGGCGGCCTGCCCCTCGCTGACGCCTTCGGAAATTTCTAAAATCTCGCGGCGGCGGCGATAAATGCCCAAACGATGCTTATTGATAACATCATCATATTCAACCAAATGTTTTCTGATATCAAAATTGTTCCCTTCCACTTTTTTCTGGGCGCTTTCGATGGAACGGGAAATTAATTTATTTTCAATCGGCATATCGGCCGGAACATTCAGAGTCTTCATCATGTTGCGCATCCGGTCGCCGCCGAAAATACGCATCAAGTCATCATCAGTGGAAACATAGAATTGGGACGAACCCGGGTCGCCTTGGCGGCCAGCGCGGCCGCGCAGCTGGTTATCAATGCGCCGTGATTCATGGCGCTCGGTTCCGACGACATGCAAGCCGCCCAGACCCCGAACTTCGGCCTGCTCCGCTTCCAGGGGCGGGTTGCCGCCCAAGATAATATCAACGCCGCGACCGGCCATATTAGTGGCTAAAGTAATCGCTCCTTTGCGTCCGGCTTGAGCGATGATTTCCGCTTCTTTTTGATGGTTTTTAGCGTTTAACATCTGCGGACGCAAGCCTTCTCTTTCCATCAGTTCGGCCAAAATTTCATTTTTTTCAATGGAGATTGTACCGATTAAAACCGGCTGGCCCTTAACATTGCGCTCTTTGGTATCGCGAATAACGGCCTGGAACTTATCCATCTCCGTTCGATAAATCAAATCGTTTAAATCCTTGCGGATGTTGGGGCGGTTGGTCGGAATAACGATGGTTTCCAAATTATAAATCTTATGGAATTCCTCCGCTTCGGTGGCGGCGGTACCGGTCATGCCGGATAATTTCGTGTAGAGGCGGAATAGATTTTGAAAAGTGATGGTCGCCATAGTCTGAGACTCTTTCTGGACTTTCACGCCTTCTTTGGCTTCAATCGCCTGATGCAAGCCTTCGCTATAGCGGCGGCCCGGCATTAAGCGGCCGGTAAACTCATCCACGATAATTATTTCTCCGTCTTTAACGACATAGTCCTTATCGCGCTTATAGAGAACGCGCGCTTTCAAAGCCTGTTCCAGATGATGGACCTCTTTGACGCCGCCCTCGACGTAAATGTTGCCTAAGCCCAAAACTTTTTCCACCTTGTTGATGCCGCCCTCAGTCAGGGTCGCCGCCCGCATCTTTTCATCCACGTTGTAATCATCGTTTTCTTGGAGACGTTCTACTATTTGAGCGAATTTGAAATATTTATCGGTTGACTCTTCGGCTTGGGCGCTGATAATCAAAGGGGTGCGGGCTTCATCGATCAAAATGGAATCAATTTCATCGACGATGGCGTAATGAAGCGGACGCTGGACCGCCTGGTCCAAGCTATAGACCATGTTATCGCGCAGATAATCAAAACCGAATTCATTATTGGTTCCGTAAGTGATATCGCAGTTGTAGGCGTCGCGGCGCGGAATTTTCTTGAAATGCTGGAGACGCTCGTCATATTGGTCGGAATCAATATATTCCGGGTCATAGACATAAGCGTGGTCGTGGACGATAACGCCGGTGGTTAGACCGAGGCTATGAAATACCGGCGCCATCCAACCGGCGCCCAAACGGGACAGATAGTCATTAACGGTAATCAAGTGGACGCCTTGGCCCGATAAAGCATTCAAATACAGAGGTAAAGTCGCCACCAAAGTCTTGCCTTCACCGGTTTTCATTTCCGCAATCTGGCCGCGATGCAAGACAATGCCGCCGACCAGCTGAACGTCAAAATGACGCTGATTTAAAATCCGGCGCGCCGCCTCGCGGATAGTAGCGAAAGCCTCTGGTAAAAGATCATCTAAAGTTTCGCCTTTGGCTAAACGATTTTTGAACTCTTCTGTTTTAGCTTTTAAAGCGTCGCTATCTAACTTCTGCAGTTCCGGCTCAAAACTGGCGATTTTTTCAATCGTCGCTTGCATCGCTTTAATGATTTTTTCATTAGGATCGCCAAACAAGTTCAAAATATTCATATCATTTTAATAATTTCCTTAATATTACAAAAAATAAATCAAGCCAAATTGTGCTTTAGCTCTAACATTAGTATAATACGTATTTCCGATTAAATAAATATTGACTTATGAATAAAAAAATGCCAAAAGGCCCGACTTATTAAGCCGAGCCTTTTTATTATCATCCGTCCTTTCGGGACGGCTTGTTGTTCTCTCTCAGACGACGCGCGCCGGGCGGATTCCTTCAGCCTTATTAGTGCGCGTGGTTATCAACTTCATATTTGGTATTCTGCGCCTCAAAAAAATTGACGAGTTCCAAAGTGTCGGTTTCCGTCGCCATCCATTGCGCGGGATTGGCGTCATGGAAATGCGGTTCAAAACCCAGTTCTTCCAAGCGCCTGTCCGCCACATAGCGGACATACTGATTGACATAATCGGCGTTGACGCCGGAAATTCCGCGCGGGAACAAATCTTTGTTATAGGCGTTTTCCAAGTTGACGCCTTCAATCACAATTTGTTTTATCTCCTCCGCGAATTCGGTAGTGGCGATATCGGAATTTTCTTCCAAGATGGTCAGGATCAGATTCAAACCGAATTTAAGATGCAGGCTTTCATCGCGCACTACCCAATCCACCATGGAAGCAAAATTTTTCAACTGCTGTTTCTGGCGGAAGCTGAGAGCGACCATGAAGCCGCTATAAAACCAGACGCCTTCCATCACGATATTGAAAGCCACCAGATTGCGGACCAAGTCCTGCTTGCCGCCGACGCTTTCAATATTCAGATTCTCCGTCATCCGGCTGAGATATTTGGTAATGAAGGCTTCTTTGGCCTTAATGGACGGGGTTTCCAAATGGACATTAAAAGCTTTTTCTTTATCCAGAGGAAAAGTTTCCAAGACATATTCAAAAGCTTGGCAATGGTTGGCTTCTTCCCACATCTGCTTAGCCAAATAAAGATGGGCTTCCGGCGCTTTCAAATACGGATAGACGCCGAGCGCCAAAGAGCGATTGACGATCAGTTCGGACGGATTGAAAAAACTCATCAAAAAACTGACGGCGTGTTTTTCGTCCGCGCTCATCTTTTTAAAATCTTCCAAATCTTCGCCGAGAGCGATTTCATGCGGGAACCAAGTATTGGCCACCGCCTGGTTATATAAGTCATAGGCCCACTGATAATGGATGGGGCGCAGATTCATATCTTCTTCCAAAGGTTTTCCTAAAATCATATAATTGAAAATTAATAATTATTTGGAGCTCTGTTATTGGCAGCTCTCGCATAGGAGCCGCTCTTGCGGATCCAGCGGACAGGATGATTTTTCAGCCACGCTCGCATCGGTTTCGGGCGCTTTATCCGCGGTCATATTGGCGGCCACCGCGCCAAAACCGCGCTTGCCCAGAGATGTCGCCTTATTCACCTTAACCGTGCTCTGTTCGGCGCTATGACGGGGCTTCATGTGGAGATAATAAGTGGTCTTCAATCCGCTTTCCCAAGCGGAAATATATAAATTCATAATCGTGTCTATATCTCTAGTCGTCAAATACATATTGCGGCTGATGGCTTGGTCAACCCATTTCTGAGCGCGCGCCGCCACTTCTATAAACGCCTCCGGTCGCACGGAAAAAGAATCTTTGAAAATCTCCCTAATATTTTCAGGAATATAATCCAAGCGGCTAATGTCTCCGTAACCGGACAAGATATCATCCTTAGCCTTATCCCATAGCTTCAAATCTTTCAGGCGAGCTACCAAATTGATATTTAATTCCAAATGTTTGCCGCCTAAAGTATTGCGGCTGAAAATCTGGGCGAAGCGCGGATCAATACCGGTGGAAGTTCCGGCTACCAAGCCGATGTTGGCGGTCGGAGCGATGGCCAAGAGAGTGGAATTGCGCATTCCCTTCTGCGTGCGCAAACGCAATTTTTCCCAGTCCAATTTTGTCTGGCGACTGACGGATAGTCCTTGGCGGCGATTCTTTTCCAGGCTTTCCAAGGTATCAAACGGCAAATAGCCCTGCTCCCAGCGCGAACCCATAAACTTCGGGTAGGCGCCGCGTTCAGCGGCCAAATCGGCGCTGGCGGAAATCGCCTCGTAACTGATAAATTCCAAAATTTCATCGGTAAGCTCCGCGGCCGCCGGCGAATCATAAGGCATGTCCAAGCGCTCAAACAGATCGGCCAGACCCATGACGCCGAGGCCGAGAGCGCGATTATGGCTATCAAAATTGGCGGCTTCGGGAACCGGCGGCTCGTTTATGTCCACCAAATTATCCAGGCTGCGGATAGCCAAGCGAACGCTGGCGCTTAACTTTTTCCAATCTATTTTCCGGCCGTCCAAGTGGCGGGCAAGATTTATGGAAGTAAGATTGCAAACGGCGACATTATCGCGATTGGCCGGCAAAGTTATTTCCGTGCATAAATTAGAGCCATAAATCGTGCCGGTATTATTATTCAAAGCCCGCACATTGATAGCGTCCTTGAAAGTCAGCCAAGGATGAGCGCTGGCTTGGAGCGAAACGATTATTTGGCGGAACTGATCAAGAGCTTTCACTTTCTTGAAAGTTCTCATTTTACCCGCCTCGGCTAAAGCGCAATACTCCAAATAGCGGCGGCGGAAGGCGTCGCCGTAAAATTCAACCAAATCGGGCGTATCGGCCGGATCAAACAGATACCAGTCGGCATCGGCCTTCACCCGGTCCATAAATTCATCGGATATGTAGACGGCGGTGTTGGCGGTGCGGGTCCGGCGATAATCGTCGCCGGCGTTCTGCTTCAAATCAATATATTCTTGAAAATCCAGATGCCAATTTTCCATATAGAAACAGAGCGCGCCCATTTTCTTGCCGGCGCGGGAAATGGCGCGGATAGAAGAATCAATAATATGCAAGAAAGGAATCGGACCGGAGGAAAAAGTATTGTTGGTGGAAATCGGCGAACCGCTGGCGCGTAATTTAGTCACCGACAGGCCGATGCCGCCGGTAGCTTTGGATAATTTCAAAACATCGGCGACGGTTTTGCCGATATGATCAATGTTGTCTTCCATGTCCATGATGAAACAATTGCTCAGGCGCGGCTTGGCCGAACCGGCGTTAACGTTGGTGGAGCCGCCCGGTATATATTCCAATTGCGACATCTTATCGTAAAACTGAGAGGCGATTTCATCAGGCTCATTTTCATTCCAAGATAAGCCCATAGCCAGGCGCAACCAAAAATACTGGGGTAGCTCCAATAAGTGCTGGCTCTTATCCCGCATCATGTAGCGGCGAGTCAGGGTTTCCAAGCCAGCGAAGGTCAAAAGATCGTCGCGTTCAAAATCAGTTTTATCAATCAGCTGTTCCCAATTAAATTTTTCCAATTTCGGGGACAGCCAGCCCGCCTTAACGCCTAAAGCCAAATTGATTGGAAAATGAAACCGGTAGCGGTCGGTAAATTCCGCGTGAGAACTGTCTACTCCCAAAACTTCCCGGTATAGGCTATTAAGCAGCAGGCGCGCCGCCAAACGGTCATAAATCGGATCGTCCTTGATATGCTGGCTGGCCGCCCGGACAATAACCTTATCAAGCTCGGCTTCGGGAATGCCCTTATAAACCATGAGAGCGGCTTCTTGAGCGATAGCGTCTAAGGACTCTTGATTGATGTTCAGACGTTCCAATCGGCCGAATCCGGCGACCGCTAGACCCAATCTGGCAGGTATTTTCGTATCCATAAAAGATAAATTAGTTGAATAATATATAGGAAACTGGCTTTAGGCCTATTTAGCCTATATTGTGGTTGAATAATATTTATTATACCATATATTGTGTTATGGCACAATAAGCAAAAACCCCTTTAAAATCGCTTTTGCAACAAAAAAATCCGCCCGAACAGCGGATTTTTTATTTTTCTGTGGATAAATATTATCTGGATCGGCCCTTATCGCTCAATTTATCTTTATATTTCTTGATAACCAATTCCAAGTGGTCCTTAACCTTATCAATCGCCTTATACATGTCGGCTTCAGTCTTCTCTACCCTCAAAATTTCGTGCGGCACCTGCAGATTGACCTCCGCGCGGAAAATTTCGCCCTTGTGCTGGCCGCCGACCGATTTTTCTATCTCGGCATCGCAGTTTAATACCTCAATGCCGCCCAGATATTTTTCCAGCATATCCAATTTTTCTTGGAAATAGTTCTGCAAAGCCGGAGTCATTTCTATTTTAGTCGCTTTGAATTTGATGTTCATATGTTTATAGCTTAAATCTTTAAAAAAGCTTAATAATATCTTTATAGGTGATGAAAATAACCACCGCGATCAGGAACAAGAAGCCGATATTATGGATTAGGGCTTCCACTTCCCGGCGAACCGGCCGGCCCTTTATCTTTTCTATCGCCAAGAAGAGGATGCGACCGCCGTCTAAGGCCGGAAAAGGCAGAATATTGATGATGGCCAGATTTAAAGACAGGAGAGCCATGAATTGCAACAGATAGGTAAAGCCGAGACGGGCCGCTTGGCCTGTAATATTGGCGATTCCCACCGGACCGGCGAATTGATCGCCGACATTATCGCCATGGAAAATTTCTTTGAATAAGTTAACGAACGCGACTGCTATTTGGCCGATTATCCAGCCGGTAGTCTTAGCTCCCTCCCAAATCGCCGCCAAGAAAGGATAACGGACTAGGCCGGAAGAATAAATCGCGATGCCGATGGTGGCGCGGCCGTTTTCCTTAACCGGCGGCACGACACTAACGACTTGCTGCCGCCCTTCTCTTTCAATTAAAAGCCGGGCTTCTGCGCCGGCGCTGGCGGCGACGGCATCTTGCAAGACTTTTTCGGTCTCAATACCAATATCATTAATACGCAAAATGGCGTCTCCGGCTTTAAGTCCGACTTGAGCCGCGGCCGAATCGGGCAAAACTTCCTGAATCATCACTCGCGAATCGCTGACGCGGGCTTTCTTTCCCAACGTGTCGGTTGATTGAGGCAGGCCGATCATATAGCCGACCGAGAATAACAGCCAAGCTAAAATAACATTCATCAAAACGCCGGCGGAAAGAATCACAATCCGGCGGCCGATAGTCTTGGAGCTGAAACTGTCGTTTTCCGTCTTATCACCCCCGTTTTCCCCCTTGATTCTAACAAAACCGCCGATAGGCAGCCAATTGATAGAATAGATAGTGGACTGGGCGGCCGGATGCAGGGCTTCGTTTTCGCTGCTCTCCAAGCTTTCAACGCTCCGATTGCCGATTATTTTTTTCCAGCGGCCGAAGCGATTCTTATACCAGCCGATGGCCCGAGGCGGAAAGCCGAAACCGAATTCTTCGGCTTTAACCCCGAAAAAACGCGCCGTGACAAAATGCCCCAATTCATGGACAAAGACTAAAACCGACAAAACAACGATAAACACTACAATTGTTTCTAACATAAATTAAATAAATGCGTGACTTAAAAACCAAAATATTAAATTTCCATGATATCTTTTTCCTTGCGATCGCGGATATCCTTGAGCTCTTCGTTTTTCTTGGCGGAAAACTCGTCCAATTCTTTCATAAAACGGAACTTATCGTCTTCGGATATCTCTTTGGCGTCAAAAGCTTTTTCAATCAGATTCTTGATGTTGTCGCGGGCACTACGCAAAATAATCCTGACTTTCTCCATCTTTTCGTTTAATTTCTTGGCTAGCTCCTTGCGGTTCTCCTCAGTCAGAGGCGGCACCGTCAATCTGATCTTATCCCCTTCATTGACTACGCCTAGACCCAAATCCGCTTCGACGATAGCTTTCTCTATGCTTTTCATTACGCCTTTATCCCAGGCGGCGATGATAATGCTGCGCGAATCGGCGACCGCGATATTGCCGACGGCATTAAGCGGATTCATGACGCCATAGGCTTCCACTTCCACGTGATCTAGCACCGCCGGATTGGCCCGGCCGGTCCTGAGCGTGGCGATTTCTTTCTTGAAGAAATCTAAGGCGTTGGTAAATTCATTCTGCTTGGCTTGCAAGTACTGGTTCATATATTTTCTTATTTATAAATATTATTTCAATTTAACTGTTCCCAAATAAATATTATTGGGATTATTGAAATCAATCAACAATTCCCGGCCGGCTCTAGATGTCGGCAGATTCTTGGTGGTCCAAGTCGTGCCGTTGTCGGTAGACTTGAAAAAGGTCGTGTTGGTCACGTAATAGATATTGCTGGAATTCTGGGGATCGACGGCGACAGCATTGATGACGGCGTCTTTCTCCGGCTGAAGCAGCTTGATGTTTTCCCAAGTAATGCCGTTATCGGGCGAGCGTAAAATCAGTTTTTCCGTGGCCAGGAATATGGATCCGTCGTTGGCATTGATGACGATATCCTTGAAACTGGCGCCTAAATCATAATCGGACAAGACGGCGTTTAAGTCGGTCCAGTTATCAACGATGAAATTGCGAGTGACATCATCGGAATAGGCGGCATTCGTATCGGTGTTGGAATTGAAGCTATATATCTTGTTTTTGGCGCTAGCGACAAAAATCAGGCGGCTGTCTAGTGGCGAAATCAACAAACGGGTGATACCGTCGTCCAATCTTTGGATTGTCCGCCAAGCGGTTCCGGAATCAATGCTCTTGATGATTTCTCCGCGGCTGGTGCCGATATAAAGATTGGCGGTATTATAGTGATCAATAGCGATGGTATTAACGGTGACGCCGGCATTATTGTCAAAATAAATCTGCGTCCAAGTCCGGGCGCAATCGGACGTGCGATAGACGCGATTGGCCAAAGCCCCATAAATAATGCACTTATTCTTCGGGTCAACCCTGATATCGTTGATAGTCGTGGTCGGCAGGCCGGAAACGGCTACCCAGCCCTTAGTGGCATTATAGGTATAATATAGGCCGTGGTCATAGGTTCCCAAATAAATCGCCAGCGGATCCTGGGGATCCATGGTCATAATATTGACGTTGACGTCGCTGATAGAGTTGAGACGGCCGTCGATGGTCGGCACGGCGGCGACAGAGCGCCAAGTATTGCCAGCGTCAGTGGATAAAAAAAGGCTACTGTCGGTGCCCCCGCTTCCGCCCGTGGAAGAGGTAGTGACCGAACAAGCGGACAAGACCAGGACCAGGGATAATAAGGCCAGCACTAGCTTAAGTTTTTTTTGCGGCATATTTTTAAAAATTTAAAATAATCTGTTCCAAGACCAAGCGCGGATTAACGTTACCGGCCAGATATTCCTTGGCTTGCGCCAAGAGGCGGAATTGGTCCAAAATTCCGGCCACGCCGTTCCCTTGATTTCTCCCGCCGCTCTTGGCGCCTAAAGACGCTAAAGTTTTCTCCAAGTCAGCCTTAAGAGCGGTATGCTGGAGATGTTCTTCCTTATCCAAACTCAGGAGAAGTAGATCGCGCGTCAAGCCTTCGGCCATTAAAATAACGGCGCTAGTCGCTTCCACGGCCGACTTGCTCCAAGTCTTATCAACAAAAATTCTATCCAGCAGGCTGAAACGATGGGCAGCATCGGAACGCATAATCTCCAACCAATTGGCGGCCTTTTCCAAATAGGCTTTATAGCTGTCCGGGTTCTCCAATAACTTAACGGCGGCCAAAGGACGGCCCAGAGCCAGAGACGACAAATCTTTCGCCAAAGAACGGTTGGCGCCGCGGGTCTTCAACAGATAATCATAAATAACCGCCGCCGGCACGGGATAAAAATATAAAACCTGGGCGCGCGACAGGATGGTTTCTGGAAGTTCATGCTCGTCCACTGTCAATAGAATTATAATCACTTTATCTTTCGGTTCCTCCAAGGTTTTTAACAGCGCGCTCTTGGCTTCCGGACTGAGCGAATCGGCGCGCTTGATAATTCCAATCTTATAGGAATTAAGGAAAGAACTCAAATTCAAAGTTTTGATGAATTCCCTGACCGACTCGATGGAAATGCTTTTTTTATCGGCTTCCGGTTCCAGAATATGCAGATCGCTGTTGAAGCCTTCGGGGTGATTCTGCAAATTGGCGGCAAAAGCCAAAGCAATCGTGGATTTGCCCAAATCGTCGGCGCCGGTAAAGACATAAGTCTGGGCCAGTCGATTATTATTCAGGCTATGCGACAGAAACTCAATTACTTTTTCGTTGCCGATGGTCGGCCATTTGTAAGCTTTATCCGCCATAGATTATTGTCCGGTGCTAATTTTATTTAAATTATCATTACTGATACCCAGGCCGCGGCTGCGAATAACGTTAAACGCGTCCGCCGGACGGCCCAAATAATATAACTTCAAATTCAAGGGATCAAAATAATAGGCTTTGCCGCTGTCTTCGGTCTTAAGGAGAATGCGGCCGGCCACATTTTTCCAAGCGCTCGGGTTCTTCTCCAGAGCCGCAAAATTGGCGTTGGAGATGCCCAAACCGAAACGGCGCATGATATTAAAAGCGTCCTGCGGCTTGCCTAAATAATATTTCTTGCTGTCTACCGGATTGACATACCAAGCCTGGCCCTTATCCTGAACCTGCAACAATATCCGGCCCTTCAAAGTCCGAGCCAAAGAAACAGTCGCCACCGGAGCGGCAACGGGTTCGCTCGTAGAAGAGGAAGAAGAAGATGAAACCGGCGCAGAAGCGCTGGTGGAAGAAGAACTGGTAGAAGGCGCGTCCTCTTTGATTTTAGCTTCAAAAGTCGTGTCCTTATCGGCGTAGACCAATATATTATATAAATTTACCGTCTTGTTATCGGCATTCTTGGCGCTTAAAACATAGCGGCCGGTCTGATTGCGGCGATAGGTATTATACGGCGCCACATAGAGAGAGGCTTGGCCGCCGGCGTCAGTTTTCATATTGGCGATTAAGCCGTTATTGGGAATAATCGGGTTATTATCGGCGTCATATTGCTGAACGGAAACGGAAAAATCGTAATTGCGCTTCAAGTTCCCTTGCCCGTCGCGTAAAACTATTTTCAAAAGCGGCACGGTTTTGGCGACTGTCCGGCTCTCGCCGCAAGTAAATTTCAAAGCGTCAAAAAACCAGAATTCGCCGAGATCTGATTTCTTATCCCAAATTTTCAAGGCGTAAGACTTAGTAGTGTCGGGTCTAAAAGAAGCCGTCGCGCGGCCGCCCGAATCAATCGTTCCGCTCGTCACCTTAGTTCCGGCCGCCGGCAAACCGTTGGCGTCCGTAGTTTGCGTATAAAGTTCAAATTTTAAACCGGGAGCGATATCGCCCGCGGCATTGCGTAAAATAATATTCAAAGCGGAATTATTGGAACAAGCGCCCGACGAAGAAGAAGACGATGAAGAATAGCTGCTGTTTAAATTCAAGAGGAACAAACTGGTCCCGCCGTCGGCCACTCGGTTATCCCAGAAATACTGGTAAGTGCCATTTGTGCCCTTAACTCCCAAAACATACAAGCCGCCGGCAATTTCCATGGAGCCGTAGCCGTTGTCGCTGATGGTGAACTCGCCGACCTTGCTGCCTTTCTGATAATTATCATTCAAATCGGTATCTTGATTATAAACCTCCACCTTGGCGCCGACGGCATTATGATCGTCGGCCGTCTTCAAGCGGACCTTTAAAACGCTCAAATAATAATGGACATTGGTCAGTTGGCCGTCATACAGGCGAATGTTATAAAAATAGCCTTTGACGCCGTTATGATTCAATTCCAGAACATAATAATCGCTAAGCGTCTTATCCAGACTCCGAACACTGCCTTGCGGCAAATAAACTTTGGCCCGACCGGTCGTATCGGAGTTGAGGCTGGCCAATAATTCATTCTTGACCGGCTCGCCATTGGCGCTGGTTACTTGCGAATAAACGTTAAAGCCGGTATTGGTCAAAGGATCGCCGTCGGAATCATACAGAGTAAACAGAATACCGCTAAGAGTTCTCTCAAGAGAAGTATTTTCGCCGCAGCTCAAATGAATGCCGTAAAACCAGAAACTGGCGTTATCCTTGGAAATTGTTTGGACGCGGATTACATAAGTATCGGAAGAGACGTCGGAATTGCGCCAGCTTAAACTGACCCGGCCCAGAACCGAGTCGGTATTACCGCCGGCGAACTTAGTTGACGGCTTGGTGACGCCGTTAACATCGGTCACTTGCTTATAGACATCCACGCGGGCATTCATGATATAAGAGCCGCCCGGATCGCGGGCCACGAAACTGATAGTCGTATTGCTATCGCAAACGGCGGCTTGAGAAGCTATCGGCGTCAAAAAGAAAATAAAAGCGGCTAAGCCGAGGCCTAAAATTAGATAAAGATTTTTTATTCTTAACATTTTATTTAAAGTTAGCAAAATAATCACAATATTACATATATCCCAAACATAAACTCAATCAACTCCTGACAACTGTTTTTATTATAACATATTTGAGCAGAAAATAAACCGACTTTTTTGTTGATTTTTAGGGATTTAACTGATATATTAAGAACATAATTCCCTCTTCATGAATATGCTAAATAAATTCAGAAAATTCATCCTTTTGGCCGGCGATTTACTGGGGCTTAATTTAGCGCTATATTTAACGATTGCCTTGCGCTATCCCCGGTCCGATTGGGCCGCCATGTGGACTAGGCATTGGCGCTATTTCTCCATAGTTTTTATCATTTGGCTGATGGTTTTATATATCAACGATTTCTATAATCTCAATCTCAAGCCGCAAGGGCGGATTTTCTTCCAAAAATTAATCAGCGCCATTATCCTAAGCGGCGGCCTGTCCATTCTTTATTTCTATCTCAACACTAATACCAGCCTGACGCCTAAAACCAACCTCTTAATTTTCTTGGGCGTTTTCAGTCTGATTTTCCTGTTCTGGCGTTGGACATATCAAGGATTGATTCATTCTTTTATTCCCAAGAATAATCTGGCCATTATCGGTTTTAACCAAAAAACCGAAAAAATAATCGCCGCCCTGCAAAATAATCCCGGCTCCGGCTATCAAGCCGCTCTGATTTTTAAAACTCCGGAAGAGGTGGCATCTCTCGCCGAGCGCATCCACGACAAGAGCATACACACCATCGTCATCTGCGATGATTTCGGCCTAAACCAGGAACTGCGCGAAGTCCTGCTCGGCTGCTTATCGCTCAATATCACCTTTTTCAACTATCCCGACTTCTACGAGCTTCTGACCGACAAGATTCCGGTGGAAGAAATCGGTCCGAGCTGGTTTTTGGAAAATCTGAAAGAAGGCGGCAAAAATTATTATAACTTCATCAAACAAACCATAGACATTATCCTGGCCGCGCTTATTTTTATCGTTACCCTTATTATCTGGCCGCTCATCGCCCTGGTTATCAAGCTGGAGAGCCGCGGTCCGATCTTTTTCCGCCAAGTCCGCCTCGGCCGCAATGAAAAACCTTTTAAAATTATAAAATTCCGCACCATGCGGACAGAAAATAATGACCAGTCGCGAACGGTTGAAGGCGATAAGCGCATTACCCGTTTCGGCTCTTTCCTGCGCAAGACGCGCTTGGATGAAATTCCGCAAGTGCTCAACATCTTGCGCGGCGACATGAGTTTTATCGGTCCCCGACCGGAACGTCCGGAAATTATCGCCGACTTGGAAAAGCTTATTCCCTTTTATAAAACCCGGCTCTTGATAAAGCCGGGCCTAACGGGCTGGGATCAAGTTTCCGGTCACTACCATTCTTCCACGGCCGAAGACAGCTTAGAAAAGCTGCAATACGATTTATATTATCTGAAACAGCGCTCTCTGTTCCTGGACTTGAATATCGCCCTGAAAACCGTCGCTACGATGCTCAGCCGCGAAGGCCGCTAGAGCGCGCGCAAAAATCTTAATCCTGATTTTATCCTGGCTTTGAAATAGCCGGGATAATTTTTTTTATGGCGGCGAATAATCCTGTCGGTCGCCTTAATGGTTTTAAAAACTTTTTCCTTGCTCCGGCCGCCGGAATGGACCAGATAGGAAACCATGACTTCCGGCAAATTGGCGAAACGCCACTGGCGGCCGATTTTTAGCCACAAATCATAATCTTCGCCGATGCGCAGGGATTCGTCATAAGCGCCGGCGGAAACGAAAGCGCTCTTGCGGAACATCACGCCGGATTGGGCAATCTGATTCTTCCAGAGCATCCGCGCCCTGATATCTTCATCATTTAGCGCGTAGATATCTTCTTTGAGAGTCTGGCCGTGCTCGTCTTCGCATCTGATGGCCGTGCCAATCAGACCGACCTCGGAATTTTTATCCAAAAACTCCGCCTGCTTTTTCAGCTTATCCTTGTCCAGCCAATAATCGTCACTGTCTAGCATGGCTATATATTCCCCGCCCGCCAAAGCGGCACCGCGATTGCGGCTTTTGGAAATATCCAGATTCAATTCATTTTTAAAATATTTAATTCTGTCGTCTTTGGCTAACCAGGCGCGAGCGATGGCCTCTGTCCCGTCCAAAGACGCGTCGTCTATTATTAACAACTCAAAGTCGCGATAGCTCTGCGCCAAGACGCTCTCAATCGCGCGCGGCAATAAGTCGGCGCGGTTATAGGTAATGATAACGACGGAAATTTTTGGAGGCATATTCATAATCTTTTTTCAGTCGGTGACAATTTGTCACCGACTTATTTTATTTTCTTTATTTTTAAATTATTACCGCCGGTAACAACATTCCCTCCGATCTGGCTTTCCAATTCTTTCCGCGCGTTGCCAGAAATCTTACCGCCCCTATGAGCCGCTGTCTCGTTTTTCTCATATCCTACAGCCTCACCGGCTTTAGCAATCTCGCGAGTGGATAGTTCAGCCAAAGAAGTAAAATTAATTCTGCTTCCGACATATGATCGCGCAAATTTTCCGCTTCCAAGCCTTTCAGGTCTTTATGGTACCTAACCGACAGGCCGCTCCATTCTTCATGAATAATATTAGTCAGTTTAGCATATTCTACGGCTTTATTAACTTCATGCTCTGACCAATAATCCGTCAGCTTATTCCTCGTCTCGACGCTAAGCATGCGCCTCTCTATCCACTTCTGGCTATGGCCGCGCAATTGCCAATTTCTTCGCGCGCGACTTATGGCCAGTTCCGGATCAATACTTTCCCGCATTCTTTCATAGCCGACTTTAGCCAGCCAGAGCTTAAACGGTTCAGCTTTCGGAGAAGGAATTGACTGAATCAAACGCAATAGAGTTTCAACATCGGCAGCGTCACCTAAATAATATTTGCCATCATTAGCTAAAAATTTCAGTTGTCCGATTTTTTCGGACAACTCACTTCCTTCTTGTTTTAATTTAGCTTTCAGATCATTCCAATATTTACGCGGACGTTCATTTTGAGCCAATATCCTCACCACATCCACCACGCTAAAATACCATTTTTCTTCTTCCCTATTCCAAACGCGACGAACAGGATCATTTTCGAATAGAGCGATAGTTTTCTTAGGATTTATTAAAGGCATATATTCTAAATTAAAATTAAGCGTATTCACTTAATTTTAATCCTCAAAATAAGCGCTGTCAAAGACTAAAAATCATCGTTTCGTCACCTATCCATCGGCTTTTTTATAATTTTACGGAGCTTAGCCGATATCCTGAGCAGACTTAAAATAATTATAAAGTTTTTCTAAAACCTGAAAGTTTGGCGGCAATTCTATCCCAATTTATTTTTATATTCTTATCCAGCTCTCGGGCATTAAATATCTATAAGCTCCGGGAAGCTTTTTGTTCCATAAGCTCGGTCCAATCACAACCTTATCATCGTTTTGATTAAGCCAAGCGCCCCAGAAGCTGAAAGAAGAATTGGCGATGATATTATGGCGGCAGCAGGACATCAGCATCAGCTCCTCATAATCTTTCATTTCCGGCTTGGATACAAAAACGATTTTTTCTTCAGCCGACAAATTGTCTTTGGCCCAATTGATATCGTCGGAGAATATATAGAAAACCGGATTAGCCATTTTTTTCTTCACAAGCGCCAGCGCTTTTTGATAATAAGCCAAGTCGCAGACGAAATGGGCGGCTTTGGTTTTGGCGTCGTTTACATAATCGCCGCGGCGGATATGTATAGCCACCGAATTAACCGCTTTCATTTCAGACACGAGGTCGGCATATTTTAAATTTAAGTCTTCCTTCAAGCTTATTTCCTGAATTAGCTCCGACCTAATCGGTTCCAAATATTTATAGCTTTGGAAATAGCCGTCAAGATACGACGCCTTGGTTCCTAGCATCCGGCTTTCATAGCCGACGTGATAGATTCTAAATACTTTAGCCTTCACCAATCGCCAAGCTTTGGAAAATAGGCCATAGGGGTATTTGGCGGCTTTAACCTCAACTGGATTGGCCAGCTCAGCCTTGATATTAAAATGACCCAGGCCGTAGAGGCGGTAAGTATCATTCTCGGCGGTCATAATATCTTTATCAATCTTTAATTCTTCCCCGCGCCTTGAGGCGATTAAGCGGCCGAAAGCATATTGGAATAATTGATTGCCCAGCCCGCCTTTTAATTTTATGATGGTCATAAATTTTTATTTAACAAACCAGAAGCAGCCGCAGCCATATTTCTGTTCCTTAACTTTCTCCGGGTCAGCCGCTTCCATGAATTTGCCGCTATCGTCAACCAGGGAGAATTCTTTTAAAGTCAATTCTTTAAAATAATCTTTTATCATCTCATATGAGTAGATGCGATGGGCGTTATATTCTATCTTCGGAACGCCTACCGGAACGACGAAGAAAAGCGACCCGCCCGGAGCGAGAGCCCGCTTCAGCTCGGCCATCGCTTTCAAATCTCCGGAGGCATCGATTGGGTCCCCGTAGCGGCCGAGACCGATATGCTCAACGGTATGCATGCAAGACAGTGACTTGATGCTGTTATCGGCGAATCCCAGCCTGGTTAAATCGGCGGACGCGCTGGTCAGATTTGACAGCGTTAAATCCGCCGGACGATAGTCATAAAAATTCACGGGGACGAAAGCGGAAACAATTCCGGAGAAATACAACGAGGAAGAAATATCGGTATGGCGCTCCGGATTGATATCTCTAACTTTGCGCGCCGCCCAGGAAGTATGATAAACATAGTGGGCGTCGAAGCCGGTTTTGGCGGTCTTGTCCTTGATGCAAGGATAAAAATCGCGCGGTGACAGACGGAAACGCTTATCGGCTTGGCGGCGGAACTTCAGATAATCCGGAATTATAAAAGGAGACGATAGCCAACGGATAATTTTTTTAATTAGGTTTTTCATATGTTATATGGCTAACGCTTCCTTAAAATATACCTCAAATAGCGAAAAAAATGAATTAATTTAAAAACGGCTTTATCAAGATTCATCTCCGCCAACGAAGCCTTGAATTTATTTTTCCAATTATTATTTTTAAAATAAAATAAATTGATGGATTTAAACTTGATTGATTCTTCCAAGTACTTACGGTCATAACGAAAACCGATTTCTCCGGCATAGCGGACATAATCTATATACTGATTAAAAATATGGCCTTCATCCTTTTGCCAAGTATCATAGCGTCTGGATTTATCGGGGCTTCTCCAGATAACGCAAGGGTCGCTTATTCTTAAAACCGTCTTATCTAAAGCGGCAATCAACAAAAACATATAGGCCTGCGGGTAACAAGTGTCCGAGAATGCAGTCGCTTGACTATAGATATTTTTGAAGTCGTCCTTATTAATAATTAAGGCCGACATGAAATTGAGCGCAAAAAAATTAATAAAGTCTTTCCCCGAGAAAAGATCTTCCCGGCCGTAAAAAACTTTATCATCTTTCAAACTTAAGCAATTATCCAGCATTAATATTTCAGGGTTGCTATTTTCTCCTTGGGCAAAATTTAAGATAACTCCGGAATAATCATCAAGGTTAAGCTTGTCAATAATCAAATTAATTTTACCGGAGATAATCAAATCATCGTCGCCGCACAGCCAAAGATATTTTCCTTGGCCGGCGTTTAAAGCTTGAAGCAGATTTCGCGGGCCGCCGATATTAATTTCATTCTTGATATAATTAACATGAGATCCTCTATTCCTAAATTCATCCGCAACCAGCTTAGTCGCTTCATTATCACTATTGTCGGAAATAACCACCTCAATTTTGGCTAAATTATCGGCGGAAATATTTTTAAAGGCACTTACAAGACAAGCCCTCAAATATTTGGGGCGATTATAAGTCGGAATGCAAATGCTCAACAAGATGTCATTCATATTTGATATCTAATGCCGATTTTAATAATCTAATAACATTTTTAGTATATTCGGCCTTGCCGTCAGAAGTCAAATGATAGTCGCTGTTAAAAAAATAGTTATCTGGAAAGACTGAATCGGTCGGACGGTTCAGGACCTCTATATCAGTCTCCTCTCGCAACAAGCGATCAAATTCTGTTATGGCCTCCTTATTATCATTATAACTGGTCTGCGGAAAAGGCGGATAAATCAATAATAACTTAACGCCGCGCTTTTGATACTCTTTTTGATATTTATTCAACAAAGATATGGTGTCATCCTGAGGCACAACTTTAAAATTTGAGTAGCCGGGAGTAAATTTTATTTCTAAATTTTTATAAAGATTATTATAAAAATCTCCGTAATCATTCATCGCCCAGCTTTTATAATCAAACTGACGTTCGGATAAAGGTATCTCTTGGACGGACGGCGCGCCGAAGGCCTTGTTGAGAATAAAACGGCGAGTCCTTTTTAAATCGCAGGTAATTTTTAATTTTTCCCGAGTTAATATATCAAGCTGCAGGCGCTTATACATCTCCGGATAAAAGTCCAGAGCATGGCAAACCACGCCTTCATTTACATCGTCTTCGCTCGGATAGTAATGATATATCATTACTACCGTGTCCCCCTCCTTGATATCTGGCAATATTTCCTGAAAAATAAATTTCATTCCGAAGGCGGCATGCAGTCCCATATTCAAAACGGGCAAGCCAAGCTCGGATTCGGCAACGGCCGCATCTAATCCGAAAGGCAGACTGGAATCTCCTATAAAGATTATCCGCGGCGAAGATGTCGCTTCTAAACGTTCGTGTTTGGAAGAAATCGCCGATAGATAATTAAAGGGGTCCAACTCGTCTTTGGATAAGTAGGCGGCCACTTCAACAATCGCCCAGAGGACCAGAATCAGGATTAATATTTTTGTAATTAATTTGAACATTAGAATTGAAAATAAATGAATTGCGAATTATCAAATATTCCGAAATATAAAATCAACACAATCGCCGAATAATATACGGCCCAACGAAAAGTTTTAGAACCGTTGAATTTGCGGTGCCAAAATTCAAAATTACCCTCAAACAACAGGAATAAGATGATGGAGACAATGGCAATAATGAAATCTAACTGGGATACTCCCGGCCAAAAGATGTTAAGAGTAGCGCTCAAACCCGCTCGGCCATGGAAAAAATCAGCCAAGTAAGACAATTGCTGGCCCGCGCCGGTAAAAAGATTCCTAATGATATAAACGGCGTCCGCCCAAGATTGGGCTCTAAAAAATATCCAGGCGAAACAAACGGCCAAAAAAGTAAAAAAGGTGCCGACATGCCTGAAGATAAAAGTAAAAAATTTCTTTATCCCCTTTCCCAATCTGTCTATTATTCTCGCCAAGCCTGCCTCAATTACCAAAAACGCGCCGTGCAAGAAGCCCCAAATTACAAAAGTCCAAGCGGCGCCGTGCCAAAATCCGCTGATAACGAAAGTAAGCATTATATTTAGCACCCAGCGTCCTTTAGTAACGCGGTTCCCGCCTAAAGGCATATACACATAGTCACGAAACCAAGTTGACAAAGAAATATGCCATCGCCGCCAAAACTCAGCGATTGAAGAAGAAAAATAAGGACGGTTAAAGTTAGTCATCAACTTGAAACCCATAACGCGAGCCGAGCCCAGAGCGATATCCGAATATCCGGAAAAATCAAAATATATTTGGAAGGCAAACAGAACCGTAGAAATCACCAAGGTCAAACCATGAAAATCAGTCGGATGGGCGTAAACGCTGTTAACAAGAATTGCCAGACGATCGGCTAAAAATATTTTTTTGAACATACCCATGAGCATCTGTCTCAAGCCGCTGACCGCCAGGCCGTAATCAAACTTTTTTTCTTCATGAAACTGCGGCAACATATGTTGCGGGCGTTCTATCGGACCGGCAACCAGCTGCGGATAAAACATCACATAGAGGGCGTAAATTCCGAAATGCTTTTCCGGTTCCTGGCGTCCAAAATATACTTCAATAACATAACTCAAGCTCTGAAAAGTATGGAAAGAAAGGCCAATCGGCAAGATAATATGTAACAGTCTTAAAGAGTAATTCCAATGCAAAAAGGTGGCCAAAGAATCGAAATTACCGATAAAAAAATCATAGTATTTAAACACAAAGAGGACTAAACAGGTGGAAACAATGCTGACGATCAGATAAACTTTACGTTTGAGTCCTGCCGACCTGACAATCATTCTTCCGGCGAAATAATCAATCAAAATAGTAATCAACAATATAAATATATAGGCCGGTATAAAAAACATGTAAAAAAAGCAGCTGGCCGCCAAGAGCCAAATCCAGCGCCAGCTGTGGGGCAACAAAAAATACACGGCCGTAACGACCGGAAAAAATATTAAAAAATTAAAGGAATTAAAAAGCATTATTTTTTAATTATTTTCATCACTAAATTTCTGAGATTATAGGCCTGCTGCCATAAATATTCATTACGCCATCTCTTTATCCGTTTTTCGCCTCTATCGTTTATTTCAATCTTGCCGGGATTATATTTTTTAAAAATATCCAATAAAGCCGTAGCTTGCCCGGCCAAAGATAAATTTTCTAATATAAACTCACGCGGATGAAAAGATAAATAATTGGCTTCCATCAAATCAATAAATGGTGACAATTTATTTTTGTCTAAAAATTTATAGCCGCAGCGTTCATCAAAATAAGGAGCGGCCGTAGCCTCCGGAAAACCGGCCTCTTCTTCTGTCCACATTTTCTTTTCCGCTTCCGTGCTTGGGACCCAGTGCCCCAAAGCAGGGACATCCCACACTAAAACGGGGATTCCGCTGGCCAAGGCTTCCTGCAGGGCTACTCCCTGGCTCTCTTGACGCCCTATCCAAATAATATATTTAGTCTGACGCAATAAATTTAAATACTCGCGCTCTTGATATTGTCCGTATATTATCACCCGGTACTCAATACCCTTAGACGCTAAAGTTTCCCTGGCAAAAGTTAATTCCTCGTCAAAGCGTTGTTTAAAATAAATTAATACTATTCTTCTACCAGTTTCCGCGGCCGGAGGAAATTCATCCGTGTCCATGCCGACCGGCCAGACTTCCACCGGTGATTTGGAAAACCTAAATTTTAAACAAAAATCTTTTGCCCAAAGCGACGGTTGCAATAGCACAAATCGGCCATAGTCCAAGGCTTTATCTTCGGGAATGATAATATTGGGCCCGACAATGGTCTTGCCGTTACGTTTATGCTTTTCCAATGACTTCAGGGCGACAGGATCATCATGTATCCATAACCAGTCGCCATAATCCAAATCTTTATTGGTGACGTAAGGATAGCCAATCTTATTTAAACCATTGATAAGGTTACGAACAACTTTGCCCGGTCCGGTCACCTTAGGATTGCAATATGATCTGGAGATGATGTTCAACATATATAATAATCAACTACAAAAGTTTTTTTAATACCTTAAAAAAATAGTATAGGCCGCGTAAATTTAAATACCGATAAAAAAATAGTCCCGTTCGGCGGGATGTTCGTATAAACTCCCCATACTCTTGGAAATTTCTAGAGAATCCCAGGCCAGATAAAATCAATTGATTGGCGGAAAAATAATAAAACAAACGCCTATCGCGCCAAGACAAAGGCTGCGGAAGAGTGTCGCGATAAAATGTAAATAAATTAAATAAGCAGTCCCTTTCCTCGGCGGCGCTTGATTGGGAATCCTGCCCGCCATGAATGCGATAATTTATAAGCTTATCCTTGATGATAGCGACGCTCCCCTTCTTAGCTATGTTAACCAAAAATGGACGGTCGGCCCATTTGAAGAACTGTTCTTGATACCTGGAAATCCCTTCTATAAATTTAACGCGATACATTACCGAGTCAAAGCTTAAGTCAAAGTCCTTTAAAATTAACCTAACCAAATCCGCAGCGTCTTCAAAGACAGAGATATTTCGCCGAGTTCTCAAATTTGTAAATTTTAAAATTGGTTGACCGGCTTCTACAAAATTAAGGCCAGTCCCGACCAACACTACTCTTGGATCATTTTCTAAAATTTTTATTTCTGATTCAAGCAAACTTGGGTGCATCGCATCATCATCATGAAAAACCACTAAATACTCGGAGTCATATTTATAATCAAAAACCTTTTGGAAATTAGTGGCGTTCCCGATATTCTTTTCACTTCTAACCAAACTGATTCTCGCGTCTTTGAAACCGGCAATAAAACTTTCAATATCATAATCGCTATGGTTGTCAAAAATTATAATATTAAAATCTTGAAATGATTGCGACAATATGCTGTTTAAGCTATCCCTTAAATAGTCTTGCCTATTATACGTCGGGACAGCGATTGTAATCTTGGACATAGTTTATTTTTTATCAAAACCATCTTCTATAATATCCAACATGCGATCTGCGAAGTATTCTTGGCTAAATTTTTTATAATCATCTGAAACAATGAAACTTCTCATGGCTTTTAAATAATTATTATATTTCTCTTCATCGATAGATAAAATAAAATTATATAAATCGTTATAATTTTTAAAATCTCTGAAATCTATAAAAACATCGGCTGGAACGTATTTTTTTATATCGGGCGCGCCAAGGTATATGGGAATGCTGCCTGCGAATATCGCATCAAAAATTTTTTCTGTTATATACCCGGGGAATATCGAATTTTCAAAACAAATAGTAAATTTAAAACCCTTTAAAATTTTAAATTTGTCATCAACAGCCCCTTGATATGATTTCGCTATAGCCTCTTTATATGATTCTTTAAACGGCGCCTTATCCCAGCCGCGCCCATACAAGTCGAACCCCTCTTTTGCGGCAAAAAACCGGATGGCTTTTAATCTTTCTTGATATATTTCTTTAACAGACAGGCCGTAGAGTATCTTTAATATTAAATTCTTCTTCCAGTTCCCGATAGATTTAGCTCCGGACACCATGGTAATAAACTGCTTATCATTAAAATTGACTGGATTAAAATCTTTGATGCCATATGGCGAAGGAAAAAACATTTGATGATAAACGGTTGTTTTATTAAGCCGACGTTCCATGCCAGAAAAAACGAAGGAGTGCTTAAATTTTTTGGATATCTGAAAAAGGCGGACATAAAAATTAGTCGCTATGAATGGCGATTCTTGGCACATTAGAACAAGAGGCTTTACCTTATCGCCGAAATTACTCACCAAATCGTTGGAGACAGCGGAATATAAATGGGAGAACAAAAAAGCGCGCGGCTTGTTCTCCATCTGAAGATATACATCGGGAGTAATGAATTTTATACCACGGGATTCTGCCGTCTCATAGAGATGGCAGACAGGCAAAATAGTATGGCTAATTTTATAGGCTAATTCTGGAATAAACAGTTTATTGCCTCCCAGTTCCGGGATATTAGCGTCAAAAATTACTAATTTTTTGTATTTTGTCTCTTCTGACATAATGACTTTAAAAAAATTATAGACTTACACGGTATAAAAAAAATAAATATCGCCAGTAACAAATTTATTGGGCGTTGATAGAAATTAATAAATAATAATTTGAAATTTTTAACACTCACATCCAAACCGTTAATTTTGGCTGACGCCACCTGTCTTGGCAAATCGACGGCCAGCTTTCTTAATGTTTTTCGTATAGTTTTTTTCTTATACCCTAATGACACCAAATTTGTTATTATTTTATTTAATCCAATAATAGTAAGTAATATTTTGCCATCCTTAGCCCAGGTGCAGGGATGATTGCTCTCGGGAGATTGGAATAAATTCTTAATTAACAACTGGGGCCGTGTAGCGGCCACTTCCCTAGCTAGGGCATAATGAATCCATAAATTTCCAAAATATCTGTCCATGCTGATCGGCAAATATTTATGATTATAAATATTTTGAGAAATTTGCCCGCCGGTTAGCTCCATGGCTAGCAACCAATCATCGCCATTATTATATTCTCTAATATCTTGATCCGTATCATCACCATTATTGATACATATCCACGCTACGTTTGGATATTTATTAAAAACTCCTAATAAAAATATCAGGGAGCCTGGTTTGATATATTCATCGTCGCTCAATGTCCAAATAAAATCTCCCTTGGCTAATGTGATAACTGATTCAACATTTTTATCATAACCTAAATTAGTTTCATGCTTATGATAACTGATATTATCAAAATTCTCTTGATAATATCGAACCACCTCTCCGGTATTATCTTCGCTGGCATTATCAGATATGATAATCTCCACTTGTCTATAGATATCCCTATCTTCAAATTGGCACACAATACTCTCCAAACATTCTTTTAAATATCCGGCTCTGTTATAGGTTGGTATGCAGATGCTAAGTAATGGTTTAATCATGGACTAGTTATGATTATTAATAAACTTACCGAACGAATCAACAACATAATCCAACATTTCCTTAGTTAATCCAGGATAGACGCCAATCCAAAAAGTATTGTTCATTATTTCATCGGCATTTTTTAGCTCTCCGGAAACTCTATAATTTATATCGTAATTTTTAAAATAAGGCTGCTTGGTGATATTGCCGGCGAAGAGCAAGCGCGTCCCGATTTTTTTCTCATTCAAATACTGCAGTAGCTCGCTTCTTTCAAAGCCGGCGTCAGGCTTGATAGTCAACAAAAAACCGAACCAGCTTGGTTCCGCTTTAGGGCTCCATTCCGGCAAAATCAAATACTTGTCAAACTGCTTAAAAGCTTCATATAAATAAGCGAAGTTTTCTCTTCTCTTTTTTATAAAACCCGGGAGCTTATCCAGCTGAGCCAAGCCCAAAGCAGCCTGCATATCGGTAATCTTCAGATTATATCCAATCTCACTATAAATATACTTATGATCATAACCCTTGGGCAAATCTCCAAGCTTCCAGCCAAAGCGATTCTTACAAAAATTATCCACTCCGGTCGGGCACATGCAATCTCGGCCCCAATCTCTTAACGATCTAACGATTTTATTTAATAATGGGCTGTCTGTTAAAACGGCACCGCCTTCAGCCATGGTAATATGATGAGCCGGATAAAAACTACAGGTTGTTATATGCCCGAAAGTACCGGTTAACTGGCCGTCATATTTGGAGCCTAAAGCATCGCAGTTATCTTCAATCAGCCAAAGGTCATGCTCATCGCAAATTTTTCTCAATTCGGCTACTTCAAACGGATTTCCGAGCGTATGAGCGATAAAGACCGCCTTAGTCTTAGGCGTAATGGCTTTTTTAATATTTTCCAAAGAAACATTATAATGGCCTAAAACCACGTCAACAAAAACAGGAACTAAGCCATTCTGAATAATCGGATTGACCGTAGTCGGGAATCCGGCGGCGGCGGTAATAACCTCATCACCCTTTTTCAACCTCTTTTCTTCCGGCAAACGGAAAGAAGTTAAAGCGCTGAAAGCCAATAAATTGGCGGATGATCCGGAATTAACGGTGGTACAAAAATTTAGCCCCCAGAATTCAGCTAAACGGCTTTCAAATTCTTTGGCGTATTTCCCTTCTGTCCACCAGCCATCCATCACGGCATCAACCATATTGATGAGCTCTCTTTCGTCAAAAACTTTTCCGGATACCGGCACCGGAGATTCTCCGGGAATAAATTTTTTCTTAGCAAACCTGTCATGATACTCCTCGGCTATAAATTGAGAAAATTTTTTATTTAAAGACATATATTTAATCAAATAAGATATCCTCCTTATTGATATCTTTTATTTTATTAGAATAATAAATAAACAACTGATTTATACCTTCCTCAAGAGATGTAAAAGCCAAGCCCGGCATCTCTCTTTTCAGCCTGTCTATATTGCAGGTATATTCTTTATTTAAGCCTTCTTGTTTTATGAAGATAGGCGTATCTTGCCCTGATTTATCTGATATTTTATGGCCGATGTCCAAAAGTGAATCCTTGCATCCGCTGCCGATGTTATAAAATTTTTCCCGGCCTTTATGATTTACAAAATAGTCTAATATCTTGATGAAATCATCTATATATATAAATTCAAAATTTGCATTTTGGTTAATAGAGACCGGCAAACCTAATAAGACTCGGCAAATATTATTGGAAATAAACCGAACGCTGTAATCCTCATACTTGCCATAGATCCCAAAAATCCTTAAGTAGGTAATAAAATCAACCTGTTCAGAATATTTTGAACACACATATTTATAAAATCCATACTGATCAGCTGGTATTTTATTGTCAAAATCTTCCTCTTTTACCTCTTTTATATCAGATCTTCTATCATACTCTGCGCCGGAACCGAGCATTATCAGACGGCTAAAATATTTTCTGTTACGAATAATGTTAAAAAACATTTGCAAATTTAGAAACGCCAAATTCTCTATATTTTTATCTTTCCGCTTCCCTCCTAAATTAGCGGCGTGAATAACTAAATCAGGCTTATGTTCTGCTAAAAAATTAGATACTTGGTCAGAATTCGTCAAATCTAATTCCGCGCTACGTGGAGCTAAAAATTCATATTTATCGCCAAGTTGTTCTAAAATATTTTTACCGATGAAACCATTGCCGCCGGTTAAAAATATTTTTAATTTATTTTTCATGATAATGATATATATTTCTTTAAGGATTTCAAGCCGTCTCTTATTTCGTCTTCGCTTATGCCAAAAGAAAATCTCACATAGCCGTCTTCGCCAAAGCTATTTCCCGGCGTTACGGCTATATTAGCCTTTTCCATCAACTCCATCGCATACTCACCAGCATCTTTTTCATTAATACCTAGATTGGTCAATTTAACAAAACAATACAAGGACGACTTGGGAGCGTTAATCTTATTGGGAAAGAGGGTGTTAAAATTTTGCACAAAACAATCCCGCCTCGCTTGCATGATTTTCCGTACGCCGTCATTAATCTCTTCGGCCTTATGCAAAGCTTCTATAGCCGCCCATTGGCTGACTATAGAAGTATTGGTAATGCTTTGGCTTTGCAAGGTTGATAAACATTGAATAACCTCCTGGGGCGCAAATACCATACCGACTCTCCAACCGGTCATGCCAAAGTTTTTTGAACAACTCTGGATGATTATTACTTTATCTTTAAATTCAGGAAACTCTCCGCTTGATACGAATATATTGTCATCATACACTAGGCCGCTATAGACTTCATCAGAAATAACAAAAATATCATTGTCATGAGCTAACTTCAACACAGCTCTCAATTCTTCTCGTGAAAATAAATGTCCGGTCGGATTAGATGCGTTGTTAAGAATAATCGCTTTGGTTTTTTCGGTAATTAATTTTCCCAACTCATCGGCATCGACTTGCCAATCATTTTCTTCTTTCGTTCTATAAATCTTAGTCGACCCGCCAAAAATTTTTATCATTTCCGGATAAGACACCCAAAAAGGTGAAATTATTATCACTTCATCTCCCGGGTCTAATATCGCCTGTAAAGCCAGCGATAGCCCATATTTACCGCCGCAAGTTATCATAGCCTCCTTGGCAGTATACTCACAATTATATGTTTTATTCATCCATTCAACGGATGGGTCTACGAGCTCGCTTAAACCAACCGGCGGCGGATATGCAGCCCGTTTGCTTTCTAGCGCTTTAATAACACCGCTGACTATTGAGGCGTTATTATCAATCAGCGGCTCCCCGACACTAAAATTATAAATTTTTTCTCCATTCTTCTTTTTCTGGTTAGCTAGAGCGTTTATTTTTAGCGTTGACGATTCTTTAATGTTGTCATTGAATAATAACATAAATTATATTCAGCTATTAATCATATTGCTTTGTAACTCGTCTTTATCCAAGAATGGAAACATATCTTCATACGGCCTAGAGACCAGGCGCCCGTCAGGCAATTTGTCGGAGGCAACTCTAGGAATTAATAATTGCGTCTCCGGCGTCATAACATCGCATATTACCGGACCGTCATATTCTAAAACCTCTTTAATTTTTTTATCAATATCCTTGATAGAATCTATTCTAACTCCGTGAATACCATAGGCTTCAGCAATTTTCAACGAATCTGGACACCAAACTCCACTGTCCGGTCCTTCGCCAATCATGCGGCCTTCCATAAAATTATTCTGCGTATGTCTTATCAATAAATAACCATTATTATTAAAAATAAAAACTTTAATCGGAAGATTATTATGTTTAATGGTGGCAAATTCCTGAATATTCATCTGCAAACTCCCGTCGCCAGTGACAACTATGGTTCTTTTTCTGTCGTTCGCCAAGCAAGCGCCGATTCCGGCGGCCCAATAGCCCATGGATGACAGTCCGCCAGTTGTCAAAAAACTTTGGCCGGTTTTTACTTTCCACGTCTGGCAGACAACATGAAAGCATGATCCAGTATCCACCAAGATGGAATCATCATGTGAAGCTAATTGTGATAGTCTATCGGTAAAATAATAAGAATTAACCGGCTTCTCGTCTTTATACTGAGGTAAAACAACCGGATATTTTTTCTTCCAATTATTGCAAATCTTAAGCCATTCGCTATAATCCGGTAAATTCGTTTTTTCCAATTCTTTATTCAATACTTTTAGAAATTCTTTGACGTCGGCGAGAATCTTCAGATCTATTTCTAATCCAGGTTTATCTAGTTCCTTCTGATCTATGTCAACTACAATCTTTTTAGCATTCCTACCAAAATCTTTGGCGTTATGCCCCACTAACGGAGTAGCTAGTCTTGTGCCTAAGCCTAAAATCAAATCTGAATTCTGGATGGCAAAGTTAGCCGATCTTTCTCCGTATGTTCCTGGGCGGCCTATATATAGTTTATTATCGCTATTTATCAAACCAATTCCCAATCTAGAAGTTAAAACCGGTATCTTGGCTTTTTCAATAAATTTAAAAAATTCATCAGTAGCCCCTGATAGATTTACCCCCTGACCGGCTATTATGATTGGGCGCTTGGCTATATTAAGCTGCTCAATTACCTGTTGGGCCACGGACGCATCAACTGAAATTTCCTTAGTATACTCATCATAGCTGCGTAACGAACCGTCTGGTACGTTTGTCCTCTGCATATCTATAGGCACATCTATCCAAACCGGACCCGGACGGCCGCTGGTAGCCAAATGATAAGCTTTCTCCAAATAATATAAGATGTTTTCCGGATTATCTACTGTTATAAAATATTTAACAGCTTTTTCAACTAACGGCTTTATATTTATGCCCTGTACTCCATACTGCCTGATACCCGATTTCTCCTGATATTCAACAAATGATAAATTTGATTGGCCGGAAATTACTATCATCGGAGATGAATCGGTCCAACCGCCAACTACCCCGTTCATAACATTGACGGCTCCCGGTCCGGCTGTTACTAAAGCGATTGCTGGCTTACCCGTAATCCGACTGTAAGCTTCAGCTGACATACCGGCAGTTTGCTCATGATGGGTGCAAATGTATTTTATTTTCTTATTCTTATAGACAGCATCATCTAAAAACATCGCTTGCCCGCCGGTGACCATAAATACCTGATCAATTCCTTTATCGGTAAAAAATTTAAAGATATAATCTGCAATCATCATATTGTTTGTTTGTTAAGATTATAAATAGTTATGATAATGACTCAATTTGATAGCTAACTTCGCTATTTTTTTTCTTCTCCGCTAAATTCATAGCCACCTTAACTATGGTATCCTCTTGCCCGCCGACAACTTTTAATTTACCGAGTTCTATAAAAATATCTCTCGGGTCAACATTAAATCTCTTGGCGGCATCCTTAACATGCGGGGCGAATCCCGAAAAGACTCCAGCCAGGCCGCTCACAATACTTAAAGAACTTACTTCCTGTGGTTGCGCCATAATCTTGGCGATAATATTTTCGCTGGCGTCCAACAACTTATATAAATCAACATTAGACGGCATTTCGCTTTTTTGCATTAAAGCCACTAGCGCTTCTAATTGGCAGTTACCGGCGCCGGCGCCAAAACCTCTGATAGTTCCATCTATTATTGTCGCTCCTGATTCTATGGCTATCATGGAATTTGCTACGGCCATACTTAAATTATTGTGTCCATGGAATCCCACCGGAACAGATAAATTGGCAACCAGGTATTTAACAGTACTAGCAACCATTTCTGGAGTTGAAGCGCCAGCTGAATCCATGAGGACTATACCCTGGGCTCCGTAATCTTGCATCTTTTGGGCTTCTTCCAACAGCTTCTCCTTAGAGGCACGGTGATACATCATTAATATTCCATAGGCTTCCTTACCTTTTTGTCTAACGTATTCAATATGCTGCTTAGTAGTATCAGCCTCGGTACAATGCGAAGCCACGCAAACTAAATCAACTCCCAAATCAAGGGCCGGAGCTAAATCATCCTTAATTGTTCCAAATCCCGGTAATAAAAAAATCCCTAGTTTGGTTTTATGCAGCTCCCGTCTGGCGGTCGTCAGCAATTCAGTGTCTGAATGAGCGGAAACACCGACTTGCAAGGAAGAGGCGCCGAGCCCATTTCCATGGCCGACAATAACTGTATATAAACCAGCATCATCTATCATTTGGCAATAATCCCTGACAGCCTCCAGGCTTAATTGGTGCCTAATGGCATGAGAACCGTCGCGCAAAGTAGAATCAAAAAAAATAATATTATTCATAATTTTTTAGTTTCTGTTTAGCATATGTTTCCGCCACTTGAACGGCGGCGCAGGTTATTATATCCAAATTACCTGAATATTTCGGCAGATAATCTCCGGCTCCCACGACTTCTACCATGATAGTTACCCTCCCCTTATCATAAACTGGACCGAGCGCTATTCTATAACCGGGTACATATTTTTTAATTTGTTCCTCCACCGCCGTAACTTTTGTTTTGATTTTATCTAAATCAGGGTTATCGATCTTCGCATAAATGGTATTGCTCATCAATATCGGCGGCTCGGCGGGATTTAAAATTATAATTGCTTTAGCTCTTTTGACACCGGAAAATACCTCTATAGCATCCTTGGTTGTTTGCGTATACTCATCAATATTGGCTCTAGTGCCGGAACCGGCTGACTTAGAGGCGATACTGGCGACAACTTCAATATATTCCGTTTCCGGATGAGCCTCCATAATTGCTTTGGCGATTGGCACTGACGCCTGGCCGCCGCAAGTTACCATGTTTATGTTATCTTCTTTCAAAGCTTCTCCGATATTAATAACCGGGATACACATGGATCCAATTCTAGATGGCGTTAAATCAATAACAAATTTGCCAAGCTTTTTTAAAATAGGAGCATTAATTGCATGGCCCTTGGCTGAAGTCGCATCAAAGACAATATCACAGATAGACGGATTATCTTCAATCGCTCTAATTGAATCTGCTGATGTCTTTATACCCATACTTTCCGCCCTCTTGATGCCTTTTGACTCCGGATCTCGACCGGCAAAAATACTACACTCCAAAATTTCCGATCTCTGTATTTTAAAGAGGAGATCAGTACCGATATTACCAGATCCGATTATACCGACTTTAATTTTTTTCATATTTAAATACTTCTTTTACCATTTAAATACTTCTCATACCAATCAAAGGTTTCTTTAATACCCTCTTCAAAAGTATAGTTTGATTTCCAGCCTAAAACTTTAGTCGCTTTGTCATAATTCAAACTTTGAAAAGGAATTTCATTCTGTTGGTTATTAACTATTTTATATTGGCACTCTCGCGCAATAGCCTGAGAAACTTTCTCAATTAACTGCAAAACAGAAAAATTATAACCGGTGCTGAAATTAAAAGCCTCGCCTTTTACTTTGTCTATATTTTCCATCAAAAGAATGTATCCGTCAGCCACATCTTTAACATAAACATAATCACGAATAAAAGCGCCATCGCTCCTTATTTCCAAAATTTCATTAAACAATATTGACTTTATTATACCCGGAACAATACGATTCATGTTTAAATCTCCTGGACCATATATATTACCAAAACGGCTTACCGCAACCGGCAAACCATAAGTTTTAGCATAAGTTCTGGCGATTAAATCGGTACATGACTTGGAAACATCATAAGGGTGATCTCCGGCCATAGGGGCCGTTTCAGTTACATTGTCGCATTTCTTGCCATACGCCTTATCGCTGGAAGCCACTACGATACCTTTGATGCTCGGACAATGGCGAGCTGCTTCCAACACATTCACGGTTCCCATGATATTTGTTTCCAAAGCTTCCCTAGGATTAATAAACGCCGTTGGGACAATCGGCTGCGCCGCTACATGAAAAACGTATTCAATCTCATATTTAGATATAATATCAAAAACTCGTCCATAATTTTTAATGTCGCATATTGCTGTGACCGTCTTTTCCTCTAAGCGTTTATCGGTAAAATACGAACGAGAATCTCCAGAACGTCGAGTAATAAAAACGGTCGCCCCTTGCTCTACTAATTTCTCGGCAATATGGCCGCCCACCAAGCCAGTGGCTCCGGTCACCAAGACATTTTTCCCCTTAAAATAATTTTTCATATGATTATAATTATTTTTAATCCCAAATTTTCCAAAACGGATCTTTAATCCAATCTTTATTGAGATCTTCCACTTCCTTGTAGGTATCCATACACTGCCAGCGGCCTTCCAACTCAAACATGGATAATTCCCCTTTGGCGGCCAAAGGATCAAAGGCCTGTTCAATCATGGTATCTGGCTGGATTAGGTTTAAAAATTCATTTTTAAAAACCATAAAGCCTCCATTTACCAAATCATGGGATTGTTTTTCCGCGGAATCATCGATATTAGCTTGATAAAAGTCATCAATCTTTTTGGAATTTTCATTATAAGACAAAAGACCGAAGCGACCGGCGCGTTTTACGCCGGTAATAGTGCCGATGGTATTTTGTTTTTTATGAAAATCGATTAACTTCTGAATATTGATATCGGCCACCCCGTCTCCGTAAGTAACCATAAAATCTTCATCGCCGATATATTCCTTCAGTCTTCTGACCCGTTCGCCGGTATTTGTCGATAGACCTGTTTCTACAAAGGTAATTTTAAAATCATCGCAATCGTTATTATGAAAAGTTATTTCATTATCTTTAGTACTCAAGGTAAAATCATTTAACAGCGTCCGCCAATGGAGAAACCACTCCTTGATCATGTCGCCGCGATACCCGAGGGCCAAAATAAATTCATTATAGCCGTAGTGAGCGTAAATTTTCATGATATGCCACAGTATCGGCTTGCCGCCGACGCTGACCAAAGGCTTGGGTTTGAACTCGGTTTCTTCCTTCATTCTGGTTCCCTGCCCGCCGCAAAGAATTATTGTCTTCATATGATTTCTTCTGATTTAAAAATATTATTAAATTTATTTCTGATAGGGTTAAAAAACATCGCCAAATCATCCATGGTCCATAGCTTTATCCTATAAAGAATCAAGACATTAAGCAAGATAACGGCCGTGCCGATAAATAAATTATTAAGCTGTCCGACCGCCTTCAGACTCAGCATGATTATGGCGTTGGCAACCACCATGGCGGTCATTTTACCGATGATATGCCTGTCTTTATGCCACTTAGCATAATGCTGCAATAACAGCAGATTAACCGCCTCCGCCAAAACAGTCGCCCAGGCGGCTCCATACAAAGAATAGCGCGGAATTAAGATAACATTCAATAAAATATTTAAACAGGCGGAGAATATGATTATATAAAGACTGGTTTTTTCCTTGTTTTGGATAAACAATAGATTGTTGAAAAGCAAGCTTAAGGCCCCCAAGATCAAAGCGAGCGCTAATATCCTGACGGACAGAACGCTGGGCATAAAAGAGGCCGGGAAAAATAGGGACACGAGCAAGGGCGAATAAAAAATCATAAAGACGGTAACCAACAGGCTTAAAGAAAAGATTATTCTTAATGATTTATAGAAAAAATTAACAAACTTGTCTTTGATATCTTCCCGATACAACGAAGATAGTATGGGAAAAACCGAAGGCAAATACAGGCCGGCCACCAAAATGCTCACCGTATCAAAAAATTTATAAGCGGCGCTATACCAGCCGACGGCATCAAAGTCGGACATATAACGCAGCATCACCATATCGATTCTTGAATAAATGCTGAGCAAAAAAGTTAATAGCAAAAACGGCAGCCCCTTCAGTATCAACTCTTTGGTTCTGGCGGGATTAAAAACTAATCTGAATTTAAAAGGTAAAACGGAAAAAGCATAGTAAGCCAAGGAAACGAATTGAGCGGCTAACATAGCTATAAAAACCATTTCCAGACGCGGCCAAATAAGCAACAGTACTCCGCCGACCGCCACTATCGTGATTTTCTCTATGATAGTCCGGATGGTCGTATATTTAAAATAGCTTATCGCCTGCAAGTAATTATCGGCCAGGGAAATAAAAATGGAAAAAAAAGTAACGGCGAAGAACAAGGCGAGCGGCAGTAACAACTCCTGATTGATATAGTAATTAATAATCAAGAACGGAATAAAAACGATTAAACTGATAAAAAAACGCATGGTAAAAACGACATTAAAGTCTTTTTCTACTTCCGGAACAGTTTTGTCGCCCCGGGACCATTCCCTGTATAAGTAACCGCCAGCGCCAAAATCGGATACTATAAACCAAAACAAAACGAACGAGGTTACAAAACCATACTGGCCCATGCCGCTAGCCTTCAAACGATAGGTCATGAAGATAAAAAAAACCAAACCGAAAACTCTCAGCACCAGCTGAGACACGGCACCCCAAGCGATATTCTTTCCGGCTTGCAGTTCGTGATCCATATTTTTATACAAAAAAAGACTGTTTACCACTCTTTAGTCTTCTCTATAACTTTATGCTTAAACCCCAAATAGGCGTCAACCGCCTTTTGCTCTACAGCGGGAGACACCAGCTTTAAAATCTCCAAGCCGAGAATGCGATACTGTTTCCCGACCTTATTCGCTTTCAAAAGTCCCTTTTTCAAGAGACGCTTCAAAGTGCTGTTGCTGATCTTTAATATTTGTTCAGTCTCGGTCGTCGTATAGACGGCGTGAGGCTTGATTTCTTCATTTATATCCATATATTCCATTATATTCCACCCCTCCTATCAGGTCAATAGGTGTCAGCAAGGGTCAAATTATCCTTGATATAATTCCAAATAGGCTTTAACCATGCTATTTTCCGAAAAATAGCCGGCGGCTTTATTTTTAGAGTTGTTTTCTCTAATTTCAGACAATAATTTTAGAAATTCCGCTTGATTATTCAAAGAAAAACATTGCTCCGCTCCGATAATTTCCTCATTGCCTCCGACTCTGGTGGCTAAAGACGGGATGCCGGCTCTTGTGGCTTCCAGCAAGCTTAGGGATAAACCTTCAAAAACCGAAGGCAGGACAAAAAGATCAAAGGCTTTCAAATAGCGGCTGGCGCAGGCTATTTCCCCGCTCAGAACGACGTCGCCTTCCAGTTGATATGATTTGATGAGGCCTTCATACTTAATCCGTTCCGGCCCTTCGCCGATGAGCAAAAGCTTCGCTTGCGGCTGAATAGTTTTGACGGCCTTATGGGCGTTAATCAAAAATTCATAATTTTTCGGATAAGCCAAGCGGCCGATAGAGCCATAGACATAATAATTATCCAGGTCAATCATTAATTTCTCGGCCAGTTCGCGCCGCGCCTCTTCCCTATTCAAAAGATAGTCCGGAGAAAAATCCAAACCGTTATAGATTAAATGGCTTTTCGCTTCAGTACCGCCTTCCAACAATCCGGAAGCGGCGGCAAACTTGAGGTTAAGGCGGCTGACAAATACCAGAGCGTCCAATTTCTTAAAAGCGGCCTTAAAAAATGACCGATAGGCCATTTTCAGCGGTCCCGGCGCTCTATGACCGCCGTCTAGGACCGATAAACCGTGGACGGTAAAGACCAAGCGCGGTTTCGGTTCCAAGCGGCTTAAACTCCACGCTCCCAACAAAGCGTTGGTACTGTTGAGGTGGACAACCGCAAACTTTTCAGCCGCCGCATACTCCTTGAGTTCGGCGGCGAACTTCCAGCCTTTGAGCGGATTGCGGCCGCGCTCCAGATTCTTGAAGCGATGGAAAGCGATACCGTCCTTGGCCAATTCTTCCGGCAAATATTCTCCCGGACCGCCGCCGACAACAGCTTCTTCTCCGGCCGCCTTCAAGCCGCGCGCCAAATTCAAGACAAAATTTTGGGCGCCGCCCAGCTCACTTTTAGTGATAACAATAAGTATTTTCATATCTTTAATTTTACCATTTTTTTAGAATAACAAAAACTGCTATAATGATATAGTAAGCTAAAATTATGGAACACGGTTTAAATTTCTTCCTGGCTCTGTCCGGGCGCTTCGGCTGGTTAGGCAACTGGCTTTTTTTCTTTATCGCCCTGACCGAATGCGTGCCTTTCGCCGGAGCGGTTTTCCCTGGCGGAACTCTGGTTTCCATCGGATCTTTCATGGCCGCTCAGGGCCTTTTCAATATCTGGGGACTGATTATCTTCGCGATTTTAGGGGCGATTGCCGGAGACTGGGGCGGCTATGCCCTCGGGCGCTGGGGCGGACAATGGCTGGAAGATAGGGGGATCATTAAACGCGCTTGGCTGGCCAAGGGCGAAGAATTCTTTAAAAAATACGGCACCAAAAGTATCCTGTGGGGACGTTTCGTCGGCGCTACCCGAGCGGTCGTTCCTTTCGTGGCCGGCGCCTCTAAAATGAATCAACGCACTTTTTTATTGTGGAATGTCTTGAGCGCCTTGCTGTGGGCGGCTTGGAATGTCGGCCTCGGCTATTTCTCCGGCAACATTATCGCGATTATCATCAAGAAATGGTCATATCATCTCGGCGGCGCCATTTCCATTCTGGCCGTCATCGCTCTGATTTATCTGACAGTCAAAAAACACGGGGAAAGCTATTGGCAATATTTCAAATACTCCAGTCTGGTCTTTATGGAAAAAATCGCCACCAGCAATTTATTCCAATCTGTCAGCCGCCGCCAGCCGGCTATTCCGGAAATAATTGAAGGCAAAAGCAATCAAGAAATTATCTTCGGCTGGTTTTTGACTTTAATAAGTTTGATAATCATCTATTTCATAGTCATTATTTTAGATCTCTTCTGAAATTAAACCATCTAAAACAAAAGACAAGGCTTGAAAGCCTTGTCTTTTATTATTTCCGATGTTGAATCTATTTGTTGAACCAGCGGGAGACCCAGCCGAGCAGGCTGAAACCAGCCTGAGAAGAAGACAACGAATTTTCCACTTCCGCGTCAGTCTGTTCTAGGGCGCTAATCTGTTCGGCCAGCTGCGCTTGAGCGGCTTGGTCGGTCAATTGATTTTTTGCTTCATTCAGCTGCTGAATCTGAGTGCGATTCTGCTCCAAAGTCTGCCTAGCCTTATTTATCTCACGATGATTCGGACCGAGCAAAAATCTGGCCAGAGTGCCGCGATTCTGGACCTTGGCCAAGCTGGCTTCCAATTTTTCTTGATTCTGAACCTGAGTCTGGGCAATAGTCCTAATCTGCTCGCCCAAGCCGGTATTGCCGTTAGCGGCGGCTAACTGCAGCATGGTTTGGACGGCATTGGCGACTTGGCTTCTCCGCTCTTGGACGGTAGTTGAAGCCATTATTTCACGGCGAGCTTCGGCCATAGCCGCTGTCGCGCTGGCTATCGCTTCTTTTTGATCGTCTGACAGGGCGCTGCCATCCCGTTCCTGAATCTGAGTTCTAACTTGTTCGCGAATCGGGCTGTTACTGGCTTTGTCAGACATCATTTCTCTAACTTGCGCCCGGATTGGCATAGCCGAATTAACCTCTTCGCCGTCAGAATCTTCCATATTGGCTTGAACCTCTTCCCTAACCTCATTCCTTACTTCCATTCTCTCTTGAATGGCTTGAACGGCCGGTACCGAAGCATTGACACCGGGGCTGGCTGGGGTAGCGGCGCCAGCGTCTTGGCTGGCGGCCTGAGCTGTTCCGGCCAAAGCGAAAATAATCGCCCCGGCAGACAGCATAAGAATTTTTTTAGTCATACTTTTTAGTTCCTGTTTTTATTGAGAGTCTAGACTCCAATAAAAATGAGGATTAAATTATAATTATATGTTAACTAATCTTCTTCATCAACTCTCCGGCCCATTGCTCTACCTGCTTATCGCCTTCAACGGGACGGAAAAAATAACTGTCCACCTTCAGTGGCTCCATGATTTTCTGGCCTTGTAATTTGCCGATAAAAGTTTCCAAACGAAAGACGGCGCCGCAAAAAAGCGTGTAGTCCGAATCGCCGCAGCCGAAAGCCGCGAAGCGCTTGTCGGGAAAGCTCCGGCCGGCGCAGCGTTCCATGAAAGCCAGCATCGTCTCCTGGGGAAAACCGTCGCCTCGGCTCAAGACATGCCAGCTCGGCGAACCCAAAAGGATGATGTCATATTTTTCCAAATCATCCGGCTGAGTCATGGCCGCGGTCTGCATGGCCACCGTATATTTTTTACTCAAATAATTTTTAATCATTTCGCCGACCAAGAAAGTAGAACCGGAATTGCTGGCGTAAACGATGAGAATATTTTTAGTCATAGTCTTTAGGCATAACTTTTTAACAGCGCACTGATATCCCGCTTTTTGGCCCCGCCGGCCACGAGCGCTTGCTTTTTAAGCTGCGACATCCGGCTTTCATAGCTTGGTTCCTGAGCCTCATAAATGATTCCGACCGGAATCTTTTTTTCTCCCCACTCCATGGTCTTGGCAAAAGCCGCTGCCTTGTCGCTCGGATCATAGTTTTCATCCAGGGCGTACATATTTTCCTGATAGAAGATGTGGGTGTATTCTTTATTAAAAGTAACGCACGGCTGGAGAACCTGGATAACGGCTAAGCCGTCATGATTATTGGCTTTAATAAGAATGTCAGCCAAAGCCTGAATATCGCCGGAATACACCCGGGCCAAAAACGTCGCTCCGGCTGAAAGCGCCAACCGCAAAGGATGAATCGGTTCTTCAATATTGCCGTCCGGAGTGGATTTTGACTTGAAACCTCGGGGCGAACGCGGCGAAGTCTGGCCGGTAGTCAGGCCATAAATGGCGTTATCATGGATAATTACCGTCATGTTCTGATTGCGACGCGCGGCGTGGATAAAATGATTACCGCCTTCCGACAAGCAGTCGCCGTCGCCGGTCAACACGAAAACATTGAGCTTGTGATTAGCCATCTTTACTCCCGAAGCGACGGGAATCGGCCGGCCGTGCAAACCTTCAAAAGTGGTCAGTTTGATAAAATTAACGATATGCCCGTGGCAGCCGATGCCGGCCACGAGAGCCGTATTGGAATTGTCCCAACCGGCTTGGAGGGCCGCTCTTTCCAAAGCCGACCAAATACCGAAATTGCCGCAGCCCGGACACCAATTGCAGGTGTTGGGCGTCAATAAATTATATTTATTCATAGCAGTTCTGTTATTTTAGCAATAATCTCTTCGGGATAAATCGGCCGGCCGTCATACTTTAGAAAATTATGCTCCAATATCAGGCCGGTCTTTTCGGCGATCAAACTGCCGACTTGCGCGTCGTAATTATTCTCAACATTCAAAACTTTTTTAGCTGTCTTCAAAACTCTGGCGACTTCCTCGGTCGGAAACGGACTGAGCCAGGTCAGGTGCAAAAAATTAACATTCGGGAAGTCTTTAATGGCCGTCAAAATCGCGCCCTTATTGCTGCCCCAAGACACGATTGTTAAATCAGCTTGTTTCGGCCCATAAAGCGCGGGCGCGGGCATATCTTCCTGCGCGCAAGTTATAAGCTTTTGCATCCTCTTTTCCATCTGTTCCCGGCGGTCGAGACTTTCTTCCGTAGAATAACCGGTGGTATTATGCTCGTCGGAATTGGCGATAACATGATTGCCCGAACCGGCCGGCGCCCGCAGCGAAATGCCGTCCGGACTTAATTCATAGCGCTTATAATCAGCAATCTTTTTGGTCGTAAATTTCCCGCGGTCAATCTTATAGCTGGAATAGTCAAAAGGCGGCAGGCTTTGGTGGCATTCGCAAACATGCTTATCAACCAAAATAATCACCGGAGTCTGATATTTGTCGGCCAAGTTAAAAGCCTGCATAGTCAAATGAAAAACTTCGTTAGCATCTCCGGGCGCCAAGACAATCCGAGGGAAACTGCTCTGATGGGCGTGCAAAACGAACCGCGCGTCGCCCTGCTCCGTCCAAGTGGGCAACCCGGTCGCCGGTCCGGAGCGTTGGCCCATAATTATCACCAAGGGAGTTTCCGTCATCCCGGCCAGACCTAATCCTTCCGACATCAAGGCGAAACCGCCGCCCGACGTCGCCGTCATTACGCGCGCGCCGGCAAAAGAGGCGCCGATAATCATATTGATGGCGGCAATCTCATCTTCCGGTTGTTTATAGATAAAACTGAATTCTTTTTGCAACGGCGCCAAGACCGAAATAATATCGGAAGTCGGCGTCATCGGATAAATGGCCGCAAATTGCATACCGGCGGCAACAGCACCCAAAGCGGCCGCTTCATTGCCGTCAACAACTATAACTGGAGAAATCTTGACTTGCGGATTGAGGCGCTTAGCGGCGGCGGTTTTAAAATGTTCTTGCGCGTAAGCATAACCGGCCTTGGCGGCCGCCTGATTTTTCACTAAAATGCTCGGATCCTTCTTGGCGAATTGTTCGGCCAATAAATCCTGCAAGTATGACAGTTCCCCGCCCAAAAGATATACAGCCGCGCCGAGGGCGACAATATTTCTCATAATGACGTCGCCGCCGGTCCACTTGGCGGTCGTGCTCAAAGGCAAACCGATAGCAACCGCTCCGGCCGGCGCTTTATCAACCGTTATTTTTTTATCAAGATCATAGACCAAAATTCCCTGATCGGTCATTTCGCCGCTATGCCTGTCAACCGTCTCCTGATCCAGCGCCACCAAAAAATCCGTACTCTTAAGCGGAGCCAGAACCGGATCTGCGGACACGCCTACCTGCATGACATTATGGCCGCCGCGGACAATGGAAGGATATTCCATATAGTCAAAAGTCCGGTATCCAGAACGCGCGGCCATCTTGGAAAAAATTAAACCGACTGAACTGATGCCTGAACCGGCCGGACCGCCTATTTTAAAAGTAAATGGTTTCATAATAATATAATTAGTTGATTATATTATATCACAGATTATATAATATTATCGCGGCGTCGCGATTGACAATATTATAAAAAAACTGTATAAAAATCATACCCGAATCACCATATATACCTAATTCCGTAGCCATTGGCGAACCCGATATAAATCCTAAGAACTTTAACAATTTAAAAAGATATGCCATGAAAAACACAAACAACCAACAAGGAATCCGTCAGGAACGGAGACTCGCGCTATTAGCCTCTTTAAATATCCGCCGTCTAATCGTCATCATGGGCGCTCCGACGGTCTGGCAGAGGATGAATAATGGAAAATACATTACCCTGCTTGAATTAAGCAGATTGCATTTATACATGCCTCAAGAACGCCATAACGAACTTGATGCCTTACTGCCACAAATAGCTGCCAATTTCCAAGGTTGGAAAGAATTTTTCCAAGCCCATCGGATCAATAAAGACCTCAGACCGCTGGCCATCAGAGGATTAAATTTCTACGCTCAACAATTTAGCCAAAAACAAGAATTGCTCAGCATCTTGGAAGGTCAACCAAAAAAGAACTTAATTGAGAAAATGAAACTGGAAGCTGAAAGCTTTAATGAACTCATGGATATTTTGCATCAAGAATTTGATGTTAATATCTACCGGAAAGCCTTGTATATCGCCCGGGGCGATAAAGACAAGCTGCTGGCAATGATCAATCTCAATATCAGCAATCAGCGGCGCGCTTATTTGTACAGATGTCTTTTGAGTATCAAAGATTCTCTGACGACGTCGGAACTTCTATTAATGTATCGGCACATAAAAAAGACCTCCGTTATCGCTCCCCGCCTGCTCAGGCTGATGTCTAAAAGAAATGAATCATTCCATTTCTGGTTCACTGTCTATAAGAGTGAATATTATGACAGTCCGCTGAAACATTTCAGCTTCAACCGCCTGGAAAAAAGTGATATTAATCTGGAAGATTTGGTAAACACCTGTAACAGCTACAGCGACCCAGCCCTCCAGAAATTGACGGCCCGGAAATTGCGCCGCGCCGAATTAGACGCGCAGAAATGCGAAAAAATTTACGAACTGACCAGCACGCTGATTCCTAACGTGAGAATGGTAATTCTGAACAAGCAACGGCAGGCCACTATAACGGCCGACCAAAGTAATAATAAAAAATTCTATTCTCTCCGCTCTTTATATATCAAGAGCAACCGCCGCTTCCCGGCCAATAAAACTTTTCTAGACATGATTAATCTCCTTCCTTCGGAGAAGACTGCCCCCGCCGAATCATGCCATAATACCGAGCGCTCTGCTCAGATTAAAGCAATTGTAAATATCCTGATAACCAATAAAGACCGCCGATTACTCAAGCAGGCTCTCTCCGATCTTGCTTCCAAAATTAACGGCCATGATGAATGGATGCAACTGTACTTCCGCTGCAAACCCAACCACGGATTACAAAAGCTTATCATGGATGAATACGAAAGATTGTTTCTTACACCCTCGCGCCTCTCCCAGTCCCTGCCAGAACCTTCCCCCTCTACACGGCAAGAGACGCCAAACGACTTAAAACTTACAGGTTAGGCATCCTGAAAAATGCCAAAAGCCGACTCGCAAAGAATCGGCTTTTTTATACTCCGTTCCAAAGCGATGAACTCTCTACCAAAAACAGCCAGTGTTTAGGGCTATTTACAATCTGCGGAGAGGGTGGGACGTAGTTGGAACGGTTTTAGACGCATTCTCTATCGTCCCCAAGTTAAACCATTTTTAAAGCTTTTTCTAAAAAATTACGGACATACGGAGCTAAACTTTTAGAAAATTTTGGGGTGTACTTTTTCTTAATAATAATCACAGGATCTTTATGTAGCTTGTTAAGTTTTAATTTACCATGGCCTTCGGCAAAAAAAACTATATTCAAAGTATCAGTTCCATGATTGTGTTTAAAAGGATCTTCAACAAACAAAGTGCGCCCGCAACCCAACTCTTTGATTTTACTAATTGTTAAGCCACATTCTTCTTTTACTTTTATTTTAAGTGATTTCTCTATTCCTACGCCTCTTTCTATGCGACCACCGATAGGCCATAAAATTCCTTTAGCCGGTTTGTTATCACGTAAAACTAGTAATATTCCGCCCTGATAGGCAATAAAAACATCGTGACACGCGACGACTAAATGCCGATGAGACAAGATATAATCATTTAAAGGCATCTTGGGGGCTTTTAATGTATTTTTTTTTGACTTGGGAAAATATTCTCTCATAAAAATTAATAATTAATATGTTCCATTAATTTAATTATAGCATGCCATTCCAAGGCGACCAAAGCCCTATCAAAAAATAGCCCATATTTAGGGCCATTTACAAACTGCGGAGAGCTTGGTATTATATTGGAACGCTCGTTAATAATAAAGTTATTGATATTATAGTCGTGGACAATTAAAAAAGGAAGTTCGGTGTTTTGAACTTCCTCTTGAGAACTTTGAACGTTATTTCGTTTCTTTGCTCCTAACATCTGTGGTATATCCGCTACCATCAGGCCGTACAACGACATAAAAATGTTGGTGACTGGGATTATACATCCCAGTCGATACATGGACGACAATAGCTCCCCCTAAAATCTTGGGCTCCGAGAATACCTGATATGACAGCTTGATTGGGCAATTGAACTGTTGTCTTCCATTTACAACTAATTGTAAACTGGTAGTTTGCGACTCAATAATATCAGGCATATCTATCCGGCACATGCGGATATCCATTCCGGTTTCTTTGCCCACGAAGAGACGCATTTTGCCTCCTTGGCCACAATCAATGGTTTGTTGACCGACTGGGAGAGTGTTCTTCATAAACGGCTCATAGTCCCAAGCCACGTCAATATCCATGGTGGGTTTTTCAGCTCCAAGCATCCAGGTTTGCTGTGCGGATACATTAATAAACGAAGAAACGATTACGATTACGATTAAAATAGCTAACTTTTTCATGATTTTTCCTTTTTTGAAGTTTATAAATAAATTAAATTGGATTAATTGCTAAATCCGCCTATATTCAGTCGAATTTGGTAATTAACCCAATATAAACTTGTTTTTCAACGAACTATTCTAATAAACATATTATAGCATATCAGTCAATACTTGTCAAGAGTAAGAAAATGTGGCCTATCTCCTAAAAATCAACGTAAATTTGCATGTGCATTTACGCATACCCCAATAGTTTAAAATACCTTTGACCATTCTTTCAGCCGAAAATGGTCAAAACCTACTTTGCCATAATCTACAGGTAAATTTTCAGGTAAAGTTTCAATAAGTCGGTTTGTTAATATTAAACAAAATATGGTCAATTTCTTAACCTAAATCTTTAGCTAAACTTTGTCTAATACCGTTCTGTTATTATTAAATAAATAAGGCTCATTTTCTTGACCTAAATCTGTACGTAAACTTTCGTTAACTCTGGTTTGTTAGGATAGTATATGGCCGAGGTTCCGTTTTTTTCTTTCTTCGGCGGATCCCCCGTAGGGGGAGCCGAAAAAGAAAAACGGACCCGGCCTATAGATAATTAACTTGACTATACGCACACAATGGACCGCTCTCACGAATATTAAAGAAAATAGTCAATAATATTAATGGTTTTCCTTGTTAAAAAGAACAGCTAATTAGAAAACTATGAAATATATTCTCTATGCTCGTAAATCCTCAGAAGATAAGAGCAAACAAATTTTGTCCCTGGAAAGCCAAATTTCCGAAATGAAAAAACTGGCCTCTAGCCTGGGGCTAGAAATTGTTTTGACTTATACCGAGAGCAAATCGGCTAAACTGCCGAATAACCGGCCGCTATTTTTGGAAATGGTTAAACTACTGGAAAATAACAATTCCGAAGATTATGGCATTATCTGTTGGAAAATTGACCGGCTCTCTCGCAATCCG
>Ga0074197_1000110_pt1 | contig 131149 bp, 132 predicted proteins | sample EPASupsiteSAE305_FD_64526 | JGI IMG/M metagenome (GOLD analysis project Ga0074197, IMG submission 64526) | Bioremediated contaminated groundwater microbial communities from EPA Superfund site, New Mexico - SAE3-05 reassembly with SPADES | ecosystem: Environmental > Aquatic > Deep subsurface >... | reverse complement strand
ACGCTGATTCAATCATTCCGATCCGTTCTTGGAATAACGAGATTGTCGGGGGAACTTACCGTCAGGAAATGGCTCACCAGTTCGATAATGTCCGATATCGAAGACGACAACTGGTCGAAAACATGTTTTCCGTCCTTAAAAGAAAATTTAGTGGCGATCTAAAAGCAAGAAAATTTATTATGCAGTTGAAGGAGATCACCGGGAAAATGATTGTCTGTAACATTCACAGGTTCTTACAATTTCTCGTCATTGAGGTTTTCTACAGAGCAGATATTTTTTACACCGGCACTTCCTTTGAGTTTCAGGTTGAACGATCTGATACGGATCCCGTGGGTGTAGAAATAACCGACAATGAAAGGGAAAAACGGTGCGAGATAGATACCATCGAGCGCAAGGAGAATTGTACCTGCAAGGAATGCCGCAACACATGCGATAATTCCGATTTTTCCGTTTGCCCCTTTAAGTTCACTCTTGTTGATCGCGTCCTCTTTGCAATCAAGGGCACGATCCAGAGTATAAGTGGCATAAATGATTAGGGCAAATGCACAATACTCCGGTATTCGAATAGCAAGACCTGCGAAGAGGAAGGCGATATGAAGCCGGAGTCCTCCTCCGATTGCGACAACTGTTGATGAGTTCAGGAGTCGCATTGTTGGTGTGGCAAAGGGTGTCACACTGTACAAAATTCTTATCCGGCTTGTTATTACAACCGCGTTAAAAATTTTAACGGCATTGTAATTTACGACGGAATTGTAATTTCATGTATGGGTTATAATAAATCCAATAGTTTATCAATTCTATTTTAGTAACGGCTTGATTTTAAATCCACACGGTTGCAAGTCCGTTACTAAATGAGTGGACGGGTCCACCTACCGTTGAAAGTCAGATGAACCCAGTCCTGCCCGTAGGCATGTGATTATTATCTTTCATTCTTATGAAGATTTTCCTGTGCCTTGCGAGCGTAGCGTATCGAAAAAATGGAGGAAAAAAGTACATGAAACGTTTAAAAATAATCACCGTCCTGCTGGCAGCGATGGTGATGGTACCGATGGTGAGTGCTGTGGTGGAGGCAGACGCGGATTTGGCCGCCTCTGTATCTGGTAGTCTTGTGGATGTTAACAAGATCGCGCTTCCAAAATTGATGTTTGATGAGACACAGAAGAAGGTCGAAGTGACCACAGAGCTCAGCCCTGTTGGAACCCGGGGTCTGCAGGCTATCCCAAAGGGTGCTATCATCCATCACGCACAAAACGGGATAACGACAGTCTTTGACCGTGATGGCCGGCAGGTCCTTATTGCCGACGACAGGGAATCCACAGTGATCTCCACTCCGTCAGGATTAAAAAGGGCAACATATATAACGGAAGTCCCCCCGGAATCGCATGTCATTAACAAAGGTGATGTGACGTACGTTACAAATGGCAACGATCTCATCCTCACGGTCATCTGCGAGAACGTTACGCAGAATGTCCTCAATGAGCGTGTCCTCAACCGGAAATCCGGCACCGCTGCCGCCACCTTGTCGAATTTCAACGGCTGGATCGAGTACGCCTATGACAATATGGTACAGATACGGCAATTCGATGCTTACTGGACTGTCCCGTCAAGCCCGCCGTCATCGGAATCTGCCGAACCCATATTCCTGTTCAACGGGATCAGGACGTATGGTGAAACAGCAATCGTCCAGCCGGTCCTTGAATGGAACCAGCCATCCACCGGCCTGTACTGGACTGGCTCCTCATGGGCACTGAAAGACGGGATGCAGACATTCAAGACTACCCGGATCACCGCCAGCACCGGCGACACGATGAAGGGGAGACTGTACTGGTACTCCGCAACAAATGAATGGTATATCCAGATTTACGATGTGACAAACGGGCAGTACCGTTCTCTCTACTCGAACTATGTACCCGATTCTAATGTCCAGATAGATGTCACCCTTGAGGGCTGGGGTATCGATGACAACAGCGATGTCCCTGGCGATACAACGTTCTACAACATGGTTTACAAATACAACGGGAACACCGTACCTGTTGTCCTGAAACGGTTTACCTCAACCAGTGCCCCGCTCACCCAGCTGAACGTTGAGATCCTTTCAAATCCATCCAGCGTGAAACTCCATACGGCAAACTGAGGAACCCTATGAAAACCTCTCCCTTTTTTTATCCGGCAGTCCTCCTAGTGCTCCTTATCCTTGCCTGCCTATCAGGTTGTATCCACGAGGCCAGCGATACCTCCGAAACCATTACTGTCACAGCAACCGGTACCCCGGTGACAGGAACCCCGGAGCCGGTGCAGACCCGTGACCCGGCATACGAGCAGGAGCGAATCTCCCCGGCACTACGGGTAGAGGTGTTACAATCGGCAGCCTCGATCCCATACCTTTCCATGAATGTGGAAGAGAAGAATCATTGCATATGGTCGGACACTCTGGCACTGGTCACCGCGACACTCGCCGATCCCAATGCGCAGGACATGCTGATGAAAGGGGGACATATCACTGGAATAGGGCCATATCTGCCCCGGTCAGCCAAGACAACGCCGGGTACCGCCACCTGCACGGCAACGGTGTACATCTCCAGCAGGAACATCACGTCAGCATTCGTAATAGACCAAAAGATGGGAGCCGTTACTCAGCAGGTCGTTGAGGTACCAGATGAAACGCATGTCCGTACATCCGGGAACCGTACGATAGTATCTGACGCTGACAGTATCGTGTTCGTTTTCGTCACTGACCCGTACTATCATGCTGACTGATAAAATAATTCCCATAGCCCTTGTCGGGCTGATCCTCTGCGGCATTCTTTTACTTGGGATTTACTGGGCAGGTCATCTTTCCGGTGCTTCTAGTATCAAAGACAATTTCCCACAGACGGGATCAGTTCGACCATCTGCTACACTACCGCCAGACACTGTGATCATCACGATTAATCGTATCCTTGATTATTCTATTGGGGATCATTTCACCATCAGCGGCACTACTACTCTGCCACCAGGAAATTTGCTTGATATTGCAGTTACCAAAGAGCCGTACCATTTTACGAAGTGCGAGCCCGGAACGTTCTGTGGATTTAAGACGTACTCGACAATTGTTTCGTCCGGACAGGGCAATAATACATGGTCTCTAGATCTGAATACCTCGGGATTTACTGAAGGAGGATATGATATCTGGGTTGTCGCCCGTTACAGTCCCAACACATCGATTCATGCTGGGCTTAACCTGAAAAAGAGCTGATGCCAGATCGCGTTTTTTCACGATCTGTCGGGGCTGGCATCGTACTCGCGGGGATGCTGCCTTGAGCCGGTGATCGCATGCCGTTTGACAATTGTCCGGAACAGGAATGGACACCGGGACGGGCACGTACCGGAGATTTTGGGAGGGGGGGCGATCGTCGGATGGTATGGGATGCTGCTCGTGTTCATCTTCATCTCCCAGTTCGCAGCGAACCGGCAATACAAAAAAATAACCCGGCCTGCTTATGATCGTCTCCTGGTGACAGCAGGTATGCAGATCATCGCTCCAATGGAGAGGACAATTCCTGCGGAAGGCAGGGGATTCGGTCGGGAGTTCTGGTCCTGTGGAGTGTCACGGTGGGAAAACGCAATAGTTTTTCCGGTCATGGTTGTGACATAGATCATATTATCGCTGATTACCGGCTGGGAGGGACTTATCCAGTCAGCCGGCATCTCTTGTTCCCAGATCTGTTTTCCGGTTTTTGCGTCAACGGCCACCAGTCCTGATGAAGGCTTCGTCCCGACAATATACATGATTTGACCCGAGACCGACATCGATCTGGATCTCCCCGTACTCTGGTATATCCACCCGGTCTTCCCGTCATCAAGACGAAGTGCCGTAAGGTTTTGGCCGAGCCATTCGTCTACGATAAGAAATTCTGAATCTGCCGCCAATGTCCTTTGGTAACCGGGAAGAACTGTCTTCCAGACCACACTCCCGTTAGCCAGATGGTATGCCTGCACAGACCCGTTGCCCCCGATAAATACCCGGTCGCCGAATATAACAGGAGCACTCTTGATAAGGATCGGGATTTTTTGTATCCATCGCTCTTTTCCCGATGCAGCATCAAGCGCAATCAGGGTGCCGGATAATTCATCAGGAGAGGATCTGTACGACCACACAGTCTGGGAATCACCGGGTGTGCTGGGGTCAGATCCTGATCTGTTATCGAACTGCTCCGATTCCATTGAATTTATCGCAAGGATGACCGTGTTATTTCCCGCAGTTATTGGGAGATACGAATCGATCCTGATGTACCGGGCATCCTGCAACGGTAATTGCGGATGATAGTTCCAGATGACACTCCCGTTCTGGTAATGAAAAGCGGTAACCTCTCCGGCGATGAGCAGATCGTTGTACAATATCGGGGAATTCACACTGGTGACCGGCTGCCGCCAGACTTCCCTCCCATTTTTCAGGCAGATAACTGACTCGTTGTTCCATGCGAAGAGATGATCCTGGTATGCAACAGCGGGTGACGCGCCGGAAAACCGCCAAATCAATGATCCATTTCCGGTATTGCGTGCACTAATCCATGACTCAAATCCGCTTCCATTAATCACACCTTCCCGGGTGTAGACAATAGAATCGGATACAATTACCGCAGGGGCCGGGTAGGTATTCAAAAAGCTGTTATCGGTAGTCCACGATACTGCCAGCGGGGGCATGACAGTATCCGGGGAAAAAGAGGTATGCCCGGAATCCATCCCTGTCATACCCCAGTCCATTGCTCCTGCCGGCATGACTACCAGCAGACACATGATTGCCACAGGGAGTAAAAGAACTGGTGACGATCCCGGAGTCATTGTGATATGTATTTCATTCGAAAATTTATATTTACAGGGTATAAACTGCCAGTATAACACAGAATTTTCTCTAACAACGTTTGGACGGATTCTGCGTTTCGGGGCTCGGAGAAATTCACTTACCGGACCTTTTGGAAATTGGGCGGTAACCAGAAAAGGCTAAGGGAAACTGTAGGAGTCGCATTGTTAGTGTGGCAAAAGGTGTCACCCTGTACAAAATTCTTATCCGGCATTTTATTACAACTGCATTAAAAATTTTAACGGCATTGTAATTTTCGATGGATTTGTAATTTCATATACGGGTTGTAATATATCCTATTGTTATTCTATTTTATTCTTGTAACCGCTTGGATCATCCACACGATTCAAGTCCTTTACTAAAAAGAGTGGACGGGTTCACATATGTTTGCACACTTGACAAACCCCGACCCTGCCCGTTGGCATGAGACGGATTATCTCTTATCAGAATGAGGGTCTGGATCATGCTTCCGTAATGTTACAAACGGAGGTAATGAAAACATGAAAACAAAAAGAATCGGCATTCTCCTGTCGGCGTTTTTGCTGGCAGCAATGGTGATTGTACCTGGTGTGAGTGCCTATCAGGCAAGCAGTTACGGAAACACCTACAGCAATCTGGATACTAACCAAGTTGCAAGTGATGCAGCAGATGAACTGTATGATATGGGCTATGTTTCAACGGCTCATACGGGTTACCCGGGTGCGACTGCCGCCCGTAACCTGATGTCAAGCGATAATGTTTTTTTCTTTGACGGTCATGGCTCACCCGGAATAATCCAGTTTGCTGATTCAAATGATGCATATCTGACCGCAAGAGCTGATACGGGCTATCCGCACCTGCAAACCTCCAGTGGCCAACTGGCAGACATTGTCCTCGCGGTCTACATGGCATGTAATACTAATGTTGCCTCAGATACCTATGGAAATGTGGCGTACCAGTCGTTTGTGGAAGGGGTAGATATGTCCCTCGGATGGACGGGTACTATCAATTCCGGGCAATCTGAGTACTGGTCAGAGAGGTTCTGGTACTGGCTTGATGAGGGGTGCTCAGTTAAGATCGCATCACAGCGGGCAACGTCAGATACCAGTACTGCCTATGGAGGGGACCTTGGTGGGATGGGCAATTATGCCTGCAGATCCAATGGCAACTGCGCCTCAACAATCGACCCGGCAAGAGCAGGGAGTTAAGGAAGGTGGAAACACATGAAAAAAATCAATCTCTCAAAACTAATTGGTCTCGTAATCGGGCTTTCACTGGTCCTTGCGTGCTCAGCTGCGGCAATGGATAGCCAGGACTCAAAAGTACTTCTCTCAGATAAACTGGTCGTGACTGCGGCAAAGGAAAACATACAGAAGTTCACGGGATCTGACGCTGACGCCATCAACGGTATCACCCTGATGAAAACATACGTTGGGGATGTATACCAGGTTACCACCGAGGCCGACAATGTTTACAACATCAATGTAAAAACAGGCCAAGTCGAGACTGCAATGATCCAGGCTGATCCGGACTACTCCGTGAAAGGAAAGGATATTTCCAGTATGGAGAAGGTTGCAGAAGCCTTTGTTGAAAAGCATTACACGAACTTTAAAGACAAGAAAATGACCCTTGTCGCATCAAAGGTTATTGATCACGGCGGTATCGGCAAGGAATACGTCTATTCATGGAATGAGAAATCCGGGAACGCATACACCCTGTCCTTCGCCTCTGTCTCGTTCTTCCCTGATGATAACCGGGTCTACTACCATGGAACCGATCGCGAACTGCTCGTTGATACCCTCCCGAAAGTATCACAGGTCGATGCCCAGAAAACCGGTGAGCGTTCCTTTGAAATGGGATCCGCAGCAGAAACACAGTCAAGACTGATTGTTATGCCTTCCGGTGACAGCCAGATACTCGTATGGATGGTAGATACCGTTGAGTATGACAAGTTAGGTTTCGCTCATGGCGGATCTGTCATTATCGATGCGATTTCCGGAGAGGTATTATCAACAAACCCCTTCAACTAATTTTTTGGTGAAATATGAGTTTTTTTTCTGCTCATGAACGTTCGCGGGCGCAGATACCGGCAATTATCCTCTGGGGCTGTGTCGGGGGCCTCTGTTTTGCAGCAGTTAGTTTCTGGGCATATGAAATTGAAAGATTCCTGAATATTTCTTGTTATTCCGGAATAGTTTTCCCGATATTCCCTATCTGGAAATTTGGAACGTACATCGTCCTTTTATTGATCTTAGGGGTGATTGCAGCTGACCTGTTCCGCACCGGCAGGAAAACGAGCCGGGACCGGGTCCTGACCGGATTATTATCCGGAATATTCACCGCACTCGTCGGCGTCCTGCTGTTTGGGTTATACAATCTGCCGTATTTTTACTGGGACAATGGACTCTTCAACGTGATACGTATATTCATTGGTTGGGATACACTGGCACTCACCATCCTCGCATCGGTGATTCTGCAGGCTCTCGGTGCATGGTACCAGGGATCCCGCCAGAAGTCCGGATCAGATAAAAACGACACCACGCCCTCAGTTATTACCGGCAGAATATACCGTCCCTTGTTTTTATTATCGGCTTTGCTGGGGATACTCCTCGCTATACCCCTAGGTCTCTATGTACTTCCTGTTGATGAGAATCAGTATTGTGCGGACGGTAACACATGTCAGCCCGGGGAACAATGCGGTACTGGAAGTCTTCCCGATAATATGACGGTATCCCGCACCAGCCCAGATTCCATTCGCATAAGTCTGAAAGCGAGTTCAACATGCGGGTCCCGTAACTCTTTCAGAATTCTCCTGAATGGAACCGATGTCAGTAACCAGGATCTCATAGCAAAATCGGGACTTAATGTTACTATTACTCCCACTGACGGACTGGGGCAGAAAGATGGAGCGTTTGTGATACTGCAGGGTAAGGATGTTGCGTTCAGTGAATCCTCTCCGCCTCACATTCAGGTCATGATTACGGACAGAAGCACTACCAGGATACACCGCGATCTGTACCTTTAGTTATTCTGCAGAAACCCTCGATCCAAACAACTAGGGAGAACCTGTCAAGGTTAGCGAAAATGATCTTGGAAGAGCTCTCTTTTTTCTGGATATGAACTATTCGTGATTTCAGGTCAGAACCGAACCTACGTTTCAGGACAAAGAATCAGGATTCCGCCAAGGAACGTTCACGTATCGGAATGTGTCAATGTTGTCTATCATCTCTTTTCAAAATTTCCCCAATAATGGTCGGTATTCTTATAGGATCTTGTAGTGATAACCGAATCAGCATTCTGAGATTCATGGATCAATCGGTGTATTTTTTCGGAGTCGTACGACAGGTCCATGACATCGAAAAGAGATCTCCGGGTTTCATGATATTGTCTGAGAAGAATAAAAACATGTCAGGAATTGTGGACCCGGTTTTTCGACATCGTCAATCCGGTAAAAATCTGGTGTTCGGTATCGACAGCGATTGATGTTTTTTGGAAATGTTTTCGGAGCCTCATCGGTTGCATTGTGGGTGTGGCAAAAGGTGTCACCCTGTACAAAATTCTTATCCGGCATTTTATTACAACTGCGTTAAAAATTTTAACGGCATTGTAATTTTCGATGGATTTGTAATTTCATATACGGGTTGTAATATATCCTATTGTTATTCTATTTTATTCTTGTAACCGCTTGGATCATCCACACGATTCAAGTCCTTTACTAAAAAGAGTGGACGGGTTCACATATGTTTGCACACTTGACGAATCCCGACCCTGCCCGTTGGCATGAGACGGATTATCTCTTATCAGAAAGAGGGTCTGGATCATGCTTCCGTAATGTTACAAACGGAGGTAATGAAAACATGAAAACAAAAAGAATCGGCATTCTCCTGTCGGCGCTGTTGCTGGCAGCAATTGCGATCGTGCCATGCGTGAGTGCCTACCCGGCGAGTTCGTATGGAGCGATCTACACGGGGGGTCTGGACAGCCGGATTACGGCCCAGACTGCGGAAAGCAAACTTTCAAGCATGGGATATTCCGGAACATATCACTGGAATGATGCTGCAAACAGTGCCCTACTGAGGATGCCTTCAGATCAGGCATTCTTCTTTGTCGGGCATGGAGGCCCCGGGTTTATTAATTACGAACAAAGCGGGGTAACTACCTCACTCACGGCAAACAATCCCGGTCTTGCCAGGATTTCGTCGTTGAACCCCAACGATTTAAAAGATATGGCCCTCGCGGTTTTCATGGGATGTGACACATCAGACTACGATTCAACAAACGGAAACCTCCTGTCCACATCAACATCTATGGGAGTTGATACTGCGATGGGGTTTGCCGATGACATCACGTCACCCCAAGTCGGGTACTGGTCAGGCCGGTTCTGGTACTATCTCGATAACGGATATTCCGTATCACAGGCCACCAGCTCCGCTGATACTGATAATATCGCAAATTTTGGCTACTGGAGCCAGGGTGGAATGAATTCCCATTACATTCAGGGGAACAGTAATATCATCATCGATCCGGCCCGGGCTGGAGTCGTGTAGGAGGGAAAATTGATATGAAGAGCATTAACTTCTCAAAACTGGTTGGCCTTGTAATCGGTATATCGCTGATACTTGTGTGTTCTGTTGCAGCAACAGAGCCAGGCCAGGGTTCAGTCACCCTTATCTCTCCCAATACCATCGGGACCGGTATCGTTAAGGAAAATATCCTGAAATTCGCGGAATCATCCGATGCAATCGTCACTTATAAGGGGACAAAAGAATTTCCCCTCGGGAAGATGTATGAAGTTGCAACGGAGGTAGGTGACCGGTATTATGTCAACGCAAACACCGGCGATATCGAAGTTGCGATGATCCGCAACGCAATACTGGCAAAGTCGATGAATGCAAAGGATATCGGCAGTATGAAGGAACCGGTACAGAAATTCGTTGAAAGGAATTACCGCTCCTTCAATACCAAAAAGATGATACTCGTTGATTCGAAGATCATTGACCACGGCGATGCCGGAAAGGAATATGTATTCTACTGGAACGAGATGTCCGGAGAAGCATACACCCTGTCCTCCGTAATGGTGTCCGTTTACCCGGACATGGACAACACCATCACGTATGTCGGATTTGACCGCCCGCTGCTTATTGACACTACTCCGAAAGTGTCACAGGCCGGTGCAGAAGCAACAGTCCTGCGTTCCTTTGAAATGGGTGCAACAGCAAAAACCACGTCAAAACTGCTCGTCGTCCCGGACGGTAACAACCAGAAACTGGTCTGGCTCGTAGACACCGTAGAACAGGATAAGGAAGGACTCAGCCATGGCGGGAGTGCCACGGTGGATGTAATTTCGGGTGCGGTTATATCAATTAACCCCGTCCTCTAATTTTTTTGGTGATACGCATGGGAGCCTGTCGTGAGCATGAGCAATTACTGGCACGGGTATCGGCAACAGTCCTTATCGGGTGTCTCGGGGGCATCTGTTTAGCCGTGGCACATTTTTTCCTGCAAGCGATATGGGCACCGGTCCTTGATTACGATTACACGCTTTCTTCGCTCTACCAGTTCCAGGTAATAGGATCGTTTGCTATTATCCTCTGGACGTTGGGCGTGATTGCAGCTGATGTTATACCCTCTGGCAAAAACAACAGGCTGGATCCAGTGCTTATTGGCCTATTATCCGGAATATGCACTGCACTCGTGTTTACTTCAATTATTGTCGTTCACGATATCGTATCGCACCCGCCGGTTTTCTTCTATGCCGGTGACCCCCTGCTGATACGGGGATTCCTCGACCGGTTTTTCCACCCGTGGCGTATCCCGCTCGCGGGATTCATCCTCGTTTCAGGGATCATCCAGGCAATCGGCGCATGGTACCGGAAATTCCGGCAGAAGCAGGAGCCCGAAGGAAACAATATCCTGCACAAGCCGGCCATAACCAAGATGTTATACCGACACCGGGTTGTACTGCTCACCCTGCTCGCGGCCCTTATCATCCCCCCGGGTCTTATGTACATTGCGATGGACAGGGGTGTTTCTGAAGGACAGTCCGCCTGTTGCGACGTAATTTCCGATACCGTGGATGTAACCCGTTCCGGCTCCGATTCCATCCGTATTGTCATGAAGCCGGATCTGAAGGTAAAGCATGATCCGGTCCCATCCGTGAACATTTACCTTGACGAAAAGGATGTCAGTAACCAGTCGGTAATTACACGGTCGCGTCTTGATGTGGTTATTACTCCCCCAGAAGGGCTCCTGTTCCAGAGAGACGCATCCGTATCACTTCAGGGAAGAGGAGTGTTAGGAAATGAAACGGTCCCTATCCATCTCCAGATCATTGCCACTTATCCGGATAAGGGTATCCGGTATATGATCTGCGACAGGGGTATCTGACATGGTCCCAGGGCGCATATTCCCTGCATCTAATTCCGTTATCGATTTGTATCTAAAATTTTGAATCCAATAACATTTATATCCCGAATGTTGATCTCAAAAGTGGAAAGGACGGGTTCACATAAGTTTTGCACACTTGACGAACCCGACCCTACCCGTAGGCATGAAACAATATACTTCAATTCTAATGAAGGTTTTGGATCGTGCTTCCGTAACAAAACGGAGGTAAAAACGAAATGAAACACATGAAAGGATTTTCATTGCTGTTCGCAGCAGTGATGCTGGTAATGGTGTTTGTTCCGCTTGCAAGCGCTACGAACGAGACAAATCCGACACCGCCGGGATGGGTCGGACAGTTCGATGAATGGGCAGGACAAAAGGACATGTCGGCATATAGCGTTATTGTCCCAACGGTCCCAATCAAAAAGATGGATGCAGAAACGGTAAAAGCATATCCGGGGGTCGTAGTTATCAGTCCGGATATGAAGTTCCCCACCGGGAACAATGCTGTTGATGTACAGAAGTCATCGATGAAAGCGGTGAAGATCAACTTCGTTCAGCCTGCATTGCAGACCAACACCAGGGCAAAGGCAGCAGCGATGGTCCCGACGGTGGCACCGGAATACGGGTATTTCAACTGGTACTGGACGCAGGACACCGTTGCTACCCAGACCGTTATCATACACAATTATGGAGCAACAACCGCAAGCGGCGTGGTGTATTTCGTATCCATCGAAGACGGGTTCGGCACACCGGCAGCGTATTCGAACCTCGCCCCCGGTGCTAATATGACGGTTTCCATCCCGTTCACTGTCGTTGGAAACCAGAGTACCGTGGGGATAAAACCGATGGGATTCTTCATCACCGTGGGCCCCGACAATACTGTGACATGGTCCGGGCAACTGGATCTGAACGGGATTGAAAAATACAACAATGATGCATCGCACCTGCCGGACCCGGATGGCGGGGACAACCTTGAGACAAGCGACCTGTACCATTTCCCATTCAGCGAAGGATATGAGATCATCTCGGAAGCAGCAACCGCAGCCGACAACACCAGTTCACCGTTTGAAACAGCCAATGCACTGAATACATACGTACATGACCTGATGACATATACAAAAACTGACACGAATTTGCGCTATGCTGCATCAGATCTCTATATTAAAAACCATACAAACGAGGGGGTATGCGATGAATATGCCACAATGGATGTAACCTTCAGCCGCTCGCTTGGAATCCCATCACGATTCCTTGGTATCACATGGGTTAATGAAACTGGCTATTCCTATGGGCACGCTATTCTTGAAAACCGGATAGCGGGTGCATGGGTCCATTCAGATCCGACTTGGATTACCTTCAATAACGCACAGGTTTATAAAATGGGGAATAATACTCATATGAACTTGACAAAGTACACCGATGCCGATGACAACCGGTATACTGCAGATCCCGTCGGGGATGGCCTGTTGATGTATGAAGATATGATTGCTGAGCCGTTTGGAGAACTGCCAGGATACAACTAATCCTTTTTTTTATGAAAGAGATTGCACTTATTTTCATAATCGTCCTCGTAACCGCGATAGTTCCCGGAACGGTATCTGCAGCAGAGACCCCCACGATCTATCCCGGCATGGGAGGTGCACCTGTCGAAGTTCTCACGAATATGCACCCGACCGTGAAAGGCAATACCATCATCATGGAATTTATCCGGGAATGTGGTGTCGGGAACTGGCACGAGGGACAGATAAATGCGGACTTCAAATCCGTCCACCTCCCACCGGCTAATTCCTGCGGGAAACAACTGGTCTTCTCGATAAGAAAGTCCGCGGGGCGTGATGACCCGACGCAGATCACTACGATCTGGGTAATTGATGCCAATGAGACCTGGTCAGACTCGATGGACACAGTATATCCTCCTGTGACTGATTACCGGATCCAGGGGTTTTTGGCAGGAATCCGCATAGACCCGGTCTTTGTTGTGCCATGTGTAGTCATTGCACTCGGACTCTTGGTGATCTTTTTCATCCTGATGCGACGACAATAAGAAGAATCCAAGAGATACATAATCAAAAATGTGCAGGACGATTTCTGTGGGAATTTTCCGGAGATCTTTCTCTGCACTCTTTTTAAGAGTGAAGACGATTCCATGAACCCTGCTCACATCACGCGTTTTTTGAATTCGGCAAGGCTCATCGTACCCTCGTCCCGCCGCTCGGCAACCCTGGCAAGATCATGAAGATTTTCCTTGAGGTGCTGATATTCCGTGAGCGGGAGGATGACGGCGACCTTGTTGCCGTTCTCATCGACTACATACTGTTCAACAGCACTCATAGGAATTCCTGATTGTACGTTGTATTCCCCTGAGGATATAATCGCTTTTTGTTGCAGGTTGTAAAAGACCATCCACATCCACTCAAGGCAGCTGCGAATCGGCTCAGCTACTCCGGAACCGGAAGGCAACTCCCACCCCCGCCCCCACTAAAAACCCGGGGGCCGGTCGGTATCGCGTGACAGAGCAGCCGGGCAAACGCAAAATGGGGATAAGAAATAGTAGCAATATTTTTTCACTTATCATCAGTGTTATCTTATTGGAGACCGATCCTTTTTCTATGACACACTTCCCAAAAAAATGGCATATCATTGTGGGAGTGATAATTCTCGTTGGCATCGTAGGATTATTCGGAATGGCGATTTATTGGAATCATTCCGTATCAAACATCTATTTTATTCCCGCAGGAACTTTCAGTCCAATGCCTCAGCAATCTGTCATAATACCCACCTCTCCCTCGATTGAAATGAATCCAACCCCGACACCATGCATCTCTGACGAACGGTGGGAATATCAGGTCGTACAGGGCAAACCATTCACCTATACGGGTACAGTCCCTGATAATTCCACTCAGTCGGTAGACGTTTTTTCAGACACTCTCATGAATCCATACCCGTCAGTAATGAAGCGCCCTGTAGATCCCTATGGAAAATTCTCGATTTATATCAATGGCAATGAGACGAGGCAGATTTGGGACGATTATATCAGTGACACGTATGGAGTTGGTGGAGATCGCAGCCCCTACGACCATGTATGCATGAGGTATTCCTCGGGAATCGAGTGTTTCAATCTCCTGATCGTACAGGACACAAATAATCTCACTGCTCATACACAAAAGGACTGGATTCGAATCGATCCTATCGTTGATCCGGTTATATCAGAAAAAGACCGGGATGAATATACCGGGAATTTTTTTATTAATGGAACCACAAATCAGCCTACGGGAAATCAGGTACATCTTGTGGTAACATCGCTGTGTTTTCGTCCCTGTCCAAAGATGTCTTTCCTGAATACTATCGGCTGTTGCGGTAGTAATAATTATGAGAATGTTGCCACGATCCGGGAAGGCCAATGCGGGATAAATACCTGGTCCGTCTTTGTAAATACCACGCCAAATCGGATTACCATATCGCGGCTTAATGGAGAATATGGGGATCTGAATGCTTTTCTCGTTATTGCAACTCAGATGAACCGGACGAAGGATGACAACAGATGGGATGCCACCCAATTCGTCATCCGCGTCAGATAAGGGTAACTTCTGATAGTGACGCGGGTCTGCTCAATTATTTCCGGGGCCAGCCCCCAATCAGTTCCCACTAAAAACCCCGGGGCGGACTATCTCGCGTGTGGAGGCAACCTTGAGCCGGTCATTACATACGGTCTGGCAATTGCCGGAACCTGAACGTGCATCGAAACGTGCACGTAACGGGGAGTGCAGGAACGTGATGGCGGGCGGGCATGGTTCCGGGAATACCGGCACGCAGAAGGGGATTCTGGCAAACCTGCGGATACATAGCGTTAACTTCATGGAGCGTCATATTCTGAAAAAAAAACTCTGGTCGGATCCAGATGACGCAGTGGAGACGGGTTCTGGAATAATCTGCTCTTGAACGGAACCCCGGCACGTTTTGTCTTCAGGGCCCAGGGGGATGAGATCGTATGCAAACGGGTAAAATAACAAGTTGTGTTCTGGTATGCTGCCTGATTCTTATCGGGTTTTCTTTTCTGGCGGGATGCAGCCAGACAGGATCTGATGCAGGTGGTGTGAAAAGCAACGCCCTCGTTGTGAAGACCGATGCCGGCTCGGTTTCCGGATTACAACAGGACAATCTCCGGGTCTTCCACGGGATTCCGTTTGCAGCTCCCCCGACCGGTGATCTGCGGTGGCGAGCCCCCGCACCGGTACAGCCCTGGGAAGGCGTGAAGAATACAACGCAGTATTCCGCAACCTGTCCCCAGCCGGGCTCCTCTGCTCCGCTGAAGATGAGCGAGGACTGCCTGTACCTCAATGTCTGGACGCCGGCACAGACTGCGGACGAGAAACTGCCGGTCATGGTCTTCTTCTACGGAGGCGGCTTCAAGAGCGTGGCCGGTTCCATGCCGCTCTATAACGGGACGACCCTTGCAGAGAACGGGGTCATCGTAGTCACACCCAATTACCGGCTCGGCGCCCTCGGGTTCCTTGCCCACCCCCGGCTTGACGCGGAATCCCCGCACAATGCCTCGGGCAATTACGGGATCATGGATCAGCAGGCGGCCCTGCAATGGGTCCAGCGGAACATCGATAAGTTTGGAGGCGATCCGTCCCGGGTGACCATCTTCGGGCAGTCGGCCGGGGCCGAGAGCGTGCTGGTGCATGTTGCGAGCCCGACGAGCAAAGGGCTCTTCCAGCAGGCAATCGTCGAGAGCGGCCCGTTCTGGTCGTACGGGGCAACGATCAATGCCACACACCCGAAAGATTTTGCCGAACCGTCTGGTGTGGAGTATGCGACAAGCCTCGGGTACTCCGGCCCGGACGCTATTATGCAGATGCGGAAGTTAACTCCCGATGTCCTGATCAATGCTACGCCATCTCCTTCAGCGGGATTCTGGACCACCCACACCGTCCTGTTCGAGCCAACGATCGACGGGTGGATTCTTCCCGATTCCATGGACAACCTGTACCTTTCCCACAAGGAAAACCCGGTCCCCCTCATGATCGGGAGCAATGCCAATGACGGGACCACGCTGGCTGCCAGCGCCAACATGACCGTCACTGAGTACGTCAGCTTCATCCAGGGCAGGTTCGGGAAAGATGCAGATGCAGTATTGATGAAATACCCTGCGAATTCAACTGCCGAAGTCCAGCTCCAGCTGGCACAGATCATGACCGACTATGACTTCTCCGACTCGGTGAAGTTTGCGGCGGGTTCCATGGGTGATATCAGTCCGGACACGTACGTGTACCGGTACAGCTATATCCTGCCCGGGCAGTCCAACGGGGCCTTCCACGGCAGCGAGACATTCCTGTTATTCGATGTACCGGTCCCGAAGCCGGCGGATCCAACCGTCCGCGACAATGTCGTGGATCTCTGGACCCGGTTTGCGAAGACGGGGAACCCGAATGGCGGGATGAATGTGACCTGGCCGAACTATACCCGGGAGACGGGACAGTATCTTATTATCAATACCACTCCATCGGTGATGACCGGTTGAGAGCATCACTTTTTAAAAAAAGTACGGTTGAATTTTTTTTGCCCGGGGGGCCGTCCGGAATATACCGGCCCAGCTCCCGGGGCTTGCTGCAAAAAATATTGTGAGGACGGTTCATCCGGAGAAATTTGTACGGGGAGAGTTCCCTATAAAAAATTGTTTTATTTTTGATCAGGCATCCTTAAGCACGGGTGCGAAGTTCTCGATCATATGGTGTTTCATATCGGCAAACACTTTTTTCCGGAACCCGGGGATCCTTGTCAACGGGATGAGGATTGCATTGAGAAGCCGTGTTTTGAGATCCCCCTGCGGGAAATCAAACATCCCATGTGCCTTGTAATACCGGTAATCTGCCTGGAACACGAACCGCATGCCCCCGTAGATATTATCCCGGAAGACCTTGTGGCCGCCGATTGCAAAGAATGTTTTCGGGGGGATATATCCTGCATCAGCACATTGTACGAGACGTGTTGTCAGGGTATCGAGCAGGGCATCGAGTTCCCCGGAACTCAATACTTCGTCCGTGACAACAATCGCATGGCACCCGCCATTGTCTGCCCACGCGGTCAGGGCTTCCTTCAGGCACGGGATCTGGTTACCGGGACCTGCGATCACAAAGCCAATCTGTTTGCCGGCAAGTCCCGGTGTATGCCCTTTGAAGAAACTCCGGTCAAAGAACCGTTTCCAGGTTGACGACAGATACCGGTCGTGCACCGAACCTGCCATGATGAGGATGTCTGCCGGTATCAGCGTGTTTTTGAAAAAGTCAACGTACCCGTCGGTATATATGCAGGTATTGTCATAGGCGCACTGGCAGCACCCGAGGCACCCGCCCTTCATGTTCACATCATGGAGATTGACGAGCTCGACTGAACCGGAAAAATTCTCTCTCAGCCGGTCCGTCATTGCCGCAAGATTGGGCGAACTGCCGTCATCGTCCGTGAGGATGACAAGTTTTTTTGTTTTCAGGTCAAGTGGCGTGCGGTGTGGTCCCGGGGCATACACAAGAGCCGGCCGGACGAGCGGCGCATGCTCCCGCTGGATGGGAATTTTTTCCTGTACTGCGGTGATGAGAAGGGAGGCGAATTTTTCTAATCGTTGTTGTTCCGCTTTTTGCACGAGATCGTTCATCTCTGCGGAATAAAAACCCAGGTACTTCATCCCAAGGTCATCGCTGATTTCGTGGATGTAGGCGTGCGCTGTCTGGTCGAAGAAATGGATTGAGGTTGAGAGGGATGCTGCATACGTTCCGGCAAAGGCGTCCTGCGCCTTCCGCTCGAAGACCAGTTCAATGAACCGCTTGTACTGGGAAGAGACGAGCAGGTAATACAGCGGGAAGGCCCAGATGACCAGATCTGCGGACCGGATGCAGTCAAGCGTTTTGTTCCAGACCCCGGTATCGTTCTCGATCTTTTTTATTTCGTGTGCCACGTTCAGGACTTCATAGGTATGTTCCGGGAATTTCTTCCGGATGTACGCGACATACTGCATCGTGACGCTGATGTCGCCTTTCGGGCTTCCGTTTAATACAACAATTTTCATTTCTGTTTTCACCATGATTTCGTTTGATTATCGTTCCCGCCCGGGTATCTGCCAGCCGGTGCGAAGAATTTTTTTATTCGATGAGCAGGACCGCGACCCGCTCCGGGTTGTGCGGAGCCGGGAACTGTATCGGCATCCCGGCACGTTCGGTAGTCTTTACCACATTGATCCCGAGCCCTTCCGGGCAGTGGCGCTTCATGGTCGGGCGGTTGCATTGCCCGCCCGCGATATTACAGGTCTCGCATAACCTGCACCCGGGTCCGAAGACCGTGGCAAGAGCGAAGGGATACCCGGCATTAAACGCGGTCTTCTCCAGGTCCAGCATGATCCTATGGAGCCGGTTTCCCTCGTGGACAAACGTTGTCAGGAAGGCGAAGGCCGATTCTTTGGTCTCTTTTTTCGCGGCGGGATCGATCATTATCTGCATCAGGGAGTTGCGGAGCTCCTCCGGGAACACCGCTTCAGACCGGAATTTTACTACCATCGCGTACTGGTATTCACCGAGAGTTCTCCTGAAATCCTCAACCTCAGGAGCATAGGGAGGGCAGGTCAGGTGTTTTCCGTACTCGAAGCATCCGGTCCTGCACTTCTCCCGGACCCGGTGCTCGACAATAATTTCGTTTGCCGGGATGATGCGTGCATCCGTGGCACCGGCTTTTTTTGCCTGGCCTGTAAGGAACCCATACTTCTCCGGTACGGTTTCGGAATTTTTCATGTCCGTGGCCCCTTCCGGATTTACTCATCCGGTTTATTTGTACTGTCCAGGATCTTCCGGGCGAATTCCTGGAGGACATCAGCTTTCACGAGCGCAAGTCCGCGTTCCACATCACCCAGCACCAGCAGGATATCCCCCTGCTTGATGTCAAAGATCTCCCGGGCCTCCTTGGGGATCACGATCTGCCCGCGTTCACCAACCTTCACGCTGCCGAAGAGATGTTTTGTGTTTCCTTTCCGTGGTGCAATCATCTCATCCACCAGGTCCTCTTTCCCACATTTCACACTTTTCATACAAATTATATTTGTACGCATAATCATATTTAACGATTTTGTTGGGGGGTTCCCGAGGGTTTTTAGGGGAGTAACACAGCAGGCATCCGGATCCCCGGCACTCATAGAGGGCTGCACCCCCTCCCCCACCCATCCGGGCCCGCAGCAGGCCCGGATCGCCACTTCCGGAGGTCGCCCGACCGGCCTGTTCTGGGGTATTTTGGGGGGAGTCTCATGGAAAAACGCTACACTTTGTCCGATTCGGGAACGGGCAATTTTCCATGGAGAAAAACCGGCCTGTTTAGAACCTGTTTCTTTTGAGGATAGGTGGGTGCCGCAGGGTTTGGGATATGGACGGGGGTCTGGGGCTCAAGAGGGGTTCGAAGCGATTTGAGAATCGCATCTCAAATCTGCCCTTCATATTGGCGGCAGATACTTCGTGGTCAAATAATCCTTATGAATTCGTCTTCTCCTCAAATTTCACTTTATTCAATTTTTCAGAGATTGAAGATAATCTGATAAAATATCTTCGAAGACCTATTGTCTTCTCAAGTCTCAAGACGTTCGACAAGAGGGATTTTTCAAATCCCTCTGCGTCATCCTTAATGGATGACGCATTCTCCAATTAAATCGCGCTGTGTGACGAAGGATGATGAGAAGAGTGCTATTAATCTCCCTTTGCCGTGTGGCCACGGAACCCGAGAAGAGAACCGTGAGGCTCTCCTCTTCGCTGTTGCGATGATTAATTCCCGGTAGCGCGGGACAACCCTGAATTTTTTATATTTTTTCATCAGGTATCGGTCACGTATTCCTGTCATACCCTATCCTGAAAATATTCCGGGAAATGGGACCGGATCCGGTGGCGATCCGGTTCGGTCAGCCGCTCAAGCTCCCCATCTTCTTTCCCGAGAATGAATGCTGCGGCCTCGAGCCGCGATTCAAAGGGTATGATAGAGACCTCTCCCTTTGGTTCAGATGGATAGTAGATGTAGTAGATGCCTGTGTCTCCCGGCACCGCGTGTACGAAGATTTCTATCTCTTCATCGCGCAGGCTGCCGGAACCCGGAATATCCGTAGGGGGGCGGTAGAGCAGCAGGTCTGACTGTGGGTCAGGAGATCCTGGCGGCAGCTCTTTCGAGTTCCTGTCGCCATCGGCAACCATGCGATCGGGTTTCACACTGCACATTTAAATGATGGTGGGGAGCGGGGGCAGATAAACTTATGCACATAATGTGCATTAAACGCTAAATGTGCATTAGCCCCATGAGGAGGTATGCCCGACAAGGAAAATATCGTGAAGTCCCGGCTCCATCACGGTTCTAACTCCCTCGATCTCACCATCCCTTCTGAGGTTGCCAAGTCCCTGAAGATCAATCCTGGTGATATGTTCCGGCTTGTTGTGAAAGAGGAGAAAGGTACCCTGGTCCTGGAGTACGAGCGTGTGTATTCCACCAGAGGATGAATGTGCCTGAGTACCGGAACGTATTGCCGGACTGTGGCGGGTTCATTCACCCGTGGTGAACTTTGTTCGTCGCGATACGGTTCACGATCGCAAAAAGGAAACCGGTTTAGAATGGGGGTTTGAACATCGTTGTTGGTTGGAAAAAATGAAGTTGATCTTATTGCCGGCAGATGAAGGAGGTTTGGCGCTCAAGAGGGGCTCGAAGCGATTTGAGAATCGCTTCTCAAATCTGCCCTTCTGATGAACGGCAGATACTCCGCCGTCCAAGATTTTCCACTGAAAATTTTCTCCACTGCCTTTTGCAGTTCTCGCGGTGTGGGGCGGGTCTGAATTTAATTTTTCACTAGATATCCGTCACGTATTCCTGTCATTTTTCATCCTGAAAATATTCCGGAAAATGGGACCGGATCCGGTGGCGTTCCGGGTCAGTCAGCCGCACTAGCTGCATGTGCTCTTTTCCAAGAATGAATGCTGCGGCATCGAGCCGGGAACCAAGCGGCATGATTGACACCCCTCCCGTTGGTTCAGAGGGGTAGCAGAGATAGTAGAGGACCGTGCCACCTGGCATTATATGGACGAAGAGCTCTGTGTCTTCATTGGACGGGATGCCAAGGCCGGGAGTTGCTGGCGGGGAGCGGTAGAGCAGGAGATCTGAACCGGGGTCGGGAGGTCCGGACTGCGGTCCCGCGATCCTGCCGGCATCCTTCCGGATATGATCAGATTTCACGTGGCACCCATACGTGTCTTTGTATGCAGAGGGGATAAAATTTGCTACGCATTTGCTACGTATATTCATCTCATATTTATCCCCACAATCACAGGATGTTTGACCTGGTAAGTTATGTTGGCCGGGGGAGTGTCCGGAGAAAAGTTCTCAAAGCGCTTCTCAAACCCAATTGCCCGACCGAACTATCCAGACAGATCGGTATCGAACGCTCCACGGTGAGCCGGGCAATTCTCGAACTCACGGAAAAGGAACTCGTGGAGTGCCTGACACCAGATGAGCGGATGGGCCGCTATTACTGTACTACTGAGATCGGCCGTAAAGTCCTGGAGGTAATTGAGGGTGGGGGGGAGTGAAAAATTAAAAAGATGAGGACACTTAACTCAGGTCACTCAAGACGCTGGAGATTGGAGAGAATGCAGAATAGGTCCCAATCCCCCAGTACAATCCGACAAGATGAATGTTCTGGTTAGCATCCTTAAAATAAACCGGAGCCCCGCTATCACCACCCGCAGATGAGAAATCTGCATACCATTGGTTGTCAAGGGTTGTGCCAAAGAAACTATTATAAAGTGAGGTCTCCCTTTGAACCGTCCCGGTAGTGACCCCGCTTGTGATACCCGACATTGTGACACCCAGTCCCACGTACGGATCCGTTGTCCCGTATATCCATGCTGGCTGAACTCTCAAAAATCTGCCCGGCAACGTTGCTGTACTGCATCCAGGCCGAATCCGATGAGACTCCCCCGGAAGAAACGGTTATGGTCCCGACTGGATATGAAGAACCCGGTTGGTATATTGTGGTACCTACGCCCCCGGCATGCCCTGTTGTGACAAAACCGCTCTGCCCGCCCCGTGTCGCTGCAAAACCTGTTGTGACCGAGCCAATATAACTGGTATCCTGTACGCCACCAATGATCGGTCTCCAGGCATCGCCCCTTCCCAGGTTTAACTGGGCTATCTGTTCTTTATAGAAAATTACCGGTATGTCATCGATTCCCTGTTTTTTTGCTTCCGTGGAGACAATCGAGTAAATCCCGTCCAGTGTTTTCTGGTCCACGGTCCGGTTCTCAATGAGACCTATGGCAACAGATCCGAGAGCATCGTATCCGTACGCCAGTACGGGCCCTTCCGGATATGAATACTGCTTGTTGACAGAATCCTTTGTTGTTTCGTAAAGGTTATGCAGTTTCTTGTACAATGCGTCCCGTTCCGAAAAACTGGTGATGCCCGCCATTATCCCTTTTGAGACAACTTTTTGATCATTGTCATAGACAGGGACCGGCCCGTACGATTTGATCAGTTTATCTGTGTAACAGGGTGTGCCATTGACGCGTAGGTTTGATCATCAACAATTACTCCTGATATGCTAATCGTCTCTGCCGATACGCTCCCGATTAACAGGAGCAGACAGAGGAGCCCGGAAAAGATAATCCATTTTTTCATGTATCTCACGGTTCCAAATATCTCTGAAGACACGAGTCTTCATGGGACGTTTGGAGAAGCCGGGTTAATATGCAATAGAAAATGGAAGATTTTGATCTAACAATTTGCATAGAGATGATGCGTGGGCCATCTCTTGGTATCTGATGTCAATAAGAAAATTTGATATAATATTTTTTTCTAATTATTCTCTTATCATGGAGGACCCGACCGAATATACCCTTGATAAATCAACGATTGAAAGCCTCTCCTCTGAAACGCGGGTCAGTATTCTTGCATCGCTTCATAACCGGCAAAAAACAAATGCCGAACTGTCCAAGGAGCTTAACTTAAAGCCCCCGACAATCCATCATCATCTTGAATTGTTGAAAGAGGCCGGCCTTATTGAATCGCGGGAAGATGGCCACAAGTGGGTTTATTACCGTCTCACTTCGTTTGGGCAGGCTCTGTTCAATCCCGAAAAAAGAATGAAGTTGTCTATTGTACTGTCTACAGTCCTGACGTTTATCACCGGGCTGGTTGCGATTGGTACATTTTTTGTCCAGCCCCGGTTGAGTGTCCGGATTTTCCCGGGACTTGAGGATCCGTTTCTCCCGATGTTTGTCGTTGCGGTTGTTGCGCTGGTTCTTCAGATCGTGATCCTTGCGTATTTGATACGGTCCGACTCTCATGGTTTGTAAGTTCAGTCAGCTCGGTTGATGGTATTGGCGCTTTGTGGGGGGGCTCCATTCAATCGATATAACATCAATTCCTGTGCATAGGTAAATATTTTTCAAGTACAGAAACTGCTTCCGGGTTAAGAGCGTGCCGGATATATTTCCCATCATGTTTTACAACAATAATCTGATCATCAATGAGCTGCTTCATATGCCACGTTACTGCTGGACCGGAAATTCCCAGATGATCTGCAATTCCCTGTCGTGAAGAATCCGGCATATTCTGCAGATGGGAAAAGATTCTCATTTTTGTTTCATTCTGTATATATCCCAGAATTTTTCTTTCCATAACTGAACGGGTCTCATAGTTTTTAAAATATGCAGTAAAGCCCGGATTGGACATCGAGGTAATTTTCCTCATTAATTCAAGCATGACAAGATGATACCTGACGGTACCCAGGTTCATGTCAAGATCCTCTGCAAGTGTAACCGCTGTTGTCCCGGGATTCCCACTGATCCGGGAATAGATTTCTAGCCGCATTCGGTTATCCAGAATGGTTTTATCCGTAATTCGCCGGTATCCAAGATATATCATAACCTTGGCAAGGTAAAATAACTCAAGAGGATATGTCAGAGCAGGGGAGAATGCAACTAGGGATAAGATGATGATATCACGCAGGGAAAGTTCCCATCAGGAGAGTTTTTTTACATCATCTGGAGGAACCGGGTTCTCGTAGGGATACCCGCTTTCCACCAGGTAATTTGCAGGATATGCCATCGACGAATTAACTAGAAAAATAAAGGAGAGGATGATAATGACTGATCCGGATGGGTGTGAGAGCATACCTGAATGATTGTGTAATTTCCAATAATATCAGGTTTATGCTTTTGTTAATATGCAATAAATGTATAATCTTCAACACCATTGACACTGACGCCATACACACCAAATTTCCATGTCCCCATGGTAAGATAACCCCCGGGATTTGAAACCCGCAGAAGGATCCGGCCATCGACACTCCCATCAGAACTATCATAAAACGTCCCGAGGTTCTGGTCCGGGGCGATGATAGTGAGTGCCAGTGAATCTGATGTGTCTCCCCAGTTGGCATCAACCATCTGTGACGATGTTAATGGCAGAACATACTTGGAGAATGTGTCAGTCTCACCTGTCTGGATAGTGTCATACCCTTTGGGAGATCCCGGCCCGCCAAGGGAAAGGTCAATGGGCGTCACTTCATAGACAATTTTATTTTCAACATCCTGTGCATACGCGATCGGGGCTAACACGAGTGCTGCAACGATCAGCGCGAGTAATGATCTGCTGATTACCTTCATGGTATCAGGGAAGATGTTGAAAACTGCTGGTCTTACCTTTTCTCTCATATTCATTTACACGTTCCCGGAAAAAACCGGACATGTAAACACATATCAGAGAAATCGTTTATTATCAGGTATCAAATCGCTCACTGTGGATGACCGGAGGTTATCCCAAGAACAGAAAGGACGAGGTTCGCCCCAGGTCAAATGCGGCTGAACCGTTGTCCTGCCCGTAGGCATGAGAAGATTATCTTCCAATCCTATGAAAATTTTCCTGTGCCTTCGAGCGTAGCGAATGTAAATGGAGTTGAAAAAGAATGCAACTACGCAAACTAAGTGTTGTTTTGCTGGTACTGCTGCTGGCAGCGATGGCGGTGGTACCGATGGTGAGCGCGACAGAAAGTCAGGAATCGGGTAAGCCGAATTTTATGATACCGTCACTGGATACAAGTGCTCCTATTTCGCACAATGTAGTAGATTTACCACTCAGTCCAATGAATGATGAAGCAGTTTTTTCAATCCCTCAAGGATCGATTATCTATCATACCGGTGATGGTTTAACAAAAGTGTATGATAACCAAGGCAAAGGATTGTTCTCTGCAAATGATAATGATGCATTGATGATCACAACCTCGGCAGGGGTTACGAAACCGGCAACATTTGTCCACTTGGTTCCTACGGATTCCCATACTTACCATAACAGGAATCTCACATTTGTTACAGATAAAACCGGGAATCTGATTCTCACGATTATCAACGAGAATAATCTTGCATCAAGAAAAACAAACCTTGGGACAAAACAATTATTTCACGAATGGATTGAATGGGCAGAGGATACATCCATCAGTTCATTAACCCAATTTGATGCATACTGGTATGTTCCATCTTACCCTTCCAGTTCAGAAAGCCTTGAAGCAATTTATCTGTTCAATGGTATCAGCCCACTTGGCGGGGGACCTGGAATAATTCAGCCGGTACTTGAATGGAACAGACCGGATACTGGTCTTTACTGGACGGGAACCGCATGGGGTTGCAGTCCCAATCCCGGAGAGGATGATATCGGAAGCAGAATTTCAGTTTCAACAGGTGATCGGTTGAAGGGGCGATTGTACTGGAGTAGCGGGGATAGTCAATGGTATGTTCAGTTATCTGATTTGACTCAAGGAACCTACTCCGCGGTCTATACTGACATTCTCCCGGGATATACGAACCTGGAGGCTTACGTGGCTCTCGAAGGATATAATTTTGAGGATGATACGGATGTGCCCGGAGATACAGAATTTTACAACATGGTCTTCAGGAACAATGGGAATACCGTAACAATGTCTTTCAACGATCAGTATGGTTCTGTCGCCCAGCAACTGCTCAACGGGCTGGATGTCAATATCATATCTGGTACAGACATACAGTTAAATACAGCCAACTGAGGTAAATTAAAATATGAAAAAATCTTTTTTTATTTTGTTGTTTGTTCTTTTTTTTATTAGTTTCACTTCATGCTGTCTTGGAACAGATAACAAACCCGCAAGTTTGCCTATCCATAGTGTCATTAAAACTACGCAATCCGATTCATCATATGAACGCATTCCAGATATTAATACCTCAGATGTACCCGTCCTTGGTTCCGGTTCAATTCTCACAAATGGATCATTTATAGCACAGATCGCTTTACGGGATAAATCTGTCAAAGAAATGCTTCATCACGGAAGTAGCATACAAGGTATAATTGATTTCATGCCATCAAGACCAAAAGGATGGAACCTAAGTGTGGGTCCAACTCTTTGGATCAGATACCATGATATTGATGTTTACTTCTTTGTGAACGAAACCGGAGAGTATGTGGAACGATATGAGATTGTTGTTCCTGGAAATTTATACTGGAAAGAGCGATCTGAAAATGACACCTGCATTCTGGACAAAAATGAGACCGCCGTTTTAGCATATAATCGTAGTAACCTCTGGGTCCCTCAAGGAAACACTTGTCAATAGTTTTTATATTGAATAATAATATTGAAGTGATGTATGAAAAACAGGGTACTTTCATTAACACTGATTATACATCGTATCCTGATTTCCAAGGAGACACACGGGGGCTTTCTGGGAAAAACCTACAATGCCCGGGTTTCTGAACAGATCCCGGCAGGGTTCCGGCAGTCGGTCCCGGTAACCGTGCATATTGAAAAGATCACCGGGTATCTATGGCCCTCAGCGGATCCGTGTAAGAGTATTGGTGATTCCAGAAATTAATGCATCATCCACTCAAAACCCTCTACACGATCTCCCATGCATCCGGACATGTAAACACATATTAGAGAAATCGTTTATTATCAGGTATCAAATCGCAGATTGTGGACGACCGGAGGTTGTCCCGAGAACAAAAAGGACGAGGTTCGCCCCAGGTCAAATGCGGCTGAACCTTTGTCCTGCCCGTAGGCATGAGAAGATTATCTTCCAATCCTATGAAAATTTTCCTGTGCCTTCGAGCGTAGCGAATGTAAAAGGAGTTGAAAAAGAATGCAACTACGCAAACTAAGCATTGTCCTGCTGGCACTGCTGTTGGCAGCGATGGTAATGGTACCGATGGTGAGCGCATCTTCTGATACACGTAACGCCGTACAGCAGATTAATGCACCAGAAATGAAATTCGAGAATTTTTTTGTCCCTGAAGATATGCAAAAAGAGATCATCAAGGGAATAAAAGGATCTAATCTCACTGATAAGAAGAAAGAATCACTTATCAAAACACTCAACGAAATCTGGACCAATACATCCACACTATCAGATGACGAGAAAGAAAAAGTGATGATAGAAGTTTCTTCTCTGCTTTTGAGTGAAGGAGGTGGCGGAATAAAGTGGACCGGGTATTATCCATGGGACCCAAACTGGGACCATTTCACCCTTGCAGATGTGCACAATGATATGGCACGCCTTGCCGGTGTAAAAAGGGGTCTCTCCACGACGTACAGCAACATTCTGCGGAACTATGCTTCCGAGCCCGACACATGGGCCGGGGATCAGGTGTTTCATTACCAGATCAGTGGTGCTGCCAGTCAAGCGGAAAGCCGTGCAGTTTCAGCACAGAATTATATTCAAAATCTTGGAAACCCGACAGAAGGATACAAACAATTATCCTACGCAATGCATTACATGTCGGATTTATCCAATCCCTATCATTATTCACCAGTTTCCTTGATCAACCACGGAAGATACGAAACGAATATTGGTGACAACTGGCATGATAATAACGATTACTACACTAGTGTCAACAACGACGGATATTATTATTATATCACTGATGTCAGTGATGCAGCGAATAATCTTGCAAGTGTCTGCAGCCAGTATTATTCCTACATTGATTCCGAGATAACCAACGATCCCAATGGGTTCGGATCTGATCCCACTCTCATCTCATACACGACGACCTGCTTAATCCATGGACAAAGATATGATACCGGACTCGTAGAATGGGTTAACCGGTAATCCCTTTTTTTTGGATTAACATTTATTTCTTCTATGTGATAATGGAGATAATAATGACCGAGAACGAAAAGAAAAAAATTGTATTATATATTATCGGAATTGCGCTGTTCCTGTCGCTTACCACATTCTTCCTAAATATCTGTTTTTTTGGCATTTCCGGTATTACTGGAATTATAATACTATCCGGATGTGCAGTTCTCCTGTGTCTGTTCATCTATATGGCCAGGATGAAATTTCCGTTCAGGGAACTTGTTTCGCCAGTGGCTATTGCATCCGGTGCTGCGGTTGTAGTACTCATAATGGCAGTCTTTGTGGGGACGGTCCTGATCCACGATATGCCCGGAACGGTCACATATACCATATCGGTAAACGGGCTCGACCGGTACAACGGGGGACTGGCAACGGACATTATCGTACCGATTCCGATGATCAACGGGGAACAGGCATTCAGTGATGACGAACTGCAATACCGGCAGTTCGGGCAATGGAAATCGATGCTTGTCGTAACGTCTCAGGGAAAAATGATCGCGTTCCAGTCACTGGAACGGAACCTGACAAATATTCATGCACAGTGGTTCAGGGAATCCCGGGAGAAAAAGATGAATATCAATAGTTCAATGGATCTTCTTTCACCGAGAATTAACCAGACGCCGGAAAACTATACCCGAACCGTTTCTCCTGAAGTGAGTGGCAGGGGATATGTTTCGAAAGTATATATTGAAAAAGGTATGCGGGCTCTGGATGAAAATAATAGCACGATATCCTTTGACCTTTCATTCTTCGTATCCGAGGGGTCAAACTGGGGCTTTCTGGGAAAAACCTACAATGCCCGGGTTTCTGAACAGATCCCGGCAGGGTTCCGGCAGTCGGTCCCGGTAACCGTGCATATTGAAAAGATCACCGGGTAGCTATGACCTACCCTCAGCCGATCCGTGTAAGAGTATAGAGGATTCCAGAGGTTCATGCATCATCCATTCAAAACCCACGACTCGTTCTCCCCAGCATCCGGACATGTAAACACATATCAGAGAAATCGTTTATTATCAGATATCAAATCACAGATTGTGGATGACCGGAGGTTATCCCAAGAACAGAAAGGACGAGGATCGCCCCAGGTCAAATGCGGCTGAACCGTTATCCTGCTCGTGGTGAACTAAGATTACTGGAGATTGTATAAATGTATTCACTGATTGGCCGGTTGCTTGAAGGGAAACCATTGAACATCATATCCACCGGCCCCCTGCCGTCATTTATAATCGAACGAGATATTTTTCTTTTAGTTGCATTGATTGCGGTGTGCCTTTTTTTTCTGGGCTTGCGCATGCGATCGCAGATGTCCCGGGCATGCATCCTCGTCATATCGGGGCTATCATTTTCCATTGCCGCGTATCTTGTCCAGACATACATGGATACATGGTTTCCCGAATTGTTCATCACCGGGAATTGGCAAACGTTCCGGAACGATCTCTCTACAATTCTGGGATACATTGCAATCCTCATAGGGGCGCTGGTTCCGGCGGTTTTTCTTGTTCTCCGCGTGCGATTGAAGTCTTGGTGGAACTATCTGCTTCTCCTCGGTACATTGATCGGAACTACAACACTCTATTATTCGTATTTCGATTCTGTTTTGATGACCCCGGGTAACAACATCAGCATGCCCGAATGGATCCTGGAAATCTCGCCTTTCATCACAGCGGTTGCCATTGCAACGGCAATCTTCGGGTATTTCCTTGTTATACGGGAGATCTTTGATAATGTTGCATCATGGCCCACGCGGATCATCCTTAGTGTGGCAGTGACCGCCGCGGCAATTCTCTTAACCTACCAGACGGGCGTCGCCTTGTTTGCTGTGATAGCAGTGCTCATTCTCGTGAAATGTATGAAATGGATTCCCCCGATAATTCTGGCTGCGGCTTTAACCTGCCTTGCAATAGCAAGTGAGATCACCGGTTCATATTTCGGTGCAATGGGGCGGGATGTGGGCCAGTATGTCCCGGTCTGGGTGTTCCCGCTGGTCTTCATGGCTCTGATTGCGCTTGTCCCAGCACTCCACACGCTGCCGAAGATCAATCCAGACCTGCGCAATCTCTTTGTTTTTGGCATTACATGGGGAACGGTGCTGCTGGTTGCAATTATCGATATTGTATTCTCCGCGGGAATTTTCAAACAACCGGATCTTCTCCCGCAGACACCGGTATCGATTGTCGTGAATTGCATACTGGGTGCAGGGATTGCGGCAATTCTTTATTATGTTCTGCCGGCAGCGCTAAAAAGACGGGGTGGATTGAAGTTCTTTAAGAAAAATCCGGAGAACACTTAAGATGACGGTTAAACCTGAACTTAATTCATCCTCTGGCAATCCGGAAGTAACTGTTTATGCGCGACTTGACAATAACAATCAGGTAATTCTGCAGGAATTGCTGACAAATGTTTCGGGATTACCCCAATGGCTTTTTAGTCAGGACGGGAGTTCTCTTGAGTTTGCCGACATGGTAACTGGATGGTTAAACAATTCCAAGATACCTGAGAACAATCCGGGTAATCCAGATCAGGTTTGTCTCTTTTCTCAAAACGGATGATGGAGGATATGCCCTACATGGAACGTGGTATTATGAGCTATAATGACTGACTGGAAGAACCTGTGGATGTTATGAATTTCTCCGACATAAAAAAACATAAAACCGCGATTTCTCTCGCGGTTGTTTTCCTTGTATGTACCGGTAGTGTGTTCTTTTTTATTACATACTTACAACCTGAAGAACTCCAGAAACCCCCGCAACAGGATCTTCAGCCCACTCCTCCTCAGCCCACATCTTCGCAAAGTCCCGTGCCATCATCTACTGAACGACCACATTATGATTATTGCATTATCGAAGAAGTGCATCCGGATTTCCTGCATGTGATTCCCGATTTCGTGGATCCTAATGCTACGATCGTTCATTTGAGTTCTGATGACCTGGAACCTTTCCCAGAATATCAGAAAAAGATGGTAGATGAAACCAAACTTACGAAAAAATGGCGGGATGGTCACAGATCTATTGCAGCTTTTAAAGATTACCAGCGCCAGTGTTCTGATTTCCGGAATTTATCCTGTAAAGAGAGCACCGATTCATATTGTGATCCGCGTCAACCGGCAGTCTACGAATATAATTATCGATATTTCACGATCAGCTGTCTTCCGGATTTCGGGAGAGAGCGTCCCACTCCTGCTCCAGCACCATAACGAATGCTCCAACATTTTTTGTTGATGAGATACAACCGCTGGTGTGTTGCTATGGGTGTGTTAGTGCGGCCGAATCGGAAGGGTCGCGGGTTTCAGAAAGTTTTGGGGGTGATATCGCAGGCATCCGAATCCCTACCCATCATAGTGGGCTACCCCCCCTCCCCCACCAATCCGGGCCCGCAACAGGCCCGGATCGCCATTTTTGATGGTAGCCCGACCGGCCTGTTTCAGGGGTTTTTGCGGGAAGTCTCACGGGAAATCGTGTATCAGGCCCGGTTTGCTTATCCGGAGGTTTTGCGAGCGAAAAAACCGGCCTGTTTAGAGCTTGTTTAAATCGAGGATCGAGTGGGGAGATGAGGTTTGAGTTGTGGAGGGGGGTGATCCGTGACCCGGCGGTCGCTATGGTGGGTCTGGCGGGATTTGGAGTTTTACGTCGGAGAAAATGGCAGATCTGAACCTTTTATTGGCTCTTCCCCCACTTCGGATGATGGAGGATAACCGCCTCTTTTTTCGACTATCAGTACTCTCACCTGCCCGGATCGGTAAAAATGACCGTTCCGGGCCCGTACATGGCCCCGTTTCACTATTTCGGGATCTTCGCGACCGGCCTGTTTCGGGGGTTTTTGCGGGAAGTCTCACGGAAAAACGCTACACTTCGCCGGATTGGGGAACGGGCAATTTTGCATGGAGAAAAACCGGCCTGTTCAGAACCTGTTTCTTTTGAGGATCGGTGGCTGCCGCAGGGTTCAGCACATGGGCGGGGGTTTACATCAGCAATCGCGTTTATTTGACATGCTATGATCTTCCTGGAGACCTGTATCCCCTTCATCAAATCCGGCCCTGCTACGGCCCCGGATTACCCCCAATTTCCACCAGACCGTGTCAGTTTTGTAAAAAACCGTGTCAGTTACCATGACAATTTCGCGATATTTCCCTCATCTTCACGTCGCAAAATGAACATGACAGTTACCATGTTAATATGGGCGAGTTAGGAAGGCCGAAACGGTCGGGTCGCGGGTTCCAGGAGGTTTTGGGAGGTGATCTGCGAAAGGAGGGGGTGCTATGGGTGAAATAGTGGGGGGTCGGGGTTTTACGACGTAAAATTGTCATATTAGGGTTGAATATTTTAGGGCTCCCGAAGTTGCGGGTCACTTGACCCGTCACAGGTATTTGACCTGTCACGGGTCTGATGCTCCGGCCGGGTAAGATACCCGTGACGGGTTTTTTGAAGGAGTCTGGATCTGCACTAATATATAGGGTAAATTCTGGCAGGGGCAGAACGGTGTTCTGCGACTTGGCTGGAACGTACCATATCGAAGCAAGAGTGGAGACATGAGAAGAATCAGATGGATTCCTTGTATCGGTGCCCCATTTCAGAGTCCTGCATATTATTTTTAATTTCTGTTGGAGTTGTTAGGATTATTCTTTTTAATAAAATCAAAAATTTTTTCTGTGATCTCTTTGGCTTCCGGAGATAAATCATTCCAAGTTTGTATATATTTTATCGCTTTATTGCAGAAACCAATTTTATCAATAACCGTCCCGGAACTTGTTGAATATGTACTAACTCGTTTCCGATTACATCCTAATTTGTCATCGATAAATTTTCCAAGGGATTTATTTTGATATTGTGAATAATTTAAATTAAGAACTAGTTCATTATTATTCTCATAATCTTGTATTATTTTCAATAGAATAGGAGCTGCAATTAAATTTTCGACCTCACGGCAATTAAGGATATGAACATTATCTCCTAAATTTTCTTTAAGAATTTCATGTCGCTTCTCTTTACGGTCATCTTTATCAGCAATTAAAAAAAGCTTGCTGCATAATCGTTTTGCGTCCATCGATTCTTCTGATTTATCTAAAAATGACCAATGGGTAATATTCCCCCCGGAATATTCAACAAAGGAATAATGCAAATCTTCTTTATACGAATTGTTTTCATTTGAATCTTTTTTAATTAATAGTGCTAGGTAGTGTCTGAAATATAATCTATCCGTGATACCTTCAACCCATATTGTGCAATTTGATAAAAAAACAGAAGAGTTCCTGACCCCTAATAATTCCAAAGCCTTATGATCTCCACAAGATAGATTTTGAATTAAAAAAATGGGAGTTTGTTCATCATCATTGTCTTTAACTAAATCCGTAAGCCTTTTATTTACACTGAATACTGAAATATCTCGATAATCAAGTGTTATATCCAAAAAATGATTTGAATGAGTTGTTAAAAAATATTGAAATTTTTCAAATCCATCTTCATTTAATAATGTCTCGATAATTTTTCTTTGTAATCCCGGGTGAACATACAATTCAGGTTCATCAATGAAGAGAAGAACATTTTCACCTTTATGTAAAAAAAGAGGTAATGTAAGTATGATTATAGATTGTAAGCCATCTCCAAGATCCTGGATGGGTTGTTCTTTTTCTTGACCTATTTTTATCGTTAAATGTTTGTAAATCTCTGACGGGATAATTGTAACTGGTTGATTATCAAAAAAAGTTCGAGAGAGGTATTCTTCATAATCTTTTATGAGCTTTCTTTGGGATAAATTACCCAACAAGTGACTTCGTATGTCTTTATAAGCACTTATACCAGTAAAAATTGTAAAATCCGGTTCTGCATTCGAAAAATAGTCTTGTTTAATTTTATCATAGTATACATCTCCATACTCTCCATTATCGAGTGGTTTTAAACCTCTCATTATGGGAATATAAATTTTGGTAAATTTTGGGGGATCGAGACAGTCAGGAAATTTTTCATGTAATAATGTAAATTTAGATTGAAAAATTGAAAGTAATTTATTTCCAATTTCGGTATGGAGATAGTTATTCGTTGATGATCCAGTATCTTTAGTTAATTTAAAAAGATAGTCTTTTAATTTCAATAATTTGTCACTTAGGTTAAAATCCTTATTAATTATTTTTACATCATTAATCGAATTAAGAAAATTTTCAAGTGAAGTAAATGGCTTATCTCGCCTTGATATAAATGGCTCCCTCAAATCTTTCTTCAAATCACTTAAAATCTGATTTACGTCATTAATTTGATAAGACGGCATATATTGAAGATCATTTCTTAGAATTTCTCTTAATAACCGACTTTTTCCAGAATTATTTTCTCCGATAAAAATATTGATTTTCGCTAAATCACTTAAAATATGATTTGGCTCGTTTACACCATTTTGATAATAATGTGATTCACAGGGAATTATCACATCATTTATCTTATATTCAGAATCAGAATTCAACATTAAATTCGCAATATTCTATGCTTATTTGATTCCCAATATACCTACCGAATTTTATTTACTCTACGGTTTTTTCATTAGTTATTATTTTATAATTCCATTTAATCTTCAAAGCCCCTCCCCCATGTGGGCCCTCTCTATTCCTGTTTCCCGCCACATCTCAAACACTCACAGACCCGGCCCCCCATACCAACCATGTGCAAAAAAATCCCAAAACCCATATCCCTCCCCCCACAAGAATACTAAAGAGACAATGCCCTCACCCGTTGACGAACCCTGCGAACAGTGCGGCCTCTGCTGCCGGATCTTCGGCCCCGGCATTGCGCCGACCGCCGCGAACGTGTACGTCTGGATCGAGCAGGGGCGCACCGATATCCTGCGCTGGTACATTGCGTTCATGGAAGGCGGGACGCAGGTGCCGTGCATGAGCCTCACGGCCGAAGATCTCGGGAGCGCCGTCTCGTTCGAGATGCGGAACCCCGAGACCGGCGACTATATGCCCGTCTGCCCGTTCCTGCGCCGGGTGGCAAAGAACCGGTACCTCTGCGGGATTCATCTGGTCAAACCCGAGATGTGCTGCCATTACGAGCCATGGATCTGGGGCGAGACCTACTTCAACAAGTGCACGGCCCTAAAAAAGATGGACTGCAAATGCCGGTGGCCGCTGTAGATCATCGCCCGGAATTTTTTATCTCCCGGCCGGATTGTGCAGGAGACCGGGACGGTCTCGGATTCTCGCCCTGTTGAAAACCGTTTTTAATATCACATTGCTAACTGTGATAAATTTTAAATCAGATGGATCCTCTGCAATATTGAAAAATTATTCCCGCAATCGTTATCCTGCTCTGGTACCGGGGAATTCCAGAGATCAGAAATTCTTTTTATCTGGTACCCCAACATAGGACGAGGTGGACGAAGCAACGAGGAAAATTGTTCTGGTAATGGTGTGCCTGGCGATTCTCGGTTGCATTATGGCAGGAGTCCACTACGCTGCCATCGATCTCCCAATCCAGCAGGCTGCACTCCACACACCCGCGAATGGCATGATGGACACGTGGTGATTATATTGTTCACAACGAACGGCTGCACTCCCTGCGCCCGTGAACGAGTGGCGGGAGTGGCGGTACGGAATCTATGTGACAAAATTGAGTGATCGTTAAACTTTTTTTAAAAAGGTTGGTGAGGGTAAGTGCAGAAAATGGCGGTTACCATCCCGTGAAGGGACAATACCATTTCCCGTAGGAAGGACAGTCCGTCCGGTCGCATAAGGCATTCGTGACCACAGCACCTGTCGTTACAACACCCATCGCTCCCGTGAGAGGCGCGGTTACTGATTCTCCAAGTTTCTGACACATGATTGCTTCACTCCTTTTATCCGGGTCATCCACGATTGGATGAGATAAATATTGGTACTTGATAATATGGGATATGCCTGGCGTTGAGTGAAAAAAAATTTTCACTCAAAAATTTGCCCTGTGCACAAGAGTGCTGCCGTCTTCTATAGCCGCCATAGTACCGGTCGGGATGATCATGGAGTTCCCATCACTTACCCGATCACCGGATACAGACCGGCCGGATCTCATTCCCGGTGCCTGAAGCACTACAATAATTCTATTGCTTTGCTTACATTCGCCGCCTCATCCGATCGTCCGGCCTTCATCAGTGCATACATCTTTCCTGAAAGAACCCGTTTCGTAAGATCCGTATTCCGGATTCCTGACGCCAGGATATCATCGTAGATGGCGATGGCAGCCGGGTAATCCCCCTGCCCGGTGAGTTCTTCGGCCTGTTTCATCAGTTCATTCAGATCTTTCAGTACCGTGCGCTTCTTCTGTACCTGAGCCCCGACATCCGGGTTCGTCTTCAGGGCCCGGTCATAGCACGCGATGGCGTTCGTGAAATCACCCATCTGTTCGTAGATGTCTCCTTCAGCAACCAGGAGTCCGGATGCATTGGGCTGGATCGCAAGCGCCTGCTCGTACGCCGCGAGTGCGTCCCCATTCCGGTGCTGCGCCATGAACGCGTCCCCCTCGGCTTTCCAGGCCTCAAAGGATTTCTGTACCGGTGCCGGTGGCAGGGGCGTTGTCATGACAACGGGCGTGATCGCGGGGGTCACGACCGGAAGATCCGGGGTCTCCTGTGAAGTCCCCGCTCCCATGAACACGAGAATGAGCAGAATCCCGCAGAGCCCTGCGGCCCAGGCCATCCAGTGCGGCTTCGCGTGCGGCGGTGCCGGTCCGGGAGCGGCCGGTTTTGGCCCCGGGGAGAAATCCCCGGTTGGTCGGGCGCCGGGTCCTTTCGTCTCCCTGCGGACCGGGACCGGTTCGCGGATGTTGTGGTCCCGGTCATACTGCCGGCGCTTCTCCGGATCGCTCAGGATCTCGTAGGCCCGGTTGAGCGCCTTCATCCGCTCTTCGGCATCCGGGGCGCTGCTCACATCGGGATGATTGGTACGGGCGAGCCGGTGGTAGGCACGTTTGATCGCCTCCGGTGATGCCGTGGGCCGAACCCCCAGTATTTTGTACAGATCATCCGCGTTCATGGGCGTGACAGATCGCTGGTATACTAACCATACGGGAAACGGTGAAATGAGTGTTGCGCATCATGCACCGGGAATCTGCCGGCCGATCATCCGGTTGATGAGCGGCCCGGTTTTCCGGATTTTTTTCGCGATCCGTTGGACATCACGGGTCTTGCCCTCTTTGAAAAAAGTTGCGGGGAATTATTTGGAAGTACCGTTCACGTACCCCTCACGCGGCCGGGTGCGGCGTGATCACAAAGATGCACCGGTCATCGCCGGAAGAATAACAGTGATCTTCAACAACCGTGACCGGGCACCGGAGATGATGGGAGAAGATTGCCGTAAGCACCCCGATATCGAATACGCAGGCGCCGTGGCCGGTGACCGGGAGATCCTCGCACTCGAAGCAGTCGTGGACCTCCAGCGTGAGCGGGTCGGTGCCAGAAAGTGTGATCCTCCCAAGACCGTGCGCCTGCCAGAATGCGTCCATCTTTGTCACCACGTCCGCGATGGTCTTTCCCGCAACCCGGGGGGCCAGGACCCGGCCCACCTGTTCACCGGTCCGGCCCAGCACCGGGTCGATGTTGATCCCCATCACCATCGCCTGCGTCCGGAAGGTCAGCACGCAGTAGCGGAAGAACGAGACAATGTCGTCATCGGAAAAGGGTTCGTCTTTGCCGGCACCGTGATGGTGAGCCCGGACTTTTACATCCCGGTCGGTATTGGTCAGCCGGCCAATGGCATCGGACGAGAGCATGATCGTACGCTTCCGGCTGTCGCGGGGATCGGGGTGGGAGACGATGAGCCCGGCCCGTTCGAGATCCCGGAGGTGGACGGAGATGGTTGACTTGGCCTTCTGTGTCCGTTCCACGATCTGGTCGAACTGGACCGGGCCCTCAGCAGTCAGTTCAAGGATCCGGACCTTGATGGGGCTGTCGACCGCCATCACGCCACCCTTTGTTGAGAAGAGCCGGACATCCTCTGCATGCATACCCGGTGTCGGCCCCTTTATTTTCTTCACATATTCAATGTGCATCGCAAGGTTCATAAATATTGTTCGCAAACAATAGAACATTCGTATAATTACGAACAAAGTGATTGCCATGAAAGCAGAATCCTTTAAGATCGCGGATGGTGTCTACTGGGTCGGGTCGCTCGACTGGGACCTTCGGACCTACCACGGATACACGCTCGATGGAACATCCTACAACTGCTACCTTGTCTTTGGCGAGAAGACTGCGCTCATCGACAATGTCTACCCGGGCCACTCCGCCCAGATGTGGGGACGCATTGCCGACGCGTTCAAAAAAGAGGGCAGGAAGGAACAGATCGACATCATTGTCCAGAACCATGTGGAGAAGGATCACTCAGGCGCGATTGTCGAGATCCACAAGAAATTCCCGGCAGCGCCGATCTACTGTACCGAGATCGCGGAGAGCGGCCTCCTCCGGCATTTCCCGGATCTCAAAGGGGCACAATTCCACCACGTGAAGACGGGCGAGACGCTTGATCTTGGAAAAAAGACGCTCGCGTTTGTCCAGGCCCCGCTCCTGCACTGGCCCGACTCGATGTTCACGCTGTACGCGGAGAAGGGCATCCTCTTCCCGAACGATGCCTTCGGCCAGCACATCTGCTGCGCAAAGCGGCTTGATACCGACATTCCCGAGCACGTACTGATGGATGCCACGCAGAAGTTTTACGCGAACCTTATCGTGCCGCTGACACCGCGCTTTTTGAAGAAGGCAGAAGAGCTGACCGGCCTTGGCCTGATCGAGAAGGTGAAGATGATTGCACCCGCCCACGGGCAGATCTGGACCAACCCGATGAAGGTGATCGGTGCGTACGTGGGCTGGGCCTCCGGTTCGTCACGGAAGAACAAGGTGACGATCATCTATGACACCATGCACGGGTCAACGAAGATGCTCGCCCACAGTCTTGCCGAGGGAGTCATCGCGGGCAGCTGCGATGTGAAGATCTTCAACCTGCACGAGGATGAGCGTTCCGAGATCGTCAAGCACATCCTCGAATCGAAGGCGATCATGGTCGGTGTCCCCACCATCAACGACATGCCCTACCCGAGTATCGGTGATATCCTGTACTATCTCCGGGGCCTGCATTTCGACCGGACCGGCGAACGGTTTGCCCTCGCGTTCGGCTCCATGGGTGGTAAGGGCGGCGCCGTGAAGATGGTGGCCGATGAACTGAAGGCTGCGGGCTTCACGGTTGTCGGAGAACAGGAAGTGCTGTACGTCCCCGATTCATCCGAACTTGACACCGCGTTTGCGGCAGGAAAATCGATGGCTGAACGCATTACAAAATAATTTTTTTGGCGGCACCCGGAAAAGACCGGATCGTGTGCCGATACCGCGACAGAACATTCTTTTCTTAAGCTGTTCTTTTCGTCAGGAGTGACCGTCCGGCAGAACGTGGATTACGGCACACCCGGAAACCTTCACATGCCCTCGAAGTCCACCTACCTTTTGAACGCATGATTCCCGTCATTCTCTCCGGGACCTGCATGTGGCCCTGCCCGGAACAGAATCACCCTTCATGGAGGATCTATATCAGCGCGGACAAAGTGGTTTTATCTCTTTTCTCAGGCAGTGCAAGTCCGATAACCTTATCGCGGTCATGGAACAAAAGGCAAAGCTGGTCGAGCCGTTTCAAAGAACGGTTGAATACTGCATCATCCATCTTTTCACGGCAGCGTTGATGCAAGGACTCTAGGGTGATGGGGGAGCTCATCAAACGATACAGAAAAGTTTCTTCGGCAGTGAGATGATTCAGCTTTGGGGGCTCTATTCTTGAATCATGGATTTCAAGACCATCAGAACACTCATGATACCAAAGAGAGACTTCACGTTGTGCCCGCTCACTTTTCCAGATAGCAACAATATCATCGATCTCTGAATAAAGTCTGTTTAGATTGGGGGAGTTCTCATAGGGCCTGTCGAAATAGTAGCAAAAATCATTGAGATTGAATCCGGTTTTGTTGAGAAAATCCTGAGAGAAGATCAGATCGTATGATGGTTCGTATTCAGTTGCGGAGATCCCAAATCGCTCCGGAAAAACCTGGATCGGTGCATAACGAGTGATCTGGATTGGTACTCGCGATGCGGGAGGATCGAGATGGAATAGATGGGGTAATGCCCGGACCATATCAGCGATTTCTTTTGGATCATCGTCCGGGATTCCATAAAGGATGTTATAACAAATTTTGATGCCATAGTACCTACCCAGAAGGAGTGTGTAGACATTCTGGACAGCAGAGACTCCTTTATGCATCTTATCCAGAACATCACTTGAAAAGGACTCAATGCCCGGTTGGACCTCATTAAACCCGGACGCTGCAAGCAGGTTAGCCTGACTAGCATTTACGTTTGCTTTAATTTCTGATGATAAATGGTAGGGGCATCCGCGTTGTACCAGTTCCGGCATCAGCGTTTTGAAGTACTGGTAAGGAAGGATATACCCGGATAAACGAAAAGAAGAGACCACATAACGGTTGGCTAATGTGTCCATAACCTCTAATAATCGTTCTGCATCAGGTGCCCGGAATGCGAGATCCTTATCGTGAATCCCACAGAAAATACAATGATTCTTCTGGCCCCACCAGCAGCCTCGGGAATTCTCAACAGGAAGGCGACTGATTTTTATCTCTACTTTGTGAATGTCTGCGAGCACCTTGAGATCAGAAAAGAAATCATCGAAGTTGGGTATCGGATTGTTGTTCATGTTGATATATGGAGCCGTTCCTGTAGCATGGATAGAGCCATTAGTTCCACGATAAAGAATGTTCGGGATGGCATCAAGTTGAATTTCGTAGGCGGAGGCGCGGGCCAGACCGGCAATCATCGGTTCTCCCTCCCCGGTACAAATAACATCAATAAAAGGAAACGCCTTCAGCAATGCTTCACCGGTTGGAGAGTGAACGGCATAACCGCCAAAGACAATCATCTTTTCTGGGGAGCGTTGTTTCACGAGTTGAGCCAGCGCAAGCGAAGCGATTGTCTGATCGAACATGCATGTGAACCCAACCAGTGTAGCATTTGATCCTGCTATCTGATCTGCCCAGCGATTAAGCCACTTGGGAATAATCTCCTGTCTGAGATGTAATAATTGTTCGATCACTCCATCTACCCCACCATATTGCCGATAATCGATTAATCCGGATGACAGCAGATCCGCGGTCTTCAAACGAAGCCATTGCCTTTGTTTACCGCTCACAACGGGATCAAGTATCCAACTGAAGAGGAAATCGTTAAGGGCATAGGTATAAGCTATAGCAGTATAGCTTTTTGCCTGCAAGTGCTCAAGTAGGAAAATGTTCAGGTTGACAACACGGCAGGGAATCTCCTCTTTATCAAGTATTGCACGCAGAATGCCAAGCCCAAGGCTTGGTTCGGTAAGACAGGTCCAAGGGAGACTGACCAGTACCACCGAGGGATGTCGTAAAGAGTGAGGTGAGATCGGCGACATATAGTACAACAATAAAATATTAGAATTTTTTAAGTCCCGATGAATCACTGATATATATTGATTCATCTTTCGAGACTACAATAGCGATGATGACGACGATCCAACAAATAAAATGAGCGATAACTAAAAAACAACCTCTCCCACAAGCACTAGATGTTTGACCGGCTCTCGCAGTTAGTATCTGCTCAACAGCTTCATCGCTAATCTTCAAGTTGAGTTGATCTGCAACGTGATAGGGTTGTGTTGCCCAAGTTGAAAGAAATCGTCCGTCTTTTGCGACCGAATGGAAAAAATGGATGACTTCACGATCTATCGGATTGCTGATTGTATTAAGTTGTGATGGAGCAACCCGCTGTAAATCTTTTACCGTTTTTTCTGATAGATTTATTCCCAATTTAGTTGCTACTTTTGCAGGTTCCTCTAAAACTTTGAGAATATCCATCTTTTGATTTGCCGCTTCATTGATGAAATCAATAAGTTCCTTTTCAAGTACACCGGCTGCGATCAATTCGTTGACATCCGGATAGATTCTTGGCGGCCATTTGAAAGGAACTGGAGCCTTACCCGAGCTGCCACAGTAAAATCCACCGTCATCGTCTTGGTAGATCAACGAATTGTCTCCCTCAAGAGGGCCAATAATGTCTTCTACTTTCGAAAATATCAGATTCGAGAGTTTGTTCATTAACGTGGCCATTTCACGTGCCGATTTTTGCGGTACCGGATCACTACCATTAAGCAATGCCGAGAGCCCGCGTAACTGAAGCCGAATATTTGGATCGAATGGCGGAATCGGACGTACTCCCTTAGTGCCTATTAAAAGGCCACCGGCATCTCCGCCTCCAAAAATGATAAGTTGTGCCATTTTCGTTCACCTATTTCAAATTCCACCTGTACCTCCGAACATTTCGACATATGATATGTAATTTGCGTTTGGAGATACTACCTAGGAATAGCAATAAATCCTTCATTTGTTACAAGCTGCTTCGAGTCAGGCATAATAATATTCAGCAGGAAGAAATCCCGTTGAAAATTTTTATTCCTGGATAGTACTTGTAACTATTTCGTTAATTGCAGTTTGATATAATTATACTTTCTATCGAATTTTTTAATTTGATTACATTTATGCCGCAAAAAAGGGAGTTTTTAGTGGAAGTGATGCATCATCCAGAGTCAATGGGATCTTGGGGGTTTGCCCCACCAGTAATTGTCTAAACAGTCCCAGATTTTGCACTCATTTCAGGAGTGGCATCAATATCGCTGTCAAAAATCTCTCCCCATGAGGGGAGTTCGAAGACTTTTGATCATGTCTTCTCATGCACTTGTCATTAGATCCTGTGGGATCTTCTCCATGGAGGATTTCCTCGCAATCAGAATACATGTAGTTTGCCCATAAGGAAACAAAAACTGTACGGAAACATTCACATTTCATCACACCCCACCAAGAACATATCCATGCCCCCTGTCACAAAAGGAGTACGAAATGTCCGGTGAGATGGATCTCAAGCTCGAAGCGCTCTCGAAATATATTGTCACGAGCCCGTCCTGGATCAAATCGTTCGTCCTCATTCTCATTCTCTGCGGCTGCGTTGAAGTCATGACCATGCTCGGGACCGATAGCGGGCTCATGCATCCCAACCTCTTCCCTGTTGCCGCGTATCTGATCCCGGCGCTCGCGGCTCTTGCCTTCACTCCCTGGCTGGCCCGGCGCTTCTCGGGAAAACTTGACCTGGGCTGGTCCGGGCTCACCGCAGCACTCGGCCTCATCATCGCGCTCTTCATCTCCCTCTCGCCCATCCTGCTCTTCCGGTTCTCGTTCCCGCTCTTCTTTGCCGTCTCGCTCGCACTCGTCTTTGCGTTCCGGATGCTCCTTCTCGCTGCCGTGATCGATTACCACCTTCGCCGGGTCGTGGTCCCGGCGCTCCTCCACTCCGGTATTGCCGTGCTCGGGGCGACCCCGTTTTTGGGCCTGCAGTTCCTGCAACTCTCCATTCTCCTCCACATCAGCTTCGCGGTGGGCGTGTACGCCTTCATCATTATTGTAGAACGCCCGATGAAAGCGAACTTCAAAGTCGGGCCGCTCGAACTCGCGAATGCGTTCCTCGCCCACCTGTCCGAAGGAAGCCACAAGCTCGACGACTTCTTCCGGAGCATTGGCGAGAGCGTGGTGGTCCCGCAGGTCTCGCTTGCCATCCGGCGGGAAGGAAAGGAGGAGATCTTTGTCACGGTCCCGAACGTCCATCCCGGTCCCCTTGGTGAGATTGGCGGCAGCAACCTGCCGAAGATCCTGCACGGCATGTTCGGCAAAGGATCGATGGTCTTCCACGGCTCGGCCTCGCACGACTTCAACCCGGTCGATGAGGTGGAGGTGCGAAAGGTAGGAGACGCTGTCATTGCGTCCCGGCCGCAATCCTGCACGAATGCCGGCTGCACGCGGTCCGCCCGGTTCCGGTGCGGATCGGTGGACGTGCTCGCGCAGGCATTCGGGGATACGGTCATCGCGATTGCTACCCGGTCCCCGGTCGTGACCGAGGATCTCGAATTCCCGGTCGGGTTTGCGATCATGAAGGCCGGTGAGAAATATTTCCCGCACGTGGCGTTTGTCGATGCCCACAACTGCATGGACGCGATGGAGGACGGGGTGCACCCGGGCACGGAACTCGCCATGGAATATACCGGTGCAGCGGAGGCTGCGTTTGCAAAGACTGCGGAACAGGGACAAGTCCCCTTTGCGGCCGGGTACGCCCACCGTACGCTCCCGTACTCCCGGGCGGAAGGCTTTGGCGACCTCGGGGTCCAGGTCCTTGTCGTGGATGCGGGCGGGCAGAAGACTGCGTACGTCCTCTTTGATGGCAACAACATGCAGACCGGCACCCGGGACGAGATCCGAAGAAGGCTGCTCCATCTCGTGGACGAATGCGAGGTCACGACCACCGATACCCATGTGGTCAACACGGTCTCCGGCCGGAACCAGGTGGGGCTCCGGGTCAGCGTGGACACATTTTATCCGCTTGTTGAGGACGCCGTGAAAGCTGCCCTTGCGGATGCTGCTCCCGCCCGGACCGCAGGTTCGACCGCATGGTGCCACGGGATCGTGGTCTTCGGCTCGCAGCGGATCTCCCAGATCGCATCCACGGTCAACGGCATGATGGGATTTCTGGTTCCGGTTGCAATCATCATCGTCCTCGGCGCCTTCCTGACAACCGCGATGGCATATTTCCTGCTCGTGTACTCGTGACGTGATCCCCCGTGGTCCCGGGTAAGGGACCCGGTCATCGCGATCTTTTTCTTTTTTGGCCGCCCATACTGGCCGTATGCACGAACTCCTCCGTGTCCTGACCGATAAGAAAGGGCAGACATGGATTCTTGTCACGGCACTCTTTTACCTGCTCCTCCAGATCCCCTTCAACCAGTACCAGTGGGATATTGTGGGAATCACCGTTCGGCCGGCTGCTATCCTGCCGGTGGTCTGCGGGATCTTCTGGGGCCCGGCCGCAGCCTGGGGACTTGCAGCCGGCAATATTGTGGGGGACCTGTCCGGTTCATGGTCGCTGATGAGCATCGCGGGCTGCATCAACAATTTCCTGTACCCGTACCTCTCGTACCGGCTCTGGCACCGGCTGATGCGGGGCCGGGAGATCAGGATGGATCCCTATCTCCTGGGGTGTTTATGGGCCGTCACCTTCATCGTGACAGCAGCCTGCATGCTCTTCCTTGCCGGGTGCGGTACGATCTTCTTTGGCCGGCCGTTTGAGAGCAAGTTCATCAGTTACTTTGGCAACAGTATCGTCTGGGCCATGATCGGCGGGCCGATCCTCTTCCGGCTGCTCTATGAACCCGCGGTCCGCAACAAATTCGTGTACGGCGATCAGTGGGCAGACCGGAATCCTGCACAATAAATCGCGGCACGCCCGGCAGGTTCCGGATTTTTTTAGACCCGAAATGTTTCCCGAAAAAAATCAAAAAAATCCCCGGTACTTATTTTTATACAGACATCGTACTGGAAGATCAGCGGTCGCCACGGCACGTGGGACCGGTGTTGGAGTTCTTCATGACAAGAGTATCATCTGCATCTTTTGCAATCGCGATCATGGTTTGCCTGATCCTCGCGGCCGGTTGTACCGGTACATCCGGCAGCCCGGCAGCATCTACAAGCCCGGTGCTTACGGGAACACCCGCCCTCGCATCCGCGCCAGCCGTATCCTTCAATGATACGCCGGTGAAGTATGCGCAGGTCAACGGGGTGACGCTGGGATACCGGGAGTTCGGGTCCGGTGAACCGGTCCTGATGATTGAGGGATTTGGCAATACCATCAATGACTGGAACCAGACTTTCATCGGGATCCTTGCCACGAAGTACCATGTCTATACGTACGACCACCGGGGCATGGGCTACAGCAGCGACAATAATGCAACCCCCACAATCGCCCAGTACGCTGATGATGCTGCCGGCATGATGACGGCTCTCGGGTACGACAGCATGCACGTGTATGGAGTCTCCATGGGATCCACAACAGCGCAGCAGCTGGTGATCGATCATCCTGACCGGGTAAACAAGCTGGTCCTGGACTCAGTCACTTACAGCATCCGGGTTCCTGAGACAAAACTCCTGCTCGGGATCATTGAAATGGTCAACGCCAATACCACGTATCCCGCGGGCGTACGCCGGGAGGCACAGGCGAACCTTGCATGGAACGGCTCCTGGGCCAATCTCTCCGGCATCCACAAGGATGTCATGCTCGTTGAGGGCACCGCTGATGTCATGACCCCCGATCCGGTCTCGGTCCGGATGGCCGGGCAGATCAACGGCTCGTGGCTCGTGCGGTTCAAGGGACTCCCGCATGTCGGGTCCCATTATGCGCCTGTTGAGTACGGGGAGAATGCGCTTTACTTCCTCGGCCAGGATGAGTCGCCCAAAATCACGTAACTTTTTTTTTAATTGCCAGTGTGCGGATCCCGGACTCCGTTTTTGATGTTATCAGAGACCGTACGGACTTTAGTACCAGGAAATAATCCACGAAAACAAAAAAAGAGAATGTTCAGATATACCGGTTCTTCCGCAGCCAGTCGGTCTGCGGCTTCAGGTACCGGTAAATGATATCGCACTTCTCGTCCTGGAAGCTCCACGGGACAACAATGACTGTGTCGCCTTCCCGGATCCACTGGCGTTTCTTCATCTTTCCCTTGATCCGCCCCATGCGGGTGACCCCGTCAATACACTGGACCTTGATATGATTTGCCCCGAGCATCGATTCGGCCATGGCAAACTGTTCGCGGGCCCATTTCTTCGGGAGCCGCACGCGGCAGACGGGCGTACCGTCCGGGTTCAATGCATTCGGATCTGCTGCACCGGTATCGTCTTTCCTGTGAAAACCACTCATTCAACCAACTACGTTTGCTATCTGTAGGGGCTCTGACATGTTGAATGTATACCTGATACCAACAAAAAATGGGCTGAATTGTGCGGGAAATTTCCTAAAAATAATTTTTACCGGTTTTTGCTGCCATGTTCCCGCAAAAAAAGCCCTCCCGGACAGATACATCTATGAACCCACGCACCAATTGACCCTCATCACAACATAGTGTGATACAGTATACCAGTCATTACGCCCGCGACATTCCTTTAAAAAAAACCGGGGGTTTTTTAGGAATCAGATGTCCGGGCCCCATCTCTTTCACTATCGAACGGGTGGATCGATCAACATTCTGTTACACAAAAATAATTCGGGAGTCCCCGGACTCCCGGGTTGATCAATAGCATAGAACAACAGTTCCGGGCATGCTTTTTTTTCATGAAGAGCACCGTTTTCGGAACTATCATCATTGAGGAACGACATGTCACAACAACTCGGCGGACAGCAGATCTATATTCTCCGGCAGGGAACAACCCGCACCCGGGGAGAAGAAGCCCAGGGAAATAATATTGCAGCGGCGAAAGCAGTCGCAACTTCGGTCAGATCAACACTCGGGCCCAAGGGTATGGACAAGATGCTCATCGACGGCATGGGCGACATCATCATCACGAACGATGGCGCAACCATCCTCCAGCAGATGGACATCGAGCACCCGGCCGCAAAGATGATGGTGGAGATCGCAAAGACGCAGGACAAGGAGGTCGGCGACGGCACAACCTCGGCAGTGGTACTTGCCGGGGAACTCTTAAAGAATGCCGAGCAGCTGCTCTCACAGAAGATCCACCCGACCGTGATTGTTGACGGATACCAGCAGGCACAAACAAAGTCCCTGGAGATCTTAAACGCAATGGCAGTAACCGTAAAGCCCGACGATCTGGCAATGCTCAGGCGTGTTGCCGAGACCGCGGTCAGCGGCAAAGGTGCAGAGGCCTACAAGGACCTGCTCTGCGGGCTTGTCGTCTCAGCGGTCACGAAAGTAGTTGACCCGGACGGAACCGTGGATATCAAGCACGTGAACGTGCAGAAGAAAGTCGGCGGCGCCATTGGCGACACGGAACTGATCGACGGCATGGTCATTGACAAGGAACGGGCGCATCCCGCCATGCCCAAGGAAGTTAAAAATGCAAAAGTCCTGCTCCTGAACGCGGCACTCGAATACAAAAAGACGGAAGTCGAGGCAAAGATCAACATCTCCCGGCCCGACCAGGTCCAGGCATTTCTCGATGAAGACGAACAGATGATCCACAAGATGGCCGACAAGGTGATCGCGACCGGCGCCACCGTAGTCTTCTGCCAGAAGGGCATCGACGATCTGGCCCAGCACTATTTGGCAAAAGCCGGGATCCTTGCCGTCCGCAGGGTCAAGAAGAGCGACATGGAGAACCTGGCCCGGGCAACCGGCGCAGCCATTGTCAACAGCCTTGATTCGGCCGCACCCGCAGATCTCGGGGCCGCCGGTCTCGTGGAAGAGAAGAAACTCTCCGGGGGAGAGATGCTCTTCATCTCGAAGTGCAAGAATCCCCGGGCGGTCTCACTGATCATCCGTGGCGGCTCGGAACATATCATCGATGATCTTGAACGGGCGATTCACGATGCCCTCATGGTCGTGAGCGTTGTTGTGCAGGACAAGAAGATTGTTGCCGGTGGCGGGGCACCCGAGATCGAACTCTCGCTCCAGCTGCACCGCTATGCGGCAACCATCGGCGGCCGTGTCCAGCTGGCCATCGAGGCGTTTGCAAAAGGGCTGGAGATCATCCCGCGGACGCTTGCCGAGAATGCCGGGCTTGACTCCATTGACATGATTGTTGCGATCCGGTCAGCCCATGAAGCCGGAAAGAAGACCTATGGTCTCGATGTCTTTGCCGGAAAGCCGGTTGACATGCTCAAGGCCGGCGTTGTTGAACCCCTGCGGGTGAAGACGCAGGCGATCACGAGCGCCACCGAGGCGGCAGTCATGATCCTGCGTATCGATGATGTCATCGCATCCTCGCGATCAGCCGGGGGTCCGGGTGGTATGCCCCCCGGAGGAATGCCGCCGGGTATGGGCGACTACTAGGTACGCGTGCATACCTTTAGGAGCCAAAGAAACAATGGTGACAGCATGACCGTAAAAATAAAATTTCTCATGACCGGGGAATATAACAACGGGGAATTCAAATATCTCGATCTCAGTAAGATCACCCAGTTGCGGATATCCCGGCTCCGCAACAACTCTGAATTGCTCGCAACGACACCGGAGAATCCCCAGCCGAACACTCCCTATATCATTGCCCGGCGGGATCACGAGTACGAACTCCAGGCGATCCTTTCCGATCTCCAGCAACTGAAGAGAGAGTCGCGGGAGGTCATCTACGAGATCACCGATACCGATGCCCGGCGCGTACCTGCCTGACCGCATCCCCATTTTTTAATAGTGTATATGGTTGAAGGGGATCTCCATCCCATCATTAGATACGGTCGGAGCACCAATACCGTATATAATCTTAAACGGTTTTGTCAAACGCGGATCTGTTCTTGATCATATCACCGCAGAAAAAAAACCTGCGGGCCACACCATATCCAGAATAAAACCATTTTTGCACCGGTGCATTGTAGGCAGTGATGCTACCTGCCTGTTGGCACCGCATGACAACATCCCAGGAATCCAGCAATGAGAGAACGAAAAAAGAATCCAGAAATTAATGGCACCCGTACCGGGTATGTGATCCGGTTCACCTGCCCTGCATGCACTGCCGAGAACATCATCATCACCAAGACCCCGCGGGATCATTACAAGGAGAGCCGGGATGCCAGCTGCCGGAAATGCCGGACCCGTTCCACCATCCTCACCCCGTATATGACCCATAAGATGGATGCCTATAATGTACCGGCCGATGTGCCGGGTATTGCGCCGTGATTAGGGTCACGGGATAATTCTTTTTTTAATCCGGGGAGATCGCCGGCCCTTTTGCGATCCGGCACTACACATTAAACCGGTCAGGCCCGGCCGATCCTGTTGGTATGAGGGCTCAGGAACGGGCGTTTCCGGATCATACAAAGAGATACCAGATGATGCCGGTACAGACAATCGCGGTTGCGATCCGGAACCACCAGGACTTCCATGTGGGCTGGCTGTCGGCAAAATCATATGAGAGCAGATCGGTATCGTTCTGCTGCATCATTCGTTGCAGCCAGGTGCGGGTCATACCGCACGCTCCCGTTTTGAAAAAATGATGCCGGAGACACGCTCCTGCAGGTTCCGGGCCCGGAGTACTCTTACGGGCCGTGTGGATCTCGCGGTGCGGGTCACAGCAGTCCGCGGGCCTCATCGATCAGTTCTATTGTATAGGCATGGGGATAATCACATTTCTTGAAGGGGGCAGTTCCCCGGATATAAAAGCCAAACCGGGTGTCCCGGATGTGATTGGAGTACAGGAAATTCAGCATGGCGGCAATGGACATGGACGATCGTTCGGGCAGGTGATGGAATTGTGCAATATCCCGTGCGGTGACCACGGCACGGCTGATGTGGTTCATGAGCAGGTAGGTACAGATGAACCGGGCACAATCGTATCTCCTCGTTGAATCTGTCCGTCTTCCCCCCATCTCCTGCTCCACTCTTACACTCCCATTGCCTCATCGGGAGAAAGAGTTATGTATCATTCACCGTTTCAAAAGCAACCTGACGCGATCAGGTACCCGCTCACGTCAGGTACCACGGAGGACGATCGTCCGTTCTCTGGCGGGCACCATAAATCCGCAAAAAATGAGTGCGATTTATGTGCTCACGGGTATCTGGTCATTATCCTTAATTTATACTGAATCGCCCGGTTTTTATTGAGATGAATCCAAATAAATACCATGAACCAATCCTCAGTTTCATTCCTTGTGGTGCTGGCACTCAGCGTTTTTCTTTGTACTGCCGGCTGCACACAAACCCGGACCGGTGATCCTCCGGGAACACCGATCAGTACTGATACCATACAGCCGGAGACCTATGTCTCCAATGAGACGCTAGTGGCTTTTGTAGAGCGTGCGGTTGCCTATGCAAAGACCCATGGCCGGGATGTGGCCCTTGCAGAGTTCAACAACAAAAACGGGTCGTTCATACAGGGGGAACTCTACATCTATGCCTATGGCTTCAACGGCACGACGCTCGCCCACCCGATCAACCCGGAGTCGGTAGGGAAGATCCGTGAAGGGGCGAACGGGGTCTTTGTCACGGAGATGGGATCTGCGGTCAGGAACGGGAGCGGATTCTACCGGTTCACGTACATCAACCCCCTCCACAACAACACGCTCGAATCCAAACTGGGATATGGCGCACAGGTAGAAGATGACTGGTGGCTTGGTTCCGGGGTATACAAGGGACCGGTCAACCAGACCGGCTGAATGCAGAGATCCCGTCTGAACATTGTTCCGGGTAATCACCACAACCTCATCTGATATACCGTGATCCGGAGTGGATCACCCACCTTTTTTATTCTGCCCGCGAATAACCTTGCATGGAAATTACCCGACCGGGAACGGATAATGCAGGATTAAACCTCCTGATCATCTCCATCTCTCTTGCAACCTTCATGTCGGCACTGGACGGAACGATCGTCAATATTGCCCTGCCGACCATATCCGCGGCCTTTGATATCTCGTCGACCACGGTCAGCTGGATGGCGACCATCTACCTCCTCGTACTTGCCGGCTGCGTCCTCATCTTCGGCAAATTGTCCGATGGCATAGGATTCAAGAGAGTCTTCCTCTCGGGATTTCTGATCTTCACCCTAGGATCGCTCTCATGCGGTATCCTTCCCGATCTCCTCTCCTCATTTCCCGTGCTCGTGGGGTCACGTGCCTTCCAGGCCATAGGCGGCGCCATGATCACGGCGATAGCGCCCGCGATGGTGGCTGCGTACATCCCCATGAAGATGAAGGGAAAAGCCATGGGGATCATCATGACGGTGGCCGCACTCGGGACCGCCATCGGCCCGACCATCGGAGGCGTGCTCACCCAGTACCTCTCCTGGCACTGGATCTTCTTCATCAATGTACCGGTGGGAATTGTCGCGATCCTGCTGGGCGCAAAGGTGATCCCGGCCTCAACACATCACGATATGCCTGCCGGTTTCGACAAGTACGGTGCCTTGTTGATCTTCACCGGCCTTGCGGCCCTGCTCTTTGCCGTGTCGGAAGGCGTGACTCTTGGCTGGACATCCCCGGTTATTCTGGGATCCCTGGCGCTCGCCATCCTCACCCTCGCGTACTTTGTCTGGCACGAACTCAAAGTCGCCGACCCGTTACTGGAACTCCGGCTCTTCAAAAACCGGAATTTCCTCATGACAAACCTCATCGTAAGCCTGCTCTTCTTCAGCTTTGCCGGCATCAACTACCTGCTTCCGTTCTATCTCCAGTACGTCAAAGGGTATGGCGTCTCGGATGCCGGGCTGATCCTCTCCGCTCTCTCGATTGCCATGATGATCGCCGGTCTTCTCTCCGGGGCATTATTCAACCGGGTGGGCGGCAGGAAGCTCTGCATCACTGCGGGTATCCTGCTCGTGATCGGGTATTATATGCTGACGCACCTCCGGGTCGATACCCCGACCGGGTACGTGGTGCTCTGCCTGTTCGTGCTGGGTTTCAGCCTGGGCATGATGATCACGCCGGCCTCGAACATGATCATGAACTCGGTGGGAAAAAGATACCAGGGCATGGTCTCCAGCCTCACGAGCCTTGAGCGGTTCGCGCCTTTAACGCTGGGCATTGCCTTTGCCAACCTGATCTTTATCCAGGGGATTGCTGTAATAGCTGGTGAAAAGGGGATCACGGAGAGTGCACCGGCAAACATCAAACTGGCTCTCATGACGGCCGGGTTCGATCTCGCCTTCTTTGCCTCGCTCGTGATTGCGGTGATCATCCTCGTCCTTGCCATCTTTGCAAAGCAGGAAGTGCACCCTGATTACCTGTCAGGGAACGATGATGAGGATGTCACGCCCGGGATCATCTGAGAGAATTGAGTCACCTATTTTTTCGTATTTTTAACCGGTTACAGGGAACCGGATTTCCGGTGCCTGCAACCCTGATACAAGGCACTCCTGAAGAGACCGGGTATTCCCGTATACCCATTATCATTTTTATCGATCATTCTCACGTGATTTTCCGGTTTTGATATCCTGATAAAAAAGATAGGCATACTGCGGCAGGCCATGGATTACCTTCCGATCAGGATGTAATACTGGGGGCGGGTCTTAAAGGGGAAGAATCATCATACCCCGGTGCATATTGCTGCACAGGAGCAGGTGCATGCAATCCCCGGGCCAGACATTTCACGATGCAATCATTGATTTTTTGCCGGATGCCACGTTTGTTATCGATCGGGATGGCAGGGTCATTGCCTGGAACAAGGCAATGGAGGTAATGACCGGGGTTCTGGCAGAGTCCATGCTCGGCAAGGGCAACTACGAGTATGCCCTCCCCTTCTACCGGGAACGTAAGCCCATGCTTGCCAACCTGATATTCATGCCGGAGGCTGAGATCGAACGGCGGTATGATTCCGTGGAGCGGATCGGGGACACGCTCGTAGTCGATATCTTCATTGAGAAGTTCCAGCCGGGCGGTGCCTTCTTCTGGGCGAAAGCGAGTCCGCTCTATGACCCGCAGGGAAATGTCACGGGTGCAATCGAGACCATCCGGGATATCACCGACCGGAAACGCATCGAGCAGGAGATGGTCCGGACCACCCGGAAGATGTCCGAGATCATCGACTTTTTACCGGATGCAACATTTGTCATCGATCTGGAAGGAAAGGTCATTGCGTGGAACAAGGCAATGGAGGTGGTGACCAGGGTTCCGGCAGAATCGATGCTGGGAAAGGGGAAGTACGAATATGCGGTCCCGTTTTATAAGGAACGCAAGCCGATGCTCGCGAATCTCATCTTCATGCCGGAGGTTGAGATCGAAAAACGGTATGATACGATCGAACGAATCGGCGACACACTCGTAGTCGATATCTTCATTGAGGACTTCCAGCCGGGCGGGGTGTTCTTCTGGGCTAAAGCGAGTCCGCTCTATGACCCGCAGGGAAATGTCACGGGTGCGATCGAGACGATCCGTGACATCACGATCCGGAAACGTGCCGAGCAGGAGATCGTCCGGTCAAAACGGAGTCTTGCAGATATCATCAGTTTTCTTCCCGATGCCACGTTTGCCATTGACAGGGCAGGTATTGTCATTACGTGGAACAAGGCAATGGAGGAACTGACCGGCATTCCTGCGGCCTCCATGATCGGAAAAGGGGATTTTGAATACGCCACGCCCTTTTACCATGACCGGAGACCCATGCTCGCCAACCTCATCTTCATGCCGGAGGCCGATGTAGAAAACCTCTATACTCATGTGGCACGGGAAGGGGACACGCTTGTTGTGGACACGTTCATCCAGAACCTGCGGGGCCGGGCGGGCAGGTACTTCTGGGCGAAAGCGAGTCCGTTGTATGACCCGCAGGGAAACATCACCGGGGCCATCGAGACGATCCGGGACATCACCGAACGCCGCGAGATGGAAGGGAAACTTGCCCGTTCGAATGCCGAACTCCAGATTGCCGCAGATATCCAGAAGAGCTTCATGCCGGAGGTCATCCCTCAGATCACGGGATTCGATATCGCAGCCATGACCGTGATGGCAAAGGAAGTTGGCGGCGATTTCTTTGATGTGATCCCCTTTGAGATCATTGCCCTTGACAAAGGAACGCTCGGGCTCATTGTTGCCGACGTCTCCGGAAAAGGCGTACCGGCTGCCCTCTTCATGGCATTATCCCGGATCGTGGTCCGGGTGAATGCCCTCTGGCACCGTGACCCGGCAAAAGCGATCTTTGACTCCAATAATATTATTGCACAGGATTCAAAGTCCGGTATGTTTGTCACCCTCTTCTTCGGTACGCTGAAGGAGAAGGACCGGACCCTGACCTATGTCAATGCCGGCCACAACCCGCCGGTGCTGTTCCGGAGCCGTGACGGTACGATCGAGGAACTCATGCCTACCGGTATCGTGCTGGGGGCCGTTGAGAATCGGGAGTATTATTCAGAGTCCGTGACGATCAGTCCGGATGATGTTCTCGTCATGTATACGGATGGCGTTACGGAGTCGATCAATGCGCAGGAAGAGTTATTCGGCGAAGAGCGGCTCTATGCGATCTTACGGGAGAACTCCACGCTTCCGGCACGGGAGATCATTGATCGAATCTTATCGGGGATTGTGGAATTCACGGGAGATATGCCGCAGTTTGACGATATCACGCTGCTCGTGATCAAAGGAACCCGGTGAACGGACGAGTGCGTAAGAACCGGCCCATCGATCCTCAGTGAAGCGTGCGTACAAAACGATTCTTCCCGATTTTCCCGGCCGTCATAACAAAAAATTCATTTCCAAAACCCCCGTTCAGTTGTCCCATGCCCTGCAATGCCCGCCCCTCATCTTCGCCACCCATAGTGCAGGTTTATTAATTCAGAACTTCTTGTTTTCTGCATGTACACCCGTGAGGCCTCAGCCCTCGATCTCTTTACGGACTCGATCCGGCTCATGGGCGATGCCACGCTCTGCGGCGTCATGGAGTTCGACCGACCGCTCGATCCGGGTATTCTTGAAGAGGCGGCACAGGCCTGTATCCGTGCCCATCCCATCCTTCACAGCCGGCTCGTACGGGGCCATGGTCCGGCAGTCTGGGAAATGCAGGAGAAGATCAACTTTCCCCCTCTGCTGGTAGATGAGCGCCCTGAAGACTATCACCCATTAGTTGTCGGGCCGGTGGATCCGTATGGGCCGCTCCAGGTCCGTGTGCGGCTGCTGCGGAGACCCTCGGGGGATGTGATCGTCATCAACCTTGCCCATGCCGCCGCGGATGCCTATGGCCTCCATATGCTCATGAGCCAGCTGCTGGAAGAGTACACAACGCCCGGCAGCATCCCTCCCGCTGAAGGCGGGATTCCGGCACGCGACACGCTCTGGACCCGGGCACTGGCACGGGACCGGATACCCGGCCCCTCCCCCATGTCCATGATCGACCCGATGTGGCCCGATCCCTTCGGGACATCACAGGGACCCACCTCATTTCACCGGGCGTGCCTCCAGCCCCGGGAACTGGAAGCCATCCGGGCCCATGCAAAGGGTTGTGGAGGAACGCTCAACGATGCGCTACTGGCTGCCTACTACACTACAATGAGCGACCTCACGGGCTACCGGGGGCCGTTCTCCCTCTTCTTCCCCGTGAATCTCCGCCAGCACCTGCGGGATGGCTCCCGGGTAATGAGCAACCAGGCCACCAATGCCTGCATCCCCCTCGAACGCGCCAAAGGAGAGGGGATGGAGGAGATCCTCTCCCGCATCATCCGCGGGACACGGAGGCATAAGGAGGGATGCATCGGCATTCCCGAGCAGGTGGAGATGGATGCAGGCTGCGATCCGGAGGGCCGTAACATACAGGCGATGGCGGAGCAGATGGCATCCCAGCAGGACCGGGGGCTTGCCGATATCTTCATCTCGAATCCCGGGTTGCTCACCCTGCCGGATGTACCGGGGCTCACCAATGCCTATGTCTGTTACCCGGGCGGTTTTATGCCCACAACCTGTTTTATCACCAGCACCTTCCGGGACCGGATGACGGTAACGATGGGCTACCAGGACGGCCTGAAAACAAGAGAGGGAACGAGACGGGCACTGGATCTCTTCCTGCATCATCTCCGCTCGCTTGAGGATGACGGGACCCGGGTTTAAGACTCCTCCCGCTCTAAAATATCCGTAAGGGTCTTCCCCTACGAAATCCCGTACCGTTACCGGAACAGTTCGTGCAGGGGGAAGCGGTGCGGACCAAGTCGTCCGTCAAAATTCGATGCCCCGATATGGGTTGCCTTCCCGCACTCCGCCGCGGCCCGGATACCGGCCCTCATGGCAGCCTGTATCGCCGCGTCATCTGTCCCGTTCATGACGATCTCGTAGATCGAATTCACGCCCTCGGGAACAAGGGAGTCGGAGATCCTGCCTTTCAGGGTGGGGCAGAACATATGGTTGGTGCTCGCGGGCATCGGGAACCGGTAATTTTTGCTTGCCACCTTGGACCCGCTCTTCACAATGCCCCCGGCAAAACTCATGATGATGCCCTCCATGCCGGTAATGGCACGGGCGCCTGCGGTCGCTGCCGCAAGCGCTGAGGGCTGGTCCTTACCCATGATAAGGAAATTTCCCCCGGCAATGCCCTTCACGGTGCCAAACCGCTCCTCGCCAATATAATCGCCCTCCATCACCGGGATCTTCCAGCAGTTCCGTTCGCCCACAACGCACCGCTCCTCGTACCGGTCCCCGAAATAGTGCATCCGGATTGCAAACCGTGAAGGGGCATCCGGCAGGCCGTCAAAGGTGCTGGCGGTCGGTGCCGGGAGCACGCACTGGGAGACCCGGGCCGCAACATTCATCTTCATGTTCTTCTTCTCGGCACAGATCAGGATCGAGATACCCGGCCGGTTGTCCGGTGTCTCGCCGGGGGGAATCTCACGTTCGATCCCTGCTTCGCAGGGACATGCGATCTTGGAGCTGGCAAAACCGGTTGCGTTCGCGGCCGCAGTGTATGCCCATTCCCGGGTGGCTGCAGTGATGATGATCCGTGAGATCCACGTCGGGAATGCCTCGGCAAACGTATCAAGGATCTCTGTACCGTTGATCTTTATAGTGGCCATGTCCCTCAGGGATATACGATCCCGTCCTCCGTTACAATATGATCCATGCGGACATCGGTCTCATCCAGCGGAAGCGAGGTGTACTCCTGGCAGGCAAAGGCGATGCCGATCTTGCGGAGATCGGAGAATTTCTCAAGGAACCGGTCATAGTAGCCGGCGCCGTACCCGATCCTCCCGCCGGTCCGGTCAAAGCCGAGCATCGGGAGGATGATCGTCGCCACCTCCTCGCCCCGGGCCGGGATCTCACTGCCGATCGGTTCAGGAACGCCGAACGTGCTGGGGACCAGGGCAGCAAAGTCCCGCAGGTACGAGAGCCGGAGGCTCACATCCTCCTTGACAATAATCGGGACGATCACCGGGTTGTTGCGTCTTAAAAGCGCGGTGATGATCGGCACCGTGTTGACCTCCTTCTCCTTTGAGGTATAGGCCATCACGGTTTCATCATCCCGGATGAGGGTCATGAGATGGCGGCAGATGGCCTCACTCTTTGTCAGACGGGCTTCCGGTGCCATGGCGTCCTTGCGTTCCCGCAGGATCGCCCGTATGCTGCTTTTCTGCTCCCGCATGGGCAGTAGTAGAGAACGGAGGTATTTATGTTTTTCCGGATTCGTCTCCAGTTAAAAAAAAGGTCATCGTCCGGTACGGGAATAAACCCTGGGGAGATGGTTATAAACAGGGGTTACAATGAGATGGAATTTTAAAAAAATTACTGGATACTCTCCAGCTTCTTTTCGAGCACATCAAGTCCCCTCTTGACATCGTCCAGGGTCTTGCCCCCGGTGAGGATGATCTTCCCGGACGAAAAGATCAGGACAACGATCTTGGGATCATGGATACGGTACACAAGCCCGGGGAACTGTTCGGGTTCATACTCGACATTCTCGATGTTGAGCGTAACGGCCATCTTGTTGAGATTGATGTATCGGTCGAGATTGAATGAGCAGACCATATTGGTAACGGCAACCCGGGGCTCTTTTAAGGGGGTTACACCTGCTGCTTTCAATGATTTAAGGACAATGGCAAGCCCTTGCGCAAGCGCCTTGTCATTACGGACGCCGGTGATCACAATCTTGCCCGATGAGAAGATCAGGCACGCAATCTTGGGATCCGCGATACGGTATACTGCACCGGGAAACCGCTTCTTATTGAGTTCGCAGTTCTCGGTCTTCTCTGAAAAGTCCACAAGATCGATGGACTCCGCAATGACACCGGATGCAACGATGTTCTCAATCTTCAGGGACTCATATTTTTTTTCGACCATCTTCATTGAATGACGTCCAGTACACCATAAGACTACTGGACAACCTTTATGAGGGGTCCGGTGGAGTCCGTAAAAATCCAGATTATTATGGAGCATTGATGCAGGGGCGCATCACAGGTCCGGTCAGATTCTTGTGAGCGGGCATCTGTGCTGAAAGGGTCAGGTTCATCACCTGCACAATTCTTAAAGATCAACGGGAATCTTGGTAGTACGGAAATGCTCGTCTGGATTTACTGGCTCGTCTGCCTCACCCTTGTCACGTACTCATCCGTGTATATCATCCGGCATTATCCAAAGTACGCTTTCACTGCGCTGGTCGGGTTCTATGTCATCTACCTTGCAGCATCGCAGATCCTGGCCGTGCGGATCGTTGAGTTCAATCTCGGGTTCATTATTCTCGCGGCACCCGCGGCAGTCTTCATCTACCCCTTCATCGCCCAGGTGATCGACATGATCAACGAAGTGTACGGTGTGGCGATGACCCACGTTGCCATCATGATCGCCTTTGGCACGCAGGTCCTGCTGGTCATCTTCTTTGCGATGATAAATTCCCTCACTCCTGCACCGTTCTTTCCCTATGAGGAGGCATGGCAGGGGATCTTCAGCATGAGTATCCGGATCACGGCCGCCAGCTGGATTGCATTTTTGATCTGTTCGAATGTGGATGCATACGTCTTCGATACGATCAAGAAGAGGTTCCTTGTACGGGAGAAGGCATTCCGCCGCGGGACCATGGCAAACCCGTGGGTATGGCTGCGTTCGAGCGTGAGTGATGCGGTCAGCCTCTCGCTTGACTCGCTCATCTTTGTCGTGATCGCATTTGCCGGTGTGATGCCCCTCATGCCGCTTCTTGTCGGCCAGATCGTGATGAAGAACATCATCGGGTTCATCGACAATCCCTGGTTTGTCTGGTACAAATCCATGCTGAACAAGGATGCGGGACCCGGTACAGAAAATCCAGTATCACCCCCATAAGCCCGGGGTTCTGTCCGCGTCTCACGAAACAGATGCAACTGCGAGATGAATTGCCACGGTCATTGCAATCATGGGAAAACGTACCCGATCGTTCCCCAGTTTTCCCGGTTTGGTATCCGGACCGGGAATTTTTCAGGTTTGATCGTCACCCGGGATAAATAAAAAAATGAAAAAATCCACCGTATGATCCATTTTTTTGATGCTGAACGGAAATATCAGAAATTAAAAAACGGATGCAGGTTATGCGCCGACCTGTTTTGTCTGGAACTTGGGCCGGACTTTCTCAGAGAAGAATTTCCCAATCTCATCCGAATGCATGAGATCGGCATAGATCTTCGGGGGGACGCCCGAATACTGGTACACGTACCCTGAGGAGAACTCGATCTCCAGGATCTTTGTGCTGTCATCATATCCCACCGAGCGCAGAATCCGGGACTTCACCGACAGTCTCTCCACGATATCACCACTGACTAACAAGCGCCCTGAGGGGTTAATGGTTTTTATCCAGGTTTGTGGGACATCAGGATCCATGTCGGTGATCAGCCCCAGTTTGACGATATCACACTCAGGGTCCTTCGTGCGGTGTAAACGGGACCGGAACATACCTCCACCCCCAATCAGGCTGATCCACAAAAAACATATTATCCTCATGATACGATCCCTTTCTTATGAAATCCGGTGTGAGTATTGTGGAGGATACCGAAGAGAACCGGCAGATCTGCCGGAAGACCTGCCATGCATGCCCGAGCTACCGGCAGAATTCTTATGGACGATATCAGCCTGACGCACTCTTCTGTGCCTGCGGAACATCCACAGCCCCGTCAAAGAAAGAGGCCGGCTGCTATTGTCCTGCCTGTGAACTCTATGCGAAACACAGCCTGGTCATCGGGCACTTCTGTTCCAAAGGATAAACGATTATAGTATCCTGTTGGTGATCATTGCTATGCTCAAGAGCGGTTGCATACGGATCAGCCCCGGTTTTTTACCCGTCAATCCCAAGTAAAAAAACCTATAATCGATCATCGCAAAACTGAATTCTCATGTTTGAATCCAAACAACCCGCGGTAGAAGATACCGAAGAGAACCGGCAACTCTGCAGAAAATATTGCGTCAATTGCCAGAACTACAAGAAACATTTCCTGGAAAAACACCAGCCCACCGAACTCTTCTGCGCCCGGGGACAGTCATCGGCCACCTCTATGAAAGTGATTGGCTGCTTCTGCCCGGCCTGCGAGCTCTTTACGAAACACCATCTCCGCGGCGGATACTTCTGCGTACGGAGATAGGCGATCTTTTTAGCCGGATCGTGTTCTTTTAAGAATTGAGAAATTTTCCGGATTTTTTTAATTTTAAAATCCTGATAATGGACTGGATTTTCAATTGCGCTACAGATATAATTTGATCCGGAACCACCCCTCCCATAAAGATATGTATGCAATTACCGGGGCCGTTTCCGGCAATCAATGTACGATTTAGTCTTCCCGGGTGACCCCAACGCGCCATGCTGCCCCATCGATCCCTGCGGTCTCCCAGACAGCTACCTTGGTGACGTTCCGGCTCCATGCACGATCCCAGAATGTATAACGTCCGGTAGCCGAAGGCTCCTGTACAATCCGGTTCACAATTTCCTGCATGGCAGGATCCGCATAGATCGAATCGGTGAGAATATTTTTCCCGATCTCTTCTGGGGTTGTGTCGTAGATCTCGGTTCCTTCTGATTGGATGACCCAGACATCATACAGAGTACCGTTGATCACCGGTTCGATATGCGGCTTCAGGAAGACCTCCGGTTTATAGGTGATATCAACATAGCCGAGGTACGTTCCGGATGCAGAGAAGACCGGGTACGTCTGAACTACCGCATTGAACCCTTCAATCAGGGGAAAGACCCGGCTGATCGTGGGCGCCTGCTTCATGTTTGCAGTTCGTACGTGCTCCTGCCAGCTCAGGTTCGTTCCGGCATAACCTGCATATTCTTCAGGTACTGCGGCAAGGACAATACCTTCGGGCGAGATGGTCCATGAAGAGAGTGCCCACGGGTAATGCTGTAAATTATCTGACAGGGCATCCTCAGCGCTCTTGCCGGAGAGGCCGGTTACGGAGAGCGTCTTTGAAGTATTCGCGAGCCCGGCCCTGATATCGTAAAGACCGTTGTTGACTGATGCGGTGATCTCTGTGGCTGTCACATTCATGTCAGCGGTCTCCGGTTTGGTCGCAGGAGTCGAACATCCCGCAAGCAAAACGGATGCAGCAATGATACCGAGGATCGCAACCAGGGGAAGAACGTTCATTCCTCCTATATTGCCCATGAATCCCAGATGAATTTTTTGAAAAAATGATATGAACGATCCCAGGCCAAAGGGGTCTTCGGATTCATACCTGAGCAACTATCCCGCTATTCCAGAACCGCTCCCACAATACTGCCGGCAATCCTCAGTGCTTCCATCTCACTGTCGGACCATGCGCGGGGAATTGCGGAGAAGATTCCGATGAAGCCCCAGAGTGCATTGTCATTGAAGAGAGGGAGCATGGCCATTGCTGATATTTTGTATTTTTTAAGGAATTCGTGTTCCTCATCCGGTAACATCACCGTATCCCCGACAAAGGAATTCCCCGTATCCTGAAGATCCCGGCAGATCGATGGCGGGATATCAAAGGGCATATCACATCCAAAATGGTACGGCAGAACTTTGGGAGTTCCCGAAGCCTCCCAGAAATACTGGACGGCAACTCCGCTTTTTATGTCCGCCTTATGATCCTTCTTGAGGATCACCAGTGCGCTTGCATCGACTGCAAGTCCCACCTGCTCCAGGATATCGGTAATGCCGCTCTCGATTGTCCTGGGATGGTTGGTTTTTGCTTTGTTACTCTCTTTCTTGTGGCGCAGGAACCATTCGATGGCAAAACAGGTTGCAAAAAGAATTGCATCGCGTTTTTTTATCTCCATCTCGGTCCGGTGCTTGTGCAATGCAAGCTCTATGGCGGAATGTAATTCACGTTCATTGAATGGCTTTAAGATATAGGCAAAAGGCGATGTGATCTTGGCCCGGTCAAATGTGGCATTATCTGCAAAGGCCGTTACAAAAATGATGGGAACATCATATTCTGAGAGGATTTTATGGGCGGTCTCGATACCATCCATCCCTGATCCTTCCAGGATGATATCCATAAGAATGAGATCCGGGGCGAGCACCTTCACGCGGGCGAGCGCTTCTTCACTGCTGCCAATGGTTTCGGGTACGGTATATCCCATCGCATTGAGCCTGAAGCGCAAATCTTCTGCAACGATCACCTCGTCTTCAACAACCATGATCGAACTGTTCTTCATTGCGGAACCCTCCGATCTTCTTTGGGGATCGTCAGGATGAATTCCGTTCCGTTCTGACGTAAAAGTGTAATTTTTCCTTTCATCTGCCGGGTCAGCATCCGTACCAGGTTCAGACCAAGAGAGTCAAGATGTTCCCAGTCCGTTTCTTCCGGAATACCCACCCCGTTGTCCTTTACCCTGAATACAAGGTGATCTCCTTCTTCCGCTCCCCTCAGGGTAATCTCACCGCGGCGATTATCGGGGAATGCATATTTGAATGAATTCGAGACGAGTTCATTCATGAGGAGTCCCACGGGAATTGCAGAGTGAATCGAGATCGAGAGGTTCTTTACATCAACAGAGCAGGTAATCCGGGATTTATCCACGCCATACGTGGTCATAAGATTGGAGACCAGATTGTTCAGGTAGCTATCAAAGTCAATGGATGCAAGATCGCCGGACTGGTAGAGTTTCTGGTGAACCAGTGCCATCGACTGGATCCGCGACTGACTGTCATTCAGGACTGCAACCGATGCCGGATCGGAGGTCTTCTGGGCCTGCAGGAACAGGATGCTGATGATGATCTGGAGGTTGTTCTTTACCCGGTGATGGATCTCCTTGAGCAGGACCTCTTTCTCTATCAGAGAATCTTTGAGGCCGGCCTCTGCTTTTTTCCGGTTATCCACTTCAATCACAAGGGATTTGTTGGCATTGTGAAGTTCCGCGGTTCTCCCGAGGATGCGCTCCTCAAGACTGGCATTCAGGAGCGCGAGATCGTCTTCTGCCCGTTTGCGGAGGGATATATCTTCAAGAACGAGGATGAAGTATTTGGGTTCTCCCAGATTATCGGTAACTGCTGACAGGAATACCTGGCACCAGGTGGTCTGACCGGTGTTCATGAGTACCTGCATTTCGGCAGAATATCCGGACAAATCATTGCCCTGAATTACCTGTTCAATTTTATCAAAATGACGGAGCTGGCCTTCCGGGGTTATAAGATCCCGAAGCGTCATAGCGGACAATTCATTGGATGTAAATCCGAGGATCCCGGAGAATTTCCGGTTGGACCGGGATATCCTGAAATCCGGCAGGATCTCGGCAATACCCACGGCAGCCTGGTCAAAGGTTGCAGATAGCCGTTCCTCGCTCTCCCGCAGAGCTTTTTCCACACGCTGTCGCTTCAGGATATCCTTTATGATTGCAAAGAGGCCGATCACCACAAAGATGTAACCCGATGTCCTGATCATGACTATCGGGAGCTCGTCATAGATCTCAATATCAGATAACAGTAAGAGATGTGATACTGAAAACAGGACGTAAGCAAGCCCGAAATAAAGTGGTGTCGGTTTTCCAATCCTGATGTATCCCCAGACACTCAAAGATACAACGATGATGCTCAGCAGGAGATTTACCAGCACCATAATATCGAAAGGTAAGATTGTTATCATATGCATCGCCTTAAGGTCAATCCGTATGTCCCTGCACGATTTATCCGCAGGTTTTCCGGCTTTTAGCAGAGATCATTCAAGAGGATTCTGCAGTACTCATACCTGACCATAAAACAGTTTAAATAAAGCGATAACTGCATTTATTTTTGCAGTCTAAATTTGCCTTTTTTATTGAAAATGACTTTAATTTGAGTGCAATTTTTTTTTCACTTATCACGTGGTTTAACCTGTTTTAATAAAAAAAGAAGAGTAAGGCCAGAAACATGGTCACACAAAATGCACGATTGTGCTTGTGATTGGAGTGATATGATGAAAATAATCCGAATGTTTGCAGTCCTTGTCGCTGCAGTATGCATACTATCGTTCCTGCCTGGTGCTGGGGCGATGACGATCCAGCTGGATCCGCTTTCGACTACCTCGGTTTCTTCAGCATCGGTCAGTGCTGCTTCAGTGAATGACAACTACCCGATCACGGAGGAGCAGGCCAAAAACAGCATACGGATCTTCATGAATGACCTGACCCTCGATCCGATGCTCATTGACACTGGCAGTATCGAGATTGGGAATTATTATACCTTCAAAGTTGACCTGGACAGTTACACGGTGAATCAGAACACCGGTGTTGTTGAATTTGTTCACTTTGGAGCACATAATCCGGATTCCGCGGTAATGAATGTTACCCGTGACCAGGCATATGCCATTGCAACAGAATATGCAGGTCAGAAATACGAAGGCTTTGCCGGGAAAACCTGGAATCTGGTTGTTGATCGTGTGTATGAAACTTCAAATTATGAATACAACCAGACCTCTCAGACATACGAGCGGATTGCACTCAAAGCCTATGACTTTGTCCTGCGTGAAGAGCAATACCATGTCCTTCTCCCGAGTCTTGTCCATGTCCGGGTCAACCCTGCAACCGGTGCAATTGTGGACTACTGGGGAGTCAACCGTGTCCTGACCGTATCAGATCTTACGGGCAAGATCACCCTGTCCAATGCAATACAGAGTGCAACGGATTACACCTACAGTTCGTTCAAAGTAAACTCAGCTGAAGGATACCTAGCTGTGGTCACTCAGTCCCAGAATGTCGAGAGCCTGGCATGGGTCATCACCCTGCATGGAACCTACACCTGGGATCCCAATTATAATGACACCTATACCGTTGTCGTTAATGCGGATGATGGGTCAGTACTCGGTGGCACGATCTGGCCGGAATACCGGATCAACTATCTCTGATAGGGAAATAATCCGGGGGCGGGGTTCCCCGTCACGGATTTTTTTTTATGCATCATTATCTGATTACACCTAAAGGAGCCGGGAAAATACGTTGATGAAACGATCCCCTTCAGCCGTATCATCATTACCGGGCTCTTTCTGCGCCTGTTCTTGATTCACAAACGCCTGCTGAAAATTTTTTCGCCATCATCTTTGAAAAAGAATTTCCATCGCAATCGGGATCACAAACAAAAAAATTCCAGAACAATGGTGAACCGGTAAAAATTTTCCCGTCAGTTCCCGGTTCGCAAACCCCCCGCTATTCATCAGATTTCACACCCTGTCTCTCTAACTTTTACGACGTAAAACCTCGCCCCCCGTTTACAGGGTCATAGTGCCCCTCCGGCCCTCATATACCCCATCAGAACGTGCCAAACCTCATCCGGGCACCCGATCCGCCAACCGGACACGGCTAAAAAGGCAGGTCATTTCTCCGACGTAAAACGGGCAAAAAATGAGTGAATTCCACAGGTTTTTTCCCCACTTTTGCCCGCTTTTAGCCTGCTGACCGGAAAAAGAGGGTAAGTAAAGCCCGTAAAAGGCCCGGATTGGTGCATCACCCAGGTGATGGTGCTCTCCGACGTGCGACAGGTAAACAGATCTGAAGATCGGCTGGTGCCTCCCTTCAGGTTGTCGAGGCTTTCAGCCTCTCCAATCCTGGTGCAGGAGAAGATATTCCTTATTTCAAGGGACCATGCAACGGGAGTATCCGGAGAACATTTGGAAAAAATGTGCAAAGATCGTAACCCCCGGTAAAAATTTTAAAATAATTTTGTGCCGGAAATTCCTGAAAAAAACTGTACAAAAATTTAAAAAAAATCGGTAAAATTTTACCGTGCCGGCTTCGGAGAATTTTTTTAGCGTAGATGCGTGCAACAATTTTTTTCAGTCATCAACAGCGTTATGATTGCCCCGACTAAATCAGGATTGTAAGAGTACGGGATCACGGGGTTTGCATATCCCGGAACATCGTTCGATCAGCATCCCTGGAAAAAGGAGCATGTATGCAGGAGACGCCGCACACGGGATACGGGTATAACCGGCTCCTCAAGGAGATCTGTTTAGCCCGGCCGTTCACCTACCTGGCGGTTATCATCTTAAGTGTCTCAGGGATGCTCTTCTCCCTCATCAGCCCGCTGATCATGCGGGCCCTGATCGATGATGTGCTGATCGGGAAGAACACTCCCCTTCTCATCCCGCTGCTTGCCGCCATGGCGGGAATCTTCTTTGTCTCGGCCCTCTCGAATTACCTGTCCGCCCGCGTCAGGGGAACATTAACCGTACACCTGTACCGGGACTTCTCGTCCCGCATCTTCTCCTGTCTCCAGCAGGCGGAGTATGCATCGGTCAGGAAATTCAAGACCGGCGACCTGCTGACACGGGTGACGGGGAATGTCATGACGGTTGTCCAGACCGCGATCCGGACCATCCCCCAGATCCTCATCACCGGCCTTGGGATCATCCTGCCGGTTGCCATCATGGTAAGCCTGGATGCCGGGCTCGCGGTTGTCGTTATCGTGCCGGCACTCCTGTTTGTCGTTTCCGCACTCTGGTTTGGGAAACGGATGAAAGAGGCCCAGAGGCCGGTTCTTGATGCGGACGCAGGAGTCCAGTCGTACATCAAGGAGAACCTGGCATCGGCCCCCCTGATACGGGTCTTCGGTCTTGAAGGCTGGGCACAGGAGAAGTACGACCAGCAGTTGGCGGGTTACACCGATACCTCGGTTGCGGTCATCAAACTGGTCTCGCTCAGTTCTGCGGTCACCATGCTCATCTACAGCGTTCCCACAATCCTCATCCTAACGCTCGGGAGTTTTTCTGTCTTGGAGGGAACGCTCACGGTCGGGACGCTGACGGCGTTTGTCGCATACGTGAGTCTCTTCCTCTCGCCCGTCCTGCAGGTCTCGGATCTCTGGAACTCCTACAAGAGTTCCCAGGCATCGTACGACCGGATCGGCGAAGTGTTGGAACTCGGTGGCGGTGCGGAGGGCAGTGTTCCGCTGCCCGTAGACGGACCGGGAGATATCCGGTTAGAGAACGTGGGATTCTCGTACGATGATCGGGTCATCATCAGGAACTTCAACGGGCATTTCACCCGGGGGATCAATTACCTGGTCGGAGAGAACGGGTCGGGGAAATCCACCGTCTTGAAACTCCTTTGCCGGTTATATTCCCCGGACCAGGGCAGGATCACGATCAACGAAAAGGACATTGCATCAGTGCGCCGGGATGATCTGCGGTCGTACGTGTCCATTGTCTTTTCCGATGCCCTGATCTTCGACGGCTCGATCTACGACAATGTCCTGATTGGGGACTTGTCGGCAACCCGGGAGGATGTGGTGCGGGCGGTTCACCGGGCCGGCCTCGACGACCTGATAGAGACCCTCCCCCGGCACTATGATACGGAAGTGGGGGAGTCCGGCCACAATCTCTCGAGCGGGGAGATGCAGAAGATCGCGCTCGCCCGGGCCCTCCTGCGGGATTCACCGGTCATTATCTTTGACGAGTTCACCCGCTCCATTGACGAAGAGTCCAAACGGTCCATATATAAAGTGATCCGGCAGCTCGCTGATAAGACTGTGATCATCGTGACCCATAACCGGGGCGATATCCAGGAAGGCAGCACCATCGTGTACATGACCGGGGAACCGGGACCGGCCTGATCGGGAATCCTTTGCACGATCTCATTTTTTTGCCCGGACTAACGGGTGCACAGATACGTGAAAAAAAGAAAAAAATTTCTTAACGCCATGTATATCCTGCTTTAAGGGAGAGGTAGGTTGTAGCAAAATATCCTTCAGGAACAAAACGGCAACGGAGGTGAAACGAAACATGTGTGAGAAACTTGGAGAATCTGTAACCGGGCCCCTCACCACGGCTGCATCAGGGGCCTCAACAGGGGTTGTAACGATGAACGCACTCTGCGGCAGAACTGAGTGCTCCTCCTACGGAAAATGGTGGTGCCCTTTCAAGGGTGGTAAACCCCTCTCATTTTTTTAACAGCATTTTTTCAGTGCAATTTTTTTTCATTTAACGCCAGGTATATCCCGATTTAAGGAAGAGATAGGTTTGTAACAAAATACCTTCAGGAATAAAACGGGAGCGGAGGTGAAATTAAACATGTGTGAAAAAGCCGGGGAATCAATCACGGGACCACTCACCACTGCGGCATCGGGTGATCCAACGGGAGTTGTAGTGACTGGCTGGGCCTGTAACAAAACTCAGTGCCCCTCCTACGGAAAATGGTACTGCCCGTTCTCGTGGTAACCCTGAATCAAAGCACCTCTCTACTTTTATTTTTTGGATTCTGATGTTAGTTTGTCAGCTGATCCGATACACGTTCCAAAACGGGATCATACCAGCGGCCCCTGTCATGCCGGTTTACCGGAAACACCGGAACCATGGTCCGTATAAAATATTAAAAAAAGCCAGGTAATTTTAAAAAAATCTGGCTCTGCAGAATTCCCTCATACTGATGAGAACCGCTCATGTCGAGATCAATCGTGAGTGGTTATAGAGGATCACAGTGATTTTGATCTCCGTAACGTGGAGCCGGTAGTTACAAGCCTTGAGATTCACCGGACTTTCTTTTAAGGACAAAGAATACGAATTCTACCGTATCTCTATGAGGGTATTTTTCAATATCGAACGATAGAGTGAGCTAGCTTCGATAATAACCGGAAATTCGTTTGCCTTACATTTTGAGTGCAAATTTTTTTTCACTCATCGCCAGATATTTAGCACAACGTGCATATTTTTCCCTATGACATCCCGGAAATGATGTCTGCGATCCCATGACAGATCGCGAAGCCTGAGCTACATCTGCCGGTTCCGGTGATCCTACGGGACACCGGCTGATGGCAGTTTCGGGGACCGGCAGGATTTCCTGCCGTCAATCATGGTCAGCACGATGAATGAGACTCTCAAACGAGGTGAATGGGACAATGTTTGACTGGGCTATATTCCTTAAGATCATCATTGCAGTCATTCAGGCAATCTTCCAGAACCTGCCCCCCATGTGATGCGACAGGACTGGACTCCCGTGAACCGGCAGGGGATCAACCCGTGCTGGTTCACCGGGATTATTGACCGAATGATTCACCTCTCACCTGAAACCTCCTTTTGTTGATTATTTCGGGGAGAGACCTTACCCCACAACCCAACTCTCTTGGACTCACGGCCATGATTCCTATTCCGCTGTTGTTTTTTCTGCCAGTCTCAACCTGCCCACGGGGCACAGGATCTTCTCCGGTTGATGAATAACCGCAGCAATTTTTTCACTTAACGCGAGAGTTATGTGTTTCCCTCCCATTTTTTAATAACAGTTGGCCGGGGCACCGGTCTTACTGGAGAAGATCCATGAAGTACACAGTATACATTATCGCAGCACTTCTCATCTGCTGCCTTTTTATTGGCAGCGTTTCAGCAGTTCCCGTTATTATAGGATTCAAGGATTCATCTCAGGTAAGAACTGCATCCCAGAACGGAATTATGGTAATAGCGGCCACCGGGAATTCCGTAACTTATGGGACTTCAGTATCACCGGTCGTTTCAATCGAATCCACAACGCACATCTATCCGGATATTCATGCCGCTGCTGCGGATCTTTCTGACAAGGAGATTGCTGCACTCAAGGCTAGCGGGACGGTACGGTACATAGAACCGGACTATCTGGTCACTGCCTATGGACCCACCATGCCGTGGAACATAAAACAGATCAATGCCGACACGGTCCAGGCTTACAATACAACGGGGCAAGGTGTGAAGGTCGCTGTAATTGATACGGGGATCGATTATACGCACCCGGATCTTGCCGGGGCATATGCCGGCGGATTCAATGTCTTATCTCAATCTTCCGATCCCCTGGACGATAACGGCCACGGCACCCACTGTGCGGGGATCCTTGCTGCCGTGGGAAGCAGCAAGGGGATTTACGGCACTGCTCCGGGTATCAGCCTGTACGGTGTGAAAGTTCTGTCGGACAAAGGTGAAGGACATGTCAGCGATGTCATTGAGGGTATCTTCTGGGCAAAGAACAACAGTATGCAGGTCGCGTCCATGAGTCTTGGATTAAGCGAGGATTCACGAGCACTGCACGATGCAATCGATGAGGCATCGACCAGCGGTGTACTGATCGTAGCAGCTGCAGGAAACAGTGGAGTTCCCAGTGGGGCCGGAGATACCCTTTCATATCCGGCAAAATATGATGGTGTCCTTTCCGTTGCAGCGGTGAACAAGTACAACCATCGTGCTTCCTGGTCCAGTACGGGAAGACACATTAGTATCTCCGCGCCGGGTGTGAATATCAGGTCAACTATTCCCGGTTCAACGTATGCAACATACAGCGGGACATCCATGGCAGCCCCCCATGTAGCCGGAGTTGCTGCACTTGTTTACAGCGCTCATCCGGACTGGACCAATGAGCAGGTTCGGGATCAGATTGTCAGCACAGCAACACCTCTGGGCAATTCGTGGTTCTATGGTGCCGGGCTTGTCAATGCAACTGCTGCAGTAAATATCTCAACGCAGATCTCCGTGAGTGACTCTGGTATAGGTGAAGTTATTACAGACGATCAGGGTACAGATGAAGACAGTCTGCCATTCTCGTGGGGCCATGGCATAGCAGAAGCGGCTGCCTGAACTGCCATAAAGCATATTCCGCCCACCCTCTTTTTCAACGGATCTTTTCAACGGTCTTGGAAGAGTGTGCTCTTTGATTCTTTGGCATGAGTGCAGATTTTTTTTCACTTAACGCGTGATTTAACCCCCTTTGGGGAAAATAAGGACAATAAGACCCGATTATTGGTCTCTCAAACAGCACACTCTTGTGCAACATGCTTGGAGTATTACCTATGAGAATAACAAGATTATTTGCAGTTTTAATCGCTGCAGCATGCATGCTTCTGGTCCTGCCATATGCCGGAGCCATGAGCATCCAGATGGATCCGATTTCAGATGCCGGCACCGTTGCCGTTGCATCCGTGAATGACAACTACCCGATTTCTGTGGATGACGCCAAGAACAGCGTCCGGGTTTTTATGAATGATCTGACGCTTGAGCCGCAACTGAGCTCTACCGGCAGCCTCCAGGTCGGGAACTATTATACGCTCACGGTCGATTCTGATTCCTTCAGTGTGAACCAGAACACCGGTGTTGTCGAATTCGTACATTTTGCATCCAATGCGCCGAAATCCGCTGAACTGACTCTTTCCCGGGACGAGGCATACGCAAAGGCAACGGTATATGCTGGTCAGAAATATGAGGGCTTCTCCGGGAAATCCTGGAAGATTGTTGTTGATACGGTTTACTCAGATTACTACTATGTGACGAACGAAACCACGCAAAACTGGGAGCGGGTTGACATCAAGGCCTATGACTTTGTCCTCCGCGAAGAGAAGGACCACGTCCTCCTCCCGAATCTCGTCCATGTCAGGGTTAACCCGGCAACAGGAGCCATTGTTGACTACTGGGGCGTTGACCGTTTAGTGACTGTTGAACTCAAGAACTCCATTACCCTTGCAGAAGCAACCGAGACGACTGAGAACTATTACGGGTTTGACAAGTCATTCTCCGTCCGTTCATCCGATGCCTATCTTGCCGTTGTTACCCGGTACCAGAATGTCGAGAACCTTGCATGGGTTGTGAAAATAACCGGATACTGGAACGACCGGTACGAAGAAACCTACTATGCCGTTGTCGATGCAAATGACGGGAGTCTAATCGGAAACAGCTGGAGCGGTATCTGGCCGGAGTCACGACTCGATTATTACTTCAACTAAAAATCCTTTCAGAACCGGGGATATCCCCTTTTTTTTATCATTCATTGGATGAAAAGTGTTTTTTAACTGGCTGCAGTCAAGCAGGTTTCCACTATTACTTGTGATCGGGAAATAACCCATGGCGATAACGGAAAAATAAATTTCACTCATCGACGGAATTAAAGTACTGCTCACTGATATTTAGATAATACATGGTGATATTGATGAAAACACCCTACCTAATCGCAGGCATTGGCTGCATACTTATCCTTGCAGTAGTATTGATCGCCGGCTGTACCGGGAGTTCTGGTACAACGATTGCTCCGCAAACATCAGCGGTACCTCCAACAACCTCAACCACGGTAGGTATCGTTCCCCTGTTTACACCAGCAACACCTGCTACAGAACCGGTCACCTTGGATGGATCTATTACCGCCGTCCGTACGGTCTATGTGAACAGCACCGCCAACGGTGAGATTGTCACAATTCCCATGGGCGAACGTATCGTAGTCCGGCTGAAAGAGAACCCGACCACCGGCTATACCTGGAATGCAACCGCAGCAAAAGGACTTGACATTTATTCGGATAATACCATTGCTCCGGACACTGCCCTGATCGGTGCACCCGGGTATCATGAATGGATCCTTTCACCACAGGCCGTGGATACCTACACATTCAAGGCCGTCTACTACCGTCCATGGGAAGAGCCCAAGGCAACTGATGATTCATTCAGCATGGTTGTTCTGGTAACAAAGGATTAATTCAGACATTCTTCCTTTACATTTTTTTATTAAATCGTATCGGGAAATCTACCCTTGTGGGCTGACGTTACAAAACAATGAATGCCCGGTTATTTTCCCAAGATCTAACGAAAAAAATTTATTTATCGTCGGGATTATGGGGTATCCCCACACAAGAATCCGAGTGTTCGTTTGTAAAAAAATCCCGTGACTACATTGCTCTGACGGCAAAAATGCATAGATTAATTGAAAATAGTCAACGATAACCGAAAAAAAAACTTCACTCAACGCTGGATTATTTTATTTTCTGCTCTGAATGTTCCATACCGGATGAACCGGGTGGGATACCAGACCATGACGAAGATTACTATGATACCTGTCCTCCAGTACCGCTGGACACTGGAATATTCCGGTGGGCAGACCGTTCTCGTCTATTATGGTATGCAGAACCTGCCGGAAGAACAGCGCCAGAAGATCGATCTGGATACCAAAACGGCAGAGATCCTCCGAGCCTGTGACGGGAAACTGACTCTTGGCGATCTGCTGAGACATTATAAACAAACAATGCTTTTCTATAATCTCATGGCGGAAAAAATTGTTGTCGACCTGCCGGTGAAAAAAACCGGTTGATAGACAACCTCTCATTTTGTGTTCTGTTTTGATAAGGATCCTGCCGCTTTCATAAATATAGGATAATCTATGATTTTTTTCACTCATTACTTAAAATAAACAATTCAATAGACCCCTTTATTTCCAGTCCACGCCCGTCAAAGCGCGGTATGGTCCCGTTTACTCTGATCCATTGCTGAAAAATATTTTTCACTCAACACCGAGATTATATTCTTTTGCAGAGATATTCTGGTGTGCAGATAAAAATCCGCGGTCCTCAAGGATGCCGGCTCGCATACTGCAGCTGATGCCCAGGATCGAATGGTGGATAATCTGCATCCGTAATCGTGATATGATCAAACGGCCCTTGAACCGGGACACATCCGGCAATGGGTCCCCTCTCACTTTCATAAGCATGGGAGACGGAGCAACCTCATTAATTATCGCTATCCTGCCAGACCTTGTGTTTGTAGCGCTCTTTGCAATCCCATTTAACATGGGGTAAACCGGGGTATGAAGGAGGATCGTTGCCGGGGAGATGTCTGGTACCCTCCCGCCATTTACATGGTCTGAAGTATGCCTTTCATGCCCATTGAAATAAAAAGATAAAAAAATCTGGCCCTCCACTCGGTTTGTTCAAAATAACTGGACGTATGCGATTCGGACCAATCGCGGGCAGTCACATAACCGCAATTTTTTTTAAAACTCATCCTCCGATGAGAGTCCGGACCATAAATGAACGGGTTCTGATCTTTTTCCGGGCGTACCGCAGGAGATACGCGGTGACGATCATGCCGGTGATGAGTAGCAGGTACCCTGCCAAGAATACATAGAGCGGTACCTGAAGTTCGAAAGGTTCTATGACCCGTGTGATGATGACCATATGCAGGATATAGATGGCAAGTGAACATTCTCCGAGAGCCCGTATCGGGTCAAAGCCCCGCCATGTGATCGGAAGGGTATCCGCAATAATGAAAAGACAGAAGATCAGGCCGGTAATGAAAAGCAAAAATCCTGTTGCCGGGGGATAAAAGAGCTCAACATATCCAAGACGTGTCAATAACGGGCCGGGCACAAGGAACCAGACTATGGATCCAATGGCAAGGACGCTCACTGCCAGTATCGCCAGTTTCCGTTGCGCAAAGGAGATGATCGTTCCCTCATGCCAGCGGAACATACCTGCCTGTGCTCCCAGGAGTGCGATAAACAGCCAGGGAAAGATCGGGAACCAGCCGTCAATAAACCACTGGGACAGAACTGCGAAAATATCCGGCAACATTCCGCCATGTAAGAGAGAACTGGCGGGAATCATGATCGGGAGAGAACTGGCGGGAATCATGATCGGGAGAGAACTGGCGGGAATCATGATCGGGAGAGAACTGGCGGGAATCATGATCGGGAGAGAACTGGCGGGAATCATGATCGGGAGAGAACTGTACCCGACAATTCCTCTGAGCAGGAAGGCTGCAATAAGGATCCCTATTAAAATTGCCAGTCTTGTTCTCTTACCGAGTGACAGGAACAGATAGGCCAGCGGGAGGGAGATTCCGATAAGGTACAATACATCGGTATCAATGAACGGTACGAATCCCATGACAAAGAGATCAAGGAATGCTGCAATACCGATGACAAACCCCCCGCGCAGGAGGAAATACGACAACGTATAGTGTTTCGTGCGACAGGATAATGCGACCATCATCCCTGATATGAAAATAAACAAGGGAGCTGCAACTGAAGAGACCAGGCGCAGCCAGAATGGCGCCGGGGGAGCAAGAAGGTAGGGAATCAGGTTAGCCCCGACCATGATGGTGATTGCAAGTCCCCGCAGGAGATCCACCGGAATATCCCGAAAGGGATGTGCATGGGGAGTTACGATCTGCGTCATAGTATTTCCCTGATCTATCCGGAGTCTATTAAAAAATCGTTATCTATAAGTGAAAAAAAAATTTCAGTCAACGCCTGATTTAAGCCCCTTTGGAAAAAAGAACACATTAGACCAAAAATATGGGTTAATGTCCCGGGGAAACCATGAACATTGCAGCCTTCTTCAATCACTCCATGTTTAAGAAGAAGCCAATTGCATCGGCCGATGAGGGAGTGAAAAACGGTCATGGGCTCAAACGCGTATTGAAACCCTTTGACTTAATAATGCTCGGGGTTGGTGGTATTATCGGAACGGGAATTTTTGTCCTGTCCGGCGTTGCCGCTGGTCTTCATGCCGGCAATGCCCTGCCGATCTCCTTTATTATTGCAGGCACGGTTTGCCTGTTTGCCGCACTCTGCTATGCGGAATTTTCCACCATGATCCCGGTAGCCGGAAGTGCCTATACCTACTGCTACACCGCACTTGGGGAAGTCTGGGCCTGGATTATTGGCTGGACGCTCATCCTGGAGTACGGTCTTGCCGTATCCGCTGTGGCTATCGGCTGGTCGGGGTATATGTCATCGCTTGTGACCATATTCGGATTTCATTTCCCGAAATTCCTTACCCAGCCATTTGGCGTTAATGGGGGCATCCTGAATCTTCCTGCAGTGCTGATCGTTCTCTGCCTTACCCTGATGCTCGTTCAGGGAACGAAAAAAAGTGTGCGGCTGAACACGATCATTGTTATTTTTAAGATCGGTGTGATCCTGCTGTTTATTCTCCTTGGGATCACCGCCATTTCCCTGGGGAACTATGAACCCTACATGCCCCCGGATGGCTGGCTGGGAATCTTCTCCGGGGCGGCAGTGGTTTTCTTTGCATTCATCGGGTTTGATGCCGTTGTCACTGCAGCAGAGGAGATTGAGAATCCCCAGAAGAGTCTGCCCATAGGTATAATCGGGTCTCTTGCAGTGTGTATGATCCTTTACATTCTCGTTGGCATAGTGCTGACGGGTGTTGTTCCCTTTGCCGAACTGGCTCAACCGGGAGCAATAGAGGCACCGATCTCATATGCCCTCAACAGCATTGGAATTTCCTGGGGTGCAGCTATTGTTTCTGTAGGGGCCCTTGCAGGAATGACTTCGGTGATCCTGGTTATGCTCTTTGGGCAGAGCCGGATCTTCTTTGCCATGTCCCGGGATGGTCTTCTGCCCGCGCTCTTTTCAGCAGTTCACCCGGTCACTCACACGCCGGCAAAATCAATCCTCTTTATCGGGATCATCACAGCCTGCGTCGCAGGACTGTTTCCCCTGGCCACCGTAGCCGAACTGGTGAATATGGGAACGCTGGTTGCCTTCTCCATTGTTGCTCTTGGCGTGCTTATCCTCCGGTACAAAGTACCTGAACTGAACCGGCCATTTAAGTGTCCCCTGGTCCCCTACGTCCCCCTCCTCTGTATCGGGGCATGCGGATTTCTTATCCTGAATCTCAAATTTATCGCGCATCTGATGTTTGTTGTCTGGCTCTGTATCGGGCTGGTTGTGTACTTTATGTATGGGATGCGACACAGTGAAAACCGCACCCTGTTTAAGACCTGTGACCCACTGCGAATCTCAGGAGATCCTGTCCCGGAATCTCCGATGCTCCATTTTAATGAGATCGATATCCCGCTGATTGCTCTGACGGATCCGGAAAAATAAGGTGGGACCCTCGGGTTCTCATAGAGTATATGAATGAACTCGGTTCGCAGGTTCCCTGTTCAAAAATCAAAACCTGTACCTATATACCAGAAAACAAAAACAATCAGAACAGATGTGTCCGGAATCCATGGAACCTGCAAACCGCGATGTTGTTCCAAAAACGGCGTTCCTCCTGTTATGGAGCCTGGTCCTCGTTCCCCTGTTTTTTTGTTTCTGGATCTTTTTTATTGATTCAATCAAAACATACCAATTGTATGGAAATGTCCTGGAGGTCGGAATTGCTCTCTTCTGCATGTGCTGCTGCCTGTATGCCTACCGTACGTGGTCGGAACGGATCATATTATTGCTCGCAGCATTTGCCTTCCTGGGGTATGCGTTGTCCAATACATACTGGTATCTCTACACGATAATTATTGGAAGGGAGACGGTATTTTTTAATATTTCCCAGATGGGATTTCTGGGTTTCATGTTCTTTTTTATTGCTGCATTCTGGTTCGAATTTCCCAAAAAGCCATGTCCGCGATTTTCTCAGATCGCTCTTGTGGGTCTTTTGGTGTTCATCACACTCGTGATCATAACCATTCTGGGAATTAACGGCGCGAGTGTACTCTTATGGATCCATGTCCTGTTCGTGATATTGTTCATCAATAGTGCGCTGGAGCATGGGGTTTACCGGTACTCCCTGCTCTGGGTCGGTATCTTCATATGGAGTTTTCCATTCATCACGTCTGCAATACGGGATGCATACCTTGTCACACATCCCGGGGATGCCATAATTGGCCTGTTTGCGGCACATCAGTTGACATTGAATGAGTTTCTGAGTATTGACGGGCCGCTCATTGTTCTGTCATTCCTCCTGATCCAGATGGGCATTTTTACCTATCTCAATGTGCCAAAAGACTGACGACACCATGCAGGATGTTAAAATGATGCACGCATGGATGCAATCGGATACGAACCGTTAGGCATCAATTACTCTTCAATCTCTCTTTTAAAGATGCTGGGGAGATCTACCTGGTAACAGGTGAGCAAGAAGAAGAAGAGGACCAGCGGGAAGCTGAAGTCTATGACACAATCGATCAGACTGCCCCTTACCCATAACAGATTGTAAATCGCGTGGATGGTAACGGCAAGGGTATAGAATCCGAAGAGGAGAACGGGAAGTGCCTTCCGGTCAAAGTTCCGGATAAGGACGATACCATACCCGATGATCCCACAGGTACATCCATGCAAAAGTGATGTTGAGAACGACAAGCCCAGAACGGTCAGAATATTCCCCTCCCAACAGAACGTAAATAACGCAGGATCAAGCCCCTCACAGGAGGACATGAGTGATGCGGGATCAATCGTGTGCCAGTTCTCCAGAAGAGAGAATCCGATTCCCACGGCCATCGCATAGACCAGCAGGTCCCGGTTGCTGTTTTTTATACCCATGATTGCGGGGATGATGATAGGAAGCGCTTTGAAAAATTCCTCAAGGAGTGGGGATGCGACGAGTTCGGGATAAGGCAGAATGGAGAGAGGAACTGTTGTTGTAATTAAATCGTAAAGGATAATAACGGGGATTGATACGACAATACCCCAGACAAGATATATCAGGTATTTTTTGCCCTCATGCCCGATAAATGCCATCAGGAACAGGATGGGAAACAAATACGCAGCCAATAGGACTGCATCCCCCCCAAGTATCTCTATACCCATTTCAGGTCTCCGTTAATTGACAACCAGTGACACTTCCCTGTCAACATTGTTATCGTGAAATCTGTAGCCGGTATGCAACCACATCTCTTTACAGATATCAGGTGTTTTGCACATAATAAGGCCGGGGTTTTGATGGTGCTTTTGGGAAAAATGATAAGTGAAAAAAAAATTTCAGTTATCAGATCGTATATATGAGGTTGACGCGAGAATAAGATATTAAAACAGTTTGCAAGGGGGATTTCATGGAAGAACTAGATGACGGGGGAAGTATGGTTCATCAGAGAACGGAGTATCCGGTTAATCCGACGGTACCTGAAATGGGTATTGGTCAAAATCCCTCCACTGACGAATCACTCAATATGACTGAAGAAGTGATTTTTCTGGAACCCGGGCAGGAGAAAGCCCAGAATATTGTGAAAGCAATGTCTCACCAGAATGCCGGTGAGGTGGTGCAGCTTCTTTCAACAGAGGGGCCGCTCCGGTTATCTGATATTGCAGAACGACTGAACATCTCCTTAAACGCTGCAAAGTATCATATTGAAAACCTGATGACTGCCGGCATTCTGGAGATCTCCAATACCAAATACAGTGTCAAAGGGAAGAAAGTGAAGATCTACCGGCTGAAAAACCAGGTCTTCATCGTAGCTCCCCGGATGAACAGTATTGCGCAGGTCCGGACAGCACTGATGAAATACAGTGCAGCTCTCCTCATCTTTGTAGGAGTATTCTGTGTTGTATCGGTCCAGGGGATTGTCACATTGCCAACCGTTCGTATAGACCGTTTCGCGTCACTCCACCTCGGATCAAGTGAGGCCATGCTGGTCGATAGTACAGTGATACCTGCCCTGATCATTGCAGCAACCGTAACTATGCTCCTGCTCGTAGGTTACGAACTGCACACAAACTGGAAGAACCGTAAGTCTCCGATCTGATCATCGATGCCGATGATCCCGTTCGGAAACAGATTTTTTTTATTTTTTGTAATTTTTTAATCAATTGTATTGGTACTGTTCCTGATACCGAATAGGAAATACACTCCAAGCCCGATAAGCATCCAGATAATAAACCGGAGTTGTGTAACAAATGGAAGCATCAAAATCAGAATGCAACAGGAAATGATACAGAGGAGCGGTACAACCGGCATCAGGGGACATCTGAACGGGCGTTCAAGAGCCGGCTGGACTCTTCGTAGCATAAGTATCCCTGCGGCAACGATAATAAATGCCGCGAGGGTACCGATATTTACCAGTTCGGCAATCACATCGAGCGATATGAAACAGGCAAGGACCGCCGTGATAATCCCGACAACCAGGGTAATTTTGGCCGGCGTCTGGAATCGCTGGTGAAGATCCGAAAAGACAGAAGGGAGAAGTCCGTCACGGGCCATGGCAAAGAAGATCCGTGTCTGGCCATAAAAGGTTACAAGAATAACCGAAGTGATTCCGCAGAGCGCTCCGATGGAGATCAGTGCAGCACCCCAGGGCATGCCAATCTGGTTGAGGGCAAATGCAACAGGAGCACTTGTCTGGATGTAATCCCCGTACGGTAACACTCCTGTCAGCGCTGCGGCAACGCACACGTACAGGATCATCACAATAACCACGGACCCGATGATCCCCCGGGGCAGATTTTTCTGGGGCTCCTCAACCTCCTCTGCCGCAGTAAGTACTGCATCAAACCCGATATAGGCAAAAAAGACAATTGCTGCTCCTGCAAAGACCCCGCTTATGCCAAACGGCATAAAAGGATGCCAGTTTGAAGGATTGATATGGTTATAGGTAAGCGCCAAGAAGATCAGGATTACTGATATATTGACAATAACGATGATCGTATTCAGGCGTGCGCTTTCACGCATGCCGATGATCAACATCGCTGTAATAAGCAGGATGATGATGGCGGCCGGGAGGTTGATCAACCCTCCGGAAACACCGGGAGGATTAACAAGATAGGGGGGAAGGTCTACCCCGACATTGGTCAGCAGGTTCACGACATACGCTGACCATCCGATGGCAACTGCAGAGATGGATACCGCGTATTCAAGGATAAGGTCCCACCCGATGATCCAGGCCCAGATCTCACCAAGGGATGCGTAACAATACGTGTAAGCACTACCGGCAACCGGGACCATTGCAGAAAATTCTGCATAACAGAGTGCAGCAAGAATACAGATGATTCCGGAGATGATGAACGACAGGATGATGGCCGGGCCGGCATATTCTGCGGCTGCTACACCCGTGATGACAAAAATTCCTGTCCCTACGACCGCCCCAATTCCCAATAAAAGAAGTTCATAGGGTCGCAGTACCCGCTTGAGTGCTTGCTCTCCCTGACAATGTTCCATCAGGTTACTGATGGATTTTGTCCGGAACATCATGTGATTCCGAATGGATTCCCAATGCGGGGTCATAATAGTGTCCAAAATTAAATTTCAGGTTCCAGAAGGATGAATGCAAAGACCGGGGTATGCGCTAGGGCATACAGAAGGACCGGGGGAATTTTCCTTGTCATTAAATTCCCCGGCAGTCTGCGTTTTGATACCTGCGTCATGCGGCAGGTAAAAAATCTATTCGATCACCCACAACCGGAACCGTTTCCATCCATGCGCCTGGGGGATTCCGAAATGATCTGAGTGAGAGTTGATATTCCGGATAGCGGATGGATGAAAGAACGTTCCTCATATGCAGAGGAAGTATTTGCTGCGTTGTGTGCATGACAACTAATTATCGGCTATAAACTCGGATAAACAAAGCGATAATTGAAAAATTTTTTTCAGTTATCTTCCAGTCTATCCGGATCACTTTCTGAATAATTTTGGTCAAAAAGGTTGAGACCGGTGGGGCAGGGGAATTAATAATCCAAAAATCTCATTTTATTATTCATGGAAGAAAATAGTGTTTATCCGTTCCTGCTGTTTATCGCACTCGCCATTATTCTGATAGTAACTCCTGTTTCTGCCGGTGCGGGTTCTGGTTTATCAGAATCTAATGTGGTAAGTGTACCTGATAATGCCAGCATCGGGATCTATGTTCTCGATTTCAACCGGGTTGACATGGAAGCCGGGACCGTGGGGGTGGACTTTTACCTTGAACTCAAATCCGATTCGCCCATATCAATTGACGATGTGGAACTGATGAACGGAATGTTGTCATCGGTCAGTGTCATCCGCGATACACCGAATGACAAAGAGTACCGTATCGTTGCCATCATGACTGCCGAGCCCAACCTCAGTCGGTACCCGTTTGACTCTCATAACCTCACGATCCGGTTTGAACCCAAGAATAAAACAGAGCGGGAAATGGTTCTTGTTATTAACCCGTCAACAAGCGGGATATCGGAGGAGGCCGATCTCCCGGGCTGGACGTTTACCGACAATAATTATTATGCTACGGTGAACACCTCATACCTCACGGGCGAGGTTCCCTATTCCCGTGCAGTCTTTAGTTATGGTATCACAAGAGACGCCACGTCAACGCTCCTGAAATTTTTCCTTCCGCTCATGCTCATTGTCATCGTCTCACTCGCATCCCTGATGCTAAAAGGCACATCACGGTTGGGACTGAATGCCTCACTGTTCCTTGCCGCAGTACTTATTCACTGGCGCGTTGCCGATGCGATACCGTTGGTCGGCTATGCAACATTCCTCGACCTGTTCATGATCATCACCTATGCGACGCTCGTCATGGTACTTATCTCAGGAATCCTGATCCTAAAATTCATGGAGACCAAGGATATGGCCCGTATTGAGCGGACCAACTACTGGTCGATCCGGCTTATCCCTGCAATTTCCATTGTCCTGTATATCCTGCTCTTCCTGACACTGGTGATTTGACACAGGAGCGGTTGATATGCTCCCGGAGCGGGGCCAATATCTCATTTTTTGATGACTTTTGGTAAGCATGAAATCCGAGAGATGAAACATCGGATTTTGCTGATCCTGCTGGCACTTGCTGGAGAATAACTATCATCATTTTTTCGCTTATCGATTGCGTTAAGTACAACCCTCCCCAAATTCCGGTAGTGGAAATATAAGGTATACTATGCAAACCCGCGAAAACCCGGTCCCCCTCGTATTCAGGGATATTGATGAAGACGCCATTGACCGGAAGGTCTGGTGGCACATCATCCCGTTTGTCGCGATCCTGCTTGTGATCGCCATCCTTGACCGGGTCAATATCGGCTATGCTGCGCTGACAATGAATGCCGATCTGGGGATCGATCCTGCGCTGTTCGGGTTCATCTCCGGTATTTTTTTTGTCAGTTACGTGATCTGTGAAGTGCCCAGCAACCAGTTTCTCGTGCGGACGGGGGCCCGCATCTGGCTCACCCGTATCATGATCAGCTGGGGAATCATTACAGTCCTGATAGCATTCGTCCAGACGCCGGTCCAGCTAGCCATCCTCCGCTTCCTGTTGGGTGCAGCGGAGGCCGGGTTCACACCCGGTATCATGCTCTACCTCACCTTCTGGTTCCGGAAGAACAAAATCTCCCAGGCCCTCGCCGTCTTCTTTGTTGCGATCCCCCTTACCATGGTGATAGCATCACCCGTCTCCACCATGATCCTCTCCCATGTAGCATGGGGAGGTTTTGCGGCATGGCGCTGGCTCTTTGTATTTGAAGGTATTCCGGCGATTGTATTGGGGGCCCTGATTCTCGTGTACCTGCAGAACTCTCCACAAGAGGCCACCTGGTTAAAAGGGCCCGAACGAGCATGGCTTGTGTCCCAACTCGATGCGGAACGTGTAAAAAATGAGACGCCACGTCTCATACCATTCCGGCTACTTGTTGCAACCCCCGGGATTGCGCTCTTGTGTACAAGCAGCTTCATCGTGGGTCTATTTCTCACCAGTCTTCTCTTCTGGATCCCTCAGATCGTGAATTCGTCCGGACTCTCAGGGTCTTTAGCTGAAACAGGAATTCTGGTGATGATCCCCTATGCTCTTTCCGTGATCGTGATGTACCTCTGGTCACGCCGCTCCGACAAACGTGGCGAGCGCCGCTGGCATGTGGCAATTCCCTTCATTTCAGCAGCAATCTTTCTGGTCCTCCTGGCCGGCCCTCACAATTCCCTCATCGGATTTCTTCTCCTTTCAGGGGCGATTGTATCCTGTTATGCTGCGTATGCCCCGTTTTTTGTACTGGTCATGGAAGGTTTCGCTCCCGGGGTTCGCGCTTCCGGTGTGGCTTTGGTAAATGCTATTGCATCGGTTGGATCTTTCACCGGCCCGGTACTTCTGGGTCTTGTGGGGGGGAATATCAACAGCCCGGCTACTGCAGTATTGTTTCTGATCCTCGGGATCTCCATCGTCGTCTGTGCAATCTTGCTGGTTTGGAAGGATTTGAGTGGGCGGATATGGAGAATAGGGAGATCTTACGGGGGATTTCGAGATAAAACCCGATAAAATAATTCACGCCCGAATTCTGGATATTTTACTCGGAACTCGCGGACATTATGCAATCGATTCCCCTACATCAGAAACCCCCATTCACATCTGGTAATTTTATAACCCGGTAAAAAACAGGTACGTATCAAACAAGGTGATAATAATTTCACGCGGTATCTCCCTGGCAGACCCCACCAGTATCACCGGTCAGCGCCTTATCCTTGCGTCCGTCTCACTAGCATCCCTGCTTGGTGCGCTCGATATGAGTATCGTGAACATCGCAAATCCTGCCATCATCAAATCCCTTAATGTCTCGATAGGGATGGGATCTCTTGTCATCCTTTCCTATGTGCTCACGATATCAGTTCTTATCCTCCTGATGGGGAAACTGGGTGATCGTATCGGGTTCCGCGCTCTCCTCTTAGGAGGATTTGTCATCTTTGGCATTGGATCATTCCTCTGCGGGATCTCTACCTGTATCCAGTGGCTGATTGCTGCCCGTATCCTGCAGGCTGTTGGTGCTGCGATGTTCTCCGCAATCGGGCCGGCCGTTATCACTGAATTTCTTCCGGAGTCCCAGCGGGGAAAGTCTCTTGGATACCTGATCTCGCTCTCCGCTGTGGGCTTTGCCCTCGGCCCCGGCATTGGTGGATTTATTGCCCAGTATGCGGACTGGCACTGGATCTTCTTCCTTAACATCCCGATCATTATCCTCGCCCTGATTCTTGGATGGTACTGCATTCCCCGGCAGACACGTCCCCCCGTGCAAAAAAAGATGAGAATATCCGGGCCGGCCACGTTTGTCATCGCGTTACTCTGCATCCTTCTCGCGTTCTCCCTCTTTCAGGTGCCAAGTACTCCGGATCTCATACTTATTCTGCTGTTAGTCATCGGTGTTCTTTCCGGTATCATCTTCTGGCAGATTGAGCGGCGATCTTCCAACCCCCTCATCAGCCCCACACTTTTGAAAAACCGGGACTTCCGGGCAGGGATTTTGTCGTGCCTGATCATCACGATGCTCTTCTCCGGCATCACGTACCTGATGCCACTCTACCTTGTCAACTCCCGCCATCTTGACCAGTTCACCGCAGGATTGATCATGACCGTCCCGGCACTGGTCTCCATCTTCATTGCTCCGATCGCCGGAAGCCTTTCAGACCGTCATGGAGCGATCCTTGTCTCATCTGCTGCGATATGGCTTACTGCGATTGGGTTCCTCATCTTTGCCACGTTCAACCCATGGACGGTTGTATTCCTGATCGTTGCCGGTATGATCGTAACCCGTGTTTCCACCGCGGCCTTCTTTGGCCCGAATGGAAAACTGATCATGAACCATTGTCCTGAGGGAACGATTGGCAACGGTTCTGGTGTCATGATGACCGTCCGTCACATCGGACTTGTATTTGGGATCGCCCTCTTCCAGAGTATCTTTGCCCTCAGGATGTATGCGATGGGGGTTCCCCGTGACGGGACGCCTCTTGTGTCAAAACTTACTCCGGCAATGTCGGAGCTCGGGTACCAAGCCGTCTACTTCACGTCGTTCATCCTATGCCTGATAGTCATCCTCATTCTGAGAAAAACAAAAGAAGTACCTGATGTTATAGAAGAGTGAAGGGATCAGGTACTTTCTCCAGTTATCACGGTCAGATCATGTTCGGGACACATAATTTGGGAATATTTCTCTTTGCCTCAATTGCACTGAACATTATCCCGGGTCAGGATTCACTGTATATTATCGGCCGTAGCATTTCGCAGGGAAGAGTGGCGGGCATTGTATCAGTAATCGGTATCGGAACCGGCTGCGTGGTTCATGTCCTTGCTGCCGCGATTGGGCTCTATACCCTCCTGGCACTCTCACCCCTCGCATTCACGGCAATCTGTATGGCAGGAGGACTTTACCTGATCTGGCTTGGGATCATGACGGTTGTCCGAAAAAAAAATATCGGCCCATCCGTCACATTTGAAAATATACCCGATTCAAAATGGGAGATCTTTCGGCAGGGGATGCTCACGAACCTGTTGAACCCGAAAGTAGCGCTTTTTTTTATAGCCTTCCTGCCCCAGTTCATCGATCCGGTCTCGAACCTTGGATCCCTCTCCTTTCTCTTTCTCGGATCGATCTTTCTCTGCACGGGTGCAATCTGGTGCATGATCCTTGCCCTCAGTGCATCAACCCTCTCGGACAGGTTCAGGAACAATCCAAAAATCCAGCGTGGCTTTGAGTATTTCACGTGTATTTTGTTTGTAGGACTGGGAATTGGCGTCCTGCTCGGGCACATCTAAACCGACATGGTGCTCGTATCCGTAGTCCGTATTATGAAATTCACGGAAACCAAAGATGCGGTTCGCGGTGAACTTGTCAACTACGTGTCACTCCGGATTTGCCAGAGTGAAAAATTCTGATGGTACTTGATGATGCGAGAGGTACCATTGTGCCACGACAGGAACACGATGTTATCCAAAACATCCAGAGGAGATCATCTCAATCACTTTAGAGAAAAGAGACAATATTCCAACATCTGTCGCATAGCCAAAAATTTTATGCGCCGGGAAATGACTGTCCAGTGGACTGTTCACCATAGGGCATCGAGAAGTGGAGCTGCTCGATAACCCACCGGCTCCCGGTGTTCCGCAGCACCATCGTCACCCTGCCCCGGAGGGTCTCTTTTGTTTTCCCGTCTACCGTATACGTCATCGTATTCCCGGAAGTTACCCAGGCAACCCTGCCATCGCCAAAAACCTGCTGGTCTGGATATTCAATCGAAAGCAAGGTCGCCTGGCTCATGTCGCGCCGGATATGCTGGATAAAATCGTCATGGTTTGAGATCACTTCGTCGGGTCCGCTGCCAAACCCGCTGATGCCCGTAGCGAAGAGTGCCGATAATGCCCGGATGTCTTTCTTCCGGTATGCTGTGGCATACTGCTGAATGGTTGCGATCACTTCAGCTACCTGAACGTCCGTAAGTGTCATGAAACATGATTGTCAATGCCGATCTCTTATCTTTTTTGGTGCAAGTAAAAAAGAGATTGTGAGGGATACCTCGTATCAGGGATCATCAACCACGATAAAACCCAGTATTTTTTTAATCATACCATCACCTATTGACTATGTCATGTCACAACCAATCCGGAATATTCTCCCTATTCTTGCTGCAATCCTGGCCATGGGAATAATCCTGTCAGCCGGTTGCGTATCAGAAAAACCAGCCGGGGCGACCCCCACTACACCGTCCGAAGATACCCTGACTTTCTATACCGAACAGTTTCCCCCGTACAACTACCTGGAGAACGGAACGCTGAAAGGCATGTCCGTTAACCTTCTCGAAGCGATTACGGAAAAAACCGGGAGAACGGTAACCCGCGAAAAGATACACCTCGTCCCGTGGACCGAGGCATACCAGGCGGGACTTACCCGGAACAACACGGTACTCCTCTCCACCGTGAGACTTCCCGAGCGGGAGAACTTTTTCAAGTGGGCCGGACCGATTGACTCGTATTCCATGGTCCTCTTTGCACGACCTGACCGGCATATCAACCTGACCGGGCCGGAAAACTTGGCAAAGTACAGGATTGGCGTGATCAGGGACGCTGCCGGGATGAGGCAGATGCTCAAGTTAGGTGTAAACGAGAGCCAGCTGGCAATCGAGACCAATGCTTCCATACTGATTACAAAACTCCAGAACGGTGAGATCGATCTCTGGGCTTACCCGGAGCCCACGGGACGGTACCTGACCGGGCAGCAGACCGGTGACCCGTACATGTTCGAGATCGTCTACACCTTATCACCGCTCGATCTCTGGTACGCGTTCAGCAGGGATGTCCCGGACTCAACCGTGCAGTCCTACCAGCAGGCACTGGATGCCCTGAAGACCGACAAGGGTTCCGGCGACATTACACCCTATGAACAGATCGCTGCCCGGTACATCCGGTAGGCCGGGCATTGTGAGGGGCGACATCCTTTCTTTTTGAATACTTCCCATTCTGATCCTTACCGATCTCTGATTCCCCCGGTTGATCTTCTGACTGACACGGTTTTTTAACCAACACACCGTTTCGAAAAATTGTATTCCGTTTTACGTTGATGGAGCATGGCAGCATGTACCACTTTTGGTGGAGCGACGCTGGGGTAGCACGGGTAAACAGTGAGTGATTGTCACCTGCGATAAAAAAAAGGTGTAATTTATGGACTTTTCGTTATGATGATTCTGACTGGTGCTCCCGGTTCTTTTTCTGAATATGATCAGGGTACCAGATTGTAAAGACTAAACCAATGGCCAGTACCGCAAGGTGAGCACCGCCGGCAACCGATGCAAAGGATCCCGCTCCGAATTTTGCATAGGTGGCGAGAGCAAGGTTGATGAGAAACACAGCACCCCACACACTGGTCATCAGGATGTTCACCGATTTGAAGGCCGGGTGGTTCCAGCGGGACTTATCAACCATATCCTTTGCATACTGGATCGTGAACGGTACGCCGGCAAGGAGTGACCCGAATGCAAGAAGTGTCAGGACTAGATAGACCACGATGCTTATGTAATCCGCAATCGCCGTGATATGCAGTACCGAAATACCTATGAGGGCACCGGCAAACATCAGGATATTTACCCAGTTAAGATAGAAGCCCCGCTTCAGGGTCTTATACCCCACGACCAGCGATACAATCACCGCAGCAAGAAGTGCGATCTGGGTACTCTCTAACGTATTTCCTGACAATATTCCAAAAACGATGAGCGGTAAAAAGCCGAGGAGTATTCCCAGATTTTTCATTGTGAGAGATTGGTGTCCCTTATCATCAATACGATTGGTTTGAGTTTTCTGAAAATTTCCGGGGGGGCAGCACCGGTGCAACGATACGGGCATGGAACCGGCCCCGTCGGGTATTCCCGGACCCACGTATACGCTCCTGATCGTCTCGATCGCTCTTGCCAATTTTATGGCAGCATTCGATTCAACAATCGTCACGATAGCGCTTCCGGTGATTGCACAGATCTTCAGTCTCCCGGTAACCATGGCGAGCTGGGTGATCACCGTGTACGTGCTGGTCATGGCTGCGTACGTGCTCATCTTTGGCAGACTCTCTGACGTGATCGGGTACAAAAAAGTGTTCCTGTACGGGTTCTCTCTCTTCACGATCGCTTCATTCGCCTGCGGGTTCCTCCCGTAAATTGTTAACTCGTTTCCCATCTTCATCGCCTCGCGTGCGGTCCAGGCCATTGGCGCCGTTATGATCGTGTCGGTCGGTCCGGGTAAAATCCGGTGATACCGTCACAGAAGGGCAGGTGATCGGCCTGATGGGTAACACCGGCAACTCCGACGCCCCGCATCTCCACGTTCAGGTGATCACGGACAACCCGGCGGTCCTGGGCGGCGAGGGCTACCCGATAGTCTACCACTCGTTTAACGTGACCGGCCGGTTCGATGAAGATACCATAACCGGTACGTTCTTCAGCAAGCCGATCCCCCAGCAGGACCGGCTCATGGAGAACGACGTCGTGGTCAGCTTCCCCTGAAACTTTTTTTCCCTCGTGTCCCTGCGTTGCGGGATGCCGTCAGAGACAACGGATCCGTATATCGCGTATGGGGACCATATCCCGGATCCCTCGATCTCCGTGGTAATTTCTTTTCCCCGACACATCCCATCTCATGACCGGCTCCTGTGGCGTGGTGTATACATACCGGCACTACTCGGACTTCAGTTCACCCAGTGCAGCACGTTCTTTGCAACAGACCAGCGGGGTTCGGCCGTGTCCGGGATATTGCCCTGCACCCAGTAATCGTACTTCTTGTCCAGCATCCCATAGTCCTTCTCCATCCGGATCCAGTAGTTCAGTGCGAGAAGGTAGGATTCGCTGCTATTCTTTGCAACAGCGTACGCGTACAACATCTTGTAGGCATCGTGGGGTTCAACAATCGCCACATCGTAGAACGGATACTTCAGGGTCAGGGTATACCCTTCCTCAGCGGGAATCATCAGGACATCTGCCTTCCCATCCTCGAAGAACTCCTTCGGCGAATCGATCGGGACGATCGTTGCGAGAGGCAGTCGCTGCCGTACGACATCGACAATCCCCGTGTTGTTGTACACCGCAACCTTCAACCCGTCCATTGTCTGCACGTCCTCCAGATTCGTGAACGCATCCTTCTTTCCGTCCGGGACAACGAACGCAAGATGGACGGCAACATAGGGATCCGTGAATTTCAGCTGCTCGAGCCGGTCCCGTTTCACCATCACGGCAGACATGACCAGGTCGCAGTAGCCGCTCTCGAGGGCTTCAGGCATCTCTGACGGTTCTGTGAGCGGGACAAATTCGATTTGTGAGACATTCAGCTCCCGGGCCAGATCATAGGCCATCTCGATATCGTATCCTACCAGATCGCCCCGTTCGTTGAAGAAGGCAAAGGGGACGTTGTACTCATTGTACCCGACACGGAGCACACCCCGCTCCCGGATCTGCCGGACCTCATCTCCGTCACCATACTCTGTGGGATTGATAAGGGGAACATCCGCCCGTTTGAGGTAGACCGTTGTGTTCACGAGGCTGTCCAGCCGGTTTCCTGCCGGATCTGCGGGCATCTGGATCCCGGTGATCTGCTCATCGTCATGGTAGGTGCCGGCCAACATCTGGGCAAACCCGGCATGCAACCCGAAGATCATGAGGGCTGCAAGCCCGATGACGACCAGAGCGGACAGGACCGCACGCTTCCACCGGAACCGGGCCTGGTTCGTAGTAAGGGCGAGCGTGATGATGGTAAACGTGAAGATCGACATTACCGTTAAGGGAGCGACAATGGAGTAGTGTATCACACTCGCACTGACGAACATGTTGTAGGCATCTGTCGGGAGATGCAGCAGGGAGAGGAGCGGCATCACCGCGAGATTGGCTGAACCGAACAGGGTGGGGATCCCAACGAGGACGAGCTCTGCCTGCTGGATGAGATTCAGCGGGTTCTGGTAACTCCAGGCAACGAAGAGGATAAACAACAGGGGGGCGAGTTCGCCCAGCATCGGGAATGTATAGGCGATCGGTACCAGGATCCCGGTCTGGGACTGGATATCCTCCCGGGCCGGATCCAGGGGCGGATCGGTGGCCCGGTCGCTATCGCTTCCGCGGGTGTCACCGGGATCCATCTGCCTGCTCTCGAAGAGATTCTTCACCTTGTCGGCAATCAGCGGCAGGGTGATGAATTCGTTGCCGGTCGCGAACGCAAGGATCACCGGCTCCGATGCAGCGGAGAGAATGTCCCGGTAACGGAAGCTGGTGAAGCAGGTAATCAGGAGGGGCATGGCAACGAACCCGATCAGAATGCCGGCCGCAGCGAGGGTGATCAGGTACACCTGAAGATCTAAAAACCCCTCGAACGTTAAGGACCCGATGAAGACGGTCGTGATGACAAAGATACCAACAGGAAAGGTCCAACTAACATACTGCATTATCCGGCTGAGCGCATCCATGAGGACCTTCAGGACGTTCATCACCGGCCCGTTCCCGTTATCCTGCATGAGGGCAAAACCCAGAAGCAGGCAGAAGATCACGGTGGCCGGAATGATCCCGTCCGATAAGGAACTGAAGGGATTTGAGGGTATGAACTGGCTGGCAAGGTCGATACCGGTCTTTTCGGCCAGGGTCTGGGTGCTGAAGAACGAGGCATCCATTCGTGGGGGAAATGCCATCTGGAATGCGAAATACCCGGCAATGCAGAGGATCCAGATCAGCAGGATGACCAGGGCCGCCTTGAGCACAAAGGTCTTTGCCGTGTCCCGCTTCAGGCTCCCCACACCGACAATGAGCGCGATGGCAACGGAAGGGAGGACGGTGATCTGCCAGATCTTGATGAATGCATCGGTGAACGGGGCCAGTACCGAGCAGAGTTCGCCGAAGAACAATCCTGTAAAAATTCCGAGGATGACACTGATCAGGATCCAGAGAGAGAGACTTAAGCGGGGCAGTTTCATGAGAGTGGGAGTCTCCGGTTTTTGATCCGGTATCTGCGGGATGCCGGATTTTTCAGGATAATGGATATTATTTTTTTGTATTATTTAACCGTTACAAAATGAGATCGGGTATTCCCGAGCACTTCTGAAGAGAAAAATGTTGGGAGTGGTATGGGTACGGGAGGGGCCCCGTCCCAGAGAAAAAAACAAAGAGATGCGTATGCCCGCATGTTTCCTTCTCTCCCTCTTGAGTATGGTGCAGAAGAAACAGATCGCCATCACGACCGCTGTCGGTATCCTGGCCGACACCTTTTGAATTCCAATCTGGCAGTCATTGCCGGCACCGAATATCCTGGTACCCCCTCGATATCGGGTATCCTGCCTGCAGGTGATCAGTTTACCCAGTGCAACGCGTTCCGGACAACAGACCAGCGGGGTTCAGTGATTCCCGGGATCTTCCCGAGCACCCAGTAATCGTACTTTTTATCCAGCATCCCGTAGTCCATTTCCATACGGATCCAGTAGTTCAGTGCAAGAAGATAGGATTCGCTGCTGTCCTTTGCTACCGGGTACCCGTACATCATCAGGTAGGAATCATAGGGTTCGATGATAGCCACATCAAAGAACGGGTACTGCAGGGTCATGGTATACCCTTCCTCCGCGGGAATCATCAGGGCATCCGCCGAACCATTCACAAAAAACTCCTCCTGCGAATCGATCGGGACAATGGTTGCTTTGGGGAGCAGCTGGTGAGCTACCTTGACAAGCGCGGTGTTGTTGAAGACAGCAACCCGCAGGCCGTCCATCTTCCTTACGGAATCCAGATTCGTGAACTCTGCTTTCTTCCCGTCCGGTACCACGAATGCCAGGTGGACGGTGACAACCGGGTCGGTGAATTTCATTTCATTGAGCCTGTCCGCGTTCACCATGACAGCAGACATGATGATGTCGCAGTAGCCGCGGTCCAGGGATTCGGCAAGGGTGGTCCCGGTAATTGGGACGAACTCGATCCGGGAAACATTCAGGCTCCGGGCCAAGTCATAGGCCATCTGGACATCGTAGCCAACGAGCTCACCCTTGCGGTTGAAGAAGACAAACGGGACATTGTTGCTATTGTACCCGACACGGAGCACACCTCTCTCCCGGATCTGTCGGATCTCGTCCATTCCTCCAGGGGGCAGAGGAGCAACAGCGGGGACATCCTCCTTGTGCCGGTAGACCGTCGTGTTCACGACACTATCCATCCGGTTTCCCTCTGCCGTGAGGGGTAGTTCGACATTGGAGATCTGGTCCCCCCCGTGATAGGTACCGGCCAGCAGCAATGAAAAGCCCGCGTGAAGCCCGGCAATCATGAGGACTGCTGCCAGGAGAACGGCCAGGAGCGAGAGGCCCGCCCTCTTCCACCGGAACCGGAACTGGTTCTTTGTAAGGGCAATGGTAATGGTGGTGAACGCGAAGATCGATATCACGCTTAACGGTGCTACAAAGGCCTGGCGCAGGATCCCCGAACTGATGTACAGGTTGTACGCGTCTGCTGGCAGGTGCATTAAGGAGAGGAGTGATATCACTGAGATCTTGGACGAGCCAAAGAAGCTGGGGATCCCCACAACGATCAGTTGTACCTGCTGGGCAAGGTCCAGCGGGTTGTTGTAAAGCCAGGCAACGAAGAGGATAAACAGGAAGGGAACAAGCCCGCCCAGAAGCGGGAAGGTATAGGCCACTGGCACCAGGATCTCGCTGTACGACTGTACGTCTCCCCGTTCCCGGTTCAGATCGGTTCCGCTGCGGGTATTCGAATCATGGTTTTTGTCAGGGTCCGCATCGCATCTGTTATTGATATCGGGAGTACGGATTTGACCTTGGAATAGTATCTCCACGCCTTCGGAGATCTGGGGCAGGGTAATGAACTCTGTACCTGTCGAGAATGCAAGAAGCATGGGCCGCGAGGCAGCAGCGAGGATGTCCCGGTAATGGAAGGGGGTAAAACAGGTGATGAGAAGGGGCATGACGATAAGGCCGAGCAGGATGGCAGCGGCAGCAAGGGTGATTAAGAATACCTGAAGCTCCAGGAACCCCTCGAACGTAAGGGTCCCAGCCATCACGGCCGTGATGACAAAGATGCCCACGGGAAATGTCTTGGCAATGATATGCGTCATGCGGTCGAACGCCCGCAACAGGGAGCGGAGGATGTTCATGACAGGCCCGCTCCCGTCATCCAGCATCAGGGCAAAACCCAGGAACAGGCAGAAGATTACGGTTGCAGGGATGATCCCGTCCGCTAACGACAGGAAGGGATTTGACGGGATGAACTGGTCGATGAGGTTGAGATCGGTTTTTGCGGACAGGTCCTGGGTGCTGAAAAAGGATGCCTCCATCCGTGGGGGAAATGCCAGCTGGAAGGAGAAATAACCAATAATACAGATTACCCAAAACAGCAGGAGGAGTAAGAAGGCCTTGAGAGCAATGGCTTTTGCCGTATCCCGTTTCAGGCTCCCGATACCGACAATCAGTGAAAGGGCAACGGAGGGCAGGATCGTGATCTGCCAGATCTTGATGAATGCCTCGCTCACCGGTTTCATGACGGAGCAGAGATCGCCAAAGATGAGCCCGGCAAAAATTCCCAGTAGGAACCCTATCAGTATCAACGCGGTAAGGTTCGGGCGGGGCAGTTTCATGGAAGTCGTGGTCTCCGGTCCCTGATCCGGTATCTGCGGGATGCCGGATTTTCAGAATGATGGATATTATTTTTTGGATTATTTAACCGTTACAACATGAGTTTGATGAGCCCGGCTGAAGATCTGAGGGACCTGCCTCTATTCGATAATCCCTGCTGTCGTAATACAATTTTTTTTGTATAGGCCTCCACATCAGCATCGGCTGTATGGCTACCGGTAAATTCTGTCTGGAATAACTGCAGGTGCAGCTCGTTCAGGGCCGGCCATGTGTACCAAATAGGCGGGGAATATCTCCCACAATCCAGATGGGGTAATTACGATTGAGAGCAACGTGTATGAGATCATTATGAAAACATTCCATGGTATTATTCTGGCCGGCATTGTCTGTGTCATGCTGATAGCAGCCGGCTGCACAAGTTCCGCACCTGCGACCACAACAACACCGGTTGTAACAACTGCCGCTCCGGCACCATCTCTTCTTACCGGAACACCCGCAGTTACACCGGCTCCGGAAGCCCTGCCATGGTCCGGCACCTGGAACAGTTCCTGGCTTGAGTCCGATGGAAACCAGACGTCATCCGTACTGTCCCTGGTCCAGACCGGTTCCAAAATATCCGGGACCTACCATTATTCGTATCCCGATGGAGCCTCCTATAATGGCTCACTCAATGCTACGGTACGGGGAGATTCCATTGCCGGAACCTATTCCGAGACGGATAATGATACCGGATTATTCATCTTTAAGCTGTCCGAAGATCAGCACACATTCACCGGCCGGTGGGTACATGCAGTGAACGAGAGTGAGCTCTCGAATTCAACGCTCACCTGGAACGGCGTCCGGCAATAATTATCCAACAAACTCTTCTCTTTTTTTAGTTTCAATGTACCTGCGTGCGGGATCCGTCCGGCCTTCCCGGCAGAACAATCATTTAATGCCGGCGTGCCAAGGTATCTTCCGGTGCACTATGATACAGAGACCCTCCCCCCTCCTCATCGCAACCGGAATTATCCTGATTGTCTGCCTGGTCAGTGCGGGATGCACGCAGGCGGCGTCATCTCCACGGACCGATGCGGGTGCCCGGCAGGACTCCCCTCCGGCCGATGTCAGCGACCGGCTCCAGAATCTCAGCGAGATGGCGATCCGTGAGGCCGGTATCCCCGGCATGCAGATCGAGGTCTCAACGCCGCACTGGACCTGGAACAACGCTTTCGGGAACGCATCGCCCGTCACCGGTGAACCGGCGCAGCCCGGCATGCGCTTTTTGATCGCCAGCGTCTCCAAGACCTTCACGAGTGTGGCGGTCCAGAAACTTGCCGAAGAGGGAAGACTCTCGCTTGACGATCCCATCGACCGCTGGCTGGAGCCGGGCCTCGTTGCACGAATCCCGAACGGCCATGCCATCACCATCCGCCAGCTCCTCGACCACACGAGCGGCATTGCCGATTACAACGAGACGGCAATTAATCTCCGGGAGCTCAGCGATCCCGACACGCCGGTCCCGTACCAGGCAGGTCTTGAGATGGGGATACAGGACAGCCCGCTGTATCCCCCGGGGACGAATTACACCTACTCGAACGTGAACTATATCCTCCTCACGCTCATCGTTGACAAGGCAGCCGGTGTCCCGTACGAGGACTATGCGACCAGGAAGATCCTTGTTCCGGCCGGCCTCAACGAGACCTTCTTCCAGCATACCAACCATATCCCCGGCCCCCACATGCGGGCGACCATGCCCGCAGGTGACGGATCGTTCATGGACTTCACGGACTGCTATGTCCTGTTCGACCGCGGGGCCGGCGATATCGTCAGCACGGCGGCCGACCTCAACCGATTCCACCGGGCGCTCCGCGAAGGGAAGATTATCAACCGGAGTTCGCTTGCCCGCATGGAGATGCCCACGCCGCAATCCGGGCCGGCAGGCTATGGCCTTGGCTATAGCACAAACGTCATCGCCCCCTCCAATGTCACGGTGCAGGGGCACACCGGCGGCTACCCCGGGTCGTTCACGTTCTGGTATTACCTGCCGGACGAGGACACGTACGTTACCTGGAACCTGAACGGGATGGGAACTTCGCAGACGGGAGTGGCCGACATACGCAGGGCAATCATCGCGGCCCTGCAATGACGGGCAGGGACTATTCCCCTTTTTTAAAACAAAGAAATGCTTAAGCCTGACTGCCGCCACTTCTCATCCGGAACTATGGTGCAGAAGAAACGGATCGCGATCACGACTGCTGTCGGTATCCTGACCGGCGCATGGTGTGCCGCAAGCCTGCTTATTGCAGCACCCCCGGGGATCACGCCAGAGCCGTGGTTCATGCTGATGATCTTTTATGGCCGGGTCCTCCAGGGTATGGTGATCGGCATTGCCGACGGGATCCCCGTACGCCCGGTTCTCCGGGGAGCCGGGATCGGCGCACTGTTCAGCCTCCTGCTCTGCATCGTCCCCTTCTTTGCCCACAACTATTTCGGGGCCGCCATGCTCCTCCTCTTTGGTATTATCTACGGCATTCTCGCCGATGGTATTGCGAGCCGGGCGGTACGGCGGGGTCCGTTTTTTTAAAAGCGCGGATATCACCGGGAACCGACACGAATGAGGAATGATAATACGCTCGCAGGGAAACGGTGTACGGGAGAATTCCTATGATACTGGTTGATGCAGAATGTTTCATTGCAATCGAGCACCGCGGCGATTTCATCAGGGAAGTAAAGAAGATCGTTCCGACCGTGCTTCGCGAGAAGGGATGCACCCGCTACGAACTGATGCTCGGCATCTCCGGGGAGTCCTATCATTTCCTTGAGCAATGGGAGAGCAGGGAGCATCTCGATATGCACATTGCACAGCCCCACATGCGGGAGTATTTCATCACGACTGCGCCCTGGCAGTCCTCTCCGACCCGGCTGACAATCTACGAGATCGCCTCCACCGAATCGGTCACGATGAAAGCGTGAGGGGAGCGTAGGGGGGCATGAACCCGGAACACGGGTACAACTTTTAAGTTCTCCCTCCCCATCATCGTGTATATACAGGTGTTCATCCGGTGAAGCGTATCCGATGACAGACTCCTTCACCCCGCGTGCCCGGCTTGTACTGTTCATGGTCTGCCTTGCGATCTTCGGCAGTGCTGTTGCCTCCATCTATTCTGCTGTCGTCGATCACCCAGCACAAAAAACTCTGCAGACCCCCCAGAACGGTATAAAATTCGGAAAGAAATGAGAGATCTGCGCGGACAACTGCAAATACGCACCGGATTTCTACGCATGCATGTCCGAATGCAGCCTGATCTGTTAGGGCACATCGCACAAGTCCCCCTTGCAGGAGTACTGCAGGAAGACCCCGTTCAGACAGTTTCCCCGCGGCCCCGTTCCCGGAAATCCCATGCCAGGAGAAGGACCGCTGCGATCATGAACGCGCCAAAGACCACCATGGCCGGGTCTGCTGCCATCTGGTCATTCCCGGCTATGCAGATTCCCATGATGACTGGGCCGAAAAATCCCCCGAGGGTACCCAGTGCATTCACAAGAGCGATCCCGCCCGAACCATCGATCTTTCGCATCCGTTCCGTCACGATTGCCCAGAAAATCGGAACTCCTGAATACATCCCGGACGCTGCGACAGTCAGGGCGGCGAGCGATACAAACGGATCCGTTGAGAGAGCATTTATGAAAAAACCGGCAGCCGCGGCAGCCCAGGGAAGAATCATATGATACATCCGTTCGCCGGTTGCATCGGAATGGTGGGCCCAGAGGAGCATGCAGGCGAGTGCACAGAGGTACGGTACCGCGGTGAGGAGACCCACCACGGTATGACTTGCATTGAAGCTGAAGGAATGGATGATCTGCGGCAGCCAGAATACGATCGCGTACCCGCAGGCCATCTCGCAGAAGAAGGCAATCCAGAGCCGGTTGAACGATGGCAGGGAAAAGAAGTGCCCCGGGGTCTTTTTCTCGGGGATGCCGTGGGACTCCCGCTCTGCCTTCACCGTGGTTACCAGCCATTCGCGTTCGCCGGCATTTAACCACGCTGCCTCTTCCGGTCGGTTTGTCAGGAACGTATACGAGAACACGCACAAGATGATTGCCGGGATGCCTTCGAGGATGAAGAGCCAGCGCCAGCTGGCAATATCCATCCAGGTGACATGATCCAGGATCAGCGTGGAGAGGGGAGCCCCGATGATGATGGCGAGGATCTGGGCGGCAAAGAGATAACTCATGCACCGGGCCAGGTCACGGCCCCTGAGCCAGAGCGAGAGGTAAAAGACAATGCCCGGGTAAAAACCGGCTTCGGCAATTCCCAGAAGAAGCCTCAGTACCCCGACATCGAAAGCACTCCGGGCAAACGAGAGGAGAATAACGATGATCCCCCAGGTCAGGATGATGCGGGACAGCCAGATCTTTGCCCCGTATCGTTCCATCATCCGGTTGCTGGGGTATTCGAAGATAACATACCCGATAAAAAAAATTCCTGACACCAGACCGAATATCACCGGAGTGATCCCCAGGTCCGGGTTCATGGTCAGCGCTGCAAACCCCAGGTTCACCCGGTCGATGTAATTGACAATATACAGGATGAGGATCAGGGGAAACAGGTGGACTATGACTTTTTTTATGACCTGATCCCCGTAATCCGGAACAGGGGCAGTGTCCTTCCCGCAGGTGCTCATTTGACAGTATAATGTCCGCACAAGTCTGGATAAGAACGGCGATAAGTGAAAAAATAATTGCATTCAAGGGTTTCTTTTTGGATACCGGGACCGATAATGTACCGTTTTTCCTTGCGATCGATTCCGGTCCATCAGCCGGATCGTTCTGCCCGATGCAACCGGCGCTCTCCGGTTGCACGGGATGAGGAAACGGGGAACGGGAAACTCTTGATCAAGACACATGGACCTGACACACCGGGCCGTACTGCACATTTCTGTCTCCGGGCTGGAGTTGCCTGCCTTCTTCTCATGGCAATTCTTGCCCTGCCGGCAGCTGCATCTCCCGGTGCTTCTGAAAGACCGCTTCCGGCAATCTATATTCTTGCAACCGGTGGGACCATTGCGGGAACGGCCCAGGATTCAACCGATCTGCTCAGGTATACGCCGGGAAGCCTGGGCGTGGAGACCCTCATCTCCGCGGTGCCGGAGATCCGGAATTTCTCCCGCGTTACCGGAGAGCAGGTCTGCAATATCAACAGCGACGACATAACCCCGGCAATCTGGCTGAACCTGTCCCACCGGGTGAATACCCTGCTTATGTCCCCTGAGGTGGACGGGATCGTAATCACTCACGGGACCGATACGCTGGAAGAGACGGCATATTTCCTCAACCTCGTGACAACCAGCGACAAGCCCGTGGTGATCACTGGATCGATGCGCCCGGCAACCGCGATCTCTGCTGACGGTCCGCTGAACCTGCTCAATGCCGTGCAGCTGGCCGCAAGCTCGGCGGCCCGGGGAAAGGGCGTGCTTGTTTCCCTGAACGGGGAGATCAACGGAGCACGCGATACCACCAAGACAAACACCCAGTCGGTAGATACGTTCCGTTCGACAGATTTCGGGCGCCTGGGATACATGGAGGACGGCCGGCCGGTGCTGTACCGGATCTCTGCTAGGAACCATACAACATCCTCCGAGTTCGATGTATCCGGGCTGACTGCGCTGCCCCGGGTGGATATTGTGATGACCTACCCGGGAATGGATGCGACTGCCATCGAGGCATTCGTCCGAAGCGGCACGCAGGGCATGGTTATCGACGCAATGGGAAACGGGGAGTACCCAAAAGCCATCTCCCCGGCCCTGGAGTCGGCTGCACAAAACGGCATTCCGGTCGTCATCTCTTCACGGACTGGCTCGGGGATCACCACAGCCAGCAACCCAATGTTTATCTCGGCAGACACTCTGTCTCCCCAGAAAGCCCGGATCCTCCTGATGCTCGCCCTCACGAAGACGAGCAACCACGACAAGATCGCAGAAATGTTCCGGAAGTATTAGGTGTGAGGGGATCCCGGTATCGGGTTGTCGGGGGCTTGGGGAAACCCAATTCTTCCGGGGGACTTCACCACGGAGGCCTGCCTTGAGGCATTGGCCACAACATCTTGATAGGTGGATTCTCAGAATCAGAGATACGTGAAATGGTATTCAAACAGCTGAATATGGATGAAGAATCAAGGTATGGATGGAAAATTACCCTTGTCCTGATTTTCCTCACGGCAACGGTACTGCTAAGCGGTTGTGTCCAGCAGAAGATCGGGCCGGACGAGGCTGCCCGGATCGCACTGAATAATCCGGAGGTCCGCGACCTGATCAATGCGAGTTCCTATGACGTTCATACACCAACCCGGGAAATTGTCAGGGAAGGAGATAATCCCCCGCAGGAAGTCTGGAATGTCCAGGTCTGGATGCCGGACAAGCCGTTCATTATCATCGTTGAAGTGACCGATGAGGGTTCAGTCTGGGGAATCCGGGAAGGCCATAATCCAGATATCATGCAACGAGAAATGGTGAACTCCTCACGATGATGATCCCTGATCTGTCCCTGTACGGGCCCGGGCTCCGCCACACCCATGCCCGCATCCCGGTTTACTGCAGAGGTTCCTTATTGTGTCCACCGGGATCGTTCCGGTAGATCAAAATTCCTGATTGCTGGACCAGCGTGACGGTTTAAAAAAAGAAAAAAACTTTTTACGCTCTCGTCACTGTAACCGTCCAGTACTTCTCCGGGATCATGATGGACGGGTTCTCTGTGCAGGTATCGCACACGGCAACAGGGATCTGGATCGTGTTTCTGGTGATCACAACCTCATCAGCGCCCGGATCGGGAGTGAGCGGGACATCCACATCCTTCTGGATGACATAGCGGTACGCATCCAGGTTCCGGGAGAAGAAGTCACGGTACTGTTCCCGTTCGGCCGTGGTCGCGTTGTACGACCAGTCAGCACCTTCCGCCACCGTCACGTCCGCGGGAATCCACCCGTAGCCTTCCACATAATACTCCGCCCAGACATGCGTGCCGGCCGGCCCGAGGACCATCTGGTAGCCGACCGGGACCCGGGCCGGGATACCGATCGATCGGCAGAGGGCTGCGAAGTACTGGCTCTGCGCCCCGCAGTCCCCGATCCCGGTCTCAAGCACGTACACGGACCGTGGTTCGCCGGTTGCTTCGAGCTGCATGTGCGGGGCATGGCTGTAGGGGAGCGAATCCGAGACATACCGGTAGATCTTCTGCGCCTGCAGGTACGGGTTGGTCTCGTTGCCCACGATCTCCTGTGCCTTCTGTTTCATGGCCGGCGTAAGAGCAATGTTCGTTGTCAGGGCCGTGTACTTCCGGTATTCCGGATCGCTCGTGTTGTAGGGCAGCACCTTCGCGGGATCAACCGTGAATCTCTGGGTGTACTCCGTGAAGCGGAAGCGGGCGGAGACATTCACGAACGGATCGTGGATCTCCGCAAGCGGGATCTCGAAGTACGCAAGTCCGAGATCGGCTCCTGTGCCGGTCGTGGATTTCAGGTACTGCGTCGGCTCAAGCGACATGATGGTCACGTTCTTCTGGGGCCCGTACTCGATCGGCAGCGGGACCCAGAGTTTCAGCGTTCCGTTTGCCGGGAGCTGGTTGCGGGGGATCGCGATCTCCTCCTTCCCTTCCCATGCCACCGGGTCACTGTATGGGCCGGCGCCGCCGGTCTTCTGGGCGAATGCCAGCGGGACAAGTTCGTCATAGAACGGGGTATAGTGCTTTTTTGCATTCGCGTTCTGCATGATGGTCATGTTATGGAACACGATGTTGGAGACTGTGTCCTCGAAGTACCACACCTCCCCGTCCGATCGCAAGGTCACGGCCCCGGAGTCATCCATGAGGGCAGCCCGCTGTGCTGCTGAAAGGTCCGGGAAGATCTCAGCCAGCTGCTGGTCCATGGTGCTCCGGTTGTACGGGTAATGGAAGGTCATCATCTGCAGGGTCATGGCCCGGTCCCGGGCGTTCTTCGCGGCGGCGATATTGCCGGCCACCGTGTAATTCTCCTGCGCGAGCAGGAAGAGCGATGTTGCGGCGTGGAGATTGTTATCCTGGAATTCGTGTTCAGCCTGTGCAAAGAGAAGATCGCCCGGGGATTTTTGCGCCGGTGCTGCTGGCGAGGAGGTACAGCCGGCGGTGATCATCGCGAGGGCAAGGAGAACGAGAATGGTTACGGGCAGGATTTGTTTCATAGGACATCACGGGTGCGATAGTAACCGGACGGGTGCGATGGGGATTAAGGTTGGGGATGTGGCGGGTAAGGACATCCTCGCGGCATCCGGAGGTGACGGTTCAGGTGTCACGGCATTCGGCAAGTCGGCCGGAGCCGGGCAGGGTACTCCCCTTAAAGGTGTCTTGCCAAGTATTGGGGAAAAAGAATTCTTGTGAATTTATATACATCCTTCACCCTCTCACTTCTACAGGAAGACGATAATATTCACGACAGATTCGAGGCAACGGGAGAGAGGCGGGCACAGAGTCGTTTCATCAGCGAAACACGGCGAAGTCCGTGGATCCTTATCGCGATCATCTTCGCAGTTCTCCTTGTTGCACTACCAACCGCGGTTATGGCCGCCGCGGAAGTTCCCGCGTTGCAGAACAGCACCCGCCCGCAGATCGTAGAGACCGGCGTGTATGTGATGGATTTGCAGAGTTTCAATGTCGCTGATGGTACGTTCGGGGTCAATTTTTACCTTACCCTGGCATCAGATTCACCCGTTTCTCTGACAGATCTCGAAATTGTGAACGGGCGTGTAACCTCGGTGGATGCCCTTCTCGACACTCCTGATGAGAAAAGTTACCGGATCTTTGCAGCTATGACAGCCGATCCCGACCTCCACCAGTACCCGTTCGACCGTCATACCCTCTCGATCGAGATCGAGCCGAAACTGCATGATGAGCGCACCATGATGCTCGTAGTTCACCGGAACTCCACCGGCCACGAGCCGGATATCGGCATTCCGGGATGGCAGATGTCCAGAGAAGACTCCCGCATCATATCCCGCTCCTATGGCAAGGATGAGGCCCCTTATTCCCGTGCAGTCTTCAGTTATCATATCCGGAGAGACAGTACATCAACACTCCTGAAATTTTTCCTTCCCATCCTGCTTCTCCTCGTAGTCACGTTCTTTTCGCTGGCGATGAAAGGCTCGTCGAGGCTGGGACTGGGTGCTTCGATGCTCATTGTCGCTGTGTTCATCCACTGGCGAATATCCGATTCCATCCCGCTCGTCGCGTATGCAACCTTCCTGGATGTGTTCATGGTCATCACGTATACGACGATTGTCATGGTACTGATATCAGGGATCCTCATCCAGAAATTCACGGAGTCCGGGGATAACTGCCGTGTTGAACAGGTCAGCCGCTGGTCATTACGGACCATTCTCCCGCTTTCCATTACCCTGTATTTCCTGCTTTTCCTTTCTCTTCTGCTCTAACTATGGAGCAGGTCCATTTTTCCCTGCTCCCGTTCAGGCAGTGTCATTGTCATGACGGGGCTCCCGTTTGCAGTGCCGTGATCCGGAATGTAGGAGATCGAGAACAATGATACCCGTACATGACTGACGGTGCGGTGTTTTTCTGGTTAAACCTTGCAAAATCGCACGGAGGTGTTATGCAAATTTCCCCCTCTGGTATTCTGCGATGAACAATTCGCGGCAATCCCCATCGGGCCCGGCGAGTGGTGGTTCGGAACTCTCTTTCACGGGTATTTTATACCCGCCATGACAAAACTGGAAAGCAGTGAGGATAAATCCATGTCAGAATCCCAGCGTTCCCCGCTCGCCAGCCTCGTGCTGTTCATATGCTGCGTAGCGATTGCTGCAAGCCTCTTTGCCGCTGCGCACTATCTTGTCATCGATCTCCCGGCGCAGAAGGACCTGCCGGCACCGGAGAACGCGAAAGGCAGCACATCAAACTGCAAGGTATGCAAGAACAACTGTAAAGTCGACATAAATTACTATACCTGCCTGGCGATATGCGAAGACCTTGAATGTTCCGGATAGAAGTAACTGCTGGCCGGGGCGGGATCTCCCCGGGCTCTGCGGGAGGGAGGAAAATCCCCTGATCCGGGCCGGGAATCTGCCATGAGGAAACCCGGTGCCAGACTGAGAAGCGAATGTATATCGCACCCCTCTCCAACATGATCCTATGGTGGATCTGGACCCATTCTTCCACAGAATAAATTCCTGGTCCTTCACCCGGCACCGGGTCTGGCACCGGTGCCAGCGCCAGTATTATTTTGAATACATTGCCCCGTACGTCAAATCAAATCCGGTCGTGGATCCCGAAAAGATCCGGTACCTCAAAAACTTCACGTCAAAATTTGTCGTGCAGGGCCAGCTCATTCACGATATCATCGACCAGCAGATCCAACTGCATTGCGAGAACAAAGAGATGGATCCGGCCACGGCAATGAGTGAGTTCTCGAAGAAAGTTTTGCGGTACAAAAATATCGGAGGGGAGACATTCACCGAGTATCACAATGGCGAGACTACCCCCTCCTCGTTTTATGCCTACATTGATGAGAACGGCAAGACCTGCCTCCAGACCTTCTTCGGGAAATGGCCGGACTACACTGCCCGGGAATGCCTCCGGCACGAGACGTTCGATCATTTCAAAATCGGGGATGTCGGCGTCATCGTCAAGGTGGACTTTGTCGGGAAGATGCCGGACGGCACGCTTCTCCTCTCGGACTGGAAGACCGGGCGGGACGATGACGAGTACGAGTCGGAACTCCAGATGGCGGCGTATGTGCTCTGGGCCATGCAGTATTACCGGAAAAGTTGTGACGATATCCGCACCGAACTGGTATTTCTGAAGACCGGCGCGACAAAACCGTATTCATTCTTCTGGGAGCAGCTGGCCGTGATTCAGGAGATGATCCCCCGGGAATTTGGCGAGATGAATGCTTCCTATGAATATGGGGATTTCCCGGCAACACCTTCGCAGCGGGAGTGCCTGAGCTGCAAGTTTGCGGAGGTTTGTCCGGAGGCCGCGATCAAGAGAACATAAAACCAAACGCGATTTCCTGCAACAGCACGACTTAAACTTTTATGAAAAATTGATTGAAACGCCCCATCATTCTCATTGCACTGCGTCCAGGGGATAATTCCCCGCACTCATTTTACACCCGTTTACCTTTTTCCAGCATCGATCACGATCGGGTTCGAAGACCTGCAGCCGTCTCATCCTCAAATTCGAAGAACCCACAGGGTTCTTCTTCTGCCCCGAGTCTGAAGACCACCCGGCATTCGGATGACGTGTCAGTTTTTTAAAAAGGTAAGCACGTTACAAGCGATTTTCGCGTGAAAAATTATTTTTTTGAGAGAGTGTGTCGGATACTATGTGTGGCGGTATTGGGGAGGGCTCATGACTGAGGCTCCGTAGATCCGTTTCATGGGTATTTTATACCAGCCATGACAAAACCAAAGAGTAGTGAGGCCGAATTCATGACTGCTGCACAACAATCCCCGCTCACCCGCCTCGTTCTCTTCATCATCTGCTTAGCGATCGCTGCCACCATCGTTGCCACTGCCCACTACCTTGCTGTTGACCTCCCGGCGCAGGAAACTGCATTGCATCCCCCGGCCAACAGCGAATCGTGTACCATTAGTTACAAGGGATCCTGCGCCTATATCCGCGCCTCTATATGCCGTGTTGGCGGGACAGATCTTGACTGGCTTGAGTCGTGTATGAAAGATTACGGCTGCTGCGAATAGGAATGGAACGGGGAGCCGTACGCGGGGACGAGGAGCCCCTGCATCCTGCAGCCACCCGGAACTGCAGTTGGAAGATCATGGCAGAAAAAAATTCCATTTCACCAATCCTGATCTACAGTCCTGCCGTACTTTTCATGGATAATCCGGAAGTGTGAACATCCCATACCATCCCCAGAAAATCCCCGCTTGCACGCCTCGTGCTCTTCATCGTCTGCCTTGCGATCCTTGGCAGTGCTCTTGCACCCTCCACTATGCTGCCGTTGACCTGCCACAGCAGAATGCCAGCCCACCCCCGGATAACTCGCATAAATTGAGTAAGTGCGAGATCTGCCTGTCCAACTGCCAGTTCGTAACTGATCGCTTCAGATGCTTGGAGGGGTGCGACCTCATATGTTAGCCGTACCTGAACGCTGCCTGAGCGAGGAATATACCGGTGCAGAGGGACTTCATCCCGATATCAACGAGACCGTGAACGAGCAGGGCATAGCCACGTTTCTTTTAATTTTTTCCGGGTCTGGCATCATCTGCATTAAAAGAAATATTGCAGGATAACCAAGGTTACATGGATCACGGCAAAAACGATGGTAACGGCAGGCATGTGAAGTTTCCATCTTTAATCGCCCTTTACATCACGGCAGGATCCCGTTTGCGGGCTTACCCGATCATGCTTCCGGATATATCAATTCTAAAAAACATCAAAACCGGGTCCTCGCAAGAACCGCGTCGATTGTCCTGCACCGTTCCCGCCAATGGATTGCTCTCTTAAAATGGTGGCTGACATCGTTGATGATGTGATTCCCCCGACCAGCCCGGATAAAACGCCAATGACATGCTCCCTGCCATCGGCATCGACAGGGAACGACTCGGTTCTTTTAAGGAACTCGTACGGGCGGGTGACCAGTGAATGATTCCTGCCGGTTCGAACCGGGAACGATCGGGAAAGTCAGGCCCTATCCCGACCCGACGCTCGTGAAGCAGCTGCCTGAAGAGAATGAACCGGGTGGTGCGAAAGAAAAACCCGGGTACGATCAACGGAATATCGTCAGGCTTTTTTAAAGGCCCGGATAATGTATTGGAATCATGCGATTTTTTTTTACACTTATTCTCCTGCTCGTTGCCGCGACGCTGATGGCTGGATGCACTACATCTGACTCGGAGGCCGCAGCATGGAACGACAGGGGAGTTGCCCTGAATGAACAAGGAAAATATAACGAATCTCTCGATGCATACAACCAGGCCCTGAAACTTAACCCGAACAATGCCTCGGTATGGATCAACAAGGGGGACGTCCTCTCCGATCTGAAAAATTTTAACGAATCTCTCATGGCATATAACCAGGCCCTGAACCTTAACCCGGACAATGCCTCTGCATGGATGGACAAGGGTCTCGTCCTCTTCAATCTGAATAATTATAACGAATCGCTCGAGGCATACAACCGGGCCTCGATAATCGACCCGGAAAATGCATGGGCATGGGTCGATAAGGGAGCGGTTTTATCCTGGCAAGGGAAACATAACGAATCTCTTGAGGCATACAACCAGGCCCTGAAATATCACCCGGAAAATGCCGATGCATGGGGCGGCAAGGGATGGACCCTGGCCTTGCTGGAGAACTATAACGAGTCAATCGAGGCATACACCCGGTCATTTGAACTTGCCCCGAACAACTCCGATAGATGGGATGGCATGGGGTATGTATTCCTGAAGCAGGAAAAATATGATGATGCTCTTGTGGCATCCAATCAGGCTTTGAAAATAAATCCAAACGATACCTATGCATTGAATTACAAGGCGTATGCCCTGCAGAAACTGGGGAAGTATGATGATGCTCTTGTGGTATCAGACCTGGCATTGAAAATTGACCCGGACTCTGCCGAAGCATGGGCCACGAAGGGAAGTATCCTCAACGATCAGGGAAAGTATTCCGAGGCCATCGCAGCCTGTGACCAGGCATTGAAAATTGACCCGGACAATGCCAATGCATGGGCCACGAAGGGAAGTGTCCTCAACAATCAGGGAAAGTATTCCGATGCTATTGCAGCCTGTGACCAGGCATTGAAAATCGATCCAACGAATGACGATGCCAAAAAGGAACGGGACATTGCGCAATCAAAACTCAAATCCTGAATTTATTATCACGATCCATACCACCGGCTCCGGATGATCCCGGAGATCAACTATTTTTTTTGAACCGGCCCGATTGTTGAACTGTTTTAGAAAACACCGGGACATCTGCACTTTGGGGCACCCCCCTGACGATTATGAGGGGGCCAGGGCCGGGCTGAATATAGTTAGCGAGTTTGTAAAAAAATTTCACGTAGGCCCTGCTGAAAATTTTTTGGAAAATGGGTCGCTTGATCCGGAATAAAATTTCAAACGGGGGATGAGGGGGGATCAAAAAATTTTCGAGCAGGGCCTGTCGGATTTTTTTTAATATCCTGCCGGCAGGAAAAAACCGGCGGGAAAAATTCCAGGTTCGCTGGCTTTATCTCCCCATCACGCCAAAAAGGAAATAACAATTTTGTTCGTGAGGATGGTTCATTTCAATGTCTGCGTCACAACCTGCCCGGTCACCACTTGCCCGGCTCGTACTCTTCATGGTCTGCCTGGCAATCGCCGGGAGTTGTATAGCCGGAGCCCACTATTATTCCGTTGACCTGCCGCAGCAAAAGGCAACACCTCCCGACAATGGCAAAACGCTTGGCCATCAATGCGATATCTGTAAAACCAACTGCGCTGGTAAGACGGATATCTGGAATTGTCTCCAGGAATGTGAAATGATCTGCTGAATTTTTTTTGCAAACGTTGTCTTTAGTGCTCGAAATGGATTTGTGTCATGTTCATCCCGCCCCCGGTGGGAGACCGTAATCCCGTCTGCATAAGAACCGACTATGGCAGATGAGTGGCGGTAGTGCGAAAGTTGTACGTTTGCGGAGGTTTGTCCGGAAGCCGCGATCACGAGAAAATAAAATCAAACGCGATTCTCTGCAACGGCACGATTAAAATTTTTATGAAAAATTGATTGGAACGTTCAATCATTCGGATAAAAAACATTTATTGGATAATCCCCCGCTTCCGCAACTCGAAATAACATCTCGCACACGCGTCCACATCTGCGCCGGCATTATGGCTGCCGGTGAATTCCTCCTGGAATAACTGGAGGTGCAGCTCGGTCAGGGTCGGCCACTTGTACCCGTAACCGTTGGCCTTGGGAAGTTTGCACCACGAGACGATCTCCCGGGGTTTCATGGTGCAGACGGTCTGTTTTGCAAGGATGTTGGTCTCAAGCCTGCACCGTACGAATTCCGTATGGATGATCGGCAGGTCGAAGTCGAGATTGTGGGCAACGATCGTCTCCGCCTTCTCGACATCGGCATTGAACTGCGGGAGCACTTTATGCAGTGAGACTCCTTCAGCTTTCGCCCGTTCGGTCGTGATCCCGTGAATCCTTGCAGAGTCCATCGGGATCGTGAAGTCCGTGGGGTAGATGATGAAACTATTTTGGCTCTCCCGGTTGCCTTCGGCATCGTAGAGCGACCAGGCCAGCTGGACAATCCGCGGCCATTTCTCTGTCGGGTCTGTGGCGGAGTACCGGGGGAGGCCGGTGGTTTCGGTGTCGATGAAGAGAAGCATTACTAGTATTTTGGGGGGATGCTATTTGGGGTTGGGGGTTTGGGGCGTGGACGGAACCGCCCGATTTGAATCAGTCAGATCTTCAATAAAGATTTCAGGATTGGAGATCCCATTCTGATTTTAGGAGATTCATATGTCAACATTTACCGCGGTTCTTCACAAAGAGGATGACACCTATGTGGCAGAATGTCCCGAAGCAGGGACCGTCAGCCAGGGCTATACGGTGGAAGAGGCGGTCAATAACCTGAAAGAGGCAACTGAATTATATTTAGAAGAGTTCCCAAAAACGAAAAAGAAACGTGCAATCCTGACAACCTTTGAGGTGTCATCGATTGCCACATCTTAAACCGGTTTCTGGTGAAGAGACCATCAGGGTCCTCTGCAATAAATTTGGCTTTTCTGTATCCGGTCATTCCGGCAGTCATGTGCGGCTCTCAAAGATGAGTGCTAATGGAAAGATCGGTACTGTGGTTTCACGACGAGTTGAAACCAGGGACTCTCCGGGGAGTTCTGCGGCTGGTAAAAGTAGATGTCGATGAATTTTACCGGAATTTTTGAGCAACGGAATGGTGCACAGGTTCCAGATTGTAATTGAAAAATCCGGAAAGAATTATTCTGCATACTCGCCCGATCTCCCCGGCTGTGTCGCAACCGGCAAGACCCGTGAAGAAGCGGAAGAACGGATGCACGAAAGTATTGAGATGCATCTTCAGGAACTTGTTGACGCCAAACGCCCGGCACTCGTTCGCCGGGCTGGACAGGCCAAAGGAAATGTACGAAAAAACAGGTGCCGGTGCGGGACGGCCCATGATCTGCTGATGGATCTCTCCAAAGAAGGGAAATAATTATTGTGAGGTACACCAAGATAGGAACTGGTAGAACACCATGACAAGCCGTGATGAGATTCTTGATCTGCTCAGATCATTACAGAGCGATCTTACCGCACGGTATAAGGTTCAGAGGATTGGTGTGTTCGGTTCGGTTGCCCGGAGAGAGGCACGGGCTGACAGTGACATCGATATTCTTGTCGATTTTAAGGATGGGGCGGATCTCTTTGATCTCATCGAGCTCTCCCAGTATCTCGAAGAAAAGATCGGGAGACATGTGGATCTTGCTACCCCCCATGCGCTACGGCCGGAGATCCGGGATGGCGTTTACCGGGATGTCGTGTACGCATGAGGGAGTATCGTCTTCTTCTTTCGGATATCCTGCAGGCTGCAAAAGATATTCGCGATTTTACAAGCGGTATGACCGCAAACGATCTTTCTTTGGATAATAAGACACGTTCTGCGGTACTGTACAAGTTTGCTGTGATGGGCGAAGCAACGAAACTTCTGCCAGAACAGGTTCGTGAACAATATCCCGCTATTCCATGGAAGAGTATTGCGGGTCTCCGGGATAAAGTAATTCATGGGTGGGTATATCGGTGTGGATTATGAGCTCCTGGGGGAGACCATAACAAAGAAAATTCCCGTGGTTATCAACGGGATTCAGAATATTCTGAATGATACCAACCGGTAGTTAAGGCTGTGTCGTGACCCGAAGACTTCGTCTTCTCCTTATCAGGGTCTGATAACTTCTCGAATCTTGAAGGCTTCGTCTTTCCGACATCATGGACTGACATCCCGTCGGTTTCATCGGCCAGCCAGCCCCACCAGGAAAAGAATGAGGGGGCAACAGGTAATAAAAAAATCACATTTTTTTTTAAGAATCCAACTTAAAAATATCCGTTTAACTTTTTGCAATCGCGATTGGCAGTGTCGAGTGAATGTGATGATGAAAATATCCGGGTTCGAATGCTATACCGCAACATGTATTGTTTTATAAAAATGACTATTCCGTTATGAGAGGATTGATTGTTTTTGGTATCCTTTTGATTGCAATTGCCATTACCGGCGGGTGTATTTTTCAAACTGAAAATTCTGTGCCTCTCATCAATCAGCCGCCGTCAATTTCTCAAGAACCGGATGTACATACCGGAGGATCGGCACTGGCCATTGCATTCAAAGGAGATGAAATTTCAACCAAATCCCCGGAAGCAAAAGAGCGGTTCATCACAGGACTCACGTATCTGACGCAATATGCCCGGTACAACGAGTCTATAGAATATTTTGATGCTGCACTCGCCATCGATCAGAATTTTTCCGAAGCCTGGCTGGCAAAAGCGGTTGCCTTCCATAATATGAAACAGTATGATGATGCGATCCGATGCTACGATAAATCTCTGGAACTTTCACCCGGGGATGCAGGAACCTGGTCGCTGAAGGCAGTAACGCTCCGGGATTTCGGGAAGGTGAATGAATCCGCAGAATGTTTCCGGAGAGCAAATGAACTCGATCCGCGCTATGGAATCAGGTAATTTTTTCTGTCACCGGTGATGAGTGAGGTGGGGTTGTACCCCTTCACCCGCCCATCCGGGCCCGCAGCAGGCTCGGATCACCTCTTTTGCTGGGACCCCAACCGGCCTGTTTTGGGGTATTTTGCGGGAAGTCTCATGGAAAAACGCCACACTTCATCCGATTCGGGAACGGGCGATTTTCCATGGAGAAAAACCGGCCTGTTTAGAACCTGTTTCCTTTGAGGAAAGGTTGCTGCCGCAGGGTTCAGCACATGAGCGTGGAATTACGTGGGCGATCACGTTTATCCGACCTGCCAGGATCTCCTCAGGAGACCTGCATTCCCTTCATCGAATCCGGCCCTGCCACGGCCCCGGATGTACCCCTTTTCCGGATCCAGAGGGAATAATTCAGGAAAATAAGGGAATAAATCCCGCATTTTGCTCGTTTTTACGTCGGCAAACCAGAGGTCATGTGTAGTCGAGTTACAGTGGCCGAAAAGGAAGGGTCACGGGTTCCAGGAGGTTTTGGGAGGTGATCCGGGACGTGAGGGGGTGCTATGGGCGTTTTAGTGGGGGTCGGATTTCTACGACGGAGAAATGGGGGGTGCCATCAACTATCGTCGATGATTGAAGGTCGTGATCCCTCATAGGGAGATGTGATCACGGAGCTCTCGTTCTCCGTCGGAGAACTCCTGCCCGAACTCGCCCCCAACCCGCGAAGGAGACATAGTTCCTCAAAAAAGAGACAGGGTTAAGCAGATTTCCTTTCATTTTTACGTCAGCGGGCCAGAGACAGAGTATGGCAGAGTTACCGTGGCCGAAAAGGAAGTGTCACGGGTTCCAAGAGGTTTTGGAGGTGATCTGTGGAATGAGGGGTGCTATGGCTGAAATAGAGGGGGATGGATTTCTACGACGTAAATCAGGGTAAATACATAGGATTGCCGCAGGGGCCGGAGTGTGTGCTTCTGGCTATTGCCGGGACATGACGGGCACCGGGTCGGATATGTACTGGAGCGTTTGGGAACGTGAGCGGTACCGGAAAAGGGCTCATATACTCCGGAACCGGAAGGCAGGCCATGTTTCCCGGTTCTAATGAAGCCCGGGGCTGGATCACCAACTATGGTGCAATCACCGAGATACAATCGACCCGGGAAAAATCACGATCATTTGTGATGATATGATCAAGAGCATAATGCGTGCAGCTCGCTGCATGGAGAGCATCGGAGAAGAGGAGACCGTACTTCCGTGAGAGGGCGAGGGCTTCATCCATAAGTGGAGCGGAATCAAGGATGACAATCCCATAATCGTGGAGCACTTCCCGCGTCACATCAAACGGGAGAGCAAAATCTGCTATCCGTTCCGGGTTCTGTTTCAGGAATGCGATTGCCTCCTTCGGCTGCATGCCTTTTTCGGCATATACCTGCATGAGCAGAACCTTGTGGAAGAATTCATCAATAACGGTGCTATTGATTATGGCCCTTCACCACTCCATTTCGCACATTTTCGAGAAGCTCTTCACAGGCTGGTGTGAACCGGGTGGTGGTGAACGCATAGATGAGAATATTTGTGTCGATGAATACGGAGCGGTCCTGAAGGCTGGAGATTTTCATCAATAGAACTCTTCAATATCGGTTTCTGCGATCATCATGGCAAATTGTTCCGGGACGGGGATCCTGGTCCGTCCGGTCTTCTTTTTCAACCGTACGAGGACTTCGCTCTGACCGTTTGCCAGCGGGTGATCGAGGATGATCGTGCGACCGTCAACCATTTTTCCTTCGACTGTAACCGGCATGTCCGCTCCTTTTGTATTTCATATATTACTGCTCTGGTATATCTGCTTCTCTCTCTATGGGTGCAATCGTGCGTCATCAGCCCGGGCCCCCCGCTCCAACTGACACCCGGAGACCGGCTATCCCCCACAAAACAATGCAGCCGCGATCCGGGAGGCACCCCCACTACCGAAGTGGAGGGGCGGCCCGGTTATTTTTTTGTGGCAGATTCTCACTGAACATTTTCAAACGGTTGGATCACCGGTTTTTGTTTATGGCGCCCGGCCGAGCGTGATCCCGGGAATGCGGGCAGGGATTGGGGGGATGATGAAACTGGACCGGCTTAACGGTTGCGTTTGGGATCGTAGAGCGATGAGGCCGGACGGGTTGCTCGCGGCTTTTTTCTGATGGATCGGTTGCAGAGTATTGCGGGAGGTTGGGGGTTTCGGTGTTGAGGAAAGGGAGTATCTGGTTTAGGTTTGGAAGTTTTGGTTTTAGCTGAATTGAGGAGAAGACCAACAGATATTCACTTCCAATTAAGGTACAACGGCATACTGATCATGGTCACGTGTCTCCTGCTCTCAACATTCGGCAGTCACGAAAATCAGGGTGAGTTTCGCCCTTCCGCTGTGCCAGTAAGAATCTTGAACAAACCTTTGAATTCAGCTTTGATATAATGGTGAACGACCGTACCTTGCTTGGTTTTTTCAACAATCTGATCTCTTTCAAGCCTCGATATATGCCAACTCACCGAAGGTCCAGAAATACCTGCGATACTGCCAATCTCTTTTCTCGAAATTCCCGGGTTGGACGAGAGAATCTCAATGATCATCCACTCGGTTGGATTTTTTGTATGCAAACGCAATATCCTCTCATTGGAGGAGTACACTGCGGAATTCTGGAAATATCCTTTACCAGTCGCGGATTCCGCATCAACGATCAGGTGATAATCCAGGAGTTTGTTCAGGTGATAGGTGACATTCTTGTTGGTCAGTTTTGTAATTCGTTCTATTTCGGAGGGATTAATACCGGGATTTTTCCGGATTGCAGTATAAACAAGATTTCTTGAGGCATTGTCAAGGATTTCTTTTCGTCTTAATTTTACCAGTCCGGAAATTATTGGCAGATTGCCTGATAATAACAGTTTAATAAAATATACCATAAGTGATAAAAACCCGGTGAGGGCCAGGATCAGAAGAATTGCGGTGGGGAGATCTGAATAATCGATCTGTTGTGGTTCCGGTTCATCCATAAATGGACTGGTGGAGGATGCAGGAATAAAATACCGGGCCGTATCATCCGGTGAAATGGCGTGTGCAGGCCGGACTTCATAACCCCCGGTCTCAAATGCCGTGACCGGGACTGTCAGAATAATTACCAGCATCAGAAACACGGTGATTCCTGTTTTTCCTGCCAATTCCAGTCCCTCCCTTAATAAAATAACAATCTGAATGGCTGGGTTTCCCTGGCAATTGTTTCTGCTTCTATGACAACATACCAGTCCCCACCGGTAAGATCCCCGTCTCGGGAAATCTGAAGAAAAATTCTGCCATCATCTTTTCCATCGGATGAATCATAATAGGGTCCCATCATACCATCGGGACAAAATATCGTGATTTTCAATGAGTTTTTTGGATTTAACCAGTTCAGATCGCAGGTGATATTCTTCATTCCGGTGGGGAAGCGCCGGTAAAATGATATGGACTCCCCGGTTTTTATTTGCCAGTCCAGATAGTCCAGTATCCTGTACCCGTTCCCGCCGATAATTGCATTTTCAATTCCATAGTCTCTTTTTTCAGTTTCATTTAATGCGCTCAGATTGAGCGGGCCGGTTTCCTTCCAGATATTTGCACCATAGGGCAGTGACGGGTAATCGTTGCCCCAGTATACTTCCTGGTTGCAGAATTCATCGAACGTTTCCTGAGAGACACTCCGGCGCATAATTTCAAGCTTTTCGGGATTTACAATCTCCATGTACTCCCGATAGGTGATATTTGTGCCATGCAGCTGGTTTATCTGGTTAATTTTGTCGTTGTGGGAGGAATCTGTTTTCTTCTCCGCGGCGGCAACACCGGAAATAATGATGCCAACCGCTAACAGGAGAAAAAGAACTCTGGCTACCGCAGGACCATTTATCGTCAATGATATGCTCTCCCGGTAAGGTCAGGATTATTCTGCTATTCGCGAATAATTACAAATCATATTCATATTGTTCTATATAACTTTTGTTCCCGAGGTGTCTACATTGGATTAACCGGGATGTATCATCAGATTCAAATGGTTTTACAGGAATTCCAAAAAAGGTGGATTTTTCTTTATTTCAGATTGTCATGGCATCTCTGGACCGGAATTAAAATGGCCATAATCTGCCATACGACCAGGTATACCCGGAGGTAGTCGGGTTTGTTGACTGGCCTATGAGTTTGGACTGGTAATATACACTATTCTGGGGATAAGGATATTGATCAGACATGGAATGCTGGCTCATCCCGTCGCTCCCCCAATATTGCTGGTAATAATCAACCATGCCCCCGTCTCCATACAATTCTGTCCTCAGCAACAATGTCGTGGAATAGCTGCCCCCTCCGACCATCCCGGTCCCGCCGTGGATAATTGAAGAGCCGGATCTGCTGAGATCATAGGCGGATAAAATCATGGCAGCCATCGGGGCTTTCTTCGTCCGGTGGGATACCAGAGCACTGAGTTTGTTCAATGTCGATGCCGTACCGGAAGGATCCAGTCCACGGACAACATACCCGCTCTCATCCGTTTTCAGATCTTCGAGTCCGAACTTCTGTTTCTCTTCGCTGCTGATCTCCCTGAGGTTAACCGGGCCGCTCTCATCCCAGACCGTTGCCCCATTGGGAAGCTCTGGGTGGTCATTTCCCCAGTAGACAACTGTGCCCGAAAATTCCGCATACTCTTTTTCGGGAAGATTCTTTTTCAGTTCTGCAAGCTGGTCGGGAAAGACTTTCCCCCAGTATTCGCCGTAGGTCATTTTCGTCCCGTACAGTTCCTTGATCATCCTAATCTGCTTCTCATCGGCATGCGCTGAGATGGAGAAGGCGCTGGCAATGCCGGACCCTGCTATAACCAGAAGCAGAAGACCGGCGATTGTCACGAGTTTTATTTTGTTGCCGTTTATCATTGTTCACTTCCGTTTGCTTTACCCGTTTATTCGCGAACCCGGTGGAAAATCATAAAGGATTCTACCGGCTCGGATAACGGGAAACTCTTGTCATGGTCCTGAACCATGCGTAGTCTCTTGTCATTCCGGTAAACCGTCTCATCCAAGAGTAATACCTGATTCAGAACGAGTTACAGGGCGAATTTTCACGTTCTGCAACACAAATCCTGGTACATACTCGGGTTGATGGTTCACAGTCCTCACTTAGAACTATTATAAAATAAGCATTATTCCTAAAGGGTCTACACAGTTTTTTCTTGATCTGTAGACACCTTTGGAATAAACACTAAATAACGTAAAAAATATCGTATTAGTATGAATATTCGGAACTATTTTCCCTGGCCGGAACACCGGTCTGAAGTTTTTAAGAGAATACCTCCGTCATATTTTTTTCTAAGCGTACTTGCTATCCTGCTCCTTGCATTACCTCCGGGAGTAAGCGCACAAGAACGGGTCCTTGTCAACTATACATTTATTGATGAAAACCAAGTTTCCATCTGGGATCCTCCCGTACGGGTATCGCATTATGGCCTGAGCGAGGGTCTAGTCGCCTATCACACAGACAAGACCGTATCTATCTGGGACAGTAAAACCGGGGGGAGAGAAACGCTGGAAATCCCTCATGAGTCTAATTACAATATCAACATTGCATCTCTTGACATAACTGACGGGACGGTCTATTACGTCCTTGATAAAAAAAAGGGAAGAACGTTATTTGGCTCTGAAGGCGGGCTGTATGCATACGATGGGAAAAACAACACGTTGATCGCACCGTTTTCCCGGCATGATATACTGAATATTATTGCAGATGATAATCGTATATTAGTCCACGATATTACAAATTATTACAACCATTCAGATTCCCGGCAGGACTCAGCGGGAGACCTGTTTGTTTTTTCACCAAAAAGCGGCGAAATTATTCCGGTTGATGACCTTATTGAGTTGAGCGATCCGATCGGGTTCGGTGAGAATAACAGTGTCACGGCGACCTATGGCATCAGCTTCAGCAATAATGGTGAAATGATCCAGCGTTTACCCGGCGACGGGCTGGCAGTGTTTTCCCTGTCCGGACAACCGGTAGACCAGACGGTCACGAAGATCAGCATCCCGTCCGGGACCAATACGGGAACTTTGGGATGGATTGTCAGGTTTGATCCGGACTGTTTTTCGAAGGATTATTTTGTATGGAAAAAAACAACCGGCAATATAACTTCCGGTTACCATAGTTCCCTTTACCTTACGGATCTCAGGACCCTGAAGAATGTGATATTAACGGAAACGAATGGTTTTTTCAGCGATTACAGTTACGCTGTTGACGGGGATTACCTGATCTTTGGCCGGACCCTGTACCATATCCCGACCGGAAAGAAGACGGAACTGTCGTTCAATGGCGAGCTGGACAAACTGTTTGATAACGGGCTTGGAGAGTTATTGAACAATAAGTCTTCAGAGATCGATATCATCCGGTTCAATGACGAGGGACTCCTGATCAGGACATATCCGAAAGTGGAGGATGCCGATTATTCCGGGAAATACCAATTGTTTTTTGCGGATCTTGGGCCGGTTATTCATCCTGATGGAAAGGCCCGGAAAATAATCTCCGATACGATCCCAGAAACCGCACAACAGAACCATACGAAAGAAACTCCGGTATCACTTATGATACCCGGTCTTGCGCTCATTGTTGTGGGTATTGTAATGGTATCCAGAAACAAGAAGTAGCAGGATTATCCGGGTCGATCCGATTGATGCACCCCATCCGATATTTTTCCGGGAGGGGAGAATCCCCCCGCGATCCGGGATGGTGATATTTTCCAAATCTTTCGCGCAGGTTTTTGATTCTCTCCTGAAATCTTTCTTACGGGTCATCTACGTCCCCCCGATTACCCCTTTTTCCGGACCCAAGGGGAATAAACTTGAAACTTACGTCTTCTCGTGTTTCATGCTATTCAGCACTCGACATTCCCAAATATGAGGGGGAGTCTCGCAGGTTTCTGGTCGTTTTTACGTCAGCTGGGGTGAGATCATATGTAACCACGTTACCGCGTGCTAAGCGGAGGTCCCCCGGTATCAGGAAGTCCCGCCACCCGTTTTGGGATATGGAGGGCTGCACCCCCTCACCAACCCATCCGGGCCCGCAGCAGGCCCGGATCTCCCCTTTTGGAGGTCGCCCGACCGGCCTGTTTCGGGGGTTTTTGCAGGAAGTCTCATGGAAAAACGCCAATCTTCCCCGGATTGGCGAATGGGCAGTTTTGCATGGAGAAAAACCGGCCTGTTAGAAACCTGTTTCTTTTGAGGATCGGTGGCTGCCGCAGGGTTTGGGATATGGGCAGGGATTTACGTCACCGGCCGTCATTATCCGACATCCCATGATCTCCTCAGGAGACCTGCATTCCCTTAATCGAATCCGGCCCCGCTACGGCCCCGGACGTACCTCTTTTCCGGAACCGGAGGGAATAAAACCGAAAACTAGGGGAATAAATCCGGCATTTTACTCATTTTTACGGCGTTAAACCAGAGGTCATATTTAGCCACATTATAGCGGCCGAAAAGGAAGGGTCGCGGGTTCCAGGAGGTTTTGGCAGGTGATTCGGGAAGTGAGGGGGCGCTATGGCTGAAATAGAGGGGGGCGGGTTTCTACGACGTGAAAATATTGAGTTCAGATCAAAGATTTAGGGCTCCCGAAGTTGCGGGTCACTTGACCCGTGACAGGTATTTGACCCGTGACAGGTCAAGTGCTCCGGCCGGGTAAGATACCCGTCACAGGTATTTTGCAGGAGTCCGGATCTGCACTATATAATAGGGGGATTTGAGGCGGGTTCAGGAAACGAGGTGATGAGATTTTAGGGCAGGACTGCCTGTTCAAAAAAGCCGCTCCCAAGTGGCTGCCAAAACTGCATAACCGTTTCAGGCATCTTCATTCAAAGTCCGGTTAAAAATTTCCGGGCAAGGTCCGGTTAATTTTTTCAAGCAAGGTCTGCTCAAAACTTTTCATTCAAGGTCCGATTAAAAAATTTCATGCAAGGTCTGGTTGATCGGTACGCGGCTTTCAGGCAGGGGCCGAGGGGTCGATTGAAATTTTTTGAGCAAGGTCTGATTATTTTTTTTCAACCAAGGTCTGCTCAAAACTTTTCATGCAGGGTCCGGTTAAAAAATTTCAGGCAGGGTCTGATGCAATTTTCCCGCACGTCCACACGTCGCAGCGGCACACACGCACGCACATTTCAATCAAGGTCTGATTAATTATTTTCATGCAAGGTCTGCTCAAAATTTTTCGTTCAAGGTCTGCTTGAAAAATTTCATGCAAGGTCCGGTTGATCCGGAAACAATTTTCAATCGGGATCCGGATCGCGATGAAAAAATTTCAAGCAAGGTCTGCCTGAAAAATTCCGGGCAAGGTCCGGTTGAAAATGCTAAAAACTGCAAACAGTCCCGGCAGGTGGGTATGCTGATACCCACCGTTTCCAGGCAGGGTCCGACCGTAATCCCATCAGGCCCCCACCCACCCCCGCTGAACATTTTCAAACGGTTGCATCACCGATTCATGTTTACGGCGCCCGCCCGGGCGTGATCCCGTGAATGCGGGGAGAGGACATGGGGATGATGAAATTTTTCTGGGTCTCCTGGTTGTTGTCGTTTACGATCAGATCGCCGGGTTGCTCGCGGCTATTTTTCTGTGTGATCTGTTGCGGAGTATTGCGGGAGGCCGGTGGTTTGGGTGTTGTGGAAGGAGTATCTGATTTTTTTTGGGAAGGATATTGGGGTTGACAGTTTTTTTTCAGAGTCCGAAAATATTTTCCAACCATGCCACGGGAAAAAAGTTCATAAAACCCGGTCATCTTCCCCGGCATCTTCACTTTCCCGGCGCCCGCCCAGCGTTATATTAAGACAATTCGTTCACAGGGGATACAAGGATCTGATCTCATGACATCCAGCCCCGCAGTCACGGACCAGTTGTATCACGCTCTCCAGGAAATTATTCACAATGCCCGGACACAAGCGTACCGGTCCGTCAACCACGCGATGGTCGAAGCATACTGGAACATAGGGCGGTTAATCGTAGAAGAAGAACAGGCCGGAAAAAGCCGGGCCGGGTATGGGACGCATCTTCTTGAAGATCTTGCGCTCCGTCTAACCAGCGAATTCGGACGGGGGTTTTCTGTTGTAAATCTCAAGAACTTCCGGCAGTTCTATCTTGTTTTTCCTAAAGGGTATTGCGAAGGAGACGTACCTGAAGATGAGATTGGCTACACAGTGTGTAGCGAATTGAGTTGGTCACATTACCGGCTCCTGATGCGGGTTGAAAATCCCGAGGCACGTTGTCATTATATTCGGGATGCGATCGGACAGAACTGGAGTGTGCGGACTCTTGAGCGGCAGATCGATTCACTCTCCTATGAACGGCTGTTGAAAAGCCGGGGCCGGGAGATCAAAAAACTCACGGTTCAGGAAAATAAGATTCCTGGTCCACAAACACCGGATGAATTTATCCGGGACCCGTATGTTCTGGAGTTCCTGCATATTCCATCTTCTGCATCGTACCTTGAGCACGAACTTGAGCAGGCCCTTATCGATAAACTCCGGGACTTTCTCATGGAACTGGGGAAAGGGTTCTCGTTTGTCGGGCGACAGTACCGGATCAGTACGGAAACCTCCGAGTTTTACATCGACCTCGTGTTCTATCATTATATCCTGAAATGTTTCGTCCTCATCGATCTGAAGACCGGAAAGCTAACGCACCAGGACATCGGGCAGATGGATATGTATGTGCGTCTTTTCGAAGACCGGGTTAAAACAGAAGGTGACAACCCGACCATCGGCATTATCTTGTGTACGGAAAAAGACGAGACGGTTGTCCGGTATTCAGTTCTCAATGACCGCCGCCAGCTCTTTGCATCCCGGTATAAATTGTATCTTCCGAGCGAGCAGGAACTTGTTGCAGAGATTGAGCGGGAGAAGGAGATCATGCGGCGGCTTGATCGCGATCGGGCCGGTTAAGACGCGAGGCTGCCTTGAGTTTATTATCATAAGGCCAGAATAATGGGCCGGCTGTATCGGCCGTTTGGCACCCCCACTTACGAAGCGGAGGGGCGGCCCGATTATTTTGTGGCAGATTCCCGCTGAACATTTTTCAATAAACGGTTGCATCACCGGTTTTTGTTTATGGCGCCCGGCCGGGCGTGATTACGGGAATGCGGGGAGAGTCAGGGGTGATAATGAAACTGCTCCGGTTTTCCGGTTGTTATCGTTTACGATCAAGTCGGCCGGGTTACCCGTAGCTGTTTTTCTGTCGGGTCGGTGGTGGAGTATTGCGGGAGGCCGGTGGTTTTGGTGTCAAGGATTTGAATTTACCGGTATTGAGCGCAAATTTCCAATCTGGTGGAAATAGAGATAATTGAAGAGAAAACGGGAAACTATATCATTACATTTTTTTAAAAATTAAAAACAAAGTATTTATATGCTTGCTACTTTATTCTTTTCTAATAAGTGGTATATATGGACATCGAGAAAATTGAACTTCAAAATAATATTTTGCCAAAAGAACTGATTTTCGCAATATTCCAAATTAAATCCCCATTTTTTGATGAGTATGGAAAAAATATTGATTTAAGTGATTTAAGTTTGGTTTTAAATACAAATCAAGAAAATTACCAATGTCGAACTGATCAATTTAAAACTATTTTTCGAGAATTAGGTAAAATAAATGAAAAAAGAAAAGAAAATGAAAAAATTAATTTTCTCGTGTTTCCTGAATATTCTTTCCCACCTGAATTTATTGATGAAGCTAAAAAATTTGTAAATCAAAATCAAATTATTATTATTGGTAATTATTACAATCGAATTGAGAAAGCAAGTACCAGTTTTGTATTAATTCCAGAAGGATGGTCTACCAATACGCTATATCAAGCTCATAAAAATTCAATTTCAAAATATGAAAAAGATTTTTTAGTCTCACCCACTGAAGAGAAAATATTAAAAATAATATGGAAACCGAATTTGGATTCTGACTATTCATATATTCAAATACTTACTTGTAAAGATTTTTTATGTTATACGGGATTCGCTGGACGTGAAGAAAATAAGGGAATAATTGACAACACAAAATCTGGCATAATTTTAGTTCCAATGTGTACGCCTAAAATCGAACCATTTATAAATGAGGCTTTATCTTTATTACGAGAATGCCCTGGAAAATCGTGTAATAATGTAAATATCACAAGTATTCTTTGTAATTGCACCGATTTAGATAAAAATCAACATGAGCCAGGAATCGTAGGAGGTACTAGAATAATTTCCCTAATCGATGAAAATTTCAGTGAAGTGAACGATAATACATCTGTTATTGAACGAGGAACTGAAGGATTATTGTTAGCAAAGATTAACCCAAGCTGTAATTATTCAAGGCTCAGTTTATATACTAAAGATCCAAATGCCGTTCAATTATTCACATACAAAATTCGCTTTGACCGCGATTTTAATTTTGTTCTTGAATATCCAAAAGTACACAACAAAGTTTTTATTAATCCACATATTTTTTATAGTGAATTGGGGATAAAAAAAATTTACGCGTTCCTAGTTATGAATGATTATGCAAATTTTTACAATTGTTCAAAATTAATGCCAAAGGAATTTCTCGATTCATCAATAGGAGTGAACGGGATTTGGGGTTATCATGACATTTTAATCGAATCATACGAACACAATTTGGAGTTGGTGAAAGAAAATATCAATATTCGTCTATGGCCACTAATTAGTAATGATAATTTTAATAATAAAAAAATGATTGGAATAGTTTATGTTAAACAACCAATAAAATTCCGAGATATTCCCATTGATAGCAAATTAGAGGAGGGGATACAAGAATATATTCGAGACAATTGTCCTGTCGAATCAGATCCAAAATTAAAAAAATTTTTACGTAGTATCGCAGTGGGCAGAAATTATAACATTAATCAAATCGATGAGGATATTATTCGATGCCAAGAACAGCATATTTGCATTTATTCAAAATGCGATTTGTCTGATAGAACTGATGAAGAAATCCGTGAAAAAATTCCAGAGTTTCTTGTTTTAATTCAGGTTCAAAAAATAAATGAGATATTTACTGAAACTGAAGAGGAACTATTTGAGCAGGAATTATTAAAAAAATTAATTTTGGATGGACGAATCCGCACGATTGAGCAATTAGGGTATCTTGGTGGAGCTCTTCTGAAAGCACAATATCTGATCCATATTGTTTCTGATATGGAGGGTCTAAAAGATGTAGTACTTAATATTATAATTAACCATAAAAGTAAAACCATCCGGTGTAAAACACAATTAATTTTAACACATCAAAAAATTTTAGAGAATAATTTACCGATTTTGTCCGAAAAACAAATTCCTGATCAAAAAGAAAAGAAACTGAACAATTTAATTTTTAAATATATTGATTTATTAAATCGAAGAGGTAGATCTTATTTTGATGTTCTAACATTAAAGCGGATTGAGATTTCCGATGCTATGCTACTCAAACGAACAAATGATGTGTATATTGATTTGAATGAATTATATGAGAATGAATTCCCTCAAGGAAAAGATGCAGTTCTTGATTATATTTTTCATTTAAGTCAATTGCTTGAAAAATTTTCATCTAATTCTGTTTCTGAAAAAGATATAAAGAAATTCAGAGAGGGAACTAAAATATTTTTTGCCGATCTTGGTCAAAAAGTTGAAACTAACATTCGAGATCAATTCAATGAAATGTTAACTATGGTTACTATTTCCCCAAAACAGATATGCGAAATCATTAATATTGCTGCAGTAGCGAAAGCTCCAAATTTTTCAAGACCTATTGAGTATCCGAAAATCCAAAGTGGAACAACAATACGTCCATTGATCCTATTAAACGAATTGATGGCAGACAGTAAGGGTTTCAAAAAATTTCAAGATGAATGTTTGAAAAGAAATCCCAATTTCACCCAAGATAAGATTAAAGAGAATTATAAAATAGCAACGCGGATTAACGAAATTTCACAAGATTACGTAAAAAAATTGTCGAAACATGATCAATCCGTATTGAATGATTATACAGCTATCTTTATTGGATTACGTAACTTTGCTTCTCACCCTTACGATCCAAATGATACATCAAATTTTGATAAAAAGAATATTCCTCATATACCAAAAATCGTTTTCGAAGTATGCAAACATAATTTGACTGTTCGAAGTCAACTACTCCATACAATTTGATAACAATCAAGTAATTTACTCTACAGAAATGACATGCCAATGGGAAATGGAAGCGGAGGTAAAATCTCGCAGGACGTGAACAACCTGATAATGTTTGATATTCCGATAAATCGTGGATTATCCCAGATTCGCAGCGGGAGTGTATGAGTTGTAAATTTGCCGGGGTTTGTCCGGATGCAACGGTAGGGAAAAAGTGATGAGGTAGTTAGGGACGGAGTGCGAAGCTCTGGATCCCGTTGCTGCACTTGAAAAACGACGAAGAAAGGCCGGCTGGACCGGTTTTCCATTATACTCTTCCTATTGGATAATCCCCCTCTTCCGCAACTCAAAATAACATCTCGCACAGGCTTCCACATCAGCGCCGGCATTATGGCTGCCGGTGAATTCCTCCTGGAATAACTGGAGGTGCAGCTCGGTCAGGGTCGGCCACTTGTACCCATACCCGTTGGCCTTGGGAAGTTTGCACCACGAGACGATCTCCCGGGGCTTCATGGTGCAGACGGTCTGTTTTGCGAGGATGTTTGTCTCAATCTTGCACCGCACAAATTCCGTATGGACAATCGGCAGATCGAAATCGAGATTGTGGGCAACGATCGTCTCCGCCTTCTCGACATCTTCATTGAACTGCGGGAGCACTTTATGAAGCGAGGTTCCTTCCGCTTTCGCCCGTTCGGTTGTGATCCCGTGAATCCGGGCAGATTCCATGGGGATGGTGAAGTCCGTGGGGTAGATGATGAAACTGTTTTGGCTCTCCCGGTTGCCTTCGGCATCGTAGAGCGACCAGGCCAGCTGGACAACCCGCGGCCATTTTTCTGTCGGGTCTGTGGCGGAATATCTGGGAAGGCCGGTGGTTTCGGTGTCGATAAAGAGGAGCATCGTTCTCATTTTGATATATGTGTATATGGTTTTTTCCGAGTGTTGCGATTATGACGCGATTCCCCTTTTTTTTCAATGAATGTTATCGCGTTCTGGGTTTTGAATGATTGAATCCTGGAGGGGTGGGTTTGAAGCGCTCATCCTTTTCGGAATATCGCAAACTTTGGAAATCACGCAGATTTTCTATATCAAGGTCGGTCGTTAATATTGTACTATTTTCCCCTCCAGTTACCCTAATAATGTTCATTCGCCGACTTTCTGTTGGCTGAACGACACGGGAATCTCCATATTCCGAACTGTTGACTTGAACTACATAACAATGTAAATCTTTGACAACGGATTCAACAATTGAAGAGAAATAATTAATATCTCTATTTAATACACAAGCGACTAGAAAATCAAGATCTGATTTAAATATGGAGCGATGTGTGATATCTGCTAATTCATAACAGTTGTAAATAGAAAATTGACTATTTCTCCATTTTATCAAATCATATCGATAGGGATTAATTTCAGGAATTGCATAATCCGCCCGCTCTAATTCAATTTTTTCACCGGGGGAATAATGATTCTTACATCGGATTATGGGGCAACAGGTTTTGTATTTATCTTCATTGCTTATCGGTAGAGCCGCAACAACATAATTATACGCATCATTATTTTCTTTATTAATCCAGTATTCCAACCCAAAAATTAGTCCGATTTGATGCTTTCGAGCAAAATCAACCATAGAAGGTAACCAGCGAACGGGAACGGATAATTCAGGTAAAACTAATAGATCACATTTTTCGGTTTTTGCTAAGTTTAAGATCTTGTTAAGATCTTCTTTTCTCTGAACGGACAGAATGGGCTTCTTCCGATGTTTATAACAGGACTCTAAATATTCTTTTTTTACTTTAATGTTAGCAATACCAATCTTTAATGAATGACTATCCGATTTGATCGTTGAAATCTTCTTGGGAATATGAATATGATAGGCAGAAATTTTCGGGCTTTTATCGTTACATCCGTTTTTCGTTTCAGGAAAATTTGGTATACACAATATTTTATCAATTGTAATCGGAAATTGAAATTCTTCAATATTTGATAACTTCAGATAATGTGGAATGATATCTGTAATTTTCAATGAATTTTTTCCATAAATTTCTTGCATGAACCAAAAAAGATAGAATTCATCGAAATGGATAAACCGAGGAGAAAATTTTATTTTGTTATCCTCATTTGAAAGTAAAATGGGTTCTTTCGATAGATACATCTCAATTTTTTCTAAATCAATTAAAGAATCGGTATACCCGGTATAATTTACTAAAGGATATGCGATATTATGATGACGGATTAAGTTGGACCGTCTTAATGAATTAGAAATAGCCCCAATACACTCAGATTCGTATTCTAAACATTTCTTTGATTTATAATTGCGCTTCCCCTCCTCCATATGATATTTAAAATAAGTCTCAATACTCGATCCAAGTAATGCGACGGACATAGATATCGATAAATCGAGATATTTTTGTAAATCATCTTTTTGTCGTTTCAAGAGATCATTTGTTTTGGAGAGATCATACGTTGAATCATGTTCTGGTCGGAATGTGGAGATTTTTTTTATCGTATCTTGAATCATAAAATAAAAAAATGCACATTTGCGATGTTGCGAAGTAATTACTGTGAATGCAAAATATTTCTCCCAAGTCCGGCAAAAGTTGATAAAATTTGATCCCTTATAAAATTTAAAAATTTGATCTGATATTGTTTCAAGCGTTTCTGTTTTTATCCTACTCTGACTGAGCGTTTGATTTATCTTTGATAATTTTATGGATAATTCTGTCACATTTTCTGTAATTCCAGTAATACTTCGGAATTTGTTGGTAGATCCTTCAAAAAGTAAACTATATGCAGTATTATTGATGTAAAATTCGAGATCCTTTTCAGGTAAGAGATAAAAAGCACTTGAATTTTCCGTGAGTTTTTGTTTAAAAACATCTAACATTGCCAATGAATCATCTTTGGAATAAAAATGCAATAGTAATTTATCGCTCTGAATGCAAAGTTTCTTATCAATATTCAAGCAATAAAAATCTTTTTCGCCGTCTGTATTATGAGTGAGAATTTTTAATTTTTCAAAATATTTAGCTATAAAGTCTTCAACAATCTTACTTTTATTTCCATCTTGAATTTTAATATCAGGATTACTGATTACAATTAAAATATCATCGGCATATCGTCCATAATACGCGGGGTTTAATTCTTTAATTATCTGATCATCGAATTGACTTAAATGCCAATTGCAAATTACCCCGGAAGATACCAATCCAATAGGTACAACATATTTGTCTGCGGAGTCAAACCCGATATGACAATGTGTATATTGAAAATGATCCCGATCAATTGCTTTTTGATATGCGCCATGGATTTTTTCAACCAATTTCGTTAGAGTAATTGCAAAAATTCTGTCTTCTTCATTTTTGATTTTTTTATCTAGATATTCGATTAAATCTGGAAAATTTGGATGAATGCAATAGAAACAGTGTTTTAAATCCAAACTTAATATTGCAATATCCTTTTTTTCTTCTTTTAACACATACTCGGCTTTTTCTATTGCTTTATTCCGCCACTCGCTATATTGGGTGTTATACAGTTTGAAAATATGACTGCTTTTCTCATTGGGTTTCTTGAGTCGCTCATTAAGTCTGAACCAATAACAACTATCAGATAATTCGGAGTCAATATGCACTCCGGCCTTCATTACCCAAATTACACAAAGAAGTTGTAATTCAACAGGAACATCAATAAAATAATTAATTCCTTCGAGACAATACGCATCAGAAGTCTTTGTATTTGTTATAAAGTGAATTTTTTTTTCATCTGGGTCATTTTTTTTGTCACAAGAAATCGGCCCAATTGATTTCGGTATTAAATTGTAGTCAACGAGTTTCAAAAGATTGTTGATATCATCAATATCATCCGATCCTTTTTTTATTAATTCAATAATTTCAGAAAAATGAGCAAGCTTTTCGTCAAACTTGGAATCACATTCAAACTCTGCAATTTTTTTTCTTTGAAACAGATCTAGTTGTTCGTAGTATGCATATTGTTTGAATTTTTTATAAGCAATTTCAACTAGTTGGAGTGATTCCATAGGTTCTCAAAAGTTCATATGAGTTAAGATATTATTGCTCTGTAGAAATCCTATCGAAAACAGATGGTATCGACGACCGGAAGATCAAAGATATAGCGTCTCCTTACCAGAATGTGTGTTCAAAAAGCAAGGAGACAACTAAAAGATTGGCGAGCCGGAATATCAGGTTTGTCCGAGCAGCGATTTCGATCGTGAAAGCAATACGAATAACTCCATACTCCTGTAAATATTCGAAAAAGATCTACACGCAAAACCAACTTCTCGTCCTGATTCTCTTCAAAGACTACCGGAACCAGCACTACCGGGATTTCATTGAAGACGTTGAGGACATGGAATCGGTCCAAGATGAATTGGATCTATCCGTCGTGCCTCATTTCACAACACTTCAGAAATTTTTCTGCCGGATAAAAACCCTGTACCTCCGCTACGCGTTCAGGAAAACACTGAATCTTTTTTATTTCAACGACGCTCCGATCCCAATCACGGCAATCGATTCATCCGGATTTACCAGCGGATATTCGAGTCACTATTACTCAGCCAGAACCGGTAAGATTCGAAAACATTTCCTGAAAACGTCGATCTCGGTTGACACCGATCAACAAGTGATCACGGGTTTCATCGCTTCAAAAAGCCGGGTTCACGACACCCGACACGCAGCCCAACTACTCCGACAATGTCACAAGATACGACGGTCAGAGTGCTACGTT